>Ga0208242_100003_pt1 | contig 515358 bp, 486 predicted proteins | sample SubbioAug_CSW13A_FD_184825 | JGI IMG/M metagenome (GOLD analysis project Ga0208242, IMG submission 184825) | Serpentinite rock and fluid subsurface biosphere microbial communities from McLaughlin Reserve, California, USA - CR12Aug_CSW13A (SPAdes) | ecosystem: Environmental > Terrestrial > Deep...
GAAAGCCGAAGATCGTCGCGCTCATCGCCGTCGCAAGAAAACTCCTTACGATCCTTAACGCCATCATCAGGGACGCAAAGCCATGGCGCACACAAAACGCTTGATCGCCAAGACAGTCGCTGAGGAGGCTCCGCAGGAGCCGTCTCGAAGGACGAGGACTGCGGCGACCAGAAATTCTCCCCACTGAAGACGCCCCTCGTCCTTCGAGACGCGCGCTTCGCACGCTCCTCAGGATGAGGGGCTTGGGTTGTGCAGGATGAAGCGCCGTTGGAGTTGCACAGTTGGGAAGAGCGCCGCGGTTGGTAAGGGATGCCCATCTTGTTGCCTTGCGCGATTTCCGCCAGACCGCTCTGGCGTCGGCAATAAGCAGCCCTCATGCTGAGGAGGTTCCGAAGGAGTCGTCTCGACTCTCATAATTCATCGGTGGTAACGCCCCGTGCGAAATCACGGACGATCTACGTCGGGCGGACATTCCAATCCGGTTTGGTCCACTCTAAAACGCTGTCAACGCTAACTGACACGTGCGTGCCAGCATTAATCCAATAGTTAATCATGTAATCCATGAACTCTTCTGAACCGACGGCGGAGCAAACATTAAATAGCTCACCTCCAGTTCGAGTAAACGTCACATGACCTAAATTTAACTTGCTTTTATTTTTAAACGTTAATTCTATCGTACGCCCACAATATGATAAAGTTACACTTTCAAACTCAGACGCTGTGGTATAGTTATTTATTACGCCAAAATTAATCAACCCTATTCTTTCCAAATGCTCTAGATTTTGGAAGTCAATATTTTTAGAATGATAAATATCATGTTTGCTATCGATGACAAAGACGAGAGGCGCTCCACTTAGCCAAACAAAACTGCATAAATTTGAGAACATTTCAGCGTCACTTTTTTCAAGTGTAGCAACAGTATCAATCGTCTGCTTCGAAAAGCTATGCGGCGCGTTTGTTTCTGCAGCTAATATACTTGACCATAGCTCTTGCATCTGCTCGTCAGATACCAGACGGCAGCGATCGAAAAAATGTGAAATCCAATCCTTATCAACCTCTTCTGGTCTGGCAGCTGAGCTTAAATGTGGGATGGCTCGGTAGGTTATATTTTCAATATTTTCTTGCTTTTGGCCCTCCTCACGAATCAATCGTTCCAGTCCGCGTCTTTCAATCTCGGATATCTGAACTCGTGCATTGGCTTGTATTACTGCTGCCTGAGCTTCTGCTTCTGCAACTCGTTTTATTTGATACGGCTTGGCAATTCCTCCAACGGCATCAGATACTTTGTCGATAAATTTGCCGGCAACTTCCGATATCCTTCCACCGTCGATTTTGACGAGATAAAATTCGTTCATTGCAAATCTCTCTAGATCACACCAACCGGCTCTGCGCCTTCGCCGCGGCGATGAAACTCGCGAACAACGGGTGCGGCTCAAACGGGCGCGACTTTAATTCGGGGTGATATTGCACGCCGATGAACCAGGGGTGGCCCGGGATTTCGACCGTCTCGGGCAACAGGCCGTCGGGCGACGAGCCGGCGAACAACAGCCCGCAGTCCTCTAAGCGCTCGCGATAGGCGAAGTTCACCTCATAGCGATGGCGGTGGCGCTCGGAGATCTCCGTCGCGCCGTAAATGCCGGCGATGCGCGACTCCGGCTTCAACAGCGCCGGAAAAGCGCCAAGCCGCATGGTGCCGCCGAGCCCCTCGCCGACGCCGCGTTTCTCCAGTTCGTTGCCCTTGAGCCACTCGGTCATCAGGCCGACGACCGGCTCGGCGCAGGGGCCGAACTCGGTCGAATTCGCCTTGTCGATTCCCGCGAGCGCGCGGGCGGCCTCGATCACCGCCATCTGCATGCCAAAGCAGATGCCGAAATACGGCACGCCGCGCTCGCGCGCGAAACGCGCCGCGAGAATCTTGCCCTCGGCGCCGCGCTGGCCAAAGCCCCCCGGAACGAGAATGCCGTGCACATGTTCAAGATGCGCGGCCGGATCGGCGCTTTCGAAAATCTCCGATTCGATCCAGTCGAGATTGACCTTCACGCGATTGGCGAGCCCGCCATGCGCCAGCGCCTCGATGAGGCTCTTATAGGCGTCCTTCATCTCGGTGTATTTGCCGACGACCGCGATGGTGACTTCGCCTTCCGGGTTGTTGATGCGCTGCGTCACCGCGTTCCAGCGGCTCATGTCGGGCTTTGGCGCGGGCTCGATGCCGAAGGCGGCGAGCACCTGCGCGTCGAGCCCCGCCGAGTGATAGGCGCGCGGCACGTCATAGATGTTGGCGGCGTCGCGCGCCTCGATCACCGCCTGTTCGCGCACATTGCAGAAGAGTCCGAGCTTGCGGCGCTCCTCGCGCGGAATCTCGCGGTCGGTGCGGCAGAGCAGAATGTCGGGTTGAATGCCGATCGAGCGCAGCTCCTTCACCGAATGCTGCGTGGGCTTGGTCTTCAACTCGCCGGCGCTCGGAATGTACGGCAGCAGCGTCAGATGGATATAGATGCAGTGATGCGGCGGCAGATCGTTCTTGAGCTGGCGGATCGCCTCGAAGAACGGCAGGCCCTCGATGTCGCCGACCGTGCCGCCGATCTCGATCAGCGCGAAATCGACGTTCTCATTGCCGTCAACGACGAAGTCCTTGATGGCGTTGGTGACATGCGGAATGACCTGGATCGTCGCGCCGAGATAATCGCCGCGCCGCTCCTTGCTGATGATGTCCTGGTAGATGCGGCCGGTGGTGACATTATCCTGCTTCGAGGCCGGGCGGCCGGTGAAGCGCTCATAATGTCCAAGGTCGAGATCGGTCTCCGCGCCGTCGTCGGTGACGAAGACCTCGCCGTGCTGATAGGGCGACATCGTGCCCGGATCGACATTGAGATAAGGATCGAGCTTGCGCAGCCGGACCGTGTAGCCGCGCGCCTGCAACAGCGCGCCGAGCACCGCCGACGCCAAACCCTTGCCAAGTGAGGAGACCACGCCGCCGGTGATGAAGATGTACCGCGCCATGGGACCTAACGCCTAACGCCTTTCCAGCGATTCTAATAGCGGATTCTATCGGGCCGGGGGCGGTTGCCCCCAGCCAAGATCATCGGATGGCGGATTTGACGCCCGCTACTGGGTCGGCGCTTTCCAGATCGTCGAAGGCGCGGGCTTGGATTCCGGCGCGGCCGGCTTCGGAGCTTCCGCGGCGGGAGCCTGCGGAGCCGGCGCGGCTGGAGCCTCCGTCTTCGGCGCTTCCCACTTCAAGCCGTCACTCTTCGAGGCGTCGGGCTTCGGCGCTTCGGCGGCGGGCGGCGTGGCGGGCGCAACCGCTTCAGGCTTCGGGGCTTCCGCGGCCGGGGCCTGCGGAGCCGTCGTCGCCGGGGCCTCCGTCTTCGGCGCTTCCCACTTCAAGCCGTCAGTCTTCGAGGCGTCAGGCTTCGAGACTTCAGGCTTGGGCGCTTCGGCGGCCGGCGGCGCTGCGGGAGCAACCGCTTCAGGCTTGGGAGCTTCGGCAGGCGGCGCGACAGGCTTCGGCGCTTCAGCGGCCGGAGCCTGCGGAGCGGGCTCCTGCGACGGGCGCAACGCCGGCGCCTCGGCGGCCGGCGGAGTCGTCGCTGGCGGCGTCGCGGCCGGCGGCGCCTCTACGGGCGCGCTCTGCTGGCGCTTCTGCTGGGCGCGCTGGAGCTGCTCGAAAATGCTGTCCTTGCCGGGTTCCGGCGCGGTTTCAGGCGCGGCCTGCCCGCCCTTGCCGTCGGTCTTGGGAAGCTCCTTGACCTGGATCGAGCCTGGATCAAGCGCCTTGGTCCAGTCGTCGCCGCCCTCGCTGCGCCGTTCCCAGGCCGGCAGCACGGTCAGCGCGATGCTGGTGATAAAGAAGATCGTCGCGAGGATGCCCGTGGCGCGGGTGAGCGCATTGGCCTGGCCGCGCCCGGTGAAAACGCCGCTGCCGCCGCCCATGCCGAGCGCGCCGCCCTCCGACTTTTGATAAAGCACCAGAATGACGAGCGCCGTCACCACCATCAGGTGGATCGCGATAATGACCTGCTGCATGTGCACCCTTCCAGCCGCGCCTGAGCCGAGCTCGACGCGCAATCGTTGGGCGCCTTTTACACCAAGCGCCGCGCGCGCGGAAGGGGATAAGACCGTGCGATCAGCCGCCTAAACGAAGAATCGCGAGCCTGGCGGCTCGCGATCAATGAGAGCCTCGGACGCGCTCAATAAAAATTGCCGTCCTGGCCCTTCCACTTCGAGCCTTCTTCGTCGAACCGCGTCTCGTCACTGAAGTCGATGACCCTGCCCGGCTCGATATATTGCTTGTCCTTGATCATCTGGTTCTGGATCGTCGTCGAATAATAGCTCGTGTTATCGGAGCAGCCGGGCTTCGCGCCGCCCTCCGGCTTGCACTCGAGATTGGCGCCCTTCGGGAAGCGCACTTTCGCCGTGTAGTAGAACTCATAACCGGCGTGACCGGCCCCTTCGACGTCGAGCGGCCAGAAGCGCGTGACCTTGAAGTCTTCGATCACGACGTCCTTGTCGAATTTCTTCTTGATGAGATTTTCGAAGACCTGCTTCGCGTGCTCGGGCTTGGGCTCGCAATTGACGAGACAGAAGGCCTTGGCGGGCGCGGTTCCGGCGAGCGCGCCGAACAGGCTAAGCGCCATGATATGCACGATGGTTTTGTTGCTCTTCATCTCAAGCGTCTCCCAACTGCGCAGAGCCTGCGCATCGCTTCCCGCGGACGTCGCTCATTGATTGACGCGTCTCGCGCGAAGCCCCCTTGCGTTTGACATTTTTCAAGCTGCACGGCTTAACGCGCTGCGGCAAGAGCGGCGCGGCAGGCGAATTGTCGCACGACAAAATGAGATTTCGTGCGGTTGCGTCCCCTTGTCGCGCGCTCTATTCACGACGCGAGTTTCAAAGCCGACGACGAGGTATTCATGGCCGCTTACAAGCTTCTGCTCCTGCCGGGCGACGGTATCGGACCGGAAATTTCCGCCGAGGCCGAGAAGGTTCTCGCCGTTCTGAACGAAGCGGGCGTCGCCAGCTTCGAGGTCGAGCGGGGGCTCGTTGGCGGAGCCGCCTATGACGCGCATAAGCAGGCGATCAGCGAAGCCGACATGAAGCGCGCGCATGAGGCCGACGCCGTGCTGCTCGCCGCCGTCGGCGGGCCGAAATGGGACGGCGTGCCTTATGACGTGCGGCCCGAAGCCGGCCTCCTGCGCCTGCGCAAGGATCTGGGGCTTTTCGCCAATCTGCGTCCGGCGATCTGCTATCCGGCGCTGGCCGACGCTTCTTCCTTGAAGCGCGAGATCGTCGACGGTCTCGACATCATGATCGTGCGCGAACTGACCGGCGGCGTCTATTTTGGCGAGCCCAAGGAGATCACCGATCTCGGCAATGGCCAGAAACGCGCCGTCGATACGCAGGTCTACGAGACCTATGAGATCGAGCGCATCGGCCGGGTCGCTTTCGAGCTGGCGCGCAAGCGCGGCAACAAGGTGACCTCCTCCGAAAAGTCGAATGTGATGAAGTCGGGCTATCTGTGGCGCGAAGTCATCACCGCGCTGCATAAGCGCGAATATGCCGACGTGACGCTCGAACATATGCTCGCCGACGCGCTTGGCATGCAGCTCGTGCGCTGGCCCAAACAGTTCGACGTGATCGTCACCGACAATCTGTTCGGCGACATGCTGTCCGACGAAGCCGCGATGCTCACCGGCTCGCTCGGCATGTTGCCGTCGGCCTCGCTTGGCGCCGGGAATGAAGCGGGCAAGCGTCACGCGATGTATGAGCCGTGCCATGGTTCGGCGCCCGACATCGCCGGCAAGGGCATCGCCAATCCGATCGCCATGATCGGTTCGCTCGGCATGGCCCTGCGTTACAGCTTCGATCTGCCAAAGGCGGCCGACGCCATCGACTCGGCGATCGCCAATGTGCTGGCGAAGGGTCTGCGCACGGCCGACATCAAGGGCGACGCGCCCTCGACCGTCTCGACCAAGGAGATGGGCGACGCGATCGTCGCGGAGCTGAAGACGGCGCTGTCCTAGAACTGGCTCCGCGCGATTTACTTCCCGTGCACCATGCCGAGGAATTCCTCGCGGGTGCGCGGGTCGTCGCGGATGACGCCGAGCAGGCGGCTCGTCGTTAAGAGCGAGCCGGTTGTGTTGACGCCGCGCAGCGTCATGCAGCTGTGCTCCGCCTCGATGACGACGCCGACGCCCTGCGGCTCCAGAATATCCTGGATCGCTTCGGCGATCTCGGCGGTGAGCTTTTCCTGAATTTGCAGCCGGCGGGCGAAGCCATGCACGACCCGCGCGAGCTTTGAAATCCCGACCACACGATTGTTCGGCAAATAGCCGACATGCGCGCGCCCGGTCACTGGCAACATGTGGTGCTCGCAGAAGCTGACGACGCGAATGTCCTTCAATACCACGAGCTCGTCGTAGCCGCCGACCTCGTCGAAGGTGCGCTTGAGATAGTCGCGCGGATCGACCTCATAGCCCGCGAAAAGCTCGCGGTAGGAGCGCGCCACACGCTCCGGCGTGTCGATCAGACCCTCGCGACTAGGATCGTCTCCCGCCCATTCGATGAGAACCCGCACGGCCGCCTCTGCGTCAGCTTGAGTGGGTTTGGCCATGCCTTCAGCTCTCCAGGATCGTCGCGGCGGACGCGCCCGCCCAGCCCTGGATAAAGTCACAGGCTATGGCGTTTGGCAAAGGCCACTGCTGCTCCATTCGCCAAAAGAAAAACGCCGGCGCGCTCGCGCCGGCGTTTCGAATGGAGCCGTTCTCAGGTCAGCGTACGAGGCCACCGATGGCCGATCCGACCGAGTTCACCGAGCGCTTGACGAAGCCGAAAGGTCCGTCGCTCGCGGGCGGTGGAGGCGGAGGCGGCGCGACCGGCGCCGGCTCAGGCGTCGCGACCGCGACCGGCGCCTCGGCTGGTTTGGGTCGGCTGGCCACCGGCTTCGCCGGCTTCTTCTGCTTCACGACCTTTGCGCGCGGCGCGGGCTTTGGCGTTTCAACCGTTTGGTCGGCGGCGGCCGGCGGCGTTGAAACCGGCGCGGCGGGCGCAGCCGCTTGCGGCGGCGTCAGCGCTGCAGCTTTGGGCGGAACGGCCGCTGGCGGCGACGTCTGCGCAGGGGCAGCCGGCGCCGTCGCCGTGGACTTTGGAGCAGCCGTCATGGGCGTTGGCGCCGTCGCCGTCGTGGGCAGCGGCGCCGTGGGCAGTGGCGCGAGTTGCGGCGCAGCGGCGGCGCCGGTGGGAACAGGAATGGTCGCGCCAAGCGGCGCAGCCGCCGGATTGATCGGCATCATCGCCGCGCCTGCCGACGGCGCCGGCTCCGACTGGAGGTCGGCGCCAGACGCGGGTTCGGCGGCGGCCGCCGCTGAAGGCGCAGGCTCGGCCGGCGCCGTGGCGCTTTCCTCAAGCGCGGGCGCTTTGGCGGTCTCATCCGTCGGCGCGGCGTCCTGCGGTTGCGGCGCGGCGCTGCCGAGAACGGGTTCAGCGGCTTCCGGAGCGGCCAAAGGCGGCGCCGTGGCCAGCGCGGGATCCTCGCTCGGTCCGACCGCGCTCCACGGCCCCAAGACCCAGGTCAGGGCCGCCAGTCCGGCGATAACCACCGCGGCCGCCGCGAAGAACAAGGCTCGACGGCCGCCTTCGCGTTCGTCCTCCGGCTCGTCGTAGAATTCTTCGTCGGTCGCATGGACCGCGCTCCAAGCTTCCTCTGCGCGCGGCGCTTGAGGAGAAGGACCCGGATTGATCGCTGCATTCGTTGGCGGGCGCTCGAAGCCCGGAGCCGGCGCAGCAGTTGGCTCGGGGGCGTGGCCGAGGTCGCGGCGCAGCAGCTCTTTAAACTCGGCAAATTCAGCCATCAGCTCCTTATCGTCGCCGATATCCATCATGCCTGAACCCTTTCATTGCGCGCGCCAAGGACTCCTCGATGAGTCGCGCGCGGTCGCACCATCCGCGCCCAGACAAACGTTAAAATGTGGCTGTACTGCGCCAGGTTGCTTTGAGGAGATTAAACCTGGTTAATTTCAGTCTCTTGGATGTGAGTTGACGGCGCAGCTTGCTGCTGCGCGCGCGGCATGCGGCGTAAATTCGCGGCCTTGCTGGAAGTTATCCAAATTAACGAAATTGACCTTTGCGCCGCGCGATTCCTAAAGTTTCGGAAGGCGCGAAGAAACGCGCTTTCTTCTCCAACGGGCTGCTCAAGTGACACTTTCCTGTCTACGCAAGGCGCGCCAAGCCGCGCTTTGCGCCGTCTTCGCAGTGCTCGGCTCCTCGCTCTACGCGCAGCCTGCGCCACCTCGCGCCGGCGCGGCGGACGAACGCGGCCTGACGGCGCTCGAGCTCCTCGGCAAGCGAGTCTTCGAAGACGCGAGCCTGTCGCGCCCGGCGGGCGTCTCCTGCGCCTCCTGCCATGACGCTGCGACGGCCTTTCAAGGCAATAATGGTTCGAGCGTCCCTGCCGTGGCGCGGGGCTCGCTGCCGACGTCTCTGGGCAAGCGCAACACGCCGTCGATCATGTATGCGTCCTTCGCGCCGCCTTTTGAATTCATCGACGATAAGGACGAAGAGACCGGCAAGATCGAAAAAATCCCGGCTGGCGGACAGTTCTTCGATGGCCGCGCGCGCGACCTTCTCGCCCAGGTCGAAGGTCCGATGCTCGATCCGCTCGAAATGAACGCGCCGTCGAAACGCTTCGTCGTCGAGACGGTGCAGGGCGGCGCCTACGCCGACCTCGCCCGCCAGGTCTATGGCGACAAAGTTTTCGCCGATCCGGACGCCGCCTTCGTGAAGCTCGCGCAAGCGGTCGTCGCCTTCGAGGCGAGCGCGCGCTTTCATCCCTTCGCCTCCAAATTCGACGACTATCTGCGCGGGCAAGCGCAGTTGACGGCGCTGGAGAAGAAAGGCTTCGAACTCTTCAAGGATTCCAAGAAGGGCAATTGCCTCGCCTGCCACGCCGGCAAGGAAGATTCGCGCAATCCGCAGGACTGGCTCTTCACCGACTTCACCTATGACGCGCTCGGCGGTCCAAGAAACAAAGCGATTCCGAGCGCGGCGAAGGCTGATTCAGCTCCCGATCTCGGCCTGTGCGCGCGACCGGGAATCGCTGAAGTCGCTCCCGCGGGCTTCAAGGTCGAGAGCGTCTGCGGCGCCTTCAAAGTGCCGACCTTGCGCAACATCGCCGTCACCGGCCCCTATCTGCACAATGGCGTTTTCGACAGGCTGCGCGACGTCGTCGCCTTTTACGCGACGCGCGACACCGATCCTGGTCACTGGTACCCGAAAGACCGAAGCGGCAAGCCGGAAAAATATGACGACCTGCCGGCGTCCGCGCATGAAAACGTCAACGTCGACGAGGTTCCCTACGATCGCAAGCCCGGGCAAAAGCCGCGGCTGTCCGAAAAGGACATTGACGCCATCGTTGCGTTTCTCGAAACCTTGACCGATCGGAACAAGCCATAACGCCTTCTGGAACATTGGCGCTTTGGCGAAACTCGACCACGCCCCGCACTAGGCGGTAGGGACAACAGCGGTCCACGCAAGGCCGTAGCGCGCGAGCGCTGCGACGAGCGGCGCCGGGGGACGCGCGCCGCTCGTGAAAATGATGCTACGGGAGGCCGGCTGGTCTCCCGCAGCTTCGGCGCCGAAGCGCTCGCCAAGCAATTGATCCGCGCGCCGCGCGATCGCCGGCGCGGGATCGATCCACTCGACCGGCCAGGGCGCGAGGCGTTTAAGCTCGTCGACCAGCAGCGGATAATGCGTGCAGGCGAGAACGATGGCGTCCGTGCGCCTGCCGCCTTCTTCCTTGAAACAGGGTCCGATCTCGGCGCCGATGTCGGCGTCTCTCACGCCTTCCCCATGCATGTAGCTCTCAGCGAGACCCGCCAAGCGTTTCGAGCCGACGAGCGTCACCGAGCAATGTGCGGCGAATTGCGCGATCAGGTTTTGCGTATAGTCGCGCGCCACCGTGCCCTGCGTGCCGAGCACGGAAATCATCCTTGACCGTGTGCGCTCCGCCGCCGGTTTGATCGCCGGCACCGTGCCGACGAAAGGCAATGCCGGCCAATGCACGCGTAAATAGGGCAGAACGGTCGTCGACGCGGTGTTGCAGGCGATGACGACGATATCCGGCGCGTGCTCGGCGATCAGCCTCTCCATCAGTTCCATGACGCGTTCGACGAGCTCCGGCTCCTTCCAGGACCCATAAGGAAAGCCGGCGTCATCCGCGCAATACACATAATCCTCGTGCGGGCGCAGCTTGACGGTCTCGGCGAAAACCGTGAGGCCGCCAAGGCCTGAGTCGAAGACGAGGAGTTTGGGCGGAGGGGTCATGTGCGGCGAATCTCGAAGCGAATAGGACAGGATTCCCGTGACAAGATCAACGCCCAATTGACTAGTTAGTTTGACCAGTCTAATATTTGCCTCATGAGAGAAGTGCAAGCCTCCGACGCGAAGGCCCGCCTTGCGGAATTGCTGACCGCCGTGGAGCGCGGCGAAACAATCGTCATCACCCGGCATGGACGCCGAATTGCGCGCCTGGCCCCGGAAACGAGTTTTAAACGGGCTGAGATCGAGCGAGCGATCGACGATCTCGCGCGTTTTCGAGAAAGCGCAGGACAAGCGCCGCTGGCCGAGGTTCTAAGCGCGCGCCATCGCGGCCATAAATATTGATGGGTTTCGTCGTCGATGCGTCGATCCTTGCGGGCTTTGCGCTTGCCGATGAGCGTCCGTCGCGCGTGGTGGCGGCTATTGAACGCCTCCTAGAGGAGACGGCGCTCGCGCCGTCCCTGCTGTTTTTTGAGATCCGCAATGTCTTGCTCGTCAGCGAGCGACGTCATCGAATATCGCCGACCGGAACCGACGAATTTCTTCGGATAATGGCGCGCTTGCCGATCGCGATCGATTGCGACTGTGACGAGAGGCGCCTAATACCGCTTGCACGCAAGCACAGGCTGACAGCTTACGACGCCGCCTATCTCGAACTCGCCTTGCGGGAAGGCGCTGCACTCGCGACGCTCGACGCCGAATTGGAGCGCGCCGCGCGCGCGGAAGGCGTCGCGATTGTCGAATAGGCTCAGAACGGGAGATTAAACACCCGCGCCGGCGCGAGCGCGCCCTGGACGATTTCGCCGAAGGCGACCGGCACGCCGCCGCAAGCAGCGTAGACAATGCCCTCGTGCGGCGCGTCGCGGCCCCGCAAAATCACCGAGCCGCCACGCCGCAGCCGCGCCGCCATGTCGCGATCGACAACGACGCAAGGCAGTTCGGCCAATCCGGCTTCGACCGACAGCAGCGCCTCTGCGGCCATGTTCTGATTTTCGATCTCGTCGAGCGTATAGGCGTCGTCCTCGACAAAAGGCCCGACGCGGGTGCGTCTCAGCGCCGTGACATGGCCGAAACAGCCCAAAACCCGACCGAGATCGCGCGCAATCGCGCGCACATAGGCGCCCTTGCCGCATTCCATGACGAAGGTCGCGTCGTCGCGCGACGCATCGATCAGCGTCAGCGAGCGGATCTTGACCACGCGCGGCTTCAAATCGACCAGCTCGCCCTCCCGGGCGATGTCATAGGCGCGCTCGCCGGCGATCTTAATCGCCGAGAACTGCGGCGGCGTCTGCAAAATCTCGCCGACGAACTGCGGCAGCAGAACTTCGATCGCGGCGCGCTCCGGCCGCACTGCGCTCTCCCGCACGCCCCGACCGTCGGCGTCGTCAGTGTCGGTCTCGACGCCCCAATGCACGGTGAAACGATAGGCCTTCTCGCCGTCCTGAACGAAGGGCACGGTCTTGGTTGCTTCTCCGAAGGCGACGGGAAGAATGCCGGACGCGAGCGGATCGAGCGTGCCCGCATGGCCGGCCTTTTGGGCGTTATAGATGCGCTTGAGGCGCGACACCGCCTGCGTGGACGTCATGCCGACAGGCTTATCCAGCGCCAACCAGCCGTCCACGACGACTCGGTCCGATTTTTTTTTGCTCATTCCTCAACGCCATCCTCTTTGGCGTCGTCGCCATCGGCGAGATCGCGCTTCACACGGTCGGAACTGAGCAGCGCGTCGATGCGCGACACATTGTCGAATGTGTCGTCGATGCGAAAGCGGATTTCGGGCGCGAACTTCAAATTCACCTCTTGCACGATCTCCCCGCGCAAAAATCGCTTGTGGCGATCCAGCGCGGCGAGCACCTCAGGCTCATCCTTGCCGCCCAACGGAACGACGTAAATCGTCGCGAGCTTGAGATCGGGACTCATCTTCACCCGCGAAACGGTCACGACATGCTGTTCGAGCACCGGATCGCTGATTTCGCCGCGCGTGAGCAGCCGCGCGGCGGCGTGACGAACGAGTTCGCCGACGCGCAACATCCGCTGCGACGGCGCCCCGGCCTGTGAGTGATGAGCTCTGGACATTTTGGACCCGGTAATTGCAGTCGTCTCACGCCCGCGCCTGTGGGCATCCCGCGCATGAAGCGTAATGAATGAAGGTAGCGCGGCTCAGCGCGACGAGGATGGCCGGGACACGCCTGGCCATGACGTTTCGCGGCGGCGCAGCGCCGCTTACAGCGTTCGCTTGATTTCCTCGACGCGATAGCACTCGATGACGTCGCCGGCGCGCATGTCCTGGTAGTTCTCGAAAGCCATGCCGCATTCCTGTCCTGCGGCGACTTCCTTGACCTCGTCCTTGAAGCGCTTGAGCGTCGAGAGCTTGCCCTCATGCACGACGACATTGTCGCGGATGAGCCGCACATTGGCGCCGCGCTCGACATTGCCATCCGTGACGCGGCAGCCAGCGACCTTGCCGACCTTCGAAATATCGAAGACCTCGAGGATCGTTGCATTGCCGAGCAGGGTTTCGCGCAGCGTCGGCGCCAGCAGGCCGGACATCGCGCCCTTCACGTCATCCACGAGATTGTAGATGATGTTGTAGTAGCGAATCTCGATGCCGGCGCGTTCCGCTGCGTCGCGCGCCTCTTTGTGCGCGCGCACGTTGAAGCCGATGACCGCGGCGTTGGAGGCTTCGGCGAGCGAAATATCGGATTCCGAGATGCCGCCGACGCCGGCATGCACGATGCGCGCCCCGACCTCTTCGGTTCCGAGCTTTTCGAGCGCCGCGGCGATTGCTTCGACCGAGCCCTGCACGTCGCCCTTGATGACGAGGGGGAATTCCTTGCGACCCGCCGTCTTGAGCTGGCTCATCATGTCGGAAAGCGAACCACGCGCCGAACCGCCGCGCGCGGCGATCTTGTCACGCTTCATCCGCTCGCGATATTCGGCGATCTCCCTGGCGCGGGCTTCCGACTCGACAACGGCCACGCGGTCGCCGGCTTCCGGCGTGCCGCTGAAACCCAGAATCTCGACAGGGAAACTCGGGCCGGCTTCGGGACGCGCGGCGCCCTTGTCATCGAGCAGCGCGCGCACGCGGCCCCATTGGGTTCCGGCGACGACAATGTCGCCGACGTGGAGCGTGCCGCGCTGGACGAGCATGGTCGCCACAGGCCCTCGACCCCGGTCGAGCCGCGCCTCGATGACCGTGCCCTCGGCGGCGCGATCGGCGTTGGCCTTGAGGTCAAGCACCTCGGACTGAAGCGCGATCAGCTCGAGCAGCTTGTCGAGATTGGTCTGCTGCTTCGCCGAGACTTCGACTTCGAGCGTGTCGCCGCCCATGGATTCGACCTGCACTTCATACTGCAGCAGTTCGGTGCGCACCCGCTCAGGCTTGGCGTCCGGCTTGTCGATCTTGTTGATGGCGACGATCAGCGGGACATGCGCGGCGCGGGCGTGATTGATCGCCTCGATCGTCTGCGGCATGACGCCGTCGTCAGCCGCGACGACCAGCACCACAATGTCCGTGACCTTGGCGCCGCGGGCGCGCATCGCCGTAAAGGCGGCGTGGCCGGGCGTGTCGATGAAGGTGATGGCGTGACCGTTGGGGGCCGTCACCTGATAGGCGCCGATATGCTGGGTAATGCCGCCGGCTTCGCCGGAGACGACATTGGCCTGGCGAATGGCGTCAAGCAACGACGTCTTGCCGTGGTCGACGTGGCCCATGATCGTGACGACAGGCGGCCGCGCCGTGAGATCGACGTCGACGTCGGGCGTGTCGAACAGGCCTTCCTCGACGTCGGATTCGGCGACGCGCTTGACCGTGTGGCCCATCTCTTCCGCGACGAGCTGCGCCGTATCAGCGTCGACGACGTCGTTGATCTTGTGCATCTCGCCCTGCTTCATCAGCAGGCGGATGACGTCGACCGCGCGCTCCGACATGCGGTTCGCGAGTTCCTGAATGGTGATCGTCTCGGGAAGGATCACCTCACGCAGAACTTTTTCCTTCTGCTCCACCTGGCCGCGGAACAACCGCTGCTGGCGGCGCTTGAAGGAGGCGACGGAGCGCGTGCGCTCTTCGTCGGTTCCGGCCGTGGCGGTGGACACCGTCAGCCGGCCGCGATCTTTCATGGCCCCGCCGCGAGAAGGGGTCGGGCGCGGAGGCGCGGGCGGCGTGAAGCCGCCGATGGTGCGCACGGGCGGTCGTCGCACCGCGGTTTCGCCTTCTGTGCGAATGGGCGCGCGGGCGCCGGCCGGACCAGGCGCGGCGGCCCCAACGGGACTGCGCGGCGCCGCAACGCCGGCGGCGTCGCCCGGCAGCCGGCGACGCGCTTCTTCCTCGGACTTGCGTTTCGATTCGGCTTCGCGCGCGAGACGCTCTTCTTCCTCGCGCTTACGCGCGTCGGCGGCGGCGCGCTCGGCGTGCTCGCGCTCCTCGCGTTCGTTGCGCGCCTTGGCGTCGATTTCCGCGCGGCGGCGATCGTCCTCTTCGCGCGATTTAGCATCGACCAGCGCGCGGGCGCGCGCCTCGCGCTCCTCATCGGTCAACGCGCGCAGCACGACGCCCGAGCCGGAGCGCGGCGCAGGCGCCGAACGCTGGGTCTCGGATCTCGGCGCGGCCTTCGGCGGCGGCGCCGGCGGCTCCGCAATCGGAGCCGTCGCGCCGGCCGGCTTCGCCGGTTCGACATGTCCGGGCGCGCGGCGCTTCACCTTCTCGACCACGACCACTTTTGAGCGGCCATGGGAGAAGCTCTGACGGACCATGCCGTGCTCGACCGGTCGCTGCTTCAAGTGCAGCGTCTTCGACGGCGCGACGGTCAGAGTTTTATCGCCGCTGTTCTCGCCTTCGCTCATCCAGTTCCCAATCCTGGGTCGCTACGACCCGTTAATTTCAGTATGCGCAGCCGTCTGGCTTCGCCTCGTTTTCGTCATCCGCCGCGATCGCGCCGTCGATGCATACGCCCCGATAGGCGGCGAGTCGACGGCATCGCCCGATGAAAGCCGTCGTCGGACCGCTCCCGGCGAGGGCAGCATGTATCACATTTGTGCGGCCCAACGCCAAATCCAATTGCAGCGACGAAAATAAGCCGATGACGGGGGTCGTCGACCCGGCGCGCCGGGCAGCTTGGGCAAGCTTGCGCTTGCCGTCTTCGCCGCCGTCGCGGGCTTCGATCAGCGCGCGGACAGAACCTTGCGCGAGGGCGTCGGCGACCTTGCCAAAGCCTGCCACAACGGCGCCCGCCTTATTGGCCAGCGACAGCATCTGCAGACAATCAGCTTCGAGCAATCGGTCGACGTCCTCGGCCAATTGCGGCGCGGCGTCGATCTGTGTCTTCAGCGCGCGCGCAAACAGACGCTTTTGCGCCGCCTGCGCAACGACGTCGGCGCGCGCCGTCACCCAGACGCCGCGGCCCGGAAGCCGCGCCTTGATGTCGGGCGCAAGCGCGCCGTCCGGCCCGCGCACAAAGCGGATCATCGCCTCGGGCGCGCCGCTCTGGCGCGTCACGATGCAGGTCCTCTCCGAAACATGCGGCTCGCGCGTCATGCCCTCGATCAATCCGCTATTCGCCTTCCGCCTGAGCTTCAGCCTCGACCTCGGCCGGCGCCACCGGCTCCTCGATCCAGCCCACGCGCACCCGCGCGAACATGATCATCGCTTCAGCCTCTTCACGCGACAGGTCAATGCCCTCGAAATAGCCCTCGTGCTTGACCGTCTCGCCGTCCTTCTTCTCGCTCCAGCCGACGAGGTCGTCCGGCACGCAGCCGGCGAAATCCTCCATCGTCTTCACGTCGTTTTCGCCGAGCTTCACCATCATCGCGGTCGTCAGGCCCTCGATCTCGCGCAGGTCGTCGGCGACGCCCAGCGCCTTGCGGCGCTCTTCGTTCTCCGCCTCGATGCGCTCCAGATAGTTCTTGGCGCGGTTCTGGATTTCGGCGGCGGTATCCTCGTCGAAGCCCTCGATCGTCGCGAGTTCGGGAAGCTCGACATAGGCGAGCTCCTCGACCGAGCGGAAGCCCTCGGACGCCAGCAGCCGGCCAACGACCTCGTCAACGTCGATGGCGTTCATGAACGACTTCGTGCGCTCGACGAATTCCCTTTGCCGGCGCTCCGACTCTTCGGCCTCCGTGAGAATGTCGATGTCCCAGCCGGTCAGCTGTGAGGCGAGACGCACATTCTGGCCGCGCCGCCCGATCGCGAGCGAAAGCTGATCGTCAGGCACCACGACCTCGATGCGTGAACTGTCCTCGTCAAGGACGACCTTGACCACTTCCGCGGGCTGCAGCGCATTGACGATGAAGGTCGCGGCGTCCGCGGACCAGGGAATGATGTCGATGCGTTCGCCCTGCAACTCGCCGACGACCGCCTGAACGCGGGAGCCGCGCATGCCGACGCAGGCGCCGACCGGATCGATCGAGGAATCGCGCGACACCACAGCGATCTTGGCGCGCGAACCGGGATCACGCGCCACCGACTTCACCTCGATCACGCCGTCATAGATCTCCGGCACTTCCTGCTTGAACAGCTTCGCCATGAATTGCGGATGGGTGCGCGAGAGGAAGATCTGCGGGCCCCGCTGCTCGCGGCGCACATCGTAGACATAGGCGCGGGCTCGATCGCCCGGGCGGAACATTTCGCGCGGGATCATCTCGTCGCGGCGGATAATGGCTTCGCCGCGGCCAAGGTCGATGACGACATTGCCGTATTCGACGCGCTTGACCACCCCGTTGACGATTTCGCCGATGCGATCCTTGTATTCTTCATACTGGCGGTCGCGCTCGGCCTCGCGCACTTTCTGCACGATGATCTGCTTTGCAGACTGCGCGGCGATGCGGCCAAAGTCGAAAGGCGGCAGCGTCTCCGAGATCCAATCGCCGGACTGCGCCGCCGGATTGCGCTTGCGCGCTTCAGCGAGCGAAATCTGCGTCGAGTCGTTTTCGACCTCGTCGACGACGAGCAGCAGCCGCGAGAAGCGAACTTCGCCTGTCTTGGCGTTGATCTCGGCGCGCACCTCGGTTTCCTGGCCGTAGCGCGAGCGCGCCGCCTTCTGCAGCGCGTCCTCCATCGACGCGATGACGATCGAACGGTCGATCGACTTTTCGCGCGCGACGGCTTCGGCGATCTGCAAAATCTCAAGTCGGTTGGCGCTGACGGCCATTGTTAGTCTCCCCTCGAACGGCCGGAGGGCTTTGGTTTGCCGCCGGCCTTCTTGAACTGGGTTTGAACGCCGGCCGGAGCCAGCGGTTTCTGCTTCTGTTGCGCGGGGCCGCGAAAGCGTCCCGGTCCACGGCGCGGACGTTCCTCCGCGTCCGCCTCCCCCTGCGTCTCTTCAGTCTGCTGGAGCTTTCCCGCCCGCAGCGACTCGCGAATGAGCGCCTCGGTCAGCACCAGCCGGCCTTCGTCGAGATCGGCGAGCGGCAGCGACACGGCTTTTTCCTCATCGGAACGCGCGTCGGTGCGCTCCAGCGCGAGCGTCGCGCCTTGTCCCTCGCCTTCAACGCCGCGAATGATTCCGCGAAAGCGCTTGCGTCCACTCGCCACGGGATGGGTCAGTTCGATCTTCACCTCATGACCGATGGCGCGGTGAAAATCCGACAGACGCACCAGCGGACGGTCGACGCCCGGAGAAGAAATCTCCAGTCGATATTCACTCGCGATGAGATCGGCGACGTCGAGTTCGGGCGACAGCGCCTGGCTCGCCGCCTCGCAATCATTAACGGTCATCGTTCCGTCCGGACGCTCCGCCATGATCTGCAGGATGGGTCCGTTCTGCTGCAAGAGCCGCACGCGCACGAGTCGGTAGCCCAACTGCCCCAGCACCGGCTCTACAAGATGCGCGACGCGCGCGGCGACGCCGGTCTCACTGATGAGACGCGGTTCGTCAAAGGTCGTGCTGGCGGCGGCGTTTTGCGTCAAGCGCTGTCCTTGAAGCTCTCGAACGATCAAAGCAAAAAGAGCGGGTCCCCGGAGGGCCCCACTCTCAATCGGCGATCATCCGAGAATGATCGTTATGAGATGAAGTTCGGCCCTATATGGCAGGGGAACGGCGAAAAATCAAGAAATCTTGAAACCAGTCGCTCAGCCGATCGTCGCCTACCAACGAGGGTCAGAGTCCGATCCGCCACGTCAATTCTCCTGTTCGGTCTATGAATTACTTCTTTACCGCTGCTTTTACTAGGAACCCGAATACAAACGCAGTAAACGCGGGATCTGCGCTGTCGCATCCAAGCTCAGCGTCGCGTCCCGTTTCGGCTGCACCAATCGCCGTACCTAAAGTCGTAAGAAGCCGGCCCTTCCGGCCTCTGAATTCACATCTTGTTTTGCGAGAATCGAATTCTTTTGCGAGAATCGAACGAAAGCGCGCGTGTTGACCTCGCGGCGATGCGCCCATAGTTTCGCGCCGGGTCTGATGTAATTCTTTTTTCCGGTCGTTCGGGCGCGGCCGCCAAATGCGACATTGTGGAGATTATTATCGAAGCGCGTTCGATTTTCGACGCTGGAACAGTCGTCGACTCTCATGTTTTGCGCGCGTGCGCCACAGGGGGGCGCTGAATTTGCCGCCGTCAGATGCTGCGAGCGAGTCCATGTCTCTGGAGCCCGCGCACGACGTTCGGCGCGAGCAAGACGGCTTATTTGCGCTGTCGCAGGAGCCTTGGCTGCGCTTTTGCGGCTTGAAGGGATTTCCGCCTGGGAGATTCGTCGAACTTCGCTATGCGGCGAGCTTCTATGACGCGCCGGTTCGGCCGATCCTGCGATTTTGGATTGGCGAGGAATTCAAAGAGCACATTCTGCCATCGCCATGCGAAGGCGTGGGCGTTTGGATCGGGCGTGTTCCGCGCGAGACGACCGAGGTCTGGATCAGCCCGACGAATCGTCCCGGTCCCTTCAGCTTCCGCATATTGAGCGCGCGGCTGCTGGGCCGCGTCGAGGCGCTGCGCAAAGCGTCGGCGGCGCCCAAGCGTCTGTTCTTCGCGCTCTCGGCCGATATGGTCAAACTCACCGAGGAAGCGGAGCTCAACTGGCGCTGGGCGCTCGGCGCCGCGCCGATGTCGACGTACTCGTCCTGGCGCGCCGCTCGGACGCGCGGGAGCGATCCTCGCATAGACCGGCCTCGGACCGACTGGGCAAAAGCGCCGAGAGTGGTCGCGCTGGTCGACGCCCGCGGCGCTTCGCCGCGCGACATCGAAACCACGCGCGCGAGCGTTGTAGATCAGACCTACCCGCACTGCGCGTTCGTCACAACGACAGACGCGGCGCAGTGCGACGCTGGCGATCTCGTGGTGCCGCTCATCGCCGGAGACCGTCTGGCGCCCGACGCCTGCGCCTGCTTTGTCGAACATTTCGCCCGCCATCCGCGGCACGCCATCGCCTATGCGGATGAAACCGTCGGCGAAGGCGACGCCTTGCGCCCGATCTACAAACCCGGCTGGAGCCCGACGCTTCATCGTTTTGAAAATTATGTCGGCCGCGCGGCCTGCGTTCGCGCAAGCCTCCTGGCGGCTGAATCCGGCTGGATCGAAGCCGGCGCCGACGCACTGATCGACCGGCTGCTGTCACGCGCGGGAAACGATGTCGTCGGCGCGGTGCGCCGGCCATTGTTCCGCCTTGCGCGCGCCGTGAGCGGGCGGCGAACGACGATCGACGCGGTATTCCGCGGCCCGCCGCCAGCGGTGACCATCGTCATTCCGACGCGCGACCGCGTCGATCTGCTCGCGCCCTGCCTCGACAGCCTGCTGCGCAAGAGTCTCTATCCACAATTCGAAGTGATTGTGGTCGACAATGACAGCGTCGAGCCGCGCACGCAGGCGCTGCTGCAGGCGCTGCAAGCGAAGGATTCTCGGCTCAAGGTCCTGCACAAGTCCGGCGCCTTCAATTTCTCCGCCCTGTGCAACGCCGGCGCGGGCGCGGGGTGCGGCGACTACCTGATTTTCCTCAACAACGACACCGAAATGGTGACGCCGGACTGGATCGAACGGCTGCTCTTTTTTGCGTCGGCGCCGGATGTCGGGGCCGTGGGCGCGAAGCTGCTTTATCCCGGCGGCCGCGTTCAGCACGTCGGCGTCTTGCTCGGCATGGGCGGCGTCGCAGGCCATTTCGGCTCGGACCTTATTGAAAACGATTGCGGCTGGATGCGCCGAAATGTCTTGCCGCACGACGTCTCGGCGGTGACCGGCGCCTGCATGATGATCGAACGAGACAAATTCGACGCCGTCGGGGGCTTCGACGACATCAATCTTCCCGTCGAGTTGAACGACGTCGACCTATGCCTGCGACTGGCGGCGCGAGACTTGCGCACGATCTGCAACACGCAGGCGATTCTGATCCATCGTCAGTCGGCGAGCCGCGGCGGCGGCGCGCTTCGTCTGCAGCGCGTCTACGAGACGGAGCGCCGCGCGTTTTACGAACGCTGGCGCGCCGTCATTCGCGACGATCCGCATTTCCATCCAGGGCTGTCTCTTTACGCTAATAGCGAAGCTTTACCGTGACGTTGGTCGCTTGCACGGGGGCCCCGACCCGCCTAATTTGCGGCGCGGGAAAACTGTCTGCTCCGCCCGAATGATAGGGCCGCCAGGGACCGACGCCGCGTCAACGCGCTTAGGCGATTCAGCCTCAGTTAACATGCGTAGCGCATGAACAGGTCAGCGACTTGAGGGTAGATGAGCACGCATAGGGCTCCGAGACCGCCTAAACTGTCAGAGGTGATCGCCACCGCGCAGAACGTGGCGCGTTTCTCGTCGACCAAGGCAGTGGAGATTCTCGCGCCGCTGACGACGAAGGACGCCGCGAGCCGCCTGCCGACGCTGATTCGCGAAAGCTTCGAGGGCATGGCGGAGAAACTGGCGACCGCCAGGGCGGACGCGGGCGGCGGGCTGCTCGGGCGCAGCTTTATCTTCGCCGTCGTTCTGCCGACTTTCCTGTTTTGGCTTTACGCCTGCTTCTGGCAGTCGGAGCGCTACGTCGCTGAGACCCGGCTGACCGTGCGCGCCCAACATGAAAAAAAATCGGGGACCGACGCGGCGTCCATGATCACCAAGCTGACGGGCGGGGCCCCCAATACGTCTTCGCAGGACGCCTTCATGGTGCTCAATTACGTAAAAAGCCGCGCCATCGTCGCCGACCTCGGCGGCCGCGACTACATGGAGCAAAAGTTTGCAGGCTCCGGCGTCGACTATTTTTCACGGCTCGGCAGAAACGCCAACGCGGAAGAGATCTGGAAGTATTGGCTGAGTCATATTTCGGCCAGCGTCGACACCCTTTCCGGCATTTTGACCGTGCGCACCGACGCATTCCAGCCCAAGGACGCGCTCGACGTCGCGCGCGATATCGTCAGGCTCAGCGAGGAACTCGTCAACAAGATCACCGTGCGCAATCGCACCGACGCATTGAGCCGCGCCGAGCTCGAAGTGACGCTGTCCCGTCAGATGCTCGCCGACGCGCGCGAGAAGACGCTTCAGTTCCGCAACAAGAACGTCATCATCGACCCGGGTTCGCGCGCGACAAGCATTGGCGAACTGTTGGCCAAGCTCACCATGGAGCGCATGGACATCGTCAACGCGCTTTCGACATTTTCTTCGTCGCTCTCCAGCGATGCGCCCAGCCAACGGTTGCAACGCACGCGTCTTGCGGCGATCGACCAGCAGATCGCGGAGCTCAAGAAGAAGCTTACGGACCCGCAGGGCGCCGACGCCGTTTCCTCGCAGATCGCGTCCTATGAACGCCTGAAGCTCGACGAGCAATTCGCTGAAAGGCTCTATTCGATCGCGCAGACCTCCTACCATCACGCGCGGCAGGAACTTGCAAAACAGCAGCTCTATCTCCTCACGATCGTCGAGCCGACCTTGCCGGAATCTGCGAGTTACCCGAAAGCCGCGGCGAACACTATCCTGCTGTTTTGCGCGCTGCTCGTCGCCTGGGCGGCGATTTCGCTGATCGTCGCGAGCATCGACGATCACATGGTTTGAGTGTCCCGCGCGACGACGTCGGCGTCATCGGAGAGCGCGGAGACAACCGATTCCTCAGTGAAGGAATAGAGCGCCAAATCGGCTTCAAGAAGATCCGCGACGAGGCTGATGCGCGACAGCCGATCGGCCAGCGCGCTGATCGAAGGGTGCACCACCGGTTCATAATCGCCGGTGAGATCGTGACCGAGGATGCCGGCAAGCAACGCGCTGAAATCACGAAAGCGGCTGCGCACGCCCACGAGCTCCATCGACGCCAGATTCTCGAGCGCGGCCGGGACGTGACGGCGCTCCGGCGTCTCGCCCGGGATGCAGCCGAACATTCGCGTCATCGGGCTTATGAGCGCCTCACGCTCCTCATCGGTAACATTCCGGAATTTCGCAAGGATGCCTTTCGGATCTTCGAGCGGCAGGTCGCGAACAAAATCGCTCAACGCCGTCAGCCCGGTGAAGAGCAGCGGCAGCATATGCGTCGAATCCGACTTCTGGATCAGGCTGAGGATCACCAGTCGCTGCGCCAGCTCCTCGAAGGGGTCGCCCAACAGCGCCGCTGTAGTAAATTTCGCATTGGAAAGAAAATGCGCGTAGCGCGGGAAGCTCGAGCGGCCCGACATGAAGATTGATTTGTTGAAACTGTTGTTAATGAGCACGAGCATGGTCTCGAACGCGTAGCGCTCGGTCGACGGGTAGGTGAGCGTGAACAGATTTCTCGACCGTCCGCCCAATTTCTCGATGGGGCGAATCGAACCGTCGAACAGAAAAAATTTGCGCTCGATGTGCCGTCCCTTCTTGAAACGCCGGTAGATCAGAATTCCGGTGTCGGCTTCGAGCAGTTCGATATCCTCAACGCCCGGCAGCCCCTGGATCATCTTGTCGTCGATCAGAAAGCCAACGAGACCGGTGGCGTGAATGCCGAGGTCGCGCACGTCTGGACGCTGAATCGTCGCCGAGATTTCAACGTCTTCTTCTCCCGGTCTGCGGACCAGGATCTTCGGAACGGCGGAAGGATTGTCCGGCGCGAGCCAGCCACGAATGGCGGCGCCGTCGTCGGCGTCGATATTGAAAAACACGATCGCTCCATCTCAACGGATAAGCGCCGCCGATCCGCGTTTCGGCCCCGCTGCCTCGCCCGCTATTTGGCCATATGATCGCGGACAAGGAAGGCCATGGCGACGAGCGCCAGCCAACCGATCGTCGCCGGCGCGACAATAATGCCCCATTCGATCCAACGCCGGGGATAGAGAGATTTTTCCGCAAGCGTCGGGCGAAGGAAAGAGACGAGATAGGCGCGCTGCGTTTCGAGATCGACTCGGGCGTTTTCAAACATCGATGCGGCGAGCGCGTATCTTTGCCGCGCGAGATCAAGCTCGATCTGATGCATGGAAAGCACGCCCGCACGCTGCGCCAGAGAGCCCTCCCCCCTCTCGCCGCCGCCGGCGATTTGCGTCGAATATTCGTCAATCTGGCTCTTGAGGCTCTGAACCCGCGCGGTGAGCAGGCGCGCTTGCGGCGAGTCCGACGTCTCCGAGTCGCTGTGCAGCGCGAGATCTTCCTGCGTCGCCGCGAGTTCAAGCCGAAGCGTGGTGATGAGCTTGTTGATCGCCTCCGCCGCTGCGGGCGCGTCAAGCACGCCCTCGGTATTGCGCGCGTCGCGCATGGAGCCGGTCGCATTCTTCAACTGTTCTTCGGCGCGCGTCAATTCCGTGCGCGCCTGCGCCAGCGCATCGCGCCTGGAGCGCGTTGACAGTTCGTTAACGAGCCGTTCCGAAAGGTCAGTGACGTTCTGTGCGATGACGAGCGAATCGCGTGGCGTGAAGGCGCGCACATGGACGGAAATGATTCCGGACATCATGTCGAGGCTCGCGTCGATCCGCCGTTTCCAGTATTTTTCCAGCTCCTCAACCGAATCTTCCGGATCGAAACTCGAAAAATAGTCGACTCCGGAGCGCGAGAACATGGCGCGCAAGCCGACCTTCCGGTCGAGCGCTTCGACCATCGAGCGGCTTCGGATGAAATTGACGAGAACCTGCGCGTCCTGCATCTGCTGAGAGGCCTGCGAACCCATGGCGCCTCCGCTCAAGAGATCGAGACTCGACGCTTCGCCGGCGCGTAGCGAAAATTTGGTTTCGGTCACATATTGCTTGCTGGCGATCAGCCCCCAATAGATCGAGGCGACGAGGAACGGGGCAATGACGAAGGCGGCGAAGCTGGCGAGGACGCCGAGGCGGAACGCGCGGTCGCCGCGTCGCGCCTGGAAGCCGCCGCCCCCGGCGATGACGCTCGTCGGCGCGCGGGATTTGTTCGCGGCCCGGCGCAGCGCGCGCGAGATCGACTTCGCCTTAAAGCTAGCGTCCTGCGGGCTCAGCGGCCCCCGCTCGGAGTCGGCGAGCGCGACCGTGATCTCCGGCTGCTGGGCGTGAACGGCTTCAGGCATTGAGCTTCTTATAAAGTTCGATCGCGTCGTCGACACTGTTGAAGACGTGCATTCGCCCGCCCGCCAGCACCATGCCGCGATCACAATATTGCTGAATGGTCGTCATGGCGTGCGACACCATGATAACGTCCGCCGTTCGCCGGCGCTTGGAGAACTCCTCTTGGCAGCGCGCAGCGAAGCGCGCGTCGCCAACGGCGGTGACCTCATCGATGAGATAGCAGTCGAATTCGATCGAGAGCGACAGGCCAAAGGCGAGACGCGCCATCATGCCGGACGAATAGGTGCGAATCGGGGCGTCGATATAGGCGCCAATCTCGGCGAAGTCCTCGACAAAGTCGATAACCTTGCGCGTGTCCTGTCCGTACACGCGCGCGACGAACTTCACGTTTTCGCGTCCGCTGAGCATCGGGTGCAGCCCGCCGGAAAACCCTAGCGGCCAGGAGACGCGCGAGGAGCGCACGACCCGGCCTCCGTTGGGCAGCTCGGTGCCTGCGAGGAGGCGCATCAGAGTCGACTTTCCGGCCCCATTGACGCCGAGAATGCCGTAGCTGCGGCCAGCGGCGAAGTCGAGGCTGACATGATCGAGCACGACCTTTCTGTGGCCGTGCGAGCGATAATACTTAAAGACATTGTCAAGCTTGATCATGATTCCCGAGCGGCGGACGGCGGCGTTCCGTCACATTCCCCCGGCGCAGCCCCTAGCGCGCCGCGGGCCTTGGTTACGCCGAATTTCGGGCTAAGTCATGGCAAGACAAACGGTTTTCGTTTATGCCGGAGACGGTTGAATTTTCGCAAATTTCCACCGCCCGAATTGTCCAAGCTCGACTTGAAGGCGCCCCCATGACGGAAAAGAAATCCGAAACCAGGCTGCAGTGGGCGCGCCGCCATCTGCGCAATGGCTACATTATCCTGACCACACGCGGCGCCGTGGCGCTTTACGGCGCGGCGATGCGCGAACTGGCGAAGCTGATCGATTCGCCGGTGGGCGTGTTTCTCGCACCGCGCGATCTTTTGCGGGACGGTCCACGCTTCCTGCGCGAACAAGGGTTGCGCGCCGCCTGCGGCGCCGTATTGCGCCAGATCGCCGCGCAATATGATCCGCCGCTTGGCCGGCGACGCAATCCGATCAACGACCCGCTGCGTGAGGCGGCGATCAGTTATTACTACACTTATGAATTGACCAAGCCGGATGGGGTCGTTCCCTCCCGCCGTCCCGTCAATGAAATGGACTTCGCGCTCGAGACGCCTTTCGCCTATGACGCGGGGCCGAAGCGCGCGCATTCGATCGTCGCCATCGTCCATGCCTTCTATCCGGACGTGCTGCCGCTTGTCCTCGAAAAGCTGCATAACGTTCCCGGCGCGCTGGATCTTTGCGTCTCGACGGACACCGAGGAAAAGAAGCGGGCGGTCGACGCGGTCTGCGCCGACTGGCGCAAGGGCAAGGTCTTGACGCGCATCTGCCCTAATCGCGGACGCGACATCGCGGCCAAATTCTTCGGGTTTCGCGACGTCTACGCCAATTACGAGCTGTTCATCCACGTTCACACCAAGCGCTCGCCCCACGGCGGCGAGGCGCTGGCGCGCTGGCGCGACTATCTCATCGACAATCTTCTCGGATCAGAGCGCATCGTGCGCTCGATTCTCTCGCTGTTCGACGACCCTCGGCTCGGCGTCGTGTTTCCGCAGCATCTTTTCGAACTGCGCGGCATTTTGAATTGGGGCTACGACTACGATCTGGCGCGCAATCTGTTGAAGCGGATGAATATAGAGATCGACAAGAACCTCACGCTCGAATTTCCCTCCGGCTCCATGTTCTGGGGCAGGACCGCCGCGATCCGACCGCTGCTCGACCTCGACATCGACTTTGCTGACTTTCCGCCAGAGAGCGGACAGGTTGACGGCACCCTTGCGCACGCGATCGAACGTTCCCTGCTGATGATTGCTGAATCGCGCGGCTTCGAATGGCTCAAAGTCGCGCAGCGCGATCTCTATCCAATGGGCCATACGCTGCTGCCCGTGCACAGCGTCGACGACCTCGCGGAGCATCGGCTTAAGGTCTTCCAACCCGCGCTCGCATGCGTCGACTCCAATTTTCATGCCTATGCAACCCCGGTCGCCGAAACGCGGCCTCTGCTCTCCTATCCGTCGCGCAACGATCGGCCGCGCCTGACGCTGCTGACCCCGACGGTCAATCCGCAGCAGACCTTCGGCGGAATCGCCACCGCGATGAAGCTCTTCTCGGCGTTGCTCGCCGAACTCGGCGATGAATTCGACGCGCGCATCGTGGTGACCGACGCGGATATCGAACCCCAAGCCTATGCGACGCTGTCCGGCTATGCGCCGGTTCCCTATGCGGCCAGTCTCGATACTGAAAGAGCTGCGCTCGTCGACGCTAATGAGCGGGAAGGCGGCAGACTGAACGTGCGCGCCAACGACATTTTTTTCGCGACCGCTTGGTGGACCGCGGAATTCGCACTGGCCATGGAGCGCGAGCGGGCCCGCTATTTCGGCGGCGAGCGTCCGTTCATTTACCTCATTCAGGACGACGAGCCGAACTTCTATGGCCGCGGCGCAAAGTCCAGTCTTGCCGAAGCGACCTATCATCACGGCGATCAGACGATCGCGATCGTCAACTCCGAAGAGCTATTCTCGGTGATGAACCAGAAATATCGGTTCCGTGACGCCTATTATGTTCCCTACGAGCTCAACGAACGCATTGGCGAGCGGCTGACGAATGTCGCGCGGGAACCGACGATGCTCGTTTACGGTCGGGAAACCGTCGCGCGCAACGCCTTCGAGCTGATTTGCGCGGCGCTTGTCATCTGGCAGCAGCGCGATCCGATTCGGGCGAGCCGCTGGAACATCATTTTTCTCGGCGAGGATTTTCCAGACTCGCTTCTCTATCCGGTGCAGAACGCCACCGTCGGCGGGAAGGCCCGGCTCGATGACTACGCCGACCATCTCAGCCGCGCGCTTGTCGGCGTTTCGCTGATGATCTCTCCCCACCCGAGCTATCCGCCGCTCGAAATGGCGGAAGCCGGGCTCGCGACAATCACCAACGCTTTCGCGGGGAAGGATTTGCGCCGCCGGTTCGACAACATCGTTTCGCCGGCGCGGCTCGATCCCGCATCGCTTGCGGATCTGATCGAGGACACTGTCGCGAGAATGGAGCCTTTCGTCGGCGCCATCGTTGCGCGTCAGCGTCCCTCAGCGCCGCCGGCCGATACGATGCGTCGCTTCGACCCCAAAACCGTCGCCGCTGAGCTGCGGCGCGCCGCGGCTTCGCCGCTCTATGCGACCGGCGCGACCTCCCGCTCCATCTCGGCGAGCACCTGCGAGATATATTGACCATAGCCGCTTTTGGAGAGTTTTGACGAGGCGGCGCGCGCCTGCGCGGCGTCGATCCATCCGGCGCGGAAGGCGATCTCTTCGAGACAGGCGACGCGTTGTCCCTGCCGCTGCTCGATGGCGCGCACATATTCGCTGGCTTCGATCAGCGCCTCGGGCGTGCCGGTGTCGAGCCAGGCGAATCCGCGGCCAAGCCGGGCGACCTGCAGTTCGCCGAGCTCCAGATAGATGCGGTTGAGATCAGTGATCTCCAATTCGCCGCGCGGCGAAGGCTTCAGTTGCGCCGCGAATTCCGGCGCGCGCTCATCGTAGAAATAAAGGCCTGTCACCGCCCAATTCGATCGCGGGCGCGTCGGCTTTTCTTCGATCGAGATCGCGCGGCCGGCGGAATCGAATTCGACGACGCCGTAACGCTCCGGATCGCGCACATGATAGGCGAACACCGCCGCCGAGCTGCGGGACGATTCGCTCAACACTTCAGGCAGGCCATGGCCATAGAAGATATTGTCGCCAAGGATGAGCACCGATGGTTCGCCCTCGACGAATTCGCCGCCGATGAGATAGGCCTGCGCCAGCCCCTCCGGCCGCGGCTGCACCGCGTAGGACAGCGACAGGCCCCATTGTGCGCCGCTCCCGAGCAGCCGCTTGAAGGAAAGCAGATCCTCCGGCGTGGTGATGATCAGGATCTCACGCACGCCGGCGAGCATCAGCGTGCTGAGCGGGTAATAGATCATCGGCTTGTCGTAGACGGGGAGCAATTGCTTCGACGTGACGAGCGTCATCGGATGCAGCCTTGTGCCGCTTCCTCCGGCGAGAATGATGCCGCGCATGAGAATCCTATTCAGTTTGGAATTAATCGGGCGACACAGGCGTTGACGGAATCGCGCCACTTCGGCAGCGCGACGCCGTAGCAGGCTTCAAGCTTGGCGTTGTCGAGCCTTGAATTCGCGGGCCGACGCGCCGGCGTCGGATAGTCTGCGGTGGCGATGCGCTTGATGCGCACGGGCCTACGGCCTTTCGTCTCCGCTGCGGAAAAGATCGCGTCCGCCATGTCCGCCCAGCTGGCTTCGCCCTGCCCGGTCATGTGGAAAACGCCGCGCAGGCGCGGATCGGAATCGTCGACCAGCCTTTCGGCGATGGCGAGCAGCGCGTCGGCGATGTCGAGCGCGCTTGTCGGATTGCCAATCTGGTCGGCGACGACGCCGATTTCATCGCGGGTCTCGCCAAGACGCAGCATCGTCTTGACGAAATTCGTTCCAAACGGACTGTAAACCCAGGCGGTGCGCAAAACGGCGCAATTCTCGCAGCGCGCGGCGATCTGCCTTTCGCCTTCGAGCTTCGAGCGCCCATAGGCGCCGGTCGGGCTGGGTTCGTCGTCTTCGCGATAGGGACGATCCAGCGCGCCGTCGAAGACATAGTCGGTCGAAAGATGCAGCAGCGGCACCTTCAATTCGGCGGCGGTTTCGGCGACGAAGCCCGCGCCCGCGCCATTGACGCGCATCGCCACGTCAGGCTCGCTCTCGGCCTTGTCGACCTGGGTATAGGCGGCGGCGTTGATGATGGCGTCGCAGCGCACGCTGCGCAAAGACGCAAGAACCATGTCGCGGGAGGAGAGATCGAAGCGCGGACGGCCGAGCGCCAGCATTTCGACGCCTCTCGGCGCGCGCTCGATGAGCGAGCTGACGACCTGGCCGGTGAGCCCCGTGACGGCGATGCGCTTCATCTTGCCCACTCTACGCGAAAACTTCCGTCAGATCGCGCAGCCGCGGCCATTTGCGATCCTTGTCCGACAGCACGGCGCTTTCGGCGGCGGCCGGCCAAGCGATTCCTATGTCAGGGTCGTCCCAGGCGACGCCGCAATCATGCTGGGGCGAATAGAAATTCGTCACCTTGTAGATGACTTCCGTATCGGGCTCGAGCGTGACGAAACCATGCGCGAAACCGATGGGAATGAACAGCTGACGCCAGTTCTCTTTCGAAAGCTCGACGACGACGTGACGCCCGAACGTCGGCGAAGACCGCCTTAGATCGACGGCGACGTCGAGAATGCGGCCGCTGATCACGCGAACAAGCTTATCCTGCGCGAAGGGCGCGGTCTGGAAATGCAAGCCGCGCACCGTGCCGACGTCGCGGGACAATGAGTGATTGTCCTGGACGAAGTCGAAATTCAATCCGGCGTTCGCCCAGGTCTTTTCATTATGCGTTTCGCAAAAGAAGCCGCGCTCGTCGCCAAATTTTCTAGGCGTGACGAGCTTCAGCCCCGGAAGCTCGAGATCTTCAAACAAACAGCCCCCCCTGTCGCGCGTCAGGCGACGGCTTCTTCATCTTGCTCGGTAAGCACGCCGAGACGCTCGCCCCGATATGTGCCCGAGCGAATCGCTTGCCACCAAGCTGAATTGTCGAGATACCAGCGCACGGTTTTGCGAAGACCGGTTTCAAACCGCTCGGCCGGCCGCCATCCGAGTTCGCGCTCGATCTTGGACGCGTCGATGGCGTAGCGCAGATCATGTCCCGGCCGATCGGCGACGAAGGTGATGAGATCGCGATGCGATCCGGCGCGCCGCGGACGGAATTCATCCATCAATCCGCAAATCGCTTCGACCACGTCGATATTGCGCCATTCGTTGCGTCCGCCGACGTTATAGGATTCGCCGACTTCGCCTTCCCGCGCCACGCGCATCAGCGCCGAGGCGTGGTCCTCGACATAAAGCCAGTCGCGCACATTCTCGCCGCGGCCGTAGACCGGCAGCGGCTTCTCCTCGATCGCATTGATGATGGTGAGCGGAATGAGCTTCTCCGGGAAATGATAGGGACCGTAATTATTGGAGCAATTGGTGACGATGGTCGGAAGACCATAGGTGTGGCGCCAGGCGCGCACAAGATGATCCGACCCCGCTTTCGAGGCCGAATAGGGCGACGTCGGAGCATAGGGCGTGTCTTCGCAGAAGAGGCCTTCCGCGCCGAGGGCGCCGAACACCTCATCGGTGGAGATATGCAGGAAGCGGAAGGCGCCCGCGCGGGCGCGATCGAGCCGCCGCCAATAGTCGAGCGCCGCCCGCAGCATGACAAATGTGCCGACGACATTGGTTTCAATGAAGGCGGCCGGCCCGTCGATCGAGCGATCGACATGGCTTTCGGCGGCAAGATGCATGACGACGTCAGGCTGAAAATCCTCGAAGGCGCGCGCGACCGCGACCGCGTCACAAATATCAGCTTGAAGAAAGGAAAAACGGGGACTGTCGGCGATGGGCCGCAGCGAGGCGAGATTTCCCGCATAGGTGAGCTTGTCGAGAACGAGAATCTGATCGACGCTCTTGCCGATGACGGCGCGCGCAACGGCCGAGCCGATGAACCCCGCGCCCCCGGTTATCAATAATTTCATCAAAGCCCCGCTTTTCGCTGTCGCTTCGCCCTGAATTCGCGCCTTCACGCCCGCGCAGGGGAGCCTTATTGCGAAGGCGGCCAAGGCGGAGGTCGGCGCTCAGCCGTTTACGCGGACTATGTGGCGGAACAACGTCATGGCATTGCAAAAGAATTAGGCGCGGCGGCGGGCGTGACGGCGCTGAATTGCGCGATTGCGGCGCGCGCGGATATGCTCCTGCCGACTTCAGCTTCGCATGGCGACGGCGCCATGCCTCACGCTTGGGCGCGGCCGTCAATGTGGAGAGAGCAGTTCGACTATTATTGGGATGGGCGGCGCCGGCTGGCCATCGGCTGGTTTGAGGGCGCCGAACGCGCGGCCGTCCGGCCGGAACTCACGGTCATCTCGGCGCGCGACGAGCGCTTTTCAAACGCGCCCACGCTCGTCGACGTCATCAGCGCCGCGCGCTGGCGCGCCCGCATCATTGTCGTTGATGTGCCGCCTGAGCATCGATTCGTCCGACTGACCGCCGCCGACGGCGCCGAACTCATCCTGGCGCTCTCTGCGGAGCGCGACCTGCCCCAGGGCGGCGACTGGCGTCTGCTCCTGACGTTGCTGCCGGACGCCGGCGGCGCCAACCCCGTCGCCTTTCGGCTGGCGGCGTTTCCGGCGCGCGGCGACGTCGAACGGCTGTCGCGCGAGCAGACCGCGGCGGCCGGCGCGCGATTGGTATGGGCGATCGGCCAGCGCCGGGTCGTCGAACGCGCCGACAACGCCGTCGTCATCCGCCTCGCCCCGGCGCGCCGCATCTTCCCGGCCTATCAGAGCCGACTCGTCCTGGAGGCGGCGCCGTTCGAATCGTCAGCGGCCGCCGACGCGCGCGAGGCGCCCTTCGCCATTATGGACCATTGGCTGCGCGAACCCGGCGCGCCGCGCATTATTCTTCGCCTGCGAATTCCCGATTCGATCGAAGAGAGCGCCACGCTGCTCGGCCGATGCAGCGTGGCGCTGGCGATGAACCAGCGCCGGCGCCTGAAAGGCTGGACGCTCGAGCAGCGGTCGGCGGGAGAACCCGCCGTGGATCCGCTCACCTTTGAAGACCTGCGACAGGCGACGGGCGATCCGCATGAACATCCCGACGCGGCGGAAACGGCGGAGCCGGTCGTCGTCGGCAATCTTTTGGCGCTGCTTGTCGATCCTGAAGAGGCGGAAGTCGATGGAATAGCCTTGCGCCGCAGCCGCGAGAAAGCCGCTCCCGGCATGGGCGAAACCGCGGAAATCGAATTTTACGGCGCGGCCCTTGGCGACGACGTCGGCCTCGTTTGCCCGGCGGCAGGGCCCGGCGATCTCGGCATCGCGCCGGTCGATCCCGGCGGCCCCGCCTTCGCGCGGCTTTTTCGAGTCGAAGGCGACGGGCTGGCGCCGCGCCGCGCCACGGATGACGAGGGACTTCTTGACGATCTCATGCGCCGCGCCGCCGACGCCGCGCGCGCCGGGACCGGCGCGGCCGCACGCGCCGTTGCCGAACGCGCCGCCGGGCTGAAAGGCCGGCGCGACAAGTTTGTCGCTTCGCTGAACGGCGCTCTGGCGCGGGCGGAAGTCGCTGCGCGTTTTGAGCCGCCGGGCCTGTGGGACGCGCTCGAGCCTTTGGCGCAAGCGAGCTTCACAGCGCTCGTCACCGGCGAGACGGGGCCGGCCCGCGCGCGCTTGCAGCAACTCGGCGGCTATGGCGCCTTTTGCGCCGATCCCGCGCTTGCGGCGGGGATCGCGGAGGGCGGCGAATTTGCGCAGTCCGCGCGCCTCTCCGCCGACGCCGCCCCCGCGCGCAGCGCGCCTTCACTGCTTGCCCGCTATCTCGACGCCTGCGGCGCCCAAGGCATGGCGCCGGCGGGCGTTGACGCCACGCAAGAAGCGCGGCTCATGCGCGCGCTTTTGAAGGAGCCGGATGTGACCGCGTTGCGCGAGGCGCGCGTCGCCTTGGCGATCGACGACGGCGTGCGGCGTGAAGCGGCGAAGGCGGCGCGATTCATCGTCGACGCCGCCGCGGTCGAGCGGGCGCGCGCGCATTTCACGGAAGCTGGCGCGATCGACGCCGCCGACATGCTCGACGCCTATCTTGACGTACGGCGGGCTGGCGGCTGGACGCCGCCGCACGAAGCGCCGACTCTCGCCGCGCTCGTCGCGCGCGCCGGCGTCGAACGCGACGCCGCGCGGCTCGAAGCCGAAAGCCTCGCACAGGCGCCGCCGGCTCAGGAGCGGTCGAAAGGATTATTTGCCGCGATGCGCGGATTATTTGGACGCTGAATGGTTAAGCCGCGCGGCTTGCGACCGTTCGCCTGAGCAAGCGCTGGAGACCTCTGTCTGTGTTCTCTCGTCAGAGCCGCCGAATCAATTCGCCTCCGGGCCTGCTTGCAAACCGTGAACCCAAAAATTTTCAATTCTCCGGAATGTGACACTGAACTGGATTATTCTGCCGCGGAAGGCGTCGCGCAACGGAAGCGTTTTCTACTGCGCAGCAGAACAAAGGCGAATGACCTGCGTCTGGATCCATCGTGGCCGATGCACACTTGGCTCAGACCATCGGTTCCATGCCAGAGCCCCCGTGTTTAAGAGGACGACATGACGGATAGCGAGAAAACCGAAGCGGAAATTCTGCAGCAATGGATTGAGGCTGTCGGCGGCAGCATCTCTCTTGGAGAGAGCCTGTTGAAATCGGTAGAGGTGTCAAAAAGAGGCGATAAGCTGACGATCGTGCTGAAGAAAAAGAAGCAGAGAAAAGGGGCCGACCAAACACAGCCCTAGTCGCTCTGGAGCGACCCGCCGAGGTAGCGCCGATCGCGCTGCGCGCCGCTACAAAAATGATATATTCCCCACATGAGCGAGATCGAGCTAAAACTCTTGCTGGACAAGAAGATGTCGAGTGAGATTTGGGCGCGCCTGAAAGCATCGAAGCTGGCTCACGGCGCTCCCGTAACGAGAACGCTCAGAAGCATTTATCTCGATACGCCCGACCACGCGCTGAACAAGGCGGGAATTGCGCTGAGGCTCAGGCGCGATGGGCGGCGGTGGATTCAGGGCGTAAAAACCAGGGCGACGTTGCATGGCGGCCTATCGCAGGTCGGCGAGCTAGAGAACCCGGCGCCTGGCGGACGCCTGTGTCTCGATGCAATTTCGGATTTATCGATTCGTGAGGAGATCGTTGACCGCGTCAACGGCGCTCCGCTTCAAACCGTTTGCGAGACCGTGATCACGCGCAGGACGAGCGAGTTGATGCTTTCCGACGGCACGCGCGCCGAGCTCGCGCTCGACATTGGCGAAGTTCGGGCTGGCGAGCGCTCTGCTGAACTTTCCGAGTTGGAAGTCGAACTCCTCGCCGGCAACGCGAGCCGACTGTTCGACATTGCGCTCATCCTGGTTCCCGATGGCGGGTTGCAGTTCTCCCGTCTTTCCAAGGCCGCGCGCGGTTATTTGTTGGCCCAAGAGGGACGGATCGATTCGCCGCTTGCGCCCCGCAATGCTCAGAACCTTGCGCTTGATCCCACGCAAACCGCCGAGCAAGCGGCCCGTGACGTCTTGCGCGAATGCCTCGATCAGATCGCCACGAATGTGCTCGTCGTTCGCCAGCTGGACGACGACGAGGGCCCTCACCAGCTGCGGGTTGGTCTGCGGCGTTTGCGCAGCGCATTTTCGGTCTACGCCGCCGTGCTGCGAAGCCCCGAGATGAAGCGGCTCGATGTTGAAGCGCGCTGGCTCGGACAGGAAGTCGGGAGCCTGAGGGATCTCGATGTGGTGGCGAACGACATGGCGCGGCGGGAAGCCGCAATTCATCCCGACGAGCTCGGACTTTCGGCGCTCGCCGATGTGGTTGCGCGGCAGGCGAAAGAACGGCGCGAGCAGCTGCGCAAGCTTCTTGTCGGCGCGCGCGTGCAGGCGTTCCTCATCGATCTTGCGCGATTCGTGGAGACGCGTGGTTGGCTTGTGCCTCAGGATTTTGCCCAGACCGAGCGGCTGGCCGCGCCGATTACAACGCTCGCGCGCGCGTCTCTCAACAAACGCTGGAAGAAGACCGCGAAGCATGCTCAGGGACTTGAGACGCTGACCGTGGAACAGCGCCACGAGTTGCGCAAGGAGCTCAAAAAGCTTCGCTACGCCGTCGAGTTCTTTTGCTCCTTATTTCCGGCGAAACGAATCGATCCTTTCTTGAAGCGCCTTAAGAAGCTGCAGGCCGTATTTGGCGATCTCAACGACGCCGCGACGCTGAAAGCGATGTTCACGGGAACGGACGTCCCCGGCGCCGAAGCGCCATCGATACAGCGCGCCATCGGCTGGATGATCGGGGCGAGTCAGGCGCGCGCCGAATTGGGTTGGATCGGCGCCAAGGCGCTCTGGAGAGATCTCGAGCAGACCCGCCCGTTCTGGAAATGACGACGTCGCGATCGCCGCGCGATTGGGCGTTTCCTCGATAATTTTTGGATTGCCGTTGGCGCCATGTTACATGGCCCCGCGAAGTGGCTGGACGCTGAGGATTACAGCGATCGATACGCGATGTGCGCCGTCTTGTTGATGGATGTCCGATATTGGGAGACTGAAATCTATGCAGAGCGATCCTTTCAGCGAAATTAACGCCACCTTCCGAATGCTCTACGGCGCAAATCGCGACGAGGTATTCGCATCGACGCCGGTCTCTGCGATTACATTGATCGGGACCGGCGAAATCTGGCGCATCGAGCATGGCGCGGTCGTAAAGTCCTATCCGCCGACGCCGTGGCTTTCGCAGGTCAAGTCGCTGATGCATGCGGTCATCGGCGTCCAGGGAACCTGGGCGCGCCTGGTGCGCGGGAAGGACCTCGAATCCGCACGGCTCGCGGCGGTACGCCTGAATAAGGCGCTGGAGGAGGCCGTGTCGCGTTTGTCGCGTGAGCTGCCCGCCGAACTCGTGTCCCCCGCGCAAATTGTTCTCGGTCAGCTGCTTCAGCTCTCAGTCAACTGGGCCGCAGGTCAGATGGCGACCCCGGCGGAGCTCCCGGAAGCTCTCGAAAAGGTTCAGGTCGAACTTGAAAAGATCATCACCGCTGTAGGAGAAGCGGTCTACGCATCGATCGTCAGAGGCTTGCACAGTTTCATCGACGAGACCGACCCTGCGGTTTGGGAGACCTGTCTCGTCTGCGTTTGCGGCGTGGCCTTTGGGCGCCGCGACAATATTGAAATCGCAGCCGCCATGTCGTTGATGGGCGAAGAGTCGGTCGGAACGCGGCTTCTCTATCTCGAGAATGCCCACGATTTGCCTCAGGCCATGGCGTGTTTGGCTGCGGCTCTCGCCGATAGAGATCTCGGAGAAGGCGTTTTCAACGATCCCTATCGCATGTGGCGCGATCTTCTGGGCGACGTCGCCGCCCGGCATGTCGGCAAAGGTTTCTTCCCGACGCTCGGCCGCGATCGATGAGGACTGCGTTTTGAGCGTCAGTTTGGAGACGCCGCCGCGCGTCTGCAAAGCGTTTAGAAGAGGCCCGCGTTATAGGCGGCGACGTGACTGAATTCGCCAAGGGCCATTGCGATGTTGAGCGCTTCGGCGGCCAGTGCGATAGCGACGACCCCAAAAATTCCTGTCGTGATCATCGGTCCCATGACGTTCTCCTTTCTGCGTTAATCAGAAGTTAAGGAGAGACGCGCGCTGGCGCTGTGCGCCGACGCACAAGCCCTGAACGCCGGAAATCGCCCGGCTCAAGGAGATTCCCTGCGCCGCTCCTAGCGATGGAAAAGCGCGACCGCCAAGAAGAGCGCCAGCAGCAAACAGAGCGTTTGCCAGAAGATGAGGGGATTGCGTTCGTAGAGAGACTTTTTGCGCAGCGCCAGCGGTTGCCCCCGCGCCGCGCCGTTTTCAAGCTCGAAGGCGAACTCCAGCACATCGCCGAACCGATCTTCGCGCGCGACGGCGATCGCTTTGACGATGGCGGCGTCAAGCCAGGCGGGGAGGTCGGCTCGCTTGAGGGAAAGCGGAAGCGGCTTTGTGAAGCGCGGTCTACTGAACGGCTCGATCTCGCCGTAGGGGTAACAACGGCCGAACATACGATAGACGGTGACCCCGAAAGCATAAAGATCCGACGCTTCGTCGCCGGCCGCGCCGTCGAAAAGCTCGGGCGCCATATAGCTCGGCGTGCCGGGCGCATGCGCTTCCGGCAAATTCTCGAGGTTCGGCGCGCGGCAAACGCCGAGATCGACGAGCCGCAGCCCGCCATCCTTGAGCAAAATGACGTTATCCGGTTTGATGTCGCGGTGGATGACGCCGCAGCGATGCAAGGTCGCGATCGCGCGCGACAAACGCGTCGCGATCGAAACGCCTTCGGCAAGCTCGATGCGCGGTTCGCGCCGCAGGCGCCCCTCCAGCGTCTCGCCATCGTAATATGGCATCACCGAATACAGCCGGCTTTGTCTGCCCGGGAGCAATTCGACGACTTCGCCGATGAACGGACTCCTCACCCGCGCCGCAACCCAGGCTTCATTGACAAAGGCGAGCCGGTAGGCGGCGTCATCGGCGACGCGCGGATGCGGAAACTTCAAAACGACCGCTTTTCCGTTCTGCGTATCCGTCGCCCGCATCAGCCGACTGTAGCGCCCTTCAGAAAGCAGGCCATCAATTCGAAACTCGTCGACAAAATCTCCGATCGCCGGCAACTCGCGAATCGGCAAGGCTGCGAAGGCGCGCGACAAGGCGCGCTCGTCGGCCGGCGGCACATCGATGACGTCAACGACAAGCGCAGTGACATTGTCGTGGCTGCCCGCCTCGAGCGCCGTCTGAACGATCCTCTCCGACGTTTCCTGCGGCCCGCCCCTTTCGGCGAGCAGCGCACGAAGCTTTTCGTCTGGCAACACCCCATGAACGCCGTCCGAACACAGCAGAAAGCGGTCGTGGAGATTGAGACTATGCATCCCCTGATCGAACAAGAGCGCATCCTCGAAGCCGACGGCGCGAAGGAGCGCATGTGCGAAATCGCCGCGACCCAGGGTGTGGTCCTTCGTCAGTCTTTCGAGGCTGTCGCCAGCGAGCCGGTAGATGCGCGTATCGCCGACATGAAGGATGAAGGCGTTTCGGCGCGACAGGATCAGCGCGCTGAACGTCGTCGCCATGCCTTCCAATGAAGGATCGACTCTCGACTGAGCCGCGATCCAGCTGTTGGCCGCTTCGAGTGAACGGGCGGCGGCGCGACTGACGCCCAAAGTCTCGGGCTGCGCATAGTAGCCGTCGATGAAGGCGCGCACGGCCGTTTCAGCCGCAGCGCGCCCGCCCTTGTGGCCGCCGACGCCATCGGCAATGGCGGCGACGACGCCCTGCAAGGCGCCGGCGCCGCCTGCACCCAGGCAAAATGCGACATAGTCCTGATTGTCGGGCCGTCGGCCTTTTTGCGTCGCAAAGCCCGCTTCGATTCGAAGATCATGAACGACGCGGACCGACACGGTAGTTCCTCAGCTCAGATTCGCGCGCCGGAAACGGCGCCCCAGGTCGTGCGCCAACGCGTCTTCACGAAGATCAAACCGACGAGGCCGAGCAGCGCAAGGAAACCGAAGAAGACGAAGCCGGCGGTGAAGCCGCCCGTCGCGCCTTTTGAGTAGGCGAGCGTCTTGGCGAGAAAAAATCCGCCAAAACCGCCCGCGGCGCCGACGAGGCCGGTCATCGCGCCGATCTCGCGGCGAAAACGCTGCGGCAGCAATTGAAACACCGCGCCATTGCCCATGCCGAGCGATAACACGCCGACAGAGAACAGCGCCACCGCCGCAAAGGCGACGGGCGGCAGCTGCATCAGACCCCATCCCGCAACGCCTTTCGCGGGAGCCGGTCCCGCCGGCAGAAAGGCGACGGCGAAATAGCAGGCGGAGACGAGAACGAAGAGGAAGCACAACGTCTTCACGCCGCCGATGCGGTCCGCGATATAGCCGCCGACAGGCCTGAAACCCGAACCGAAGGCGACGATCAGCGCGACCATGAGGCCCGCGGCGACTCCCGTGGCGTGATACTGCGTCGTGAAATAGAGCGGAAGCGCCGAAGCAAGACCAACGAAGCCGCCGAAGGTGATGAAGTAGAAAAACATGAACCAGCGGCTGTCGGAGTCCGCGAGCATTCTGCCGTAATCGGCAAGAGCAATCGTCGTTTTGCCGCCGGGCGCGTCCTTGGCGGCCAGCGAATAAATGAGCAGCACCAGGACCATCAGCGCGAGCAGTACGCCATAAACGGTCTGCCAACCGTAAGCCTCGGCGATCGAGGGCGCAAAAAGCGTGTCGAGCACGACGCCCATGTTGCCGGCGCCGGCGATGCCCATCACGAGACCCTGATATTGCGGCGGATACCAGCGGCCCGCCTGCGGCAGGGCGACGGCGAAGGACGCGCCGGCGAGCCCGAGGGACAGACCGAAAAGCGCGATGGCGATCGAACTGCTCAGGCCAAAGACGCACACCAGAGATACCGCGAACATCACGATCGCCTGCGCGAGGATGCCCGTCATCTTCGGGCCGATCGCGTCGGCCAGGAGGCCGAGCGGAACGCGAAAGAAGGCGCCGCCGAGAACTGGAATCGCGACGAGCGAGAGTTTGTCCTCGACCGAAATCGGCATGCCTTTGGTGATGTAAATCATCAGCGGGCCGAGTGAGACCCAAGCCATGAAGCTGATATCAAAGTAGAGGAAGGCCGCAAGCAACGTCGGCCAATGACCGGCCTTTTTAAAATCCGACAGTTTCATCAGATACTCCTTCTTTCATGTTTGGCTTGTCCTCTCGAGCGAAATCGATCGCAGACTCGGCGAGAGAAATCTTGATGAGACGTTGAATTTCCGGTTGGCAGGAGCCGCAATTGGAGCCTGCGCGAGTGGCCTTCCCGACGTCGAGCGCCGAGCGGCAGCCTTGTTGAATTGCGGCTTCGATTTGCTTTTGGCCGACGCTAAAGCATGAACAGACGAGCGGACCGTCATTCGTCCGTTGTCGGCCCGAGCGACCGGACAACAGCGACAGCCGCTCTGACTGTTCGAGACGATCGCGGGCGAAGAGTTTGAGCGCCAGGTCCCAGGATTGTGCAACGGGAGACAAAGCCCAGATGAGCGTTGCGCGGTCCCCGACGAAGGCTGCTCCCGAGAGAAGACTCTTGGTTTCGTCAATCAATTGTATGACGTCTTCGCTCGCGGCGGCGACGCGAATGACGTCTGTCCAGGCGTCATCCGACAGGTCGGCGGCGACGCGATAGCCGTAGCCATTGGCGACGGCGACGCGCGCCCACCATACGCCCTCGGGCAACGCGATCGAGCCGCGCGAGAGGAGGAAGCCCTGGCGCGCGAAGCGCAGAGGCGTGATGATGGCAGGCGTCGCCTTCGATTCCGGCTGTCCCGAGAAAGGATCGACACAGGGCGCGACAAGTGCGCCAATGCGCGCATCTGCGGCGGTTTCATCGGTCCAGTGAATCGGCGCGAAAATATGCCCGGCGGGCTGACGATCTGTCACCACTGCGCGCAAGACGCAGCTTCCATAGGGCGTCGCGACGCGAGCGAACCCGCCATCCTCTACTCCAAGGCGCGTCGCGTCTGACGGATGAACCTCGACAAAGGGTTCAGGAAGATGCCGCGCAAGGCGAGGGCTCGCGCCGGTGCGCGTCATGGTGTGCCATTGTTCGCGAATGCGGCCGGTGTTGAGCCGAAGCGGAAAGTCCTTCGTCAATGTGGTCGCCAAGGTCGGCTTCGCCTGCGCAATGAATTTCGCGCGTCCATCCTGCGAGAAGAAGCCGCCTTCGGCGAAGAGACGCGGGCGGCCTCTGCCCTCACCCTCATGAATGGGCCATTGCGTCGGATGGAGCGCGCCATATTCGGCGTCGCTTAAGCGCGCGAGACCGCCGATGTCGAAAGCGCGCGTTCCGTCATTCTCGAACGCCGAGAGCGCGGCGTGTTCGCGAAAGACGTCGGCGACCGCTCCGTAGTCGAAGCCTGCAAAATCCAGGCGCCGCGCGACATCGGCGAAAATCGCCCAGTCGGCGCGAGTCTCTCCCGGCGGAGGCAAAAACGCGCGCTGACGCGAGATGCGGCGCTCCGAATTCGTCACCGTGCCGCTCTTCTCGCCCCACGCCTGCGCCGGCAGGAGCAAATGCGCGCCGCTGTTGATCGTGTCGTTAGACGCCACATTGTCCGAGACGATGAAGAGTTTGAGCTTGCTGAGAGCAGCGCGCGCGGCATTGGCGTTTGGAAGCGACGCCGCCGGATTGGTGCCGACGACCCACAGCGCCTTGATGTCGCCGCGCGCGACGGCGTCGAACATCTGCACCGCCTTCAGCCCCTCGCGCGTCGCCATGCGTGGCGCATTCCAGAATCGGCGAACGCGATCGATGTTTGCGGGCTCGAAGTGCATATGCGCGGCGAGGCTGTTGGCGAGGCCGCCGACTTCGCGACCGCCCATGGCGTTGGGCTGACCCGTGAGCGAAAAGGGTGACGCGCCGGGCTTGCCGACGCGGCCTGTCGCGAGATGGCAATTGATGATGGCGTTGACCTTGTCGGTCCCCTGCGCCGACTGATTGACGCCCTGCGAGAATGCCGTGACCGTGCGGGGCGTTTGCGCGAACCATTCGAAGAACGTCGCAATGTCGATCTCGCGCAGCCCGGCCGACGTTGCCGTCGCTTCAATTGTCGGCGCGATGTTCCGGGCCGCCTTTAGGGCGCACTCCAGCCCCGTCGTATGACGGCGGACGTAATCATCGTCGAAGGCGCCGAGCTTCGCGATATTGACAAGCAAGCCGCAAAACAGCGCCTGATCCGCGCCCGGCGCGATTTGCAGAAATAGATCGGCGCTTTCCGCCGTCGGCGTGCGGCGCGTGTCGATGACGACGAGCTTGGCGCCGCGCTCGTCCTTGTTGCGCATGATGCGCTGGAAAAGAACAGGGTGACACCAGGCGGCGTTCGAGCCGACAAGCACGATGAGGTCGGCTTCGTCCAGATCCTCGTAACAGCCCGGAACGATATCAGCGCCGAAGGCGCGCTTGTGGCCCGCGACCGTGGAGGACATGCACAGGCGCGAATTGGTGTCGACATTGGCGGAGCCGATGAAGCCCTTCATCAGCTTGTTGGCGACGTAATAATCTTCGGTCAGCAATTGGCCGGAGAGATAGACTGCGACGGCGTCAGGACCGTGCTCATCGACGATGCGGTGAAAGCCGATGGCGACTTCGTCCAGCGCCGCATCCCAGCTCACGCGCGCAAAGGCGCCATCAGACTGACGGCGCATCGGATGAAGAAGGCGCCCGTCGAGCCCGAGCGTTTCCCCAAGCGCCGATCCCTTAGAACAGAGCCGACCAAAATTTGCGGGATGCGCCGGATCGCCCATCACGTCGGCGCCATTTGCGGACGCGAGCACGCCGCAGCCGACTCCGCAGTAAGGACATGTGGAACGTGTCGCGGCCGTCTGAATCGATGGCGCGTGCGCCTTCAGATTTTCTTGCGGCGCGGGCGCCAGGACTTCATCGAGCATGAGCGGTCTCAATAGACGTCCTGTTGGTAGCGCCCGCTCTTCTTGAGTTGGGCGACGAAGGCGACCGCTTCATCGACGTTGCGGGCGCCGAATTCGGCGACGACGTCGACAAGCGCGCGTTCGACATCCTTGGCCATGCGCTGCGCATCGCCGCAGACGTAAAAATGCGCGCCTTCCGCAAGCCACGCCCATAATTCACGGCCGGACTGGCGCATGCGGTCCTGCACATAGAATTTTTCCGTGCCATCGCGCGACCAGGCGAGCGACAGACGCGTGAGCAGATTTGTCGCCTTCATCGTTTCGAATTCTTCGGCATAGAAGAAATCGCAGGCCGAGCGCTGGTGTCCAAAGAAAAGCCAGTTCCTGCCGGGCGCGCGGGTCGCCGCGCGCTCATGCAGAAAGGCGCGAAATGGCGCAACGCCGGTGCCAGGCCCGATCATGATGATCGGCGTCGCCGGATCGTCTGGCAGGGCGAAGCCATGCGCGGACTGCACATAGACCGGAAGGCTGTCGCCTGGCGCGATGCGCTCGGCGAGAAAGGTCGAGGCGACGCCAAGACGCCTGCGCTTGCCGACGACATATCGAACCGCGTCAACAGTCAGCGACAGGCGCCCCGGCGTCGCCTTGGGGGACGAGGAGATGGAGTAAAGGCGCGGCTGCAGCGGCTCCAGCGCTTCGACAAAGGCTTCCGGATGTGGCCGCGCGCCTGGAAATTTCTGCAGCACGGAGAGCACGTCGAGCGTTGCCGCATCGCCGTCGGGATCCTTGCCCTGCGCCAGCAAGCGCGCTTTTTCACGCTGTCCGCCGCCGGTAATGAAGGAGATCAGCTCGAAAAGCGCATCAGGCGCCGGAGATAGCGAAACCTCGCTTAGCAATGCTTCGCGCAGAGTTGTGTTACGCACGGGCGTTACATGCGAGGCGCCGAGCATGGCGATGATCTGATCGACGAGGCCGAGATCATTTTTGGGAAACACGCCGAAACTGTCGCCGACTTTGTAGCTGAGTTCGCTGGCGCCGAGATCGAACTCGATGTGCCAGGTGTCTTTTTCCGAACCGTCCTTGTTCAGCCGACGGCGAGAAGCGAACGTCGCGCGCGCTGGATTGTCGCGCGAGCAGCCGGGCGTCGCAACGATAGTGGGTTCAACTTGCGCAACAATGGCCGGCGCCGGCGAAGGCTGATCCAGCTCCGCCGCCAGCGCCTTCACCATGCGCGCCGTGTCCTTGCCGCCGGGCGCGCAGAGATTGAGGCGCGCTTCCTTCTTGGCGGCCAGAGCATCCGCGTAAGTCTCGCAAATGTAGCCGCACTGGCCGCAGTCCTGTTGCGCCATGGCCGCCATCAGGCGGCGACGCAGCGGCCGTCCTTGGGCGAGTTGCATGCGCGATTCGATCGCCAGCGTCTGGTCATGCCACGGCGCCTCGCCATCGTGGCTATCGGCGCCGGCCATCACGGCGGCGTTTGCCTCTGGCGAGAGCGGCGTGATCGAGCTGTCGTCGGGCGCGGCGAAGCCGGCAAAGAAGCCGCTGAGCCAGGCGCGCTGCTCGGGCGTGAAAGGCGCATTCGGCGGAATGAGAAAAGGCGGGGAGGACTGATGAGTCACGCCGCGCTCTCCTCATTAGCGAGACGGCGCAGCGTCTCGATGTCGTGGCGGCGCGCAAAGGAGACGAAAGTTTCGTCCGCGTTCGAACGGTTCTCTCGATAGACGCGCAGAATTCTCGCCACCATCTCCGGCGCCTCTTCCGCTTTCACATTTTGATAAAACTCGGCGGCGAAGCCGGCGTCTTCGGCGAACCCGCCGCCGACGAGAATGTGATAGCCTTCGACCGTGTCGCCCTCGTCATTCACCGGCACGCGCGCTGCGATCAGTCCGATGTCGCCGATGTAATGCTGCGCGCATGAATGATGGCATCCGGTGAGATGAATGTTGATCGGCGTGTCGATGGGCGCCGCCGTCTCGCAATGCGCCGCGATTTCTTCCGCATGCCGCTTGGTGTCGGCCGCGGCGAAACGGCAGCCGAAATTGCCCGTGCAGGCGATGAGTCCGGCGCGTATCGGCGAGGCCTGGGTCGAAAGACCGAGCGCCGCGATCATCGCGACGGCGTCCGCGACGTGCGCGTCGGCGACGCCGGTGAGCAGCATATTCTGCCACACGGTGAGACGCAGTCCGCCATCGCCGAATTGGCGCGCGATCTCGGCAAGACCGCGCGCCTGCTCGGGGGTAAAACGACCGACCGGCAACATTACGCCGATCCAATTAAGGCCCGGCTGCTTTTGCGGATGCACGCCGATATGCGCCGCGCGATCCTGACGCGGGCGAGCGTCGATCGCGTTCGTGCCGACGCGAAGCAGCTTGCGGCCGAGCTTGTCTTCGACGGCGGCGAGAAATTTGTCGAAGCCCCAGTTGTCGAGCACATACTTTAGGCGCGCCTTGGCGCGGTTGGTGCGATCGCCATGCTCGATGAAAACCCGCAGAATTTTGTCGGCGACCTCCACCGCTTCGTCCGGCGGCACGATCACGCCCGTGTCGCGCGCGAAATCCTTGTGACCGGTAATGCCGCCGAGCGCGAGGCGGAAATAAACGCCCGGCGCGACGCCGTGCTGGTCGTCCACGAGAACGGCTTGAAAGCCTATGTCATTGGTGTCTTCCAGCGCGCCGATCAATCCCGCGCCGTCAAAGGCGATGTTGAACTTGCGCGGCAGACCATACAGCGAGCGGTCGTTGAGGATGTGATGGTGCATCGCGCGCGCATAAGGGCGCGTATCAATGAGTTCCTGCGGATCGACGCCAGCCGTCGGCGTGCCGGTGATGTTGCGGATATTGTCGGCGCCGGAGCCCTTGCTCCAGAGTCCCAGATCCTGAATCGCCTCCAAAATATGCGTGGCGTTTTTTGGCGCGATTTCGCGGATCTGGATATTGGCGCGCGTCGTGACATGCAGATAGCCGCCGCCGTAATTTTCCGCGAGATCCGCAAGCCCGGCGAACTGCCAATGGGTGAGCGCGCCATTGGGAATGCGCAGCCGGCACATATAGGAATCCTGCGCCGGCGCGACATAGAAGAGTCCGTAATAGCGCCAGCGGAAATTGTCGGCGGGCTTTGGCGGCGCGTTCTCTTTCGCTTGAGCGACAAGCCGCGGCCAAGCGTCGAATGGATGCTCTTCGCGCTTCCATTTTTCCTGATCGGTCAGCTTTCCGCCTGCGGCCGTGACTCGGTCCTGCGCGGATAGATGCGCGGCGTCCGGCCCCATCGGCTGCGCTTGCGCGGGCGGCGCCTTTTGTCCGCCGCGCGCCGAGAAGCCGGCGGCAAAGCCTTCGAGATAGCGCTTCTGGTCGAGCGTGAAATCGACGGACATTTCAGGCGGCCTCTTGCATCGGCGGGCCGAACATCAACTCGTCGCGCTGAGAGGAAATGTCCGCGCCGGAGCGGATGAGATCGAGGAAATCGGCCGCGCCGCTCGTATCTCCCACCAGAATCGCGCCCATGAGCCTGTCGTCGCGCACGACAAGCTTGCGATAAATCCCCATGCGCGGGTCCGTGCAGACGATGCGGCGCGCATCGCCTTCGCCGAGATAATCGCCGGCCGAAAAAACGCGCACGCCGGACACTTTCAGATTGGTGGAGACGACGCTGCCGCCATAGGACGCGTCTTGTCCGACGAGCCGCATGGCCAGAACGCGCCCCTGCTCATAAGCCGGCTCGACGAGGCCGTAACAGACGCCGCGATGTTCGGCGCATTCGCCGATGGCGAAAACGCCGGCTTCGCTTGTCTCCAAGCCATCCTCGACCTTCACGCCTCGCCCGACGTCAAGACTGGCCTGTCGCGCGAGGTCGACGTTGGGGCGAATGCCGACGGCGAAAATCACGGCGTCGACCGGAATCATTTGTCCGTCGGCGAACTCTACAGTCTCGACTCGGCCAGAGCCGCTGATGCGCGTCGTATTGGCGTTGAGAAGCACGCGCACGCCTTTCTCTTCGACGAGGCGGGCGAGGATCTCCGCGCCGGCCGCATCGAGTTGGCGCTCCATCAGCCGATCCATGACATGGGCGAGCGTGACGTCGACGCCGCGTCGCGCCAGGCCATAGGCCGCCTCCAGTCCCAGAAGGCCGCCGCCGATGACGAGCGCGCGCTTGCTCTTGCCTAACTGTGAAAGCGCCTCGACATCCTGCACGTCGCGAAACGTATGAACGCCCGGAAGATCGGCGCCTTCGATCGGCAGCCTTGCCGCGTGCGACCCGGTGGCGAGCACGACTTTCGAATAGTCGACGCTCTCGCCATTATCGAGGATGAGACGCCGCGGCGCGGCGTCGATCTTGATGACCTTGCGGCCGCTCAGAACCTCAACGCCCGCGACGCGCCACCATTGTGCCGGGTTGAGTTCGATGTCATCGACCGACAATTCCCCGGCGAGCACCGAAGACAGCAGCACGCGATTATAGGCAAGCCGTGGTTCGTCGCCGATCACGAGAAGGTCGTATCGACCCGGCGCCCGCTTCGTCAGCTCCTCGACGAAACGCGTGGCCGCCATGCCGGCGCCGACGACGACAAGCTTTTCGCGACTTCTGCAATCCTGCAATACAGTCATGTTTCGACTCTGCTGAACGGCCGAACGGTCCGGTCACAGGTCGCTTTGCCTTACGGGTGATGAGAACGGGCAAGACGACCAAAGCGCGACGCAAATTGCGAAGCGGCTTCTGTGACGGAGCCCGACTTTGGGCTCGTTCCGGCGGACCGGCGGTCGTCGTTGACCAATGAGGTGATTGCACATTTCGGGCCAGAGGCGCCGGCGTGGTTTTTCTCAAGGAATACGGGCGTTTGGCGCTTACCAACGGAAGCAGGCGGCATTTTGCGGCGCCGAATGCTTAGGCGCGAGGCGCCTAACGGCTGGCGCTTTTGAACAGAGGTTCAGCGCTCATAGGCGCTGTCCGATATCGAAGCCGGCGAGATAGTCCGCGTAGCTCCGGCCGCCAAAAGAGGGTCCCGCAAAAGCCCCGATTTCGGGCTGAACATGCGGCCCATCGATCGCAGCGTCGAAAAGATCTGGGCGCAGAACGCTCTTCGCGCGATCGGCCATCTCTGGCGAATGGCGCGTCTGACCCCAGCGCAGCATCTGCGCATAAATCCATTCGGCTTGCCGTGGATCCGGCCGCATGGCGCCGTCTCGTCCAATGATCAGGTAGTTGGCGTCGCTTCGTTCGTCGCGCGCCTTAACGCGCAAATGGCCGGTGAGCACGCGGCCAATGATCTCGGCGTCGACGCCGACATATTCCGGGCGCGAGAGAATTTGCGAAACCTCGCCGAGGTTTTGCGGCTGGTCGACGAAGTCGGCCCCCCTGTCGAGCGCGCGGATCAGCGCCGCAACAAGATCAGGATTATCGTTGGCGAAGCTCTCGCGCAGAGCGAGGACTTTCTCAGGCGCGCACGCGAAAATCTCGCAGCCGAAATGCAGAATGACGCCAACGCCGGCGTCGACCGCGACAGAACTCCAGGGCGCGCCGACGCAAAAGCCGTCGAGCTGACCGCGCGCCAGATTTTCCACCATATAGGGCGGCGGCAGTGCGATCAGCCGCAGGTCTTCATCCGGATCGACGCCGCCTTCCGCCATCCAGTAGCGCAGCTGATAATTGTGCATGGAAAAGGGAAAGGTCATGCCGAAGGTCAGGGGCTCACGTCCCTCGGCCCTTCGCCGCGCGACGAGCTTGGCGAGCGCGCGCGTGGTTTGCGCCGGATGCGCGACTTCGCCTTCCTCGGCGAGTTCGGCATAAAGCGCGGTCGACACCGCGATCGCATTGCCGTTCATCGCGAGATTCATCGGTGCGACAAGCGGGACTCGCACATGGCCCAGTCCGAGCGTGGAAGCGACCGCCATCGGCGTCAGAAGATGCGCCGCATCGAAGCGGCCAATGGCGAGCTTGTCTCTAATATTCGCCCACGACGCTTCGCGGATCAGTTCGACGTCGAGACCTTCCGCCTTGGCGAATCCCTTATGCACGGCAATTAACAGCGCGGCGGCGTCAACGAGCGGAATGAACCCGATTTTCACATGCGCCTCGCCGGTCATTTAAACATCTCCGCCGCAGTGATGACCGAGCGTGCAATTTCGATAATCTTTTTGTTTTCGCGCATGGCCGCGCCGCGCATCAATTTGTAGGCGTCTTCTTCGGAAAGCTTCTTCGCCTTCATCAATATGCCTTTGGCGCGTTCGATCGTCTTACGCTCCTCAAGATCGGATTTGGCCTGTTCGAGTTCATCCTGAAGCTTCGAGAAGGCATTGAACCGCGACACGCACAGATCGAGGATCGATTTGATGCGCTCCTTTTTCAACCCGTCGACGATATAGGCCGAGACGCCAGCATCGACCGAGGCCTGAATCGACGCCGTATCGCTCTGATCGACAAACATGGCGATCGGCCGACGCACCGCGCGACTGACCTGAAACATTTGCTCAAGCGTATCGCGCGAAGGATTCTCGAGATCAATCAGGATCACGTCGGGGTCGCTGGCGTAGATGTGCTTCAGCAGATTATGCATCTCGCTGATGCGCTCGACCTCTGTGAAGCCGGCGTCACGCAGTCCCTCCTCGAGGATCAGCGAGCGAATGGGGCTTTCGTCGACAATGACGATCTTCAATTCACGGCGTCCAGTGAGCGCATGTATGGGTCGCGCCAGGGGCGGCGCATCGCCGTCAGTCTCCGCGATCCGCCCGCCGGGCCGCGACCAACGCACGTTATATCTTGAAGCGCAACGACATGCCCGCCTGCCAGTTCTTCATGATCTGCGGACCGTTGAGGTTCTGATAGACAGGAAGACCGGCCTCGACCGCGACCGTTGCATTGTCATAGCCGATAAATTTGCCGCTGATCGTCGCGCCGCCGAAGACTTCGACCCGCTGGCCGCCATAGAAGGCCGGATTGGCCGGAACGGCCGGGCCGCGGATTTCCGGATCGAAGCCGCGAATCGGTCCCTGCGTCGAACCGCTCACGCGAAAGGTGGTGGTGAGTCCAGGCGTCCAGGTGTAGCCGCCCCAGGCGTTGAATTCATGCAGATCGCCCCATCGGTAGCCCCCGGAAGGAGTGGGGCCGAGCGGGAAGCGCAGGCGATATTCGAGCAGGTAGTCCGAGGAATAGCCCAGCGAATTTGCGGCCAGAGGGAAGCGCCCGCGATAGCCGAGGCCCCACGACCACGGTCCCAGATAGCCTGCATAGACGATGCCCGGCAGGAAATCGAATGTGCCCGTGCCGGGCTGCATGCCATAGAATCCTCGGACGTTGCGGCGGGTTCCGTCGGGCAGGAGAAAGTCCTTGAACGTGGCCGTGTAGCTGCCGGCGGGCAAGGAGATGCCGAGAGAGAGCTGGATGCGGTGCACGTCGTCCTGATAAATACGATAGACGCCCGACAAAGTGACGTCGGCAAGGCTCGTCGTTCCCGGCAAACTCCTGCCGAGCGGCAGAATGCCCGACGCGCCCTTGAAGGTCAGGGCGTTGAGATTTTTCTCGATCATGCCGGCAGTGAGAACCACTGCGAAATCTTTGGTCACGCCGTAGTTCAGGCCGACAATTTGCGTCGCGACCGCGATATTTTGCGGGATGATGCGCACGGTTTGGCGGGGATTGAGAAAGAACGGCACCGTCGTGACGATATATTCGTTGGAGACCGTGCGCGTTCCCATTTTGATGCCCGACAGATTAGCGAAGACGGGCGTAATGGAGAGAACGAGTTTGCCGGCGGCCGGCATGTCGGCGCCGAATACCCCCATGGGCGCTGGCGGCGGAGCAGGAGGCGGAACTGGCGGCACGGGCGCCGCGAGCGATGGCGGCGGCGGCGCTTGAAGTTGTATCGCAGTCGCCTCGGACGGCGCGTTCTTGCGGGGCGCGGCGATCGCGCCGGTCGCGACGAGTACGGCCGCCACGACTACCAATCTTGCGCCGCGCCATGGCTGTCGGCGCATCGATTGCTGGGGCTGTGCTCTCTTCATCGCGAACCTCATCTGCATCTCGCCTGTGCGCGCCCCAGAAACGAAAAAAGCCGCTGCCTGAACGCCTGCGAAGCAGACGTTCAGGACAGCGGCGATGCTGGGGGGCCCTTCTGTGGACCGGGTGACGTCGCAAGCGACGCCTTCGCGCCATCGGATGCAATCGCGGCGCCACCTACAGCGAAGCTGTATGGCGCGCGTCGCTGAGCCGCTCTGGACCCCTGGTTTTTGTAGGGGTTCGCGCTTGCACGCGCGCGCTTGCGAAACCTTTACGAAGAACTATTGGCGTGACGCGCTTTGCTTGAGAGGCGGCAGCGCGCGCTGAAAAAATTCGCATTATGCCGTCATTGACGACAGCCGCTTTGTCCCTTCTAGCCGCGTTTGCCATGATGACGCGGCCTTCTACACGTCTTCCGTCCGACGTCCGTGTTTGGAGATGGAGGACGCAATGAGAGGATGTGAAACTTGTCGCGGCCGCCTCAGAGGGCTCGCTATGAACGAGACGAAGAAGAAAGCGCCATGACCGATCAGCTTCGTCGCCCGCCTCGATAAGGGCCAGTCGAGTGATAGGGTCGCGGGCGCCGACCCTGCCGTCGCCCCTTCGGACTGACGAAGAGGCCGAGATTTCCGCCGACGGAGGAGGGGCAGACCTCTCGCCGCGAATGGAAGGTCCGCTCCCGGCGCAACGCGCGTCATCGGGAAGGCTGGGGCATCGGGTCGAAAGGCCTTTTCGTCGCGCCCTTCAATGCCGCGAGGGTGAAATTGATGGTCGATGCCGGCAGCGGCGCGCCAATGCGGGTATTCACCCCGGATGCGCCGTTTAGCTGCTTGCTGATGCATTTGCGCCCGTTCGGACGACACAGATGTGAGCGCAGTCCAACGACGACCTAAAATCCTAATAGCGCCTTTACATCATTCGCGCGCAGATTGCGGTTCGTGGTTCTCGTTTGGCGAACTCCAAGGCGAGAACGCGACATTAAAGTGAGATGCGCTCATGCCTCTATCTCTCATAGGCTTAGGCGTCGCGGCCTTTATCTTTGTGATCGCGAACAATCTGATTCACGAGATGCGCGCGCGGCGTGCGCGCATTGATTCACGGCGCCAGTAAGCGCTGAGAGGAACACATGCTCGATCTTCTTTACGTTGGCCTCGGTCTTTTCCTGTTTGCGGTCGTTGGCGCCTATGCGCGGGCCTGCGGGCGCCTTTAGGAGAACCGCATGTTTGAACCTGTCATCGGACTGATCGTCGCCGTCCTTCTCGGCGCCTATCTCGCCTATACGCTGCTCCATCCCGAAAAATTCTAAAGGGAGGCTCGGCATACGCCGGGCGTTCGCCATGACTTCCATTGGGCTGGCGCAAATCGCCATCGTCCTGCTTGCCGTTATTGTCGCCGCTATTCCGCTCGGCAATTACATAGCCGCCGTCTTAGCGGGCGAGCGCAGCCTGCTCTCTCCCGTTCTCTCGCCCATTGAGCGCGTCTTCTACAGACTCGCCGGCGTTGATCCAGCGCGGGAGCAAGGCTGGCTTGCCTACGCGATGGCGATGCTGGCCTTCAGCGTCGTTGGATTTGCGTCGCTCTACGCGCTGCAGCGGCTACAGGCCTATCTGCCGCTCAATCCTCAGGGCTTTAGCGGGGTTCCCGCCGACCTCGCCTTCAACACGTCGATGAGCTTCGTCACCAACACCAATTGGCAAAACTACGGCGGCGAGTCGACGATGAGTCACTTGACGCAGATGCTCGGCCTCACCGTGCATAATTTCGTCTCCGCCGCGACCGGCCTTGCGATGGCGTTTGCGCTGGTGCGTGGTTTCTCGCGCGCCGAATCGCCGACCGTCGGCAATTTCTGGGTCGACCTCACCCGTTCGACGCTTTACGTGCTCCTGCCGCTCTCGATCGTCGTCGCGCTCGCCCTCGTCGCTCTCGGCGTACCGCAGACGCTTCAGGGATCGGTCGAAGCGACGACGCTCGAGGGCGCGAAGCAGACGCTCGCCATAGGCCCTGTCGCCAGCCAGGAGGCGATCAAGGAGCTCGGCACCAATGGCGGCGGCTTCTTCAACGCTAATTCCGCGCATCCTTTCGAGAGCCCGAACGCCCTTTCCAACATGCTGGAAATCTGGGCTCTGCTTGTCATCCCCTTCGCCACGGCCTTCGCCTTTGGGCGCGCGGTCTTCGACTATCGACAAGGTCGCGCGATCGCCATCACGATGATGATCGTGCTCGTCGCGGGGGTATCAGTCGCTTACTGGGCCGAGGCAGCCGGCAATCCGTTGCTGACGGAGATCGGCGTCGATCCTTCGCCTGGCAATATGGAAGGCAAGGAGGTCCGCTTCGGCCCTGCGATGAGCGCGCTATTTGCCGCGTCGACCACGGGCACGAGCTGCGGCGCCGTCAACGCCATGCATGACTCGTTCATGCCGCTCGGCGGTCTCGTTCCCTTGTTCAACATGCTGATGGGCAGCATCGCGCCGGGCGGCGTCGGCGCCGGGCTCTACGGGTTCCTCGTGTTGGCGATCATCGCGGTTTTCATCGCCGGCCTCATGGTCGGCCGCACGCCGGAATATCTCGGCAAGAAGATCGAGGCGCGCGAGATGAAGCTCGCGATGCTGGCGGTACTGATCTATCCGCTCAGCGTTCTTGCTTTCACGGGCGTTTCGGTCATGCTTCAGACCGGTCTCGCCAGTCTCAACAATGCCGGCCCGCACGGGCTTTCCGAAATCCTTTACGCATTCGCTTCGGCGACGGACAACAATGGATCGGCTTTCGCGGGGCTGACGGGCAACACGCCTTGGTACAACACGACGCTCGGCGTCGCGATGCTGCTCGGACGCTTCGCCTTCGTCATTCCCGTATTGGCGATCGCCGGCGCGTTCGCAGCGAAAAAGAAGGGCGCTGCTTCAGTTGGCACCTTCCCGACGCATGGGCCCCTCTTCATCGGCCTGCTGCTCGGCGTCATCGTCGTCCTCTATCTGCTGCAATATTTTCCGGCGCTCGCGCTCGGCCCGATCGTCGAGCATTTCGCGCTGCTTGCAGGAAAAACCTTCTAAGGAGCATGTCAGATGTCGCATAAAGTGGCCGCTCCCGGTCTGTTCGACGCCGCGATCACAAAGCGCGCCGCCGTCGACGCCTTCAGGAAGCTCGATCCGAGACGCCTTGCGCGCAATCCAGTGATCTTCGTCACGGAAGCCGTGTCGGCGGTGGTCACGGCGTTCTTTGTGCGCGATCTCCTCGCGCAGAACGGCGCCGCCTTTTTCTCTGGCCAGATCGCCGCCTGGCTGTGGTTCACTGTGCTCTTCGCCAATTTCGCCGAAGCGGTGGCGGAGGGACGCGGAAAGGCCCAGGCGGACGCCTTGCGCAGAACGCGCAGCGATTCGCACGCCAAACGATTGATTGATCCGCAAGACAAGAGCGGGATGAAGGACGTCTATGAAGGCGTGTCGGCGCTCGATCTCAAGCTCGGCGACGTGGTGCTGGTCGAAGCGGGCGACCTCATCCCCGGCGATGGCGAAGTGATCGAAGGCGTCGCCTCGGTCAACGAGTCGGCGATCACAGGCGAGTCCGCGCCGGTCATCCGCGAGGCGGGAGGCGACCGGTCAGCCGTGACCGGCGGCACGACGGTTCTCTCCGACTGGATCAAGGTGAAGATCACCGCCGCGCCGGGTTCAACCTTCATCGATCGGATGATCGCGCTCGTCGAGGGCGCCCAGCGGCAGAAAACGCCGAACGAACTCGCGCTGTCGATTCTCCTGTCGGGGCTGACGATCATTTTCTTGATTGTCTGCGTGACGCTTTGGCCGCTCGCGATCTACTCTGGCGCGGCGATTTCGGTCACCGTGCTGATCGCGCTGCTCGTCTGCCTGATCCCAACGACGATCGGCGGACTCTTGTCGGCGATCGGCATCGCCGGGATGGACCGGCTGATCCGCTTCAACGTCATCGCGACCTCCGGTCGCGCCGTGGAGGCGGCGGGCGACGTCGACACGCTGCTTCTCGACAAGACCGGCACCATCACTTTCGGCAATCGCATGGCGGATGAGTTCATTCCTGTCGAGGGCGTCTCGGAGCATGCGTTTGGCGAAGCCGCTCTGCTTGCTTCGCTCGCGGATGAAACGCCGGAGGGCCGCTCAATCGTCGCTCTGGCGAAAAGCGCGCTTGGCTTTTCGACGCCCGACCTCGGCCAGGAAGCGCAGATCGTTCCCTTTTCCGCGCACACGCGCGTTTCGGGGGTCGATCTTCCTGGACGCACCCTACGCAAGGGCGCGGTCGATGCCATCGCCGCGCAAGTCAAGTCCATTCCTGTCGATTTCGAACGCGCCGTCGAACGGATTTCGCGCGCGGGCGGCACGCCTCTGGCTGTGTCAGAAAACGGCAGGCTGCTCGGCGTCATTCATCTCAAAGACATCATCAAGCCCGACATCAAATCGCGCTTTGCCGCCTTGCGCGCCATGGGCATCAAGACGGTGATGGTCACCGGCGACAATCCGATCACCGCTGCGGCGATCGCCGGAGAAGCGGGAGTTGACGACTTCATCGCGCAAGCCAAGCCCGAGGATAAACTCGCCTATATCCGTAAGGAGCAGCAGGGCGGCCGCCTGATCGCCATGTGCGGCGACGGCACCAATGACGCGCCGGCGCTCGCTCAGGCGGACGTTGGCGTCGCCATGCAGACCGGCACCCAGGCGGCGCGCGAAGCCGGCAATATGGTCGACCTCGACAGCGATCCGACGAAGCTCATCGAGATCGTCGCGATCGGCAAACAGCTGCTGATGACGCGCGGGTCGCTGACGACCTTCTCGATCGCCAATGACGTCGCCAAATATTTCGCGATTATTCCGGCGCTGTTTGTCGTCGCCTATCCCGAACTGGAGGCGATCAACATTATGAAGCTCGCCTCGCCGCAGTCGGCCATCCTCTCGGCGGTGATCTTCAACGCGCTCATCATTATCGCGCTCATCCCGCTCGCGCTGAAGGGCGTCCCTTACCGGCCCGTGGGCGCCGCCGCTTTGTTGCGGCGAAATCTGCTGATCTATGGGCTCGGCGGTCTGATCGCGCCCTTCATCGGCATCAAGCTTATCGATCTCGCCGTCTCGGCCGTTCATCTCGCATAAGGAGCCCTCAGATGCTCTCCCAAATTCGTCCGGCGATCGTCATGATCGTTCTCTTCACCGCGCTAACCGGAATCGTCTATCCGCTCGCGATCACCAGCGTTGCGCAACTCGCCCTGCCGACGCAGGCGAATGGAAGCGTGATCGAACGCGACGGAACAGTGGTCGGCTCGGCGCTGATCGGTCAAAACTTTGCCTCCGATCGCTATTTTCACGGCCGGCCTTCGGCGACGACAGGCCCCGACCCCGCTGATCCTTCGAAAACCGTCGACGCGCCCTACAACGCATCAAACTCGATGGGCTCCAATCTCGGGCCGACGTCGAAGAAGCTCGTCGACCGCGTCAATGCGACGATCGAGGCGGAATTCGCCGCCGGCCGCGTCGACGTCGTGGCCGCCGACGCCGCGACGACCTCCGCCTCCGGCCTCGATCCGCATATTTCGCCGCAGTTCGCGCTGGCGCAGGCGGGAGCCGTCGCCAAGGCGCGCAATCTCAGTGAGTCGCAAGTGCGCGCCGTTGTCGAAGCTAATCTCGAAGGGCGCGCTCTTGGCGTGATCGGCGAGCCGCGTGTAAATGTGCTCTTGCTGAATTTGGCTCTTGATCGCTTACAATAGAGGTGACGCCCGAGAAGGTAGACGTCTTTGGCCCGCGACGACGGAGACTTCGACCGCCGACCCGACCCCGATGCCCTCCTTGCCCTGAGCGACAAGGAGAGCAAAGGGAAGCTTTGCGTGTTCCTCGGCGCCGCGCCCGGCGTCGGCAAAACCTACGCGATGCTGGCGCGCGCGCAGACGGCCAAGGCTGAGGGCGTCGATGTTGTCGTAGGCGTAGCGGAAACGCATGGGCGCGCCGAGACGCAAGCGCTCCTCAACGGTCTTGAGACGCTGCCACGTCGCAAATGCGAATACCGCGGTCGGATCATCGAGGAATTCGACATAGACGCGGCGCTGGCGCGAAAGCCTCAGCTCATCCTCATCGACGAACTCGCGCACACGAACGCGCCAGATAGCCGGCACCCCAAACGCTGGCAGGATGTCGAAGAGCTGCTCGACGCCGGCATCGACGTCTGGACGACGCTCAATGTCCAGCATCTTGAAAGCCTCGCCGACGTCGTCTCCCGCGTCACTGGCGTCGCGGTGCGAGAGACCGTTCCGGATCGAGTCCTGCAGAAGGCTGCGGACGTTATTCTCGTCGACGTCACGCCAGACGAACTGCTCCAGAGACTGAAGGACGGCAAGGTCTATGTTCCCGAGACCGCGAAGCGCGCGACGCAGAATTTTTTCACGCCGCGCAATCTTACGGCCTTGCGCGAACTGGCGCTGCGGCGAACGGCGGAACGCGTCGACGACCAAATGGTCGATTTCCTTCGCCAGGGGGCGATTGAAGGCCCCTGGGCGACGGCGGAACGCCTACTTGTTTGCGTTGGCCGCGATGCGAAATCCGAGGCCGTGGTTCGCGCCGGCGCACGGCTGGCGACAGGCCTCAACGCGACATGGATCGCGCTTTATGTCGAGCGCGCCGGCCAGGAGGAGCGATCCGCCGAGGTCGTGAGAAATGTTGATCAAGCGTTGCGGCTGGCGGAGCGGCTTGGCGCCGAGATCGAGCGCGTCTCGGGAGACGATCTCGCTGGCGAAGTGCTGCGTTTTGCAAGACGCGAAAATATTACGCAGATTGTGCTCGGCCGTTCGCCAGCTCGGCCCTTCGCCCGAATCATGCGACGTTCCCTGACCGACGAAATTCTTCGGCAATCGACGGATATCGCGGTTCACGTCGTCGTCCAGGAGGATGGCGCGCTTCAAGCCAGACGCGCGCCGAAATTGCCGACCCTGTCAGAGACGTGGCGCGGGGTCGGCGGCGCCGCAGTGTCGGTCACGATTACGGTGATGGTTGGATATGTGCTGGACCGATGGCTCGGTCTTGCCAATCCGTCGGTGATCTTTCTCCTTCCCGTCGTGCTTTGCGCCGTCGGCTTGGGAATGTGGTCCGCGATCATGGCGGCGGTTCTTTCCTTTCTCGCCTGCGACTTTTTCTTTTTCAATCCGCGCTACGAACTCACCATTTCCCAACCGCAGGAATTTCTTTCGCTCCTTGTCGCGCTGGTCGTCGCCGTCATAACGGCAATGCTCGCGAGCAAGATGCGCAACTACGCGCAGAACATGCGCCAGCGGTCTCAGGCGATGCAGTCGCTGTTTGAATATTCTCGCAAGCTTTCGACGATAACGACGCTCGACGACATTCTCTGGGTGTCGGCTTCTCAAATACAGAAAGCCGGCGGCGTATCCTGCGTTGTGCTGCTGATGCCGGAAGAGACCGGTTTGAGACTGGCTGCCGCCTGGCCGCCGGTCGATCAAATGGACGCTGGCGAACTCGCCGCCGCGCGGTGGGCGCTGGAGAAAGCCGAGCCCGCCGGATGGCGGACGGATACGCTACCGAATGTGCGTTTCCAATTCCGGCCTCTCACGACGGCGCGCGGCGTCGTCGCCGTTTGCGGGATGGAGCCCAAGACGCCTCAGGAACCGTTCTCGGCTGCGACGGAAAGCACGATTGCGGCGCTGATTGAACAGACGGCGATTGCGATCGACCGATCGATGCTCGTCGGCGACTCGGTCAAGGCGGCGGCTCTCGAAGAGAATGAAAAACTGCGGACGATTCTGCTGTCCGCCCTTTCGCATGATCTCCGCACGCCGCTCACTTCGATCACCGGCGCAGTGACGAGCCTGCGCGAGCTTGGCGAGAAGCTTTCGCCCGAAGATCGCAAAGACCTTCTCCTCTCGATCGAGGAAGAGGCCGGACGTCTATCGCGCTTCATCGCCAATCTGCTGGACATGTCGCGTATCGAGTCCGGCGGTCTGTCGCCGCGCAGCGATCTCGTCAATGTGGCCGACGTCATCCGCAACGTGCTGGAAAGATCTCGAAAAACTTTCTCCGGAAAAGACACGTCCATCAGCATCGCGCCGGACTTGCCGCCTATCCGAGGCGACGCCAATCTCCTGGGTCAGGTATTGTTCAACTTGATCGACAATGCGCATAAATATGGCGGTCCGACCGGCGTGATCATTCATGCGCGGCGGGAGGGCGCTGACGTGGTCATCACCGTGACGGACGAAGGGCCTGGCGTGAAGGCGGCGGACCTCGAACGCATCTTCGAAAAATTCTATCGGAGCGGGCGCGTGGATGGCCGCAAGGCTGGAACCGGGCTCGGACTCTCGATCTGTCGCGGACTCGTCAAGGCCATGGGCGGAACCATCGTCGCTCAGAGCCCTGCCGTTCGGCGACGCGGGACAAGGATCATCATGCGCTTCCCTGCCGCAAGCCTGTCGAAGCAGGGTGTTGCGGCATGAGCGGCGAGAGCGTTCTTGTCGTTGACGATGAACCTCAAATACAGCGCGTCTTGCGGCCGTCGCTGACGGCGAGCGGCTACGAGGTCATAGAAGCGGCGACAGGCCGCGAGGCGCTGGCCGCCGTATCGGCCAATTCGCCCGATCTCATCATCCTCGATCTTGGTCTTCCCGACATGGACGGCAAGGAGGTGCTGCGAAAGTTGCGAATCATCACGCGAACGCCGGTGATTGTTCTCTCGGCGCGCGATCGTGAATCGGAGAAGATTGCAGCGCTCGACCTTGGCGCCGACGACTATGTCGAGAAGCCGTTTGCGATGGGAGAGCTGCTGGCGCGCATGCGCACGGCCTTACGTCACTCGCAGGATACGGCGACCTCCGAATCGGAATGCGTCGTCGCCAACGGGCTCGTCGTAAATCTGTATAAGCGAAACGTCGCAAAAAATGGCGCGCCGGTGAAACTGACGCCGAAGGAATTCGAGCTCCTCGCCTTTCTCGCGCGACATGCCGGCCGGCCTTTGACGCAACGAGAAATCTTGAAAGCGGTTTGGGGACCGGCGCATCAGAACGACAGTCAGTATTTGCGCGTATTCGTCGGCCAGCTACGGGCGAAGATAGAGGAAAACCCCGCAACGCCCACAATCATCGTGACCGAGCCCGGCGTTGGCTACCGATTTATCGAGTTCGAATAATATGATTTTGGTCTGACCGGCTGGCATCAGCGCGATACCAGCGAATATACCAACAATCGGCAGGATACTTACGAAAGGGTCGGGACGTTATTTCAATAAAACTCTTTGATTTATCGTTGGTTTCGTTGATGGTCGACGACAATAGCCTTCGATTTGGTGCCCAGGAGAGGACTCGAACCTCCACGGCTTTCACCACTGGTACCTGAAACCAGCGCGTCTACCAATTCCGCCACCTGGGCTTAGAGCGCGTCTCATAGGGGCAGCGGACGCCTCATGTCAATGCGCGCTTTTTGCAAAACCACATGGCCGCCCAGGTTGCGGCGGCGCCAGCCTCGCGCATTTCCTTCGTCGTCAAATTTCGCTAGAGCCATAGCGACCAATTTTCCGGCGGGAGCCGGCGCGGCGCAAGCGGAGCAAATCGCAATGATCGGCGACAATAACCAGACCATTGGCGAAGGACGGGTGGTGACGGTGTTCGGCGGCTCCGGCTTTGTCGGCCGCTACGTCGTCCGGGCGCTGGCGCGCGACGGCTGGCGCGTGCGCGTCGCTTGCCGGCGGCCTGACCTTGCCTTCTTTCTTCAGCCGCTCGGCCGCGTCGGCCAGGTGATGGCGGTGCAGGCCAATGTGCGCAGTCCGGAGTCGATTGCGGCGGCCCTGCGCGGCGCCTCGGCGGTGGTTAATCTTGTCGGCATCCTTGCTGAGACCGGCGCGCAGAAATTCTCGACCGTGCAGGCCGGCGGCGCGCGCGTGATCGCCGAGGCGGCGAAAGCCGCCGGCATCGACAATGTCGTGCATATTTCCGCCATCGGCGCCGATCCGCAGTCGCGTTCGGCCTATGGCCGAAGCAAGGCGGAAGGCGAAGCCGCCATGCTTGCGGAGGTTCCTGCCACGGTCATCCTGCGCCCTTCAGTGATTTTCGGGCCGGAAGATGACTTCTTCAACCGCTTCGCCACCATGGCGCGCTACTTTCCCGTCGTGCCCATCGTCGGCGCCGAGACGAAATTCCAGCCGGTCTATGTCGGCGACGTCGCCGACGCGGCGGCGATCGCGCTCGCCGGCCGCGCCAAGCCGGGCGTCGCTTATGAACTCGGCGGTCCCGAGGTCAAAAGCTTCGCGGAGATCGTCGACTATGTTCTGAAGGTGACGCAGCGCCAGCGCCGCGTCCTAAAACTCTCCTTCGGAACCGGCAAGCTTATGGCCAGCGTGACGCAGATGCTGACCAAGCTGTCGCTAGGCCTTTTCCCGAAGCTCCTGCGCATGACGCGCGATCAGGTCGAATTGCTCAAGCACGACAATGTCGTCTGCGACGCGGCGAAGGCCGATGCGCGAACGCTTCAAGGTCTCGGAATCGCCGATCCGCAATCGATCGAGTCGATCGTGCCGACCTATCTCTATCGCTTCCGCAAGGTCGGGCAGTATCAGACGCAGCGGCTGGGCGAATCCGCGTCGCGTTGACGACGTCGCGTTCTGAACTAGGGCCCGCGGGCGGACGGCGTCGTTTCCCCACGCGGGTGTGGCGGCAGCATCCGATGGATGCGGGTCATGAAGGCGACGGCAAAGAGCGGCGTCAGCACGTTCAGGCCAGGCGTCGCGACGAAGACGGCGATGAACAGTCCGGCGACGAAGAGCCATAGCGCATGGCGACGGCGCAACGCCTCCGATTCTTGCAGCGACCGAAAGCGCGTCGCGGCGAAGAGAAAATATTCGCGCCCGAAAAGATAGGCGTTGGCCAGGAGGAAGGCCGCGGCGTTTATTCCCGGCACGAAGAGCAGCAGCAACGCGAAGAAATTGACGATCGCCGAAATTCCAGCGAAGCGCAGTCCCATGAGGATCGCCTGGGTCGCCGGAATGGCGCGACCGTGCTGTCCCGGCGGATAGAGATCCGCTTCGACGTGATCGGCGAGATCGTCGAGGAATAATCCCGACACCAGCACGGAGACGGGGGCGATGAGAAACGCCATCAGGAAGAACAGTCCGGCGCCCGTCGCATAGGTCAGCGCCGTCCGCAGCCAAGGATGCTCGACCATCATGAAGGACATGGCGAGCTTATCGAGACCCACCCAGGCGAGCGCCAGCAACAGGAAGGTCATGCCGAGGCTCTTGAGCAGCACCGCGCGGAACGGCGGCGTCACGATCTGGCGCAGCGCCGCCAAAGCGGCCTCGAACATTTCGGTCATGCGAGTCAATCACCTGCATCAATCGGCGAATCGCGCCGCGGAAGTCGGAGAGCGCCTAGAGCGCTGCGAAAAAGTGGAATCCGGTTTTTCGCGCCGAGCGCGCTATGAATCTAGCGGCCGCCATCCAGATGGCGTTTCGTAGCGCGCGACGCAAGAGCCGGGCGCGGTCAGAGGCCTGACGCTACTTGCTGAGATGCGCGCCGAGATTTTCGAGGCCTTTCTCGAATTGATCACCGATCATCTTGTCGCGGCTGACGAAGATGTTCATCGCCCTGCTCGCGAGGCTGGCGTTGCCGGACATGCTCCAAACGACATGAGTTTTGCGCGCCGCGGAGTCGCCGCCCAGACCCAGCGTGCGCGCGAACCAGCGACCTTTCGTCAGTTCGCCGTCAGGAACGAGAAAAAAGGTCACGTCATTAGCCGCCGCAAAGGGCTTGCGCATATCGAGCCTGAGGTCCACGCGCTCGCTCGGTCGACTGTCGACGATGGTCATGCGCCCCGCGCCGACACTTCTGTCGCCGGACCATTCGAAGGCGGCGCCGGGGCCCGCTGCGGGTCCCTCATATTGGATGTCAGCGTTTGGATCGAGTTTCGCCCAGGGTGACCAAGACTGCCAGTTGCGCAGATCATTGATCGCGGCAAAAACTTGGCGCGGCGGCGCATTGATGACCGCCTCGCGCCGCACCACGAAACTATTCGGCTGGAGGTAAACGGCCAGTGCGAGCAAAGCGGCGCCGTAGAACAAGACGATGAGCAACAAGCCAGTCATAAACCCCTCCAATGCGTGCGCCAAGAGAACCCGCGACACAACTAGCGCGCCGGGCTCAGGCTTCAAATGAATCGGCAGCCTGGATCAGCGCGGCCGCGTGCATTTCCTCGATTCGGAAATAGACGTCGTCGCCGCGCGCCGCCACGGCGATGAAGAAACCTGCGCGCCGCCACTGCTCAACGCCGTAACTCTCGCCGGAATCGCTGCTAACGGCGAGCGGCGACAGGTTGACGACAAAGCTGTCGAGCCCGCCCGCCAACCCGCGCCCGTCGGCCTTCAATACAGCCTCCTTGAGAGTCCAGATCGCGAAGAAAACTTCGCTCTGCGACTCTGGATCGGATTGGGCGCGCACGACCGCCGCCTCTTCGGGCGCAAAAAAACGCTCCGCCACCTTCAACGCGTCTCGCGGCCTGAGAAACGACTCGACGTCGACGCCGACGTCGCGTCCCGACGCGATCGCCACGGCGGCCATGCCCCGGGTATGCGACAGGCTCACGTCAAGGCCGGTGAGCGGCGACAGCGGGAACGGCTTGCCGTGCGGCGTCGCGCCGAATCGCCACGCGGCGGGCGCAATCGCTTTCGCGCGCACGGAAAGGCTTGCGCGCAACAGCGCATGCGCGGCGACATAGGCGAGGCGATCCGATTCGAACGCGAAACGCGCCGCCCGCGCTGTTTCGGCTTCGTCGAGAAGCGCAGCGAGCTTCGGCCATTCATCGTCGACGATATTCGCGACGTCGATGAAGAACACGTCGACGACGGCGGCGGACGTCTCAGCGTCGGCCGACGTCAGGAGACCCCGAGCTTCTTTTGCAAATTGGTCGAGGACGTCGTGTATTGGAACAGCAGCTTCTTGTCGGGATAGACGTAACGATGGGCCTTCTGCGCGGCGAGCGCGACCTCGTGGAAGCCCGAAAGGATCAACTTCAATTTGCCGGGATAAGAGTTGATGTCGCCGACGGCGAAAATGCCGGGATGACTCGTTTCGAATTTCTCGGTGTCGACGGGAATGAGGTTTTCATTGAGCTGAAGCCCCCAATCGGCGACGGGGCCAAGCTTCATGGTGAGGCCGAAGAACGGCATCAGGCGCTCGCAGGCGAGCTTCTCTACGACGCCGTCATTGCCCTTCAGGATCGCGCTCGCGAGTTCGCCATCCTCGCCTTCGATCGCGGTGATCTGGCCCAGCTTGAAGTCGATCTTGCCCGCCGCGACGAGCTCCTGCATCGCCGAGACGGAATGCGGCGCGGCGCGGAACTGATCGCGACGATGGACGAGCGTGATGCTTTTCGCCACCGGCTGCAGATTGAGCGTCCAGTCGAGCGCCGAGTCGCCGCCGCCGACGATGACGACGTTCTTGTCGCGGAAGTCCTCCATGCGGCGCACGGCGTAAAATACCGACGTCCCCTCATAGGACTCGATCTTCGGGATCGGCGGCTTCTTGGGCTGGAACGATCCCCCGCCGGCGGCGATGAAGACGACCTTCGCGTGGAAAATCTTTCCCGCGTCGGTGCTGAGGCGAAATTCCGGCTTTTCGGCCGTTCCCAGCGACACGAGCGTCTCGACCATTTCGTTGAAGTGAAAGGTCGGATGAAACGGCTCGATCTGCTTCAGGAGATTGTCCGTCAGCTCCTGGCCGGTGCAGACCGGCAGGCCGGGAATGTCATAGATCGGCTTTTCGGGATAGAGCTCCGAGCACTGGCCGCCGGCGCGCGGAAGAATGTCGATGACATGCGCCTTGATGTCCAACAGGCCGAGTTCGAATACCGAAAAAAGACCCGCTGGGCCGGCGCCGACAATGACCACATCGGTTTCGATCGCGGCTTCTTTAAGCTGGTTCATCGTCAATTCCCGACTAATTCCTCAAACGCGGAAGATCGAAGACGCCGTTCGCGTCGCGTGTGCGCCGTCGGCCGGCGCTGCGGGCGCGTCTTGCGCGGCGGCCGGCTTCAAATTTCGCCCTGCCGGTTCGTCTATCGCATTTGTCGAGAGATTCAAACCCGCTGGGGCATAGTCTGGAAAAATTGCGCGTCAGCCCTGCTGGGCGGGGGTCGTTAAGATCAACCCGTCGAGTTCCGGCCTTACGGTGATCTGGCAGCACAGCCGCGAATTCGGCTTCACGTCAAAGGCGAAGTCGAGCATATCCTCCTCCATCTGCGACGCCTTGCCGGTTTTTTCGGCCCATTTTTCATCAACATAGACGTGACAGGTGGCGCAAGCGCAGGCGCCGCCGCATTCCGCGGCGATCTCGGGAATGTCGCTGCGTCGGGCTGTCTCCATCACGGTGGAGCCTACCTCGCCCTCGACGGATCGGGCTTGACCCTGGGAATCGACGAAGGTGATCTTGACCTTTGTCGGCGCGCCGCCCCCCGGTTCCGCGCCATAGCGGGTCGCCGCATCCTCAAAGCTCATCTTCGCCATGACGCCTGTCTCTTCCTCATGCTTGCTCGACTTTCGCGGCGCTCCCGACTGTGCTTGAAGCAGGAAAGCCACGGGCCGCTATTCTTCCGCGCGTCGTGCGGTTGCGCCGCCAGCGCTGCCCAAATTGTCGCCGTTCAGTTAGCACCCGTCCGTTTACGGCGCTAGCCCCTCCCGACGCGCGCGACCGTAGGCCACATTCGATGCAATTCAGCGGCAACCGCCGAAAGAGACGCGCAGATGACGGACATCGCTTTAGGCTTCCGGAACGCCGATGGCGCGCTACGGTCTGAGCTGACCGGGTGCCTCGATTTCATGAACGAAACGCCTTTTTTCAAGCGCTACAAGCAAGAGACTTGGGACGCGCTGCAAATATCCGGAAACAGTAAGATATTGGATGTGGCCTGCGGCGTCGGCTTCGACGTCATCGGACTCGCGCGGCGCTTCCCACGCGCCGACGTCTTCGGGCTCGATTCGGCGCATGGCTTTCTCGGCCTGGCGCGCGAGCGGGCGCGAGGGCTTCCCAATGCGCTTTTCGTCGGCGGCGACTCCCGCAGCCTCCCCTTCGGCGATCGCATGTTCGATGGCGTTCGAATCGATCGCTCCTTGCAGCACATCAGCGCCCCCATCGAGGCGCTGCGCGAAATGGTCCGGGTGACGCGCAAGGGCGGAAGAATCGTCGTCGCCGAGCCCGATTGGGGAACATATTTCGTCTACAACGGGAAACTCGAAACCGGGGCGAAGATGGCGCGACTATGGGAGAAGTCTTTCGCCAATCCTTACATCGGGCGAGAGATCGGCGTTCTGCTGCAAAAGTGCGGCGTCGAAAACATTGGCTGCCGGGCGCATGCTCTCGTCGTCAGAAGTCTTGACGCGGCGGAGATCATTTTCGACCTCACGCGCGTGACGGAGAATTGCGTGTCCGCGGGAGTCTCAACGCGAGACGAGGCGGAAGACTGGTCGAGCGCGACGAAAGCGGCGTCCCAAAGCGGCGCGTTTCTCGCGTGCCTGAACCTCATGCTGTGGGACGGTTCGATACCGGACTGAGCGATCGCGCCCCGCCAGCGTTGCTATAACCGGGCGCGCGTCCATTGGGCGATGCGCAGCGCGATACGCGCCGCGGCGTCGCTGAGCGCCCGCACCGCTGGCGAGCCGGTGCGTTCAGGCGCTGGCGCCTCTTCGACAAAGATCCGCGCCGCCTTCGCCCGGCCGCCGCCCGAGTCGACGAGTTGGACGGAAACTTCAATGACCGCGAGATTGCGGGCGAGGTCGATCTCGAAGCGCCGCACGTCCGTCTGCAGTTTTGTTTGCGCGCCAAAATTGGAAGAGGCTGAAAGACCGCACTGCTGCAGCGCTTCAATCAAGCGGCGCTGGAAAAGACGCGGCATCGGATCCGACCACTGCACGCCGGGAAGAATGGCCACGCTGTCATCGCCGGCGCGAACCACAATCCGATCCGAGGAGGTCGGGGCGAGCGCAGCGGGTTCAGGCACGTAGACCGCGGGGCCGCTGCGCAAGGCGACGCTTCGCAAAGCGCCCGTCTCGGTCGTCAGATCGAACGTCTCGCGCGTCGCCTGGGCGCAGGCCGACACGAGCAACGCGACCGACACGATCACCGTCGCCTGCGCGACCTTGCGTTGCGTCGAAGCGGACGCCTTCAGTTTCATGCCGACCCGTAGCCCCATTTCGCCCGCGCGCCCCGTCGAGCGCGTCGTTCTTCTATCCGATCCGCGCATTGGCTCAAAGCCACGCTTTGGATTGATTTAACGCCCTTGATATTCCGGCACGGACTGGGACGGCCCGAAAATGAATTGTGATGGGTTTTTCTCAACCGAACGCAGCGTGCGATCCAATGTGTCGACGGCCTTGCGACCATCCACAGCGAGCTGTCCATATTCGCGCAGCCCCGTCGCGGCGAAACGATTGATGCGTTCCGAGGCCCCGGCGATATTGCCGGCGATCGCCTTGATCTGCTTGGGGTCAATCGCCTTGATCGTCCTTTCGCCGGCCGCAAGTAGCTGATCGAGCCGCGCCGCCGCCGGTTTAAGCGAGCGTGCGACGTCCGACGCGTCGTGGATGAAAGTCGTGATCGAAGCGGAGTTATCGGCGAAAGCCTTGCTGACCGTTGCAGCATTTCTCAGCGTCGCGGTGATGGACGGACCATTATCGTCTATGAGTTTGTCGAGTTTCGTGAGGACTTCGGCGGCCTTTTTCGACAGGCTCTGAACATTGACGAGCAAATTTTGGATTTCGGAGCGCTCGGCCTGAATTTGGGGATACTTCTGGCCGACTTGCGCCGTCAGAGGCGGGGCGCCGGGCGTGCCGCCGACCAGTAGGACGTCGGAAACGCCCGTAAAGCCGCGCGTCTCGAGACGCGCGCGCGTGTCGGTCTTGACCGGCGTTCTGCTGTCGATCCTGACGAGCACATCGACCTTGCTCGGATCTTGTTCGGAAATCCCAAGATGCGTGACCTCGCCGACCTTCACGCCATTGAACAGCACCGAGGACCCGCGGCTCAGCCCTGAAACCTCGGTGAAGACAATCTGGAATGTATCCTGCCGGCCAAGCTGGCTCGGACCGGAAAACCAGTAGACGAAAAGAAAGGCGGCGAAGGCGACCGCCAGCGTGAAAGCGCCGATCAGGGCGTAGTTGGCGCGGGTTTCCATTGTTCGTCCTTCTGCTCAACGCGCGCCGCAGTCAGTCTGCCGCCACGCACGCCGTGGAAATAGGCCTTCAGCCACGGGTGGTCGGATGCGAGCAAGGTTTCCAGCGGGCCTGCGGCGATGACCCGACCTTCAGCGAGCGCCGCCACCCTGTCGCAAATAGAATACAGGCTGTCGAGATCGTGCGTCACCATAAACACGGTCAGCCCGAGGGTCTGCTGCAGCGTGCCGATCAGCGCGTCAAATTCGGCGGCGCTGATCGGATCGAGCCCCGATGTCGGTTCGTCCAGGAACACAAGCTCGGGATCAAGCGCCAAGGCGCGCGCCAGGGCCGCGCGCTTCACCATGCCGCCCGACAATTCTGACGGAAATTTGTCCGCGGCGTCGGGATTGAGGCCAACAAGCTCGAGCTTCAGCAAAGCCAGCTCGTCCATCAGTCGTTCAGACAGGTCGCGCGTTTCGCGCATCGGCATCTGTATATTCTGCTTCACCGTCAGGCCCGAAAACAGCGCGCCGTTCTGAAACAGCACGCCCCATCGCTGTTCCAACGCGCGCCGCTCAAGCGGCGGCAGCATGTCACGATTCTGTCCAAAAACCTGAACGGAGCCGCTCCGCTTCGGCGTCAGTCCAAGGATCGTGCGGGTGAGAACCGATTTTCCTTGGCCGGAGCCGCCGACGACGCCGAGCACCTCGCCGCGGTAGACGTCGAGATTAAGCCCTTTGACGATGGTTTTGTCGCCAAAGCCGACCACGAGATCGCGCACGCTGATAATGGCGTCGCGATCGGGACGCGGTTGAGCGGCGTCGTTGGCGTGAGCCGAGGCGTTGGTCATCGCCGCGCTCAATAGTCGATCGCCGCAAAAAATACGGCGAACACCCCATCCATCACAATAACCATGAAGATTGATTTCACGACCGAGGACGTGACCTGCCGGCCGAGCGATTCGGCGGAGCCCTGCGTCGCGAGCCCGTCCATCGAGGCGATGAGGCCAATCACCAGCGCCATGAAGGGCGCCTTGATGATGCCGACAAGAAACGTATGCAGCGCGATCGCCTCTTTGAGCAATGACGCGAACGCCGCGGGGCTGATCCCCCCATACCACCAGGCCACGAGCATGCCGCCAAAGAGCGCCGCCATGTCGGCGACAAAGGTCAAAATCGGCAAGGAAATCACCAGACCGAGCACGCGCGGCGCGATCAGCACCTCGAAGGGCGAAAGTCCCATCACCAGCAGCGCGTCGACCTCCTCGCGCATTTTCATCGAGCCGAGTTCGGCGGTGATCGCCGAGCCTGAACGGCCGGCGATCATGATCGAGGTGAGCAGCACGCCGAGTTCGCGCAAGACAAGAATGCCGATCAGGCTGACCGTGTAGCTGGACGCGCCGAACTTGAGCAACTGGAAGATGCCCTGTTGCGCGACGATGCCGCCGACCAGAATGTTGATCAACACGATGATCGGAACGCTGCGAAAGCCGACCAGCTCGATTTGCGCGACGAGCGAAGTGAGCCTAAACCGCCGCGGATTAGCGGCCACATACATCATCGAGGAGACGAATTCGCCAAGAAAGCCGACGCCGCGGTAAAATTCGCGAAGCGCGTCCACGACGGATTCGCCAAAATCTGCGAGCAGAACGAAGAAGACATTGAACCGAGGCTGCGCACGCGCAACGAAGGCGCGATAACGCGTTTCATCGAGCAGGGTCGAATATTCAGGCCGCACATGTTCGAGCGTGACAGCGACGTCGCGGCGCGCGAGATCATGCCGCGCGCGATTGATCAGCCAGGCGCCGGCCGTGTCGAGTTGCGAGACTTGCGAAAGATCGATGGCGATCGTGCGGTCGAGACGCGCTTCCTCGACAATTCGACGCCCCTCCTCCTCCAGGCGCTGAGAGGCGATGAGCGTCCAGTCGCCCGAAAGCGCAAGGCGCACGCCCTCCGCCGCGGATTGGCGCGCGACTTTGGGCGGACGCTGCATCGCCGCGACGGTCATCGGGCTTCGCTCCGCGCTGGAGTCAGTGATCGGCTCATTGATCGCGTCATCCTATCCGACGATTGTGGCGCGCCGCTGACGCCGGTCGGCGCGCCGCCGCTTGTAAAGCCGCCTCTTGCAAAAGCCGCCTCTTGCAAAAACGTCATAACTTCGTGAATTGACGTCAGCAAGCGCGCCGGCGCACATCACTGCGCCACGCGGGCCGGGCGACGCGAGCGCCGGAGAGCGATTTGAAGCGAAAACTATCTGTAGCCATACAGAGTTACCCGATCGCCGGCAGCTTTGTGATTTCGCGGGGCGCCAAGACCGAGGCCGTGGTCGTGACCGCGACCTTGGTTCAAGGCGGCGGCGTCGGGCGGGGGGAATGCGTGCCCTATGCCCGTTATGGAGAAAGCGCCGAAAGCGTTGTCGCCACAATTGAAAGCGCGCGCGACGCTCTTGAAGCCGGCGCCGATCGCGCCGCCCTGCAGCGCCTGCTGCCGGCGGGGGCGGCGCGCAACGCGCTCGATTGCGCCCTCTGGGACCTTGAAGCCAAGCTTTCGGGCGTTGCGGCCCATATCTCGGCAGGTTTCGAGGCGCTCTCGCCGCTTGTGACGGCCTTCACCATCTCGGTCGGCGCGCCCGATCAGATGCGCGCCGCGGCGGAAAGGGCTGCCGACCGGCCGCTCTTGAAGATCAAGCTCGCCGGCGAAGGCGACGAAGCGCGCCTCGCCGCGGTGCGCGCAGGCGCTCCCAACTCAACCCTGATCGTCGACGCCAACGAATCATGGGCGGCGGAAACCCTTCCTCGCCAGCTCGCCGCCTGCGCCGATTACGGCGTCTCGCTCATTGAGCAGCCTCTGCCGGCGGGCAGGGACGACATTCTCGCGACCATGCCTCGACCCGTGCCGATCTGCGCCGACGAAAGCGTGCATGACCGCGCCTCGCTCGCGCCGCTCAAGGGCCGCTACGACGCGATCAACGTCAAGCTCGACAAAACTGGCGGCCTGACCGAAGCGCTGGCCCTGGCGCGCGCGGCGCAGGAGATGGGCTTTTCCATCATGGCGGGCTGCATGGTGGGCACGTCTCTCGCAATGGCGCCGGCTGTCCTGGTGGGGCAGATCGCCTCTTTCGTCGACCTCGACGGGCCTCTGCTTCTGGCCCGCGACCGCGTTCCTGGGCTGTGCTACGAGGGATCGACTCTCATGCCGCCGGCGCGGGAGCTCTGGGGATAGCCCGCGAGGTCGTCCTCTGGACTTATTGACCGGTAGCTCTGTCGTAAACTAAGTTTTAACGGATGGGGATGGGGTTCCCCCGATAACCGCCGAAAGGCTGATGACTCCTGCGAACTCGCCGCCGCGTTCTAAGATCGTCGGCGCAGGGTAGGAGTGTCTTGTTGCTTAGAGAACCCGCACCCCGTCGTGCGCCGCGCCGCCGTTGCCGCCTGCGCCATGGCCGCAGCACAGCCATAGCCGCCTTGGGCATCGGCGTGATTCGACTTGGGACACGGCGGCGATGGCTGTGCTGCGGAGCCCCAATCGCGCTTTTTCTCGCCGGCTGCGCGCCCACGACGCCGGTAGAGCGCGCCCAGTTTCTCGGCGCGCCGGCCATGGAGCGCACGCTGGCCAGATCCGGGCTGAACGCCGCCTCGGGCGAGACGGCCTGGCCCCGCGAAGAATGGTGGCGCGCCTTCCGCAGCGCAGAGCTTGACGGCGTCATCGACAAGGCGTTGCGCGACAATCAAAGCCTCAAGAAAGCGGAAGACACTCTCCGCGGCGCCGACGCCATCGTACAGGTCGCCGGCGCGAGGCTCCTGCCGGAAGTCCAGGCGACCTTCGGCATGCGGCAGTCGCGCAACCCGCTGCATGGCGTCGTAGCCTCCTACAATCCGGCGCAGGGCGGATTGCAGAAGACCATGGCCTTTATCAATCCGCTTGCGCTGACCTGGGAACTGGATTTCTGGCAGAAAAACCGGGCTCTGCTCGACTCGGCGATCGGCGAGTCGGCGGCGCAGGAGGCCGAATTGGAGCAGGCGCGCCTGCTGCTGACCGCCTCGGTCGCGCGCGCCTATCTGCGCGGCTACGCCGCGGCGCGCCAGCTCGAGGTCGCGAGAGCTTTGACGCGTCTGCGCCGAGATTTGGTTGCGCTTGCTGAAACCCGCTATCGCACCGGACTCGACTCCTTGGACGGGGTGCAGATCGCCCGCGCCGAATTCGAAAACGCCGTCCGGCGCGAAGCGGCCGCGCAGGCGCTGGTGACGCTGCAGAAGGACGCGCTCGCTCGGCTCATGGGCGAAGGACCCGACGCCGCGCGCGACCTTTACGCGGGACGGAACGCGCCTGCGCCGGCGTCGCCGCCGCTGCCGCGAAGCCTGCCGCTTGAATTGCTCGCGCACCGCCCGGATCTCGCCGCCGCGCTGCGCCGCGCCGAGGCGGCGGCGGCCCGGGTTCACGTCGCCAAAACGATGTTTCTTCCCTCGATCGATCTTGCGATCGCCGGCGGGTTCGAAGGCTCGGTGACCTCGACGAAGATCAGCAAACTCGCGGGCTATCTCTTCACGCCCTCGGCGATCGGCTACGCGATCTCGCCCGGACTGCGCCTGCCCCTTTTTCAGGGCGGCCGCCTCAGCGGCAATCTGGAGTTTCAGCGCGCCGATTATGATCAGGCGGTCGACTCATATAATGAGACGCTGCTGCAAGCGGCGCAGCAGGTCGCCGACGCCATCGCCAATCTCAAGCGCGCGCGCGCCGAATATGAGGCGCAAAGCCGTTACCTGCGCGCGGCGCGTGTGCAATATGACCTCGCGCAATCGCGGCTGCGCGACGGCATGAAGGATCGCCGCGAAACCGTCGCCGAGCGCGTTGATCTTCTCGAGTCCGGCTTCGCGCAGCGCGCGCTTGAAGGCGACAGGCTGATCGCCGCCGTCGACTTGTATCAGGCGCTGGGCGGCGGCTATGCCGATGGTCCGCCGCTGGCCGCGCCGAAGCCGGCGCCCGAAACCGACCCTTTGACGCCGGCCGTCGAGACGATCCAGTCCCTTGGCGGCGGCTGAACGCGCCACGTCCTTTCAGAAGAACGCGAACCCCTAAATGGCGCTGTCCCGCAAAAGCATCCGCTCCCGCAGAGAATTTCTGCTCAAGATCGTCATTGCGGCGGTTCTTGTCGGCGCGCTGATCGCGTTCTCGCGATGGTATTTTTACGACCGCGACTGGGTGACGACGGACAACGCCTTCATCACCGGCAACATCATCCCGGTGCAGGCGGACGCGACGGGAGTCGTGGCCGCCGTGCTCGCGGAAGAAACGCAGCTCGTCAAGAAAGGCGACGTGCTCGTTCGCCTCGACGGCCAACGCGCAAGAGCGGCGCTCGCGCAGGCGGAGGCCGAACTCGGCCGCGCGGTTCGTTCCGTCGGCGCGCTTTACGCGCAGCGCCGCCAGGTCTGCCAGAAGGTCATTTCCCGCGCCGCGCTTCGCGACAGAACACGCCACGATCTCGCAAGATACCGCGAGGCGACGCTGAGCGGCGCCGCTTCGCGACAGGTGCTGCAGAATACCGAGGACCAGCTCGCCGCGCTGGAAGCCGATCTGCGAGAAGCGCAGGCGGAATACCAGTCGGTCGAGGCCCGCGTCGTCGGCGTGACGCGGATGAACCATCCCGACATTGAGGCCGCCAAGGCGCGATACAATGACGCTTACGTCGAGTTCGTGCGCCAGAACATCCGGGCGCCGGCGACCGGCTATGTCGCCAAGCGCAGCGTTCAAGTCGGCAAGCGGGTGCGCCCCGGCGACGCCATTCTCAATATCGTGCCGCTCGACCATCTCTGGGTCGAAGCGAATTTGTGGGAAAACAGGATGGCTCGGGTTCGTCCCGGGCAGGCGGCGATCATCAAGGTCGATCTCTACGGATCGGAACAGATCTACCATGGAGAAGTTGCGGGACTTGTTCCGGGCTCCGGCGCCGTATTCGCGGCTCTGCCCCCAGATAACGCGACCGGCAACTTCATCCGAATCGTCCAGCGCGTGCCGGTGCGCATCGCTCTACGGGCGGACGAACTCGAGAAGCAGCCCTTGCGTCCCGGCCTGTCGACGGTCGCCTCGATTAATGTGTCCGGCCCGCTGCAATCGCCCAATCACTCGATCGTCAAGACGACGACGAATGAATATCTGACCGACGTCTATGACAAGGATCTCGCAGATGCGAAGGCGCGCGCCGACAAGATCGTCAAAGACAACGCCATAGGCGCGTCGAACGACGGCGCCGCCTGCACAGCCGCCGAATAGACTGTGCACGGGTAATTTAGACTCGCGCTTGCCTTTTTGAGCGAATCTATTGGCGCGACTCGGATCACGCCGTAAGATTCGGTTCGGATATTTTTCTATGTGATGGGGAGAGCAAGCATGCCGGACGTCAGCGCGAAACCGCCGGCGGGCCAATCTTCGCCAGCGCTTTCTCTCGATCCGGCCCAGGTCAAAATCTCGCAGCGACTTGAGACGCTGAAAACGACAGAGAGCGGTCTCACTGCCGCCGAAGCGGCGCGGCGGCTCGCGGAATACGGCCCAAACGCGCTAGAGGACAAGACGGAAAGCAAGTGGCGCCGTCTGCTCAACTATTTCTGGGGGCCGCTGCCGTTCCTTATTGAAGCCGCGGCCGTCATCTCCGCCGTGCGGCGGGATTGGCCGGATTTCGGCGTCGTCGCGGGTCTGCTTCTCTATAACGCCGTGGTCGGATTCTGGCAGGACAACAAGGCGGTGAACGCGCTCGCGGCCCTAAAGAAAAACCTCGCGCCCCGTGCGCGCGTGATGCGCGACGGCGCCTGGACGACGATCCCCGCCGCCGAACTGACGCCGGGCGATATTGTCAGCGTCGCCGCGGGCCAGATCATCCCCGCCGATCTCCTGCTCATCGAAGGCGATTATTTGAGTTGCGATCAGGCGGCGCTCACCGGCGAATCGCTGCCCGTCTCTAAGAAAATCGGCGACGACGCCTATGCGGGCGCAATCGCCAAACAAGGCGCCATGACTGGCGTGGTCACGGCGACGGGCGGCCGCACCTTCTTCGGCCGCACTGCGAAGCTGGTCGGCGCCGCCGGCGCCGTTTCGCATTCGCAGCGCGCGGTGACCGAGGTCGGGGATTTTCTCCTCGTGCTTGCATTTTTTCTGGCGCTGATCCTCGTCGGCGCGCAGCTCTATCGGGAAGTCATCGCGCCGGACGACTGGAGCTGGGATCGCGTCGGCTCCATCGCCCAATATGTGCTGGTGCTGCTGATCGCATCGATCCCCGTCGCGCTGCCGGCGGTCATGTCGGTGACGATGGCGATCGGCGCCTATACGCTTTCCTTGCAGAAGGCCATTGTTTCGCGTCTGAACGCAATCGAGGAGCTTGCCGGAGTCGACGTGCTGTGCAGCGACAAGACCGGCACGCTGACGATGAACAAGCTCACGGTGCAAAGCGCCATCTCCTATGGCGCTTTCAAGAGCGACGACGTGTTGCTCTTCGCTGCGCTGGCGACCCAAAAAAGCAGCGAAGACGCGATCGACCTCGCCGTGATGGCGGCGCTGCCGGCGCATGATGCGCTCGACAGTTTCAAGCAGAAGGCGTTCACGCCGTTCGATCCCGTCAGCAAACGCACCATCTCGACAGTCGCCGACGCCTCTGGCGGCGTTCGCCATTACGCCAAGGGCGCGCCGCAGGCGATATCCGCGCTGGTGCGACCCGACTCGCAGACTCTGCAGCGCTATCAGAACGAGGTCGCTGCGCTCGCCGTCAAAGGCCAGCGCGCGCTGGGCGTCGCCATGTCGGAAGATGGCGCACGGTGGCAACTGGTCGGATTGATCTCGCTGATGGACCCGCCGCGCGCCGACGCCAAGGCGACAATCGCGGAGGCGCGCGGGCTCGGCCTGGAAGTCAAGATGGTGACCGGCGATGACGTCGCCATCGGCGATGATATCGCCGCCCAGCTTGGCATGGGTTCGCATCTTCTCGTCGCGAGCGATGTCTTCAAAGGCGACGTCAAGGCGAGCGCTCTGCCGCGCAGCGTCGTCGACGCGGTGGAGCGGGCCGATGGATTCGGCAGAGTGTTCCCGGAACACAAATATGAGATCGTCAAGGCGCTTCAGTCGGTCGGCCATATCGTCGCGATGACCGGCGACGGCGTGAACGACGCGCCTGCGCTCAAACAGGCGGATTGCGGCATTGCAGTCAGCGGCGCGACCGATGCGGCGCGAAGCGCCGCCGCATTGATCCTCACGGCGCCCGGGCTTTCGACCATCATCAACGCGATCCGCGTGTCGCGACAGATTTTTCAGCGCATCGAGAGCTACATTTACTATCGGATCGCCATGACGCTCGACATCATGATCGTCGTCGTCGCGTCGATCGTGTTTTTCGACTTTCAGCCGCTCACCGCCATCATGATCGTCGCGCTCGCGCTCCTCGACGACATCCCGATCATGACGATCGCCTACGACAATGTCCCCGTCGCGCCGCAGCCGGTGAGATGGGACATGCACCGCATCTTCATTTTCGCTTCGCTGATGGGACTGATCGCGGTCGCCGAGACTTTCGGGTTTTTGCTGATCGGCATGCGCTGGACGCTCGACGAGTCGCTGCAGGCGATGATCCCGATTGATCCGGGCCAGCTCCAGACCCTGCTGTTTCTACAGCTCGCCGTCGGCGGCCATCTGCTGCTGTTCAGCGTGCGCACCAAAAAGGCGATTTTTGCGCCGCCTTATCCCAGCGCCAGGCTCTTCTGGGCGATCGCGGCGACGCAGGTCGTCGCCGTGTTGCTCTGCCTTTACGGCGTCGGCGTCGACCCCGTTCCTGGCGCGGCGATCGTCGGCGTGTGGCTTTACTGTCTGCTCTGGGTCGTCGTGGCCGAGATTGTGAAGTTTATCTACTGGCGTCTGGCTGGGCGGCGCGACAAGCACCTGACGGCCCGCCGCGTCGCTCTCGCCGGTTAAGCAAGAGCGACGAGACGAAGGAGGGCGGAGCACATGAATTTCGTCAAAAAGTTCCGCGTCGAACCCGGTTCGCACGTCGATCTCGGATCGATCGATCCGGGTTTTCATGGCGACTTTGCCAATGACGCCCAAACGGCGCAGGAGTTGCAGCGCAATCTCACGCGCATAACCGAGCTGCAGCGCAAACTCTACGCCGACCGCACGCATTCTCTGCTGATCGTCTTGCAGGGCATCGACAGCGCCGGCAAGGACGGCACCTGCTGGCATGTCATCAGCGCCATGGACCCGCAGGGCGTGCAGGTGACGGGATTCAAGCAGCCGACCCCCGAAGAACAGGCGCACGACTTTCTGTGGCGCGTCCATCCGCATGCGCCGCAGCGCGGCTACGTTTCGATCTTCAATCGCTCGCATTACGAAGACGTGCTCGTCGTACGCGTGCATAAGCTCGCGCCAAAAGAGGTGTGGAAGCCGCGCTATGATTTCATCAACGAATGGGAAAAGCTCCTCGCCATCGAGAATAAGACGACCATTCTGAAATTCTTTCTCTACGTCTCCAAAGAAGAACAGCTCAAGCGTTTCAAGGCGCGGCTCGACGATCCGGCGAACCAATGGAAGATCAGCGCCAGCGACTATTCCGAGCGCGAAAAATGGGACGATTACATCAAGGCCTTCGAGGCGGCCCTGTCGCGCTGCTCGACCGAACATGCGCCATGGTTCGTCATCCCGGCAAATCACAAATGGTTTCGCAATCTCGCGGTTTCCAGCATCATCGCCGATACGCTCGATGATCTTAATCTGAAGCTGCCGAAGCCCTCCGTCGACATCGACGAAATCCGCAAGCTCTATCAACAGGCAAAGAACGAAGAGGAACGGAGCAAGGCTCGGTGACGGCGTCGCCGGCGCACGCCGCCTCAATTTTTTCGGCGCTCGACGAAGCGCCGATGACATGGCGTCATTACGCCTATTGGCTCGCCGCGAGCGGCGGCGCCTTTCTGGACGGCTTCTCGGTATCCGGATTGGGCGTCGCGCTGCCGCTGCTCAAGCGCGACTTTCCGATCAGTCCGCTTTTCGTCGGCCTGATTGGATCGGCGCTGGTGCTCGGCGCGGTCGCGGGGTCCGCTCTCGGCGGCATCGGCGCGGACAGATTCGGCCGCAAGCGCGTCTTCATCGCCGACATGGCGATCATTGCGCTCGCGTGCTTTATCGGCGCGCTCGCGCCGAACGCGCGCTTCATCCTGCTCTCGCAGTTCCTGCTTGGCGTTGGCGTCGGCATCGATTTTCCGACGAGCGGCGCCTATGTGTCGGAGCTCATGCCGCGCGCGACGCGCAATAGAATGACGGTCGCAACGATCGCCCTGCAGTCGGTTGGCATGGCGGCGGCGGCTCTCGCCGGCCTCGCTTTATTGAAGCTGCGACCGTCAACAGAAGACTGGCGGCTGTTGTTCGGCGCCAGCGGCATGATTGCGTTGCTATTCCTATCTGCGCGCCTATGGGCGCCGGAAAGCGTGCGCTGGCTGGTCACGAAGGGACGCATCGGCGAAGCGACGGCGCTGCTCAAGACATTGTCGATCGAGTTCGGCGAGAAGCCCGAGAACCTTGGCGCGGAAGCAGTCGCCCTTGCAACGTCCAAGCGGGATTCCGCGCCCCATGCGCAGGACGTCGGCTATTCGGCGCTGTTCCGCAAGGCCTATCGCGCCCGCACGATGCTCGTCTCCCTCCCATGGATGTTGATGGACGTCGCGACCTACGGGGTCGGCCTGTTCACGCCGGTCATTCTCGGCGCCATGCATCTTGGCGCCGCCGACGCGGGCTCGATCGCGGCCGACTTCGCCGACGCGGAAGGCAGCGCCATCGTCGACGCTTTTCTCATCATCGGCTTTGTGGCGAGCCTCTGGGCTGTTCCCCGTTTTGGCCGGATCACTATGCAGGTCGCAGGTTTTAGCGGCATGGGGCTTGGCATGCTGCTGTTGCTCTTCGCCGCGATGTCGGACAATGGCGCGAATGCGCATCTCACCTTCGTCATTGGCGGCTTCATGCTGTTCAATTTCGCGATGAACGCCGGACCCAACGCCACGACGTTCACCCTCGCGCCGACGCTTTTCCCGACGACCATTCGCGCCTCGGCCAGCGGCTTCGCGGCGGCGAGCGCCAAGGTCGGCGCGACTTTCGGCACCTTCGTGGTGCCGCAACTGCAGGCCGGCTGGGGACTCACGGGCGTCGTCGCCCTCATGGTCGTCGTCAGCGTCACGGGGCTGGTGACGACGGCCGGCCTGGCGCACGCGGTCAATGAGGAGGGAGCGCTCGAGGAATAGCCCCCGCGCTATTGCAAATGCGCGACGAGCATCCAGGCGCCGAGAAAAATGATCATGACGAGGCAGAGCGCCGAGAGGACGATGAGGATCGCCTTACTGGCGACGCGCTGATCGTGTTCTCGCATTTGCCATTCTCCGACGGCCCGAGATCAGCGCGATTCATTCAGGCGGAGCGGGCGAGCCCGCGTCACGCGCCGAAAAAGATCACGCGCAGATAATTGGTGTAGTCGCCTTCCCACGCCATCATCGCCATCAGCACGAGAACCGCCATCGGCGGCGCCAGAATCGCGACGACCAGCGCCAGCCGCTCCCAGGCCATGTGCATGAAGACGGCGACGATAAGCCCGGCTTTCAGCAGCATGAACACGATGATCAGGAACCAGCGCAAATAGCCCTGAAAGTCGAAATAATCGACGAGATAGGAGCAGGCGCTCAAAACGAAGAGAAGCCCCCACACCAGAAGATAGAGCTTGATCGGATGCTGTTGGCCATGCGCCTGCGCCGCAGGCTGCGCCGCTTGCGCGACTTGAACATGGCTATGGGTCGTATCGTCCGTCGTCGCCGTCATCATTTCCCCCTGTCGGAGACGTCACCACAGATAGAAGAATGCGAAGATGAAGACCCACACAAGATCCACGAAGTGCCAATATAGGCCCATGATCTCGACGATCTCGTATCGGCCCTTGCGACTCGTGAAAAAGCCGCGACGTCCGACGTCATAATCTCCGCGCCAGACGGCGCGCGCCACGATGAGCAGGAAAATCACGCCGATCGACACGTGGAACCCGTGAAAGCCGGTGATCATGAAGAAGCTCGAGCCGAACTGCGCCGCGCCGAAGGGATTGCCCCACGGCCGCACGCCCTCGTGAATGAGCTTGGTCCATTCGAAGGCCTGCATGCCGACGAAGGCGGCGCCAAAGAACGCCGTCACCAGCATCAAAATCGCCGCCTTCCTGCGCTCGCGCGCATAGGCGAAGTTGACCGCCATCGCCATGGTGCCCGAGCTCGTGATGAGATCGAACGTCATGATGGCGATGAGGATGAGCGGGATCTTCTTGCCGCCGATCTCGAGAGCGAAGATTTCGCTCGGATGCGGCCATTCCACGGTCGTGGACATGCGCACCGTCATGTAGGAAATCAGAAAGCAGCTGAAGACGAAGGTGTCGCTGACGAGGAAAATCCACATCATCGCCTTGCCCCAGGACGCGCTCTTGAAAGAGCGCTGATCCGAGGACCAGTCAGCGACCATGCCATGCAGGCTTCTTCGCAGCGTGGACTCAGTCGTTACATGTTCAGTCGTGACAGGCTCCGCCGTCATAGCGCGTTCCCTTTACGAAAGCAGACGCCGGCAGATGGCGCCGAAACCATCGGCCCAGCCGACGAGCATGGCGAACATCAGCAACCAGACGAACAGCAGAAAATGCCAGTAGATGGCGCAGAGCTCGACGCTCGTCGTCAGCTCCTTGGTGATTCGCTCGGCGCCGCGCACCTTGTCGGTCGTTCGCGCAAGCGCCACCAGACCGCCTATGAGATGCAGCGCATGCACGCCCGTCAGCAGATAAAAGAAGGCGTTGGCGGCGTTGCTCGAGGCGAAGAACCGAAGCTCGAGAAGTTCGCGCCACGCCCAGATCTGGCCGATCAGGAAGAGAGCCGCCGTTACCGCTCCGACAAGCAGCGCCGTCTTGACCCGCTCGGCGTTGGCGCGCCGGGCGGCGACGACCGCGAACTGCAGGGCGGCGCTGCTGGCGGCGAGAAGGAAAGTGTTGACCCACAGAACGCCGGGGATCGGCGGCATCTGCCAGTCGGGCGCGTCGCCGCGCATGAAAAAGGCGGCGGCGAGCAGCGAGAACAGACAGCCGGCGACGGCGAGAAAGACCGCGAGCCCTACTCTCCCGGCCGTCGGCGGCTCGGCGGCGCCGCCGGCGCGACGATAATGCGCAACCTCGCCTTCCTCGAGCCAGGGCGACTCCAGCACCCCCTGGCGCACCAACCACATGACCGCAACAGTGGCGATAAAGACGAAGAAGAGCCCCATAACGCTCATGGCGAATGCTCTCCTCTCATCGGCGGCGCGTTCTGCGGCAGATAGTCCTCCGGAGCGCCAGGCACGCTATAGGCGTAAGGCCAACGATAAACGACCGGGAGCTGCTCGCCCCAATTGCCGTGGCCCGGCGGGGTTTCGGGAGTCTGCCATTCGAGCGAAGCGGCGCGCCACGGATTGCCGCCGGCCGGCGCGCCATATTTCAGGCTCTTGAACAGATTGTAGAAGAAGATCGATTGCGCGAAACCGACCGCCAAGGCGATGACCGTGATCACAATGTTGAGCGTGGCGGCCGACGCGGGGACGAAGGCGGTTTCGCCCATCTCGTAGAAGCGCCGCGGCATCCCGAGCACGCCTAGATAGTGCATGGGGAAGAAGATCGCATAGGCGCCAAGGAAGGTGATCCAGAAGTGAATCTTGCCGAGCCGCTCGTCCATCATGCGGCCGGTGATCTTCGGATACCAATGATAGATGGCGCCAAAGATGACGAGCACCGGCGCGATGCCCATCACCATGTGGAAATGGGCGACGACGAACAGCGTCGCCGACAGCGGCACGTCGACGATGACATTGCCGAGGTAAAGGCCGGTGATGCCGCCGTTGACGAAGGTGACGAGGAACCCCAGCGCGAACAGCATCGGCGTCGTGAAGTGGATGTCGGCGTGCCAGAGGGTCAGCACCCAATTATACACCTTCAACGCCGTCGGCACCGCGATCGCGAGCGTCGTCACCGCGAAGAAGAACCCGAACCACGGGTCCATGCCGCTGATATACATGTGGTGGCCCCAGACCACCATGCTGAGCACGCCAATGGCGATGATGGCCCAGACCATCATTTTGTAGCCAAAGATGTTCTTGCGCGCATGCACGCTGATCAGATCGGAAACGATGCCGAAGGCCGGCAGCGCGACGATATAGACCTCCGGATGACCGAAGAACCAGAACAGGTGCTGGAACAGGATCGGGCTGCCGCCGACATAGTCCTTGCGCTCGCCGAGTTCGACGAGCGACGGCATGAAGAAGCTCGTGCCGAGCGTGCGGTCGAGGAGCAGCATGAGGCAGGCGACGAAGAGGCCAGGGAAGGCGAGAAGCGCCATCACCGCGGCGGCGAAGATCCCCCAAACCGTCAGCGGCATGCGCATCAGCGTCATGCCTCGGGTGCGCGCCTGCAGCACCGTCACAACGTAATTCAGTCCGCCCATCGTGAAGCCGACGATGAAGAGGATCAACGAGACGAGCATCAGGATGATGCCGTATTCGTGGCCCGGCGTCCCCGTCAGAATCGATTGCGGCGGATAGAGGGTCCAGCCGGCGCCGGTCGGACCCCCAGGGAAGAAATAGCTCGAGACGAGAACGAGGGTCGCGATCAGATAGACCCAATAGCTGAGCATGTTGACGTAAGGGAACACCATGTCCCTCGCGCCGACCATCAGCGGAATGAGATAATTGCCGAAGCCGCCGAGAAAGATGGCGGTGAGCATGTACACGACCATGATCATGCCATGCATGGTCACGGACTGGTAATAGACGTTGGCGTCAATGAAAGGGATCGCCCCCGGAAAGGCGAGCTGCAGGCGAATCACCCATGACAGCACCAGCGCCAAAATGCCGACGGTGATGGCCGTGCCGGCGTATTGAATGGCGATGACCTTGGCGTCCTGGCTGAACACATACTTCGTGATCCAGCTGTGCGCGTGATAGAGGTCGACGTCCGGCACCTCCGCCGGCGGCGGCGCGACATTCTGGGGTACGCTGGCGTCGGTCATGGAACGATCCTCCCTTCGCCCCTGTCGCGCTTCCGGCGATTGATCGAGCCCCGTCGCAGCGGCGCTCTATCAGCGGCGATGAATGTCAAAGCGGCGCGACTCGCATCGGTGAGCGTCATTGAGCAGAGGCCCGCTTGTCTCGGGTTGCGTCGCTCTTGCGCGACTGCTCGAACGTCTGCTGCGCCGTGCGCCAGGTCTCGAAGTCGGCCTCCGACTCTATGACCATCTTGCCGCGCATCTGCGGATGCCCTGTGCCGCAATAGGCAGCGCAGAGGATCTCATATTCGCCGGTCTTGGTCGGCGTGAACCAAAAATATGTGACGACGCCCGGCACGAGGTCCATCTTCGCCCTGATCTCGGGGACATAGAAGTCATGTAGGACGTCGATCGAGCGCAGCAGGACCTTGACCGGCTTGCCGATCGGCAGATGCAGTTCGCTGCTGGCGATCAGCAGATCATCCTGCCCCTTCGGATCGGCCGGGCTCAAACCCATGGAATTGGTGGTGTCGATGTAGCGCACATCGCTCGAGCCGAGCTGATTGTCGGCGCCCGGCAGGCGGAAGCTCCAGCTCCACTGGACGCCCACAGCTTCGATCACCATCGCGTCCTTAGGCACGGTGATGAACTGGCCCCAGACGAGCAAGCCGGGCGCGAGGAGAATGATGACGGCGATCGTCGTGACGATTCCCAGCCAGGCTTCGAGCTTCTGATTCTCCGGCTCATAGGCGGCGCGCCGGCCCGGCACATGGCGAAAGCGATAGAGGCAATACGCCATGAACAGGATGACCGCGACGAATCCGGCCCCCGTGACAAGGAAGGTCAACCCCATCGTGTCGTCGATGAAGCCCCAGTTCGACGCGATCGGCGTCGCCCGCCAGGGACTCAACACGTGAAACAGGATCGAACCCACGACGACCAGGACCATAGCGATGGCGATAGACATGCGTGCTTTGACCTCGCCGGTGGTTGCGATCGATATGGCCCGACGGCCTATATAGACTGGCTAATCGCCGCGCGTCAAAGTGACGCTGCCGTTGTGCGCGCCTCGGCGAACCTCCCCGGAAAAGACCAGGGCGGAAGTGCGACGCCGCGCCACGCGCGATTCGCGCGCGAGGCAGTGGCCATAAAAAAACCCGCGGGGACGATGTCCCACGCGGGTCTTACTCTCGGGGTGATTACAACCCCTACTTCTTGGAAGCGGCCGGTGCGGGCGACGTGGCGGCGCCCTTCTGGGCCTCGAGCTTCTTGCGCTCTTCCTCGGCCTTCTTCTGCAGCTCTTCCTGCAGCTTCTTTTGCTGCTCTTCGAGGACCTTCGGGTCGACGGCGGGGCCGTCGAAGGCTTTGCCGAAATTGGCGAGCGGCAGATAGAAGGTGACCTCGCCGTTCGCCTGATTCTTAACGACCACGGTCATCTTTTCGGCCTTCTTCATGCCGTCGACGACCGCCTTCTTGACCTTCGCCTCGGCGAAGCAGCCATTCGGGAAGCAGATTTCGAACGCGCCGCTTTCCGGAGCGCCCTTATCGATCGAAAAACGGAAGCCGGGTTTCAGCATGAGGCCCGGCGGCAGCAGCAGACGGATAATCTTCTGATCGTCGCCCTTGGGATCGTAGATCGCGAGCGCGAGCAGCGGCTGGGGCGCCTCGCCCTCCTTCGCCGACACGCCGAAGTCGCGCGTCGTGTAGCACATTTCCTTTTTGGTCTGCGGATCAGAGCCGCAGACCTTGGTCCAGTCCGGCTGGACCGCGACGAGTTCGGCGGCGATTGGCCCCTGAGGCTGCTGTTGCTGCTGCGCTGCGCCGGCCGCGGGCGCCTGCTGAGCCAATGCGCCGCCGCCGACGAACAGCAACGCTCCCGCAAGGGCGATCGCGCAAGAACGCGAGATATGGGTCGACATCGGAAGTTCCTTTCGATTGTCCTGCTGGCCGGCGCTCTCCGGCTCCGGATAGTTTCGAGATCGCGTCATAACGGGAGCCGCCTTCGCGCCACAGCGCCATGGAACTTCACCAGCCCGTGTTCCAGCGCGATCGCGAGACGCCGACGAGGCGACGGCACCGCTCTTACATGGTCGCGGCAGTAAATTCCAGCCGGACGGAGCGCTCAATGCTTGGCGTGGGCGCTTTTTGCCCACAACATTCGCAAAAAAATGGCCGAAAACTTAAGCGCGACTCGCTTCTTGCGACGGGACGTTGGATTATGGTCCGCCGATGAAGATTGACCCGATTCCTGCAAGACGCCCCGCCAGCGGCGGCGGCGAACAGCGAATGCGGGGGCGCCGCGCGCTCGCCTTCGCCCTCTCGCTGCTCATCTCCGCGCCCGCTTGGGGCGCCGCGCCGACCCCGCGGGCGGCCGAAGCGCCCTGCCCGACGCATGGGATCGCCATGCATGGCGCGCCCGCTTTGCCGAGCGATTTCCATCACTTCCCTTACGCCGATCCGGGAGCGAAGAAGGGCGGCAAACTTCGCGTCGGCCTCGCCGGCACCTTCGACAGCCTCAACCCGTTCAATCTCAAATCGGGATCAGCGGCGCAGGGGCTTGTCGGCAATGTCTTTCAAGGCCTGATGGCCCGCTCGCAAGACGAACCCTTCACCCTCTATGGCCTGATCGCGCAGTCGGTCGACGTCGATCGGGCGCGTTCGCAGGTGACCTTCCATCTCGACCCGCGCGCGCGCTTTTCCGACGGCAAGCCGATCACCGCCGAAGACGTGCTGTTCTCGTTCGATCTCTTAAAGACCAAGGGCCGGCCGCAGCAGCGAATCGCCTATGGGCTGGTCAAATCGATCGACGCGCCGGACGCGCATACCGTCCACTACGACCTCTCAGGCGTCGGCGACCGGGAGCTGCCGCTCATTCTCGCGATCATGCCGGTACTGCCCAAACACGCGACCGACGTCGAGCGCTTTTCCGATGCGACGCTCGCCAAGCCCATCGGCTCCGGCCCCTATGTGATCGCAGACGCGCAAGTCGGCGCGCGCCTGTTGCTGCGCCGCAATGAGGACTATTGGGGCGCCGACCTGCCAAGCCAGCGCGGATTCTACAATTTCGACGAGATCGACCTTCAATATTTCCGTGACGGCAATTCGCTCTTTGAAGCCTTCAAGGCGGGCCTGCTCGACTATCGTGACGAAACCAGCACGACGCGATGGGCGAGCGGCTACGACTTCCCGGCGCTCACCGACGGACGTGTGGTGAAGGAGACGCTGAAAAACGAAAACCCCAAAGGCATGGAGGGGTTCGTCTTCAATACGCGCCGTCCCCTGTTCAAGGACATCCGCCTGCGCGAAGCGCTCGGCATGATGTTCGACTTCGAATGGGTCAACGCGAATCTCTACGCCGGCCTCTACACGCGCACGAAAAGCTTCTTCGACGAATCCGAATTGTCCTCCTCTGGCCGTCCGGCCTCCCCCGGCGAGCGCGCCTTGCTGGCGCCGTTTCCGGACGCCGTGCGCGAAGACATTCTGGAAGGCCGCTGGCGGCCGCCCGTCAATGACGGGTCAGGCCGCGACCGCGAGATGGCCAAGCGCGCGCTCGATCTGCTCGAGAGCGCCGGCTACCGCATCGAAAACGGCGTTTTGCGCAAGGACGGCGAGCCAGTCTCCTTCGAGATCATGGTCAAGGATCGCAATCAGGAGCGGCTTGCGCTCAACTATGCCGGCTCGCTGCAACGCATTGGCGTTGAGGCGCGCGTGCGCCTCGTCGACGAGGTGCAATATCAGCGTCGGCGGCAGAAGTTCGATTTCGACATGATGCTCGGCCAATGGCTCGCCTCGGCCTCGCCCGGCAATGAGCAGCGCATGCGCTGGGGGTCTGCGAGCGCGAATCAGGAAGCCTCTTTCAACCTCGCCGGCGCCGCTTCGCCGGCGATCGACGCGCTCATCGCCGCCCTGCTGGCCGCGACAAGTCACGAAGATTTCGTCACCGCCGTTCGCGCGTATGACCGCGTGCTGCTGTCCGGCTTCTACGTCGTGCCGCTGTATCATGCGTCCGACCAATGGCTCGCGCATTCGACCGACATTGCGCGCCCGGCGCGATTGCCGCGCTATGCCTCGCCGTTGTTCAGTCCGACGCTCGAAAGCTGGTGGAGACAGCGCTGAGCATCGAGGCAGACATGCGCCGGCGCACGCCTTCGGCGCGTCTGGCGCGCTAGACGTCATGGGCGTTGAGGGCGCGCCTTCGCGGGAAGGCCTTCGCCCCATGCGCCATCAATAGGAGCGCCCGTGTCTCTGTCGCTCGATAACATTCTCTCAACGCGCCTGTCGCGGAGGGTTCATTCCATGGGTTTCGCACTTTTTGTCGTCGGCGCCGCCGCCATCGGCCTCTTGATCATCGACCGCTCCTTCAACCTCGGCCTGCCGATCGGCCTCTTCCAAAATCCGCTGTTCTGGTTCGCCTATGTCGCGCTGCTGGCGCTGTCGACGATGGTGCGCTTCGTGCGCCAGCAGACCGTGCTCGTCATCGAGCGGCTGGGCCGCTACAACCGATCGCTGACCGCGGGCGTCAATTTCGTCTGGCCGATCGTCGAGCGGGTGGCCTACACCTTCGATCTGCGCGAACAGGTGATCGACGTGCCGGAGCAGGACGCGATCACCAAGGACAACGCCACCGTCACCATCGACGGCGTTCTCTATTACAAGATCGTCAACGCCAAGGACGCCGCCTATGGCGCGCAGGACATCCGCCGCGCCATCATCAATCTGGCGCAGACCTCGATGCGCTCGGCCATCGGCTCGATGGAGCTCGACAAGACTTTCGAGAACCGAAGCGAGATCAATGAGCGGGTGGTGCGCGCCGTCTCCGACGCCGCCCAGCTCTGGGGCGCGCATGTCACGCGCTATGAGATCAAGGACATCGCCATGCCCGAATCGCTGCGCCAGTCGATGGAGCGGCAGATGAAGGCCGAGCGCGACAAGCGGGCGACGGTGCTCGAATCGGAAGGCGTGAAACAGTCCGAGATCAACCGCGCCGAAGGCGAGAAACAGGCGGCGATTTTGCGCGCCGAAGGCCAGGCGAAGGCGATTGAGCTGGTGCGCACGCAAATCACCCAGGTCGGCGGCGATCAGGCGGTTCAGCTTGAAGTCGCCAAGAGCGCCATCGAGCAATATGGCCGCCTCGCCAAGGCCGGCAATTCGCTGGTGTTGATGGGCGATGGCGCCGACCCCGCCGGCTGGATCGCCAAGGCGATGGCGGTGCTCAAGGCCGTCAACGCCGGCCCTGCGTCCAGCGAGGTGCAGCGCCGCGCGCAGCCCTGGCGGGAAGCGGAATAAGAGATGGAGACCGCCTTTCTCTACGATCCCGCCAATGCAAGCCTGATCGCCGGCCTGATCCTGCTCGGACTCGACATCGTCGTGATCGGCCTCTCGCCGGTGATGTTCGTGGCGGTGGGCGCGCTACTGACCAGCGCGGTTCTCTATGCGACCGGCTGGCGGCCGTCGCTCGTCGAAACGGCGGCGATCGTCGCCGGCGTGAGCCTCTTGATCGCCATCGCCGGCAGGAAACCGCTGCAGCGGTTTCAAAACGCCGACATCGAAGAAGATAAGAGCAGCGATCTGATCGGGCGCGACGTGACGACGACGCATGAGGTGACGAAGACGCATGGCGTCGTCTTCTGGTCCGGCGTCGAATGGCAGGCGCGACTTGCGCAAGATTCGCCGGTCGAGAGTCTAGCGCCCGGCGCCAGGGCGCGGGTGGTGGCGGTGGAGAATCTGGCGCTGGTGCTGGCGCCGCTGTCCTGAGGTTTGGCGGCGCGGACTTGGGGGCGAATTGTCGTCGTTCGAGGCGCGCTGTTCGCCTTGACTGATCAAGGCGCGGGGCGTTCACATCGGGCGACTACCCAAGCTCACCCGCCATCAACGCGAGGAAGCGTTGCGTGATCTTACCAAAGGCAAGGCCTCGCAAGCCGACATCGCGCGGCGTTACAATGTCAGCCGAAGCACGATTTCGAGGTTGGCGATATGAGCAAGGAAGGCGATGCGGCGACGGGACAGGCCATTTCGGAATTCGTATCGTGGAGAAGCTATTCGCTATTCCGGCAGGAAGTAACTCGAACCGTTCGTTACGTTCGTACACCTGAGACTACCAAGTTTCTCGAAACCGTTGCTCAGAGCGCTCAATCGCGCGTGCTAACAATAAAGAAGGGGCATCGATTTTATCGCGCCGCAGTCGCTCACCATGACGAAGTGGTCGAGGCGATTGATGACGCGATGCCAGCCCCAGCCCTGCCTAGCCGCATGATGCCGCTCCCCGACCGAGCTACCGAAGGGCGGATTAATCCGAAGGGTATTCCTTGTCTTTACATGACGAGTAACCCAGAAACCGCCATTGCCGAAGTGCGTCCTTGGATTGGTTCGTTCGTCTCGGTCGCCATATTGGCAGCCTTGCGCGAACAGCGTGTGGTCGATTGCACCAATATCGGCAGCGCCACAACGCTATATTTCTTTGACGAGCCTGAGCCCTCGCCCCAAAAACGGGAAGAAGCCGTGTGGAACCATATCGCAAGAGCATATCGAGAACCCGTAACGAAAAATGATGACAGAGCTGAATATGCTGCGACCCAAATTCTTGCCGATGTATTCCGAACCCATGGCTTTGATGGGATTGCCTACCGGAGTGCATTCGGAACCGACCGATACAATGTCGCGCTGTTCGACCTGAACGCGGCCGAACTACTCACCTGCTCCCTCCACGAAATTACCGATGTCGATTTCAAGTTTCGGCTTTACGTTCAACACGCGGGCGAACACGCCTTGGCTCACGCCTTCGCGCTCGCGCAGCGCGAGGATTTGCTTGCCCGTCAGCGGCTCGATCGTGGTGAGACACGCCGCATCGAACACGCGCATCGTCCTGGCGTCGACGAGGCCAATGCGACGCAGGCCGCGGTTTCAATCCACCTAGGGTGATCGGGTGAAGGTCTCCTCATCCTGAGGAGCGGCCGAAGGCCGCGTCTCGAAGGACGAGGAGAGCCTTCCTGCGCGCTCTGGAGCTCGCCCTCGTGCTTCGAGACGGCTCCTACGGAGCCTCCTCAGCATGAGGGCGAGGAGGATGACTGTCCTTCACCAAATTGCCTCAAGGTCCGCCCCGCCTGCTCCCGCCATCCGCGCAATTGGGTGGGCTGCGGTGAACCGAATCCGCCGCCCTTGTGGCGGCTTCGGCCTTCAGCTTCGATCCTTGACGCCCTAACCGCCCCCCGCGTCTCTCATGGCGATTGCTCCTCCAAAGCCGCTATAATCTGCAGAACCGTAGCCGCCTGAGCTGATTCACATGCCCGTTCGCCGTCTCGATCCCCTTCTCGTCGACCGCATCGCCGCCGGCGAGGTGGTCGAGCGCCCGGCGTCCGCCGTCAAGGAGCTCGTCGAGAACGCGCTCGACGCCGGCGCGACGCGCATCGACGTCGCGGTCGAACACGGCGGCAAGGGACTCATTCGCGTCATCGACGACGGCAGCGGCATGGACGCGCGCGACCTGGCGCTCGCGATCGAGCGCCATGCGACATCGAAAATCCCCGACGGCGATCTGACCAGCATCGCGACGCTTGGCTTTCGCGGCGAGGCGCTGCCGTCGATCGCGGCCGTGGCGGATCTGACGATCGAAACCAGGGCGATGGGCGCCCCGCACGGCTGTTCAATCCGAATCGACGCCGGCGAGAAGCGCGGACTCACCGCCTCGAACTGGCCGCGCGGCACCAAGATCGAAGCGCGTGCGCTGTTCGCCGCGACGCCGGCGCGGCTCAAGTTCCTCAAAACCGAGCGCACCGAAACCGCGGCGATCGTCGATGTCGTCAAGCGACTCGCCATGGCCCATCCGCAGGCGCGGTTCTCGCTCTCCGCCGACAGCGGCGCGCTCTTCGACTATCCCGCCTGCGGCGACAATTCCGCGCGGCGCATTTTCCAGATTCTTGGCGAAGAATTCGCCGCCAACGCCTTTGAACTCGACGCCGAGCGCGAAGGCGTGCGCCTTTCGGGCCTTGCCGGCCTGCCGACCTACAGTCGCGGCAACGCCCAGATGCAATATGTCTATGTCAATGGACGGCCGGTGCGCGACAAGCTCTTCGCCGGCGCCATTCGCGCCGCCTATCTCGATTTTCTCAGCTCCGACCGCCATCCCATCGTCGCGCTCTTCATCGAATGCGATCCGCGCAGCGTCGACGTCAATGTGCATCCGGCAAAAGCGGAAGTGCGCTTCGCCGATCCGGGGCTGGTGCGCGGCCTCGTCGTCGGCGCGCTGAAGCAGGCGCTCGCCGAGAAGAGCCATCGCAGCGCCGACACAAACGCGCGCGCGGCGATCGACGTTCTGGCGCGCAGCAATGGCGCCCCATATCGCGCGCCGGCACCGGCGAACTGGAGCCTGTCGCGCTCGCCTTACGCGCCCGCCGGCTTCGAAGAATCGGCACAAGCCGCTTTTGAGGCCGGCGCGCCGATAGCCGACGCCCGCGCGCATGAGACGCCTGCGCAGGAGCCGCAGTCGCCGCTCGGCGCGGCGCGCGCTCAATTGCATGAAACCTACATCATCGCGCAGACGCAGGACGGTCTCGTCATCGTCGACCAGCACGCGGCGCATGAACGCATCGTCTATGAGAAGCTCAAACGCCAGCGCGAGGAGACGGGCGTCGCGCGACAGATGCTGCTGATTCCCGCCGTCGTCGAACTCGACGAGTCGCGCATGAACGCGCTTGCGCCGGCGCTGGACGAACTCGCGGCGTTCGGTCTGGCGCTCGAGCCTTTCGGTCCCGGCGCCATGCTCGTGCGCGAGACCCCGGCGCTGCTCGGCGAAGTGGACTGCAAACGACTCGTGGAGGACATCGCCGACATCTTGGCGGAGGAAGGCGACGCGCGCGGACTGTCGCGCAGGCTCGATCACGTGCTCGCCACCTGCGCCTGCCATCATTCGGTGCGGGCCGGCAGGCGGCTTTCGGCGCCCGAGATGAATGCGCTGCTGCGCGAAATGGAGACGACGCCCGGGGCCGCTCAATGCAATCACGGCCGGCCTACCTATATTGAGCTGAAGCTCGCCGACATCGAAAAGCTCTTTGGGCGCCGGTGAGTCAGAAAGTCTCTACGACGGCGTAACCTTTGCCTGACCGCGCGCGAATAGACAGAGTGAGAACGCAGGAGCTGATCTTGAATCGTCGCAGCCTCATGTCTGGCGCCGTTTTTCTGGCCTTCGCTCGGAAGGCCCATGCCGCCGCCGAAATGGTCGAGATCGAAACATTCGACCCGAACGGCAGGAGCCTCGGTCTTTCGCGCGTCGAAAAAATCGTCAAGACCGATGCCGAATGGCGGGCGCAACTGTCGCCGCTCGCCTTCGAGGTCACGCGCAAGGAAGGCACGGAGCGCGCCTTCACCGGGCCCAACTGGGACAATCACGCCGACGGCCTCTATCGCTGCATCTGCTGCGATACGGCGCTGTTCGACTCAAAAACAAAGTTTGAGTCGGGCACGGGCTGGCCGAGCTTCTTTGCGCCGATTTCCAAGGCCAATGTCGTGGAAAGCGCCGACACGTCGTTCGGCATGAAACGCGTCGCCGTCTCCTGCAAGCGCTGCGACGCGCATCTTGGCCATGTCTTCACCGACGGACCGAAGCCGACGGGACTGCGCTACTGCATGAATGGCGTTGCGCTACGTTTCATCGGGCGCGGACAAGCGTAGGAGTTATCGCCATGAGATTCACCGCCGCCGTTCTCGTCGCCGCGCTGATCATTTTCGCTCCCTTGCGCGGGGACGCCGCCGAGCGCGCATTCGTGTTGCCTGCGCCCGCCGACGATCCGCCTGCCGCAAACGGCGGCGAACAAAAGCTCGTCCTCGCCGGCGGCTGTTTTTGGGGCGTGCAAGGCGTGTTTCAGCGCGTCAAGGGCGTCTCGCGCGCCGTATCCGGCTATGCCGGCGGCGCCAAGGACACGGCGCGCTACGAAAAAGTTTCGCAAGGCGACACCGGCCACGCGGAGTCGGTCGAAGTCACTTACGATCCGAAGACCGTGAGTCTTGGAGAACTGCTGCGCGTCTATTTTTCCGTCGCGCATGATCCGACGCAGCTCAACCGTCAGGGTCCCGACGCAGGCGCGCAATACCGTTCAACGATTTTCATCGCGAACGCCGATCAGGAAAAGGCTGCGCGCAATTATATTGCGCAGCTGTCTGAGTCGAAGGCCTTCTCGGCGCCGATCGTCACGACGCTCGAACCGCTGAAGGCGTTCTATCCGGCGGAGGCCTATCATCAGGACTATCTCCTTCGCCATCCTGCGCAGCCTTACATCGTCTATAATGACTTGCCGAAGGTCGACAATCTCAAGCGGCTCTTCCCATCGCTCTATCGCGAAAGCCCGGCGCTGACCAACTGACGCCAAAGACGCGAGCCAGGGTTGCGGCGGGCGCGCTCACGGCCATGGGGCGCGCGCGGCGCTCCGCTTACTCAACGAGCTATGATGCCGAGCTATTCAACAAGTCCCTGATTCTGTGGGTCGGCGTCATCAGCCTCACGCTCGGTCTCATCGGCGAGCGGTTCCTGCGGGGCAAATTCTTTTCCTGACTCGTTCTGCGGCGCCGGCTCCACCTCCGCCTGCTCGGCGTCGCTTGACGATGCTTCGATTCGCTCCAGGGATAGGGCTTCCTCGTCGCACATGAGGCGCATCGCGGCGGCGATCGGATCTTCGGCCGAGGCCGCGCGCGCCGGGGCGAACGCGCGCAGCGCCCCGCGCAAGGCTTCGCCGGCGGCGTTTCGCTTAATGAAGTGCCGTTCAAACACGCGCATAACATGCGCCACGCCCTCCTGCGTGACGCTGCGTCTGTCTGGCGCGAAATAATCGGTCGGCGCGTAGCCGCTGGCGACAATTTCATAAGAAGGAAAATAGGCGACCTGACCAAGCTGGCGCGAAAGCATATCGCACGCGACGCGCAGCGCCGATTTTGAATACATCGTGGAGATCAGCACATGACGCGGCTCGGCGGTGGCGACGAGCGGCACGGGAGAGACGGTCAAAATGACTCGCGCGCCAGGATTGACGGCGCGCAGACGCGCGATGAAGGCGGTCATGTCCGCGACGACGTCATCGACGCCAAGGTTGACGAATTCGTGTCGCGCGAGAGAGTAGTCGCCGCCCGCGACGCCGGGGCAGAGCGGAAAAGCCGCGCCATCCTCGCGCGAACGCCAGAGCTCTGTCAGCCCGAGCGTGAACACAAAGACGTCGAGCGTCTCGAACGCCCGGCGCACCGCTTCGAAATGACGTTCCCGATCATAATCGAGTTCGCGGATCGAGTTGAATCCGCCGGGCTGAATTTGCGGCCGAAACGGGTCGATCACATGCGCGGCGCCTTCCAGCCAGTAGTTCTCTTTTGGCGTGAACCGCCCATAGGCGCGCTCGAAAAGCTGCAGCAGCTGGCGGCTCGTGTAAATATTGCCGTAGCGCGCCGTGTAGAGTCCGTAATTGAGGGCGTCGGCAGCCTGCTGACCGATGAAACAATGCGGCGACTCGGTGATGAGATAATTGCAGCCGCTCGACTTCAGATAACGGCCGATGTGTTGAGCGAAACAGCTCCCGGCGGTTGCGATCTTTTCACGAAGGCCGAGCCGGAAAGGCGCCTCCACGACGGGATCGAGTTCGCCGGGCGCGACATCCGCGACCGCGCGGCGCCACAGGGCGTAGTCGGGACGTTTCGAATAGGGATGCGTCTTCATTGCCGTCCATCACTCAGCCGCGGCTCGATCAGCTCTGCGGCGCTTTGGATCATGCGTCGGCCAAAGAGCGCGTTCGCGTGCGAGGCGTCGGCGCCCCAAACAACCTCCGCCAACACGCCCGACGGCGCGATGAATTCCGTCGGAACGGCCGCAAAAAGAATATTCGCGCGCGCGCAAACTTCACGATAAAGCGCAGACTGCGTACGCCACATTTTATAGCGAAACATCTCGCCCGACAGTTTTTTTGGATCGAATGATTTACGAAAAAACTCTTGCGGACATTCCAAGATGCGCGAATTTGGAAAGGGCGGCGGGGGCTCAAGGCAAACGATCGGCGCGGCCGTTTCGTTTCGTATCGCTTCGATGGTTGCAAGCGTTGGCGCCATTTTTTCCCGCAAAGTCTCGCGAATGGCGGCTTCGGGCAGCACCTCGGCGCCAGGTTCAAGATCGAGTTCGGGCTCCGCGCCGAGAATAAAATCGAAGCGCTCTTTAGGCTGCGTCACCGAAAGAGCGATATGCTCATTGCCGCCGACCGACAATACGACGCCCTCCGGCCGCTCCTCGTCGATGATTTGGCGAAGGCGGGCATTGAGGCGCGAAGCTGAGCCCTCCTCCGCTATGGTCGGAGTTATCTCGGGATCATAGAGATAGAGAAATCGCGAAAGGAGCGGCGCGCCGCCAAGGCGAAAGCCCTCGTGCTGCAGCTCGTAACAGCCTTTGGCGATCGCCACGATATGACTGTGCCCAAGCCCCAAAATCTTGGTCATTCTTCAGCCCGATGACTCTTCACATGCGTCGCTGGCGCGCAGCTCGACGCCGAGCGGTTCGCCTGAATGAATCGGCCCGGAGATCTGGCGCGCGATTGAGACCACGACATAATGGCGCGCGCCTGTTTCGATGGCGCGCCCGATGATGTCGGCGCCGTCCGCGCCCATCGCAAAAGGCGCGCGAATGGCGAGCATTGAGCGACCCCTGTAGCCGTAGCGATAGAACGCCTCGACCACGATTGGCGCCTCGCCCACGTTGGCGACCTCACCCTGATCAGTTTGCATGGTGATTTCCGAAACTCTCTTGATCACATCATCGCCCCTACCTCGCCACGGAGCGCATCGATTGAAAAGCAGATCGCGTGTTTTCCTGTACTGCCGCTTGTGCTAACAATCCGGCGGAGGTGGCTATTGAGTATCATTTCGCCGTCTGCATGAATAATCCCTTTAAGTCGGCGGCGCTGCAAGAGACGCCGACGCCGCAAACCTTTGACGAAAAGGCCTATCTCGCCGTCAACCCCGACGTCGCCGAGGCCGTTCGCCTCGGCAAAATCGGCTCGGGCTGGCGGCATTTCAAAAAATTCGGCCATATTGAGGGCCGCCGGCAGAAGGTCGCCGATGACGAGCCCGCGACGCCGGAGAATTTCGACGAGGGGCGCTATCTGGCGGCGAACCCGGACGTGCGACAGGCGATCAAACTCGGTCAGCTCGTCTCGGGCCGCGCGCATTTCGATCAGCTCGGTCACGCCCAGGGACGGCGTCAGCTGCGTATGAGCGACATCCCTGCAATTCGCGCTCGAAAGCTCAGCGCGGTGCGACCGCTGCTGCTCGACCCGGAAACACCGCTGTCGGGTTCGGGCAAATTCGTGTTTTCGGATGAACCCTCGCTTCAGGCGCAGGACGCCGCCGAGGATATGCCGATCAGCGAGAACGGCTATGACGATGAAACAGTCGAACTGATCGAGCGCCACGCCGACGGCTTGATCCTCGACGTCGGCGCGGGCTACCGTCCGGTCTATTACAGCAATGTCGTCAACTTCGAGATGATGGATTATGCAACGACTGATGTGGTCGGCCTGGCGCATCGGCTGCCCTTCAAGAATGACGCCTTCGACGGCGTCATCTCGATCGCGGTTTTGGAGCATGTGAAGGATCCGTTTCGCTGCGCCGCCGAAATCGCGCGCGTGCTCAAGCCGGGCGGATGGTTGAAATGCTGCGTGCCTTTCCTTCAGCCGCTCCACGGCTATCCGCATCACTATTTCAATATGACGCATGAAGGACTGCGCGCGCTTTTCGAGGGGCATTTGACGATCGAACGGCAGGAGGTCACCAATCCGACACACCCGATCTGGGCGATCGCCTGGCAGCTGCGCTCCTGGTCGCAAGGTCTTTCGCCCCGCGCGCGCAAACAATTCCTGCGCACGCGCGTCGAAGATCTGATCGCCTATCCCGGCCCGCTGCTCGAAAAGCCATGGGCGCGGGAATTGCCTCGCGAGAAACTTTTCGAACTTGCCGCTGCGACGATCCTTTACGCGCGCAAGCCCGAGCCGGACTCCACGGCGAACGCCCTCACGACGTCCGCGCCGTGACCGAACTCATCGTTCACGAAGGTCACGACGGATGGCTGTTCCTCACGGGCGGAACCAATTTCGTCACGACGCTCTATGAGCGCAACGGCGGCCATCTGCCGGACGTCAACCTGCGCCGATGGCGGGACGCCATCATTGAACGAAAGCATCGTTGCGACGGGCTCGGCGTCGCCTACGCCCATCTTGTCGCACCGGAAAAGCTGACGATCTACGGGCACAAGCAAGCGACGCCGCTCGTCAATGTCGATCTCGCGCCAGCGATCCGCCTGCAACAGCTCTTTGCCGGCGCTGCACGCGCGGCCGGATGGGTCGATCTCGTTTGGCCGATGCGCGAGCGGCGCGACGAGGTCGAACTCTACTGGCGCAGCGACACGCATTGGACGCCGGACGGCAGTCTGCTCGCCTATCGCCTCTTGTGCGAGGCGCTGCAGCTGACGCCGAATGCGGAACTCGCAAACCGGCCCTGCAATACGATTCATAAAATCATGGATCTCGGCGGCAAATTCGATCCGCCGCGCTGGGAGCAGATTCGCGAAATCAATTGGATCGCTGACGCGCAACGCATTTACGCCAATGCGGTCGTGCGCATCCTCGAAGATCCCGTTCACGGCGGCGACATCCATGTCGGCGCGCATGCGATCTACAGAAACGACGCGGCGCCGAATGACGTGCGGATCTTGCTTTTTGGTGATTCCTTCGCCGGCGTCGGGTCTGACCGTCTGACGGCGCAGCTCGCCGAAACGGCGCGCGAACTCGTCTTCGTGTGGTCAGCCAATGTCGATTGGCGGCTCGTTAAGCGCCTGAAGCCCGATATCGTCATCACCGAAATCGCCGAGCGCTATATGGCGCTTGCGCCGAACGACCGCTTCAGTCTGCGGCGCACAGAGCTTGCGCAGCTGATCAAGGCGCGACGCCGGGAGGCTGCGGCCCGCTGGCGGCGCGTGCGGGCCGAATGGGATCATCGCGCAAAGAATGGCGCATAAGCGTCGAGCGCTCTGCGCCAGTCGTCCGGGTTGCGGATCAAGTCGGCCAGGGCCGCGCCGCGGCGCGTCAGGCGGCGAAACAGCCAGTCGCGCTCGCGATAGACTCCTGGACCTTCGATGAAATTCAGGCCGGCGAGCGTGTCGAGCCCCGCAATGATTTCTGGCCGCGACCTGTGCAGGATCTGCGCGAGCTCGCCGACGGCGACGAAGATCGGCTCTGGTGGCGAGCGCTGAACCTCCTCCAGCGCCAGCAGCAGCGCCCTTAGGGTTTCAAATTCGCCGCCATTTAATTTTCGAGTCATTAGCAAGGCCTGGCGTCAGCAATGCAGCAAATATTTCCAAGCGTCATTGCCTATCGTTCCTCAGCGCTTGACGATGGAAAAATCGCATCGACCACTTCCCCTGTGACGAAGCGGAGCGTTTCGGCATGACGGCGCCCGGCAGCGTCTGGACTATAAATTACGAAGGGGCGCCCCCGCGCGGCAAGAACATCTGCAACGGGTGCGAACGTTTCGCCGCCCAAACGAAATTAAAACAGCGGCATAAAGCGCTTCATCGTCTGCAAGGCCGGCCGTCGTCGAGATGATCTAAGCGGTGGCCCGGACCTTTTGCAGTCGCTTTGATTTTCAGAGCCGCTCTTTTTGCAACCTCCGCTGTAAAGCAAGTTTAAGTTCTGCGCTCTTCTTCCGCGACGCTTGCAAATCCAAAGCGAAAAACCAACCTCTAACATTCCTCCCAGAAAACCAGATCAACCGACGTGTCCTCTAGCGGGGCGCTGGATCTTGATCATGGGCGTCAGCTACCGGGGAATTGGGCGAAAAAGCGCCTGTAACGAGGAAAACCAAATGCGAAGGATAGTCATCTTCACATGCTGCGCGTTCACTGCGATGTCATCGCTCGCGATCGCAAAGCCGCCGACTGTCTCTGCCGTAAACGCGGTTCTTGCACAGCGGACCCCCGCAGCGCGTAAAGCAGAAATCAATCGTCAGATCACAAAGGCGTGCAATCTCTCACTCTCCGAGTCTGAACTCAGCCGCGCGTCCGACCTGGTTGAAACGAACAGAAAAAAAGGCGCCGCATGGCTCGCCGCTCAAATCGAAAATAGCGAGTTGAGCTACGTCTGCGGCTAAGACAGCGGTATCCGCACGAGACACGAGAGCCCGGCAGTTCTCGCGTCTTTTTCGGGGCGTGGAAGCGATCTGCGGTTCGCTCCAGCCCTTCGGCCGCGTTCTTCCGAATGATGATCGGCGGGTCTGGCGGAGAGGGAGGGATTTGAACCCCCGATACGGTTGCCCGTATGCCGCATTTCGAGTGCGGTGCTTTCAACCACTCAGCCACCTCTCCGCGGCTCATGCGTGGCGCGTCGCAGATAGCACGCGCTCGCCCGCGGGATCAAGCGCGCGCCGTGTGCAATCATGAAACTAAGTTTCCTCAGCCAGGTTGCGCCAAGAGGATTCGTGCTTTCGGGGGCGCATACGCCCGGCGCTGAGCCTACCTCTTGGCAATCCAGTTGGAATCGAGTCAGCCCCTGGCGCCCAGGTCGCCGGTAGCCTTCGACCGCATGGACTGCGGCCGGGCCTCAACGAAGCCTTATCGCCCGTCAGTGCAGCCGTGCGGGAACGGCGGCTCTGAAACCCACGTATATACTCAGATTGACAGAGCAGGAACTCCTTGGCAGACTAATGTCATGAGCTCCACGCGCATTTTCAAATCGGGCAACAGCCTGGCGGTGAGGCTGCCGCGCGGTATTGCGTTTGATGAAGGCGCCGAAGTCGTCGTGCGGCGGCAAGGCGGAAGCCTCGTGGTGACGCCGGCGCGGCTTGACATGGCCGAACTCGTCGCCCGCTTAAAAGCCACGCCGCCGCCAGCCCCGATCGGGCGCCCCGAGTTCAAGCCGCCGAAGCGGCTGTTCGACGCCCGCTAGCGCATGGCGTGCTACCTTCTCGACACCAATATCGTCATCGCCGCGGCGCTCGGCCTCCCGGGCGTGCTCGATCGGCTCTCTGCGCTCGAAATCGGCGACGTGGCGCTCTCGGCCATCAGTCTCGCTGAAACGCGCGCCGCCGCAGCCGCCGCCGAAAGTAACGGACGGCTCGCGGAGAATATCGCGCTCCTCGCCGACAATCTGGACGTGCTGCCCTTCGATCGTCGCGCGGCCGAGGCCTATGGCGCGCTGCTGCGCAAGCTCGATGCGAAGCGCCGCCGCACGCTCGATCGAATGATCGCCGCGCAGGCGCTCGATCTCGGCCTCACGCTGGTCGCCGCCAACAGTGAGGATTTCGACGATATTCCCGGCCTCACTGTCGAGAAATGGGCGTGAGCGCGGCTACTCGACGTCCTCGACGCTCTCCGGACCGCCGTAGATGCGCTGCGCCAGAGAGGCCTGCATGAAGTCGTCGAGCTCGCCGTCGAGAACGTCGGAAGGCGTCCCCGACGTGAATCCGGAGCGCAAATCCTTCACCAGCTGATAGGGCTGCAGCACATAGCTGCGGATTTGATGTCCCCAGCCAATCTCGGTCCTTGAGGCCGCAGTCTTGTTTGCCTCGGCCTCGCGCTTTTCCAGCTCCAGCTCGTAGAGCCGCGCACGCAGCATGTTCCAGGCGGTCGCGCGGTTCTTATGCTGCGAGCGTTCCGCCTGACAGGCGACGACGATGCCGGTCGGAATATGGGTGATGCGGATCGCCGAATCGGTCGTATTGACGTGCTGGCCGCCGGCGCCTGACGATCTATACGTGTCTATACGACAGTCGGACTCATTGACGTTCACGTCGATCCGATCGTCCACCACCGGATAGACCCAGACCGAGGCGAAGCTGGTGTGGCGGCGGGCGTTGGAGTCGAACGGCGAGATGCGCACGAGGCGATGCACGCCGGACTCGGTCTTCGCCCACCCATGGGCGTTGTGTCCCTTGACGAGCAGCGTGCCCGACTTGATGCCGGCCTCTTCGCCCGGCGTCTCCTCGATCACTTCGACGTGGAATTTGTGACGCTCGCCCCAGCGCGCATACATGCGAAACAGCATGCGCGCCCAATCCTGGCTCTCGGTGCCCCCCGCGCCGGAATGAACCTCGATATAAGTGTCATTGGCGTCGGCTTCGCCGGCGAACAGCGCCTCGGTCTGGCGCGCGCGCGCCTGCTTCAGGATGCTTTTGAGCGCGTCGACGCCCTCTTTTTCGGTCGCGGCGTCGCCCTCGGACTCGCCAAGCTCGACAAGCGTCAGCGCGTCTTCGAGCTCGCGCTCGAGGCTCGAGAGCGCCCCCACCTGCTCTTCGAGCTGGGTGCGCTCGCGCATCAGTTTCTGAGCGGCTTCGGGATCGTTCCAGAGCGCCGGGTCTTCCGCCCGGACGTTCAGTTCGGCGAGGCGCCGTTGCGAGGCGTCGACGTCAAAGATGCCTCCTCAGCAGTCCGATGGACTGCTCGATGTCGGCTTTCAGCGCAAGCGGTTCGGCGCGCATGGATTTCCCGGGTTTTATCGGAGGGCTTCGCCCCATTCGGCGCGGAAATTAGGCGGCGCGCGCGCGCCTGTAAACCCGCAACTCACGACGCCGACGTCAAAAACTCCTGTCCGCTGGCCGGTCGTCGCGACGCTCCAGCGCGGCCGGCCTGTGGTCCTCGCTCTCCGGCGCGCCGGCAAGTCCCCAGCGACGCATCAGGAAAAGCGCCGTCGCCGAGGCCAGGACACAGAGAATCGTCGCGTAAAGCGTGCCGTTGTCGTCCTCCGCGAACAGCAGATTCTTGGTGTTCATGCCGAAATAGCCGGTGACGAAGGTCGCCGGCAGCAGCAGCATCGTCGTCAAGGTCAACACGTAAAGCCGGTCATTGGTCTCAAGACTGAGGATGGCGTTGAGCTCGTCCTGCAGCAGACGGGCGCGCTCCTGAAGGCTCGTGACGTCCTGTGTCAGCGCGCCAGCGTGTTGAACGAGCCTTGCCGCCGCGTCGCGCAGGTCATTGTCCCGCTGTTCGTCGGCCTCCTCCTCGATCGTTTCGAGGCGCGCCACCGTCGACGACAGACCGCTGATCTGGCGCGCCAAACGCACCGCGTCGCGCCGCGCGGCGCTGAGCGCCGGCCGCGCCTGGCGGCCGCGCTGATCGATGATGCGGTCCTCGACGCGATCGAACGCCGCGCCGAGTTCGGCGGCCTTACGCGCCAGCCCGTCGATCAGCGCATCCGTCAGCATTTCGAACAGATCGATCGGCGAGGTGAGACGCGCGCCGCGATTGATGGCGATGTGCGCCGCCTCGACGCTGTCCATCGGCAGCCGTCGCGCACTGATGAAAAAGCTCGCCCCCGAGGCGAAGCGGACATAGTCGGTGCGCGAGGTCGGTCCGCCGAGGTCGCGCTCGTAATCGAGCAAAGCGCCGCTGACGATTCCTTCCGAATATTCCAGATGCTGGTGGTCTATGGGATCGCAGAGCGAGTCGCGCGCGTCTTCGGAAAGCGCCGGGATTCGCGCCAGCAACGGGCGCGAGCGCACGTCGGCGAGATCCATGTGCAGCCACAAGAATCCCTCGCGCGGCGCCCCGAGGTTTGCGAAATCTTCGGCCGTTCCGGGCTCGGCCTCGCCCGCGTGGTTGAACCGCACGAACCAAAGACATCCCGGAATGTCGGCGCGCGGCGCTTGTGCGAGGCGATCTATGCTCATGGCGGCGCTCATGGGAAGGCGCAAAGAAAGAACAGGGCGATTGATAACAGCCTTACGACGCTTGTGGGTCAATCCTCGGAAAGCCGGGTCTTGCCCGGTCCATGCGGTTCGATCAGCGCGCCGAAATCATGCGGCTCCTTGCGGGCGCGGCGAAGCGCCGCGTCGAGAAACTCGGTGAAGACGTCGATGTCGCGTTCTTCGGTCCGGTGGTTGATGATCGCCGCGCGAATCGCCGGAATCCCGTCGAGGATCGTCAGCGACGGCGCCGCCTCGCCGCGCTCATGCAACTCCATGACGATTTCGCGCGCCAGCGAACCATCCTCATCGTCCTTGACGCCGAAGCAGACGATGTTGAGCGTCACCGGCGCGCGCAGCGCGAAGGCGTCCGATTGCGCGATCCACGCCTCGAGCCGCTTCGCCATGCGGCAGGTCTGCTCGATACATTGGCCCAAACGCTTCGCGCCAAAGGTTTCGATGGTGAACCAGGTCTTGAGCGCGCGAAAGCTGCGCGACAGGTCGGGACCGAGATCGCAAGGCCAGGTGTCGCCCGCCGCGAGGCCGCGCGGCGCGCGTGTAAGATAAGCGGCGTTGGCCGCGAAGGCGCTTTTATGCGCCGCCTTGTCGCGCACCAGGAAGAAGCCGGCGTCATAGGGGACGTGCAGCCATTTATGGAAGTCGAAGGCGACGCTGTCGGCGCGCTCCAGTCCCTTGACCAACGGCTTGAGCGCCGGCGAGAGCGCCGCCAGCGCGCCGAACGCCCCGTCGACATGGAACCACAAATCCTCGGTGTGCGCGACGTCGGCGAGCCGGTCGAGCGGATCGATCGCGCCGGTGTCGACCGTGCCCGCGGTGCCGACGATCAGAAACGGCCTGAAGCCCGCCGCGCGGTCGGCGGCGATGGCGCGGCGAAGATCGCGCACTTTCATCGCGCGCCGCTCGTCCGAAGGAATGAGGCGCAGATGCCGCGCGCCGAGACCCGCAAGCTCCATCGCCTGGCGCACGCAATTATGCGCTTCGCGCGACGCATAGGCGATGAGCTGGCCCGGAAGCGCGCAGAGCCCGTTTAGCCGAACATCCTTCTCGCCATAGGCCTGGTCGCGCGCGACGAGCAGGCACAGAAAGTTGGCGATCGAGGTTCCGGTGACGAAGATGCCGCTCGCGTCGGATGGAAAGCCGAAGGCCTGCGCCATCCAGGCGGCGATCTGGCGCTCGACATCGATGGCGATGTGATTGCGACCGCCGCAGTTCGAATTCATGCCGGCGGCGAGCATTTCCGCGATCATGCCGGCTGGCGTGCCTGCGCCCTGGGCCCAGCCCATGAACATCGGATGGGTGTTGCCGGTCGCGAACGGCATGATGTAGCGGTTGAAATCCTCGAGCACGGCGGAGAGGTCGCGGCCCTCTTGCGGAAGATCGCGTTTGAAGCGCGCCCGCGCCTCTTCGCTTGGCTCAGTCCAGACAGGGCGCTCGCGGAGATCGCGCAGATGGTCGAGCATCATGTCGAGCGCCCGATGGCTCTCGGCGCGAAATTCGTCCCAGTTTTCGGGGTCGAGATTAACCGGCATGTCCAGGGCCTCGCGCGCCGGCGGCTCGGTGGAGGCGCAACCACGGTTGCGAAAGATCGCGCGAAGGCGTTTCACCCTTCTGCAAATAGCCGGGTTTCCCTGCCCGGCGCAACCTGGCTTATTTTCCGATGCTTATGGCCACAGAGCCGACATGTTCGACTTCGCCATCGACGACGTCGCCGGGAAGCAGCGGTCCAACGCCCGATGGCGTGCCGGTGAAGATGAGATCGCCGGGCGCAAGCGCGACATTTCGCGACAGCGCCGCGATGATTTCCGGCACGCTCCAGATCAGATCGCTAAGGTCGCCCGCCTGTCGAAGCACGCCGTTGACGGAGAGCGCGATGCGCCCCCGGGTCGGATGGCCGATGGCGGCGACGGGGCTTATCGCGCCGACGGGCGCTGAATGATCGAAGCCTTTTGACATGTCCCACGGCCGCCCGGCGCCGCGTGCCGCCGTCTGCAGGTCGCGCCGGGTCAGGTCGATGCCGGCGGCATAGCCGAAGACGCAGTCGAGCGCCCGCCCGGCGGGAATATCTGCGCCGCCCTTGCCCAGCGCCGCAACCAGCTCGATCTCGTGGTGAAGATTATGCGTCAGCGCCGGATAGGGAATGGTCGCGCCGCTCTCGACCACCGCGTCGGCGGGCTTGGAGAAGAACACCGGCGGCTCCGCGTCCCCGCCCGTGGCGGGGTCCTTTCCCATTTCGCGGGCGTGGGCGGCATAGTTCAGCGCGATGCAGAAGATCCGCCGCACGGGAAATCGCCGCGCGTCTTGCACGATGGCGACGCTCGGGAAGGGCGGCGGCGGAAAGATAAACTCAGCGGACATTCTATTGGCTTCGCGCTTGGCGGCGGATCAGTCGAAATCGGCGGGATTGAAGCTGCGCAGCGTGCCGCAGAATTCGCAGGTGACGCCGATGCGGCCGTCGTCGCCGATCATATCGCTGCGCTCTTGCGGCGAGAAGCTCCTCAAGAGCTTGTCGATGCGCTCGTTCGAACAGCGGCAGAATTCCTCAAGCGCGCGTTCGGTGAAAACCTTGACGCCGCGCTCATGGAAAAGGCGATAGAGCAGGCGCTCGCTCGAAAGCGCCGGATCGACGAGTTCGTGATCTTCGAGAGTCGCCGCGAGCGCCTGGCCTTCGGTCCAATGGTCGCTGTCGTCCTCGGAAGGCTCCTCCGCCCCGTCCGGCGCGTCGCCGGGCGGAAGATCGCGGGCGCGCGCTCCGCCTGGGGGCAAATATTGCAGCAGCAGTCCGCCGGCGCGCCAGCTCGCGCCCTGCGGCGTGACGATTTCTGCGACGGCGAGTCTGACAAAAGACGGGATCTGCTCCGACTGCCGGAAATAGATATGCGCGGCCTCGGCGAGGCTCTCGCCCTCCAGCGGCACGACGCCCTGGTAGCGGGCGGCGTCTTCCTCGCGTTCGATGGTGAGCGCCAGATGACCGCGTCCGAACAGCGCCGCCGGCGAAGCGTCGCGTATTTGAGCGACGCGCTCAGCGTCGAAACGGGCGAAGCCGCGCAGCTTACCCGGCGCATCATAGTCGACGACGAGCATATCGACGGGCCCGTCGCTGCGCGTCTGCAGCTGGAATCGCCCGTGCGATTCGAGAATCGAGCCGAGCAGCGCGGCGAGCGCCACCGCTTCGCCGAGCAGGCGCGCGACCTGCGGCGGATAGGCGTAATGGCTCAGGATGGAATCGACCGTCAGGCCGAGACGCACGACGCGGCCGCGCAGGTCGAGCGCTTCGACCGCGAAGGGCAGCACCCGGTCATCCTCGGAATGGAGCGCGACTGGCCGGCTCGGCGCCGAGCCCCCGCCTTGCGGCATCAGAACTGCCCCGGCGCGAGACACCAGCACAGCACGCCTTTCTGCGCGTGAAGGCGGTTCTCGGCTTCGTCGAAGACCACCGACTGCGGTCCGTCGATCACTTCCGCGGTGACTTCCTCGCCGCGATGCGCCGGCAGACAATGCATGAAGACGGCATTTTTCGCGGCCGCGCGCATCAGTTTCGAGTCGACCTGATAGGGCGCGAGCGCGGCGCGGCGCTGGTCCTCGTCCGCGTCGCCCATCGACACCCAGCAGTCGGTGATGACGGCGTCGGCGCCGTCCACCGCCTCATAGGCGTCGCGCGTCAGATTCATCTTCGCGCCATTGGCTTTCGCCCAGCTGACCAGATCCTCCGAGGGCGCAAAGCCCGCCGGCGTCGCCACATTGATCGTGAAGCCCAGGCGGCCGGCGGCATGCACCCAGCTTGCAAGCACATTATTGGCGTCGCCGCTCCAGGCCACCGTGCGTCCTTCAATCGGACCGAGATGCTCCTCGAAGGTCAGCACGTCCGCCATCACTTGGCAGGGATGCGACTGTTTGGTGAGTCCATTGATGACCGGCAGATTGCCATAACGCGCCAGCTCCATGAGATCTGGATGCGACAGAATGCGCACCATGATCGCATCGAGAAACCGCGCGAGCACGCGCGCCGTATCGGCGATGGTTTCGCCGCGGCCAAGCTGCATTTCGGCGCCGGTCAGCATGATCGTCTCGCCGCCGAGTTCGCGCATCGCGATGTCGAAGGAGACGCGCGTGCGGGTCGACGGCTTGTCGAACACCATGCCGAGATATTTGCCGACGAGCGGTCGTTCGGCCGCCTCGACGCCTTTGACGCGGCGCGCCTTGAGCGACTTGGCGAGACTAAGAATATGGCGCAGCTCTTCGCCCGAGTGATCGGAAAGATCGAGGAAGCTGCGCGGCCGCGTCAGCGAATGGGCGGTCATCACGCAGCTCCGAGCTTTTCAATAGGCGCGGCGAGCCGGGCGCATGCGGCGAAAAGGCGCGACGCCGCCGCCGCGACGTCGCTTTCGTCAATGATGAGCGGCGGCAGAAGGCGCACGACATTGTCGCCGGCGAGCACCGTCAACAGGCCTTCGGCGCGGGCGGCGGCGGCGAAGTCGCCATTCGGTATCCGCATCTTGAGGCCGAACATCAGCCCTTCGCCGCGGATTTCTTCGATGAGCGACGGAAAGCGGTCCTCGAGCTCCGCCAGCCGTTGGCGCAACAGCGCGCCAAGCCGTGCGACGCGCGCCATGAAGCCTTCCGCAAGCACGACGTCGAGAACGGCGCCGCCCACCGCCGTCGCCAGCGGATTGCCGCCGAAGGTGGAGCCATGCGCGCCCAGCGTCATGCCCTTGGCGGCCTCGCGCGTCGCGAGGCACGCGCCGAGCGGAAATCCCCCGCCCAGCCCCTTGGCGAGCGCCACGATGTCGGGCGTGACGCCGGCATGTTCGCAGGCGAGGAATTTGCCGGTGCGGCCGACGCCGCATTGGACTTCATCCAACACCAGCAGTAGCCCGCGCGCGTCGCAAAGCTCCCGTAGCCGCGCCAGAAACGACGGCGAAAAGACTCTTAGACCGCCTTCTCCCTGTATCGGTTCGAGCAGGACGCCCGCGGTTTCCTGCGTGATCGCCGCCTCGACGGCGTCAAAATCGCCAAAGGGAACCTGATCGAAGCCCTCGACGGGCGGCCCGAACCCATCAAGATATTTCGCGTTGCCGCCCGCGGCGATCGTCGCGAGCGTGCGGCCATGGAAGGCGCCTTCGAAAGTGATCAGCCGATAGCGTTCGGGCTGTCCGTTGACCGCATGGAATTTCCGCGCCGTCTTGATCGCGCACTCCACCGCTTCCGCGCCGGAATTGGTGAAAAAGACCAGATCGGCGAATGTGGCGTCGCAGAGCCGCTCCGCGAGCCGCTCGGCCTGCGGGATGCGAAAGAGATTGGAGACATGCCACGGCTCTTCCGCCGCGCGCTTCAAGGTCTCGACGAGATGCGGATGATTGTGGCCGAGCGAGAGTACGGCGACGCCCGCGCTAAAATCGAGATAGCGGTCGCCGTTTTCCGCAATCAGCCACGCGCCTTCGCCATGTTTGAATGCGAGATCGGCGCGCGGATAGGTCGGATAAAGCGCTGACGTCAAAAGCCCTGCTCCATGCTCCCGTCGCTGGCTCCGGCCAGAGGAGGCTTAAAAAAACAAAGCGCCGCCCGTTTAGGGCGGCAGTTCAGGACGGGATTTTATGCGCGCCGCCCGACGCGGTCAAATCCATGGCGCGGTTCGACATTGGCGTCAAAGCCGCCTGGCGCGGCTGCGCAAGGGTGAGTCCTGCGGGCAACAGTCTCGCGGAAAGCCTGTTGAGAACGCCAGCGCGCGCTTGCCAGCGCGACTCGCGCATGATTCAAAGTAAACAGAAAGTTTCTAGTCAGCGCCCGCGTAATTCGTTTGGGCGTGTTCTCTCGAGTGTTGATGCGCATCACATCGCCGCAGGGCTTCAGGCCTGCGCAGCGGTCGGAAGAAATCCGATCCGCGCTCGACCCGAAAGAATGGAGAAGCCTTATGTCATGGACCGACGAACGCGTCGAACTGCTCCGCAAGCTTTGGAGCGATGGTCTCAGCGCCAGCCAAGTGGCGGCGGAACTTGGACCGGGCATCACCCGCAACGCTGTGATCGGAAAGATCCATCGTCTGGGACTCGCCGAACGCGCCAAGACGGCGAGCGCGCAGCGGCCGCGCGTCGCCAAGACTCCTCGCCCGACGCACCCGCGCATGAACGGCGTCTCGTCGCACGGCAATCTGGCGCTCGCTTTCGCGCCGCATGCGCTGGCGGCGCCGCGGCGTGCGCCTGAAGAAGAGGTCGTGATCCCGATATCGGAGCGCGTCACGCTCATGGAGCTCCGCGAATCCATGTGCCGTTGGCCGATGGGCGACCCCACGTCGGCGGAGTTCCGCTTCTGCGGCGGCAAGTCGACGATCGGCGGCGGCCCCTACTGCGCCTATCACGCGCGCGTCGCCTATCAGCCTGCGCAAGATCGCCGCCGCGCGCGCGATCAGTTCAGGGCGCAGCGTTACGCGTGAACCGCGTCGGACACGTCATTCGTGTCCGAACGTTTCGTCGAAAGAATAGCCCGCGCCGCGCACCGTGCGGATCGGATCCTTCTCACGGCCGCGGATCAGCGCCTTGCGAAGCCGTCCGACATGGACGTCGACCGTGCGCTCGTCGATCTCCGCCGACATGCCCCAGACGCTGTCGAGCAGCTGCGCCCGCGTGAACACGCGTCCGGGCTTCTCCATAAAATATTCGAGCAGCCGGAATTCGGTCGGACCGAGGTGGATTTCGCGGCCGGATCGCCGCACGCGACGGGTGTCGCGGTCGAGGTCGATATCGCCGAGCGTGAGCCGTGAGGCCACGCGCTCGGGCCGCGCCCGGCGCAGCAGCGCGCGCACGCGGGCCATCAGCTCCGGAGTCGAAAACGGCTTGACGACATAATCATCGGCGCCGACCGAAAGGCCGCGCACGCGCTCGCCTTCCTCGCCGCGCGCGGTCAGCATGATCACCGGCATGTCTCTGGCGCTGTCCCGGGCGCGCAGGCGACGGCAGATTTCAAGTCCCGAAACGCCCGGCAGCATCCAGTCGAGAATGACGAGATCGGGCGGCGACTCGGCGAGGCGCAGCTCGGCTTCATCGCCATTGTCGACATGCTCGACCTGATAACCTTCCGCTTCAAGGTTATACACGAGCAGCGTCGCGAGCGACGTCTCATCCTCGACGACGAGGATTCGCGGCGCCCGATCGCTTTTCCCGCTCCGCTGTAGGACCGCGGACGACACGTCGCTCATTGCGCCGCCTCATCCTTCACGCCGAAGTCGGGAGCGCGCGTTTTTGGCCGCTCCGTGGGCATCGCTTCGCCGGTGACCAGATAAACGACCGTCTCCGAGATGTTGGTCGTGTGATCGCCGATCCGCTCCAGATTCTTCGAGCAGAACAGAAGATGCGTGCAGAAGGAGATGTTGCGCGGGTCCTCCATCATGAAGGTGAGGAGATCGCGGAACACGGAATCCTCCAGCGCGTCGAGATCGGAATCGTTCAGCCAGACCGCGCGCGCCCGCTCGGTGTCGCGCAAGGCGTAGGCGTCCAGCGCGTCCTTAAGCTGCATCGCGGCGATTTCGTGCATCGACTTCAAACCGACGATCGCGCGCGGCACGCGCGCCTCCGACACGATCTTGAGCGTTCGCTTGGCGATGTTCTTGGCCAGATCGCCGACGCGCTCGATGTCGCCGGAAATGCGGATCGCGGCGATGCATTCACGCAGATCGACCGCAAGCGGCTGCCGGCGCGCGATGGTGAGAATGGCGTTCTCCTCGATTTCGCGCTGCAACGCGTCGAGACGAGGATCGCTGGAGACGACGCGGTGGGCAAGGTCGACGTCGAAGGTCGACAAAGCGTCCATCGCCTCCGCCAGCATTTTCTCCGCGACGCCGCCCATTTCAGCGATGCGACGTCCCAGGGCTTCAAGGTCCCGGTCGTAGGATTTAACAATATGATCGCTCATGAGCGCCGTCCTTGAATCGCTGGTTTAGCCAAAACGGCCGGTGATGTAGTCGAGCGTGCGCTTCGCTTGGGGCTTGTTGAACACGTCGTCCGTCTCGCCGAATTCGACGAGCTCGCCAAGATACATGAACGCCGTGTAATCGGAGACGCGCACCGCCTGCTGCATGTTGTGGGTCACGATCGCTATCGTGTAGCGGCTGGCCAATTCGTCTATCAGTTCCTCGACCTTCGCCGTCGAAATCGGATCGAGCGCCGAACACGGTTCGTCGAACAGAATGATCTCCGGCTGCACCGCGACGCTGCGCGCGATGCAGAGTCGCTGCTGCTGCCCGCCGGACAGGCCGAGACCGCTGGTATGAAGCTTGTCCTTGACCTCGTCCCAAAGAGCGGCGCCGCGCAGCGCGCCTTCAACACGCGCGTCCATGTCGGCGCGCGGCAGTTTTTCATATAGCCGAATGCCGAATGCGATGTTCTCATAGATCGACATTGGAAAGGGCGTCGGCTTTTGGAACACCATACCGATGCGCGAGCGCAAGGCGTTAATGTCGACCGCCGGATCGAGAATATTTTCGCCGTCGAGCAGCACCTCTCCCTGGGCGCGCTGGCCGGGATAGAGATCATACATGCGGTTCAAGACGCGCAGCAGCGTGGACTTGCCGCAGCCCGAGGGGCCGATGAAGGATGTCACCTTATTGGCGTACAAGGGCATGGTGACGTTTTTGAGCGAATGCGTCTCGCCATAAAAGAAGTCGAGATTCCGCATTGAAACCTTGGTCTGCGGCGCCTTTACTTGAGCAATTTGAGCAGCGGCGTTCATTTCGAGTTCCTCCGCCCGGCGCTGAGCGCGCGGGCCGCGATCGAGAGAGCGAGAACAGCGACAGTGATGAGCAGCGCGCCGGTCCAGGCGAGCTGCTGCCAGTCCTTGTAGGGCGACAGGGCGAACTGGAAGATGACGACCGGCAGGCTCGCCATCGGCGCCGTGAGGTCGCTGCTCCAGAACTGATTGTTGAGCGCTGTGAAGAGCAGCGGCGCCGTCTCGCCAGAGACGCGCGCGACGGCGAGCAACACGCCGGTGATCAGCCCAGCCTTTGCGGCGCGATAGGCGACCTTGCCAACGACATGCGCACGGGGCGCGCCGAGCGCCGAAGCCGCCTCGCGCATGGAACCGGGCACAAGCAGCAGCATATCCTCGGTGGTTCGCACGACGACAGGGACGACCAACAACGCCAGCGCCACGGCGCCTGAGATCGCCGAGAAGTGGCCCATCGGATGCACCAAGATGGTGTAGACGAAGAGGCCGATGACGATCGATGGCGCGCTGAGCAGGATATCGTTGATGAAGCGCACGATCATCGTGAGCTTCGTATAGCGTCCATATTCGGCCATGTAAGTGCCGGCCAGCATGCCGAGCGGCGTGCCGATGGCGACGCCGATGATCGTCATGACGAGCGATCCGGCGATGGCGTTGAGAAGACCGCCCTTGCTGCCGGGCGGCGGCGTCATTTCGGTGAAGACCGCCGGCGACAGGCCGCGCACGCCCTCGTAAACGAGAGAGCCGAGGATCAAGGCCAGCCAGGAAAGGCCGAACACAGCGGCCACCCAGCACAGCGTGGTGGCGACTGAGTTGGCGCCGCGGCGTGAAGCATAAAGCGACATGAGCTCGTTCTTTCTTACGCCGACTTCTGCTCGATGCGCATCAGCATGTAACGCGCCATAGCGAGAACGAAGAAGGTGATGACGAAGAGGATGAGGCCAAGTTCGATCAGCGCCGAAGTGTAAAGATCGCCGACCGCTTCGGTGAACTCATTGGCGATGGTCGCGGAAATCGTCGTGCCGGGCGCGAGGAGCGATCCGGATATCTTGTGCGCGTTGCCGATGACGAAAGTGACGGCCATTGTCTCGCCGAGCGCGCGGCCCAGGCCCAGCATCATGCCGCCGATCACGCCGACGCGGGTGTAAGGGACGACGACATAGCGCATCACTTCCCATGTCGTGGCGCCGATGCCCCAGGCCGCTTCTTTTAGCACCGGCGGCACGGTCTCGAAGACGTCGCGCGAGATCGAGGCGATGAAGGGCAGCACCATGATCGCGAGAATGAACCCCGCCGTCAGCATGCCGATGCCGTAAGGCGGGCCGGCGAAGAGCATCGAGAAAAACGGAATGTCGCCAAAGGCCGATATCAGCGCCGGCTGCACATGCGATTGCAGAAAAGGCGCCAGCACGAAGAGGCCCCAGATCCCGTAGATGATCGAGGGGATGCCGGCGAGAAGCTCGATCGCGACGCCGATCGGCCGGCGTAACGCGTGCGGACAAAGCTCGGTAAGGAAGGTGGCGACGCCGAGGCCGACCGGCACCGCGATCACCATGGCGATGATCGATGTGACGAGCGTGCCATATATCGCCGCCGCTGCGCCGAAGTTCTCGGTGACCGGGTTCCAGGCCTGCGACGTGAGGAAGCCAAAGCCATATGCCTGCATCGCTGGCCAGGAGCCGTGGACCAGTGAGACGATCACGCCGCCCAGAATGATAAGCACGACGACAGCCGCCGCGCGCGTCAACTGATGAAACACGCGATCGATCAGCGCGATGCGCGCCAGCACGCGCGTGCGCTCCACGATCACCGACTGCGAGGCTTGTTGCTCCAAAGCTATATCAGACACGTCGCCCGCTCCATTCAATTCACGCCGACTCGGCTCGATCGACAGCATTTCACCCGCTCCCGGCGCCGCTCCTCGGCGTCATGATCTTCCCGACGACAGCATGAAACGGCCGTCGGGATCTATTCGCGATCAGCGCCGTCCGGCTAATGCGACAGAGGTTTGCCGTCCGCGCTCTTCACATTCGCCCAGCTCTTCTTGATGAGCTCGACCACCGGTTTCGGCATGGGAATATAGTCAAGTTCCTCAGCCATCTTGCCGCCATTGGCGAAAGCCCAAGAGAAGAATTTGAGCGCCTCGGCCGCATCGGCTTCGGACTTAGGCTCCTTGGGCAGCAAGATGAAGGTCGCCGCCGTGATCGGCCACGCCTTGGCGCCCGGCTCATTCGTCAGAATTTCGTAGAAACCCTCGGCATGCGACCAGTCGGCGCCGGCGGCCGCCGCCTGGAAAGTCTCCATGGCGGGCGGGACAACCTTGCCGTCCTTATTGACCATCTTGGTATAGGTCAGCTTGTTCTGCTTGGCGTAGGCATATTCGACATAGCCGATCGCGCCTTTGGTGTTGGCGACGTTGTTGGCGACGCCTTCATTGCCCTTGGCGCCGATGCCGACCGGCCATTCGACCGACGTGTTCTCGCCGACCTTCGACTTCCAGTCGGCCGAAACCTTCGAGAGATAGTTCGTGAAATTGAAAGTCGTTCCCGAACCGTCCGAGCGATGCACGACGACGATCGGCTGCGACGGCAGCTTCGCCTTCGGATTGAGCTTCTTGATCGCCGCATCGTCCCATTTGGCGATTTCGCCGAGGAAAATTTTCGCGACGGTCGCGCCATCGAGCGTGAGGTCGCCGCCGGCGACGCCTTCGAGATTGATCACCGGCACGATGCCGCCAATCACTTGCGGCCACTGAACCAGACCGGCCGCCTGAAGCTCCTCGGCCTTGAGCGGCTGATCCGACGCGCCAAAGGTGACGGTGCGCGCCTTGACCTGCTTGATGCCGCCGCCCGACCCGATGGACTGATAATTAAGGCCATTGCCGGTATCTTTCCGATACGCCTCGGCCCATTTGGCGTAGATCGGATAGGGGAAGGTCGCGCCTGCTCCGGAAATGTCGATGGCGGCGGCGGCGCCGCACATGACGGCGAGCGCCAGCGCCGCGCCAGCGCCGCGCCTGAAAATCGTCGAGATCATTTGAAGGTCTCTTTTGCTCGAGGTCGGACTTGCGATGCGCCCCGCGTCATCGCGCGGCAGAAACTACTGGTCCGACAACAGCTTTTTGTGACGAAAATATTACAGTACGATGACAGTAAATACGCTTACATTTTCGATAGTTACATATTTTAGGCTGAATCGCTCGCCGGCAGAATGACGCGAAACAGCGTTCCCTCGCCAAGCGCGGACTCGATCCCGAGCCGCCCGCGGTGGCGCAGCACGATATGTTTGACGATGGCGAGGCCAAGTCCCGTGCCGCCTTTGGCGCGGCTCTTGCCCGCGTCGACCCGGTAGAATCGCTCCGTCAGGCGCGGAATATGCTCCGGCGCGACGCCCGGACCATAATCGCGCACCGAGAGAACGACGAGCGTCCCCTTGCGGGCCAGCGAAATGTCGATTGGCTTGCAGCCGCCGTCATCGCCGCACCCATATTTCAGGGCGTTCTCGACGAGATTCTCAATCACCCGGGCAAGCTCGTCGCGATCTCCAGGCGCGACGACATTCGGCTGCAGATCGAGATTGATGGCGACGCCCCTGTCTTCGGCCATCTGTGACAGCGTGTCGACGATGTGCGCGACGAGCAGCGTGAGATCGACGGGCGTGGCGGGCCGCAGATGCATGTGCTGCTCGATGCGCGAGAGCGACAGCAGATCGTCGACGAGGCGGGCCATCCGCTGCGCCTGCTCGCGCATGATGCCGAGGAATTTGTTGCGGGTGACGGCGTCCTCGCGCGCGGGACCTTGCAAGGTTTCGACAAAACCCAGCAGCGAAGCGAGCGGCGTGCGCAGCTCGTGACTGGCGTTGGCGACAAAGTCGACTCGCATGCGCTCGACGCGCCGGGATTCGGTCAAATCGCGCAGGCTCACGACGGCGGCCGGCTCGAACCCTTCGATTTGCATTGGCGCGACATGCGCTTCAAACCAGCATTCCACCGGCAACCGTTCGACCCAGACGGTCTTCTCCGTCTCGCCTCCGGCGAGCACGCGCGCCACAGCGTCAAGCATGTCGGGCGAGCGAAGACTGCGGGAGAGCGGTTCGCCCGACCGAATGGCCGGCGAGAGCGCCTGCGCCGCGGCGTTGACGGCGATGACATGAGTCTCTGAGTCGATAACGAAGATCGGCTCCGGGAGCGCGTTGATGATCGGCGCGAGGAGATCGATGGCCTGATCGCGCCATTTGAGCCGCTGGGTTGACAGCGTCACGGCGACGGGTCCGGCGCCGCTCAATTCGAACGCTCTTCCAGGATGCGCGCGATCGCATCCCGCAGCGTCGCCCAGCGGCGCGCGCCTTCGTCGGCGCCCAGAAGCGCAAGCGCGACGACGAACGGAAGAAAATAATAGATCATGCGAAACAGAAGCAGCGACGCCAGAATGCTTTCATGCGAAGCCGCCGGAATAGCGTGCAGCATCGTCGCCTCGAAGACGCCGATGCCGCCGGGCGCGTGGCTGATCACGCCCAGGATGCAGGCGACGACATAGACCGCGACGAAGGGCACAAAGCCCAGCGGGACGCCCTCGGGAAGCAGCACATAGAGCGCGCCTGCGGCGCAGCACAGGTCGGCGACCCCAAGCGCGAACTGCGCCAATGTCGGCACGAAACCCGGCAGCTCGAGAGCGTGGCCGCGAAGCCGGATGATGCGGCGATCTACCGTCACCCAGGCGAAATAGAAGAGCACGCCTGCAAGTATGAGCACGCCCGGAATGATGTGAAGGAAGGCCGGCAAGCCATCGAGCGCCTCGAGCGCGTCCGCGCCATAGATGAAGCCTATGCCCATCACCAGCGTCATCCCAAGCCAGAACGTGACGCCGGCGAAGACCGTGATGTTGGCGACTTGCAGCGCGTTCAGTGCGACGCGCGAGTAAATCCAGTAGCGCACGGCCGCGCTGGTGATGATGGGAAATCCCAGGTTGAAGGAAATGGCGTAGCTTGCGAAGGATGCGAGCGCAGCAACCCTGTAGGGCGCCCGCGTTCTCATATGATAGAGCGCGACGACGTCGTAACCGGTCAGAAAAAGATAGGAGAGCGCGGAGAGGGCCAGGGACGCCAAAATTTGCGCGCCGCTCGTCGCGCGAAAAGCGTTCAGCAGATCGGCGTAGCTGAGGCTTGAGAGCGTTCGGCCCAGAATATAAGCGGCTAGCGCAAAGACGGCGAGACTGGCCGCCACGCCCAGCGCACTGAGCGCGCCTCTCGGCAGTCGCGCACGCAGCGACTCAAAAAATCCGCCGCTTGCTTGTGGCCTCACGACGGGCAACCCCGGCGTCGTGGCTTCGAACACGTCGTTATCGCGCGAGGTCACGCCGCCCTCGCGCCCAACGCTCGGATCTCGGAGCCCTCAATGCACAACCCTCATCATCTCGCCTGAAGCTTGCCTTTGTCGTCTTGCAAGCGTCATCCGGTTCAATCCCTCGATCATGTCATGGCGATGACTGGCATGGCGATGACTAGCACGATCTCAGTCGCGCGCGCCTCTCAAAAGGTTGGCGCTCGGCGAGCGGACGTCAAGTCTACGCCTGCTACTCAAAGGCTGAAGCGTGACCGATCGTCCTGCGCCTTAGGCGCAAATCTTGACCTGCGAGGCCGGTGAACTAGCTGCCTGCGGGGCGGCGGGAGGCGGAAAGCCTGTAAGAGGAACGATCCATCATGCACATGATCCCGAAGGAAATGCAGGCCTGCATCGACGCCTGCCTGAACTGTTATCAGATGTGCTTCGGCATGGCGATGACCCATTGCCTGGAGGAAGGCGGCGAGCATGTGAAGCCCAAACATTTCCGGGCGATGATCGCCTGCGCCGATATGTGCCGCAACAGCACGCAAATGATGCTGATGAATTCGCCGCTGGCCAAACAGATGTGCGCGCTTTGCGCCGAGGCTTGCGAAACCTGCGCCAAGGAGTGCGATCCGATTCCGGACATGAAGGAATGCGCCGACGAATGCCGTCGCTGCGCCGAAGAATGCCGCAGAATGTCCAAACAGAAAATGGCCGCATAATTTACTGCGCAACCATGCGACCGGTTTGGCGGCTATTTGCCGCCAAGCCCCAAAATATAGCTCGCCAGCGAGTCGATCTCTTCTCGGGCGAGGATGATGTTGGGCATGTTCTTGTGCGAAGAGCGCAGGAAAACTTTGAGCGACAGTTCCGTCGTCGAAGGCATGTTGGCGACATCGATAAAGCGCGGAGCCTTGGGATCCGGGCTCTTGGCCGCTGCGTCGGCGCCAACCGCATGGCATGAGGCGCATTCGGCTTTCGCGATTTGTGCGCCGGTCGTCGGATCGGCGCTCGCGGCCATCGCCGGCGCCGCGATGAAGACCAAGCCCAAAGACAGCGCTATCCTCATCGCCTTACTCCTCGCCGTTGAGATCCTCGGGACGCGGCTGCAACATGATATTATAACCGGCGTCGACAAGATGCACTTCGCCCGTCACGCCGCCGGACAGCTCCGACAGCAAATAAAGCGCCGAGCCGCCGATTTCATCAAGCGTGATCATCCGGCGCAATGGACAATGCTTTTTTTGAAACGCGCCCATCGCCCGCGCGCCCGTGATGCCGGCGCCCGCCATCGTGCGCACCGGGCCGGGCGACAGCGCATTAACGCGAATGCCGCGATCGCCGAAGTCGGCGGCAAGATAGCGCACCGATGAATCGAGCGCCGCCTTCGCCACGCCCATGACGTTGTAATTCGGCATGACATGCGTGCCGCCGCCGAAGCTGACCGTCAGCAGCGATCCGCCGTTCTTCATCAGCGTCGCGGCGCGGCGCGCGGCTTCGGTGAAGGAAAAACAGGAAATGACGAGCGTGCGAATGAAATTCTCGCGCGAGGTGTCGGCGTAGAGTCCCTTCAATTCGCTTTTGTCGGAATAGGCGATCGAGTGGACGAGAAAATCCATATCGCCCCAGTCGTGTTCGAGACGCGCGAACACCTGATCCACCGTCGAAATATCCTCGGCGTCGCATGGCAGCACAAGACTCGAACCGAGCTCCTGCGCAAGCGGCTTGACGCGCTTTCCGAGCGCCTCGCCCTGATAGGTGAATGCGAGCGTCGCGCCGTGGCGCGCAAGAACGCGCGCGATGCCGTAGGCGATCGAATGATCATTCGCGACGCCCATGATGAGGCCGCGCTTACCCTGCATGAAACCGGTTGAAACTGTCATATGGCGATTGTCATCGTAGGAGAGATCGAAAGTTTGGGCCTAAGCCTATCGGAGATAGCAGACGAGCGAAGAAGAACGGACGCTATGGGCCGGCCGTATCGGCGATTGAAAAGCCCGGCCATGACGTTCGCTGTTGCGGACTTACGCGTCTGGATGCTTGAACACCAATGTCGCATTGGTGCCGCCGAAACCGAATGAGTTCGACAGCACCGCGCCGAGCTTCACATTGTCGCGGCGCGCCCGCATGATCGGCATGTCGACGAAATCCGGATCGAGCTCTTCGATATTGGCGCTTTCGCAGATGAAGCCGTTCTGCATCATCAACAAGGAGTAGATGGCCTCCTGCACGCCCGTCGCGCCGAGCGAATGGCCGGTCAGGGATTTCGTCGCGGCGATCGGCGGACATTTGTCGCCGACGCCGAACACTTCGCGCAGCGCTTCGATTTCCTTGGCGTCGCCGACGGGGGTCGCCGTAGCGTGGGGGTTGATGTAGTCGATCGGGCACTTCACCGTCGCGAGCGCCTGCCGCATGCAGCGCACCGCGCCCTCGCCCGAGGGCGCCACCATGTCATGGCCGTCGGAGGTCGCGCCGTAGCCGGCGATCTCGCCGTAGATTTTCGCGCCGCGCGCCTTGGCGTGTTCGAGTTCTTCGAGCACCAGCACGCCGGCGCCGCCGGCGATGACGAATCCGTCGCGATTCTTGTCATAGGCGCGCGAGGCCGTCGCCGGCCGATCATTATAGGAGGAAGACATCGCGCCCATGGCGTCGAACAGGACCGAGAGCTCCCACTCCAGCTCCTCGCAGCCGCCCGCGAAGATCATGTCCTGCTTGCCGTATTGAATCAGTTCGTAGGCGTTGCCGATGCAGTGATTGGACGTGGCGCAAGCGGACGAGATCGAATAGTTAACGCCCTTGATCTTGAACCAGACCGCAAGCGTCGCCGAAGCTGTCGAAGACATGCTTTTCGGCACGGCGAAGGGACCGACGCGTTTGGGTCCCTTGGTGCGTGTGATATCGGCAGATTCGACAAGCGTGTGGGTCGAGGGGCCGCCGGACCCCATGATGATTCCCGTGCGCTCGTTGGAGATTTCCGCTTCGGTCAGGCCAGCGTCGGCGATCGCCTGATCCATGGCGACATGATTCCACGCCGTGCCGGTCGCATGGAAGCGCATGGCGCGGCGATCGACGATCGTCGAGGGGTCGAGCGTCGGCATTCCGTAGACCTGCGAGCGGAAGCCGAGTTCGGCGTATTTATCCGCGCGCGAGATGCCCGACTTCGCCTCGCGCAGCGAAGCGATCACTTCCTGGGTGGTGTTGCCGATCGACGAAACAATTCCCATGCCGGTGACGACGACTCGTCTCATTGTCCAACTCCCTGGCGGCGCTTTCCCGCGCCCTGCTGTTCGCTTCAGGCGGCGGCCGGCGCCTCGGCCTTGGCGAGCCCGACCTTCAAATCCTTCGCCTCATAGATGCGCTCGCCGTCGGCCGCGACCCAACCGTCGGCGATGCCGAGCACAAGCTTGCCCTTGAAGACGCGCTTAAAGTCGATGCCGTAGGTCACCTTTTTCACGGTCGGGCGAACTTGCCCGCTGAATTTCACCTCGCCGACGCCGAGCGCCATGCCGCGTCCCGGATTGTCGAGCCAGGCGAGATAGAAGCCGACCATCTGCCACAGCGCGTCGAGCCCAAGGCAGCCGGGCATCACCGGATTGCCCTTGAAATGGCAGTCGAAAAACCAGAGGCTCGGCTTAATGTCGAGTTCGGCGCGCATGTAGCCTTTGCCGTGCTCGCCGCCGTCTTCGAAGATCTCGGTGATCCGGTCGAACATCAGCATCGGCGGCAGCGGCAGCTGCGCATTTCCCGGGCCGAACAGCTTCTCCTCGCCGCACGCCAGTAAATCCTCGTAGCCGAATGAGGAGCGCCTTTCGCTCATCGTCCCTTATTCCTCGCGTTGGAGCCTTTGAAGGCCCATCCTCCCCAAAGCGCCCTCAAAAGGCGGCCCTTATCTTTTTCTCCGCCAGCGGCGCCGCTCTTTGGGCGAAGCGATCCGTAACATAGCCTCGCCCGGGCCGGAAGCGCCGTCGCAAGCAGGGTCGCAACGCCCGAGCGGCGTTGAATTTCCCGCCATTCCCCCTATGATGCCATGGAGAAAACCGCGAGAGCAGAAAACCGCGAGCCGCTGCAATGGACGCCGAGCCACATTCGACCGTTCCGCCAGACTCTGCGCCCCGCAAGCCGGTCGCAGAGTTGCTGGGCGACGCCGGGCTGCGGCCCACCCGCCAGCGGCTGGCGCTCGGCGAGCTGCTGTTTAGTCAAAGCGGCGATCGTCATGTGACGGCGGAGCGGCTCTATGAGGAAGCCCTCGCCGCCAATCTCTCCGTGTCGCTCGCGACCGTGTACAACGCGCTTCACCAGTTCACCCAGGCGGGCTTGCTGCGGGAGATCGCCGTCGACGGCGCCCGGGTGTATTTTGACACCAACACCGCCGACCACCATCATTTCCTCCTCGAAGACGACGGAGAGCTGTACGACATCGCCGGCGCGAATGTCTCGGTCTCCGATCTTCCCCAGCCGCCCGACGGTTTGCGGGTCGCACGCGTAGATGTCGTGGTGCGTCTTCGCCGCGCCTAAGCCCGCCCTATCTACATTTCAGAAGAAAACGATTTTCGAAGAGTTCGCCGGCGCGGGGATCGTCGAAATCTCTTCGAAAACCAGGGTGGGGCGAGGAGCAATGTCGCAGCGGGCGACCGAACAGGAATCCGAGATCACCTACGCGCAGTTCAAGGCGCTGGCCAATTCCATACCGAATCTTGCTTGGATGGCGCGACCGGACGGCTGGGTGTTTTGGTACAATGACCGGTGGTACGAATATACCGGCACGACTCCCGAGGAGATGGCGGGATGGGGTTGGCAATCGGTCCATCATCCGGACGTGCTACCCAAAATGCTGGAGCGCTGGACGCATGCGATCCAGCACGGCGAATTCTTCCAGATGATCTTTCCGCTCAAGGGCGCCGACGGGCTCTATCGACCATTCCTGACGCGCATCGAACCGCTGCGCGAGAACGGCGCCGTCGTCGGCTGGTTCGGCACGAACACCGACGTCACCGAACAGGAACGCGACCGCGAACGCCTGCAGCTTCTGATCCACGAGCTCAACCATCGCGTCAAAAATACGCTTGCGACGGTTCACTCGATCGCGTTGCATTCCTTGCGCGAGTTGAAGCAGAATTCGGTGGAGCTCTTTGAGAATCGTTTGCTGGCGCTTGCCGCCGTGCATGACGTGCTGACCCGTGAAAACTGGACGAAGGCGCAGGTCGACGAACTCGTGCGTACCGCCATCGCCCCCGCGGGCCCGGAGAATTTCGACGTTTCAGGACCGCCCGTCGACGTCTGCCCGCGCATCGCGGCGGCCCTGGCGATGACGTTGCATGAATTGTGCACGAACGCCGTCAGATACGGATCGCTCTCGGCGCCGAGCGGACGGGTCGCCGTCGACTGGGGCGTCGACTCGGCGCGCCGGACGCCTATGCTCCATCTCGTCTGGCGCGAGCACGGCGGGCCGGCGATCTCCCCTCCGTCCGACAGAGGATTTGGCATGCGATTGATCGAGAGGACGCTCGCTTCCGAAGCAGGCGCTCAAGTCTCGGTCAAATTCCCGCCTGAAGGATTGCGATGCGCAATGGACATCCCCCTCACAGTGGAAATGCTCAAATGAGTGAACCGCGTATCCTCATCGTGGAAGACGAGGCGGTCATCGCCATGGCCCTCGAGATGTTTCTCGAGGAGCTCGGCGCCCGCGTCGTCGCCACTGCGGGCAATGTGCAGGACGCCCTGCAAAAGGCGACGAGCGAAGATTTCGATCTCGCCTTTCTAGACATCAACCTCAATGGCCAGAAGGCTCATGTTCTCCCCGGCGTCCTGGAGCGCCGGCGTAAGCCCTTCGCCTTCGTGACGGGTTATGGCGAGCAGGGCGTGCTCGAGGCGCATGCCGATGCGCCGGTCGTCACCAAGCCCTTCAGTCGGGACGCCATTTCGACGGCGCTGGAAGCGCTTAAAAGCCGTCTGCCGGCTGACCCCTCCGCATGATTATTCGAATTTCTCGCCCGGATAGACGCCCCAGAGATTTTCCTGCTCCATGTAGCCGTCAAAGCCCTTGCCGGCGATGCGGCACCATTTGCCGTCGCAACTGCGCAAATTGCCGATGACGCCGGGGCCGAGCTTGGCCGCGGGCGTCGAATGATCGGCGGCGACGAGCAGTTGTGGCTCCTTTTTCCACGGAGCAACCAAGGCGGTGCGCCGTCCAGAGAGCAGCGAGTGCAACACCCAGCCTTCGGCGCCTTCGGAATCGCGAATCTTGCGCCAGGTTTCGAATTCGGCGGTGATCTCGACGGGCAGCGCCGCGCGTTCGTAGATCCAGAGGGTCGGATGTTCCTTGCTCGGCCCCTCGCGAACATTGACCCGATCCGATTTGAGGCTGACGTAGCGGGGCAAGGGCAAGCCGCTCACCGGGCCCTTCTGCGGCTCCTGAGCGCCGGCGTGCGCTGCGCAAAAAACCGCGCAGACGAGCGCGGCGAAAAACCCGCGGCGACGCTTTTGGAAAAGTTCCTGAGCGTTTGAGAAAGCTGCCGAAACTGGCTCAGATTCTGCATTTATTCGCGACATGATGGACTGATCGCTCGCTTGTCTTTGGCCCGTCATCTGCTAGGAAGTCGAATGCGTCCGCCGAGGAGGCGTATTGGTTTTGTCGCTGACCGTCGTTAAGACCCGGTTGAAGCCGGCGAAACACGCCGGCGTCTTTTCATCCGCCGCGGCGACGCGGCGAAGCTCATAGCGCAATCGCAGAAACGCTGCTGCAACACAACATAAACGCGGAGGCACGACCAGGGATATGCCGAAAAAGAAGCCGCTCGTTGTCGTGTCGCGCCGGCTGCCCGAGGTCATCGAAACCCGCATGTGCGAGTTGTTCGACACGCGCCTCAACGAAAGCGACAAGCCGCTCACTCATGATGAACTCGTCGAGGCCATGCGCACGGCCGACGTGCTGGTGCCGACCATCACCGACCGTATCGATTCACATCTGATCGCCCAGGCCGGCGAGCAAATGAAGCTGATCGCCAATTTCGGCAATGGCGTCGACAATATCGACGTCGCCTCGGCGCTCGATCGCTCCATCACCGTCACCAACACGCCCGGCGTTCTGACCGAGGACACGGCCGACATGACGATGGCGCTGATTCTTTCGGTGGCGCGTCGTCTCGTCGAAGGCGCGAGCGCCATTCCCGACGGCGCTTGGGCGGGCTGGTCGCCGACCTGGATGCTCGGCCATCGGATCACCGGCAAGAGGCTCGGCATCGTCGGCATGGGCCGGATCGGCCAAGCCTTGGCGCGGCGTGCGAAAAGCTTTGGACTTTCAATCCACTACCATAATCGCCGGCGAGTCTCGGCCGATCTCGAAGAGCAATTGGAGGCGACCTATTGGGAGTCGCTCGACCAGATGCTGGCGCGAGTCGACGTCGTGTCGATCCACTGTCCGCATACGCCGGCCACCTATCACCTTCTCTCCGCCCGCAGGCTGGCGCATCTGCGTCCGCACGCCATTCTGATCAACACCGCGCGCGGCGAGATCGTCGACGAGAACGCCCTGGTGCGCATGCTTGAAGCGGATGAGATGGCCGGCGCCGGCCTCGATGTCTTCGAGCATGAACCCGCCGTCTCTCCCAAATTATTGAAGCTCGCCAAGGCCGGGAAAGTCACGCTGCTCCCGCATATGGGCTCGGCGACGATCGAAGGCCGCATCGATATGGGCGAGAAAGTGATCATCAACATCAAAACCTTCATGGACGGCCACCGCCCGCCTGACCGCGTCCTGCCGAGCATGCTATAAGGCGCTGCGCCGCGGGCCGGGACCGCCAGGCGCGGGTCGCTTTATGGGGAGGATGATTGACGCGATGAACAGGATTTTGCTCGCCTTAGCCGCCTCGCTCTGCGCCGTCGCGCTCGCCTCCGGGCCTACCGACGCCAAGAGCGCGAAGAGCGCCAAGCCGCCTCAGGGCGCGGAGCAGAAGCAGCCGGAAGACGAAAACAAAGAGACGGGCGGCCTTCCGCGCTATCAGCCGTTCCCGCACAATCAGAACTTCGTGCTCAAGGAGATCAACGGCAAAGCGCCGCCGGTGGAGATGTGGATCTCGATCGACTCAACGGGCCGCGCCAACGGTTTTTCGGGCTGCAAGAACTGGTCGGGCATCTTCATCATCGGCCCCAACCGGCTCGGACCCCGCACCATGCCGGCGGTCAACGAACGCAAATGTGAAGGCCCGCTCGCCGCCTTTGAGCGCGACTATTGGGCGGTCCTGCTCTCGGGCCCCTATTGGGACACCAAGGGCGACGACCTCATCCTGAAGGGCGCGCAGGGCGGCGTGCTGCACTTCCAGCGCTCGCTCTAAATCAATGCGCGACGGCGGCCCAGCGCTCGCGCGTTGAGCGACATTTCCGAATAGGCTCTCAAAACTCGGACCGCGACTCTGGCGTCCCGATCAGGCCTCCGGCCTCTCGGGTCTGAGCGGCGATTATTTCACCGGCGACGCGAGCAGCGGACAGGGCGCTTCGTGCAACACACGCTGCGTCGTCGAGCCGCGCAGCGCCTCCAGCAGGCCCTTTCGGCCACGCGTCGGCATGGCGATCATGTCGGCCTTGATCTCCTTCGCGTAGGAGAGAATGGTTTCGACGACGGGGCCGCGGCGCAGCTCGATGTGCGGCAGGAGCCCTTCAAAAAGCGGCAGATCTTCGCCGACATGCAGAAGCATGACGTCGGCTGCCGGGTTGAGGCAATGCGCGACCGCGGCGACGTGGCGAAAAGCGTCGAGCGGCGAGACCGTCGCCTCGACCGGCATCAGCACCGTATTGAGCGAGACGGCGCCCGTCTCGCGGTCGACGAAGCCTTTCTGGTCCTCGCGCAGGAACAGCGCCGGCACATGCGTCTCGCGCGCCGTTTCCTCCGCGACCGAGCTGGCGAGCAGCCGCTCCAAAGCGCTGCGCGGCCGGGTCATCATCACCAGAAGATCGCATAGGTGCCGCTCGACGTAGGCGGCGACGCCGACGACGGGCGATTCCGATTCAACCGACGCTTTGACGAATTTAACGCCGAGCTGCTCGGCGACGTCCTCACGCGTCGCGGTGGGCGAGATCATCTTCCAACGCGCCAGCATCTCGCGCACCTGCGGAAAGCGGCTCCAATCGTCCTCGTCGGTCTCGGGCGCTTCGATGTGCAGAATATGAAACATGCTCTTACAGGCCACGGCGATGCGCAGCGCATGCGCAAAGGCGTCCTGGCTTGCGAAGGAGAGATCGGTGGGATGAACGATTGATTTGGGCGTGTCGCCATTCATCTGCGTTTGCTCCTCTATCCCTTCGCAAAACTATACGCGGCTGCGCGCCTGGCAATGATCAGCTTCGCCGCAGGTTAAATTTGTTCCTTGAGCGCCTTCTGGACCTCTTCGACCAGTTCGGCTTCCGGCACGGCGAATTGGGCGGGACGGAGCGCCTTCCATTGCTCGTTGGTGGCGATATTGGCGGCGGCCTTCGCGCCTGCGACGAGATCCTTGATGGTGACTTCCCCTCGCGCCTTTTCGTCGGAGCCCTGGATGATCGCAAGCGGGCTGTTGCGCCGATCGGCGTATTTCATTTGCGCCTTCATGCCGGCCGCGCCGAGATAGATTTCTGCGGCGATCCCGGCGCCCCGCAGCTGCGCCGCCATCCGCTGATAGTCGGCGAGCCTGTCGCGATCGAGCACCAGCACCACCACCGGACCAACATGCGGACGCGCCGAGACGATGGGGCTGCCGATGAGCTTTAAGGCCGCGAAGAGCCTTGAAACGCCGATCGAGAAGCCGGTCGCCGGCGTATTTTCCGATCTGAAACGCCCGACGAGCCCGTCGTAACGGCCCCCGCCGCCGACCGAGCCGAAGCGCACGGGATTTCCCTTCTCGTCTTTGGTTTCAAAGGTGAGGTCGGCCTCGAAAACGGGGCCGGTGTAATATTCAAGGCCGCGCACGACGGAGGGATCGATGCGGATGCGATCCGGCCCAAAGCCCGCATCGCGCGCGAGATCTTCGATTTCCAGAAGCTCCTCTGCGCCCTGGGCGCCGACTTCGCTCTTGCCGAGCAGGCCGAAGAGATCGAAAGGCGGCGCGCCGTCCCGATATTGCCCACCGAGGCTGAAGGACAGGATCGTGTCGATCGCCGGCAGAGGAAGCCCCGCGCCCTTGGTGAAATCTCCGCTGTCGTCCTTGCGGCCCTCGCCCAGCAATTGCCGGACGCCGTCGGGGCCCAGCCGGTCGAGCTTGTCGATGGCGCGCAGCACGACGAGGCGGCGGCCCGCGTTCTCCTCGCCGGCAAGGCCGATCGACTGCATCACGCCGTCGAGCACCTTGCGGCTGTTGATCTTGATGACGTAGTCGCCGCGCGCGATCCCTAAGCGCTCCATGGCGTCCGCGGCCATCATGCAGATCTCGGCGTCGGCCGCCGGCGAGGCGGAGCCGACCGTGTCGGCGTCGAACTGCATGAACTGCCGGAAGCGCCCCGGCCCCGGCTTCTCGTTCCGGTAGACATGGCCAACGCGATAGGACCGATAGGGCTTTGGCAGCCGGTCGAAATTCTGCGCGACGAAACGCGCCAGCGGCGCGGTCAGGTCGTAGCGCAGCGACAGCCATTGCTCGTCGTCGTCCTGAAAGGAGAAGACGCCTTCATTGGGCCGATCCTGATCAGGCAGGAACTTGCCGAGCGCGTCCGTGTATTCGATCGCCGGCGTCTCGAGCGCTTCGAAGCCATAGAGCTCATAGACCTCGCGGATGACGTCGAGCATCCGGCCCGTGGCGGCGAGTTCGCCGGCCTCGCGGTCGGCGAGCCCGCGCGGCGTGTGCGCTTCGACTTTGGTTTTGTTTTCTTCTTTTGACATCCCAGACCTGTTCCGATGCGCGCGCCGCCCTCCCCTTTAGGGCCAGGGTCGCGCCGAAGCGCGGGGAGCGGTGAGCCGCCCGCGATCGGGGAATCCGCCCCCTCCCGCGCGGCTACGCCGCGCGACCTCCCCCCTCGAGGGAGAGGTGGGCCGCCTTCCTAGCATTTTCCCAGTCGGAAGGAAGCGCCCCGCCTTCCGGCCAGAATCGCAAATGCGCGGCGCAGCGGCGGCAATCCGAACTGCCGAAGCCGGCGACCGGGATTGGCAGATCGGCGAGCGCGGCGTTGAGGGCGCATTCGTCGCCGCCTTCGACGATGAAGGCGCCGAGCAGGCTCGCCCCAGCGGTGAGCTGGTCAATATGCCAGTGGGTCCGTTTTTGCGGTCGCATGTGTCGAGCCAATCTCGCCCGCAATCCGCCGGAGCCGCGCGCCGAACCGCAATAGAGATAATTGCCGGCGGCAAGCGTCGCCAAGTTCTTCCCGACGCGAACGTCGAGCGGCGCGTCGAGTCGCAACGCCAGCGCATAGGCGCCGGGCGTCGCGGGCAGATCGGCGGCGGAGGCGACGAAAATCATCGGTTTCTCAAAAGCCCGGGCGCAATCCTCTCCCGCAAGGAGCCGGGCGACCAGATGAGTGCGCCACGAATTGCGAGATGGAAATTGCTGCGCAGCAATTGCTGCACAAAAACTCCTCACGGCGCAAATTGCTGCGCCTTTGCTGCGCGGTAAGTGTTTCTATTCCTTGCACATAATTTTGGCGACGGCGCGACCCCTAACCTTCCCAAGGGCGTGAGCGCTCATACGTCATGCGGTACTCTCCGCCGGACTCGCCGTCGCCTCCACTGGCGTAAGCATTATTGCGGGAGATCTGACCCGCGAGCGATCTCGATGAATCATCGCGCCGGGGAACGCGCCGCGTTGGCGGGCTGTCCGTGACAGTCGGGGTGATTTGAGAACGCGCCTTAGGCGATCATCACCCGCGCCGCGGCCTTTTCGTCGCCCAGCAGCTCCAGCGCCTTGCCGACGATCGCCTTGCTGTCGAGCATCGCCTTGGCGATCATCAACTCATGCTTGTCATGGTCGATATAGGCGTCCGGCAGAGTCATGCTGCGGAACTTGAACGCGCCGCGCACGCCATCCAGCATCCTATCTTCGGAGAGCGCCTGAAAGACCTGGGAGCCAAACCCGCCGATAGATCCTTCTTCGACGACGATAAGCGCCTCGTGATTGGCAGCGAGCCGGCGCAGCAGGTCACGGTCGATGGGCTTGGCGAAGCGAGCGTCCGCGACGGTGGTCGAGACGCCGTAACTTTCGAGCTCCGCCGCCGCCTTCAGGGAGTCCGCGAGCCGCGTGCCGAGCGAGAGGATCGCGACCTTGGTGCCTTCGCGCAGGATACGGCCCTTGCCGAGCTCGAGAATTTCGCCACGTTCCGGCAGCTCGACGCCGAGGCCCTCGCCGCGCGGATAGCGGAAAGCGCTCGGGCCGTCGTCATAGGCGGCCGCCGTCGCGACCATATGCATCAACTCGCCCTCGTCGGAGGGCGCCATGATGACGAAACCAGGCAGGCAGCCGAGATAGGCGAGATCGAAGGCGCCAGCATGCGTCGGACCGTCAGCGCCGACGAGCCCGGCGCGGTCGATAGCGAAGCGCACCGGCAGGTTCTGGATCGCCACGTCGTGAACGACTTGATCATAGCCGCGCTGCAGGAAGGTCGAATACAGCGCGCAGAAGGGCTTATAGCCCTCGCAGGCGAGGCCGGCCGCAAAAGTGACGGCGTGCTGCTCGGCGATCGCCACGTCGAAGGTGCGATGCGGGAAGGCCTTGCCGAAAATGTCGAGGCCGGTGCCGGACGGCATCGCCGCGGTGATGGCGACGATTTTGTCGTCATGTTCGGCTTCGGCGACCAGCGCCTTGGCGAAAATATTCGTGTAGGTCGGCGCATTGGCCTTGGGCTTGATCTGGATGCCGGTCGCGACGTCGAATTTATTGACGGCGTGGCATTTATCGGCCGATTCCTCCGCCGGCCCAAATCCCTTGCCCTTCTGCGTGACGACGTGAACCAGGACGGGTCCGTCGTCCTTGTCGCGGACGTTCTTGAGCACGGGCAGCAGGTGGTCGAGGTTATGGCCGTCGATCGGCCCGACATAATAGAAGCCGAGCTCCTCGAACATCGTGCCGCCGGTGATGAAGCTGCGCGAGAACTCCTCGGCCTTGCGCGCCTTGTCGTAGATGAAGCGCGGCAAATGGCTGGCGAGCTGTTTCGCGGCTTCGCGGATCGAGCGGTAGGCGCCGCCCGAAACCAGGCGGGCGAGATAGGCGGACATGGCGCCCGTGGGCGGGGCGATCGACATGTCATTGTCGTTCAGAATGACGATCAGGCGAGAGTGCAGCGCCCCGGCGTTGTTCAACGCCTCATAGGCCATGCCGGCCGACATCGAGCTGTCGCCGATCACCGCGACGACGTGATTGTCGCCGTCGGCGAGATCCCGCGCCACGGCCATGCCGAGTCCCGCTGAGATCGACGTCGAGGAATGGCCGGCGCCGAAGGCGTCATATTCGCTTTCGGCGCGCTTGGTGAAGCCCGACAGCCCGCCGCCCATGCGCAGCGTGCGGATGCGGTCGCGCCTGCCGGTGAGGATCTTGTGGGGATAGGTCTGGTGGCCGACGTCCCAGATCACCTTGTCCCGCGGCGTGTCGAAAACATAATGCAGGGCGACCGTCAGCTCGACGACGCCAAGACCCGCGCCAAGATGGCCGCCGGTCACGGACACGGCGTCGATCGTCTCGCGCCGCAAATCCTCCGCGACCTGCTTGAGCTCGCTCGGACGGAGCTTACGCAGATCTTCGGGGGAGGCGATGCGGTCGAGAAGGGGGGTTTTGGATGTCGTCAATGTCTCTACTCTGCTCGTCAACAACAAGCGCCAGAAATCCGAGCATTACCCGTTAATAAGCAGCCCCGCAAACGCGCCGCAGCATCCATGTCGATTCAATCCGTGAGTGTTGCCCAGATGCAACGCCAGGCGCTGCGGTATCTGGCTGACCTAATAAGGGGAGAAACTCTCCATGCCGAAGCCGAATGAGGGCTCTTCGTAAATCGGGCGTGGTCGCCGCGTCATGCGTGGGCGCTCCGCCGCTTGGCGCCCGCCCTCCTGGCGCTCCGCCTCCTGGCGGCCGGCCGCGTGGCGGGCGCCGCCGGTGATTTCGATCGTCGCCCCGTGTTTTTCAACCCAATCAAAGAGTTGCCGCGCGTTCGGAACCGCGAGCCGCACGCAGCCGTGCGAAAGCGGACGGCCCAACCCGCGCTCATAGCTCCCGTGAATGGCGAGGCCGCGCGGCGAAAAGAAGATCGCGTAGGGCATCGGCGCCTGATCATATTCGTCGGAGTGATGATCGGCCTCCATGCGCATGACGCTGTATGTTCCGGCCGGCGTTTCATATCCTCGGCGGCCGCTGGAGATGCTCCACCTGACCGTCTCGCCCTCCGGCGTGACCGCTTCGAGCCTTTGCGCGGCAAGGTCGATGCGGACGCGCACCGCGGCGCCTGCGGGGGCCACCGTCACGAAAACAGCCGCGGCAAGAGCCGCGAATAGTCGCTGAAAACTGGCCATGCTCGACCTAAACACGCAGACGCCAAATCGTAAAGGCGCACCGATGGATGGCCCGGCTTTTGGGCTTTCTCGGTTAATTTGGCTCCTTGGAGCGCCGCGTCCAGCGCCGCTAAGTTGTGGTCACGTGACGGCAACCATTAGCTCCGCGCCAGTTTGTTTGGAACAGCAGAGCTCGGGCTCTTGCGCGCGGCGGCGTTTCAAATGCGTGCCTGACTTTCCCTCGCCGGCAAAGAAGCCGATCTTCGTCACGCCTGCGCCCTCGCCTTTTTTTGCTTCATCGCTATAGTGCGCCGGCTCTCCCCTGGGACGAATCGCCGTGACGCCTCCATTGCCGCTCCTCACCCGCCGCCCCTTGGCGGTTCTTGCGCTGGCGCTCGTCGCCGCGAGCCTCGGCGCTTGCGGCCGGCGCGGGCCCGTGGAGCTGCCGCCCGAAACGCAGGCGCGCGGGGCGATCCTGCGGACGGAGGCTGAAGCGAGAGCGGCGCGCGGGGCGCCACGGCCGGCGGCCGGCGCTCCTGAGACCTCACTCCCGCCGCCGCCTATTCCGGGCACCATCGGCAATCGACCCCCGGCGCAATATCCCTTCCCGCTCGACCCGCTGCTGTAAACCGATGCATCTTTTCGATTATCGAAACGGCGCGCTCCACGCCGAGGAGGTCGCCGTGGCGACGCTCGCCGACGAGGTGGGCACGCCCTTCTACTGCTATTCCGCGGCGACGATCCGGCGCCACTACCGGGTGTTCTCGCAGGCCTTCGCCGGCCTCGACGCGCTTGTCTGCTACGCCGTGAAGGCCAACTCCAATCAGGCCGTGCTGCGCCTCCTCGCGCGCGAGGGCGCGGGAATGGACGTGGTCTCCGGCGGAGAGCTGGCGCGGGCGCTCGCCGCCGGCGTCGCGCCTGAAAAAATCACCTTTTCCGGCGTCGGCAAGACGCGTGAGGAGATCGTGGCGGCGCTGGACGCCGGAATCTTCTGTTTCAACGTCGAGTCGGAGCCCGAACTCGAAGCCCTGTCGCAAGCCGCAGTCGCTCTGGGGCGTGCGGCGCGCGTGTCGCTCCGCGTCAACCCCGACGTCGACGCCCGCACCCATAAGAAGATTTCCACAGGCCTCGCCGAAAACAAATTCGGCGTGCCGCTGTCGCGGGCGCGGGAAGTCTACGCCCTCGCCGCCAAGCTCAAGGGAATCGAACTCGCCGGCGCCGACGTGCATATCGGCTCCCAGCTCACCGACCTCGCGCCCTTCGACGAGGCCTTTTCGCTGCTCGCCGAGCTCGTGCGCGACCTGCGCGCCGACGGGCACGATATCTCGCATGTCGATCTCGGCGGCGGGCTGGGGATTCCCTATCATGACGGCGACGATCCGCAGTCCTACCATCCCGATAAATACGCCGAGATCGTGCGCCGGCATTTCGGCGGGCTCGGCTGCAAGCTGGTGCTGGAGCCGGGACGGCTCATCGTCGGCAACGCCGGCATACTCGTCACGCGCGTCATCTATGTGAAGCATGGCGACGCCAAGACCTTCGTGATCGTCGACGCCGGCATGAACGATCTGATCCGTCCGACGCTCTACGACGCCTGGCACGACATCATCCCCGTGCGCCAGAGCGCCGATCGGCCAAAGATCGTCGCCGACGTCGTCGGACCTGTCTGCGAGACGGGCGACTATCTTGCGCATGGACGCGAGATCATGGAGCCGCGCGCCGGCGAACTGCTCTGCGTGCTGACCGCCGGCGCCTATGGCGCCGTGCAGTCAGGCGCCTACAACACGAGGCCTCTCGTCCCGGAAGTCCTGGTTGACGGCGACCGCTTCGCGGTGATCCGTCCCCGTCCAAGCGTCGCGGCGCTCATTGCGCAGGATCATGTGCCGGCGTGGCTCTCGTAGCGCCTGGAGCAGGTTCCAAAAAAGTTGACAGACTTTTTCGATGAGAACCTGCTTCAACATTTCGATTTTGAGCGATTCCTTATCGATCACATGATCCATGTGATCGGGAAGCGCTCTAGTGTTTGCGATCGTAAAAATTTACGAAATCATTCGTCGAGAGCGTCGCGACAATATTTGAATCGTCATCGAGAATCTCATAGAGCGGGCCTTCCCGATCGTAGATGGTGAACAGCACGACGACGTCCTGATCGCCGCCGCCTTCTCGATGCGGCTCGTCCGCGGGCGCGCTGACGGTGTAACTGCCCGCCGGCCTGACGTCTTTGAGTTCGCCGTTCGCGTGATAGAGCCGATGTTCTCCCTGAATGACGAAGGTCTTGTTGAGCGCGCAATGTCGGTGAAGCACGATCCGCTGATTGGCTGAAAACTTGAACAGCACATGGAGGACGTTTCGATCATCGACATCGAGGACCGAAAACAGCAGATGATCGATTCCCTCAAGGCTCTTCCATGGAATATTGCCATCGTTGAAGGTAAACTGCGACATGGTGCGCTCTCTTCCATCGGTGAAGACGCGCCAATATGACAGGCGCCGCAGCGGCCCGAGAAGGACGCTGGCCTGAAGGGACTTGGGCAATTTTCCTGACGTCATCCCCAGGACGATGCGGCCGGCGGGCGAAAGCCCCGCTCAGGCAATGACTCGCGGCAATGACCGAGGCCTTGTATGGAATTTCGAATTGGGGCAGCCTTGAGCGCGGCCAGCCGCAAATCTCAAAGAAAGCGCTCTGAGTCGTCTTTCGCTTTCCAATCCGCAGGGAGAAACGCTGATGTTGTTTGCGATCTATTATGAGATGACGCCCGAACGTCGCGACGAGGTTCTCAAGCGCTTTCAGAAATTCGGCGACGCCGCCCCGAAGGGTATGAAAGTCGTCGGAAACTGGCTTTCCGTCACGCTGCTCGAGGGCTGGAGCATCGTCGAAGCCAACGACATCGCCGACCTCGGCAAGCTCTTCCAATCCTGGACGGACCTCAACGTCAATCACATCACGCCGGTCTTCGACGAAGACTCCGCGCACAGCTTTCTCTCAGCCAACAAGAAGTAACAGACGCGCTGCGGCGACTGGAAGGCCGCCACGCAGTGCGTCGAGCGGCCGCCGTTCAGAACGCCAGTTCTCCGTGAACGCGGCGATATTCGCGATACCATTCGACGAGCGCCGCGACGCCTTCCTCAATCGACGTATGCGGGCGATAGCCGGTCAACCGCTCTAAGAGATCGGCGCTGGCGAAGGTGCGCGGCACGTCTCCGGGCTGCATGTCGAGATAGTTGCGCTTGGCCTTTTTACCGAGCGCTCGTTCGATCGTCTCGATAAAGTCGAGAAGCTGCACCGGCGCGCCGCGCCCAATGTTTACGACGCGATACGGCGCCACAGGCGACACGCTATCATCGCCTGAATCGCGCTGGGGAACGCAGTCGATCAACCGCACGACGCTTTCGACGAGGTCTGCGACATAGGTGAAGTCGCGCGACATGTCGCCATGATTATAGATGTCGATGACACGGTCGTTCTCGATGGCGTCGACGAACTTCAACGGAGCCATGTCCGGTCGGCCCCACGGCCCATAGACGGTGAAGAAGCGAAACATCGTCGTCGGGATCGACCACAGATGCGCATAGGAGTGCGCCATGGCTTCGCCCGCTTTCTTCGTCGCGGCGTAAAGAGTCAAAGGGAAATCGGTTCGATCGCTCTCGTGAAACGGCACGGTCGGGCTCGCGCCATAGACCGAGCTTGTCGAGGCCCATAGAAAATGGCGCGGCTTCTGCAGTCGCGCGATCTCCATGACGTTGAAGGCGCCCACAAGATTGGCGTCGACATAGGCGCGCGGATTTTGCAGCGAGTAGCGCACGCCCGCCTGCGCCGCGAGATGGATGATGACGTCCGGCGCGGCCTCCTCCGCGGCGCGGGTCAGCGCCTCCATGTCCTCCAGCATTGCGATCGTGTCGCGATAGCCGTTGCTGCGCAGCAGAATGGCGCGCCGCGCCTCCTTGAGACCCGGATCGTAATAAGGCGTCATGCCGTCGTAGCCGTCTACCAGATGCCCGGCCTCTAACAGGCGCTTCGCCAAGTGGAAGCCGATGAAGCCCGCCGTGCCGGTCACGAAGACGCGCATGAGCCGCCATATTCCCGCGTGATGAAAGCTTCGCCCTCATGGGCGAAGGCGACCGGCCTGTCAACGGGCATGCGGGGCCTTCGTTTTCGCCGCCTCAAGCCATATGTTGGCGCAAAGAGGAGAAACCGTCATGGTCGGCGGCGCCGATAAGCCGAGGACGATTCACCCACTCTTTGTTCGGGTGACGCATTGGGTGAACGCTTTCGCGATCTTCGTCATGGTGCTGAGCGGCTGGCGCATCTACAACGCCTCGCCGCTCTTTGGCTTCGAGTTTCCTAAGGATTTCACTTTGGGTGGTTGGCTCGCGGGCGCGCTCGCTTGGCATTTTGCCGCAATGTGGCTCCTGGCGCTCAACGGATTAGCCTATCTCGCATACGGCCTGGTTTCGGGCCACTTCCGAAGAAGCTTCATGCCGATCTCGCTCCGCGGCGCGTTCGACGACGTATTGCTCTCGATGCGAGGCCTCCTCGATCATGCGCCCGGCCGCTACAACGCCGCTCAGCGCGTTTTTTACGTCGGGGTCATTCTTGCCGTGATCGTCGCCATTCTCTCGGGCCTCGCCATCTGGAAGCCTGTGCAGCTTCAAACGCTGACGGCGTTGATGGGCGGCTATGAGGCGGCGCGCCGCGTGCATTTCTTCGCGATGGCGATGATCGTCGCTTTCCTTATCGTTCACATCGGACTCGCCGTGAGCGTCAAAGGCATTTTGGCGCCGATGTTCACCGGACGGGCGGAGGCGCCGCGATGAAACCGCCCCGCAGCGAACGTCTTTCCGCCTTTCGACCGCAGATCGCGCGGCTCGAACGCCGTCTCTTTCTCAAGCAAGGCCTGTCGCTTGGCGCGCTGTCGCTCCTTTCGGGCTGCACCCTGAAAGACGACGACGCCGTCGATCGGCTGCTTATGACGATGTCGCGCTTCAACGATAAAATCCAGGCGGCGCTGTTCGATCCCGCGAAGCTCGCGCCGACCTATTCTGAGGCTGACGTCACGAAGCCTTTCCCCTTCAACGCCTATTACGAAGAAAAGGATATTCCGCTCATCGACGGCGAGGACTATCGACTGCAGCTCTCGGGCCTCATCGCCGACAAACGGCCCTGGAGCCTCGGCGACTTGCGCGCGCTGCCGCAATCCAGCCAGATTACGCGACTCGTCTGCGTCGAGGGTTGGAGCGCGATCGGCCAATGGCGCGGCGCCGCCTTTCGCCATTTTCTCGAACGGATCGGCGCCGACCTCACGGCGCGTTACGTCGGGTTCAAATGCGCGGACAAATATTATTCAAGCATCGACATGCCGAGCGCGCTGCATCCGCAAACGCTGCTCGCGCTCGATTTCACCGACGCCAAATACGGCTATCCGCTGCGCCTGCGCCTTCCGACGAAACTCGGATTCAAAAATCCGAAGTTCATCGGCGAGATCTTTGTGACGAATGACTACCCAGGCGGCTATTGGGAGGACAAAGGCTACAATTGGTTCAGTGGCTCTTAACCGGGCGCCCGGCAAGAAGATTCGTCTCGACTCTTTCTCGGCACTATATATGACTGTCAGTCACGCCCGGGCGGGTAGATGAGTCGGCGCCGAGGCTTCAAGCGAGGCATATATGACCAATCTTCGACCCTCCGTGAACGGCATTCTCGCCGCCGTTCTGTCGGGCAGCATCATCCCCATCCATGGCGCTCTCGCGCAAAAGACGGCGCTTGCTGCGCCTTGGCCGGCCGCGAGGCTGCCTGGGATTTGGCCGGTCAAGGTTGAACCCGCGCCTGAAGAGGCGATCGAGCGCGAAGAATAGGAAGCGCCCGCCGGCGATTTGATCGGCACGCTGGACCTGACGCCATCGCATCGGACCAATCTGCGCCGCCGGATTTGGCGGCGCTTTCGATTCAGACATTATTTACCAATCGGACGAACGACCTTAAACGGCGCGTTTTTGGTCACGAAATCATCGCAGCTCGGACTTGGGCGGGACGCAACATCATCATGGTTGGCCCGCCTGATGACTGTGGGGCGGGCCGGTTGATTCGGCGGGGGGCTCTCACTTCGAGGGGACCATCCAGTGATGAATCAGCGACCCTGCGTGAACGGCATATTGGCTGCCGTGCTATCGGCGAGCTTCCTTCCCATTCACGGCGCGCTTGCCAAGGAAGACAGATCCGCGAACGCGCCCGGCGCCGCGAAACATGCAGCGAAGAAGCCGGCGAAGCCGCCAGCGCCGAAGCAGGATGCGAGCAAACCGACGCCGGACGACCAGGGAGGCGCGGGCGACAAGCAGTAGCGGGCGCCCTCGCGCAAATCGCTAATAATCGACAGCAACAAGGTAAAGACCGTGCGGCGGCGCGACTTGTCCGCAGCGCGCACGGTCTTTCGCCAAGAGCGCCAGCGCCAGATCCTCGACGCGCCACTTGCCGCTGCCGACATGCTCCAGCGAGCCGGCCATGGAGCGCACCTGATTGTGCAGGAAGGAGCGCGCCGAAGCGACGATCTCGATGCGCTCGCCATCGCGGCGCACGTCAAGACGCTCCAGCGTACGCATCGGCGAATTCGCCTGGCATTCCGAAGCGCGAAAGGTCGTAAAGTCGTGACGGCCAACGAGAGATTGCGCCGCTTCATGCATGGCTTGCGCATCGAGCGGCCGCTTGACGTGCCAGGCGCGGCCGAGGTTCAGCGCCAAAGGCGCGCGGCGATTGTCGATGACATAGAGATAATGTCGGCGGATCGCGGAAAAGCGCGCCTCGAAATCCTCGCCGACCGCGCGCGCCGCGAGCACCGCGATGGGATTCGGCTTTAGATGCGCATTGATCGCGTCGCGCAGCCGATCGACCCCCCAGTCGCGCGCAAGATCGATATGCGCAATCTGCCCCAGCGCATGCACGCCGGCGTCGGTGCGGCCCGCGCCATGAACGACGGCGCGCACGCCGCCATTGATTGCGGCCACGGCCTCCTCGAGGCGTTGCTGCACCGAAACGCCATTCGCCTGCCGCTGCCAGCCGACGTAAGGCGCACCGTCATATTCGATCGTCAGCGCGAAGCGGGGCATTCAATGCGCTCGCGCATGGCGCGACCTCACCTCCCCCTTGAGGGGGGAGGTCGGCCGCCGAAGGCGGCTGGGTGGGTGTGACGGCCGAATGAACATGGAGTTCACCCCACCCCGGCCCGCTTTGCGGGCCGACCTCCCCCTCGAGGGGAGGGTGATAAGCGCACGTCGCCCATCAAAATCATGCCAACGCCACGCCGCGCGTCAGCTTGCGGCCGCGCGCGAATTCTTCGAATTCCATCTCGCCCTTGCCGGCGCGTTGCACGCGCAGCAGCCGCAGCGCGCCCGCGCCGCAGGCGATGAGCCCGGCGTCGTCGAGCGCGGCGCCTGGCGCTCCCGCGCCCTCCTCCACGCTTGCGCGCAAAACCTTCACGCGTTCATTGCCGTGGCCGAGATCGGCTTCGAAAAAAGCGCCCGGGAAGGGGGAGAGGCCGCGCACGAGATCATGAAGGTCTTGCGCCGATCGGCGCCAATCGATCCGCGCTTCAGACTTCTCGATCTTTTGCGCATAGCAGGCGCCGTCTTCGGCCTGCGGCGTGAAGCGCAGTTCGCCCTTCGCGAGCAGATCGAGAGCGTCGGCCATCAGCGGCGCGCCGAGTTCGGCGAGACAATCGTGCAGCTCGCCCGCGGTCATCTCGGCCCCGATCGGCGTTTTCGCCGTCAATGCGACGGGACCGGTGTCGAGACCGGCCTCCATCTTCATCACCATGACGCCGCTCTCGGCGTCGCCCGCCATGATCGCGCGCTGAATCGGCGCGGCGCCGCGCCAACGGGGCAGCAGCGACCCATGCAGGTTGAGGCAGCCGTAGCGCGGCGCGTCGAGGATCGGCTGAGGCAGCAGCAGCCCGTAGGCGGCGACGACGGCGACGTCAGCGTCAAGCGCGACGAAATCCGCCTGCGCGTCAGCGTTCTTCAGGCTTTTCGGCGAACGAACGGGAAGACCGTGGCTCTCCGCCAAGAGGTGGACGGCCGACTTCTTTTCCGCCATTCCGCGTCCGGCCGGTCGCGGCGGCTGCGTGTAAACCGCCGCAATCTCATGGCCGCGAGAGACGATTTCCTTGAGCAGATGGGCTGCGAAGTCCGGCGTGCCCATGAAGACGACGCGCATTCTGTCGCGCAATCGTCAGGCTCCGGCTTGTTCCGACTGACGCTCCGTGGCGGCGCGATGCTGGGCGGCGATCTCGTCATGTCGCGCCGCCTTGTTGAACTTCTTGACCACGCGCTCGCGCTTTAAGCGCGACAGATGGTCGATGAAGAGCCCGCCCTCGAGGTGATCCAGCTCATGCTGCACCACGGTCGCGAGCAGGCCTTCGGCGTCGAATTCCTGAACCGCGCCGTCGCGGTCGAGATGACGCACACGCACCCGCGCCGGCCGTTTCACGTCCTCGAAATAGTCGGGCACGGACAGGCAGCCTTCCTGATAGACGCTCAGTTCCTCCGACGCCCAGATGATTTCCGGGTTGATGAGGAAGAGCGGCGAACGCGTCTCCTCGGTCTTGCCCGTGTCGACGACGACGATGCGCTTGGCCACGGCGACCTGGATCGCCGCGAGGCCGACGCCGGGCGCCTCGTACATGGTCTCCAGCATGTCGTCGAGCAGACGCCGTACCTCCGCGTCGACACGGTCGACAGGTTCGGAAATCTTTCGCAGCAGCGGATCCGGAAGCGTGATGATGGGCAGAATGGCCATTGTGTTTCGCCGTGGCTCTTTGCGTTTCCATGAGATAGGCGCGACCGGCGCGTCCGTCAAATCGAAAGGGGGCCCGCGTCCTTGCCTAAGCGCCAAACGCGGCTAACATGCACGGGCAAAAATGATCGCCGCCGCGCGGAGCGGCGCCTGGAGAGCGCGCGCCATGTCTTTGCTGATTATTCTGGGCCTCGTCGCCGCCGTCGCCTTCTGGCTGGTCAGCGTTTACAACGGCCTCGTGTCGTTGCGCCAGCGCGGCAAGCAGGCCTTTTCCGACGTCAATGTGCAGCTCAAGCAGCGCCACGACCTCGTGCCCAATCTGGTCGAGACGGTGAAGGGTTACGCCACCCATGAGAAAAGCACGCTGGATGACGTGGTCAAGGCGCGCAACGCCGCGGTGACCGCGCAGGGCCCGGCGCAGATAGGGGCGGCCGAGGGCGCGCTGACCGGGGCGCTCTCGCGGCTGATCGCGCTGTCGGAAGCCTATCCGGATCTGAAGGCGAACCAGAATTTCCAGCAGCTGCAGAGCGAGCTGTCTGACATCGAAAACAAGATTTCCGCGGCGCGGCGCTTCCTCAACAATACCGTCGCCGAATACAACGCCACGCGGGAGGGCTTTCCCGGTTTCCTGATCGCGCAGCGCTTCGGCTTCGAGCCGCTCGACTATTTCGAGCTGGACGAAGCGCAGCAGAAGGCGATCGAGACCCCGCCGAAGGTAGAGTTCTAGGCGCGCGCGCCGCGCAGGTTATTCCCGACAGGCCGAAGGCTTGATCGGGAATCCAGATATCGCAAGCGCAAATTCAGGCCTGGATTCCCGATCGCGCGCTACAAGCGCGCGTCGGGAATGACAGCAGCGGGAACACCATGTTCAAAGCCTACGGCCTTTATTCTTATATTCGCGCCAATGAACTGCGCTCGGCCTTTCTGCTCGCGGGCTTCGTCGTTCTGCTTCTTGCGCTGATGTTCTCCTTCGCGCTGCTGATCGAGGCGATGAGCGCGCGGCCCGGCGCGCCTTTCGACTACATCCTGGCGCTCGCGGTGGATGATCTGAAACGCGGCTGGCCGATCGGCGTCGTCGCGGCGTGCGCCTGGTTCGCCATCGCCTATCTCTTCCATCAGAAGATGATCGACTTCGCCACCGGCGCCGCGAACCTGTCGCGCGCCGAATCGCCGCGCGTCTATAATCTGCTCGAAAATCTCTGCATCTCTCGGGGCGTCCCGATTCCCGCCCTACAGATGATTGAGAGCGAGGCGCTCAACGCCTACGCATCCGGGCTCAAAGAGGGACAGTACAAGATCGCGGTGACTCGCGGTCTGACGCGGTATCTGACCGACGCCGAGCTCGAGGCGGTCCTCGCGCATGAACTGACCCATATCCGCAACCGCGACGTTCAGCTTCTCGTGATCGCCGTGATTTTCGCCGGCATTTTCGCCTTCGTCGCCGATCTGACGATCCGCCGCTGGGATTTTCCTTTCGGCTTCTCGCCGCATCGCCCCGAAAGCGACAATGGCCGAAGAGGCAATGGCGGCGCGGCGCTCGCCATTCTCATCGCCCTGTTCATCATCGCGCTGAGCTGGGGCGCCTCCGTGCTGATCCGCTTCGCGCTGTCGCGCTCGCGCGAATTCCTCGCCGACGCTGGCAGCGTCGAACTGACGAAGAACCCCGACGCGATGATCTCGGCGCTGCGCAAGATCGAAGCGCATGCGGCGATTCCGAACATGCCCTCACGCATGCAGTATTTCTTCATCGAATCGCCGGCGCTGCATCCGGAGTTTGGCTGGCTGGCGACCCATCCGAGCGTCGACGCGCGCGTCGCGGCGCTCGTCGAATTCGGCGGCGGCCGGGATGTGTCGGTTGCGCTTGCAGGAGAAGAACGCGAAGCGATCGATGCGCCGCGCGAGGACGAGGCCGCCTTCCTGCCCAAGGACGGACGCCATCCGCTCTGGCCGCCGCGCGGTCCCTGGGGCAGCGTTAGGCGCTGATCAGCGCGCGGCCTCGGCTCGAAGCGAAGCTTCAGAGCGCCGTCTTTTCGGCGACGCCGATCTTCGACGTCAGCCACCCAATCCGCCAATGACGCCCGTCTGTGTGCCGACGCTGGAGAGCTTGGCGTTTGCCGGCCAAACTCGAAGCGGCCGCATCGCTCGTCTCTTCGAAGAAAGACTGTGCTTCGTAATTACAATAAATACAAAGTAACAATACCCACAATTACACACATTCCAAAATATAGTAATTTTATGAGCAATAGATTTGCGCTATACACGGGTCATCAGCAGCTGTGCTTACTGAGAGCGGCTCTTTGGGCTTTTCTTGGCTTAACCGCTGACTTCATCGTCCAATTCGCGGAAGAGGCGCGGGCATGAGCATCACGGTCATCTTCGGTTCCGACGGCGGCGCGACGAAGGGGGTTGCTTCTAAAATTTCCAAGAAGTGCCAGGGACGGTCGGTCGACATCAAGGACGCCACGACCGACGACTTCGAAAATTGCCATCTGTTGATCCTGGGTTCTCCGACCTATGGCGACGGCACCTTACAAACCGATTGGGAAGAGAACATCGACAAGCTGCGCAGCGCCGACCTGAAGGGCAAAAAAGTCGCCTTGTTCGGCACCGGCGATCAGCAGACCTATCCGCTCTCCTTCGTCGACGCGATGGGCATCCTCTATGACGAAGTGTCGGCGCTCGGCGCCCAGGTGATCGGCTTCACCGAAACCTCCGGCTATGACTATGTCGGCTCCACCGCCGAGCGGGATGGCAAGTTCGTGGGCCTGGCCCTCGACCAGGACACCCAGTCCGGCAAGACCGAGAAAAGAGTGACCGCATGGCTGAGCCAGTTACTTTGATGGACGAGGGCGTTCCGCCTCTGTCGACGACGCGCTGTCGGTCTTCCGATGCAGCGCCGGTGCTGCGGCTCTTTCATCACAACATCTATGAATATGGGCGGGGCGTTCGCGGCCTGTTTTTGATGACCCTTAGCCGTCGGGAACTGGAAGTGACGCTCGGCAAGTTAGAAAGGCAAGGCATCCATCACTTCATCCAAGAACTCAATCAGTTCAAGGTGAACCTCTTCTTTGGCCGGCCCGCCTACGTCGCCGTGGCGCGTTCCATCGTCACGCGTCCGCTCAACGCGCTCACGGCGGAGGAGGACTTCATGCTTGGCACGCTGCTCGGCTACGATCGCGAGCAGCAGTGCCGCCGCTTTCTCACGCGTTCGGGTCGGGGCATGCCGGAGGACCTGCCTCTGGCGGCCGAATGAGGGGATTGGGCCGGCCACGCCTAATCAGTCGGCCGCGTTGGAGGACGCCTGAGCGAGCCGCGCCTTCAAAAATTCGATCGCTTTCGCCCGCGAGTCGCGCGCTTCGGGGAGAAAGCTGATCAGCTGCCAGGCGTGCGGCACGCACGGCCAGATCTCGAGCTGCGCGTCGACCCCCGCCTGCTGCGCGCGCGCCACGAGCCGCGTCGAATCATCTCTCAGCACTTCGTCCGCGCCGACATGAACGAGCATCGGCGGCAGCCCGGAAAGATCGGCGTAAATCGGCGACGCAAGCGGATTTCTACCGCTTTGGCGTCCCAGCACGGCGCGGGCGCCGAGCAGAATGTCCTTCCGCGAGAACAGCGGGTCACGTTCTTCATTCTCGCGCATCGAGGCGCCGGTCGCGGCGAGATCGACCCAGGGCGAGGACAGCGCCACGGCGACGGGCGGCCGTAAGCCCTCATCGCGGATGCGCAGCAACAGCGAGACCGCAAGCCCGCCGCCAGCCGAATCGCCGACGATGACGAAGGGGCCCGGCCGCGCCTCAATGAGGGCCCGATAGGCGTGCAAGACATCTTCGAGCGCGGCGGGAAAGACATGCGCCGGCGCGAGCCGATAGGCCGGCGCGAAGACATCGAAGCCAGCGCGGGCGAACGCGCGCGAAGCATAGCGAAAAAGCCGCGGCGACCCGATGAGGTAGGCGCCGCCGTGGAGATAGAACAGCGTTGCAATCGCGCTGCCTGAAGCAGGAGTCCAATCGCCAGGAATCTCTGCCGCGAAAGGCGCGCGCCGTTCGGGAGACAGCATTTCGACGAGCCGCTGAAGACCGCGCGAAGGCGCCGTCAACGATAGGATGCGCGGCCTCACGAAACGGCGAAGGAACGCGACCGTCCGCCGCGTCGCCGCGCTCGCGCCGCCGGCGCTCATTTTACGGCGGTCGGCTTCGCCGGCGCGGGCGCGCTCGAGAGATAATCGAGCGAGGCATCGTTCAACCCGGCTTCGCGCGACTTGTCGCGCCACTCGCGCGCCTCGGCGAGATTGGCCTCGACCCCGAGGCCTTCGGCGAGGATATGCGCGAGACGGTTTTGCGCCACGGCGTTGCCCTTCGCCGCCGCTTTGCGAAACCATTGCACGGCGGCGGCGCGGTCGCGCGGCACGCCGACGCCATTGAACTGGAGAACGGCGAACTCGACCATCGCCGGCGCGAAGTCCAGCTCGGCCCCGCGCCTGAACCACTCCGCAGCTTCGCGCTCGTCCTTGGGAACGCCTCTGCCGGTCTTGTAAAGAAGGCCAAGCGCGTAGAGCGAGTCGGGATCGCCCTTGGCCGCGGCGCGGCGGAAATAGTCAGACGCTCTGCCGAAGTCGGATGGCGCGCCCTCATTTTCGAGGGCGAGCTCCCCGATAAGATGGAGAGCGGCGGGATGATCCTTCGCCGCGGCCTTTTCCAGATAGGCGCGGGCGAGCGCGCGGTTCTTCGGCGCGCCGGCGCCATTGAGCGCCGCAGCGCCATAGAGATAGGCCGCTTCTTTATCGCCGGCGTCGGCGCCGCGTTTGAACCACTCCATCGCGGTCGTGAGGTCTCGCCCAACGCCGGCGCCCTCGAGGTAAAGCTGACCGATAAGGGTGAGCGCGGCGGCGTCTTTCGGATTGGCGGCGATGCGCTTCTTCGCTTCCTTCATCGCGACCAGATAATCCCCGCGCTGATAGGCGCCGAAAGCGAAATCTGGCGCGGCCGGCGCATCATTGGCGGCGCGGGCGGCAGGCGCGAGAAAGAGCATGCAACTTGCGATAAACGCCGTCATTGCGAGCCAAGCGAAGCCATCCAGCAGGCGTCGTTCGGCTCCTCGATTGCTTCGGCGCTTTGCGCCTCGCAATGACGCGTCCCTTTCTCGATGATGAGGACGGCTTTGAGTCATGCGCCTGCTCCCTTAAGGCTCGCCTGCGCCTCCGCCACCGCCGCCGCCGGACCGCGCGCGTCGCTCCAGACGGCGTCGTCGAGCCGCACGAAGTCGGCGCCCGCCTGAACCAGCGGCGCGACATCGTCGAGCGATTCCGCGCGAGCGACGCAGGGCGTGTTGAAAAGCTCCGCCCACCAGGCGACGCGCTCAACGAGCGCTTCGCGGTCAAGATCCGAAAACATCACATAGTCGGCGCTTAACTCGCCCGCGCGCATGGCGTCGTCGCGCGTCTCGATATCGCCGGCGCCGACGATGTAGCGCGGCGACAGTTTCTTGATGGCGTCGGCGAGATCCTCGCCACAGCCCGAAACATGGACGCCGTCGGCGCCGGCGCGCAGCGCGACGTTGGGCGCCGCCTGGACAAGGACCGCGACGCCCTTATCCTGCGCGCCGGGCGCCAGAGCGCGCACGATCGCTTCTTGGCCGCGTTCCTCGGCATCGGCGAAACGGATGAGCAGGCTTGCGACGTCGCCCGCCGCCAGCGCCTCGTTAAGCGCGGGCGCAAAAGCCGCTGCGTCGGCAAGCGGCGGGGTCGCGAGGTAGAGTCGCGGCGAAATGTCGTTCATTTGTCCTTCAATCTGTCGAGCCAGACTTGCGCGGCGGCGCGCACATTGTCGGGCGCCGTGCCTCCGAAGCTTTTGCGGCTTTGCACCGACTTCTCGACGCCAAGCACGTCGCAAACATCGGCGTTGATGCGCGGTTCGACGCTCTGCATCTCCTCGAGCGTCAACTCCTCAAGACCTACGCCGCGCGCTTCGGCGAGCGCGACGATGCGGCCGGTGACGTGGTGCGCTTCGCGAAATGGCAGCGACAGCGCCCGCACCAGCCAGTCGGCAAGGTCGGTCGCGGTGGCGTAGCCGGCGCCCGCCGCGGCCTTCATCCGCGCGCGGTCGACGCGCATGTCGCGGACCATGCCGGCGATGGCGGCGATGCAGAGCGATAAGGTGTCGAGCGCGTCGAAGGCGCCTTCCTTGTCCTCTTGCATGTCCTTCGAATAGGCGAGCGGAAGGCCCTTCATGACGACGAGCAGCGCGACAAGCGCGCCGATGACGCGGCCCGATTTGCCGCGCGCCAGTTCGGCGGCGTCGGGATTGCGCTTCTGCGGCATGATCGACGAGCCGGTGGTGAATTTGTCAGAGAGCGCGATGAAGCCGAATTGCGGCGTCGTCCAAAGCACGATCTCTTCGGCGAAACGCGACAGATGCGTGGCGCAGATCGCCGCCGCGCTGAGCGTCTCCAGAACGAAGTCGCGATCGGAGACGCTGTCGAGCGAATTCGCCGTCGGCCGATCGAAGCCGAGCGCGCGCGCCGTCATCGCGCGGTCGATCGGAAAGCTCGTCCCGGCCAGCGCCGCTGCGCCGAGCGGACATTCGTTGAGCCGCGCGCGCGCGTCGCGAAGACGTCCGCGATCACGGGCGATCATTTCGACATAGGCGAGGAGATGATGGCCGAGCGTCACCGGCTGCGCCGATTGCAGATGGGTGAAGCCGGGCATGACGCTTGCCGCCTCTTCCCGCGCACGGGTCGCAAGCGCGAGCTGCAGATCGGCGAGTTCGGCATCGAGCGCGTCGATCTGATCGCGGATATAGAGGCGGAAATCGGTCGCCACCTGGTCGTTGCGCGAGCGCGCCGTGTGCAGGCGCCCCGCCGCCGGGCCGATCAGCTCGGCAAGGCGCGACTCGACGTTCATGTGAATGTCTTCGAGCGCGCGCGAAAAATGGAAGCGCTCGTTCTCGATTTCCGCTTTGACCCGCTCCAATCCATCGGCGATCTTCGCCGCGTCGTCGCGCGACACGATCCCCGTCTCGCCGAGCATGGCGACATGGGCGAGCGAGCCGCGGACGTCCTGCAGGCCGAGGCGCTTGTCGAAGTCGATCGAGACATTGATCGCCTCCAGAACCGCGTCGGTTGCGCTTTTGAAGCGTCCGCCCCATATCTTGCTCGTCATTTTTAACCTCGGAGCCCACACCTCATGGCCAAACCGCCACCGCCCCCGCGATCTTTCCTACTTGTCGTGAAGGCGGCCTCGATAACGATCGCGGCAAGCGTGGCGTTTCTATACGTGATCGGCAGCATGGGCGGCAAGAAACCGCCTGAACGCGCCGTGGATGAAGGCGTTCCCGCAGGCACGGCCGATCAGAGCGCGGCTCCGGCGCCCGACGTCAGCGCGGCCTGCGCGACGTCGGCCAAGATCGCCGCCACGCTCAAAGATCTCGCGAAAGGCGAGGTCGCGGCGATGATTATCGCGCCGAAGCCGGAGCCGATGCCGGACTACGCATTTGATGGGCCCGACGGGGCCCCGGTTTCGCTCGCCTCTTTCAAGGGCAAGACGACGCTCCTCAATATTTGGGCGACCTGGTGCGTGCCCTGCCGCGCCGAGATGCCGGCGCTCGACAGGTTGCAAGAGGCCTTCGCAGGACAGAACTTTCAAGTCGTCGCCGTCAATGTCGATACGACCCGCATTGAAAGGGCGAAGGCGTTTCTCGCTGAGACCGGCGCCAAGTCGCTGACCTATTACGGCGACCCAAAGGCCAACATCTTCTACGAGATGAAACAGTCGGGCAAAGCGTTGGGCCTCCCCACCACAGCGCTGATCGGCGCTGACGGCTGCCAGATCGGGCTGATGAATGGTCCCGCCGCCTGGGACAGCGCGGACGCCAAGGCGCTGATCTCCCGCGCGCTCGAGACGTCTTCGAATTAATCGCACAGCCGCCATCCCTCGGGTCGCCACCACTCTAATTTCGCGATCGACGACCCCAGAGGCCGCTGTTTTTAAAAAAAGGAGATCGGCGAATGCATGTTTCGATTGAACAGGCGGACAAGGCGATTGCCGCGGCGCGCCGCAAGGCCATCGAGCTCGGCACTCAGATGTGCATCGCCGTCGTCGACTCGGGGGGCGTTCTAAAGGCGTTCGAGCGGATGGACGACGCCTGGGTCGGCAGCATCGACATTGCAATGAAAAAGGCGAAGACGGCCGTCTTCTTCGGCATGCCGACCGGACAGATCGGCAAGCTGTCGCAACCGGGCGGACCGCTCTACGGCATCGAGCACTCGAACGACGGGCTCATCACTTTTCCCGGCGGACTCCCCATCGTCGACGCTGACGGCGTGATGATCGGCGCCATCGGCGTCAGCGGTTCGGCCGTGGAGAATGATCATGCGGTCGCGCAGGCGGGCGTCGACACGCTCGGCGTTTGCGACCTTCCCGAGCATCCCTGGCGGACCTGAGCCGCGCGCCTAGAGCAGGTTCCGAAAAAGTCGACAGACTTTTTCGATGAGAACCTGCTCCAGTAATTTGATTGCGCGATTCCTTATCGATCACATGATTCCCTGTGATCGATAAGCGCCCTAGCGAGGCTTTTTCTTCGGCTTTTTCCGCTTCGCGCCGGGCGCCGTCGTTGCGCTCGGCGTCGCCCTCTGCTCAACCGGCGCCGCAGCTGGCGCAGACGGCGGCGCCGATGGGGCGGCCTCCTGCGGTGAAGACGGCGCAGCCGATTCAGGCGGCGGCGTGGCCCCCCCTTCGGGCGTCGGGGCGCCGGGCGCGCCGCTCTCTTCGACGGGCTGCGCATCGGGAGCGGCCGGAGGCTGCGACCGTGAGGCGGCGAACCACCATGTCGCGGCGGCGAGCGTTAAAATCGCGAGCGCCACCAGGAAGGCGAGCCCTCCCCCACCCCCGCCGGAGCGTCGTGGCGGCGGCGGATCGGATGCGGGTCGCGGCGGCGGCGTTTGCACGCTCCTCTTTGTGAGGACCGGCGCGCGTCGAGCAGGTGAATCAGACGAATCGGGAGACACGGCGCGATACTGGCTCCACACCCATGCGGAAGGCGGGGCCTCGCCGCCGCCTCCATTCGAAAAATCCGACATTAGCCCGTCCTCCAGAGGCGAATCGTCTGCGCTGGCGACTTGCGCATGTTGCCTCGCCTCGGCGAAGCTCACAAGTGCGCTGCAAGCAAGTCGCGCCGCGCACGCGACACAAAGCCAGGAAGCGCGCTATCTAATCTGGGCCTTACCCTAAATCAAAAGCGAGATCGTGCATGACCATTAAAGCTGGAGACCGACTCCCCGACGTGAAGCTGACCGTCATGGGCAAGAATGGACCGGAGCCGGTCGCCACGAAGGATTATTTTGCGGGACGCAGGGTGGCGCTCTTCAGCGTTCCCGGCGCCTATACCCCGACCTGCCACAAGAAACATCTGCCGGGCTTCATCGCCAAGGCGGATGAAATCAAATCGAAAGGCGTGGACGCCGTGGCGGTCACAGCGGTCAATGACATTTTCGCGCTCGACGCCTGGGTGAAGGAGTCGGGCGGCGGCGACAAGATCGACGCGCTCGCCGACGGCTCGGCGACTTTCGCCAAAGCGCTCGGCGTCGAACTCGATTTGACCGAGGCGGGGCTTGGCGTGCGCGGCAAGCGCTATTCGGCGCTCGTCGACGACGGCGTCGTCAAATGGATCAATGTCGAGGAGAATTCGAGCGAAGCCAAGGTCTCGACGGCCGAAGCCACGCTCGCCCATCTCTAGGCGTTCCCTCTTAAGAAACGCGGACCAAGCGGTCGCCGTTTCAGCGCTGTGAAGATTGCATCAGCGCCGCGACGCCCGGCAGCGTCTTTCCTTCGAGCCATTCGAGAAAGGCGCCGCCGGCCGTCGACACATAAGAAAATTCCTGCGCGACATGCGCCTGGTTGAGCGCCGCCACAGTGTCGCCGCCGCCGGCGATCGAGAGCAGCTTGCCCTCGACGGTGAGCCGCGCCGCCGTCTGTGCGACGGCGTTGGTGCCTTGGTCGAAGGGCGGCAGTTCGAACGCGCCGAACGGGCCGTTCCACACTAGCGTCTTGCACGCAGCGAGCAGCGACTCGATATGGGCGATCGATTTCGGCCCCACGTCGAGGATCATGCCGTTTTCGCCGACATGATCGACCGAGACGACTTGCGACGGCGCATGCGCCTCGAATTTTTGCGCGACAATGGCGTCGATCGGCAGCACGACGTCGCAGCCGGCTTTCTCCGCTTTGACGAGGATGTCCCGCGCGGCCCCCGCGAGATCGTGTTCGCACAGCGATTTGCCGACAGGCTTGCCTTGCGCCGCAAGGAAAGTGTTCGCCATGCCCCCGCCGATGACGAGATAATCGACCTTCGCGACGAGATTGCCCAGGAGTTCGAGCTTCGTCGACACTTTCGCGCCGCCGACGATCGCCATGACCGGCCGCTGCGGATGGGCGAGCGCCGATTCGAGCGCTTCGAGTTCCGCCTGCATGGCGCGGCCGGCGTAGGCCGGCAGTCTGTGCGCTATTCCTTCGGTCGACGCGTGCGCGCGGTGCGCCGCCGAGAAGGCGTCGCTGACGAAGATATCGCCGTTCCTGGCGAGCGCGTCGATAAAGTCGGCGGCGTTCTTTTCTTCGCCCTTGTGAAAGCGGGTGTTCTCTAGCAAGGCGACGTCGCCGTCCTTGAGCCCGTCGACGACCTGCGCCGCGGCTTCGCCGATGCAGTCGTCGGCGAAGGCGATCTTGCGTTTGAGAACATGTTCGAGCGTCGGGACGACCTGGCGCAGCGACTCCGCGTCGACGCGCTGGCCCTTCGGTCGGCCAAAATGCGAAAGCAGAATAACCCTGCCGCCTTTGTCCACGATCTCGTTGATCGTCGGCAGCGCACGCTCGATGCGCGTCGCGTCGGTGACGCGCCCGTCCTCCATCGGCACATTGAGATCGACACGCAGCAACACGCGCTTTCCTTTGACGTCGACGTCGTCGAGAGTGTGGAAAGCGGTCATGTCGAGCGTCCAATCGCGGCTGAAAAGCAAACGCGGACCCGAAGGTCCGCGCCGGCTGGTGGAAAAATGTTTAAAGAAGCTTGCCGATCGCGCTCGCCACATCGGTCATGCGGCCGGAGAAGCCCCATTCATTGTCGTACCAGGACAGGATCGACACGAGATTGCCGTCGAGGACCTTGGTCTGATCGAGATGGAAGCAGGACGAGAGCGGATTGTGGTTGAAGTCGATCGACACGAGCTTTTCGTCCGTGTAGCCGAGCACGCCCTTGAGAGGACCATCGGCGGCGGCCTTGATCGCGGCGTGCACCTCGTCCTTCGTCGTCGGTCGCTTGGCGACAAACTTCAGATCGACCGCCGAGACGTTGGGCGTCGGCACGCGAATGGCGTAGCCGTCGAGCTTGCCGTTCAGCTCCGGCAGCACGAGTCCGACGGCCTTCGCCGCGCCCGTCGAGGTCGGGATCATCGACAGCGCCGCCGCGCGCGCGCGGTAGAGATCCTTATGCATCGTGTCGAGCGTCGGCTGATCGCCCGTATAGGAGTGGATCGTCGTCATGATCCCCTTCTCGATGCCGATTGCCTCGTGCAGCACCTTGGCGACCGGCGCGAGACAGTTCGTCGTGCAGGACGCGTTGGAAATCACGAGATGATCCTTGGTGATCTTGTCGTGATTGACGCCATAGACGACCGTAATGTCGGCGCCTTCGGCGGGCGCTGAAACCAATACGCGCTTCGCGCCCGCGTCGAGCAGCAATTTGGCCTTGTCGCGCGCGGTGAAAAGCCCGGTGCATTCCAGCGCGATGTCGATCTTGAGGTCCTTGTAGGGAAGCTCGGCCGGATTTTTGATGGCGGTCACCTGGATGGGGCCGCGGCCGACGTCGATCGTGTTTCCGGCGACTTTCACCTCATGCGGGAAGCGGCCGTGCACTGAATCATATCGCAACAGATGCGCATTGGTCTCGACCGGGCCGAGATCGTTGATGGCGACGACTTCGAGGTCCGTGCGTCCGGTCTCGATGATATAGCGCAGGATATTGCGGCCGATGCGCCCGAATCCGTTGATCGCCACTCTCACGGTCATTTGGAAAATCTCCTTGCGCCGCCGGAACTCCGCGGCCCTCGCCATCGAGCCTGTGGGCTCTGGAGGCGAGCGTGTGATAGCACCTCGCGCCCCCCTGTCAACGCGCCGAGCTCGCGCCAATTGGCGCGGTTTCGATTTACGCGATTCATGCTAGGAACAGGCTGGCAAGCGAATCGTTCGGCGCGTTCGCCGCGCCGCAAAGCCATGCACATTCTGCGACCGGCGATGAACCAATCAGATAAGCGCGACGAAGAAAACGCCAAGAGGCTCGAGGCCGCCGTCGCAGAGCTGCAGGCGGCGCTCGCTCAGCTGGAGCGCACTGTCGCCGCAAAGCTCGAAGACGAGCTGTCCAGCGCCGAACTCGAAGAAGAACTTGCCGTCATGCAAGACGATCGGTCGCGCCTCGCCCTAGATCTCGACGCCGCGCTTGCGCGGCAGAACGCCCTGGAGAAGAGCCGCGACGAGGTGCTGCGAAGGCTCGAAGCCGCCAGCGAAGGCGTCGCCGTGGCGCTCGGCGCGGCTGGCGTCGCCTCGACCCAAGAGGATTGACATGGCCGCCGTCGTCGTCGCCATCGCCGGTCGCACCTATCGCATGTCCTGCGAAGAGGGCGAGGAGCAGCGGATCGAAGAACTCGCGCGTTACGTGGAAAGCAAGATCCAGTCGATGCGCGAGAGCTTCGGCGAGATCGGCGAGCAGCGCATTATCGTGATGGCCGCGCTCGCAATCGCCGACGAGGCGACGGACGCACGCGCCAAAGCGGAGGCGACAGAAGCGGAGTTTGCTGCGCTGCGCGCCGAGCTCGACGCCGCGCGCAAGGCGAGCGACGCGGCGTCGGCGCTCGCCGCCAAGGCGCTTGGCGACGCGACGCGTCGGATCGTGAAGCTCAATGGCGAACTGTCGCCGCCAGCGGCGTCGCCGGACGATGGTCTCTAGGTCCTGGATGCGGCGGTGAAAACCGCCAATTGAGCCTCGAAAGCACGCCTGTATGCGGGCCGCGCTTCGCTGCGGGCGACATAGGCGGAGAGATTCGGATATTGGTCCAGTAGACCCGACGCTTTCAACCTGAGCAGCACCGACGCCATCATCAGGTCGCCGGCGCTGAAAGGGCCATCGAGCCAGTCGGCGTCGCCAAGTCGACCCGAAAGTTCGCCCAGCCGTTTACGGACGCGTTCCTCGACGAGAGGCAGACGCTGCTCGTACCAGGCCTCGTCGCGCTCCAGAAGCCTGGCGATTGCAAGATCAATGATTGGCGGCTCGATCGTGCTGAGCGCCGCAAACATCCATGTGATCGCGCGGGCCCTGGCGTTCGCATCGTCTGGCAGCAGGCCAGCATGGCGCTCCGCGATGTGGAACACGATCGCCCCCGACTCGAATAGGGCGAGACCGCCTTCTTCATAGGTCGGAATCTGCCCGAAAGGATGAAGCGCGAGATGCGCCGGCTCCTTCATCACTTTGAATGAAAGAAGCCGAACGTCGTAGGGTTGGCCCACTTCTTCGAGCGCCCAGCGAACGCGCATGTCCCGCGCCAGTCCCTTCCCGCCATCGGGCGACCGTTCAAAGGCGGTAATGGTGGGGATCATTGGAAAGCTCGCCGGACAGCCGCCCCTCTCCTCGACTCATCGGCGACGCCGTCGGTCAATGAGCCTGATCCCCATTGCCCGCTTGAGATTACTTGGTCACGCCCCAATCTTCGAAACTCGGGTCGCGCTTGGCTTTTTCGAGATTGTCCGCCTGTTCCGACAATTGATAATTTTGGTTTTGCGCCGCCATGGCCTCGGCGCCATCCTTCATAATCGCGATCTTCATCTGCTCTGTGGCGAGTCGGTTGAGCTCATTGATCCACTGATTGAGCGCGAGCAGCAAGTTGCGTTTGCGCGCTTGTTGAATGTCATGCGACGAATCATTGTTCTCCGACAGCGCCAGTTCTTCTTGAGTTTCGGCGGTCATCGCATCGAGCTTCTTGACCTTCTCCTCCTCCGCGGCGACCTTGTCCGGAGCGTCGGCCTTCGCTTTTTCGAGCGCCGCTTCGGCTTCAGTGCGCGCCTTCTTGAGATTGTCGAGGCCGTTTCGCAGCCATTTCGACTGAATCTTCAGGAGCGAGTCGCGCGGAACCCCGCTGAGGCTCAGCGAATTCGGAATGGGAAAATATTCGCCGAGCTGCGCCGCGTCAGCCGGCGCCGCTGAAATCGCGCAGGCGAGCAGGCCACAGAGAACGGCGCCGGCCAACGTCCTGCGGACGCTGACCGCTTTGCTGATGAATCTCATGATTTTCTCCCGGTATGCTGCGCTTTTTTGGCGCGCTTTTCTTTGCGCAAACTGAGCCATCGTCTGACGTCTGGCAAGTCCCTGCGCCTGCCGGCGAATAAAGGAGCCGGGGCGCAGCGCTTGACTGCCTCAGCGCTTCGCGCCAGCCTATGTCTGCCGGGGGAGCCCGCCCGGCGGCGCTCCAACGACGCCGCCACGGGGCTGAGAGGCCGCAAGACGCGCGAAACGCGGGGGCGGCGACCCTTCGAACCTGATCCAGTTGAGACTGGCGGAGGGAGGGTGTCAGCGAGATTTCCCAAAAGGCCGCGCTCATGCTCGCGCGCGTGATCGGCGCCGGCGTCGCCGGACTCTGCGCCGCTTATGCGCTCGCGCGGAAGGGCGTGGAGGTCGAGATCGTCGAGCGCGAGCCTGCGCCAGGCCTCGGCTGCTCGCGCTTCGCCGGCGGCATGATCGCGCCCTGGTGCGAACTGGAAAGCGCCGAGCCTCTGGTCGCCACGCTCGGCGAAGAGGCGCTCGATTTCTGGTCGCGCGAGCTTGGAATCGCGACAATCGCCGGCAGTCTTGTCGTGGCGCCCGCCCGCGAGCGCGCCGAACTCGCCGATTTCGCCCGGCGCACGCGCAATTTCGAATCGCTGGACGCGAAGGCCATCGCGGCGCTCGAGCCCGATCTCGCCGGGCGCTTCGACGCGGCGTTGTTTTTTCGACAAGAAGCGCATCTCGATCCCCGCGCGGCGCTCGTTGCGCTGACCGGGCGCCTCGCGCAAACGCCGAATGTGACGCTGCATTTTCAGCAGGACGCCGCCGCACTGGCGACGATCCCCGATTGGATCATCGACTGCCGCGGCTTTGCGGCGCGCGACGCGCTTCCCAGCCTGCGCGGCGTCAAGGGCGAAATGCTGATTCTGCGCAGCGACGAGATTTCCCTGACGCGTCCGGTGCGGATGCTGCATCCGCGCCGGCCGGTCTATGTCGTTCCGCGCGGCGAGGGGCTGTTCATGGTCGGCGCGACAATGATCGAGAATGAGGAGCGCGCGCGGGTCACCGCGCGGTCGGTCGTCGAACTCGTCAACTCCGCCTTTGCGGTCCACCCGGCCTTCGCCGAGGCCGAAATTGTCGAGACCGGCTCGGACGTCCGACCAGCCTTCGCCGACAATCTGCCCCGTCTTTTGAAGCGGGGTCACACACTCTATATCAATGGGCTCTACCGCCACGGGTTCCTGCTTGCGCCGGCGCTGGCGCGCCGCGCGTCTGAGGTCGTCGTAAATGACGCGTATTTCCCAGAGGTGATGGATGCTGATTCAAATCAACGGGCGGCCGCAGGATGTGAGCGCGACGACGTTGCAAATGCTGCTGGACGAACTGGGGTATGATGAAAAGACCGTCGGCACCGCTTTGAACCAGGAATTCGTGCGCGCCAGGGACCGCGCCGAAACTCCGCTTCGCGAAGGCGACGCCGTCGAGATCGTGACGCCGAGACAGGGCGGGTGAGCGAGTTTGGCATGAATGACCCGGTGACGCTTTACGACGGCGCGCTGGCCTCGCGGCTGCTGCTCGGCACCGCCCGCTATCCCTCGCCGGCGATTCTGGCCAACGCAATTCGCGCGTCGGGATGCGAGATCGTCACCGTCTCGCTGCGGCGGGAGGCTGGCGGGGCGCGCGCGGGCGAGGCCTTTTGGAGCCTGATCCGCGACGTCGGGGTGCGCGTGCTCCCCAACACCGCCGGCTGTCGCACCGCCAAGGAGGCGATCGCAACCGCGCAAATGGCGCGGGAAGTCTTTGCGACCGACTGGATCAAGCTGGAAGTGATCGGGGAAGAGGACACGCTACAGCCCGACGTTTTCGGGCTCGTCGAGGCGGCGCGCGCGCTCTCGGACGACGGTTTCAAGGTCTTTCCCTACACGACCGACGATCTCGTCGTGGCGGAAAAACTGCTCGACGCCGGCTGCCGCGTCCTGATGCCCTGGGCGGCGCCGATCGGCTCCGGACGCGGGGTCAACAACGCTTTCGCCTTGCGTGCGCTGCGCGCGCATTTTCCCGACACGCCGCTCATCGTTGACGCCGGGCTTGGCGCACCGTCGCACGCGGCGCTGGTGATGGAGATGGGCTACGACGCCGTGCTGCTCAACACCGCCGTTTCGCGCGCCGGCGACCCCGTCTTGATGGCGCGGGCCTTCGCCCTCGCGATCGAAGCCGGCCGCGCCGGCTTTCGCGCGCAGCCGATGACGCCGCGCGACATGGCGGAACCTTCGACGCCGATCATCGGCCGTCCCTTCGACAGACTGGCGTAGGGAAACGACTGGTGGCGGCGCTGAGGCTCGATCCGTTCTATCTCATCGTCGACGACGCCGACTGGCTTTCCCGCCTGCTGCCGCAGGGCGTTAAGCTCGTGCAGCTGCGGGTGAAGGATCGCGCCGAGCCTGACCTGCGCGCGCAGATCGCGACGGCGCGGGAGATGTGCGCGCGACATGGCGCCCAGCTCGTGATCAACGACTACTGGCGGCTCGCGATGGAGGAAGGCTGCGACTTCGTCCACCTCGGCCAGGGCGATCTCGACGCGGCTGACATCCCGGCGCTACGCCGCGCCGGCGTCAGGATCGGCGTTTCGACGCATGACCAAACCGAACTCGACCGGGCGCTGTCGCATAGCGCGGATTATGTCGCGCTCGGCCCGATCTATCCCACGCTGCTGAAACAAATGGCCTTTGCGCCGCAGGGCCTCGCCCGGCTGGGCGCCTGGAAGGCGCAGATCGGCGAGACGCCTCTTGTCGCCATCGGCGGACTGACCCCGGAGCGCGCCATCGCCGCGCTTGCCGCGGGCGCGGACAGCGCCTGCGTCGTCACCGACATTTTGCGCAGCGCCGAACCGGAGGCGCGCGCAAAAGAATGGCTCTCTGCGACGCAACCCTGGCGTGAGCGCGAGCGCTTCTTCGCGCCCGACTACAAGGACGCGAGCGTGTGTCCATCACCCAATCATGGCGAGCGCCTGCGGCCGATCTCGTCGCTGGTGCTTCATTACACGGGGATGCCGACGGCGGAATCGGCGCTCGCCCTGCTCTGCAATCCGGGCTCCGAGGTCTCCGCGCATTATGTCGTCAACGAAGATGGCGGCGTGCTGCAGCTCGTGCCCGAGGCGCGGCGCGCCTGGCATGCCGGGATAAGCTTTTGGGCCGGCGAGACCGACATGAACTCCGCCTCGATCGGAATTGAAATCGTTCACCCTGGCCACGACGACCCGCGTCCCTATCCGGCGGCCCAGATCGAGGCGACCGCGGCGCTCGCCAAGGACATTTGCCGGCGCCACGCCATCCCGCCCGAACGCGTGCTGGCGCATTCCGACATCGCGCCTGGGCGCAAGCGGGACCCCGGCGAGTTCTTCCCCTGGGAGGCGCTCGCCCGCCATGGCGTCGGACGGCTCGCCGAGGAGAACCCCGGCGCTGGCGCGATGACAGTCTCGCTCGGCGACGCGGGCGCCAAGGTCGCCTCGCTCCAGCGCGACCTCGCAGCCTACGGCTATCGGGTCGAGCAAACCGGCGTCTATGACGCGCAGACGGTCCAGGCGGTCGAAGCGTTCCAGCGTCACTTCCGCCCTGCGAACGTCGATGGCCGGGCCGACGGCGAAACGCGCGTGGCGCTCGCCAACCTCCTCGCAACATTGGGAGAACGCGTATGAAGGCCGTGGTCGTGACCGGCGCCTCGACCGGGATCGGCGCGGCCTGCGTCGATCTATTGATTGAGAACGGGTTTCTGGTTTTCGCATCGGTCCGTAAGGATTCCGACGCCGCCGCGCTCACGGCTCGACATGGCGCGTCCGTCGTTCCGCTGTTCTTCGACGTGACCGACGCCGATTCGATCGCCGCCGCCGCGCGCGACGTCGAGGCCCGTCTCGAAGGCGAAACGCTCGCCGGACTGGTCAACAACGCCGGCGTCGCCGTCCCCGGCCCGCTGCTGCATCTGCCGATCGACGATTTTCGGCGGCAGATCGAGGTCAATCTGATCGGCCAGCTTCGAATCATCCAGGCTTTTGCGCCTCTGCTCGGCGCGGGCGCGCAGCGACGCGGCGCGCCCGGCCGCATCGTCAATATGAGTTCGGTCGCCGGTCGCTTCGCCGCGCCTTTTCTCGGCGCCTACGCCGCCTCGAAATTCGGGTTAGAGGGCATGTCGGACGCGCTGCGGCGCGAGCTGATGGTCTATGGCGTCGATGTCGTCCTGATCGAGCCGGGGATGATCGCGACGCCGATCTGGGACAAGGCCGAAGAGACTGATCTCACTCCGTTCGAGGGCACGGCCTATGCCGCGCCAGGCCGGAGGATGCTGAAATGGCTTGTCGAAGCGGGCCGCCGCGCGCCCGGTCCCGAGGTCGGCGCGCGCGCCGTGTTGCGGGCGCTGACGGCGCCGCGCCCGCCCATCCGCATCCCGGTCGTCAAAAATCGCTTTACGGACTACACGCTACGCAGCCTATTGCCGGGGCGGCTCGTCGACTGGCTGACGGCGCGCCGGCTCGGCCTGCTCCCGAAGTAGGCAATCGCCTTGGAACGGATCGCTGTTGAGCTGAAAAGGAGAGGCTATGTCCAACGCCAATGATTGTGGCGCAGCGCCGAAACATGGCGCGGTCTGCTGGAACGAGCTCAATGTCCGCGACGTCGAGCGCGCGAAGAAGTTTTACAGCCAAACTCTCGGCTGGGACTTCGAGGGCGTCCCGATGGAGGGCTTCACATACTGGATCATCAGTTCGCAGGGCGCGCGGGTCGGCGGCATGTTCGAGATGAAAGGCCCGGAACTGGCGGGCGTTCCAGAACATTGGCTGACATATATCGGCGTCGATGACGTGGACGCCCGCCTGGAGAAGGCTAGGGCCGCCGGCGCCATAATCTGCAAGGACGCCTTGGAGATCCCAGGCGTCGGCCGCATGGCGGTGCTGCAACAGCCGGGCGGCGCCTTTGTCGCCTGGATGACGCCTAAAACGCCGCCGAGCGCCTAGGCGGAAGGTCTCTCACCGCTGTCTAGGGCAAGCTCGCCGCGCGCAGATCAGTAAAGCGTCGCCATCGCCGCCGTCGTCTATTTCCGGAGCGCTTGACCTTGCGGCCGTTACGGGCGACCTATCGGCGTCCGCAACGACCGCCGAAACGACCCCCATGAACGAAGCCGCATCAGAGACCCGTCTGCCCGACCCGGTCGTCGCCGAACCGGCGCCCCGCCGGCGCACATGCGCGGTGGCTGTTGGCGCGGGCCCCGCCGCGGTGATCGTCGGCGGCGGCGCGCCCGTCGTCGTCCAGTCCATGACCAACACCGACACGGCGGATGTCGAGTCGACCGTCACGCAGGTTCTGGCGCTGGCGCAGCAGGGCTCGGAGCTTGTGCGCATCACCGTCGATCGCGACGAGGCGGCGGCGGCCGTGCCGCATATTTTCGAGAAGCTCGCGCAGAAGGGATGCCACGTCCCGCTCGTCGGCGATTTCCACTACATCGGCCACAAGCTGCTCGCTGATCACCCCGCCTGCGGCGAGGCGCTCGCCAAATACCGCATCAATCCGGGCAATGTCGGCTTCAAGGAAAAAAAGGACAAGCAGTTCGCCTCGATCGTCGAACTTGCCGCCAAGCACGGCAAGGCGGTGCGGATCGGCGCCAATTGGGGCTCGCTCGATCAGGAGCTGCTCACCTATCTGATGGACGTCAACGCCGCTTCCGACAGGCCGCTCGACGCGCGCGCCGTGATGCGCGAGGCGCTGACCCGTTCGGCGCTGATGTCGGCGAAGCGCGCCGAAGAGATCGGCCTTGCGAAGGACCGCATCGTCATTTCGGCGAAGGTCTCGGCGGTGCAGGATCTCATTGCCTGCTACCGGATGCTCGCGCAGCGCAGCGACTATGCGCTGCATCTTGGCCTCACCGAGGCCGGCATGGGCTCGAAGGGCGTCGTCGCGTCGTCGGCCGCGCTCGGCGTGCTGCTGCAGGACGGCATCGGCGACACGATCCGCGTGTCGCTGACGCCCGAACCCGGCGGCGACCGCGCGCTCGAAGTGCGCGTCGCGCAGGAAATTCTGCAGACCATGGGCTTTCGCACCTTCGTGCCGCTGGTCGCAGCCTGCCCCGGGTGCGGGCGCACCACCTCGACCGTCTTTCAGGAACTCGCGCGCGACATCCAGGCGCATATCCGCGAGCGGATGGCGGCTTGGCGCGCGCAATATCCAGGCGTCGAGACGCTCAATGTCGCGGTGATGGGCTGCATCGTGAACGGTCCCGGCGAGTCGAAACACGCCGACATCGGCATTTCGCTGCCCGGCACGGGCGAAACTCCGGCCGCGCCGGTCTTCATCGACGGCAAGAAGGCGATGACTTTGCGCGGCGAAGGCATCGCCGAGGAATTCACCCGCATCGTCGACGATTACATCGTGCGCCGCTTTGGCGGCGGCGCGAAGGGCGAAGCGGCGGAGTAAGTCCGCTCCGTCACTGAGCACTGAAGGCGAAGGAATCGATCTCGCCGAAACTCGTATCGCTCGCCAGCTTACCGTTTCGCGGAGCACGATTTCGAGGCTTGCGCCATGAGGGTTTCCGACAAGCTGATATTGATCGACAAAATAGGCCGCGCCTTGCAGGCCAAATTTCGTTACGACGAAATCGACGTTTTTCTTGCTGAATACCAAATTAAGCCCCCGTCCGGCGACATTGGGACAAACAGCAAGTGGGTCTATTCGAAGTCTGCTTTGAAGGGAGCTGATACCTCGACGCTGTTGAAGATGGCTGACGAATTAGGAGTTGAAGTCCTACCTTCTCAGTACATGGCCGCGGCGCCACCAAGGAACTGGGTTGGCACGACAAATTTCCGACTTTTCATAAGTCACATTTCAAAGGACAAGGACAAAGCAACGCGGCTTAAGGATTGCCTCGCGCCGTTTGCGATTAGCGGTTTTGTCGCGCATGAAGATGTTCTGCCGACCCTCGAATGGCAGACCGAAATCGAACGCGCCCTTTACTCCATGGACGCCTTCATTGCGATTCATACGGAAGGATTTTCGGCGAGCTTCTGGACGCAGCAGGAAGTGGGCTTTGCGGTCGGTCGCGCGACGAAGATAATCTCCTTTAAAATGGGCGAAGACCCCACGGGGTTCATTTCCAAGCACCAAGCACTTGCCCGCCGCAGGCGCACAGCCGAAGAGATTGCGCAGGAGATCAATACTATTTTGAGCGGTGACGACCGGACAGCCGCCCAGCTCCTTCAGGCGAAAAAGGCAAAGGGCCTTCTTCCTACCCTGGACGACACTTTTTCCGACGACATTCCGTTCTGAGTTTTTGTCAACGAGCGGCCGTTCGTCCCCAACTTGGTATGCCGCGCTTTACGCCTGTTCCAGCGCCGCCGCGGCCTTTCGCAGATCGCGCCAGGCGGCAGGCTTCAACGCCGCGCTTTTCAGCATCGCCTCGAGACTGGAAAAAACGAAGGCGCGCGCGACATGCGCGCCGCAGCGCGCTTCAAACGCCTTGCCGCGCAGCTTTCCCACCGGCTCGTTCGTCGTCAGCATGATCCGCGCCGGCGCTTCGCCAAAAATCAGCAGTACATCCGGCCGCGCCAATTCGACCCGGCGTCGCGCGAATGGCGCGAAGATCGCCGCTTCATGCGGGCTCAGCGCGCGATCGCCTGGCGGTCGCCAGGGCGAGATATAGGCGAGAGCGGCGCTGGAGCGATCAAAGCCGATCGCCGCCAGCATATTCTCGAGGAGTTTCGCCGAAAGCCCGCTGAACGCCTCGCCGCTTGTTTCTTCGGTCACGCCCGGCGCGGCGTCGAAGGCGATGAGACGCGCTGCAGGCGCGCCGGCGCCGAACAAAAAATGCTGCGCCATGTCGCGAAACGGCGCGTGCGGAAAATCGGCGAGACGCGCGGCGAGTTCGTCAAGATCGCACGCGCTGGACGCCTCCTGCTGCGCGGCGCGAATGGCCTCATCCGGCGCAGCGATCGGCGCGGCGGCGCGGCGCGGGGGTTCGGCAGCCGTCGGCTGCGGCAAGGTCCGAAGCATCGCCATCGATTCGGCTGGCTCGGTCAGCGACGCCGCGCGCGCGCGCGTGCTGTCCGCGTAGCGGTCGTGCGGCGCCTCGTCGAGCGCGAGATCGACGCCGCTTTGAACGTACCAGTCGAGCAAAGTCCTGAGGGCGTTGGCATTTTCCGGAAAGTCGGCGCGCATGACATTGAGACTAAACGAAGCTGGCGCGAGATCAACCGAGGCGGTGTGAAACCGCACATTTTGCGGCGGCGATTTGCGCAATCTATATTGCGCCAAATCAAAACTTTCTCTTGATGAGACCGATCGGCCGATGCTCGAGACCGTCGCCATTGCCGAAGACGAACAGGACTTGCGTGAGCTGCTCGCCGAATTCCTGTCGACGAACGGCTATCGCGTTCTCGCGGCGCCGAACGCCGCGGAATTCCGCGCCATGGTGGAATTTGAGGCGATCGATCTCGCCATTCTTGACATCAACATGCCGGGCGAAGACGGGCTGTCGCTTGCAAGATGGCTGAATGCGCGCGGCTCGACGGGCATCATCTTCGCAACAGCGGTCAATTCGGCGATCGACCGCATCGTTGGGCTCGAATCGGGCGCCGACGACTATGTCACCAAGCCGTATCACATGCGCGAAATGCTGGCGCGTATCCGTGGCCTGATGCGGCGCAGAAAGATGGCGCGCGCCGCCCTCGCCGGCAAAAGGCTGGCGGCCATCGCGTCGATCGACGTCGTCGGCTACACGCGCTTGATTCATCACGACGAGCATAACGGATTGGCGCTCATCGACCGGTTCTTTCGCGACGTCGTCACGCAATCGCTTCCTCGCCGCTCCGGAAGTTTATTCAAAATGCTCGGCGACGGCGCGCTGATCGATTTCGCCAGCGTCCACAACGCGATCGAATGGGCCGTAGAATGCCAGACGGAAACACGCGCTTATGCGACGACGCATGGCCACGTGCAAACGCTGCAGTTGCGCATCGGCGTGGCGGTTGGCGACGTGATCGTTCGGAACGGAGACCGCTTCGGCGAAGTCGTGGCGCTCGCCGCTCGAATACAGGAAGCCGCGCCGGCCGGTTCCGTGATGATTTCGGATGTGGCGCACGCGATGACGCGCGGGAATATTCGCAAGGACTTCGTGGCGCGGCGGCACGCGCTCAAAAACATCGCCGAGCCGGCGCAGTTGTGGCTGCACGAGATATCCAGCGCGGCATCAAATTGAGAGAGCGCCTAAAATGAACATCCAGCAAGGGGCGACGCAAGCGCCGGGGACCGGCGGCGCGCTGCTGCGGGCGTTGTTCGACGCTATGCCAGGCCGCGCCGCTTTTCTCGACGTGGAACTCCGCTATCGCTACGTCAATCGCGAGTTTCTCCTGGCGCTCGGAGCGCCAGAGGATTGCGTCATCGGGAAGTTCGTCGACGACGTATTGGGGGCCGAGGCGGCCAGTCTTTACAAAGCAGCGATGCAAAATCTTTCGGCGGACGCGCCGCAACGCCTGCGCCGTTTCGTTGACGACGCAGACGGTGTCCCGCATTTGATCGAAGAGGAGCTCAGGCCGTTCACGCCGGGCGGGGTCATGCAGGGCGTCGTCTGCGTCGCGCGTCCGCTGGCCGACGCCGAGCAGCAGTGCGAAAGCGATCGGCTGGAATTGCTGGAATCGCACAGGACGCGGGAGGCGATTCATGCGGCGGTGGTCGAATCCGCTCTGGACTGTGTCGTCGTTATCGACGCGCAAGGCCGTGTCGTCGAGTTCAACCCCGCGGCTTCGGCGACATTCGGCTATTCGCGCGAGCACGCGATCGGCAGGACCGTCGCCGAACTGATCGTCCCCGTGGAAATGCGTGATCATCACAACAGCGGGCTTGAGCGCTTCCGAGCGGGCGGGCCGGCCTCCGTTATCGGGCGGCGCGTCGAGTTGGAGGCGATGCGCGCCGACGGTTCGCGCATTCCCGTTGAATTGGCGATCACGGCGGTTGGCTCGGGACCAAGCGCGCTCTTCACCGCGCATCTTCGCGACCTACGTCCGGCGCGAGAAGCGCAGGCGCAAATCGAAGGCCAAAGAGAAGCGCTCTACCAAAACGAAAAGCTCGCAGCCCTTGGGTCGCTCCTCGCCGGCGTGGCGCATGAACTCAACAATCCGCTCTCCATTGTCATCGGACAGGCGCTCATGCTGCGCGAGGCGGCTCAGTCGCATGCCGGTTTCGACACGCATTTTGAGGAATTTGCGGAACGCGGCGCGAAAATCGAGACCGCCGCCAACCGCTGCGCGCGAATCGTCAAGGTTTTCCTTGCCATGGCCCGTCAGCGCGAGGCGGAACGCGGAAGGGTCGAGATTCCCGATCTCGTCGAGCGCGTGCTCGAACTGCTTTCGTATGGACTGCGGACCGCCGGCATCGAGGTGACCAAAGACGTCCCGGCGGACCTGCCGCCGCTTTTGGCCGACAGCGACCAGTTGCATCAGGTGCTGCTCAATTTGGTGGTGAACGCCAAGCAGGCGCTCGAAGCGCAGCCGGCGCCACGGCGGATTTCGATCGTCGCGCGCGCCGATCAAGCGGCCAAGACGCTCGATCTCCACATTTCCGACAATGGGCCGGGCGTTCCAGACGCTATCCGCAGCCGCATTTTCGATCCTTTCTTCACGACGAAGCCGCAGGGGGTGGGGACTGGAATCGGACTTGCGGTTTCGCGCGGTCTCATCGAGTCGCACGCAGGTTCGCTCACTCTGGAGCCGCCACAGCCGGGCGCGGGCGCTGTTTTCGCGATCAGGCTGCCGATCGAGACCGTGAGCATCGAGAGCGCCGCCGTTGACGAAAATACGGCGACGGCGACGCAGCGGATCAAGCAGAGGCGTGCGCTGGTCATCGACGATGAAGTCGAAATTGCAGGCTTGCTCGGCGAAATTTTGCGACGGCTCGGCTTCGACTGCGAGATCGCGACGAGCGGCGACCATGCGAAACAAGCGATCGCCGCGCGGCCGGCGGACCTCATTCTCTGCGACATCCGCATGCCCAACGGCGACGGACCGGCTTTCTACGACTGGCTCAGCGTCGAACATCCGCAGATGGCCAACCGGATCGCCTTCGTCACCGGCGACGTTTTGGGTCCCGGCGCAGATCGCTTCATCGCGCGTTCGGGCTGTCCAATCATAGAAAAACCCTTTGCGCCGGAGGACATCCGTCTCGTCGCTGATTTGTTGTGCGACGACGCGGCGGCGTGAACCGGGCAGCGACGAATTCAGCAGCAGCGAAACGCGCGCTCGCCGCCCGCGCCGAAACGCGCATTCTCGCGCGCACGGAAAAATTCGTCGCGCGTCATGACCGCCTCGCCGTCGTGGAGCACGCGGACATGCGCGACATAGGCGTCGTAATCGCCTTGCCCGACCATGAGCTTCGCGCCGTCGCGCAGCTTGCGCGCGAGACGATTGAGATCAAGCCCCGGCAGGCTGCAGATCGTGCAATTCATCCTCGGTCTCCCGCGTGGTGACATGCTCAGCGGCGCGCGCGGCGCGAATGGATCGGATTGCGAAGCCGAGCATCGCCAGAACCAGCGCGACATAGATCGCACAAAGCGTCGCGTCGACATAGTCGTTGAAGATGACGCGCTGCATCTCGGCGAGAGTCTTCGCCGGCGCCAGCAGCTGATCCTTATCTGCGGCCGCAGCGAATTTTCTCGCATGCGCCAGAAAGCCGATGCGCGGATCCTCTTGGAAGATTTTCTCGAAGGCCGCGGTCAGCGTGCAGATATAAAGCCACGCCGTCGGCGCGATGGCGACAAAGGCGTAACGCTCGCGCTTCATCCGATAGAGCACGACGACGCACAGCGTCAGCGCGATCGCCGCGAGCATCTGATTGGCGATGCCGAACAGCGGCCACAGCGTGTTGATGCCGCCGAGCGGATCGATCACCCCCTGATACAGAAAATAGCCCCAGCCGCTCACCGCGATGGCGGTGGCGGCGAGGTTCGGGGCCCAGGCGCGCGTATTGCCGAAGGCGGGAAAGAAGGCGCCGAAGAGATCCTGGATCATGAAGCGCGCGACGCGCGTGCCGGCGTCGATCGTGGTGAGGATGAACAGCGCCTCGAAAAGAATCGCGAAATGATACCAGAAGGCTTTCGCAGCCGACCCGCCGACGGCGGACGAGAGAATATGCGCCATGCCGACGGCGAGCGTCGGCGCGCCCCCGGTGCGCGACAGAATCGTCTTCTCGCCGACTTCGGCGGCGACGCCGGAAAGCGTCTCCGGCGTGACCGCGAACCCCCATGAAGAGATCGCCGCCGCGGCGGAATCGGGCGTCGCGCCGATCAGCGCCGGCGCGCTGTTCATCGCGAAATAGACGCCGGGCTCCAGCACGCTTGCGGCGATGAGCGCCATGACCGCGACGAAGGATTCCATCAGCATCGCGCCATAGCCGATGAACCGCGTCTGCGTCTCGTCGGCGATCATCTTCGGCGTCGTGCCGGAGGACACAAGCGCATGAAAGCCCGACACCGCACCGCAGGCGATGGTGATAAACAGAAACGGGAAGACGCTGCCGGCGAAGACCGGTCCGGTGCCGTCGATGAAGCGGCTGACCGCCGGCATTTGGAGGTCTGGCCAGACGATGAAAATGCCGACCGCGAGCGACAGAATCGTGCCGACCTTCAGGAACGTCGACAGATAGTCGCGCGGCGCGAGCAACAGCCACACCGGCAGAACCGACGCGACGAAGCCATAGCCGATGAGCATGAAGGCGAGAGTCTCGGCCTTGAAGGAGAAGAGCGGCGCGAGCAGCGCGCTCTCCGACACGGTGCGGCCCAGCGCGATGCTCAACAGCAGCAGAACGAAGCCGATCGCCGACATTTCGCCGATGCGCCCGGGCCGCAGATAGCGGCCGTAGACGCCCATGAACACGGCGATCGGCAGCGTCGCCAGAACGGTGAAGGCGCCCCAGGGGCTGTCCGCGAGCGCCTTTACGACGACGAGCGCCAGCACCGCCAGCAGAATGATCATGATCGTGAGAATGCCGACCATGGCGATGACGCCCGGCACGCGGCCCATCTCGGTCTTGATGAGATCGCCGAGCGAACGACCGTCGCGGCGCGTCGAGATGAACAGGACGAGAAAGTCCTGCACGGCGCCGGCGAAGATGACGCCGGTTAAGAGCCACAATGTTCCCGGCAGATAGCCCATCTGCGCCGCGAGCACGGGGCCGACGAGCGGACCGGCGCCGGCGATGGCCGCGAAATGGTGGCCAAACAGCACCCATTTGTCGGTTGGCACATAATCGAGCCCGTCGTTGCGCCGATGCGCGGGGGTGCGACGGCGCACATCGAGCCCCAGCACCCGCTCGGCGATGAAGCGCGAATAGAAGCGATAGCCGATGGCGTAGGTTCCGATCGCGGCGGTCACGAGCCACATGGCGTTGACGTTCTCGCCGCGCGAGACCGCGAGGGTGTAAAGCGAGAACAGCACGAGGGCGAACACAAGCGCCCAGGGAAACAGCTTCAACGTCTGACGGCTGTCGGCGATGTTGATGATCGACATTAGGACCCCGATTGGCGCGCACTCTCGGCGCATCGAGTTCAACGAAACTTATAATTTCGCGAGGGTCAAGGGATCGTGGCGATCGGCGAAATATTTGCGCAGAGCCTCGCCGAAAAGCGGCTCTTGCGGCGCCGCCGCCGCAAACAACGTCATCGACGAATGAAACTTCAAATCATCGGGAGAGCCGAAGATCTCATGCGCGCTGCGGCCCTCGACTTTGTTGACGAGTCCGACGCATTCCTTCAGCCGCGCGCCCAATAGGGGATGATCGAGATAGGCCGCCGCCTCGGCGAGAGAATGAATGGCGTAGCGCTGCGCCATGGCGCTTGCGCCCAGGCCTGCGACCTGCGGGAAAACGAACCACATCCAGTGGCTGCGCTTGCGGCCGGCGGCGAGTTCCGCCGTCGCGGCCGCAAAGATCGGTTCCTGCGCCACGACGAAGCGGGCGAGATCGTAAGGATCGTCCGAGGCGCGGGTCATGACCAAATCCGTTGATCAACGCCGATGTCATTCCCGACGCGCGCGACGCGCCCGATCGGGAAAACCAGAGCAAGACCAGCATTGGCTCTGGATTCCCGGTGGGACCTGTGGTCCGCCGGGAAGACAGGCCAATCGATTCGATATTACTCCGCCGCTTCCGCGGCGACGGGCGCATAGTTCAAGATCGGCGCGAGCCAGCGTTCGACCTCGCGCGCCTCCATGCCCTTGCGGCGGGCGTAATCTTCGACCTGATCGCGCTCGATCTTGGCGACGCCGAAATAATGCGCGCTCGGATGCGCCACATAGAGCCCGCTGACGGAAGCGGCCGGCGTCATGGCGTAACTTTCAGTCAGCTTCACGCCGGTGCGTTTTTCAACGCTGAGCAGATCGAAGATCGTCGCCTTTTCGGTGTGATCGGGCTGCGCCGGATAGCCGGGCGCCGGACGAATGCCGGCGTAGGGTTCGGTCGTGAGCGCTTCGGGCGCGAAATTCTCTTCACGCGCATAGCCCCAAAACTCTTTGCGCACGCGCTCATGCATGCGCTCGGCGAAGGCCTCGGCGATACGGTCGGCGAGCGCCTTGACCATGATCGAGCCATAGTCGTCATTGGCGCGGGCGTAGCGCGCGGCGATCTTTTCTTCTTCCGCGCCGGCGGTGACGACGAAGGCGCCGACATAATCCGCCGTGCCGCTGTCCTTGGGCGCGACGAAGTCGGCGAGCGCGAGATTGGCTTTGCCGTCGCGCTTTTGCAATTGCTGGCGCAATGTGTGCAGCGTCGCGATCCGCTCATTGCGCGACTCGCCATTGTAGAGCGCGATGTCGTCGCCGACGGCATTCGCCGGCCAGAAGCCGATGACGGCTTTGGGCGTGAACCAGCGCTCCTCGACAATCCGCTTCAGCATGGCGCGGGCGTCGTCGTACAGCGTGCGCGCCGCCTCGCCGCGCTCGGGATCGTCGAGCAGCGATGGATAGCGCCCCTTGAATTCCCAGGTCTGGAAGAACGGCGTCCAGTCGATGTAGGGGACGAGATCGCCGACGTCATAGCTGGCAAAGGCGCGTGCGCCGCTGAACGAAGGCTTCGGCGCTTCATACGCGGCCCAGTCGATTTTATAAGCGTTGGCGCGCGCCTGCGCGAGAGGCACCCGCAGCTTGTCGGCCTGCGCGCGGGCATGCGCCTCCGCGAGGCGTTCATACTCAAGGCGGGTCTGCGCGACATAATCGGGGCGCGTCCTGTCGGAGACGAGCGCCTGCGCGACGCCAACGGCGCGGCTCGCGTCGGTGACATAGACCGCCTGGCCGCGTCGATAATTGGGACTGATCTTCACCGCCGTATGCACGCGGCTTGTCGTTGCGCCGCCGATAAGGAGCGGCGTGTCGAGACCTTCGCGCTCGAGCTCAGAGGCGACGAAGCACATCTCGTCGAGCGAGGGCGTGATGAGGCCGGAAAGACCGATGAGATCGACCTTTTCCTTCTTGGCGACTTCGAGAATTTTCGCGCAGGGCGTCATCACGCCAAGGTCGATCACCTCAAAGTTGTTGCAGCCGAGCACAACGCCGACGATATTCTTGCCGATGTCGTGAACGTCGCCCTTCACCGTCGCCAGCAGAATTTTGCCGGCAGTGGAGCGTTCGCTCTTGTCGGCCTCCATAAAGGGCATGAGATAGGCCACCGCCTGCTTCATCACGCGCGCTGATTTGACGACCTGCGGCAGGAACATCTTGCCCGCGCCAAAAAGATCGCCGACGACATTCATGCCGGTCATCAGCGGGCCTTCGATCACGTCAAGCGGGCGCGTGGAACGTTGACGCGCCTCTTCCACATCCGCTTCGACGTAATCGGTGACGCCGTTCACGAGCGCATATTCGAGACGCTTCTCGACGGTGTTCTCGCGCCAGGCGGCGTCCTTTTCCTGGGTCTTGCCCGCCGCGCCCTTGAATTTTTCAGCAAGTTCGACGAGGCGCTCGGTGGACTCCTTGCGGCGGTTCAAGACCACGTCTTCGCAAAGCTCGCGCAGCTCGGGATCAATCTCGCCATAGACCGCAAGCTGACCGGCGTTGACGATGCCCATATCCATCCCCGCCTGAATGGCGTGATAGAGGAACACCGAATGCATCGCCTCGCGCACGGGCTCATTGCCGCGGAATGAGAAGGACAGGTTCGACACGCCGCCCGACACATGCACATGCGGCAGATCGCGTTTGATGACACGCGTGGCTTCGATGAAATCGACGCCGTAATTCTCGTGCTCTTCAATGCCCGTCGCGACCGCGAAAATATTGGGATCGAAGATGATGTCCTGAGGCGGAAAGCCGACGATGTCGGTCAGGATCTTATAGGCCCGCGTGCAAATCTCGGTCTTGCGGGCGAAGGTGTCGGCCTGGCCCTTTTCATCGAAGGCCATGACGACGACGGCGGCGCCATAGCGGCGCACCTTTTGCGCGTCGGCGATGAATTTCTCTTCGCCTTCCTTCATCGAGATCGAATTGACGACGCCCTTGCCCTGCAGACATTTGAGGCCGGCTTCAATCACCGCGAATTTGGAGGAATCGACCATCACCGGCACGCGAGCGATGTCGGGTTCGGCGGCGACGAGATTGAGAAATTCCACCATGGCGCGTTCGGAATCGAGCAGGCCTTCGTCCATATTGACGTCGATGACCTGCGCGCCGTTCGCCACCTGATCGCGCGCGACGTCGAGCGCCGCGGCATAGTCGCCGTTGGTGATGAGCTTGCGAAACTTCGCCGATCCGGTGACATTGGTGCGCTCGCCGACATTGACGAAGGGAATGTCCTTGGTCAGCGTGAAGGGCTCCAATCCAGAAAGACGCAGCATCGGCTCGATGGTCGGGATCGCGCGCGGAGCGACGCCTTTCACGGCGCCGGCGATCGCGGCGATATGGTCCGGCGTCGTGCCGCAGCAGCCGCCAAGCACATTGACGAGACCAGAGGTCGCGAATTCGCCGACAAGTTCCGCCATGTATTCGGGGCTTTCGTCATAGAGCCCGAATTCATTGGGGAGGCCGGCATTGGGGAAGGCGCAGACGCGCGTATCGGCGATGCGGCCGATCTCGGCGATATGCTGACGCATCTCGCGGGCGCCGAGCGCGCAGTTGAAGCCGATCGAAAACGGCTTGGCGTGGGCGAGCGAATTCCAGAAGGCGACCGCCGTCTGACCCGAGAGGGTCCTGCCCGAAAGATCGGTGATGGTGCCGGAAATCATGATCGGAAAGCGGGTTCCGACCTCGTCAAACGCATCCTCGAGCGCATAGAGCGCCGCCTTGGCGTTCAGCGTATCGAAGACGGTTTCGACGAGCAGAATGTCGGCGCCGCCTTTGATAAGGCCGAGCGCGGCTTCCTTGTAGGCGGCGCGCAGTTCGTCGAAGGTGACGGCGCGAAAGCCGGGATTGGATACGTCAGGTGAGATCGACGCGGTGCGATTGGTTGGGCCAAGCGAACCGGCGACGAAACGGCGCACGCCGGTCTTCGCCGCGACTTCGTCGGCCGCCGCACGCGCCAGCCGGGCGCCCTCGCAATTGAGTTCGAACGCGAGATGCTCGAGCCCATAATCGGCCTGAGCGATGGTCGTTGATGAAAACGTGTTGGTTTCGATGATGTCGGCGCCGGCGTCGAGATAGGCGACATGGATCGCCTTGATCGCGTCGGGCTGCGTCAGCGTCAGCAGGTCATTGTTGCCGCGCAGGTCTTTGGCGTGATCTGTGAAGCGCCCGCCGCGAAAATCGCCCTCATCGAATTTGTGGCGCTGGATCATCGTGCCCATCGCGCCATCGAGAATGAGGATTCGGCGCGACGCCGCCTCGTCAAGAGCCTTCAAAATATTCGGGCCGTGAGATGTCTCGAAGGTCATGCAAGAGCCTTTTCGCGAAGAGGACGAACGCCGAGCAAATGGCAAATGGCGAAGACGAGGTCGGCGCGATTATTTGTGTAGAAGTGGAATTCATTGACGCCGGCGCGCGCCAGGCTCATCACCTGTTCGACGGCGGTCGTCGCGGCGATGAGCGCGCGCGTCTCCGGGTCTTCGTCCAGCCCGTCGAAGCGCTCGGCGAGCCAGCGCGGCACGCTCGCTCCGGCCTTTTGCGCGAAGCCCGCGACCTGTTTGAAATTGCGGATCGGCATGATGCCGGGCACGATCGGAATCGTGATCCCCCGCCCGCGCGCTTTGTCGAGGAATTTGAAGTAGACGTCATTGTCGAAGAAGAACTGCGTGATGGCGCGCGTCGCGCCGGCGTCGACCTTCGCCTGAAGCGCGTCGAGATCCTGTTCGATCGAGGCGCTTTCCGGATGGCCTTCAGGATAGGTCGAGACCGAAATCTCAAAGTCGCCAATCCGACGAATGCCGCTCACGAGAGCGGTCGAATGAGCGTAGCCCTTCGGATGCGCCTCAAATTTCGACCCCACGCCTGTCGGCGGATCGCCGCGCAGCGCCACGATATGGCGAACGCCGGCGTCCCAATAATCGCGCAGGATTGCGTCGATGTCTTCGCGCGCGGCGGAAACGCAGGTGAGATGCGCGGCTGGCTTCATTTCGGTCTCGCGCACGATGCGCGCGACGATCGAGTGGGTGCGCTCGCGCGTCGTGCCGCCGGCGCCATAGGTCACGGAAACGAAATGCGGCCTTAGCGCCGCAAGTCGATTGATCGTCTGCCAGAGCTGCGTCTCCATCTCCGGCGTCTTGGGCGGGAAGAATTCATAGGAGATCGCAAACTGATTGGGCGAGGCCGTGGGATGAAGAGCGTTAAACATCAGGCTGTCTCATAAGATGCAGTGGGAATGGGATCGGCGATGACGCGCGGATCGCGCGCCAGCCACAAAGACACGGTGAGCTTAGCCCCCTCGTTCGCGACGGGCGCCAGTTCGCGGCGCTGAACGACGTCAAGCCCCGCCTGCGCCAGCAGCCCGGTGATTTCGGCGTCGGAAAAGCCAAGACGGCGGTGCGCGTGCTTGTCGCGCAGCGCTTCTTCCTGATGCGGGGCAAAGTCGACGACAAGCAGACGGCCGCCGGGGGCGAGCACCCGCGCCGCCTCGCGCAAGGCGCGGCCCGGATCGTCGAGAAAATGCAGAACCTGATGCATGATCGCAAGGTCGATGGAGTTGCGCTCGGTCGGCAGCGCATAGATGTCGCCCTGGCGCAGTTGCACATTGTCGAAGCCGGTCTCTTCGAGGCGGCCGCGCGCGACGCCAAGCATGGCGGAGGAAAGATCGACGCCGACGGCGCGTTCCGCCTGGGGCGCGAACAACTCAAGCATCCGGCCGGCGCCGGCCCCAAGATCGAGCAGGTTGCGCACCGGTCTGTCGCCGACGACCTGACGCATCGCTTCTTCGACGCGCTCCTCGGAAACGTGCAACGCGCGGATGCGATCCCACTCCTCGGCATGCGCGGCGAAATAGCGGGCGGCGTTCTCGGCGCGTGCGTGGCGCACCTGGGCGAGTCTCGCGCGATCGCCGGCGAGAAGGGCGTCGTCAGCCTCGAGCCAACCCACGATGGCGCGCGCAAGAGCGCCTGCCGGCCCGGCCGGCGACAGCCGGAAAAACGCCCAGGCCCCTTCGCGCCGGCGTTCGATGAGGCCGGCCTCGACAAGGAGCTTGAGATGGCGCGAGACGCGCGGCTGAGACTGGCCCAGGATCGCCACGACCTCGCTGACGGTCAGCTCGGACTGAGCGAGCAACGCCAGAAGACGCAGGCGCGTCTCCTCTCCGGCGGCGTTCAGCGCCGCAAGCGTCGGGTCGAGGGCCAGTTTGGCGACGGACTTCATGAGCGCTCCGTGAGACATAAAGATATCTATATACGTCAAATCAGCTGAGCGCAACCATGGTCGCCTTTTTTGACGGCGGAATGGTCTTGACCGAATCCCAAACCGGGTTCATCTTTTCGTTACATCGCACCTGTCGATCCGACAGCATGGTCGGCAGGTTCGCTCGGGCGGGACCTCGATGCGAACGCGATCCAGGATAGGCCCAGACACCCCCTGTTGATGGGCCGAACCGAGCAACGATGTTGCGAGAGGAGCATGACGCCACCGGGTCAGACCATTTGACCGGCGTTTGGTTCCGGTCACTGGGCGGGCAGGAGCAGCTGCCTGATCCGTCCATCCTCCGAGACAATCGACGACTTTCCGGGCGGCCGAAGGCAAAGGCCAAGCATCGGGCGCCCGTTCACAGACTGGACAATCCAGACTAGCTTCCAAGAGAAGCAAACGGCCCCGTGCGCTCTACACGCCACGGGGCCTGTTTTATTTTCCACCAGCTAAAATCGGGGTTCTGGGCGAAAGTCGAACGCAACCTTCGGCGCGTTCGCCTTGTGAGGCTCGAAACCAGCCGCGGCCGGCTATGCCGGCGCCTTCTCTTCTTCCTTGCTGACGACCTCCAGGAAGGTCTCCGCCGCCTCGCGCCGCTCGAAGACATGCGGCTGCAGACCGCGCTTCGAGAGCGCCTCTTTCATTTTGAGCCGCGCGAAGGCGCTCGTCGCATAGCGGGTCGTCGTCAGATAATAGCGCTGGCTCATATAGTCGATCATTTCGGCGTAATCGTCGTAGAGCGCCTCATTGATCTTCCAGCCGTCGTGATTGACGACCGAGTTGACGCGCTTGCCGACCTTGTCCGACGCCTCGATCAGCGTCTTGCGCAGATCGTCGATGTCCTTCTTGGTTCGCGCGTGCCAGCCTTCGAGATTGACGAAAAGAATATTCCGGTCCGCGTCGTAGGTGACGCGATCGGACATGTTGAGATTGATCAGGTCGGCGAGCAGCCCCATCGGTTCATCGATGAAGATGCGCTTATCCATCACTTCGGGATGTTCGACGATCGGCTTGAATTCCATATGCGCCAGGATATCCCGGTCGATGTCGATCCCCGGCGCGACCTCGATCAGTTCAAGCCCCTTGTCGACGAGTTTGAACACGCAGCGCTCGGTCACGTAATAGACCGGCTGCTTGCGTTTTTGCGCGAATTTGCCGGAGAAGGTGATCTGCTCGACGGCGTTGAGGAACTTCTTGTTCCGGCCTTCCTGCAGAATGTTCACCTTGCCGTCGGCGATTTCGACGCGCAGTCCGCCATTGGTGAAGGTGCCGGCGTAAACCACCAGGCGCGCGTTCTGGCTGATGTTGATGAAGCCGCCGCAGCCGTTGAGGCGGCCGCCGAACTTCGACGTGTTGACGTTGCCCTGCAGGTCGCACTCGGCCATGCCGAGACAGGTCATGTCGAGACCGCCGCCGTCATAGAAGTCGAACTGCTGGTTCTGCTGGATGATCGCGTCGGCGTTGGTCGCCGCGCCAAAGCTCGAACCGGACGCAAGCACCCCGCCGATCGCGCCGGCTTCCGTCGTCAGCGTGATGTAGGGCGTCATCTTTTCTTCGTTGGCGACGGCGGCGATGCCTTCCGGCGCGCCGACGCCAAGATTGACGACGCCGTTCGGCGGCAGCTCGAAACTGGCGCGACGCGCGATGACCTTGCGCTCGTCGAGCGGCATCTTGGCGAACTTTTCGACCGGCACGCGGACTTCGCCGGAAAGCGCCGGATTGTGGATCACGCCGTAGTTCATGCGGTGCATTTCCGGCGGATCGGCGACGACGACGGCCGAGACGAGAATGCCCGGGATATGCACGTCTTTCGGCTTGATCGAGCCCTGTTCGACGATGCGCTCGACCTGCGCGATGACGAGCCCGCCATTGTTATGCGCGGCCATGGCCTGAGCGAGATTGTCGAGAACGAGCGCCTCGCGCTCCATCGAAATATTGCCGGAAGGGTCGGCCGAGGTGCCGCGAATGAAAGCGACGTCGATTTTCGTGGCGATGTAGAAGAGCCACTCCTCGCCCATGATGTTGTGATATTTGACCATGTCCTCCTTGGTGCGGTCATTCACCTTGCCGCCGCCAAAGCGCGGATCGACATAGGTATAAAGGCCGACTTTGGAGAAGAGGCCCGGCTGGCCGGAGGCGCAGGCGCGGTAGAGCTGCGAAATGACGCCCTGCGGAAGATTGTAGCCGCAGATCTTGTTCTCCTGCGCCGCCTGGGCGACCTTCGGCATGCGGCCGAAATTGGCGGCGATGACCCGGCGCAGCAATCCTTCGTGATGAAAGCGCCCGGTGCCGAGGCCCTTGGAGTCGCCGGCGCCCGCCGTCATGATCAGCGTGAGGTCGCGCGGATGCTGGCTCTCGACGAAGCGCTTTTCCAAAGCGGCGTGCAAGGCCTCGGGAATGCAGCTCTGGACGAAGCCGGTTGTGGTTACGACGTCATTGTCGCGAATGAGCGCAATCGCCTCGTCGGCGGTGATGACCTTGTTGTTCGCCATGTCCTCAGGGTTCCCTTGGCTCCCCACTCTTTATTGCGGACCGATGACGTCGCCGCTCTGGTGGGCGTTTTGCTCAAAACGAGCGCTCAACCGTAGAGACCGCGCCGCCCTCGCGCAATAGCGGCGATGCGCCGCAGACCGGCCGCAACCTCGCCAACGCGCGGGAGATTGGCCGTCAGTCGCCTCTGTAGACGCAGCCCTCGAAACAGCTGTCGCGAAAGACGCCAACTTCGGCAAGACCCGGCAAGGTCGGCGCGAGGTCGCGCCAGATGTAGGCGCAGAGATTTTCGAGCGTCGGTTTTCCCAGCCCTTCAAGGTCGTTGAGAAACGAGTGGTCGAGCCGTTCGCGCAGCTCCGCCAGCCTGCGGCCAAGCTTGCCGAGGTCCATCACCCATTGTTCTTCGACGCTGGGGGCGCCCCGCAGGGTGACGCGCACGCGAAAGGAATGGCCGTGGAGATTGCGGTATTTGCCGCCCTCCGGAGCCTCGGGATCATAGAGCGCGTGCGCCGCCTCGAAATAAAACTCGCGGTAAACCTCGAAACTCGACACCGTCACTTCACCCCGATCGCCTTGTGGGTTTGCAAAGACAGACGCCAGCGCGGATGCGCCAGGCAGTAGCTGACCGCGGCCTCCGTATTGCGCGAAACATCCGGCCCGTCCATGGGCTGCAGCAGAAAATGCGCGAAGTCGAGCCGCTCATAAGCGGCCGGGTCAACTCCCTGCTGGGGGAAGACCAGCTTCAATTCCGCGCCGCTCGTCTGGGTCAGCGGCACGCCGCCCTTGGGCGACACGCAGATCCAGTCGATCCCGAAGATGACGGGCAGCGTGCCGTTCGTCTCTATGGCGATTTCAAAGCCTTGGCCATGCAGCGCCGCGACCAAGGCCTCATCGATCTGCAACATAGGCTCGCCGCCGGTCAGCACCGTGAAGCGTTGCACGCGGGCCTCCCCCCACAGCGTGGCCAAATGGCCCGCAAGCGCCGTGGCGTCAGGGAACTTTCCCCCGCCCTCGCCCTCGAAGCCGACGAAGTCCGTATCGCAGAATTGGCATTGGGCGGCGGCGCGATCCTCCTCGCGCCCGCTCCACAGATTGCAGCCGGCGAAACGGCAAAACACGGCGGCGCGGCCCGCGTTGACGCCCTCGCCCTGCAGCGTTTTGAAGGCTTCCTTGACGATGTAGGCCATTTGCCCGCTCTAGCGCGGACGCCGCGCGGCGTAAAGCGAGGCCGCCTCTTACCCGTTCTTGGGAAGCTCCTTGTCCTTACCGTCAGGTTCGGGCGCTGGCTGCGGGCGCGGGTCGAGGCTGCGGATATAGGAGACGATGTCGTCGATCTCCTTGCGCGACAGATGCATGTCGGGCATCGGCGGATGCGGATCCATCAGGAAATGGCCAAGCTTCTTCCTGTCGGTTCGGCGCTGGGAGATATCGAAGAAAGATGGCGCGTCGGCCGAGGCGCTGGTCTGATCCGACGTCACCACATGGCAGGACGCGCACCATCGCTTCGCGACGATCGCGCCGCGCTGGGCGTCGCCCGCAGCAAGCGCCATACTTGCGAAAGCGGCGCTCCCGCCGACGAGGGCTATTGCGAGCGTAAGGCGTCGAAGCTGCATGTGGTTTTCCTTAAGCGTGAGCCATCGATTCGCTTCGCATGAAAGCACAAGCGCGGCTCGCTGGGTATCGGCGCCTCTCATGCAAGCTTGCGTCAGGACGACGCGTTGGCCGCGAGGCGCTGCTGCATTTTTGCAACAGACATGTGTTCTGATTGCAACAGTACGGCGGATTAGCATCTTGCCCACGATTGTCGCTGCGGCAGCCCCTTTTCAGACACAAAAGCTGAGCTAAGGTGATCCGGTCACAAGCTCATTCGAGATGCGGAGACAGGCGCCGAAAGATTTCCTTTCGGCCGCAGGTTCCTTCTTTCCCTCTCGCTGATCAGCGGTGACGGCTGGCGTATGGCCTCAAAGGACGTCGGGCGTCTTCTGGGTTGAAGGAAGTCGAATCATTATGGTCGGAAGCGTTCATACGGGCGTGATTTCAGCCTTTAGGCGCAGGAAGCGCGCGGCATTGCCGATCTGCCTTTTCGCGACGAGCCTGGGCATGCTGGTGACGGCTTTTGTCGCGCCGGCGCCCGCTCTTGACGCGCCGCGAACGACCGCGAGGGCCGAGGCGCAACCTCTGCCGATGTTTAAGGATCCACGCGAGGCTCTGCGCGCCGGAGTCGAAAGCTACCATGCCGGCGACTCCGCGACCTCGGTGACGGCGCTACGCTATGCCGCCGAAGGCGGCGAGCCGCTGGCGAAGTGGAAGCTTGGCAGGATGTACGCCGAAGGCGACGGCGTCATTCGCGACGACGCCAAGGCTTACGAATATTTCGCGCAAATCGTCGATCACTACGCCGACGACGAGCCGGATCCGCGCGAGCGGTCGATGGCCGCGAGCGCCTTCGTCGCCGTGGGGGTTTATCTGCGTGACGGCGTCCCAAGCGCAAAGATCAAGCCCGATCTCGATCGCGCTTTCGATCTGTTCCGTTACGCCGCGACCTATTTCCGCAACGCCGACGCGCAATACAATCTGGCGCGCATGTATCTCGAAGGGGCCGGCGTGAAGAAGAACGTCCGTCAGGGCGTGAATTGGCTGGAGCTTGCGGCGCGCAAGGGCCACCCGCAGGCGCAGGCGATGCTCGGCCGGATGATGTTCACCGGCGAGGCGAGCGGCGAGCCGGAACGAGCGCGGGGATTGATGTATCTGACGCTGGCGCGCGACGCTGCGGGCGGCGCCACTCGCGACCAATGGATCGCGGATTTGCACGCCGAAGCGCTGAACTCCGCCAGCGACGCCGACCGTAGCGCGGCCGTCACCATGCTCGAAGGTTATCTGCGCGAACGCAACTGACGTTCAGATTTCAACCGGCCTGGGCCGCAGCGCCTTTGAACTTCACCGGAATGCTCAAGAAGCGCGCGCCATCGCCGCGCGGCGGCGGAAACTTGCCGGCGCGAATGTTCACCTGAATTGAGGGGAGCAGCAGCCGCGGCGCGGCAAGCTCCTGATCGCGCTTCTGTCGTTCGGCCACGAAGTCTTCCTCGCTGACGCCGTCCTTGATCTGCACGTTCTTGGCGCGCTGCTCGGCGACCGTCGTCTCCCAGGCGTAGACGTCTCGTCCCGGCGCCTTGTAGTCGTGACACATGAAGAGCCGCGTCTGCGGGGGCAGCGAAAGAATGCGGCGGATCGATCGGTAAAGCGCATGCGCGTCGCCGCCGGGGAAATCCGCGCGCGCCGTCCCATAGTCGGGCATGAACAGCGTGTCGCCGACAAACACCGCATCGCCGATCTTATAGGCGACGTCGGCCGGCGTGTGGCCGGGCGTGTAGATCGTTTCGCCCTCGAGTTCGCCGATCTTGAACCGCTCGCCGTCCTTGAAGAGGTGGTCGAAGCAGCCGCCGTCGGCCGTTACATCCTCAGCCCCGAACACCGGCTTAAAGATCTTCTGGACCTTGTCGATGTGTTCGCCGATGCCGATCTTCGCGCCCGTCGCCGCCTTGACGATCTGCGCGGCGGAAAGATGGTCGGCGTGCGCATGAGTTTCGAGAACCCAATCGATTTTTAATCCATCCCGCGCCGCCTCGGCGAGGATGGCGTCGATGGAATGCGAATCGGCGACTCCGCTTGCAGGATCGTAGTCGAGCACGGGATCGACGATCGCCGCGCGCTTCGTGGCGGGGTCGCTGACGATATAGGTGATCGTGTTGGTGGGCTCGTCGAAGAAGGCCCTCACGGACGGCGCCTGCGGCATCGATCTCTCCTTCATTGCAGCGCTCAAGCAATTTTCTTCGTTGGCGCTTTCGCCTTTCCTGCTTGCGCCGTCAGATATATGCGTTATATCTAAATAAGCAATAGCTAATATTATACGCGTGAAGGAGCGACATGCTGACGGCTCTTTCTTTGGACGCCGTGCTGGGTCTGGTTTCCGGCGGACTCGTCGGTTTTACGCTGGCGCTCGTCGGCGGCGGCGGCTCGGTGCTGGCCGTGCCGCTTCTCGTCTATCTTGTCGGCGTGCCCAATCCACATATCGCGATCGGCTCAAGCGCCGCGGCCGTCGCCGTCAACGCCCTGATGAGTCTCGCCAATCATGCGCGCGCACGGACCATCAAATGGCGCTGCGCCTCTGTCTTCGCAGTTTTCGGGGTTGCTGGCGCATTCGGCGGATCGACGCTCGGCAAGATCATCGACGGCGAGAAGCTGCTCGCGCTGTTCGCGCTGTTGATGGTCGTCGTATCCTATCTGATGCTGCGGCGCCGGGGCGCGCTGGGCTATCCAGCGGTCAGGCTCAACCGCGAGAATTTCCCCCGGCTAGTCGGCGCCGGCGCCACGACCGGCGCGCTTTCGGGCTTCTTCGGCATCGGCGGCGGCTTCCTGATCGTGCCGGGGCTGATGTTTGCTTCCGACATGCCGATCTTGAACGCCATCGGCTCGTCGCTCGTCGCCGTCGCCGCCTTCGCGGTGACAACGGCGGCCAACTACGCTGCTTCTGACCTCGTCGACTGGGAGCTTGCCGGGACGCTTGTGCTCGGCGGCGCGTTTGGCGGATTGATCGGGGCTGCGGCGGCGCGACATCTGTCGAAGATGCGCGGCGCGCTGAGCGCCGTCTTCGCGACGGTCATCTTCGCGGTGGCGCTTTATGTTCTCTGGCGCAGCGGCGGCGCGCTCGGGCTACTCGATCACGCAGCGAAATCGGCGTGGATCGCGACGTGATCCGAAGGTTTCTCGCCGGCCCGCATCGATTTGACGATCTCCACCCGCGCCAGCCGATCAGCCGCTTGCGGCGAGAGCAGAAGATGATCGATGCGAAGCCCCTTGTTCTTCTGCCAGGCGCCGGCCTGATAATCCCAGAACGTATAGAGCCCGCCTTCGTCCGACGTCGCTCGCAAAGCGTCGGCATAGCCGAGATTGACCAGGCGCTGATAGGCGGCGCGGGTCTGCGGCAGGAATAATGCGTCACCGAGCCACGCGGACGCCTCATAGACGTCCCGCGGTTCCGGGATGACATTGTAGTCGCCGGCGAGCACCGTCGGCTCTTCGAGGTGAAGCAGCGCCTCCGCATGGCGCGTCAGCGTCTCCATGAAGGCGAGCTTGTAGAGATATTTCTGCGTGTGCGGCGGATTGCCGTTTGGCGCATAGATAGAGGCGACGCGCATGACGCCGCCAGCGCCGTCGGCGATAACCGCTTCAATGTAGCGCGACTGCGCCTCGCCGTCGAAGCCCGGCAGACCGAGAGTGACGTCCTGAAGCGGGGACTTGGAGAGGATCGCGACGCCGTTGAATCCCTTCTGCCCGTGGACAGCGACGTTATATCCGGCGTCTTCGATTTCGAGTCGCGGAAAAACGTGATCCTCGCACTTCGTTTCCTGCAGGCAGAGCGCGTCCGGCGCGGCCTCGCGCAGAAAGGCGAGAAGCGGCGCGAGACGCTGCCTGACAGAATTGACGTTCCAAGTCGCGATGCGCACCGTCGGCTCCCAACGCCGCGCGCGTCAATCCAGACGATATGTGGCGTGGCAGGCGTTGCAGGCTTGCACGACTTGCGACAGTTCGGCAAGCGCGGGACGCATGTCGCCGCCGGGCCCGATCTTGGCCGCCTCCTGCGCGAATTTGCTCGCCTGCTCATGCATCGTCAAACCAAGCGCGCGCATCTCGTCGGGCATGTGATGCGCCATCATCGCCGGCATATCGCCGAGTTCGCCGCTCTTGGCGTTCGGCTTGCACGCCGCCGCGCCGGACGACGCCATGCCGAGGCGCGTGTCGGCGATTTTCGCCGCGCCCGCGCCGTCGCCCTTGCCCAAAGCCGCCAGGATCTCGGCGACCGACTCGGCATGCCCGCGCATATTGGCGAGCATATGCGCGCGCATCGGCGCCGGAAGATCGACCTCCTGGCGCGTGTCGCGCATCTTCGGCGACATTTTCATATGCTCCATGTTCATCTGCTTCATATGCGCGCTGTGATCGTCCGTGTCGTCGCCCGCGATAGCTGCGGCGCCGAAGAGCGACAGTCCGCATGCCGCGGCTAAGAGAAATCTTCCCATTCTGGCCTCCCCCTTTATGTGACAACGGCAAGCGTAGCGCGCCAGGCGCCACCGCGCGCGGGACGAATCGTCACGGCTGCGCATTGGCGGGCAGAGTGATGATCTGCCCCTGGCGCAACTTTTTATGATTGAGCGCCGGATTGGCGACGGCGATGTCGCGCCAGCGCTTTTCGTCGCCATAGAGCCGTTTGGCGATCGCGCGCAGCGTGTCGCCGCGTCGCACCGTATAGGTCTTCGGCACGGCGGCCGAGGCTGGAGGGCTTTGCGTCGCTTGAGGCGCGCCCTGAACCGCCGAGTCGACAGGGACGGGTGGCTGAGATGGCGCGGCCGGCTTTGCGTCGACGACGACGAATTCCCCGCGCAACATGCCCATCCAGCAGCTCCAGGGAATGACGCCGGTCTTTTCCGGCGTGAATTCGATCGTCTGCCGTCCCGGCTTGACGTCGAATTCGAGGTTCAGGGATGGAACGAGAATACGATTGTTGCAGGTCGTCACTTGCGTCGCGTTGATCACCCATTTGACCGGCACGCCGCGCAGCAGCGTGAAGCGGCTGGGCGTGAAGCCCAGACCATTGGCCTCCATCTCGATGGTTTGAGTTTTCGACGCGGGATCCTGCTGTTGGGCGCGTTCAACGGGCGCCGGGCTTCGCCAGCTCGTCATTAGCGACGCGAGATCGGCGCCCGAGCCTGTGAGGATCAATCCGCGATTGATCATCACCGCGCCAAGCGCGACGACGATCACGCCAGAGGCCGTCAACAGACGATGAGTCACGGCGCCCGAGATCACTGTCGTCAGCGCGCCGAAGGCAAGCATCACCGGCAAAGTTCCAAGACCGAAGACGAAGAGCGTTTTTGCGCCCTCTACCGGGCTGCCTGTCCCTGCCGCCATCACATACATCGCCTGTAGCGGTCCGCAGGCGATCATCAGACCGTTGAGAAGACCGATCACGAACGGTCGATGGCGCGCGCCGCCCGCCTCGCGATTGACCCATTTCTGCAGCGGGCCAGGCAGTCCGAACCGGAAGCGGCGCAGCGGCGCGAACAGCCCGAGCATATTGAGCCCGAAGATGAGCAGGAAAGCGCCCGCCGCGACTCCGGCGACGCCGCGCAGCACGGGCGTGAAAGCGATGAAGGCGCCGAGCCAGCCGAAGGCGGCGCCGATCGCCGTGTAGGACAGCGTCTTTCCGGCGCCATAGGAGAGGTGCGAGACAAAGGACGAGCGTCCCGCCCGCGCATCGGCTGCGGCGTAACTCACGACAAAAGCGCCGCACATGCCGACGCAGTGGAAGCCTGTCAGGAGCCCCAAGAGAAACAGGAGGCCGAGACTCATATGCTGAGCGATGTCCGGCTCGCCCTCGGCGCTGATCCAGCGCGTATCGAACAAAATCAAGGCGGCGAGTCCGGCAAGCGCGGCGACGATGATCGCCAATCTGATGAAAGGCGAACGCCGGCGCTGCGCCTCTTCCGTTAGAACGACGCGATAGCCGTTCTGCTCGACGCTGTTGCGAATCGCGCTGAAATTGGTCGCATCAGCGTCATAATCGACGATGACCGTTTCGGTCGGATAGCTTGCCGAGACGCTGCGCACGCCCGCGAGCTTTCTAACCGCAGCCTCGATGACATGCTCACAGCCGTGGCAATGCATGCCGCGGGCGTGAAAGGTGATCGCCGTTTCATTCATTTAGGTTAACGCCTCGCCGCGCAGCGTCGGACCACGACCGACGCTCCGGCGTCGGCCGCGCTGCTCATTCCATCTTCGCGCCGTGGCCTGTGCGAGACGGACAGAGTTACTTTCCTAATTACTTGCCGATTTACTTGCCGATTTACTTGCCGATTTACTTGCCGATTTACTTGCCGAGCGTATCCATGCCCAGAAGCTTATAAGCGGGGCAGAAATTCACGAAGGCCGTCGTCAGCGGAATGAGCCCGACGAGCCCCCATAGCGACTGCGGACCGATGAAGACGAGGCTAAGCAAGAGGAGTCCGGCGACGATGCGGATGATCCGGTCGGTCCTTCCGATATTTGCGATCATGACTGTCTCCTTCTCTGCGGCGATCGGAATGTCAGGCTATCGCCTCGCGTGAGAGCGCACAGCGACTAAGTCTCGCTTCAGCGCGCGCGGCTATTTCTGCCTGTCGTCGTCGTCGAGCTCGAGCCACATGGCGTTGAGAATGGCGAACGCGCAGGCGAGCCCAAGCCCTAATATCCAGGAAAAATACCACATCTCACGCTTTCTCCCGCTCAATAGTAATAGTCATCGCCGCGACGGATCGCCGCCTCGGTCACTGCGCCGCGCAGCACGTAATAGACCCAACTGGTGTAGGCGAGGACGATCGGCAGAAAGACGATCACCACGACGAGCATGAGCGAGAGCGTCGCTTTGCTCGACGACGCGTCCCAGACCGTCAGGCTTTGGCTCGGGTGGGTCGAGGATGGCAGCAAGAACGGGAACATGCTGAAGCCCGCCATGGTTGCGACGCCCGCGACCGAAAGGCTGCTGGCGAGAAACGCGATCCTGCCCGCCGAGAAGGCGAAGGCCAACGCCGCAACGAGCGCGCCCGTGTACGCCAGCGCGGGCGCAGCGATCATCCAGGGGTAGGCGCGGTAATTGTCGAGCCAGGCGCCGGCTTGCCGCGTCACCGACTTCGCCAGCGGATTGGAAGGCCCGGCGTGGTCGATGACGCCGTCGATGCGAAATCCTTCGACGCCGAGCATGGTCCACAGTCCCGCGGCGGAAATGAGCAGAACGAGCAAGATCGCCGCGAGCGCGCCATATCTGCGGGCGCGGACCGAAACCTCTCCCTCGCTCTTCACGCTCAGCCAGCCGGCGCCTTGCATCGTGAGCATCGCGACGCTCACGAGACCGCAGAGCAAGGCGAAGGGATTAAGCAGACCGAGAAGGCCGCCCTCATAGGTCGCGCGCAGCGCCTGATCGAAATGGAAGGGAACGCCCTGTAGAAGATTGCCGAAGGCGACGCCGAAAATCAGCGCCGGGACAAATCCCGAAACGAAGAAGACCCAGTCCCAGGTCTCGCGCCAGCCGCTCTCGGATCTTTTGTCGCGGAAGGTGATCGCCACCGGCCGCAGAATGAGACCGATCAGCACCAGCAACATCGCAAGATAGAAGCCGGAGAAGGACACCGCATAAAGCGGCGGCCAAGCCGCGAAGGCGGCGCCGCCCCCGAGAATGAACCAGACCTGATTGCCCTCCCAGACAGGACCGATCGTGTTCAGGCTCACGCGCCGCTGCGCATCGTTCCGCGCGACGAAGGGATGCAGCATGGCGACGCCAATGTCGAAGCCGTCCAGAACGGCGAAGCCCACAAGCAACACGCCGAGAATCGCCCACCAGATGAAGCGAAGCGTCATATAGTCGAACATCGCTTTCGCCTTTCCTATCGGGTTTGCGCCGGAGCCGGCACGGGAAGCACGGGCGCGCCGGAGCGTTGAGGCTTGGCCTCCTCCCGCGGTCCAATGCGGACATATTTGACGATGAGCCCAACATCGATGATGGCCAGCGCGCTGTAGAACAGCACGAAGGCCGCGAGGCTCGCCGCGACATTCGACGCGGGGATGTTGGAGACGCCCAGGAACGTCGGCATCGTGCCGTCGATGATCCACGGCTGCCGGCCATATTCGGCGACGATCCAGCCGAGTTCGGCGGCGACCCACGGTAGCGGCAGGCTATACATGACCATGCGCAGGAACCAGGGCTTCCCGCAGCGGCGCTTGCTCGACAGATAGAACGCGACGGCGAACAGCGCGATGAAATAGAACCCAAGCGCCACCATGATTCGGAACGACCAGAACAGCACCGGCACGTCGGGGATCGTCGACATCGCCGCTTCATGGATCTGCGCGTCGGTCGCATTCTCGATGTCTGGACGAATGCGCTTGACGAGCAGCGAATGGCCGACGTCGCGCATCGATGCATCGAGTTCAGGCGGAACGACGGCGTTGGGATGGCCGCCTTCTTTCGCGAGCCACTGATACCCCGCCATGCCGTTGCGGATGCGCGTTTCCGCGCGCTCGACCAACGCTTTCACGCCTTCAACCGGCTTATCGAGAGAGCGCGTCGCGATCAGGCCCAGGAGATAGGGTATGCGAATTTCGTCTTTCGTCGTTTCGCTCTTGAGATCGGGAAAGCCGAAGACCGTAAAGGACGCTGGCGGCGGCTCCGTCTCCCACATCGCCTCGATCGCGGCGATCTTCATCTTCTGGTTCTCGCCCGCCGTATAGCCGCTCTCATCGCCGAGCACGACGACCGAAAGCGCGGAAGCGAGGCCGAAGCTCGCCGCCACCGTCAGCGAGCGGCGAGCGATATCGACATGACGTCGATTCAAAATGAAATAGGCGGCGATCGACATGACAAACATCGCGCCCGTCACATAGCCGGCGCTGACCGTGTGCACGAATTTCGATTGCGCCACGGGATTGAACAACACCTCGGAGAAGGACGTGAGCTCCATGCGCATCGTCTGCGGATTGAACGCGGCGCCGACCGGGTTCTGCATCCAGGCGTTGGCGACAAGAATCCACAGCGCCGAAAAATTGGCGCCGAGCGCCACAAGCCAGGTGACGACGAGATGCTGCACTTTGCTTAAGCGTTTCCAGCCGAAGAAGAACAGGCCGACAAAGGTCGCTTCAAGGAAGAAGGCCATCAGGCCTTCGATGGCGAGCGGCGCGCCAAAAATGTCGCCGACATAATGCGAGTAATAGGCCCAGTTGGTGCCGAACTGGAATTCCATGGTTACGCCGGTGGCGACGCCCATGGCGAAGTTGATGCCAAACAGCGTGCCCCAGAATTGCGTGGCGTCGCGCCAGACGACACGCCCTGTCATCACATAGACGCTTTCCATGATCGCGAGCAGCAGCGCGAGGCCCAGCGTCAGCGGCACAAAAAGGAAGTGATACATCGCCGTCAGCGCAAATTGCAGACGCGAGAGCGTGACGACGTCGAATTCGAACATTTTGAGCTCCTGAACGATGTCAGCGCGGCGCGCTGGCGGACAGCGCTTCCGCCATCTGCGCCGGCGTCACCTTGATGCGATGCGCGGGACCGAAAAACGCGATGTAAAGCGCAACGAGCGCCAGCAGCTTGAACCCAAGCGCGATGGCGATCTCGCGTCCCAATGGTCTTGTGCGCATCGACCCATCCCCTAGCGTTGCATGCCTTAGCGTTGCATGGCTCCGCCGCCGCCTTATGACAATGCGCGGCGCAGCCGTTCGATGCCGAGCAGTTTCATGATGTACCGCTCATAGACAGGCTCGCTCTGTCCCTTGCGGACCTTGCGCAGGAAGTATTTTTCATAGGCGATCTTCGCAAGATGCACCCACCGCCCCTCGCTCGACCAATTGACATTGCGCGGCGGAATCTGCGGCTTGGCGACGAAGGCGACGCCCTTGTCGCCGAAATCCGCCAAGCAAACCGCATTCCACGTGCCTTCTTCTTTTGCTTCGCGCCCAGCGATCAGCGCGGCGATATTATGCGCCGTCGCGGTCACCATCGATTCGATCATGTAGCCGGTCTTCGGCGTGCCCGTCGGCACCGGCGTCGCCTCGACAGGCGGGATCGCAACGCAGACGCCGACGCCGAAGACATTTCGATATTTCGGATTGCGCTGATTCTTGTCGATGATGACGAAGCCGCGCGGATTGACCAGTCCCTCGACGCCCATCAGCGCGTCGACGCCCTTGAACGCAGGCATCACCATGGCGAATTTGAACGGCACTTCGTGCTCTTTCTTGACCTGCCCCTGATCGTCAAGCTCGGCGCATTTGAGAAGGCCGGGTTCTATGGCGGTCGTCTTGGCGTTGACGATCCATTTGATGTCGCGATCGCGGAACGCCGATTCGAGCATTCCCTTCGTATCGCCCACGCCCCCCAAACCCAGATGGCCGACATAAGGCTCGGACGTGATGTAGGTCATCGGCACCTTGTCGCGGATGCCGCGCCGACGCAGATCGGTGGAAAGGATCATGGCGTATTCATACGCCGGACCAAAGCAGGAGACGCCGGGCGCGGCGCCGACGATGATCGGACCAGGATCCTTGCAGAACTCTTCATAGGCCTTCGACGCCGTCTCGGCATGCTGCAACGTGCAGACCGAATGCGTATGTCCGCCATGCGGCCCAAGTCCCGGCACTTCCTCGAAAGCGAGCTTGGGACCGGTCGCAATAACGAGATAGTCGTAGGCGACGCTCTCGCCATTCTGCAGTTCGAGACGGTTTTCGTCAGGCAGAACGCGCTTCGCGCCCACCGGAATGAAATTGATCTTTTTCTTCTTGAAAACCGGCGCGAGCGGCACCTTGAGTTCTTCCGGCTTGCGCCATTGCACGGCGAGCCACGGGTTGGACGGCGTGAACTGAAAATTCTCGAGTTCCGATACGACCGTCACCTGATGTTGCTTTGCAAGTCCCTCGCGGACTTCGAGCGCCGCGGCGACGCCGCCGATCCCCGCGCCCATGACGACGATATGAGCCATTTAAGTCCCCCCTTGCGCTTGGCGCGCATCACGTTTCGCGCTGACGGTTGCGCTCATTGGCGATGACATGCACGCTGGGCGCGCGCATGTCCGCGACTTAGTCACGCTGTGCGTCGCAGAGCGATCGCAACGCCGCCAGATTGACGATCTCGGCGCCGCCGCGCGACAATTTCACCCAGCCTGAACGCTCAAACGCTTTCAGCGTACGGCCGACGACTTCACGCGCGGTGCCGAGATCCGCGGCCAGCGCCTGCTGCGTCGCCGCGATTTTGTCGCCGGCGCCGCGCAGCGCGAGAAGACGTTCGGCCAAGCGAACATTGATGCGTGTGCAGACAATTTCCTCAATGCGCGACATCAGCGAGGCAAGTCGCTTGCCGTAGCCGTCGAACACCAGCGCACGGAAACCTTCCGACGCATTCATCAGCGCGTTGAACCGATCGGCGGGCACGACATAGGCGGTGACGTCGGTTTCGGCGACGCCCTCGGCCGCATAGGCGTCGTCCGAGAGCAGCGAGGCAGTGGTGAGAACGCAGGTTTCGTTCGCGCCGACCCGGTAAAGCACGATTTCACGACCCGATTCGGTCACCCGCTGCACGCGCACCGAGCCCGAAACAATCAGCGGAAAATGCGCGCAATAATCGCCGGGCCGGAACAGTACGGCGCCTCTCGGAATTTGCTTGCGCATGGCGGAGTCCCGCAGAAGCGTCTTCGTCGCGGCGTCGAGGCTGCGCAAGGAGGGCGTTTCGTCGATCCAATCAGACGGCATCGTCTGCCCTTCGTCGCTCACGATCCAAAGACTTCACTCAGGCGCGCTGCGAACGATTAACGCACCCATGCTGAACGTCGATAACGTTTAGAAGGCGGCGCCCGATTTGGCGCCGTACCGCTTCAGCGCCATCGCCAATGGGCAGAGGCCGGTGAAGGCCGCCTGCAACAGGTTGACGCCGACGAAAGCTGTGAGCAAGAGCCACCACGGACTGAATAACTGCGCCAAAAGCAGGCTCAGGAGGATCATTGTCCCGGCAAAGGCCATGATAATGCGATCAATGCTCATCGCGTGAGTTCCTTCGATTTGGCGCGCGCGCGCGGTTTGGCCGGCTTGCCGCACTGGTCGGCGCAGAACATTTCATAGAGCAGTCCGATGATCCGCGAGACGTTTCCATCGGACAAGGAATAGTAAATCGTCTGCGATTCGCGGCGGGTCTTGACGAGCTTGTCTTCGCGCAACCGCGCAAGATGCTGCGAGAGCGACGATTGGCTCAGCCCTATCGCCTCCTGCAGCTTTGTCACCGACAGCTCGCCCCCGTGCAGCTGACAAAGCACCATCAACCGATGGCGATTGGCGAGCGCTTTGAGAAAGCTTTCGGCCTCCGCAGCCTTCGGCGCGAGCGCGAGCAGATTTACATTCATGATATCTAAATTACAATTATCGAATATAATTGTCAAGCGCGCCTGAGGCGCCTCCGAAGAGCGCTTATGTCGCATTCAAGCCGACAGAAATCCAGTATATTACGTTCATCTAATTTAATGGAATCGTCCAAGGATGGACGAATTGCGAAGGGAGAGAGAAATGGCTGGATGTCTCGCGCCGACGCGCCGCTCCTTGATGTTGCTGTTGGGCGCGACAGCGGCTGGTCTGAGCACAACGAGCGCGCAAGCGAAGTCGAGCAAATCGGCGGCCGCCTATCGCGGCGCGCCGAACGGCCGGCAAAGTTGCGCCAACTGCTCCTGGTTCAACGCCCCATCGGGCTGCGGCGTGGTGAGCGGGCCCGTCAGCGCACGTGGCTGGTGCAATCTTTGGGGCTGACGCGATCGCGCGAATTCGGCGGCCGCGCGCCGTCCTCCCTTCCGCGAACTTAAATTCGCTGTTGCTAATTTACGTCTTTCGCATATAACTGGCCGCATGAGATCAATGTGCCGCTTCCATTTGGCGCCGACGGCGCTCCTCGCCGCGCTTGCCTTGTCCTCGGGCGTCAAGGCCGGAGAGGTCACGATCCGGGTCGCCCCGGTCGAGGACCTTAAAGCCGTCGTGGCCTCCGTCGAGCCTGCGCACCAATTGACGGCGCGGGCGCGCATCGGCGGCACCGTGAGCGCGCTCAAGATCAAAGAGGGCGATGACGTCGCCGGCGGCGCGGAGATCGCGTCAGTCGTCGATCAGAAACTTTTTCTGCAAATGCAGGCGCTCGATCAGCGCATCCGCTCTCAACAGGCGCAGCGCGAGAAGGCGCAGGGCGATTTCGATCGCGCGCAGGAACTGTTTCGGCGCGGCGTCTACACCAAGGCGCTCTTTGATCAGGCGAAGACGGCGCTCGACGTCGCCGAACGCAACCTCTCGGCCCTGCGCTCCGATCGCAGCGTGATCGAACAGCAGGCGGCGGAAGGCTCGGTGCGCGCGCCGGGACCAGGGCGCATCCTCACCATTCCGGTTTCCGTGGGGCGCGTCGTCATGCCCGGCGAAACCATCGCGACGATCGCCGAAGACAAATATATCCTGCGCCTGCAATTGCCAGAGCGCCACGCGCGTTTCATGCGGGCCGGCGACAAGGTTGAAATTGGCGCGCGCGGCCTGCACGAAGAGGCGGGCGGCGGGCGCAAGCAGGGTCGCGTGCGCATCGTCTATCCCGAAATTCAGGGCGGCCGCGTCATCGCCGACGTCGACGTTGTAGGCCTCGGCGACTATTTCGTCGGCGAACGGGCGCGGGTTTACGTCACGACGGGCAAGCGTGACACGATCATCATCCCGCGCAGCGCGGTCTATCGACGCGCCGGCGTGGATTTCGTCCGACTCGCCTCCGGCGAAGAGGTCGTCATTCAGCTTGGCGAAGCCCACGGCGACGGCGTCGAGATTCTCTCCGGTCTGCACGACGGCGACGCGGTGTCGACGCCATGAGCGCAGAGTTTCGCCCCGGCATTTCGGGAACGCTGACCCGCACCTTCATCAATTCGCCGCTGACGCCGCTGCTGCTGATCGCCTCGATTCTCGTCGGGCTGATCGCGCTGCGCTCGCTGCCGCGCGAGGAGGAGCCGCAGATCTCCGTGCCGATGGTCGACATTATGGTGTCAGCCAACGGCTATAAGGCTGAGGACGCGATCGAACTCATCACGCGCCCGCTTGAGGACATCATCAAGGGCGTCAACGGCGTCGAGCATGTCTATTCGCAGACGCGCGACGACAATGTGGTCGTTACGGCGCGCTTTTATGTCGGCACGCCGCAGGACAACGCCGTGCTGCGCATTCACGACAAGATACGCGCCAATATCGGCGAATTGCCGAAAGGGATTCCCGAGCCGCTGATCATCGGCCGAGGCATTGATGACGTGGCGATCGTCGTGCTGACGCTGTCGGCGAAGCCGGAGCGCGCTGATCGATGGACCGACAATGGCCTCTATCAGGTCGCCGAGGAATTGCAGCACGACCTCACCAAGGTCAATGACGTCGGCTTAAGTTACATCGTCGGCGGCAGCCCCAATCAGATCCGCGTCGAGCCCGATCCAGAACGCCTGTCGCAATATGGGATGACGCTCAATCAGCTCATCGACAAGCTGACCAACGCCAACCGCTCCTTTCTCGTCGGCGCGTTTCGCGAGGCCAATCGCGCCGTGCCGGTCGTCGCCGGCCAAACCTTGCAGGGCGTTCCCGATGTCGGCCTGCTGCTCCTCACCACGAGAGACGGACGGCCGGTCTATGTGAAAGACGTCGCCGATGTGCGCGTCGGCGCGGCCGAGCCAGACCGACTCAGCTGGACCATGACCCGCAACGCCGCCGGCGGCCTTGATAAGCGCCCCGCTGTCAGCATCGCGATCGCCAAGCGTAAGGGCGCTAACGCCGTCATCGTCGCCGACGAGGTCATGCATCGGCTGGAGGCCGTCAAGGGCCGCATCGTTCCCGACGATATTGAGATCGCGGTGACGCGCGACTATGGCGAGACGGCCACCGAAAAGGCCAACGAGCTGCTCTTCCATCTGGCGCTGGCGACCGTCTCGATCGTCGCGCTCATCGTGGTGATGGTCGGCTGGCGCGAGGGCGTCGTCGTCTTCGTCATCATTCCGACGACCATTCTGCTCACGCTTTTCGCCTCATGGCTGATGGGCTACACGATCAATCGCGTCAGCCTTTTCGCGCTGATCTTCTCGATCGGCATTCTGGTCGACGACGCCATCGTCGTCGTTGAAAACATCGTGCGCCACTGGCATATGCGCGGCTCCCGCAGCCTGATCGATACGGCTGTCGAGGCCGTGGCCGAAGTCGGCAATCCGACGATCGTCGCGACGCTCACCATCGTCGCCGCGCTGCTGCCGATGATGTTCGTCTCCGGTCTTATGGGGCCCTATATGAGTCCCATTCCCGCGAACGCTTCGCTCGCGATGATCTTTTCTTTTTTTGTCGCCATGACCATCACGCCCTGGCTTCTGCTCAAAGTCGCCGGCGGGCGTTTCGCGCAGGAGCGCGGCGACGGCGTCGACCATGCGCATGAACGCGGCCCCATGGGCAATTTTTATGTGCGCGTCGCGACGCCCTTGCTGAAGGGCCGAAAGCGCTCGCAGTGGTTTCTTGCGGCCGTCGGCCTCGCGACGCTTCTCTCCATGGCGCTCTTCGCAACGAAGACGGTGCGCGTGAAGCTGCTGCCCTTCGACAACAAGTCGGAGATCGCTGTCGTCGTCGATCTGCCGCGCGGGGCTTCGCTCGAAGAAACGGATCGGGTGCTGACGGCGGCGGCCGAGCGCCTGAAGGACATTCCGGAGTTGACCTCGGTTCAGTCCTATGCGGGCGCGGCCGCGCCATTCAACTTCAACGGTCTGGTGCGGCATTATTATATGCGCAAGGCGCCGGAGATGGGCGATCTGGCGATCAATCTGCAGCCGAAGGCCGAGCGCAGCCGCGCGAGCCATGCGATCGCGCTCGAAATTCGCAAGCGGCTTGAAGGCCTTCCCGCGCCCGAGCATACTGCGGTCAAGGTCGTCGAAGTGCCCCCTGGCCCGCCGGTGCTGTCGACGCTGCTCGCCGAAATTTATGGTCCGGACGCACAGTCGCGGCGCGATTTCGCGGCGAAGGTGCGCAAGGCTTTTGACGCGGTCGATTTCGTCGTCGACACCGATGACAGCTTCGGCCAGCGCGCCGAGCGCCTGCGCTTCGAGATCGATCAGGAAGCGCTCGAATATCACGGCGTCGAAGAGCGCGCCGTCTACGACACGATCGGCGCTCTGGTCGGCGGCGTGAAGATCGGCTTTTCGCAAAAGGGCGGCGGCGCGAAGCCCATCGATATTTCCGTGGCGTTGCCGCGCGGGGCGATGACGCCCAGCGAGCGCATCCTGTCGACGCCGCTGCCTGCCGGCGGCACGGCGCGTCAGGGCGCCAATGTCGAGCTCGGCGATGTGGTCAAGGCGACGCGCGAACTCGGCTCCTATCCGATTTTCCGCCACAACGGCCGCTTCGCCGAAATGGTCAGCGCCGAGGTCGCCGGACGTTTCGAAGCGCCTATTTATGGGATGCTCGCGGTCGAAGACGCGATCGACAAGATCGATTGGGGCTCCTCAGGTCCGCCGACGATCAAATATCACGGCCAACCGCTCGACGATTCCAAGCCCACGCTGCTCTGGGACGGCGAGTGGGAGGTGACCTATGTCACCTTCCGCGACATGGGCGCAGCCTTCATGGTGGCGCTGCTCGGCATCTATCTTCTCGTCGTCGCGCAGTTCGGCTCGTTCAAACTGCCGCTGGTCATCCTAGCGCCGGTGCCGCTGACGCTCGTCGGCATCGTCATCGGCCATATCCTGTTTAACGCCGCCTTCACCGCCACCTCGATGATCGGCTTCATCGCGCTTGCCGGAATCGTTGTGCGCAATTCGATCCTGCTCGTCGACTTCATCCGACATTTGCGCGCCGGCGGCATGAGCTTGCGCGCGGCGCTGATCGAAGCGGGCGCCGTCCGCTTCAAGCCGATCTTTCTCACCGCCGCCGCGGCGATCATCGGCGCGGCCTTTATCCTTACCGATCCGATCTTTCAGGGCCTCGCCATTTCGCTGGTCTTTGGCCTCGCCTCGTCGACGGCGCTGACCTTGCTTGTCATCCCCGCGATCTATGTCGTCTTGCGCGACGACGAAGTCCCAAGGAGTGCGTCATGATCGAAGACTGGGCGGCGCTCGCCAAGAAGCTCTCCGCCGACATAAGAGAATTGCGCGTCGGCTCGCCTGAGGTGATGAAGGCCTTTTCGGCGATGGCGATATCGGCGGGCGCGCAAGGCGCGCTCGACCCCAAGACAAAGGAACTGATCGCGCTTGCGGTCAGCGTCGCGGTGCGCTGCGACGATTGCATCGCTTTCCACGCCAAGGCCGCGTCACAGCGCGGCGCGACGCGCGAGGAGGTGATGGAGACGCTCGCCATGAGCATCTACATGGGCGCCGGACCATCGGTGATGTATGCGAGCCACGCGCTCGCGGCGTTCACCCAGTTCGACGCCGAAAAGCAAGCCTGAGAAGAAAGGAACGAACAATGGCTCTGGGCTCTCTCTTGTCGAAACTCACGGGCGGCGGCGCGGCGCCGACGATCGAGCATGACGATTTCTGCCGCGTCGTCGCGGACAAATCCTGCGCCATCGTCGATGTGCGCGAGCCGCATGAATATGGCGCCGGGCATGTCCCGGGGGCCAAGAACATGCCGCTCTCGAGCTTCGATCCGACAAAGCTTCCGAAGGGCGACGTTGTCCTCATTTGCCAGGCGGGCGGGCGTTCGGCCAAGGCGCTGGCCCAGGCGCAGGGCGCCGGACGAAAGGATCTTCGCCACTATGCGCCGGGCACCGGCGGTTGGCGCGCGCGCGGCGGCGCGGTGGAATAGTCAAACCCGCGGGTTGACCTGCGCGATCTATCGTCCCCGACGCGCAAAGCGCGATCGGGGATCCAGATATCACGTAAGTCGCGATCGCTTCGCCAAGCGAAACGTCGCGACCTACGCCAATGCAGGTTACGCCGCCTTGCCGACTTTGGTCGCTTCCGAGACCTCGTTGATCTTGCCGGTCTTCACATCATAGATGTAGCCGTAGATCGGAATGTTTTTCGGCACCAGCGGATGCGAACGGATGCGCGCGACGTCCTGCGCGACGCTTTCCTCCTGATTCTCGATCGTGTGCCACTTGATGAAGTGGCCGGCCGCGCAGCCGCCGCCATGTTGCGGGTTAGACCAGTTCTCTCCGTCGAAACTCGCCGTCGCGAGACTGTCATCCAGCAAGTCGCTCATGATCTCGTCGCAGAAGAGCTCCATCCCGCAATTGGTGTGGTGAATGACGAACCACTCCTTGGTGCCGAGCAGCTTATGAGAAATGACGAGCGAGCGAATCGCGTCATCTGACGCGCGGCCGCCGGCGTTGCGGATCACATGCGCATCGCCTTCCGACAGTCCGGCGTATTTCGCGGGATCGAGACGCGCGTCCATGCAGGTCAGGATCGCGAAACCGCGCGCCGGCGGCAGCGCAAGTTCGCTCTTGCTTCCGAAATTGGCGGCGTAAGCATTGTTCGCGGTTACGACCTCGTTGACGATCTGGCTTGCCATGTCTCTCTCCCGTGTTAGCCGTGTTGCTTTTGCAAAATCTTTTTTGACCTTTCTCAACATTGAAGCGCTTCAGCTTCGTTTTCAAGCAGACAAGACGCACGATCTTCGTGACATAGTCGCTTGACGATCAGCGATATATATTTCGGGAGCGTCTAAGGTGATACTGTATAACGTTCGCGCCGATGCGCAGGTCTAAGGGAGATGGTTGTAACGAATGTCCGATTCCGCAGAGTTTTTTCCTGGTTTCGCTTCGCATTGGATCGATGCGCCGGCTGGAAAGTTATTCGCCCGCGTCCACGGCGAGGGCCGGCCTCTGGTTCTGTTGCATGGGTTCGGCGAGACGCATGTCGCGTGGCGCAAAATTGCGCCGGCGCTCGCCAAACGCTTTACGGTCGTCGCCATGGATCTTCGCGGCTATGGCTGGTCGGCGGTTCCGGCGAGCGAGAAGGGCGCGAACTATAGCAAGCAGGAAATGGCCGCCGATGTCGTCGCGGTCATGGAGTCGCTCGGCCATGTAAGCTTCGCGCTTGTCGGTCACGACAGGGGCGCGCGCGTCGGCCAGCGGCTTGCGCTCGATCAGCCCGGTCGGCTCGATAAGATTGCGCTCATCAATATCGCGCCGATCAACGATGAGTTCGGCGATGCGGATTTGCAGCGAGTCGGACGCGCGCGTTTCCTCGCGGCTGATGCGCCCAAGCCCGAAGAGCTGATCGGCCTCGATCCGATCGGCTTTCTCGACGATGCGCTGATGAATGCAACCAAGGCGAAGTCGCTGGAGCCGTTCGGCGCGGAGGCGCTCGCGGCCTATCGCCAAGCCTTCAACGACCCGGCGCGCATTCACGCCTTCTGCGAGGACTTCCGCGCCGGCGCCACCATCGATCGCGAGCATCTCGCGGCCGACAAGGCTGAGGGAAAAAGGCTCGCCATGCCGACGCTCATCGTCGCGGGCGCCGCCACCTTTCCGGCGAACGGCCCCTCGCTCGCCGCCGCGTGGCGCGAATGGGGCGATGATGTCGCCGAGGCGCGCGTCGATTCCGGCCTTTATCCGATGGAGGAGGCGCCGGCGGAGACGCTTGCCGCACTGGAGAAATTCCTGTGAGCCTCTATCGCGGCAAGACCGTCGCGCTCGCCCTTGGGGGCGGGGGCGCGCGCGGACTTGCGCACATCTGCGTGCTCGAGGCGCTCGACGAACTGGGCGTGCGGCCGGTGGCCATCGCCGGCGCCTCGATCGGCGCCATCGTCGGCGCCGCTTACGCCGCGGGCTTCTCGGGCGCGGAGCTGCGCGCCCACACTCAGGCCATTCTCAAGAACCGCATCGGACTCGCGCGCCGGCTGCTGCATGCGCGGGCGCGGGGGCGAAAGCGGCTGCTGTCCCGCGTCGCGCATCCGCTGCTATTCGACGGCGAGCGCTTTCTTCACGCCTTCTGGCCCGAAGGCATGCCGGAACGCTTCGAAGATCTAAGCATTCCGCTGCAGGTCGTCGCCACTGATTTTCGCCGCCGCATCGAGGCGGTTTTCGCCACGGGACCATTGCGTCCCGCCGTGGCTGGGTCGATGGCTATTCCAGGCATCGTGCGCGCCGCCACGAGCGATCACGGCTATTTCGTCGATGGCGGATTGGTCAATCCCCTTCCTTATGACCATCTCTGGGGTCTTGCCGACATCGTGATCGCCGTCGACGTCTCCGGCAATTTCGGCGTCGAGACCGGCAAGGGGCCGCCGTCCGCCTTCGAGACGATGATCGTCGCGAGCCAGATCATGATGAACGCGATCAGTTCGCGCATGATCGCCGAGCGGCCGCCCGACGTGCTCATCCGACCGGAAGTGCATCAATATCTCGCGCTGGACCTCTTCAAGGCGTCGCGCATTTTCGCCGCCGGCGACGCCTGCCGCGACACGCTGCGCCAGGGACTGGCGCAGGCGGCGCTGCGGTTAGAGGCTCGGAGCAGGATCGTTTGAGACGGATCGTATCTGCGATCCGCCTCAAACGTGAATCCTGCTCCATCCCTTAAATCCGAGCCTAGCGCCGCGCCTGAAAGAATTCGCGCAGGAGCTGCGCCGCCTCGCTTTCGCGAATGCCGCCATAGACTTCAGGCCGATGATGGCAGGTCGGCTGCGAGAAAAACCGCGGCCCTTGCTCCACGCCGCCACCCTTCGGATCGCTTGCCGCATAATAGAGCCGCCGAATGCGCGCGAAGGAAATCGCGGCCGCGCACATGGCGCAGGGCTCGAGCGTCACATAGAGATCGCAGTCGACGAGGCGCTCTGAGCCGAGAGCGACGCAGGCTTGGCGGATAACAAGCATCTCGGCATGCGCCGTCGGATCGCGATCGCGCAGGGTGCGGTTGCCGGCGGCGGCGATAATGTCGCCATTGCGCGCAAGCGCCGCGCCGACCGGGACTTCGCCCGCCGCCGCCGCCGCGCGCGCCTGCTCGAAAGCGGCGCTGAAAAGGTCCGTGCCATTCATTTGCGTCTCTTCAGCGATCGCGCTTCAAAGCGCGCTTGCCGCCTGCTATCAGAACCCATGACCGAAAAGAACCGAAATACCCGCGCCGGCTCCCCCGGCGGCGATCGGCCCTTGCGCCGGCCCGCCAAGAAGACGCCGGCTGCACATCCCGGGCGCGAAGACTCGAGGCCTGCAAAGCCACGCTTCGACAAACCTCGCCTTGAGAAACCTCGCTTCGACAAACCTCGCTTGGACAAACCTCGCTCGGACAAGCCCGCCGCGCGCGACGCCGAAAGCGCGCGCGATAAGCGGCCCGCCAAGTCCCCAGCCAAGTCCTTCGCCAAGCCCGCCGCCAAATCCCCTGCCAAGCAGCGCCTCGCCGCGCCGGCGCCCACGCCTCGCGAAGGCGCCTTCGAAGGCGATCGCATCGCCAAGGTCATGGCGCGGGCCGGGGTCTGTTCGCGCCGCGACGCGGAGCGTTGGATCACGGAAGGCCGCGTCGCCGTCAACGGCCGCGTACAAACAAGTCCCGCCTTCAATGTGAGCGACAGCGACAAGATCACGGTCGACGGGGCGCCAATGCAGGCGCGCGAGCGCACGCGGCTCTTCCTGTTCCACAAGCCCGCCGGCTATGTCACCACCGCGCGCGACGAAGAAGGCCGCGCCACGGTGTTCTCTTATCTTGAGGAACGCCATCCGGACTTGCCGCGGCTCGTCAGCGTCGGCCGGCTCGACATCAATACCGAAGGGCTGCTGCTGCTCACCAATGACGGCGGCCTCGCGCGCACGCTCGAACTGCCCGCGACGGGTTGGACGCGGCGCTATCGCGTGCGGGCGCATGGCGCGATCGATCAGGCGCAGCTCGATTCATTGAGCGACGGCGTGACGATCGACGGCATCCACTATGCGCCGATCGAGGCGCGGCTCGAACGCGAGCAAGGCGCCAATGTCTGGATCGCGATGAACCTCACCGAAGGCAAGAACCGCGAGATCAAGCGCGTCATGGCGCATCTCGGGCTCGACGTGACGCGGCTCATTCGCGTGTCGTACGGGCCCTTCCAGCTCGGCGATCTCGCGGAAGGCGCCGTCGAAGAAGTGCGGCTGAAAATGCTGCGCGAGCAATTGGGGAAATCGCTTGCCGAACTTGCCGGCGTCGATTTCGCCGCGCCGCTGCGCGAGAAGGAGCCGGCGGAGCAGCAGGAGATTCGTGTGCGCGCCGAGAAGCGTCCGCGCAAACATGTCTCCACGCTGCGCAAAGAGCAGGACGAGCGACGCGACGCCGGACCCCGGGCGCGCGTAACGCGCGGCGCGGTCGCCGACCGCAAGGGCCGCGCCGTCGCCGTCGAGCGGGTGACTCCGACGAGGCGGCGCGACGAGGCGGCGGCTCCTTCGCGCAACGCCCGGCGCTTCGATGCGATGCGCGCCGATGGCGCGCCGCACCAGCCGAAGGCGCGAACCGAACGCCCATCGCGCGATAGCAAGCCGCGCGGCGAGCGTTTCCCGCGCGAGGACGGGCGCCGCCGCGACGAGCGGGCCGCGCCGGAACAGCGCCGCGCGCCGCGCTTTGATGATCAGCGCGGGGCGCGTCCGCCGACACGAGCGCCGCGCGAGCGGGGCGCCGAGGGGCGCGACGAACGCCCGCGCAACACACAGCGATTCGAGAAGCGGCCGGACGACCGCGCGAGCGGTCAGAGAAATTATCGCACGGCCAATCGCGATGACGCGCGTTTTGACAAGCGTCCGCCGCGTCGCGACGGCGATGAGGCGCGACGGGACACGCGCGGCGCCAGCGCGACGCGCCAGGAACGGCCGCGGACATTCGACAAACGCCCGGCGCGCACCGGCGAGCGCGACTTTTCGGCTGGCGAGCACGCGCCGCGCGAACGCAAGTTCGATCAGCCTCGCTCGGGTGGTGACGCGCGGCCCTCGCGCAGCGGCGGACCGTCTCGGGGGCCGCACAAAGGTCCCCGCAGCGGGCCGGGCAAAGGTCCCGCTGGCGGTCGAGGCGCGCCGCGCAAGGGACCGCCCAAAGGACCCTTCAAGGGACCGCGCAAAGGGCCGCCGAAGGGACCACGCAAGCCGCGCGGCGCATAGACCATGCGCATCGTCGGCGGCGCCCTGCGCGGTCGAGCGCTTTCGGGACCACGTTCGCAGGCCATTCGACCAACGTCCGAACGGCTGCGCGAATCCGTTTTCGACATTCTCGCGCATCGCTTCGGCGATCCGGTATCGGGCGCGAATGTCGTCGATCTCTTCGCCGGCGCCGGCGCGCTCGGACTCGAGGCCGTGTCGCGCGGCGCGGCGCGAGCGCTTTTCGTCGATGACGGCGCGGAGGCGCGCGCGCTGCTACGCGCCAATATCGAAGCGCTGGGGCTTGGCGGCGTCACGCGCATCTTTCGCCGAGACGCCACGAAGCTGGGCGCCGCGCCGGCGGGCGAAACATTTTCTCTCGCCTTCCTTGATCCGCCTTACGGTAAGGATTTCGCGCCGCAAGCGCTCATCGCACTTGTCGATGGCGGCTGGCTTGCGCCGGACGCCGTCGTCGTCGTCGAGGAAAGCGCCAGAGCGCAAATCCACCTGCCGCCGAGTTTGCTGCGCGAAGACGAACGTCGCTATGGCGACACGCAATTCGTCTTCGCGCGCTATATCCGTTAGCGCTCAAAGGAGGCGTTACACTCTCATATGGACCCGGCGTGATCCATCTCTTGGAGTTTGTCATTCCCGGCAGGCCGAAGGCCTGACCGGGATTCCAGAGTCAATCCAAGAATGCTGGTAGTGCTCTGGATTCCCGATCACGCGCTTCGCGCGCGTCGGGAATGACATCCGTTCCGTTCAAACGGATTTTTGAATCACTCAAAGGCGACTTGGACTTTCGTCACCGCGCGATCGAAAAGGCCGGTCGGCAAATAGCACAGAGGATTTGTGGCGAGCGGCGCTTCCTTGCAGTGCTCGTGATCGCTTGTCCAGGCATAGCCTGACCGCTCCATGCAACCCAAAATATATTTGCGGATCAGGTGATTTGGATCCAAGCGGCGATTTTCGGGATATGCCGACTCGCCGTCCAATTCGCAGGCCGACGTTTTAATTTGCTGCGCTTTGAAGAAGGATGAGCTGGAGCCGATCAACCCGGCTTCCGCGCCAACGACCATGATCAATCCGCCGACGAAGGCCATGATCGCCGTCACCTTGCTGACCCTGAACTGTCGGTCGAGCAATGAGAGCACGCCGCCCGCCGCCAAAGCGACGCCGACGAAGATCAACACGAGAATCATGACAGGTTCTCCGATGTCAGAGTATCTGGTGGCGCCGTCGAATGAGAGACGGACATGCGTAGCGAAGGCCGCAGGCGGCGCCGGCGTATAGCCCCGATCCTTGCGACTTCGTTCGACGCGTCTTGGCGTCGACGGAAGAACGCAACGGGCTCGATGGATTTGAGTGTGTGCTTCGAACGCGTCGCGGTCTGCGACTTAGTCACGAGTCTTTAAGCTTCGCTTCAAATCACAAAAGACTGCTTCAAAGTTTCTTCTTCAATTCATAGAGCGCGGCGAGCGCTTCGCGCGGCGTCATCTGGTCCGGATCAATCTCTTGAAGCGCGTCGCGCAACGAATCCTTCGGCGCCGACGCCTCAGCGAGGCGTGCAAAGAGCGGCAGATCGTCGATCAAGGTCTCGACCGGCGCGCGTCGATCGGCCGCTTCCAGCTCTGCGAGGATCGCATGCGCACGCGCGACGACGCTCGCCGGCAGTCCCGCGAGCTGCGCGACATGCACGCCATAGGAGCGGTCGGCCGCGCCTTTGATCACCTCATGCAGAAACACCACATCCCCGGCGTGATCGGTCACCTTCATCGTCAGATTGACGAGCCGCGGCAGCCGCTTCGCAAGCTGCGTCAATTCGTGGAAATGCGTGGCGAAGATCGCGCGCGAGCGATTCACTTCGTGCAGATGTTCGATTGTCGCCCAAGCGATCGAAAGTCCGTCGAATGTCGCCGTGCCACGTCCGATCTCATCGAGAATGACGAGCGAACGCGGGCTCGCGCAGTTCAAGATCGCCGCGGTTTCGACCATCTCGACCATGAAGGTCGAGCGACCACGAGCGAGATCGTCAGAGGCGCCGACACGCGAAAACAGCCTGTCGATGACGCCAATGCGCGCGGACTGCGCAGGAACGTAGGATCCGGTCTGCGCTAGGAGCGCAATGAGCGCGTTCTGACGCAGATAGGTCGACTTGCCGGCCATGTTCGGCCCGGTGACGACGGCGATTCGGCCCGCGTCCGCTCCGCCGAGATCACAGTCGTTCGCGGCGAAAGCCTTGCCTTGCGACTGTAGCGAAGCTTCGACGACGGGATGGCGCCCGCCGATAATCTCGAAATCGAGCGAGGCGTCGATCAGCGGGCGCGTCCAGCCGCGCTTCTCTGCGACTTCGGCGAGCGCGCCGTAGAGATCGAGCCGTGCGAACGCCTCGGCGAGGCGTCGCAAATCTTCGGCGCGCGCGCAGACGCCCGCGACCAGCGCGTCGAAGATCGCCAATTCGCGCGCCAGCGCGCGATCGGCCGCCGAAGCGATCTTTGCTTCGAGTTCGACGAGTTCGCGCGTCGAGAAACGCATCGCGTCGGCCATGGTTTGCCGATGGGTGAAGGTCGCGTCGAAAGGCGGCCGCAGCAGCCTCTCGCCGTTCGCCAGCGAGACTTCGAGAAAAAAGCCGAGAAAATTATTGTGCTTGATCCTGAGCTTCGTCTCGGTGATTTCGGCATATCGCCCCTGCAGCTCGGCGATCACCTTGCGGCTTGCGTCGCGCAGGCGTCTCGCTTCATCCAGCTCGGAGTCGCGTCCTTCGCGAATGAAATCGCCGTTGCGCCTGTCGAGCGGCAGGCTATCTTTCAAGGCTGCGGCGATTTCGCCGGCCAGCACGAGGTCCGCTCGAGAAAGCGCTTGAGCCTCCGCCGCGATGTCGATTGGGGGATCGAGCTGCGCAAATAGACTCGCGATGTCCTGCGCAGCGCCCAGCGCGACGCCAACGCTTGCAAGATCGCGCGGGCCGCCGCGCTCCAGCGAAAGACGCGACAAGGCCCGAGAAAGATCCGGCGCGCGCGCGAGCTTCGCGCGAAGCGCGGCGCGCAGATCCGGCTTTTCAACAAAGAAGGCGACGGCGTCGAGACGCGATGCGATCAGTCTCGCATCGGTCAACGGCGCCGCGATCCGTTCGGCCAAGAGTCTCGCGCCGCCGGGCGTGACGGTGAGATCGACGACCGAAAGTAGCGAGCCCTCGCGCGCGCCGGACAGCGTGCGCGTCAGTTCGAGATTGGCGCGCGTCGCCGCGTCGATTTCAAGCGCCGTCAGCGTGCGCAGACTTGTCGGGCGCGACAGCGCCGGGCGCTGTCCCTTTTGCGTGCGCTCGACATAGAGAATCGCCGTCGCGGCTGCGGCGAGTTCACAGTCGCTGAAGGCGCCAAAACCTTCGAGCGTCGCCACAGCGTAGAACGCCATGAGGCGTCTTGCCGCGTCAGCGCCGTCGCCGATGTCGCGGCCGATCGGCGCGATGGGCGCGCCAGCGCCCTCGAAGAGCGTCGCAAGCGATGGGTCTCTGCACAGCGCATCGGCGGCGATGATTTCGCGCGGCTCCAGGCGCGCGATCTCGGCGCCGAGCGCATTCTCTTCGCGCTCACAGACCGTAAAGGCGCCCGTCGAAATATCGACGCTCGCCAGACCGTACCGCCAGCGCCCCTCCTCCCCACGCAAGCGAGCGATGGCTAAAAAGGCGTTGTGTCTCGCGGGATCGAGCAGCGCGTCTTCGGTGATCGTGCCGGGCGTGACAAGCCGCACGACGTCGCGCCGCACCACCGATTTCGCACCGCGCTTTTTGGCTTCCGCCGGGTCTTCGATCTGCTCGCAAACCGCGACGCGATGTCCGAGCGCAATGAGTTTTTGCAGATAGTCGTTAGCGCGCTCGACCGGCACGCCGCACATCGGAATGTCTTCGCCAAGATGCTTGCCGCGCTTCGTCAGCATGATGCCGAGCGCCCGCGACGCCGTTTGCGCGTCTTCAAAAAACAGTTCGTAGAAATCGCCCATGCGATAGAAGAGCAGGCAATCGGCGTTCGCCGCCTTGATCTCAATATATTGCGCGATCATGGGTGTCGCGCGCGTCTGCGCCTGGTCATTGAGATTTTGAGCAGGAACGGGCGCTGTGTGTTTCATGCCAGCCAGTGTAACGGCGTCGCGGCGCAAGCGCCACGCGCGGCATGCGCTTGCATGTGGACGACGCGTCAGCCCGGGCCTAGATTCGCCGCTTGCTTGCCGGCCGGGACTGGGGACTTCGATGATTGCCGCCATCTATCGTCCTATCGCGATTGCCGCTGCCGCTTGGCTTTCTTCGGCCGCTTTCGCCGCGGATCGCGTCGCGCCGGAATCGCCAACCGCCTGGCAAGTCGACAAGCATCCCTTTGCGGCGAAAAGGGCGAATGAAGCGTTCAGCGGCTTTGCCTGCGGAACGAGCGGCATGTGTGTGCTGGCCGTCGATGAGGGCCGACAGGGCGCCTTCATGCGCATCAAGGGCGAGCGGCTTGTTTATGTCGGCGAGCCCTTCGCATTCAGCGGCGTGGAGAAGGAACTCGACGCCGAAGCTGCGGCCTTCGACGGCGGCTATTTTTACGTGACCGGATCTCACGCCTCGAAGCGCGAAACATGCTGCGACAACTCTGACAGCCGACGAGTCTACCGGCTCACGGCCGACGAGAGCGGCCATATCGGAACGATGGCGCACAGCGAGCGCTTATGGGAAGCGATGCGCAGCCTTCCCGAGCTTGCGCCCTATGCCGTTCCCGGCGACTGCCGCTGCGACAGGGCCCCGGGCCACAACCGCGTCGACATCGAGGGCATGGCGACGGCGAATGAGCGGCTGTTTTTCGCCTTGCGCGCGCCGAACGTCGACGGGAGCGCCTACATTGTCGGCGTCAATGCAAGGGCTCTTTTTGAGGGAGGCGATCTTAGACCCTCTCTCGCAACGGTTCGGTTGGGCGCTAACAAGGGCTTTCGAGATCTCGCAATCGCGGACGGCGTGGCGCTCGCTCTTGTTGGACCCAGTGACGCTGTATCGTCAGCCGACTATTCGATCGTCGAGTTGCGCGGACTGACGACCGGCGTAGCTGTGCAACCAAGAGAACTTGCAGCGCTCGATCTTCAAAACGCGCCGCTAGGGAAGAAAGGCGCACCTCTCAAGCCGGAAGCCATCGCCCTGCTTGAGGTGAACCCAAGACGCTATCGCTTGCTCGTGTTGTCGGACGGAGGCGACGACGGCGCGCCGCTGGTCTTCAACATTCCCCGCAAGCCATAAGAAGAAAGCCCCGGAAGAGCGTTCTTCCGGGGCTTTATCGCATCTCGTGTTAGCGCCAGAGCGCCAGAAGGATGATGATCGGTATTGGAATCCCGAGCATCCACAGCAAGACAGACCGGAACATTTCATACCTCCATTTAGAACCGAGAGAACGCAGCGACGCCGATGTTTTCATCGCGATGGCGTCCGCCTAGCGTCGCGCCGTACCACGCCGCCACCGCGCCAATGAGCATTGTCGCCGCGGAAAGGAAGGCGAGCAGGATGCCGGTCTTGCGCGCAGTCTCGGCGGTCTCCTTCGCCTTCGCCTGATCTTCACGCAGGCGTTCGGCGCTCAGATCCACGCGCCGTTCGGCTTCCTGCGGGGCGAGGCCGGAGCGGGAAGCGAGAACATTGACGAGATAGGCGTGATCTTCTCCGGAGATTTCGCCTGTCGCCAAGCCGCGCTCGACGATGCGCTTGACGATTGCGCGCGGATATTCGGCCGGCATCGTCACGCCCCTTGCGTTCACGTCGCCATCGCCGCGCAACAGAAAGTCGACCCGCTCCTCGACCGGAGTCACCGCGGGCGTAAGCGTCGACGTCTCGCTTCGCGCGCCCTCTGAAGACGCCGCTGCGGCAACGCCCGTCTTTGCGAGCTGGAAGATAGATGCGCCTGCGATGAGTGCAAACACCACAATCGCCGCGGCCCACAGCACGAGGCCGTGGACCCCGTCGCGGACCTCCACCTCTTCTTGCGAAACGTCTCCGGCGCGCCGGCGCAGCCGTCCAGTGACGTAGCCGCCCACCGCAAAGCTCGAAACGGTGATCCAGAGCACCCAGAGCGTCAACGCGATCAGATGCACAACCAAGGACGCGCCGCCATATGGCGACGTCATCGACAGGCCGATCGCCGAACCGAAGGCCCCCATGATGAAGGAAATTGCGCCGGCGATCGTCGCGCCGGCGATGATGGCGGCCCAATCGGTGTTGGTCGATCGGCCGGACATGTCTTCGGCGGCCGCCACTGCGGCGGCTTCGCCGCGTGGCCTCACGTCGACCCCCGTCTGCACGTAGTCAGTCATCTGCCGTCTCCTCAGCGCAGGCCAAGAAATGATAGAATCGCCAGAACGACGACGATCAGTCCGACGAGATAAATGATGCCACTCATTGAAACCTCCGCTTCCGCTGTGCTGCCCGTAATCCTGACCTAAGCCGCAGCGTGGACAGCCGCGCATGCCCTAAAACTCTGACGCTTCGTCATTGTTCCGTGACGCTTGGTTCCGTGACGCTTGGCGCGGCCGCCTTGGGCAAAGCGCTTGTAGACGCAGCCACGCTCCGGGTATGGTCGCCGTGTTGCGTCGCAACAAGCAAAGGGGCGGAGATGGCCGACGACATGGCGGAAAATCGGGCGGAAGGAGAGCAGCGCGCGGCGATATCAGACAAGGAGGCGCTGCTGTTTCATTCGCGCGGCCGGCCCGGCAAGCTCGCCGTCATCGCCTCGAAGCCGATGGCGACTCAGCGCGACCTGTCGCTCGCCTATTCGCCGGGCGTCGCCGCGCCGGTGCTCGCCATCGCCAAGGATCCTTCAGCGGCGTTCGATTACACGACCCGCGGCAACATGGTCGCCGTCATCACCAACGGCACAGCGATCCTCGGACTTGGCGATCTCGGCGCGCTTGCGGCGAAGCCGGTGATGGAAGGCAAGGCCGCGCTGTTCAAGCGGTTCGCCGACATCGATTCCATCGATCTCGAGATCGATACGAAGGAGATCGACGCATTCGTCAACGCCGTGCGGTATCTCGGCCCCTCATTCGGCGGCATCAATCTCGAAGACATCAAGGCGCCGGAGTGTTTCGTCATCGAGGAGCGGCTACGCGATCTCATGGACATTCCGGTCTTCCATGACGATCAGCACGGCACGGCGATCATCTCCGCCGCCGGCATGCTCAACGCGCTGCTGCTGACAGGCCGCGACATCTCATCGGCGAAACTCGTCTGCAACGGCGCCGGCGCCGCCGGCATCGCCTGTCTCGATCTCGCCAAAGCGATGGGTTTCGATCCGCGCAACGTCATCCTGTGCGACACCAAGGGCGTCGTCTATCGCGGCCGCCAGGAGGGGATGAATCAGTGGAAGAGCGCGCACGCCGTCGACACCACGGCGCGAACGCTCGCTGAGGCGCTGGAAGGCGCCGATATCTTCTACGGCCTTTCGGTCAAGGGCGCCCTGACGCCAGACATGCTTCGCAGCATGGCGGACAATCCGATCGTCTTCGCCATGGCCAATCCCGACCCCGAGATCACGCCGGAAGAAGCGCGCGCCACGCGCGCCGACGTGATCATCGCCACGGGCCGGTCCGACTATCCCAACCAGATCAATAACGTCCTGGGCTTTCCGTATATTTTCCGGGGCGCGCTGGACGTGCGCGCCAAGACGATCAACATGGAAATGAAGATCGCTGCGACGAAGGCGCTCGCCGATCTCGCGCGCGAGGACGTGCCGGACGAGGTCGCCAACGCCTACCGCGGCGCCCGGCCGCGTTTCGGCCGTGACTATATTATCCCGGCGCCTTTCGACCCGCGCCTCATCTCCATCATTCCGCCCGCCGTGGCGCTGGCGGCGATGGACACCGGCGTGGCGCGACGCCCCATCGTCGACATGAAAGCCTATCGCGCTGAGCTTTCAGCGCGGCGCGATCCGATCGCCGGGCTGATGCAGACTATTCACGAACGGGTGCGGCGTGATCCCAAGCGCGTCGTCTTCGCCGAGGGTGAAGAGGAGCAGGTCATCCGGGCCGCGCTTTCCTTCGTCCATCAGGGTTTCGGACGCGCCGTGCTTGTCGGCCGCGAGGATCGCGTCAAGGAAGCAGCGGCGAACGCCGGCCTTGAGCTTCCCGCGGAGATCGAAATTCACAACGCCAAACTCTCGAGCCGCAACTCGGTCTATGCGCAATTCCTGTTCGAGCGCCTGCAGCGCAAGGGCCTTCTGATGCGTGACTGCCAGCGACTGATCAATCAGGATCGCAATCATTTCGCCGCGGCGATGGTGGCGCAGGGCGACGCCGACGCCATGGTGACGGGCGTCACGCGCAATTTCTCCCACGCGCTCGAAGACGTGCGCCGAGTCGTGGACCACAAGCCGGGCCACCGCGTCATCGGCACGTCGATCATTCTCGCCAATGGCCGCGTCGTCGTCGTCGCCGATACGGCGATCACCGAAATGCCCGACGCCCACGAGCTGGCCGAAATCGCCATCGAGGCGGCCGGGGTAGCGCGCCGCATCGGACTCGTGCCGCGGGTCGCCATGCTGGCCTTTTCGACATTCGGCTATCCGCCGGGCGAGCGCACGGCGCGCGTACATCAGGCCGTCAACGTTCTCGACCAACGGCGCGTCGATTTCGAATATGAAGGCGAGATGGGCGCGGACATTGCGCTCAACAAGGATTTAATGAGCGCCTATCCGTTTTCGCGACTCACCGAGACGGCGAACGTTCTTGTCATGCCAGCGTTTCATTCGGCGGCTATTTCGACAAAAATGTTACAGGAACTGGGCGGCGCGACCGTCCTCGGTCCGCTGATCGTCGGACTCGACAAACCGATTCAAATCGTCCAACTCGGCGCAACGGACACGGAGATCGTCAATATGGCGGCGCTCGCCGCCTTTGGCGTCGGCGGATGACCAACCCCTGGATGGGTAGAGTCGCGCGGTAGGCGCGGGCGGGGCGCGCGTCCCGCACTCTGCTCACCTTCGCCCGCGCGGCTTCCCCGCGCGACCTCCCTTGGGAGGCATTGCACATGAAGCGAGAGATTGACGCTGATGAACATTACGATGATTGGTTCTGGCTATGTGGGTTTGGTCTCGGGCGCCTGTTTCGCCGACTTCGGCCATAACGTCATTTGCGTCGACGCCGACGCGAACAAGATCGAGCGCCTGAAGGCGGGCGAAATTCCGATCTTTGAGCCCGGCCTCGACGAACTTGTCGCCAATAATGTTGGGCAGAACCGCCTTTCCTTCACCACCGAACTCGAATCGGCGGTCAAAGGCGCCGACGCGGTGTTCATCGCTGTCGGCACGCCGTCGCGGCGCGGCGACGGCCATGCTGATCTGTCCTTCGTCTACGCCGTTGCGCAGACCATCGCCAAAGCGCTGAAAGGATTCACGGTCGTCGTCAATAAGTCGACGGTCCCCGTCGGCACCGGCGACGAAGTCGAGCGCATTATCCGCGAAGTCAATCCGGACGCCGACTTCACCGTCGTTTCCAATCCTGAATTCTTGCGCGAAGGCGCGGCGATCGAGGATTTCAAACGCCCCGACCGGGTCGTCATCGGCATCGAAGATCCGCGCGCGCGCGAAGTGATGGAGGAAATCTATCGTCCGCTGTCGCTGAACGCGCCGCCGCTGGTCTTCGTCGGGCGCCGCACGTCGGAGCTCACCAAATACGCGGCCAACGCCTTTCTCGCGACGAAGATCACCTTCATCAACGAAATCGCCGATCTGTGCGAGAAGGTTGGCGCTGATGTGCAGGAGGTCGCGCGCGGCATCGGCCTCGACAAGCGCATCGGCGGGAAATTCCTGCATGCCGGGCCTGGCTATGGCGGCTCCTGCTTTCCGAAAGATACGCTGGCGCTGATCAAGACCGGGCAGGACGAGGGCGCGGCGCTGCGCATCGTCGAAACGGTGGTCGCGGTCAACGACGCGCGCAAGCGGGCGATGGCGCGCAAGGTGATCAACGCGCTCGGCGGCTCGGTGCGCGGCAAGAAGATCGCGCTCCTGGGATTGGCCTTCAAACCGAACACCGACGACATGCGCGACGCGCCTTCGCTCGCCATCGTCGCCTCGCTTGCCGGCGACGGGGCGCAGGTGCACGCCTATGACCCCGAGAGCATGGCGCAGGCGCGGCCGCTGATGCCGGAAGTCACTTTTCACGACAACGCTTATTCGGCGCTGGAAGGGGCCGACGCGCTCGCTATCGTCACCGAATGGGACGCGTTCCGTGCGCTCGATCTCGATCGGGTCAGGAGCCTCTTGAAGCAGCCGATCATCGTCGATCTGCGCAATGTCTATCGCCCCGGCGACGTGCGCAAGCGCGGCTTCACCTATGTGAGCGTGGGGAGGGTGTGAGAGGGCTTACGCGGAGGATTGTGGCGTGACGGACGACGAAAAAGCCATTCGCGCGTTAGTCGAAGCCTGGATGGCCTGCAGCAAAGCGGGCGACCTTTCAGCGCTGCTCGATCTGATGACGGATGACGTGATTTTTTTGACGCCGGGGGGAAAGCCGTTCGGCAAGGAGGCTTTCGCAGCCGCTTCGAAAAACAAGAAGAACGTCGCAATCGAGGGGCGCAGCGAAATCCAGGAGCTCTGCATTTCTGGCGACTGGGCTTATCTGCGCAATTACATTGACATGACGGCGACGCCTCTAGACGGAGGCGCGCCTTTGCACCGGACCGGCTATGCCTTGTCGATTCTACGCAAGGAAGCCGACGGGCGATGGCGGCTGGCCCGAGACGCAAATCTTTTAGCTGCGGAAAAATCCTGAGCCGAAAAGTCTTTCAACCCTCGTCTCGCGCAGCTACCGCGCCGCGTCCTCACAAAGAACAAAGCGCCGGCCAGGGGCCGGCGCTCTTTTGCATTCGTGAGCGACGCCTACTGCGCCGCGAGTTTGATCTCGGGATAGGTGCATTTCTCGTCGCTCTTCGCCGCGACATGCAGATGCGAAGGCGGCTCGACGAAGGGAATGCCAAGCGTGTGCCAGACGTCGACAAGAGACTCGACGAGATTCGCGATATGCGCCGGCGTGTGGCAAGGCGTCGGCGTGACGCGCAGCCGCTCGCTTCCCTTCGCCACCGTCGGATAGTTGATCGGCTGAATGTAGATCGAGTGACGATCGAGCAGCAGGTCGCTCGCAGACTTGCAAAGCTCGGCGTCGCGCACCATCACCGGCACGATATGCGAGCCGTTTTCCATCACAGGCAGGCCGGCCGCGGCGAGCGCGTGCTTGGTGATATGCGAGGCGCGCTGATGCGCCGCGCGCAGATCCGGCCGGCGCTTAAGCAGCCGCACCGCGGCGCAGGCCGCGGCGGCGACGGCTGGCGGCAGCGCCGTCGTGAAGATGAATGAAGCAGCATAGGACCGGATCGCGTCGATGATGACGGCGTCGCCGGCGATATAGCCGCCCATCGTGCCGAACCCCTTGGCGAGCGTGCCCTCGATCACATGGACGCGGGCCATCACGCCTTCGCGTTCGCAGATGCCGCCGCCGCGCGCGCCATACATGCCGACCGCATGCACTTCATCGACATAGGTCATCGCGCCATAGCGCTCGGCGAGCGCGACGATGTCGGCGACCGGCGCGATATTGCCGTTCATCGAATAGAGGCTTTCGAAGACGACGAGCTTGGGCCGATCGCCCGCTTCGATCAGCAGTTCTTCAAGATGCGCAAGATCATTATGCCGGAAGATTTTCTTCTCGGCGCGCGAGCGCTTCACGCCTTCGATCATCGAATTATGGTTCGAGGCGTCGGAGAGAATGACGCAATTGGGCAGAAGGTCGGCGATCGTCGAGATCGCCGCGAGATTGGAAATCCAGCCGGAGGTGAAGACGAGCGCGGCTTCCTTGCCGTGCAGATCGGCGAGTTCGCCCTCAAGCTCGACAATGGCGTGGCTGGTGCCGGAAATGTTGCGGGTGCCACCGGAGCCGGCGCCGACTCTGCTCGCCGTGTCGACCATGGCGGCGATCACGTCCGGATGCTGGCCCATGCCGAGATAGTCGTTGGAGCACCAGATAGTCACGGGCTCGACCGAGCCGTCCTCGCGATGCCAATTCGCCAGCGGGAAAGCTTCGACGTCGCGCTCAAGATGCGCAAAGACGCGGTAGCGGCGCTCGTCCTTCAGACGGGAGACGGCGGCCTCGAAGTAACGCCGATAGACCATGCTCGAACCCTTTGATTTTTCCCTTGTCCCGGAGTGTGACGACAAGCTCCCGTCCTGCCTGCCGTCCAGTTTGGACGTTTTCTTACATAGCCGATCCGCGCATTAAAGGCGAGTGGCCGAATGACGCGCCCGCGCCTCTTTTCTCCCGCAGTGCGGGGCCACCGCCAATAAAAACAATGGCGCCACGAGGCAGCGGCGCCGCCCGGCGGCGCCCCAACCGCGCCGTGCCTGGCTCCGCCTTCAGCGAGGCTTTTTCGAGCGCGGCGTTTATGGGATGACCGGCTGGCCTCGCGTGAGGTAACGAAGAGACGGGGGTGCGCGTGACGGCGATGAAGCTCTATACGAAAAAAGGCGACAGAGGCCAGACGAGCCTCTTCTCGGGGCGGCGGGCGGCGAAGTTTGATCCGCGCGTCGCGGCGGTCGGCGATCTCGACGAATTGTCGGCGAGCCTCGGGCTCGCGCGCGTCGTCTTCCCCGAGGCGAACGATCTTTTGAGCGGCGCGCAAAAGGCGCTCTACACGATCAGCGCCATTGTCAGCGCCGAAGCGCGGAAGATCGATCTTGCCTTCGACGACGCCGAGACCGCGGCGCTCGAAGCCGAGATCGATCGCGCCACCGACGCGCTGCCCCCCTTACGCGATTTCATCTATCCGGGAGAGGCCGAGGCGAGCGCGCGTCTCCATATGGCGCGCGCCGTCGCGCGGCGGGCCGAGCGCAGCGTCGCCGCGCTCGACGAACCGCCGGCGCCCGAAAGCGCCCTCGCCTATCTCAATCGCCTGAGCGATCTCTTGTTCGCGCTGGCGCGGCTCGCGGACCTGCACAGCGGACACGCGGACCGGATGCTCGGCGGGTGAGCTTTGATGAGCCGTGAAGGCCCTTCGCGCCAGGAGCGGCGATTTCTTGCGGTCTGAGTTTCAATTTTTGAATGAGGTTGGCGAAAGTGTCGTCATCGTCGCGTTCCGCGCCTTCACGGGCGGAACAAGCAAGCGGGGCTGGCGTTACAGGGGCGGGCGTTGGGGTTTTGTCCAACAAGGGCCTGCTGAGCCCTGCCCAGGAGTTCCGCCAATGGCGACCTCACGAAAGATAATGACCGCGGCGCTCGCCGCCACGATCGCAATCACTATGCTGTCAATTTCGAGCCCAGCTTCCGCATGGAGCCGCTGTGGCAGGAATTTGGGGCCCGGCTACTACGGCATGGCGCTCGGCGCGGCGGCGCCAAGCCCCTATAGCTACGGCTATTATGGCTCCGCCAATCCAACGGGGTACGGCTATTACGGCTCTGGGAACTCCGGCTATTATGGCGCAGCCACTTCCACGCCTGTCGCGAGCGAGGGATATTATTGCGCGACCGGCGTGAAGACCTGCTTGCTCCGCGAGCCCGGATGGCTCGGAACTGGTTGTTCCTGCGCAGTGTCGTGCGGCCGTGCACGAGGGATAGTTGAATAGAGCGTCGTGAAGCAGCTGCGGCCGAGATAAGCCATCGGCCGCAGTGTTCGTTAAATATTAAACGCGCGGTACCCGGCGCAGCTAGAAACGCCCCACGCGTCAGCGCTACGGGTGAGGTGAAGAGAGCCGGCTAGGCTGGCGCCAGGCCTCTGCCTTCACGCGAGGTTTCACGCTGCCCGGCACGCCTGTCATGCATGGAAGACCGGAAACTGCTGAGGCTGGATCAGGATCAAAAGCCCGTACACAAAAATGGCGATGCCCATGGCCTGCGCCACAGCGGGCCCCCATGGCAGGGTCTTCTCGGCGAAAACGATCGCCGTCACGCTCGCAAGCGCGGCGACGTTCATCATGCCGAGAGGAAACATGATCGCGCAAAGCAGCCAGCAGCAGCCAAGGCACCAGGCGCCGTGGTGCGCGCCCATCTGCAGGGCGCCGAGCGTCCCCTCGCGCCAGGAGGTCATGATGAAGCTGATCGGCGTGCGGCACTTGGTCAGGCAGAGTTCCTTCAACGGCGTGAGCTGGTAGAGCCCGGCGGCGATAAGGATCAACCCGCCGACGCGGCCCTGCGCCGACGCCGAAAGATCCAGACGCGCGGCGACAGCCTCCGCGGCGAGCGCGCCAAGATAAGCGAGGAGGCCAGAGGCCATCCAGACGAGCAGATAGCCGGCGAGGAAGGCCCATGTTCCGACGAAGGCCTGTCCCCGTTTGCGGCGCGCGGCCTGCGTCTTGTGGAAGGTGAGCGCCATCGGCGCCACCGTCGGAAACATCATCGCAATCGTCATCGCCAGCCAGACGGCGATGAACAGCGGCGCGCCGAGTCCCATGGACGGCGAGGCCATGCTGCTATGGGCGTCATGACCCGCCGTGTCTTGCCAGATCAGAAGCGTCCACGCCGCGACCGACAATGCGATGAGCATGGCCAGGATCGCGTTACGCTGAAGTGCGATCAGGTCCACGCGCGTCTGTTCCATGCGGGGGGCGCCATCCGTCAATTCGACCATTCGATCGGCGCGTAATGCCCGTTCTGGCCCGAATTATTCCAGTCCATGCCGTGGTCGTTGAAATGGTTGCCCGTGCGGCCGACGCCAAAAGCGATTTTCTCCGGCGCGAGTGGATGCCCGGTCATGCCCCAGATTTCGCCGCTCGGATGCATGCTCGCCAGCGGATCGACCGCGACGGCGAGAACGCCCGGGATTTCGACGAAGCGTGATTTACCCTCGATCGTATAATGGATCGAGGTCTTCTTTACGCCGAGATGCGTTCCGACCAAAGGCGCGAAGGCCGCCATCGGTCCGCCTTCGTCGCCGCCGAAAATCGCGCCCAGAGCGGCTGTCTGTTCGTCGGTTGCGCGCTCGTCGATATAGACGGCGAGCGTCCAGTCGCCCTCCGCCATCGGTCCCGGCGCATGCGCCGCAAGCGCCACATTCAGCCCGTCCAGCGCCACGTCGCCATAATGGCCCTTGTCGATGTGGAACGCCAAAATATTGTCGCAGCACCCCTGCGTCGGCGTCGCCATCATGGCCTTGGTCGAGACCAGGCAAGGACAGACGATGTCGCAATTGCAGTTCTCGAGATAGTCACCGACAAAGCGCCACTTCGTTCGCGTCGCCATTTTCTGCTTTCTCCGCGGCCGTAATGTGCGGACCTAGAACGGCTCCTTGAAGGGCCGAAGGTCCATTTCGTGAGTCCAGGCGCTGCGCTTCTGACAGTGCAGCGCCCAATAGGCGTCGGCGATGTCGTCGACCGCAAGGACGCCGTCCGCGCCTTTCGAGCGCGCGTAGTCGGCGAAATTCGTCGCCGCATATTCGCCCGCGATCACGCCGTCGACCACGATATGGGCGACATGAACCCCCTTTGAGCCAAACTCGCGCGCAAGCCCCTGGGCGACGGCGCGCAAGGCGGCTTTAGCGGCGGCGAAGGCCAGGAAGGGCGGACGCGCCCGCAAGGACGCCGTCGCGCCGGTGAACAGGATCGTGCCCTGCCCGCGCTGGGAGAAGCGCCTCGCGGCCTCCCGCCCGACGACGAAGCCGCCGAGGGCGTTTTGGCGCCACAGGCGCTCGAAGAGTTCGGGCGTCGTGTCCTGAGCAGAAGCAGCGACATTGCTCCCAACATTGTAGGCGACCAGCGCGAGGTCGCCGTCGCGGTCTGCTTCGTTGAAGAGCGCGGCGACATCGGCTTCGCTGGTGGCGTCTGCGACTTTAATCGCGACCGCGCCGCCCGTGGCGGCGATCTGCTCGGCGACGATTCGTAGCCGCTCCGGCGTGCGGCCCGCGATCACGACCCGGAGCCCTTCGCGCGCGAAACGCCGCGCCAGCGCCGCGCCGAGGCCCGACTCGGCGCCGACGCCAATCACGAGCGCCCCCCCCCTATTCGCCATCGCCGGTTCTGTCATGGCGCGTCAATTCTCTTCGACCGCGCTCGCCTCATGCGCGTCCAAAGAGAAGAATGAAGTTGTTCGCGGGCATGTCCATGATTTTTTTAAGCGCGATATTGTGTGCGTTGGCGGCGCGTTCGAGATCACGCACGTCTTTAAGGCCCCATTCGGCGATCTTGGGCGCAAGGATTTCCTGGTCGAAAGCGGCGTTTGACTCGGTCGTATAACTGCCATCAACCTTGAAGGGTCCGTAGATCGCGACAAAGCCATCCTTCGTCAACACGCGGTCGGCCACTTGAGCGATGCCGTCGCAGATCGAGACCGGCGCGACCTGGAAGAGGTTCACCACGAAAATGCCGTCGTAGAGCCGATCGCTCGCGCTGGGCCAGGTCTGGGGTTCAGTCAGATCGATTTTGATGGGATCGAAAATATTCTTGCCGCCTGCTTCGTCGCGCTTCTTCTTGATCGAATCGAACACTTCGACGTCATAGTCGGAAGGCTGAAACGACAGATTGGGGAAATGCGGCGCGAAATAATTGATGTGGTTGCCGGCGCCGCTTGCAAGTTCCAGCACATTGCCGCTGTTCGGAAAGATCGCTCTGAACATGCTGAGAATGGGATCACGGTTTCGATTCCCCGCCCACGCGACATAGGGGCTGAGCGGATGCGGATCGATCGGCGGACGGTCTGCAGGCACATTGATGGACATGGCGGTCCTCCTCGGCTTTCCTCGACGCTTGCGCCGCTCGCCCGACTGCGCGGAAGCGTCGCCTCGAACGCTTCGCAGCCTTCATTTTTGGATCTTGTTGCGGCCGAAGGCCCCGGAAGCTTTATCGATTGTCGCCGACGCGGTAAAATTCGAAAATCTTATGAACTCATTCGGGGAACTAAACCCCTAGACGAGCTGCCGTCGACGAGTTCGGAACAGCAGACTCACTTCGCAAGAGGCGCCGACAGGATGGTCAACCTCAAATCTTTCGACCTCAATCTGTTGCTGGCGCTGAAGGCGCTCCTTGAAGAGAAGAACGTGTCGCGCGCCGCAGAAAAGCTATGTCTGAGCCAGCCTGCCATGAGCCATATTCTGCGCAGACTGCGCGACCAGCTCGACGATCCGATACTGGTGAAATCCGCATCGGGTTTGGTCCCTACGGCGCGCGCGCTTGCTTTGTTGGAGCCGACGGCGGCCGTGCTTCGGGAGATCGAAAGGATCGTCGAACCGGCGCCAGAATTTGATCCCGCAACCAGCCGCCGGCGTTTCGTGATCTCCACCAGCGACTATGTCGGGTTCGCCCTGTTGCCGACGCTTGCCGAGTCGATGATCCGCATCGCCCCGCATATTGAGGTGCATATTCGGCAGCCGATAACCGGGCCGCCCCACATCGTGCTCGAGAAAGACAATATCGATCTGGCGATCGGCTTCGACGCAATCTTCGGCGGCGCGCCGCATGTCTGCTCGCAGGCATTGATGGGCGAGAGCATTGTTTGCCTCACAAGAAAATCGAACGCGCAAGTCCCGGGCGATGACATCAGTCTGGCGCAGTTTCTGGAAGGCAAGCATGTGCTGATCAGCTGGCGGGAAGCCGGGACGGGCCTGATCGACGACAGTCTCGCGAAGCTGGGACTACGTAGAAACGTATTTCTTGTTCTGCCGAACTTTTTGACGACGCCCTGGATTCTCGAGAAGACCGACCTCATGCTCTGTCTGCCGCAGAGGATGGCCGAGCAATTCGTACAGCTGGCTCCGCTCAAAATCCTGCCGATCCCGATCGACCTGCCGCGCTACGAGTTGATGATGCTTTGGCATCCGCGCCACGAAAAAGATCACGCGCATATGTGGCTGCGGGAACGCGTGCGAATGGCCTGCCGCCGCGACAGCGGCGACGATGTGAACGCCGGCGCTGGCGCCAAGGCGCATATTCACTGAAGCCGAGCTTTTGCCAGTCAGCTCAGTCTAAGTCGCCTTAAGACGCGCTGAATCGACGCGCCGTAAGAACACGGCCCCGACGAAGATCCGCGTTGGGTGAAAGCTGCGCGCGAGCGGTCCGGCGCTGACGAGAGCGCAAACAGAAGGGATGCGTGGAACAGCGGTTGCAGTCCGTTGTTTTAGCCGGTGCTTGTTTATGGGAGAAGCGCAATGGCGATGACGACAACGCAGCCTGATCGTGGGCGATCCGCCTCGACGCCGACAGAGATTCCGAAGACAGGCTGGAAGGACATTCTGTGGCGCGTCTACAAAGGCGTAGGCGAAGACCGAATACTCGCCATTGCCGGCGGCGTGACGTTCTACGCACTGCTTGCAATTTTCCCCGCGCTGGCGGCGCTGGTTTCCGCCTTTTCCTGGCTCGCAGACCCCGCGATGATCGACGCGCAAATCGGCGCTCTCGTCGGTCTGATGCCTGAGGAAGTCGTTTCATTCATTCGGGATCAACTCACCAGCATCGCCGGGAGCGCCAACGCCGGCTTGGGGCTCGCATCGATCGCAGGCTTCTTCGTTTCACTTTGGAGCGCGAACGCCGGCATGAAGGCGCTGTTCGACGCACTGAACGTCATTTACGGGGAACGCGAGAAGCGCGGGTTCATCCGACTGAACCTCATATCGCTGGGCTTCACATTGCTAGGCGTCGTTCTCTTGAGTTTCGCGCTCGCGGCGATGTTGATCTTGGGGCCCATTCTGCAAGGCGAAACCGGCCTTCCGGCCTATGTTCAGGACCTGCTCCGCATCGCAAGATGGCCGCTGCTTCTGATCGTCGTCTCTTTTACAATCTCCGTTCTTTATCGTTACGGTCCGAGCAGAGATGAAGCCAAATGGCGCTGGGTGAGCTGGGGCGGCGCATTCGCTGCAATCGGCTGGCTCGTAACGTCCATTCTGTTCTCTTGGTACGCGAAGAACATCGGGCACTTCAACGAAACCTATGGCGCTCTCGGCGCCGTGATGAGCTTCATGGTCTGGCTGTGGGTTTCGTCGATCGTTTTGCTCGTCGGCGCAAAGGTGAATGCGGAGATGGAGCACCAAACGAAGGAAGACACGACCGTAGGGGAACATCGCCCGCTCGGCGAGCGCGGCGCTGTGATGGCCGATACGGTCGGCGAAGCGGCGGACCGATGAGTTGGGCCAAACGGCATGCCGCTTGTTGTGCGAAGGCCGAAGGCCTCGCGATCATGGGGGCAGGTCACAGGATCACGACCCGCCCCATCGCCGACGGCTCCTTTGCGTTCAGATCGGATGCGAGGCGAGCGCCTTCGTCACATCGCGGTTGGCCACCGCGGCGCCTGCGGCTTTCAACATCAGCAGCGCGGCTAAGGCGGCGAGATTGATGAGAAAGATCCGCGTCACGACCGGCGCGGTGAAATGATCGACGCCGGGGCCGGTCGCCGCGGTGACCGCCATAATCAGGCTCTCATAAACGACGAAAGCCGCAAGGAAAGCGGCGAGTCCGCCCGCGAAACCAGAAAAACGGCGCGCGAGCAGGCCGGCGCTTTCACACGACAGCAGAGCGCTGACGCCGAGCGCGCCGCCCCAAAACAGCGTCATGGCGTCCGTCGGATAATGCAGGAACAGAAAGCCCACGGCCTGATTGGCGAACCAGACTGCGCCCGTCAGCAGCAGCGCCTCGCGACGTGAGGCGGTGAGCGCGGCGACGGCGGCGAAGCCGGCAAGCGGCAAGGCGCACGCCCAACCGAAGCTCAAAATAATGCTGGCGGCGATGAAGGTCGCGGCCCAGAGCGCGCGGCGGTTGGTCGTCGGAAGAGTGGAAAGCGTAAGCGACATGACTGTTCTCCTTTTCAAGTGAAGACGTGGGAAGTTTAAAAGCGTGACGCGTCAGTCGCCTCGCAGCCGGCTGGTGGAACGATCGGCGGGATCGGGGTCGTGCAGGCCAAACCAGCGCGCGCGCAATTTGTCCCATAGCGCGAGGCGCGACCAATTCGGTTCTTTGAGAACCTTATCTGTCACAGCGTCGAGGAAGGGATTGGGCAGCAGCACAGTGATCTGCTGCTCGCCGGCGCCGTTGAACAGTTGCAATCCCCACGACATCGGCACGCAACTCGTGTTTCGCCGGCGATAGAGTTCGGCGCGCGACGTGCGCCTGAGTTTTGCAAGTTCGGGAGACGTCGGCCGAGCGCGCGATCCCTTATTCTCGCCGATGCAGACGTGAAAATGCGTGACGCCGAAGGCGACCGTGAGATAGCCGTCGAGCAGCCCGATGCGCGTCGGCGCGCGATCGGCGTGGATCTCCCACGCCGCGCCCTGAATGATCGGCCCGAAGACGATTTCGCGCCAGTGATGTTCGAAAAGGTCGCGAAACAGTTCTTCGAGACTCGCCGTATCTAGCGGCAGCGAGAAGACGTCGAGCGCCGCGCCGTCGGGTTCGATAATGCGTCGTGACACGGCGCCTGGCGTTATGCCTGGCGCGACGCTTGGTGCGATGCTTGGCGTTAGGTCTGCGTTGATTTCCATGTCGATCTCCCTGCCGTTCATTTCTCACCAGGCGTATTTCACCCCGCCATAGAAGGCGCGCGCCGTCGTAGAGTAGTTGTAGACTTCCTCGTAAAGCGCATTGCCCACATTCTCGATGCGCCCATGCAACGTCAGCTGGTCTGTCAGCTTGTAATTCGCGAAGAGGTCGAGCCGCACATAGGGCGCGAGCATCACGCGTTTGTTGAAAATGAAATCCACGTCATGCGCGGCGCCGACGATGTTCGCCCGCGCTTCGAGTTCAAGACCCGGCAGTCCCGTATAAATCACCGACCACATGCCCTTGTGGCGCGGACGGCGCAAAAGCGTGCGTCCGGCGTAGATACTGTCCTCGTCGACATCGAGATTGCGTGCCGAGAGGAACGTATAGCTTCCGCGCAACAGCAGAGCGCCAGGCACGAGAGCAGCTTCGCCGGAAAATTCGACGCCGCGCGTATCCGCGCGTCCGACGTTGAAATAACAGCCGAAGATCTGCGTCGACGTGCAACTCTCAGCCTTGCCGAACTGCACGAGGTTTGCGTAGCGATTGGCGAAGACCGAGACGGAGGCCGTGGCGAGTCCGCCAAATAAACTCTGATCGATGCCGGCGTCGAAGCCGAGCACGCGTTCCGGCGCGAGCGCCGGATCGCCGTACTGGCTGAATCGCTGATAGAGAGACGCGGTCTTGGCGCCGGTGGCGGCGGAGCCGCGCAGCCGCATGCCAATCTCATCGATGCGGAAATTCGCCATCGTCCGCCAGGTGAGGAAAGTCTGGTTCTTGCTCACCGCGTCGGCGCGGCCCCCATAGGAAATATCGAGGCGATCGAAGAGCGTGAATTGATGCTGCGCATAGCCGGACCATGTCGTCTGGACGGCGCGCGACGGCGTAAAATCATCGACGATCCAGGCCTCGCGCGAATTCTGCGCCGTCTCGGTTTCGACGCGCGAGCCAAGCGTCGCCAGACCCAGCGGCCCAAGCGCGATGTCGCTTTGATATTCGACGCCCCTGCGACCGCCCAGAAAGCCGAAGCGACAGTTCTGCGATGTGAAGGTCAGCGTGTCGAAGCAGGCTTGCGTCGTCCAGGCGTCGCGGTTGCCGCGATTCCCATAGAGCGTCAACCGGTTGCGCAACCTGTTGTCGAACATCTCCGCGCCGAGCCGCACGTAGCCCTGCATGAAGGTCGCATGCTGATGATTGAAAGGATCGAAAACGCTCCAGGAATTGAAGGCGTAGGGATTGTCGTAGCGGATGGCGCTGTCATAGCCGGCAAGGCCCGCCTCGATCCGCGCATTCTCGGCGAATTCATAGCCGATGCGCCCGGTGACGCCGACATTGTTCGTCGGATCGTTGGCGGGAAGCGGCGGCAGCGGCGTCGTCTGATCGCCGATGAAGATCGGACGTTGCTGACGATAGCCGTAGCGCGGGAAGCCGTCGGCGTGCAGGCCGGAGATCGACAGCGCGTAGGCGCCGCGCCCTTCGCTTCCTGAGATCGACGCGCGCGACGACGACGTTCCATAGGAGCCGCCTTCCGACATGAGCCAGCCTTGCGGCGCGCCCTTGCCGCGGCGCGTGATGATATTGATCACGCCGCCCATGGCGTCCGAGCCATAGAGCGCCGATTGCGGACCGCGCAGCACTTCGATCCGCTCGACGTCGGTCGGAATGAGCTGGCCGAAATTCACCGAACCATCCGTGCTCGTCGGATCGCCAATGCGAATGCCGTCGATGAGCACCAACGTCTGTCCCGGCGTCGAGCCGCGCAAGGCGACGGATGTCTGCGTTCCAGGTCCGCCATTCGAATAAACGTCGAGTCCCGGCACGCCGCGCAGCACGTCGTTGAAGCTGAGCGATCCGCGTTTCTGGATATCGCGCGCATGAATGACGCTGACCGAAGCGCCGCTGCTCGATGCCGGCTGCTCGACGCGCGTCGGCGTAACGACGGTTTGGTCTTCAACGTCGGCGGCGGGCGAGCCTGGCTGCGCCGGGCTCAACGGGCCGACTTCGATGACAGGCAGGGATTGCTGAGCGAAAGCGACGGAAGCGGAAAACGATAAAGACAGCAGAAATGCGCCGCGCAAGGCGGGGCTCTGAATGTGGATATGCATGCGCGTAGACTCGCAGCGAGACGTGGGCCGTCACTGCGAAGGTCTTTGCCCACTCGCCAACAAGGCGAGAGGCATCGGCCGCATCGGTGCACCCCGCCCGACGCTTTCGCGCGTGACCACGAAGCGACGGCAGGTCTCCTGGCTCGCGGGTTGTCGCCTCGGACCGCCTTCCCAGAGCCTTATGGCTCCAGTGGCTTAGTGGTCGTCGGCTCGCCGCTTACAGTTGCGGGGGCAGCCGCGGAATTGCGCACGAAGCAGCACGCTCACCGCATTCCCATTTTGATCCCTTTAGGAACCGTCTGCCGCAAAATAGAATGCCGATCGCATCGCGAGTCAAGAGCGTGGCAACGATCGCTGGAGGGATCATCGGCCCCTCGCCCTTGGACGAGGGGCCTTGAGTTACGCGAATTGAAAAACGCGAACCGCCCCAATCAGCCCTCATGCTGAGGAGCGCCCGCAAGTCGCGGTTTACCCGACTTGCGCATTTGACGTCGATCTCGGGCAAGCCCGAGATCTAGGGCGCGTCTCGAAGCACGAGGGCTGCGGCGCCTCAGTATGATGATGTTTCACGCAGCTGCGGCGCGTTACCTATCGAGTCGATCGCAACAAAACTGCGATCACGCCGCCGCCAGCGCGTGCAACACGCGCGCCCAGGAGCGCGTTCCCTTGTGAAACGACGCGTAGGAATATTTCTCGTTCGGCGAATGGATGCGGTCGTCGTCATGCGCGAAGCCGATCATCAGCGAGTCCATATTGAGGTCGCGTTTGAAGGCGCCGACGATCGGGATCGAACCGCCGCAGCCGGCGAGCACTGCTTCCTTCTGCCATTCTTCCGCCAGCGCGCGGCGCGCGCGATTGAGCGCCTCCGAACCGAAGGGAAGTTGCAGAGCGTTCGACGCGCCATGTGAAATGAATTCGGCCTTGGCGTCCGTTGGCAGGCGCTCGCGCACGAAGCTACGGAAGCTCTCGAGAATCGCTTTCGCGTCCTGCTTGCCGACGAGACGAAAGGAAAATTTCGCGGACGCCTGCGCCGGCAGCACCGTCTTCGATCCTGCGCCTGTGTAGCCGCCGATGATTCCGTTCACGTCGCAGGTCGGGCGCGCCCAGATCTGCTCGATGATTCCGCGGCCGGTTTCGCCGCCGACGCGCGTGAGGCCGACTTCCGAGAGCCATTTGGCCTCGTCGAAGTCGATGGCGCGCCATTGCTCGGCGATGTCTTCGGGAATCTCCGGCACGCTGGCGTAGAAGCCCGGCAGCGTCACCTTACCCTCGATGTCATGCAGATCGGCGATGATTTTCGCCAGCACATGAATCGGGTTCAACACCGGCCCGCCGAACATGCCGGAATGCAGATCATGGCTCGGCCCTTTGATGATCACCTCTTCGAGCGCGAGCCCGCGCAGCATCACCGTGATCGCCGGCGTTGACGCGTTCCACATGCTGGTGTCGCAGACGAGCGCGAGATCGGGCGCCGAAAGTTCGTCCTTATGCGCGGCGAGAAAGCCGGGAAGCGAGGGCGACCCCGTCTCCTCTTCGCCCTCGAACAGAAATGTGACGTTGCAGGGCAGACCGCCATTCGCTTCGAACGCGCGGCACGCCTCGACGAAAGTCATCAACTGGCCTTTGTCGTCCGAGGCGCCGCGGGCGACGATGTCCTTGCCGTCCTTGCCCTCGGTCAGCCGCGGCGCGAAGGGTTCGGTTTCCCACAGTTCCAAGGGATCTGGCGGCTGCACGTCATAATGGCCGTAGAACAGCACATGCGGCGCATCCTTGCGCTTCGCCTTGGCGTGGCCGACGACGATCGGATGGCCGGGCGTCTCGCGCACTTGCGCTTCGTAACCAAGCCCAGCGAGCTGATCCTTGAGCCAGTTCGCCGCGCGCAGACATTGCGCATTATAGGCCGGATCGGTCGAAACCGAGGGGATACGCAAAAGATCGAACAGGCGTTCTCTCGAAGCGTCGAGATTGGCGTCTATGGTCGTGAGCACGGCGTCGAGCGCGGCCATGAATCAGCTCCTCGGTGAGAAGCCGAAACTAATGCGGATGCGTGTCGAGGGGAAGGCGCGAGAGCGTTTGAAACGTTGCTCCTTTGACCTCGTCCTTCGAGACGCCGCCAAAGGCGGCTCCTCAGGATGAGGTCAAAGGGGCAACTGGTTTCCTCATCCTGAGGAGGCCTCGAAGAGGCCGTCTCGAAGGACGAGGAAACCCGAGCTCAATCGCTCGGCGCGAGCATATTCTCCGGCCGCACGATTTCGTCGAATTCGACTTCCGTCACCTTGCCGGAAGCCAGCGCTTCTTCCTTCAGGCTCGTGCCGTTTTTGTGCGCGGCGCGCGCGATCTTCGAGGCCGCGTCATAGCCGATCTTCGGCGCCAGCGCGGTGACGAGCATCAGCGATCGATCGAGAAAGCGCTTGATGTTGGCCTCATCCGCTTCGATGCCGTCGACGCAACGCGCGACGAAACTGTTGATGCCGTCGGCGAGCAGGATCGTCGATTCGAGCAGCGCGAAGCCGACGACCGGCTTCAGCACATTGAGTTCGAGATGGCCCTGCGAGGCGGCGAAGGTGATCGTCGAATTGTTGCCGAAAACCCGCGTGCACACCATGGTCAGCGATTCGACCTGGGTCGGATTGACCTTACCCGGCATGATCGACGAGCCGGGCTCGTTCTCGGGAAGCCTCAGTTCCCCGAGCCCGGCGCGCGGCCCCGAGCCGAGCAGGCGAATGTCGCTCGCGATCTTGTAGAGACCCGACGCCAGCGCATTGAGCGCGCCATGGGCGAAGACGATCGCGTCGTGGGTCGCGAGCGCCTCGAATTTGTTGGGCGCCGAGACGAAAGGCAATCCGGTCTGCTCCGCGATATCGGCGGCGACCTCTTCGCCAAAGCCTTTGAAGGTGTTGACGCCGGTGCCGACCGCCGTGCCGCCCTGAGCGAGCTGCAGAAGATCGGCGAGCGTGGTTCTGATGCGCCTTTCCGCGTATTCGGCCTGCGCCGCATAGCCGGAAAACTCCTGGCCGAGCGTCACCGGCGTCGCATCCTGCAGATGGGTGCGACCGATCTTGATAATATTGGCGAATTTCACCGCCTTGGCGTTGAGCGAAATATGCAGCCGCTCGACGGCGGGAATCAGCCGACCGGAGATCGTCGTGGCGCCGGCGATGTGAATGGCGGTGGGGAAACTGTCGTTCGACGACTGCCCGAGATTGACGTGGTCGTTGGGATGAACGGGCGATTTCGAGCCGCGCGGCGCGCCGAGCGTTTCATTGGCGCGATTGGCGATGACCTCATTGACGTTCATGTTCGTCTGGGTGCCGGAGCCGGTCTGCCAGACGACGAGCGGAAAATGCTCGTCGAGCTTGCCGTCGATCACTTCGCGGGCGGCGGCGACGATCGCGTCGGCGATCTTAGGCTCGAGCAGGCCTTTCCTGGCGTTGACCTTGGCGGCCGCGAGCTTGATGCGCGCCAGCGCATGCACGATCTCGATCGGCATGAGGTCGCCGCCGATCGGAAAATTCTCGCGCGACCGTTCGGTCTGGGCGCCCCAATACGCCCAGGATGGCACGGCGATATCGCCAAAGGAGTCGCGTTCAATTCTCTGATCGTCGGTCATCGGATGGCTCGCATGAAAGGGCGCGTTTCGTGCGCTTCCCTATGCGGCATTTCCGAGTAGCGTTCAATCGCGCGTGGCTGCGGAGAGCTGCTCGGCCGAGGACCATTCGCGCGGCTCGGCGCTGGGCGGCGCCGACATCAAGTCGGAGAGCCGATTGCGGGCGCGGTTCACCCGGCTCTTCATCGTGCCCGGCGCGCAGCCGCAGATCTGAGCCGCTTCCTCATATGACAGGCCGGACGCGCCGACCAGGATCAGCGCTTCGCGCTGATCGAGCGGCAATTTTTGCATCGCGTCGCGGAAGTCGAGAAAATCCATATGCGCGTGCTGCGATTCCGGCGCGACCAATCTTCCGGCGATCAGGCCGTCGGGATCGGGCGCCTCGCGTCGGCGCTTGCGAAATTCGCTGTAGTAGATGTTGCGCAGAATCGTGAACAGCCACGCGGTGAGATTGGTGCCTTCCGAAAACGTCGCGAGGCTGCCCCAGGCCTTGACCAGCGTCTCCTGGACCAAATCGTCGGCGCGATCGGAGTTTCCGCAAATCGACACCGCGAAGGCGCGCAAGCTCGGGATGGCTGAGATCAGATCAGCCTTGAGTCCCTGTCCTGCTAAATGCGCTTCTTCGCTTGCCTTCACTCACTCTTCCTCGGCGCGCTTGATGACGCCGGGGAGGATAGCACATTCGTTTCGAGTTGGTTCAAAAGTTTCAAAAACCGATCGGGAACAGGCTGAGCCACGACATCGTCGTAGAGATTGCGAAGCTCCTTTCCGATCGAGTCCTGAAATTCCACCGGCCGCTGTCGCAGGACCGGTTGTGCGCCGCAGCGCGCCTCCCCTACTCCTCGGCGACGGTCGCCGAATTCGTCACGTGTCATCACCCACCCTGCAAACGTCTCCACCCTTCGAGGGCCCGGTTTGGAAGAATACCGCCCGTCGCCTGCGAAAGCATCGTCGTCTGCTTTCGCGCGCGCAACTATATTCTCCGGATTCTTATTCCCCATAGAGCCCTCTATTTTAATATGCATGATTTCTGGAGCCGCCGCGTTATACTGCGCCGCAAGGACGGTAGGCAAAACGCACCGCTGAAGGATTGGTTCCCTAAAATGCCGAGCAGTTTTGACGTATTGTCCAAGTGTTGAATCCGCTTAGCCCGCACTCCTCTCCTCTGTGAGGCGATGCTGCTGGAGTTGTAAGACATGTCGGCGTCAAAGGAAATTTCAGCGCATATCCCCTATTTGAGACGTTTTGCGCGTGCATTGGTCGGCGATCGGGAGGGCGGCGACGCCTATGTGCTGGCCACTCTCGAAACCGTTGTCGCGGAACCAAGCCGCATCACAGATTCCGATGACCTGCGCATCGCTGTATATCGTCTGTTCCTTGACGTCTGGGCGGCGTCGCCCATTAACGCCCACACCGACCGCTCCGGCGCGCTGGCGGAAAGCGGCCGACGCAATCTCGACGCCATTTCGCTGAAACCGCGAATAGCCTTCTTGCTGCAGGCCCTCGAAGGCTTCGATCTCGACCAGATTGGTCACACTCTAAATGTTTCGGAGGTCGAGGCTGGCGCGCTGATCAAGGAGGCAAACGGCGAGATCGCCGACCAGATCGCGACGGACGTGCTGATCATCGAGGACGAGCCCCTGATCGCCCACGACCTGAAGAGCATCGTCGAGGAGCTGGGACATCGGGTGGTCGGCATGCCGCGCACGCACGCCGAGGCGCTAGCGGCCATACAAGAAAGCAACCCGGGACTGATTCTCGCCGATATCCAGCTCGCGGACGGCAGTTCAGGGCTCGACGCCGTCAACGAGATCCTCGTCTCCCTGTCCACCCCGGTGATCTTCGTCACCGCCTACCCCGAGCGGTTCTTGACCGGCGAGCCGCCCGAACCGGCCTTTCTTATCGCCAAACCCTTCAATGTCGAAAGCCTCAAGGCCGTCATCAGCCAGGCGCTGTTTTTTGAACGACGCGCTGGACGTCGCGAACAAACCGCGCCGCGGGTCGGCATGTGAAGCTCTGATCTTATTGCAAACATTACATCTTTCGTCTTCGCCTTCCCGGCGGAAGGATCATTCGGGACTGCAAAGATAAATCGCCGCCTCCCAGAAACATTGGCCGACCCGGCGAGTTATAGCCGAAGGCGCTGGGAAACTATGAGAGGCGGCCCATGGAGGAAAATAAAAAATCCAGTCGCGGTTTTGCGTCGATGGATCCCGAAAAGCAGCGGGCCATTGCACGCAAGGGCGGCCAAAGCGTTCCTGATGAGAAACGAAGTTTCTCACAGAACCCCGATCTTGCGGCCCGGGCAGGGCGCAAGGGCGGTCAAAGCGTGAATCCGGCCAAGCGGAGCTTCTCGCGCGATCATGCGCTCGCTTCGGAAGCCGGCCGCAAAGGCGGACATGCCTCGCATGGAGGCGGCGCCCAAAAACGCAGCGCGCCGCTCTAAGGAGCGGCGCTACTATGCCGCAAATGGCTTCGAGCGCTGCGCGATCAGCGAATACAGCGCGTCGTCGTCGCGCGTCCCGCGGAGCGTCGCCACGAGGCCTTGCTCTCTCAACATGCGGGCGGCGCAGGCCAGCGCCTTGAGATGGTCAGCGCCCGAACTCTCGGGCGTGAGGATCATGAAAACGAGATCGACCGGCGCGCCGTCGAGAGAGCCGAAGTCGACCGGACGGTCTAGCCGGCCGAAGACCCCGTAAATCCCCTTCAATTTCGCAAGCTTGCCGTGTGGAATGGCGATGCCTTCGCCAATTCCCGTCGAGCCCAGCCGCTCGCGGTGAAGAAGCGCATCGAAGATCTCTCGCGCGGGAAGCCCGCAAATCTTCGCGGCCTTCTCGCTGAGTTCCTGGAGAAGGTGCTTCTTCGTCGTCGCCTTCAGCGAGGCGCAAACCGAATCCGGCGAAACCAAGTCCGTTGGCCGCATGCGACGATCATCCTGCTTCTCATGGGAGGTCTAGGGCCGCCGAAGGCGCCGACCATCCTTGAAATTTCAACGTCTCGCTATTTTCGCCAAAACCCGAAGGGACGTGGGAAAATGGCAAGATACGTGCCGAGGAGGCCGTTATTATGGCCGTCACACGACGTTTTGCCGTCAGCGGGCATCGCCTTCCGACTCTGGGGTGTCGATCCAGCCGATATTCTCATCGCCGCGCCGATAGACGACATTCACGCGGCCGGTGTTGGCGTGCCGGAACACGACGACCGGGGCGCCAGTGAGATCGAGGTCAAGCACCGCCGCCGAAACCGACAGCCGACGCAACTGCGTGGTGGATTCGGCGATGATCGCCGGGCTGAACTCCGCCGAAGCCTCATTTTCCTGATCGGGCGCCTCAAGCACGTGATAGGCGACGACCTCGGCCTGAGCGCCGTCTCCCGCGCCGTGGCCATGCTCGTGATGGCTCTTGAGCCTGCTCTTATAGCGGCGCAGGCGCTTCTCGATGCGTTCCGCCGCCTGATCGAACGAGGCGTAGGGCTCCTGCGCCCGGCCGTCGGCCTGCAACACGATTCCTGAGGCGAGATGCAGGCTGCAGTCGGCCCGAAAGCCCGAGCCCTCCGGCGAGATGGTGACGTGGCCGCTGACTCGGCCGTCAAAATATTTCGCCGCCGCCGTCTCCAGCCTCTGCGTCACATGAGCCCGAAGCGCTTCGCCGATGTTGATGTTCTTGCCGGAAACCCTAAGAGACATTTTGCAATCCGAACTTTCGTTGTGAGCGAAGTTTCGGCCGCGGAAAGGGCCAGCCGCGCGCCTGCCGCGCCGCCGTCAAACCAATCGCCCAATGCGCCCATCCGCCCTGGAACTCCGCCTGAGGGGTCGGCGAATCGCCCGCCATGTAGCCAGACAGCGGAAATTCCGCGCAGCGTTAGAAGCCTCGGCGAGCGAAGTCAATGGAGTCCTCACTCACGGCGAAGCTTCAAGCCGAGGACGGCACAGGACATTTAATGGGTCGTCATGCGCGCCTGCGCAAGCTTGGCGCGGCGGCGATCGACCGAGGACGGAATGCGCAAACTGTCGCGGTATTTCGCGACCGTGCGCCGGGCGATTTCGATGTCGCTCGCCTTCAGCCGTTCGACGATTGCGTCGTCCGACAGGATGCCATCGGGCGTTTCCCGATCGATCATCTGCTTGATGCGAAAGCGCACCGCCTCGGCCGAATGCGCGGCAGCGCCGCTCGTCGTGGCGATCGACGCGGAGAAGAAATATTTGAGCTCGAAGACGCCGCGCGGCGTCATCATGTATTTGTTCGACGTCACGCGCGAGACCGTCGACTCATGCATGCCGATCGCATCGGCGACCGTGCGCAGGTTCAGCGGACGCAGATGTTCGACGCCATGCGTGAGGAAGGCGTCCTGCAATCGCACGATTTCGGAAGCGACGCGTAGAATGGTGCGCGCCCTCTGCTCGAGACTCTTGGTCAGCCAGTTGGCGTTCTGCAGGCAGCTCGAAATGAAGCTTTTGTCCGCAGGGCCGGTGGCGACGGCGCTGACTTGCGCCGCGTAGCTGTGGTTGACCAATACGCGCGGCAGCGCGTCGGCGTTGAGCTCCACATGCCAGGCGCCGTCCGAAGCGGCGCGCACAATGACGTCGGCGACGAGCGGCTGAATCGGGGCGCCGCCGAACGCCCGGCCGGGCTTGGGCTCCAGCCGGCGCAGCTCCGCCGCCATGTCTGCGATGTCTTCGTCGTCGACGCCGCAGACCTTGGCGAGCTGCGCGAAATCGCGGCGCGCGACCAGCGCAAGATTGGCGACGAACGCCTGCATCGCCGGATCATAGCGGTCGCGCTCCTTAAGCTGGATCGCAAGACACTCCGCGAGATCGCGCGCGCCGACGCCAGAAGGATCGAAGGTCTGGATCGTCGCGAGAATGTGCTCGGCCTCGGCCATGTCCGCCTCGAGACGCGCGGCGATCTCGCCAAGTTCCTCTCGCAGATAACCGCTCTCATCGATCGCATCGATGATCGATTGGCCGATGATTCTGTGACGCGGATCGGGGCAGGCGAGCGCGAGCTGTTCGGCGAGATGCTCATGGAGGCTCTGCCGATCGGCGACATAAGCTTCGAGATTGGGCGCTTCGCCGTCAGCTGGCCCACCGCCGGCGGCCCCGGTCCAGGAGGTGGCCGAAAGACCGGCGCCGTCAGGGGCCTCATCCCGCGCCCGCTCCCCGATCGAAGGACCCTCGGGCTCGAAAGCATTGCTCATGTCGGCGCCGAGATCGGCGGAGAGCGTCGCGGAATCGACGGCGAGATCCTGCTGCGCCCAGTCGCCCTCCTGCGGCCCTTCAAAGGCCTCTCCGGCGCTTGGCTCGGCGCCCTGGGAAGGATCGGCCGCGTCGATGCCGCCATCGCCCTCATGGGCTTCGAGAAGCGGATTGCGCTCGAGCTCATCATGCAGAAAGGCGGCAAGCTCCAAATTGGAAAACTGCAGCAGCTTGATCGCCTGGAGAAGCTGCGGCGTCATCACCAGGGCTTGGCCCTGACGCATCATCAACTTGGTGGAAATCGCCATATTCGCTCGGCCCACTCGGAACGCATCGGCCGCCGCTTTGCGGCCCGGTTCTTGCTTATATCACTTCGGCAAAGCGCGCACAGGGCCAAAAAAGCAGCGCGCGGCGGGGCAAACCGCCTAAGCCTTAATCACCAATTCATCGATCGCGAAACTGCCCCCATTCTCACAGGCAAAGGCGACCTTTGTTGCGTCCCGCCAGCTGCTGGGAGCGCTGAGCGCGCGACCGGCTCGACGAATAGTTCCATGCCAAAATGCGCAACGCCGTCTCTGATCGCGCGGCGCCTGCAGCGCTACATGCGGAAATCTTCGCCAAGATAAATGCGCCGAACGTCCGGATTGGCGACGATTTCGTCAGGCGTACCTTCGGTCAGCACATGGCCGTTGTAGATGATGTAGGCGCGGTCGGTGAGCCCCAGCGTCTCGCGAACGCTGTGGTCGGTGATGAGCACGCCAATGCCGCGCGCTTTCAAATGCCGCACGAGGTCCTGGATGCCGCCGACCGCAATCGGATCAATGCCGGCGAAAGGCTCGTCGAGCAGCATGAAGGATGGGTGGCCAGCGAGCGCACGGGCGATCTCGCAGCGACGCCGTTCGCCGCCGGAGAGCGCAACGGCGGGCGTGTGGCGCATGCGCGTGAGGCGGAACTCTTCAAGAAGCGCCTCCAGCTCCTCCTCGCGCTTTTTGACGTCGGGCTGGGTGATCTCCAGCACGGCGCGGATATTGTCCTCCACCGAGAGGCCCCGAAACACCGACGCCTCCTGCGGCAGATAGCCGATTCCGAGCCGCGCGCGGCGATACATCGGCAGCGGCGTCACATCATAACCGTCGAGCGAAATCATGCCCTTGTCGGGCTTCACCAGCCCTGTGATCATATAGAATACAGTGGTTTTGCCGGCGCCGTTGGGGCCCAGCAGCCCCACCGCCTCGCCTCGCGCCACATGCAGGCTCACGTCTTCGACGACTCGGCGCGCTTTGTAGGACTTCGCCAGATTATGGATTGAAAGCAGGCCCTGGCCATCGAATCCGGCAGGTTCTCGATAGGCGGAGCCGGGCTCGAAGGCCGGCGGCGGCTCAGCCTGTTCGTTTGTCGGCGCGGGTCCCCAGAAGTTTGCGTCCCGCGCCGCCTCGTCGGAATCGTCGCCTGTATTTTGGGCGCCGGCGTCACGCCATTGGCCTTCCGCGATGTCGTCGGGCTTACGCGAGCGCCTGACGCCGGAAGCGAGCCGCGCCAGCGACTGGCCGGCGGCGCGAAATCGCATGGAAAGGGCGGAAAGATAGCTCAAGCGCGCCTTATCCGTCGCCCAGGGCGTCCAGCGGTTGGAGGCGACGCTCGCCGCCCCGTCGGGGGCGCCAAAGGCCGCTTCGGAAACATTAGCCCGGCGCCGCGCTGCGGCGCCATCGTTGCTGTCAGGCCCAAGGGCGCTTCGCCGCGGCCTGCTTTTCGAAGTCGTCGATCTTTTCGGCCTTTTGGAGGGTCAGACCGATGTCGTCGAGCCCGTTCAGCAGGCAGTGCTTGCGAAAGGGGTCGATGTCGAATGTGATCACGCCGCCGTCCGGTCCGCGAATCTCCTGCGCCGCGAGGTCGACGGTGAGGGTGGCGTTGGCGCCGCGCTTGGCGTCGTCCATCAGCTTTTCGAGCTCGGCCTCGCTCACCGCGATCGGCAAGATGCCGTTCTTGAAGCAATTGTTATAGAAAATATCGGCGAAACTCGTCGAAATGATGCAGCGGAGCCCGAAGTCGAGCAGCGCCCAGGGCGCATGTTCGCGCGACGAGCCGCAGCCGAAATTGTCGCCGGCGACGAGGATGCGCGCATTGCGGTAGGCCGGCTGATTCAAGACGAAATCGGGATTCTCGGAACCATCGTCGCGATAGCGCATCTCCGAAAAGAGGCCCTTGCCGAGGCCGGTGCGCTGAATGGTTTTGAGATACTGCTTGGGGATGATCATGTCCGTATCGACGTTCATGATCGGCAGCGGCGCGGCGACGCCCGTCAGCGTGGTGAACTTGTCCATGTTTCTTTCGGTTTGGCGCGAGGAAGTCTAGCGCCCTTTACCAAATCGCCGCAGCGAGGGCAAAGCGCTAAGGGACGCGGGGATCGCCAAAATCAAAATGTTAACTTTGTCGGAGCGTACTCTGGGCCTCGCTCCCCGCCTCCGCCTTGCCGCCGCGTAGAAGCAGAAAGCCGGCCAGCAACATCGCGGCGCCCCAGATGATGAAGCCCGCGTCATAGATCGGCCACTGGGCGCGATCGACTCGTTCATTCACATGATGGATGCCGAGGACAAGATGGTTGATGACGCCATCGTAGAGGTTGAACCCGCCCCAGCCGATCAGCAGCGCGCCCGCCAGGCGCCGGCCGGACCACATGTAACCTGCGCGGCGCGAGGCGCGCCACAGAAGGAACAGTCCCACGCCGACGCAGACATAAGCGAAACTGTGCAACATCCCGTCCCAATAGGTGTTGAATTCCATGCCTTCGACAGTTCCGGCGGGACGCCAGTTGCTGACCAGATGATGCCATTGCAAGAGTTGATGCAGAACGATGCCGTCAAAAAAGATGCCAAGGCCCACGCCAAGAATGATCGCGGCGGCCGTCGGAAAGGCGCCCCGGGCGCGGGCGGGACGAATGCTGGCGGACTGCGTCATGGCGATTCCTGCTCCACCCCCGTAGACCTTTGCAACGCCCGGGGCGGCGACGTGTTCCGCCCTCGCATTTGCACAAAGTCTTCTGCTAAAGGTGTTGGGCGAAGCTGAAGTCCGAGCGATCTCGCCATGACGCTGCCCACGACGCTGAACGGTCTGCTTATCGAAGTCCTCGGCTATCTCGCCGCGGCGGCGAGCGTGTTCGTTTATGTGTCGAACACCATGATCCCCCTGCGGATCGCGGCGATCCTCGCCAATGCGCTGTTCGCCGCTTACTTTTTCCTCAAGGGTCTCTACCCGCTCTTCGCGCTCAACGCCTTTCTGGTTCCGGTCAACATCGTGCGGCTCCGACAGATCCGGCGGCTCGTCCAGGACATTCGCGCCGCCGCCTCCGAGGATTTCGATTTCGAATGGCTGCGTCCCTATATGCGGCCCATAAAGCTTTCCGAAGGCTTCGTCCTGCATCGCATCGGCGATCTGTCCGAGGAAGCCTATCTCTTGGTGCACGGCGAGATCCATCTGCGCGAGCCCGACGTCACGCTGAAGCCAGGAACGCTCTTTGGCGAGATGGGCATGTTCACCAATGAAAATCGCCGCACCGCCACCGCGGTCGCCGCGACCGACGTCGAGCTTCTTTGCGTGCGCTATGACGATCTCTTGCAGCTCGCGGCGCAGACGCCGCAATTCGGCTTTTACCTGATGCGGCTCATGGTTCAGCGCATGCAGCACAATGTGGAGCTCGCCCGCGCCCGCAAGGGATGAGCGCTCCCCATTTCGTGGCCGTAAGCGTCCCCTTTCCGCGTCATGCCCGCGCTTGTCGCGGGCATCCACGGAGACGTATCGGCTCCGCTTGAAAGGCTGTAATACGCTTCAATGAACGGGGATTACGCAGCATCACCGCGTGGATGGCCGGGTCAAGCCCGGCCATGACGAATTCGAGGGCGTCAGAACAAGAATGTCGCAAAAAATCTACCCCGTCCCGGACGACTGGAAAAAGAGCGCGCGCATCGACGAAGAGGCCTATCGCCGGCTCTACAAGCGCTCAATCAAAGACCCCGACGGCTTCTGGGCCGAGCAGGCGCAGCGCATCGACTGGATCACGCCCTTTTCGAAAGTAAAGCGCACCAGCTTCGACACGCATAATGTTTCGATACGCTGGTTCGAGGACGGCACGACCAATGTCGCGATGAATTGCATCGACCGGCATCTGCCGGAGCGCGCCAACAAGACCGCGATCATCTGGGAAGGCGACGATCCTTCCGTCTCGCGCCACATCACTTACGCCGAGCTGCATGAAGAAGTCTGCCGCTTCGCCAATGTGCTCAAGAGGCACGGCGTCAAGAAGGGCGACCGCGTCACCATCTATCTGCCGATGATCCCAGAGGCCGCTTTCGCGATGCTGGCCTGCGCGCGCATTGGCGCCGTTCATTCGGTGGTCTTTGGCGGCTTCTCGCCGGATTCGCTCGCCGGACGCATCGCCGACGCGGAATCACAGGTCATCGTCACGGCGGACGAAGGCCTGCGCGGCGGCAAGAAGATTCCGCTCAAAGCAAATGTCGACGCGGCGCTCGACAAGGCGCCCGCGAAAACGGTCATCGTCGTCACGCGCACCGGCGGCGAAATCGACATGCAGCCCGGCCGCGACTTCCGCTATGAGGAAGAAGCCGCGCGCGTGCACGCCGATTGTCCCTATGCGGAGATGGACGCCGAAGATCCGCTGTTCATCCTGTACACGTCCGGCTCGACCGGCAAGCCGAAGGGCGCACTGCATACGACCGGCGGCTATCTCGTCTACACATCGCTGACCCATGAACTCGTCTTCGATTATCGCGAGGGCGACGTCTATTGGTGCACAGCAGATGTGGGCTGGGTGACCGGACACAGCTATATCCTCTACGGCCCGCTCGCCAATGGCGCGACGACGCTGATGTTCGAAGGCGTGCCGAATTATCCGAGCGTGTCTCGTTTCTGGGAGATCATCGACAAGCATAAGGTCGATATTTTCTACACGGCGCCGACCGCCATTCGCGCGCTGATGGCGGCGGGCGAGGCGCCCGTGAAAAAGACCAGCCGCAAGTCGCTGCGCCTGCTCGGCTCGGTTGGCGAGCCGATCAACCCGGAAGCGTGGGAATGGTATCACCGCGTCGTTGGCGAAGGCCGCTGCCCGATCGTCGACACCTGGTGGCAGACGGAGACCGGCGGCGTGCTGATCTCGCCTTTGCCCGGCGCGATTGATCTGAAGCCCGGCTCGGCGACGCGGCCGTTCTTCGGCGTCGCGCCGGAGATCGTCGATCCGCTCGGCAATGTCCTTGAAGGACAATGCGAAGGCCTGCTCGTCATCGCCGATTCATGGCCGGGGCAGATGCGCACCGTCTATGGCGATCATGAACGTTTCGCGCAGACCTATTTCTCCGCCTTTCCCGGCAAATATTTCACCGGCGACGGCGCCAAGCGCGACGCCGACGGCGATTACTGGATCACCGGCCGCGTCGACGACGTCATCAATGTCTCGGGCCATCGCCTCGGCACGGCGGAAGTAGAGAGCGCGCTCGTCGCGCATGAGAAAGTGTCGGAAGCCGCCGTCGTCGGCTATCCGCACGACATCAAGGGACAGGGCATCTACGCCTTCGTCACGCTCAATCAGGGCGTCGCAGCGAGCGAACATTTGCGCAAGGAGCTGGTGCATTGGGTGCGCCATGAGATCGGGCCGATCGCGACGCCCGACATCGTGCAGTTCGCGCCGGGACTGCCGAAGACGCGCTCGGGCAAGATCATGCGGCGCATTTTGCGCAAAATCGCGGAGGGCGAGTTCGGCGCGTTGGGGGATACGTCGACGCTGGCGGACCCCGGCGTGGTGGAGGAGCTGGTGAAGGATAGGCCGGGGAGATAACTGGCATTCTGTAGTCAGTATCTAGTGCTATTCAACTACTGAGAATTGTCAGCTATGTTGGATAACCATTATGACTGATCATTGGTTGCCTCCTCCCGAGCTGCGCCAGCCCCGTCCAAGGAAGGTGGTGCGATCGCGGAGGTTTTTTCGCGAGCAAGCGATATTTGTGACGCTTTGTGTCGGTGTCGCAGCCGCCTTACTTGGAACTACGACTTACACAAAGCTGCGAGAGCAGGCTTTAAGCCTCAGAGGCGTTACCGTAGAAGGCCGCGTGATAGGACAGACGGAACAAAGTGCGCGCCGTACGAATTTCGAATCGATTTCATATGAATTCATAACTATCACAGGCGAAGTGGTCAGTTCTTGGGATAACGTGGCGCGGAGCTACTTCGATCAGCTGAGCCGCGGATCAAGAGTTAGCATCGTTTATGACCCCCTCGATCCAAGTCTTTCGTCAGTCCGTTACCCACGCATGGAGGAAACATTCTTTCCGCACCGCTCTTTCCGATTTAGCGGCGGTATAGCGGCCGGTCTGCTGGCGCTGTGCGTATTTTCTATCTTTTTAAGCCATCGGCTATACTTGAAGGAGAAACAGCTGCTCGAACAAGGCGCCGCGGTTCAGGCGAATGTTATAAATATCCGATGGCATTCATTCCTGGGCCAGACCTGGGCGACCATTAAATACCGACTGCGCGAGGACGGAGCACAGCAGCTGCCAAGAGAAGGTTCAATCGCGGCCCCATCAGCTGAAGCCCTCGACAAGGCCGTCCAATCGATTTTGTCCAACCCAACGGCGCTGATCGATTCGACCGACAGAAAGCGGTGCATCCTGTATCCGGCGGGCTTTGACAAAGCGACCGTGTTGCCAAGTACGTGAATTGTAGAAGTGGGCTTTCAGGCTCCCGAATTGATGCAACTCATTCGTCGAACAGCGCCCGCGCTTTCAGCGCGAGCACGGTGATCTCGATATTGGCGAAGGGCGCGGCCTGCGCCTCAGCGCGGCTCGTGATCATGGTCTGACCGAGACAATCGCCCATGCACATTGGGCGCGATCAAGCGTATGCAACCCAGCCGCGGAACGCCATGCCGACGTAAAACAAGCTAACCCCGCTGAACCCGGCGTCACGCAGGAGCTGCTCGTCTTCTTCGGGGGAGAGAATCGGCAAACGCTCTGCGATCATCGATCGCGCATTTTCCGCCTGCGCCGGATCGATGCCGGAGGCGATCGCGAAGGCGGCATATCGCGCGAGCCACAGTTCGCGCTCGTCAGCCCCTTGCGGAAAGCTGAAGTGGGCGACCGCGAAAGGCGCGCCCGGCTTCAGGCGAGGCCGAACCTCCTTGAGCGTGCGCAGGCGCTCCTCACGCTGAACGAAGTGTAAGGTCAGAATGCATGTCCCGGCGTCGAACGGACCTTCCGGCGCGCTGTCGATCAGCCCATGGTGCAAGCGCGTGCGGTCGGCGAGCGGCCCGAGGGTGGCATGCGCGAGATTCAGCATCTCGGCCGATGGATCGACCCCGTCGAATCTCCAGCCGGGCTGTGCCTCGCCGAAGGCCTTTATCTCCAGACCGCCGCCCGCGCCGAGCACCAGCACCCGCGCATCTTTCGGCGCGCATTCAGCGAGGAGAATCGCGATCATCCGTTGCAGGTCGGAGAAACCGGGCACCAGACGTGGCGGCCCCTCGACATAGCGCGCAACCGCTTGCGGGTTAGAAAATGCGTCCATACGCGGACTGTATCAAATTCTGAGCCTATGCCATTGGCGGTTCGCCAAGCGCGACGACCCCGCAGCTGCGGATTGTCGCCATTCGCCAGCAACGCAGCCATAGGCCTTGGGCATTACGACAACCCCTGGCGAAAAACCGCCCCTGATTGGCGCCCTGCCGACTGTTCCGCCGCCCTGCCGCGCCTCATCTTACCTCTTTAGAAAAGAGGACCCAGGAGATGCGGCGCTTTCTTGCTATCCTCGTCGGGCTCATCGCGGCTGCCCCCGCACGCGCGGATTCCGATGTGGAGCATGCACGATATTCGGTGGTCGCCTCGACAGGGGCCATCGAAATTCGCGACTACGCGCCGCGGATCGTCGCAGAGACGACGGTCGCCGGCGAGCGCGGCGCAGCCATTAGCGAAGGCTTCCGCCGCCTCGCCGGTTATATTTTCGGCGACAATTCCCCGCAGCGGAAAATCGCCATGACCGCCCCTGTCGGACAAGAGTGGAAGGGCGGCGATTGGAAAGTGCGCTTCACCATGCCCGCCGAATACAACATGGCGAGCCTGCCCAAGCCCAATAGCGCAGAGGTCAAACTCGCCGCCGCGCCGGGCAAGCGCATGGCGGCGATCCGCTTCTCCGGACTCGCCGGCGACGACGCCCTCGCCGAAAATCAGGCGAAGCTGCTCGATTATCTTAAGCGCCAGGGGATCTCGCCAAAGGGCGATCCGCAATACGCCTTCTACGACCCGCCCTGGACGCTGCCCTGGAACCGGCGCAACGAAGTCATGGTCGAGATCGGACGCGAATAAGCACGCGTCGCTGATGCGTCTGCAGGCTCCCTGTCAGCGATAGGCGAGTCGATCAGCCCGAGTTCCCGCCACTGCAGATTGCATCACCGCAGCCTCGCGCCGCCGGGCGGATCGTCATGCACGGCCACGTGCGCCGCCGCACGTTCATCCGCCCCTTTTAATCGTAAGGTCGTCTCGTCTTGCAATTGCAAGACAAGTGTTTGCGGGGAACCTTCGTGTTCGTCGCAAATGTTATCGAGACTCATTGATGGAGAAATTTCATGAAGACCGCATTGTTTCTTGCCGCCGCCATCGCGGCCGGCTCTCTGAGCGTCGAAGCGAACGCCGCGCCGATAGGCGTTTCGTTGAAGGCGCCGGGCGAATCTGTCGAGAACGCCACCCTCTCTTGGCGCTGCGGTAAGAAGAATCCGGCGTCTTGGGGCACGTTCGGCAACGGCTGCCTCAAGCAGAAGCGCCGATGGGGCAGGGGCTCATAATCGCCCATGCCCGCATCCTGCCCGTTCCTGGCGGACAGCGAAACGGCTAGCGCGTTTCAAAGCCTAAGGCCCCTCTTTCAAAAGAGGGGCCTTAGCGATTGGGCCGCGTCCATCGAATTCCGCGCTCGAACTTGGTTGGCGAGAATTCGCGCTGCATTGGCAAGCCTGCTGCTATCTCAAGCAGAGCTTTCGGCTTTTCATCCTCGAGAGCCTCGCTTCGGAGGATGGAGATGCGGCGGGCGTTGTCCGCCACTCGAGATTTGGCGCGGAGCCCCCCCGGTGCGCGCCGATCGTGATGCGTCAAAGACGACGGTTTCGGCGACGCTCCTCCCGCGACGCCGGCTCCGCGACACCGCGCCGCGAACCATCGCCGAGACGACGGCCACCGACGAGCGCGGCGTCAATCCAAGCTTGGCGTCGCCTCGTCGGCCAAACGTCGTCCGATATCCGGACGCGCCGCCAAGCGCGGACTATTTCTTGACAAACAGCGCAAGGGCCTCCGGCGCCAGCACGCCGCCGGTGATCTCGACGGTTGCGAAAGGCGCGGCCTGCGCCACTGCTTTGCTGGTGATCATGATCTGGCCGATTCGCTTCTCAAGCTGCTCGATCGACGCGGCGTAGACGACACGCCCAATTCCGCACCAGACGATCGCGCCCATGCACATCGGGCAGGGCTCGCCAGACGTGTAGAGCGTCGCGCCCTTGAGATCCTTGGCCGGATTGTCGGCGACGAAGCGGCGAATCGCCACTATCTCGCCATGCGCGGTTGGATCGTTGTTCGTCACGCCGAGATTGCGTCCGGTCGCGACGACCTTGCCGTCGCGCACGATGACGGCGCCAAAGGGAAAGTCGCCCTTGGCGGCTTCGGCGATCGCCAAGCGCATAAATCCCTCATCCTCCGGCAGGACGGGCGCCCGCTTGGCATGGCCATGCGCCGGCGCGGCGCCAAACGCGAACCCGAAACCAGCGCCGATCGTCGCCAGCGCGGCGCGCCGATTGAAGCGGCCGCCGTCGCAGCCGCATGTCGTTTGGCTCATTTCCCGCTCCAGCGCGCGTTTCGACTTCAGGCGCCAACTTGACACGGCGAACCCCCCTGCGCCACACGCGGCGACCCAAACAATAATAAAGCAGGGACGGTTACGCATGCAGAAGGCTTTCATTTTCCCGGGTCAGGGATCTCAGGCGGTCGGCATGGGCAAGGCGCTGTTCGACGACTTCGAGCCCGCGCGCGCAGTTTTTGCAGAGATCGACGATGCGCTGTCGCAGCCGCTTTCGAAGCTGATGTTCGAAGGTCCTGAAGCCGAGCTGACGCTGACCGCCAATGCCCAGCCGGCGCTGATGGCGGTCTCGCTCGCGACGATTCGCGCCCTGGAAGCCGAATGCGGCCTTGATCTTCCGCGCGACGCGGCCTTCGTCGCCGGACATTCGCTCGGCGAATATTCCGCTCTCGCGGCCGCGGGCGCGCTGACGATTTTTGACACTGCGCGGCTGTTGCGCATTCGCGGCGACGCCATGCAGAAGGCGGTTCCTGTCGGAGAAGGCGCCATGGCGGCGCTGCTCGGCGCCGATCTCGATCAGGCGCGCGGCGTTGCGGAGGAGGCGACGACCGCGGCGAACGGCGTGTGCCAGGTCGCCAATGACAATGGCGGCGGCCAGGTGGTGATTTCCGGCGCCAAAGCGGCCGTCGACAAGGCGATCGACATCGCCAAGGAGAAGGGAATCAAGCGCGCGCTGCTGCTGCCGGTCTCCGCGCCCTTCCATTGTGCGTTGATGCAGCCCGCCGCAGACGCGATGCGCGAGGCGCTCGCCGGAGCGGCGATCAGCGTCCCGCGTGTTCCGGTGGTCGCCAATGTAACGGCGGAGCCGACGCAAGACCCGGAGGCGATTCGCCGACTGCTCGTCGAGCAGGTCACCGGCGCGGTGCGCTGGCGCGAATGCGTGGCCTATATGGCGAGTCACGGCGCGACGAAGTTCGTCGAATGCGGTTCGGGCAAGGTTCTCGCGGGGCTTTTGAAGCGGATCGCGCCGCAGGCAGCGGGGGTCTCCGTGGGCGCCCCGGCCGATTTCGACGCCTATCGCGCCTTCGTGTAGAGGCTCGAGAACCAAAAGGCAGCCAAAAGAAAAGGCCCGGTCGCGAGGACCGGGCCTATTCTCTCGACCGCAAGGCCGATCAGTCGGATCAGTACTTGGCCAACACCGGCGCCGGGGAGCCGAAGTTGAAGTGGTAGTTGATGCCCGCGCGGATCGTGTGGAAGCGCGTGCGGTTGTTCACATTGTTCAGGCCCCAACCCGGGTTGAACGCAAACAGCCAGTTGTTGTTGCTGTTGCTGCCGCTGATCTGCGTGTACAGATACTCGACCTTCGCGGACCAGTTCGGGAAGAACATCCACTCGGCGCCGCCGCCAGCCGTCCAGCCGGTCTGCACCGCAGAGTTCTGGTTCCACCAGCTGTTGCGCTGCACTTCGCCGTAGGCGAAGCCGCCCGTGCCGTAGACCAGCAGTTGCGGGCTCAGCAGGGTGATGCCGACGCGGCCACGAACGGTGCCGAACCAGTTCAAACGCGCCGTGCCTGCGCCGCCGCCGCCGAAGCCGCCGAACAACCACCAGTTGTTGTTGTTGCCGCCGCCCGAACCAAGGCTGGTGCCCTGGAAGTCGGTCTCGACGCCGACGACGAACATCGGCGTAACCTGGAAGTTATAGCCGAGCTGACCGCCGCCGATGACACCGCCGGTGCTGTTGTTGCCGTTGTTCCAGCCGCCGTTCCAACCCTGATTGGAGGAATTGCTGGCGAAGAAGCCACCGCCGAGGTTAAGACCGGCGTAGAACCCGGTCCACGTCATGATCGGCGGCGGGGGGATGTACGGCGGAGGAGCCTTGTGGGAGGGTAGATCGGCGGCGTTCGCGGCGCCGGCGAAAAGCGCCGTCGCCAGAGCCAGGGCCGAGATCGCTGTCTTCATCTCTCTATCCTTCATTTTGAGCCAACTTAAATTATTAGGTGCGCGTCAGTCCCGTGACTCTTTCGGACGTTCCGTGGACGCTGACCCCCAAGCACGGCGGACTGTGCGCAAATTTCTCGCGGGAAACAACAAACAGAAGGTAAAATCAGGCCCAAAAGACCCAAAAGATTTCGACTGTTGCAGTTACGCCACAATGAAGTTTGACGCAGATTCCGATGCGTTGTTGAGCAATTCAGTCTCGAATCCGTCGCTTGCGTAACGAAGCCGAACTGACGCCCACTTTCTCCCAATATCCGATCGGGCGTCGGTGACGTCCGCCGTAGTGGAGGCGGTCGTTTGAAGTTGAACCGCGGCTGAAAAAAGGCCACTCCCCGAACTGAGCTATAAGACTCACGCCATCGGGATGAGCGAGGAGAGGGAAGATATGTTTGATCTCAACGGCAAGAATGCGCTCGTCACGGGCGCGAGCGGCGGAATCGGCGCGGCGATCGCGCGCGCGCTTCACGCCGCCGGCGCGATCGTGGCGCTTTCCGGCACGAGGAAAGAGGCGCTCGAGGCGCTTGCCGGCGAATTGAACGGCCGCACGCACATTCTGCCCTGCAATCTTTCGCAAAAGGACGAGACCGAGAAGCTCGTGCCGACGGCGGAGGCGGCGATGGGCGGTCTGGACATTCTCGTCAATAACGCCGGCATCACCCGCGACATGTTGTTCATGCGCCTTAAGGACGAGGACTGGGACGCCGTCATCAACGTCAATCTGACGTCGGCCTTTCGCCTGTCGCGCGCGGCGCTGCGCGGGATGATGAAAAAGCGCTTCGGCCGAATCATCCAGATTACGTCGGTCGTCGGCGTGACCGGCAATCCCGGGCAAGGCAATTACGCCGCCGCCAAAGCGGGCATGATCGGCATGTCGAAGTCGCTGGCGGCCGAGGTCGCCTCGCGCGGCGTGACGGTCAATTGCGTCGCGCCCGGATTCATCGAAAGCCCGATGACCGACGCGCTGACAGACGCCCAGAAGGAGGCGATCCTTCGCATGGTGCCGACGGGACGGCTCGGGACCGGCGGCGACGTCGCCGCCGCCTGCGTCTATCTGGCCAGCGCCGAGGCCGCCTATGTCACGGGGCAGACCCTGCACGTCAATGGCGGCATGGCCATGATCTAGGAGAGGCGAATCGCCTGAAAAACGCGTCTGCGGCGACCTTTCGCCGCGTGCGCGAGAACGCGGGGGCGCCTCTCGCCATGCTCAGGGAAGTATGCTACCAGACCTCGCCGCTGAGGGGCGGCGTCGCCGCGATTTAAACCCGGTGGAGCAAGTCGCAACGCGTCTCGCACACATCAGGGCGATCGGCGCGCGATTGCACGTTAAAGGGATGAAGGGCGATCACGGAGCGCGCCAGCAGGCCTGCTCTAAATCGCCACACGGCGCGTGAGGCGCCAAACGCAGACAGGGATAAAAGAAGATGAGCGATGTCGCCGAGCGCGTGAAAAAGATTGTTGTCGAGCATCTCGGCGTCGAAGCCGACAAGGTCGTCGACAAAGCCAATTTCATCGACGATCTGGGAGCCGATTCGCTCGATACCGTCGAACTCGTCATGGCTTTCGAGGAAGAATTCGGCGTCGAGATTCCCGACGACGCCGCCGAGACGATTCTCACTGTGGGCGATGCAGTGAAGTTCCTCGAAAAGGCGAAAGCCGCCTGACGAACTGAAGATTCAAGCGCACGGCGGATCCTCTCGCGAGGCTTCGCCGACGCCGCCATTTCCGACAACATAACAGTTCGAGAGTAGAGCCATGCGCAGGGTGGTCGTCACCGGTCTTGGCGTCGTATCTCCTTTGGGCTGCGGCGTGGAGACCAATTGGCGCCGTCTCGCCGCCGGAGAATGCGGCTTCAAACGTATCGACACATTCGAGGCCTCCGACCTCGCGTGCCAGATTGCGGCGGTCGTGCCGCGCGGCGACGGCACCAACGGCACGTTTAATCCTGACGACTGGTTCGATCCCAAAGAGCAGCGCAAGGTCGATGATTTCATCATCTATGGCGCGAGCGCGGCGACCCAGGCGCTAAAGGATTCCGGCTGGGTGGCCGACACCCCAGAGAAGCAGGAATCGACTGGCGTTCTGATCGGCTCCGGCATCGGCGGGCTCGGCGGCATCTACGAAACCTCCGTCACCTTGAGGGAGAAGGGACCGCGCCGCGTGTCGCCTTTCTTCGTCTCTGGCCGAATCATCAATCTCGTGGCCGGCTATGTTTCCATCATGCATGGCCTGAAGGGCCCGAATCATGCGGTGGTGACGGCCTGCGCCACCGGCACGCACGCCATCGGCGATGCGGGGCGCATCATCGCGGTGGGCGAGGCCGACGTGATGGTCGCCGGCGGCGCCGAATCGCCCGTCAATCGCATCGGCGTCGCTGGCTTCGCCGCCTGCCGCGCACTGTCGACCGGCTTCAACGATCGTCCTGAAGCCGCCTCCCGGCCCTATGACAAGGACCGCGACGGCTTCGTGCTTGGCGAAGGCGCTGGCTGCGTCGTGCTTGAGGAATATGAGCACGCCAAGGCGCGTGGCGCGAAAATCTACGCCGAACTTATCGGCTACGGCATGTCGGGCGACGCCTATCACATCACCGCGCCGGCGCCCGATGGCGACGGCGCCTATCGCTGCATGAAGGCGGCGCTGAAGCGCGCCGGCATTTCCGTCACCGACATCGATTACGTGAACGCGCACGGCACGTCGACGCCGCTCGGCGACGAGATCGAACTCAAGGCCGTCGAACGTCTTCTTGGCAACGTCGAACCCAAGCTCGCCATGTCATCGACGAAATCCGCGATCGGCCATCTGCTCGGCGCCGCCGGCGCCGTCGAAGCGATCTATTCGATCCTGGCGATGCAGGCGAATGTCGCGCCGCCGACGCGCAACCTCGACAATCCCTCGGTCGCAACGACGATCGACCTCGTGCCGCACAAAGCCCACGAGAAGGAAATCAATATCGCTTTGTCGAATTCCTTCGGTTTTGGCGGCACCAACGCCTCGCTGCTGTTTCGCCGCGCCTCCTAAGCAGGGGCGCTCAACCGGCGCATTCGAACGTCTATCGCGCGATGCGCCGGAGCCTGCGAACCGAAGCGGCGCATTCCTGAATTCGCCACAATGAGGCATAGTGTAAGTCCTCGGCGATAATCGGCGTGAAATCTTCGAGCGTTTGATGGGCGTAGTGCGATGAGCGAACCGGACAATAAAGGCGCGCCCGAAAAGCCAGCAGACGCCGTAGCGGCGGCGCCAAGCGCGCCGACCTCTGCCGAAAACGTCGAATCCGCCGCGCTGCAGTGCGAAGACCTCGAAGTTCAACCGAGCTTGACCGCGCCCCCTGAGGGTTCTGGCGCGCCGCCGATAGACATTGCGCCGCCTGACGCCGCGCTGGTGAAAGAGCCGGCCGCGGTCGCGTCTGCGCCCGAACCGCCAAGCCAACTGACCATTGCGGCGGCGAAGGCCGAAGCGCCTCTGCCCGAGCCGCCGAAAGCTCCCGCCGCCCCGACAGCGCCTGATATCGTCGCGACGGTTCCGGCAGCGCCCCTCCAAGCCGCCGTCGTTCCGCCGCCCCCGCCGCAGCCGCCGCTCGCGACAAAGGTCGAACCGACTCTGCCCGCGCCGCCGGAGGCTCCCGCCACGCCAACGGCTGTCCTCGTCACGCCGGCTCCGGCAGCGCCGATCCAAGCCGCCGTCGTTCCGCCGCCAGCGCCGCAGCCGCCCTTAGCGGCGAAGGTCGAAGCGCCCCTTTCGCAGGCTCCCGCTTCAGCCCCGGCGGCGTCGCCACAGCCGCCATTGGCGCAAGCGGCCGCGCCGACTGCCTACGTTGCGCCTGCCAGCGAAACCGCAAAACTTTCTCCAGCGCCGCCGGCGGCACCCGCATCGCCGGCTCCCCCGTCCTGGACCCCGCCGCCGCGCCCCGTGATCAGGGCTGAAGCGCCAGCGCTCGGACCGCCTGGCCCGCCCTCGGCAAAAAAGGGTGCGGCGGGCGCCGGCATATTCGGGCGGCGCGCTGCGCGGCAAAGCGCTAAGCCTGCAGAAGCCGCGCCTCCGCCGAAAAAACGTAAGCGCCGTGAGGGAACGCTTTCCGTGGCGAGCGGCTTCCTGAGTTTCGTGCTCGTCGCGCTTGTCGCCGGCGTCTTCGCCGTCATCGCCGTTATGCACAAGCTCAAAGAACCGGGGCCGCTCGCGGCCGACAAGGTCGTCTATATTCCGCCGCGCAGCGACTTGCTTGAGATCATCTCTCAACTCGAGCGCGAAGGCGTCATCGCCAATTCGACGCTCATGCAGCTCGGAACGCTTCTCGACGGCAAGCTCGGCAAGCTGAAGCCCGGCGAATTTGCCTTCAAGAAAAACATAAGCGTTCGCGACGTGATCGATCAGATCGCCTCCGGTCGTCAGATCCTGCACAGCGTGACCATCCCGGAAGGTCTGACTTCAGAACAAATTGTGCAAAAGCTGAAAGAAGCCCAACTGCTGGTGGGCGATATCGTCGACCTGCCGAAGGAAGGCGCTCTGCTGCCGGAGACCTACAAATACCCGCGCGGCTACCAACGGACGCGACTCCTCTCGAAGATGCAGGACGATCAGCGCAAGACGCTCGATGCGATCTGGGCGAAGCGCTCGCCGGACTTGCCGTTGCGCACGCCCTACGAACTGGTGACCCTCGCCTCGATCGTCGAAAAAGAGACGGGCAAGAACGAGGAGCGGCCGCGCGTCGCCGCCGTCTTCGTCAATCGGCTGCGCAAAGGCATGCGCCTTCAGTCTGATCCGACGATCATCTACGGCCTCGTCGGCGGAAAGGCGACGCTCGGCCGGCCGATCATGCGCAGCGAGATCGAGAAGTGGACGCCTTACAACACCTACGCCATCGACGGTCTTCCGCCGGGACCGATCGCCAATCCCGGCCGCGCCGCGCTTGAAGCCGCCGCGCATCCTGCGCCGACGCGCGATCTCTATTTTGTCGCCGACGGCACGGGCGGTCATGTCTTCTCCGAATCGCTCGACCAGCATTCGCGCAACGTCCAGAACTGGCGGCGACTGGAGAAGGAAAAGACCGACGGCGCGGTTGATCGCGCCACGCCCGGCGTTCCCGCGCCGGCTGCGCCCAAGCCCGACAAGCGCACGCAGGCGCCCATTGGCCGTCTCGTCACGCTTGCCGGGAGTCACGAAGACTTTCCGCCGAACCGGGCCATGGCGCCCGATGACGGCCCGACTCACCGGCTCGGCAAATTTTCTTACGCCGAAGCCGATTTTTTCCTCGGCGGCCACGGCGACCGCACGCAGGTCCAGGCGGCTGAATATGCCGCCTTGAGGCCGGCGCGACCCTTCTTTACCGAGGAATCCGTGCAGCTGCGCGCCAAGACGTTATTTGACCCGATGCTTCTCGCCGGCCGCCCGGCGGCGCCCCGTGCGGAGGAGGAGCGGCTCAATCCGGATATGACGACCATCGCGAGCGAAAATCCGGACGCTCAGCCTGACGATGGCGGCGAGATCGCCGCCTATCCGGTCTCGCCGGCGCAGCGCGCCGAACAGAGGGCTCGCGCGGCGCGTCTCGGGCTTGCGGCAGGCTCCGACGAGCTTCCCGGCGAAGCGCTCGGCGGACGACTCCCTCAGGACGCCGCGCCGCCGGCGGTCGCCGCGGCTTTGGCCGCGACGGACGGTCGGCCCTATCGTCCGCGCGCCTTCGACGCCTCAGAAGGCACGCCGCTCGACCCGCTGCGCGACAAGAGCTGGGATCTCACCTCAGCTAAGACGGTCCCTGTGACGAGCGATTTGCGGTAAGGCCGACGCGGCGATAGTCAGGCGCGGCGCAACTCGGCCTCACGCCGATTCGCCGTCTCGGAGTCGCCGCCGCAAATGAGCATTCACAGCATGACGGGATTCGCCCGCGTTCAGGGCGCCGTCGCCGCCTTTCGCTATGCGTGGGAGATCAAGAGCGTCAACGCCAAGGGGCTCGATCTGCGTCTGCGGGCGCCGCCCGATTTCGACTCCGTGGAGATCAAGGCGCGGGAAAAAATCGCGGGGCGGCTCGCGCGCGGGGCGGTCTTCGCCAATCTTGTCGCAAAGCGCGAAGACGAAAGCCAGGTCGCCCGCCTCAACCGCGCCGCTCTCGACGCCCTTCTCGCCGCGCTCTCCGAACGCCCGCCGCCCGCCAGTGTAGGACCCGCGACGCTCGACGGTCTGCTCGCGGTGCGCGGCGTGGTCGAGATCGTCGAGCCGGAGCTGTCCGAGGCCGATCGCGCCGAACTCGACGCGCAGATTCTCGGATCGCTGGATGAAGCGCTTGACGCGCTGATCGCCTCACGCGCGGCGGAGGGCGGCGCTCTGGCGGCGGTTCTCCATCAGCGGCTCGAGCGCATATCGATCCTCGCCGCGCAGGCCGACGCGGCGCCGGCGCGCCAACCCGAAGCGATTCGCGCGCGGCTGAAGCAGCAGCTCACGCGCCTCCTGGAGAACGCCGATTCCCTCGATCCGGCGCGGCTGCATCAGGAGGCGGCGCTGCTTGCGGTTCGAGCGGACATTCGCGAGGAGCTCGACCGCCTGAAGGCGCATGTCGACAGCGCCTCCAAACTGCTCGCTGCGGGCGGGCCGATCGGCCGTCGTCTGGATTTTCTGGCGCAGGAGCTTGGCCGAGAGACCAACACGCTGTGCGCGAAATCGAACGACGCCGGACTGTCGGCGATCGGGCTTGAACTGAAGATCGAGGTCGAACAGCTGCGCGAGCAGGTTCAAAACATCGAGTGAGTCGCGAGTGGACAGCGCGGCCGCTACTCGCTAACTCGCTACTCACTATTAGCTACTTGCACTCGAAAAGTCATGCTTCCAACTCCATCCAGCCGCCGCGGCATTGTCCTCATCCTTTCCTCGCCCTCCGGCGCGGGAAAGACGACGCTGACGCGCATGCTGCTGCAGGACCGCGATCTCGATCTGACGCTGTCGATTTCGGTGACGACACGCACAAGACGTTCGAGCGAAGTCGACGGCATTCACTACAGCTTCATCCCCGAGCGTCGATTCGCCGCCATGCGCGACGCCGGCGAACTCTTGGAATGGGCCGAGGTTCACGGCAATTTCTACGGCACGCCGCGCGGGCCGGTCGAAGACATCCTGGCGCAGGGCCGCGACTGCCTGTTCGACATTGATTATCAGGGCACGCGCCAAGTGCGCGAGAAGATGGGCGCTGACGCCGTCACTGTCTTTATCCTGCCGCCGTCGATGGATGAACTACGCGCCCGACTAGAACGGCGCGCGGAGGATTCGCGCGAGGCGATGGCGCGGCGGCTGGAGAATGCGCGAAAGGAAATCGCGCGTTGGAAAGATTACGACTATGTGATCGTCAACGACGATCTGCAGCGCGCCTTCGAAGATCTGATTGCGATCCTGCGCGCCGAACGGCAAAGACGGCCAAGGCGCGACAAGGAAATCGAGCAATTCGTCGCGAAATTATTGAACGAATGATCCATCAATTGCACACAGGTCACACAAACTGACGGGCCGCGAGTTCGCAATGAAAGAGCTTGCAATTTTCCTATTGTTGGCAGCGCTCGTATTTGTGTCTGCGCGTTTGATCCACGTAGAAAATCAGCGATACGCCATGGTCGTGGGCCTTTGCAGATTCAAAGTTGAAGATCCAAATGCTCTTCGTGAATGCCTGCGTAATGTTCAAGCTCGCGATTCCGGCCTCTGGCATCTTTATTACGGATTGATCGATTAGCCATGCACCCTGCGTGCGACAAGGAAATCGAGCAATTCGTCGCCAAGCTTTTGAGCGAATAGCTCTTCGCGCGCGGCGCGCTATCTCGTCACCATGGCGCCTATTGCTCTCAAGCGCGTTTACGAGCAAGCCGAAGCTGACGACGGAACCCGCGTGCTCGTCGATCGGCTTTGGCCGCGCGGCTTGCGCAAGGACAAAGCGCAAATCGACTTTTGGGCGAAGGACGTCTCGCCCAGCAACGCGCTGCGGCGCTGGTTCGGCCATAGACCTGATCGGTGGGAAGAATTCGCAAAGCGTTATCGCGCTGAGCTTGCCACGCCCGAGATGCAGCCGCGCATCGATTCGCTTCGTGCATTGACGCGCAAGGGCCGCGTCACATTGCTCTATGCGGCGCGCGATGAATCGATGAACAACGCCGTCGTGCTGCGAGACGATCTACGCAAGCGTCACTGATCCGAAAGCGCGTTCGCCAGAGCGACGAAACCGGCGACGTCGATTTCTTCCGCGCGTTTGGTTTCGTCTATTCCGGCCGCCACGAGCAACGCCGTCGCATCGACGCCAAGCGACTTCAAACTTTGCCGCAACATCTTGCGGCGCTGTCCGAAGGCGGCTTGCGTGACGCGCGCCAACGCGCGTGGATCGCAGTGAAGCGCGCTGGGATTTGGCGTCAGCTCAATGACGGAAGAGGTCACCTTCGGCGGCGGGGTGAAGGCAGCGGGCGAGATGTCGAAGAGAATGCGCGCTTTCGTGCGCCAGCCGCACAGCACGGCGAGCCGACCATAATCGGCGCGCTCGTTCGGCGTCGCGACAATGCGCAGCGCGACCTCTCTTTGAAACATCAGCACATAGCGGTCGAAGACCGAGGGCCAGGGTTCCGCTGCGATCCATTTCGTCAGCAGCGCCGTCGCGACGTTGTAAGGAAGGTTGGCGCAGATGCGGGCCGAAGCTCGGTTGTCATGGCCGACGGGCCGAAGGTCGAGCGGGGAATTGGCATTTTTTTCGTACTCCGCCCTGGATTCCCGATCGCTCGTTTCACGAGCGTCGGGAATGACAGAGCCGTACGTTCGCACCAGTGCGGCGACGTCCATCTCCAAAGCGTCGCCTTCGACGATCGTCAGCCGGCCTGGATAATGCGCCGCGATCTCTTCGAGCGCCGGCAGACAGCGAGGATCGCGTTCGACGGCGATGACTCGCGCGCCTTGCTCGAGCAGCGCACGCGTCAGCCCGCCGGGACCGGGACCGATCTCAACGATGATCGTGTCATCGAAAGGTCCGGCGGCGCGGGCGATGCGTGCGGTGAGATTGAGATCGAACAGAAAATTCTGTCCAAGCGATCGTTTTGCGTCGAGTCCGTAACGGGCGACGACCTCTCGCAGCGGCGGCAGCGCGTCGGCCACTTAACTGATGCGTCCTGCGAGTTTGATCGCCTCGATCAGGCTCGTCGGATCGGCGATTCCTTTGCCGGCGATGTCGAAGGCCGTCCCATGATCGGGCGACGTGCGCACGAAGGGAAGGCCGAGCGTGACATTCACGCCGCGGTCAAAGGCGAGCGTCTTGATCGGAATGAGCGCCTGATCATGCGTCGGACACAGCGCGACGTCATATTTCGCGCGAGCGGATTCGTGGAACATCGTGTCGGCGGGAAAAGGTCCAGACGCATCGACGCCGCGCGCGCGCAATTGCGCGATCGCCGGCGCGATAGTGTCAATCTCCTCGCGGCCAAGCGCGCCCTCTTCGCCCGCATGGGGATTGAGGCCTGCAAACGCGAGGCGCGGCTTACTGATGTGAAAACGCTCGCGCAGATCGTGCGCCACAATCTCTCCCGTTTCGACGATCAGTTCGCGCGTCAGGTTTTTCGAGGCGCTGGCGAGCGGAATGTGAATCGTGATCGGAACGACGGCAAGTTCCTCCGACCACAGCATCATCACCGCGCGGTAATCGCCGCCATAATGACGATGCGCGAGCTCCGCTAAAAATTCGGTATGCCCGGGATGTTTGAATCCGGCGTCATAGAGAATCGATTTCGCGATCGGATTGGTGACGACGGCGCGCGCTTCGCCCTTTGCGACGCATTCCACCCCCTGCTCGATGGAGCCAATCGTTGATTGAGCGTCTTGCGAATTCGGACTGCCAGGCGCGCCGGCGACGACATGACGCCCCGTATCGACGACAGGCAGCGCGCGGGAGAAGACATCGCGAGCCTGCGCCGCCGTTGTGCTCTCAATCTGGATTTCGAGTGCGAGAGTGGCCGCCACTCTGGCGATAAAAGCAGGATGGCTGAGCAAGAAAAACGGTGGCAGATCGCATGATTCACGCATGACATAGGCCATGAGCGCGAGCTCCGGCCCGATGCCTGAAGGGTCGCCTTGAGTCAGGGCAATGGGAGCGAGCGTCACGGCTCTTGGCTGCCCTCGTGGCAGTCGCGGGCGCCGGACCGGAAATTGCGCTGGCGCTGCTTGGTCATGAGCGACTGTGCCGCAGACGCGGCATGAAATCAAACCGCCCGGCTGTTAAGATGCATAGACTTAACCGATGGATTCGGCGGAGTCCGCTATCGCTCGAGCGCTTGGGATCTTCCTGCCGCAGCTTTCGTAATGCGCCGCAAAAAACGTTTTATTTTTTTAATGTGCCAGGCGCGTCGCTTCCGGCGCCATCGTGTAGCGAAAAAAGAAGCTCCGGCGGTCCTTTGGAGTCGCGCCGGAGCTTTTTCTTGACAGTGCGGCTACTGAGCGCCTTCGAGAATGATCCTGCCGCTCGGATCGTGTGGTCCGTCCTCAGTCAGCTGACGCGGATAGTGTCGCATGACGTCGCGCGGCGTCGCGCTCAAGGCTTCATCGCGCCCGTGTTCGCGCACCGCGTCGCCCCAAACCTCACGGAAATTATAGTGCCGCTCATATGCGAAGGCCGAGCCCGCTGAAAATGCGACCCCGAGCGCCGCAGCGGCAAAGACGAGTTTAAAGGACATCGTATTCTCCATCCCGAACTGCGCTTGCGGGCGGGATGCCCGGGCGCCCCTGTGGAGAAGAAGTTCCTTCATCTGTTTGTCATAATAAAGTGTAAGCTACTTCACCCTGCTGACGCCTGTGTGCGATGCAGCAATCACGCAGTCTCGCTGATCTATCGATAAAACAAATGCGCGCCGCTCAGAGAGCGACGCGCACAAAAATGCTAGACGGCGATAAGGCTTAGGCCTTGCCCGCCGGGGCATGAGGAACGCCTTCTTTGTCGAGCAAAGCGACGAGTTCGCCGCTCTGGAACATTTCCTTGGCGATGTCGCAGCCGCCGATGAATTCATTCTTCACGTAGAGCTGCGGGATCGTCGGCCAGTTGGAATAGGCTTTGATCCCGTCGCGTATCGCGCCGTCGGCGAGCACGTTGACCGCCTTGTAAGGCACGCCGAGGTGGTTGAGGATCTGCACCACCTGCATGGAGAAGCCACATTGCGGCGCCTGCGGCGTTCCCTTCATGAAGAGCACGACGTCGGAGGATTCAATTTCGCTTTTGATGCGGGAGTTGGCGTCTTCGGACATTGTCATTTGCCTTTCTTGCGGCGTTCAAGGCGCCGGTTGAGGAGAGAGATTAGGGCGCGCGCGTCGTCAGCTGCAGCGCATGCAATTCGCCGCCGAGCCGGTCGCCGAACGCGGCGTTGACCATCTGGTGCTGCTTGACGCGGGTCAGCCCGCGGAAGCTTTCGGAGACGACCGTGGCCGCCCAATGATCGTCATCATTGACGAGCGCGGTCAGCTCCACCTGCGCGTCGGGAATGGCGGACTTGATGAGACGCTCGATTTCAGCGGAGGGCATGGGCATTTTATGACACCTGTGTCGAGAAAGCGCACGAAAGCGCGTTGTCATCTCCGGCCATGAAGGCCGGCAGCGGGGCTTCATGCGCCTTGCGCAGCTCGGTCAGCAATATCGGCGCCTCGCCGGGCAGGATCAAGGCGTCGCCGCCGACGCGGCCGATCGCGAGAATTTGCACGCCCGCCGCCGCGCCCTCTCTGACGACATCAGCGGCGTCCTCGCCCTGCTGGACGGTGACGAGATAGCGGGCCTGATCTTCCCCAAACAGCGTCGCGTGCCCAGGACCCGACGGGAGCGCCGCGATTTCGGCGCCCATGTCGCCTGCGAGCGCCATTTCCGCCAGCGCGACGGCGAGACCGCCGTCCGAGAGATCATGCGCCGCGCTGACGCGCCCGGCAAGGATCAGTCCCCGAACGAAGTCGCCGTTCCGGCGCTCGGCGGCAAGATCGACCGGCGGCGGGGCGCCGTCCGTGCGTCCGCAAAGGTCATGCGCATAGGCTGACTGGCCGAGCCAGCCCTTCGTCTCGCCGATCAGCAGGATCGCGTCGCCGTCTCTGGCGAAGCCGGTTTGCGCCGCCGTGGCGACGTCGGCGATGAGTCCGACCCCGCCGATCGCCGGGGTGGGCAGAATGCCGGCGCCCTGCGTCTCGTTGTAGAGCGAGACATTCCCGGAAACGATGGGGAAATCCAGCGTCCGCGCGGCTTCGCCGATACCCTCCAGGCAGCCGACGAACTGGCCCATGTATTCTGGCCGCTCGGGATTGCCGAAATTCAGATTGTCGGTGAGCGCCAGCGGCGTCGCGCCGCGCACGGTGATGTTGCGCCAGCTTTCGGCGACCGCCTGCTTGCCGCCCTCGTATGGGTCGGCGGCGCAATAGCGCGCCGTGACGTCGGTGGTTAGGGCCAGGCCTTTCGGTCCCTCCTCCACCCTGACCACGGCGGCGTCGCCGCCGGGCGGCCGCACGCTATTGCCGAGAATGAGGTGATCATACTGCTCCCAGACCCAACGCTTCGAGCAGAGATTCGGCGTCGCGAGCAGCTTCAACAGCGCGTCGCGGTTCGACAGGAGCGGTTTGATCGACGCCGCATCGAGCGCCGGCTGTTTCGGCGTCTGCGTCCAAGGACGGTCATAGAGCGGCGCCTCGTCGCCCAATTCCTTGATCGGCAGATCGACCTTCACCACGCCCCTGTGCTTGACGACGAAGCGCAGCGTGTCGGTCGTCCTGCCGATGATCGCGAAGTCGAGGCCCCATTTTTCGAAGATCGCCTCGGCCTGCGCTTCAAGTTCGGGCTTGAGAACCATGAGCATGCGCTCCTGGCTCTCCGAGAGCATCATTTCATAGGCGGTCATGCCCTCTTCGCGGCATGGAACGGCGTCGAGGTCGAGTTCGATGCCGAGATTGCCCTTGGCGCCCATCTCCACCGCCGAAGATGTCAGTCCGGCGGCGCCCATATCCTGGATGGCGATGACCGCGCCCGACGCCATCAGCTCCAGGCAAGCCTCAAGCAGCAGCTTCTCCGAAAAAGGATCGCCGACCTGCACGGTGGGGCGCTTTTCCTCGGCGTCCTCCTCGAAGGACGCCGAAGCCATGGTGGCGCCGTGGATGCCGTCGCGGCCGGTCTTCGAGCCAAGATAAACGATCGGATTTCCGACGCCGGCGGCAGCCGAGTAGAAGATCGAGTCTGTGCGGGCAAGCCCGACCGCCATGGCGTTGACCAGAATATTGCCGTCGTAGGAGGCGTCGAATTCCGTCGAACCGCCGACAGTCGGCACGCCGAAACTGTTGCCGTAGCCGCCGACGCCGGCGACGACCCCCGCGACGAGCCGCCGCGTCTTGGGATGCGACGGGTGGCCGAAGCGCAGGAGGTTCAAGCAGGCGATCGGCCGCGCCCCCATCGTGAACACGTCGCGAAGGATGCCGCCAACGCCCGTCGCAGCGCCTTGATAGGGTTCGATAAAGGAGGGATGGTTGTGACTCTCCATCTTGAAGACGCAGGCGTCGCCATCGCCGATGTCGATCACGCCGGCGTTCTCGCCCGGACCACGAATCACCCAGGGCGCTTTGGTCGGAAGCTTGCGCAGATGCACGCGCGACGACTTGTAGGAACAGTGTTCGTTCCACATCGCCGAAAATATGCCGAGTTCGGTGAAGCTCGGCGTGCGGCCGATGAGAGTCAGGATGCGCGCATATTCATCGGGCTTGAGGCCATGAGCGGCGGCGAGCTCCGGCGTAACAGCGGGTTCGGTCGCGCTCACTTAACCTCGCATTGACGTGAAAATCTCGGCGGCTCTTCGCGCGTCTTCGCCGCGCTGCGGCGGCGCAAGGAATACTGTGCGCCGTCTGGCGCGGCAAGCCGCGCACACGCCCAAAATCGCATCTGAGACGCTGTGCATGGCAGCGCCTGCAGCAAAGTTCTGTCCGCTATCCCACATGAATCTCAGGGGAATGTTGCCCGATAGCCACAGCGGCCAAGAATGAGCATGCCACAGCCTAATTTTGCATCAGACTTAGTTGCATTACCAAAAATTTATAGCAACGTGAACGGGACTTCGGCGCCTTCGTCGTCGACCGTCTACCGTAGAATTTAATCCGGGGGTTCCGATGAAGAATTTTGTTCGCGGCGCGCTAGCCGCTCTTGTGGTCGGGAGCGTGGGCGCCGCCGCTCAGGCCGCCGACCTGCCCAGCTATAAGGCTCCGCCGCCGCCGCTGCCGCCTGCGTTTACCTGGACGGGCCTCTACGGGGGCGTCAACATCGGTTACGCCTTCGGCGACAACAGCCGGGAGACGGGCGGCCTGGGCTATCTCACCGGCATTCCGGTTGTCGGAGCGGCTACGATAGCGCCGCTTGGCTCCACCTGGAGCCTCGGTCAAAATCTGCACGGGATCGCCGGCGGCGCGCAGCTCGGCTACAATTATCAGTTCAACCCGTGGCTCGTCCTCGGCGCCGAGGCCGACATCCAGGCCACCGATGCGGTCTCCCACAGCAGGACGGCCATCGGGCTCGCCGACGCGACCGGAACCCACCTGCAGACGATGAATTCCACGAAGAACGTCGATTGGTTCGGCACTGTTCGCGGCCGGGTCGGCTTTACCCTTCCGTCCATGCCAAATCTGATGGTCTTCGGCACGGGTGGTTTCGCCTATGGCCAAGTCGTCAACAATGTTGGGTTCGGCGATGTTTTCCCCGCTCAGGGATTAAGCGCCATCGGCAATGGCTATTACGACAACACCAAGGTCGGCTGGACCGCGGGCGGCGGCATCGAATGGTCGCCCTCGATGTTCCCCTCTTGGTCGCTCAAGGCCGAATATCTCTATGTCGATCTCGGCTCGACGACCGCCAATTCCGTGCCGCTCAACGCTCTGCCTGGCGTCGCCGCGGGGATTCCGGCCTTCGCCGCGACCCACAATTCGCCGACGCGCTTTCAGGTCGTTCGCGCGGGCATCAACTGGCACTTCGATCCCTTCGCGGTCGTAGCGCCTTCCAGCGCGGGCGGCGCTCTACCCTCCATCAAGGGACCGCCGCCGGCCTTCGTGGATAGCTACCAGCCCTTCCAGGTGCGCCTGAAGGTTGCCGGCGTCATTCCGCTCAACGGCCATGGCACGGTCTACGACTCGGGTTCCGGATATCCCGGCTTGGGCTCTGTTGGCGTGCTTTCTGGCCTGACCGGCTATAATGGCGTCATTGCCGGCGCGAGCACCAATACCTCGTCGGCCATCATCCCGATGCTTGACGTGGCCTATTACCTCACCAAGAACTGGGCGATCGAAGCGATCTGCTGCGTCGCGCCGCATCACATCCAAGGCACCGGCACAATCACCAGCGACTTCGCCCGCGCCTGGCTGTTCCCGCCATCCATCATGGCGCAATATCACTTCACCAACATCGGCGCTTTCCAGCCCTACGTCGGCGTCGGCGTGAACTTCACCACCTTCTGGAACACCCGCGTCAACAACGACACCTGGTCGATTCCCTTCGCCCCCGGATCGCCGCTTGCCGGCGCGCAAGGTGTCCTCGCCAACTTCCAATATGCCACGGTCGCGCCGTCTTGGGGGCCGGTCGGACAAATCGGCTTCGATTACATGCTGAACGACCATTGGGGCGTGAACGTCGACTTCAAATATATCGGGCTGCACCCGATGGTTCACTCCACCGTCGTCTCATTCGCGCCGGTCGCGGGTGCGGGGCTCAGCGCGATCTACATCCCGGTCAAGGTGTCTCTGCCGATCAATCCGGTGGTCATCTCGGCGGGCCTCACCTATCGCTTCGGCGGCAGCCTCCTGTCCCCGCTGTTCTAAGGTTAGCAATCACGTGAAACCGGCCCTTGCGGGTCGGTTTCAGATAGAAAACCCCCGGCGCGAGCCGGGGGTTTTTTGTTCACATGGCATCGCTGAGAAGGCGCGCCAACAGCCATCGAGGGAAGCCGCGCTGCGCCTAGCGGAGCGCCATTGGCGCGGAAAAAAGACGGCGCCATCTATTCTGTCCACGCCGTCGATGTTGTGACCAAGAGGAAAGCTACTGGGTCAGCAGCCGACAAATCGAGTCGAGTTGCTCCAACGATTCGTAGCGAATCCGAAGTTCGCCGCTTTCACCCTCGGAACGAAGTTCGACACGCATCCCGAGCGCATCGCTCAAGGTCTTTTCGATCGCGCGCGTATCGGCGTCCTTCGCGGGGCGAGCGGCGGCGCTCTTCGACGGGCGAGCATTGAGGGCGTGGTCCTTCGCCAGTCGCTCCACGTCGCGAACCGTCAACCCTTTTTCGACAATGCGGCGCGCCACCGCGCTGGGGTCCGCGACGGCGAGAAGCGCGCGCGCGTGGCCGGCCGAAATCGCGCCCTCGCCCACCAGCCGTTTCGCGTCCTCCGGCAAATTGAGCAGGCGAATCGTATTGGCGATGTGCGACCGGCTCTTGCCGATGATTTTCGCGATTTCGCCGTGGGAATATCCAAACTCGGCGCCGAGCCGCTCATAGCCTTTTGCCTCCTCGATCGCGTTGAGGTCGGCGCGCTGCACATTCTCGATGATCGCGAGTTCGAGCGCTTCCTTGTCGTTCGCCTCATGGATGACGACCGGCACATCGGAAAGACCGGCCATCTGCGCCGCACGCCAGCGCCGCTCGCCCGCGATGATTTCATAGGCGTCGGCGACGCCGACGATGACGCGCACGATGATGGGCTGGATCACGCCCTTCTCGCGGATCGAAGCTGTCAGTTCGGCCAGATCCTCCTCGCGAAAGGAGATACGCGGATTGCGCGGATTCGGGCGCAAGAACTCGATCGGCGCCGTTCGTGGACCGCGCGGCCGCTCTACCGGAGCGGCGTCCGCGGCGGCGTCGCCGAGAAGCGCCGCCAATCCCCGGCCCAGCCGGCGCCGCGAGTCATCCGCCATCTTGAAGGCTCCTTCTGTGTTCTAAGGCTGCTTGGTTCTATGACCGCTTGGCTCTCGGGCTCGATCTCGGGCTGCTTGATCTTAGGCCGCGCGCAACCGCTTCTCGCGCTGGATCACTTCCGAGGCGAGCTTCAGATAGGCCTGACTGCCCGCGCATTTGAGGTCATAGAGCAGCACCGGCTTGCCATGTGAAGGCGCCTCCGAGACCCTGACGTTGCGCGGGATCATCGTCTGATAGACCTTCTCGCCCATGAAACGCCGCACGTCGGCGACGACCTGATTGGCGAGATTGTTGCGGGGGTCATACATCGTCAGAACGACGCCGTGGATGGACAACTTATGGTTGAGAGTCTGTCGAACCTGTTCGACCGTCGAGAGGAGCTGGGACAGGCCTTCCAGCGCGAAGAATTCGCACTGCAGCGGCACAACGACGGCGTCGCTGCTCGCTAAAGCATTGATAGTCAATAAGTTTAGCGACGGCGGGCAATCGATCAGAATATAGCTGTAGCGTCGCTCGTCATCGTGATCGGCCGCCAGCTCGGCGAAGGCGCGCTTCAACCTGTAGGCGCGATCCTTGTCATTGGCGATTTCAAGCTCGACCCCGAGCAGATCGAGAGTGGACGGCGCGATCGAGAGCCGCGGCACGGCCGTGGCGATGATCGCGTCGGCGAGACTCGATTCGCCGAGCAGCACGTCATAGGTGGAAATCGTTCGCTGGTGACGGTCGACGCCAAGGCCGGTCGACGCATTGCCCTGCGGATCAAGGTCGATGACGAGAACTTCCTCGCCGACCGCCGCCAGCGCCGTGCCGAGATTGATGGCGGTGGTCGTCTTGCCCACGCCGCCCTTTTGATTGGCCAGCACAAAAATGCGCGGCGAAGAGGAAGCGGTCACGATGGGGAAACCTTGTGCTTGACGACGACGACTCGCGCCCCCTTGCGGGTGCGGCTGTCCGCCGATTCGTAACTCAAGCTACCGAGCGCCTCCACCGCGGTCAATTCGTCTCGCCACTCTTCCCCCTTTAAAAACACCCCAACAGCGCCTTTTAGTAGCGGCGCTTCGGCAAGCTGCACGAGACTGGAGAGCGGCGCGAGGGCGCGTGCGCTGACGCCGCCAATTTCGGCCAGATTGGGCAGAACGCTTTCGATTCGCCGCGCATGAATGACCACCGGCGCTCCTGTTTCACGTGAAACAGCACGGAGAAATCCGGCCTTGCGCTGATCGCTCTCGATCAGGTGCACCAGCGCATCGGGCGTGGACTTCAACAAGAGCGCCGTCACCAGACCCGGAAAGCCCGCGCCGGACCCCATGTCCGCCCAATGCCTGATGTGAGGCGCGGCGGCGTGAACCTGCGCCGAATCGGCGAAATGCCTCAACCAAATTTCGTCGAGCGTCGCTGCGGAGACGAGATTGATCTTCGCCTGCCAGCGCCGCAGCAGGGATTCGTAGATCTCAAGCTCCGCTTGGATAGGTTTGAGTTCCGGGAAGAGCCCGAGCGCCTCTTCACGGCAAGATCTATCTCTCACGCGCGGCGCGCCCGAGCCGCCAGCAGCGTCAACGCCGAAGGCGTCATGCCGTCGATCCGCTGCGCCTGGCCAATCGTGCGCGGTCGCAGATAGCTCAATTTTCCGCGCAATTCCGCAGAGAGCCCGGCGATCGCCGCATAGTCCAGCCCATCCGGCAGCGCCAGGCGCTCGTCGCGTCGATACGCGTCGATATCGGCCTGCTGGCGGTCGAGATAAACAGCGTAGCGCGCCTCCGTCTCGATCCGCTCAGTAGTTTGCGGATCGATTCCGCTCAACTCTGGCCAGATCGGAGCCAAGCGCGCCAGCGTGATGTCAGGAAAGGACAGCAGCGCATAGGCGCTGCGGCGTAGCCCGTCCTGATTGACCGGCAGGCCGTGCCGGCGCGCCGCCGCCGAGGTCAATTCGCGCGTCTGCAGCATGTTGCGCGCAGCTTCGAGGCGGGCAGCGCGGGCTGAGTGAAGTGAGGCTCGATCGGGGCCGACGCATCCAATCTCGAGGCCCCGCGGCGTTAGACGCTCATCGGCGTTGTCGGCGCGCAGCGACAGGCGATATTCGGCGCGCGAGGTGAACATGCGATATGGCTCGCTGACCCCCCGCGTGACGAGATCATCGACCATCACGCCGAGATAGGCTTCCGCCCGATCGAAGACGATCGCAGCCGTTCCGGCGGCGCAGCGCGCCGCGTTGATCCCGGCGAGAATCCCCTGCGCCGCAGCCTCTTCATAGCCGGTGGTGCCGTTGAGCTGCCCGGCGAAGAAAAGACCGCGAAAACGCTTGGTTTCGAGGGTCGCCGAGAGTTCGCGCGGATCGACATAGTCATATTCGATCGCATAGCCCGGCCGCAGAATGCGGGTCTCCTCGAGCCCAGGAATGGCGTTGATGAAGGCCTGCTGGGTCGCGAGCGGCAGCGAGGTTGAAATGCCGTTCGGATAGACAGTGTCGTCGTCGAGCCCTTCGGGTTCGAGAAAAATCTGGTGGGCGTCGCGATCGGCGAAGCGCGTCACCTTGTCCTCGATCGAGGGGCAATAGCGCGGTCCCGGGCCGGAGATGGCCCCGGTGCGCATTGGCGAGCGATGCAGATCGTCGAGAATGATCTGATGTGCGGCCGGTGTCGTGCGGGTGACGCCGCAGGAGATTTGACGGTTCGCGATCACCGTCGTCAGATAGGAGAAGGGCTCGGGCGTCGGGTCACCCCATTGGACCTCGAGAGCCTCCCAGCGGATCGTGCGTCCGTCGAGCCTCGGCGGCGTGCCGGTCTTGAGCCGCGCGACCGCGAAGCCGGCCGCCCGCAATCGTCGACTCAGTCCGTTAGACGGCGCATCGCCCATCCGTCCAGCGGGCGTGCGCGCATCGCCGATATGGATCACCCCGCCGAGAAATGTGCCCGTGGCGATGACAACGGACGCGGCCCTGATCTCGCCCTCGGCGGTGACGACGCCGCGAACAGTATTGCCCTCCATCAGCAGATCTTCGACGGAGGCTTCGACGATGGCCAGATTTGCGGTTGCGTCGAGCGCCGCCTGCATCGCCGCGCGATAGAGTTTGCGGTCGGCCTGGGCGCGCGGACCGCGCACAGCCGGGCCCTTGGAGCGGTTGAGCACCCGGAACTGGATGCCGGCGGCGTCGGCGACCCGCCCCATCAGCCCATCGAGCGCGTCAATCTCCCGCACCAGCTGGCCCTTGCCGAGCCCGCCGATCGCCGGATTGCAGGACATTTCGCCGATTTTCTCGCGGTTCTGGGTCACGAGCGCGGTGCGCGCGCCCAGACGCGCCGCTGCCGCCGCAGCCTCGCAGCCGGCGTGGCCGCCGCCGATCACAATGACGTCGAATTGCTTCATACCGGAAGTCATGGCTTGGCCTGTTTCACGTGAAACATATCATTTGCCAATACAGAAACGCGAGAAAACAGCGTCGAGAATTTCTTCGACATCGACGGCGCCGACAATCCGCCCGAGCGCGGCGCTGGCGCGACGCAACTCCTCGGCCTGAAGCTCGAGCGCCTCGCGTCCAGACAGGACAACGTCAATGCTTTCAACTGCTTGCTCCAGGGCGCGACGATGCCGTTCTCGCACGATCAACGACGTCGCGCCGTCGCCCATTCTCGCTCGCGCGCGCGCTCCAATCGCTACCGCCAGCGTCTCGAGCCCCTCGCCGCTTAAGGCGCAGACGCCGATCGAGCCTTGATGCGCCGGCGTCAGATCGGTTTTGGTCGCGACGCGGATTGTCTCGACGTCCTGCGCCGGCGGCGCCTCCCCAGAATCCGAGAGCCACAGCGCCAGATCGGCGGTTTCGACCCGCGCCAGCGTCCGATCGACGCCAATCCGCTCGATCGCGTCCGCCGCCTCACGTAGACCAGCCGTATCGATCAATGTCACCGGCAATCCGCCAATATCGAGATGCGCCTCGATCATATCCCGCGTCGTGCCGGGAATCGGCGAGACGATCGCCAGGTCGCGCCGGGTCAGCGCGTTGATCAGCGTCGATTTGCCGACATTCGGCCGCCCTAGAATCATGACGACAAACCCGTCGCGCATGCGCTCCGAGGCTGGCGCGAGCTGCAGCGCCGCGCGCATGTCCTCGGCAAGCGGCGAAAGCAGCGCGCCGAGCCGCGCCGGCGAAAACACCCCGACATCCGCCTCGTCGCTGAAGTCGAGCTCGGCCTCGACAAGCGCCAGCGACTCCACCAGCGCCGCCCGCCAGCCCTCGACCTTCCGGCGCAACGCGCCGCCCGCCACCCGCAACGCCTGTCGCCGCTGCGCCTCGGTCTGCGCATCGACGAGATCGGCGAGCGCTTCCGCTTGAGAGAGATCAAGCTTGCCATTGGCGAAGCTGCGGCGCGCGAATTCACCGGGTTCGGCCGGCCGCAGGCCGGGCAGCCGATGCAAAGCGGCAAGCGCGCCCTCGATAACCGCACGGCCGCCATGGAGCTGCAGCTCGGCGTAATCCTCTCCCGTTGACGACGCGGGACCGGGAAAGAACAGCGCGATCCCCCGATCAAGCATCTCCCCCGTCTCCGGATCACGCAGAATCGCGAAATTCGCCTGCCGCGGCTCGCGGCGCTTGCCGGCGAGCGCCTCGACCGCCTCCCCGGCCCCGGGCCCCGAAATCCGGATGACGGCGATGGCGGCGCGCCCTGCGCCCGTGCCCAGCGCGAATATCGTGTCATCCGCCGTCACGGCGCGGCTGCCTGGTTTCGGCGCGGCGCAGATACGGAACTTCCCAGCAGCCGCTCGCGATAAATCTTGCGAAACGCCAAAGTCGGCGCATCGGTGCGCACGGACGCCTCCTCGACCGCCGGCGGAACCATGGGCGGCAAAGAGGATTCAACGATGGCCTGATCCTCGCGGGCGATTCTTCGGTTCATCCAGCGGAAGCCGAAATCAAACAGCGGCGCACGCGCGAAACTGCGCACAGTCAGGAGCCAAAGGCGGGTCTTGTGCTCGTCTTCGGGGATGCAGGCGACCATGAGCCGAAAGGTTTTCCCCGGCGGGTCGATGAAAAGCTCCATCACATTGGGGAAGCGATAATCCATATTGCCGGCGCGGGGCGCGCCGTCGACGCTCGCGCAAATGCGTCCGCCGTAGGGCCTCTCCTCGAATGTCATATTCAGCCTGCCGGCGCCGACATGTTTGGAAAGATCGCGCCCGATCGTGCTGCGGTGCACAAAAGGCAGATGCGGACTGTCGAGCATGTTTTCCATGACTCGCGTCCAATGCGCCTTCCAGACCACCGATTGGGCGCACAGCGCAAGGCCCTGAGGCGCCGTAAGCGTTTGAGACGGCGAAGGTTCTTCGATAGGATCGACGCCCGTGTAGAGCCACAGCAGACCGCCGGACTCGCGGCACGGCAGGGCTACGGCGCCCAAGTTTTCGCGCTTGGCGTCGGGGTTCCAGGGGACGTGGCAGTTACGGCCCGCGCCGTCAAAACGCCAACCGTGGAAGGGACATTCGATGACGCCCGTCTCGACTCGCCCGAGCGAGAGCGCGACGCCGCGATGCGGACATCGATCGATGAGGGCGCAGGCCTTGCCGCCGGCGTCCCGGAAGAAGACCACGCGCTCGCCGGCGACGCGCATCGCCAGCGGCGTGTCGCGCTTCAGATCGCGCGCCAGGCCGACGATCGTCCACACATTGGCGAAATCCTTGAACATGCGCGCCGCTTATTTCCTTCGCCGCTGGAATACGCAAGGACTGTCGGGCACAAAGACATATGCGAACGCAAGCAATATGTCGCCGGCTCAACGGCTCGGACGCGGGGTGCTTTCAGGCATTGCGTCTCGAGAGCTTTACATTGGAGCCCCGCGCCTTTCGCTTCGCGCCGGAGGATGAATCCCATATCGCGCCGGACGCGGTCGCCGCACGCCTTCAGCGCGACTTTGTCATCGGCGCGTTCAACGCAGAAGACTCGCAAATGATTGGCGTTGGCGGATTGGCTTGGAGCGACGGCGTGAAAACGCGCCACAAGGCGCTGCTCTACGGCATGTATGTGAAGGCCGCCGCGCGCGGATCGGGCGCCGCCGACGCGATCATGAAAAGACTGATCGACGAGGCGCGCGGCAGGGTCGAGATCGTCACGCTTACCGTCGTCTCGACGAACTCACGCGCGCTGCGTTTCTACGAACGATGGGGATTTCGCGCCTATGGCGTCGAAGAGCGCTCAGCGAAAAATGGCGACGGCGACTATCTCGACGAAACGCTGATGGCGCTTCCTTTCAACGAATAAAACAGGCGGCAAGACGAGAGCCGACGAGTCGGCTCAACGCCGATCGCCGTTACGTATTCATCGAATCGAAGAAGCCCAGATTGTTCTTCGTCTCGCGCAGCTTTCCGAGCAGGAATTCGATCGCGTCGACCGTCCCCATCGGATTGAGGATACGGCGCAGCACATACATCTTCTTGAGGATGTCGGGCGCGACGAGCAGCTCTTCCTTGCGGGTGCCGGAGCGGGTGATGTCCAGCGCCGGGAAAATCCGCTTGTCGGAAACCTTGCGGTCGAGAATGATCTCGCTGTTGCCGGTGCCCTTGAACTCTTCGAAGATGACTTCGTCCATGCGCGAGCCGGTATCGATCAAGGCCGTCGCGATGATCGTCAGCGAGCCGCCCTCCTCGATATTGCGCGCCGCGCCGAAGAAGCGCTTGGGCCGCTGCAGCGCGTTGGCGTCGACGCCGCCGGTCAGCACCTTGCCGGACGACGGCACGACGGTGTTGTAGGCGCGCCCGAGCCGCGTAATCGAATCAAGCAGGATCACCACGTCGCGGCCGTGTTCGACGAGACGCTTCGCCTTCTCGATCACCATTTCCGCGACCTGCACGTGGCGCACCGCCGGCTCGTCGAAGGTCGAGGAGACGACCTCGCCCTTCACCGAGCGCTGCATGTCGGTGACTTCCTCAGGCCGCTCGTCGATGAGCAGCACGATGAGATAGCACTCGGGATGATTGGTCGTGATCGACTGCGCGATATTCTGCAGGAGCACGGTCTTGCCGGTGCGCGGCGGCGCCACGACCAGCGCGCGCTGCCCTTTGCCGATCGGCGCGACGAGATCGATGATGCGCGACGAGAGATCCTTGCGGGTCGGATCTTCGATCTCGAGCTTGAGGCGCTCGTCCGGATAGAGCGGCGTCAGATTGTCGAAGGGCACCTTGTGGCGCACCTTCTCGGGATCTTCGAAATTGATGCTGTTGACTTTTAACAGCGCGAAATAGCGTTCGCCCTCTTTGGGGCTCCGGATCATGCCCTCGACCGTGTCGCCGGTGCGCAGGCCGAACTTTCGGATCTGCGAGGGCGAGACGTAAATGTCGTCGGGACCGGCGAGATAATTCGCGTCGGGCGACCGCAGGAAGCCGAAGCCGTCCTGCAGCACTTCGACGACGCCGACGCCGACGATTTCGACGTCGCGACTCGCGAATTGTTTCAGAATCGCGAAGAGGAGTTCCTGTTTGCGCAGGAGAGAGGCGTTCTCGACTTCGTGCTCTTCGGCAAAAGCGAGGAGTTCGGCGGCGGACTTAGCCTTCAAGTCCGAAAGTTTTATTTCCCGCATTCAGGAGGAACCTTGGGTATTACTGGCGCGCAGATGGAAACGAGCCGGAGAGAAGAGGTGGGGCGGGGGAGACGGCCTTCGGGGAGCGCCGGCGAAAATCCGGCGATGCCGCTACAAGCAGACACGGGCCTCAGAGGGATAGGGTTCACTTAGACAATTTCCAGACATGAATCAAGAGTTCCGTTAAAGCGGCCTTAGCGCGCCGGCCGGGCTCGCGCCGCTGGCGCAGCCGGACTGGCGCAGCCGAACTTGGGCGCCTCATAATCTTTTCCCCTTTGCTCATCTCACCCCTCTTCGCTCATGGGACTTCAGATGGCCGCCATCAATCTCGCTCGCTATCCGGTTCGATTGGACGGCGAAAGCGCCGACGTCGGCGACGCCGAGGAGCTTGTCGTCCTTCTCGACGTTCTCAACGGCCGCCGCGACCGGGACGTTCTCACGCAGCTGCGCCCGCATTTGCCGCAAATCATTCGCAAGCCTTCGGACCTGCCGCTACTGATGCGCGGGCTCGATCGCGATGACCAGATCTTCCTCGTCGAGGCTATGGGCGATTCCTTGGCCGACGCTCTGCAGACGGCGCGTCACCTGCGCGAGTTGCTGGCCACGATCGCGGAACCGCAAGTCAGATTGAGCGTCATCGACACTCTCGGCGGACCAGGATTGCGCAAGCTTATCGTCACCGCGCGGGACCTTTCAGGCGCTCTCGAATGGACCTATGCGCAACGCAGCCGGCGGCTTCTTGAACTTCTCGGCGCCGATTATTTGCGTCGCCTCATCCGCCATGGCGACGATCTGGCGCTCGCGTTAAACGCTCTTGCCGAAGACGCTCAAAGCGCGCTGTTCGACAGCATCGGATTCGCGCGCGTCGCGGAGTTGACGCGCAATGCGCGCGATCTCGCGCTGCTGCTGCGCGCGCTCCCGCCCACCATCAGCGCGACTCTGCTTGATCAATTCGATCGCCGACAGCTCGTCGAGATCATCGGCGATCGCCACGCCTGGCTTTACCTCTACAATCGAATCAGGCCGGACGAGGCCGTCCAATTGCTCGCCAAGCTCGGAGCGGACAATGCCCTATGAGCCGTCGCATATTTCGCGCCGCAATTCGCAAGACGTCGGTTCGCTTGCGCGGCTTCGCGGCAGCAGGCGCCGGATCATCGACGCGCATCTTCACGTCGTCGATTTCGTTCAGGAGACACCAGGCGGACCGGCGCTGATCGATCACATGGATCGCGCCAATGTCGATAAGGCGGTGATCTTCGGACTGCCCGTGCGCAAACTATGGAACGAATACGACCGCGAGCCGCCCGACTATTATCTCGCCAATGACGCGCACTGCTATTATTACGCCTATACGGACGTCATCGTCGCCGAAATGGTGCGCGCTCTCCCAGCAGAGCATCAGAGCCGACTCTATCCGTTGATCTGCGGCTTCAATCCAGTTGATCGCTACGCCATTCGTCACGTCGAGCGGCTATATTCGCAATATCCCGACGTGTGGAGCGGCATTGGCGAAATGCTGTTGCGCCACGATGATCTCACCGCCTTCACCTTCGGCGAAAATGCGCGCGCCAATCATCGCGCGCTCTACCCGATCTACGAATTTGCCGGCCACTACGACCTTCCGGTGCTGTTGCATCAAAACGTCACGGCCGTTTCGAAGGGCGATCATCCCGTCTATCTCTTCGAACTTGAAGAGGCGCTGCGCGAATTTCCGCGCACGCGCTTCATCTTTGCGCATTGCGGCATGTCGCGGCGCGTGAATGCGCCCTTCTATTATCAGATGGTCGAACGGCTGCTCGACCAATATCCTAACGTGTGCGTCGATTATTCATGGGTGATCTACGACGTCGCCATCTGCCCCGATTCCGCGCCTGACGAAAATTGGCTGGCGCTCACCGAACGTCATAGCGAGCGCATTTGTTTGGGCTCCGACCTCGTCGCCAAATTCGAACGCTTGGGACCAGAACTCCAACGCTACGACGTTTTTCTCGACGAGCTGAGCGACAAGGCCTGCGCGGATCTCTGCTGGCGGACCGCGGAGCGCATCTATGGCGCCAACAAGGGCAAGGTGAATGGCGTCGCGCGTCCGATCGCGCCCGACTGGGAGAAGATCATCGCCTAGAGCGCTTCCCGATCACATGGACTGATGTGATCAATAAGGAATCGCTCAAAAATGAAAATTCGGAGCAGGTTCTCATCGAAAAGTCTGTCAACTTTTTCGGAACCTGCTCGAGAGTCAGAACGGCTTGACGATCACCAGAATAACGACGCCGATCATCAGCAGGGTCGGCAGTTCATTGAAGATGCGATAGTAGCGCGGCGAACGAACATTGGCGTCCGCCGCGAAACGGCGCATCAGCGCGCCGTCATGCAGATGCGCGGCGGTCAGCAGCACGACGAGCGTCGCTTTCGCATGAAACCAGCCTGACGACAGCGCGCCGCCCTCGATCGCCAGATAAATTCCGGTCATCCAGGCGACGAGCATCGCCGGCGTCATGATGTAGCGATAAAGCCGCCGCTCCATGATCTTGAACGTCTCAGAGAGCGCTCCCTCGCCCGCGCTCGCATGGTAGACGAAGAGACGCGGCAGATAGAGAAGCCCCGCCATCCAGGATATGATGGCGATCACATGCAGCGCCTTGATCCAGACGTACATCGTCAGGCTCCCCGTCGCACGCGGGCGACAAGCCGCTCGACGTTTTCGATCGGCGTCTGCTGCAAGATGCCGTGACCAAGATTGAAGATATGCGGACGGCCTTCGAAGGCGCCGAGAATCGAATCGACTTCGCGGTCGAGCGCTTCACCGCCGGCGACAAGCACGAGAGGATCGAGATTGCCCTGCAGCGGCACATTCGATTCCGTTTGCGAGACGGCCCATGCGGGATCGAGCGCGGTATCGATGCCGTAAGCATCCGCGCCGATCGTCTGCGTGAGCTTCGGCAGATGCGCGTCGGCCCCGCGTATGAAGGCGATCACCGGCGTTTGCGGATGGCACGCTTTGACGCCTTCAACGATCTGCCGCACCGGCGCCGCCGACCAGCGCTGAAATTCATTTGCCGGCAAGACGCCAGCCCAGCTGTCGAAGATCTGCACGACCTCGACGCCAGCCTCGATCTGGCGCGCAAGATAGTCGATCGACGCATCAACGACGCGATCGATAAGCTGCGCGAACGCGTCGGGATAGCGGTAGGCGAACAGACGCGCCGGCGCCTGATCGGGCGTGCCCTGCCCGGCGATCATATAGCTCACCACCGTGAACGGCGCCCCGCAAAAGCCGATGAACGCCACGTCCGAAGGCAGCGCCGTTTTTACAAGATCGATCGTCTCGAACACGGGCGAAAGATGCTCGATCCTGAATTCACCGAGCCGCTGCGCCTGCTCCGGTGTTTCAATCGGTTCAAGCCGCGGCCCCGAGCCGCTCTCGAAGGAAACCCGTTGGCCCATGGCGTCAGGCACCACAAGAATGTCGGAGAACAAAATCGCTGCGTCGAAGTGGAAGCGCCGGATCGGCTGCAGCGTCACATCGGCCGCCTTTTGCGGCGAGTAGCAAAAATCCAGAAAGCTCTTCGTCGTCGCCCGCACGTCGCGATATTCGGGAAGATAGCGGCCCGCCTGACGCATCAGCCAGAGCGGCGGAACGCTCCGCACCTGTCTGCGCAGAACCGAAAGAAGCGCCTTCTCTTCCGCCATCGCGTTCGCTCCGTCTGTCGTCCTGGATAAGCGGGGTAGCGCGAAACGCCATTAAAACAAAATTCATTTTAATAAGAACTGATTCTTCAGTTGTATCGCGTAGCGGACAAAAGTTAATTTTCATTAACCAGTCGCCCACAGGCGAGCCGCGAAGACCCGGTCGCGGCCGCCGTAGCGGGAAAAATTCAGACAGCGAATGGAATCATGGACGTATCGTTCATTCTCGGCGCGACGGATTGTGGATGGCCTGTGAATCCCTTCTGTACCGGCGTCGGCGTGAATCCGTTCGACAGGGCTTCTCCTGTTGAGCGTTTGGGGACTCTATGCCCGCTAACCGAAGCAGAGCATTTTTTGAGCGCGTTTTATCCCCGCTCTTCGGCTTACGCGGGAGGGCTGTGGACGTGACCGGCAAGTCAACATCGATCTTTTGGCGCGAATCGGCGCCGCTGATTCTCGCCTCCAAGAGCGCCGGCCGGCGGCAGGCGCTGCTGCATTCGGGCGTCCCTTTCGAGATAATTCCCGCGGATGTCGATGAACGGGCGATCGAATCGCGGCTTGATGGCGCCGACGCCGACGCGATCGCTCTAGCGCTGGCGCGCGCCAAGGCGCTCGCCATTTCCGCTGACGGCCGGCTCGTGCTCGGCGCCGATCAGGTCGCAAGCTGCGAAAGCAGGATATTCGGCAAGCCGGCGGATATGCGGGAAGCCGAAACGCTCCTGCGGTTCCTCTCCGGCCGACGGCACCGCCTGCATTCGGCGATCGCGCTGGCGCGCGACGGCGCCGTCGTCTTTGCGACGGTCGGCGTCGCCGACCTCACCATGCGTCCGCTGAGCGAGGACTTCATCGCCGCTTATCTCGCGGCGGTCGGCGACGCTGCGCTGACTTCCGCAGGCGCCTATCAGATCGAGGGCCTCGGCGCGCAACTCTTCTCCAAGGTCGAAGGCGATTACTGGACCATCATGGGGCTTCCGCTGCTGGAACTCCTCGAGGCGCTTCGGCGCGAAGGGGCGCTTCTTTCATGACACAGCCAGAGATGCTGCGTGTGGGGCTGACCGGCTCGATCGGCATGGGCAAGTCGACGACAGCCGATATGTTTCGCGCCGAAGGCGTCGCGGTTCTCGATTCCGATCAGCTCGTGCATGACCTCTATGAAGGACCGGCGGCGGCCGAGATTGAGCGCGCGTTTCCCGGCGTCGTCGTGAATGGCGTCGTCGATCGTCCGCGGCTCGCCGCCCGCGTTCTTGACGATCCCGCGGCGCTCAAGCGTCTGGAAGCGATCGTGCATCCGATGGTTTGGGCGGCGCGCGACGCTCTGATCGAAGAACGTAGAAATCAGGGCGATCGCATCGTCGTTTTCGACATCCCGTTGCTGTTCGAAACCGGCGCGGCAAAGGACTTCGACGTCATTGTCGTCGTCACCGCGCCGGAAGATGTGCAAAAGGCGCGGGTTCTTGCCCGGGACGGCATGACGGCGGAGAAATTCGCGTCCATTCTGTCGAAGCAGACGCCTGATTCAGACAAGCGCGCCCGCGCCGATTTCGTGGTCCACACAGACCGGGGTCTGGACGCAGCGCGCGAAGAGGTGCGAAACATCATCAAAGCGCTTGACGCGCGGCTCGGGTGAAAAATGCGGGAGATCGTTCTCGATACTGAAACGACGGGGCTCGATCCCGCGAGCGGCCATCGCGTGGTCGAGATCGGCGCGGTCGAGATTTCCAATCTCATCCCGACAGGCAGGTATTTCCACCGCTATATCCATCCAGAGCGCGACATGCCGGACGAGGCCTTCCGGGTGCATGGCCTCTCGCGCGAATTTCTGGCGCAGCACAAGATCTTCAAGGAAATCGCCGCCGAATTTCTCGATTTTATCGAGGATGCGCCGCTGGTTATTCACAACGCCGAATTCGATACGCGCTTCCTCAACGCCGAATTCGCCCTCATGAATTTGCCACCGCTCGGCGGCGGCCGCATCATCGACACGCTCGCCATGGCGCGCCGCCGCCACCCTGGCGGCCCCAATTCTCTCGACGCCTTGTGTCAGCGCTACGCCATCGATCTCTCGCGGCGCGAGAAACATGGCGCCCTGCTCGACGCCAATCTCCTCGCCGAGGTCTACGCCGAGCTTTGCGGGGGACGGCAGTCGGCGCTGTCGCTGCAGACCGTTCAGGCGGTGCGCATCGCCGCCTTGAACGATCTGTTGCGCCGTCGCCCCGAGCCGCTCGCGCCGCGGTTAAGCGCGGTCGAAGAGACGGCCCACTCTGTCTTTGTCGCGACGATCAAATCCCCGATCTGGGACCGTTATCTCGCAAGCGACGAAGACGCGGCGCCGAGCGCCGCTGGCTAATTGGCCTGAGCGCCGCTCTGGACGCCCGCTTCGGCGGCCTTTTGCTGATAGAGCGCGACGAAGTCGATCGGATCGATATAGAGCGGCGGATAACCGCCCTTGCTCGTCGCGTCGGCCACAAGCTGGCGCACGAAGGGAAACAGCATGCGCGGGCATTCGATCATGACGATGGGGTGTATCTGCTCTTCGGGAATGTTCAACAATCGGAACACGCCGCCATATTCAAGGTCGAGCTTGAAAAGGAGACCGTCTCCCTCTCCCGCCTTGCAGTCGAGCATCAGACTGACTTCGAAGTCGGTCGGCGCCAGCTGTTTGGCGTTGACGTTGACTTGAATCGAGATGTTTGGCGCTTTCTCCTGCGCGCCGAGCGAACGCGGCGCGTTGGGATTCTCGAAGGAGAAATCCTTCAGATATTGAGCAAGCGAATTGAGGGCCGGAGCGCCGCCCGGCGCTCCTTGCGCGCCGTTGCCATTGGTGTCGGTCATGTAGGATCTCCAGCAAAGCCGTTGTCATGAGAATTCGCGCCCGCCTAACACGTCTGTCAGAAGCGAACAAGGCGCGCCCCCGGTTCTACTTTGCTCCGCTTCGTCGCGCTCTGCGCGCTTCGCGTCGCCATTCGCGCGGGTCGAGGTCGATGATTCGCGGGTCAGCGTTGCCGGACCGCGCCCGCAGCCGCCGCGCCAGGCTCTGCCGCACCGACGGCGACTTCAGCGCCAGCCCGACAAAATCCGAGGCGAAGCCCGGAAGGATGAGCAGGATCGAGGCGAGCGCCTGCAACGCCCCGTCAAGCATGGCCCCGTCGAGCGTGGCGGAGCTTTCGCCTCTCGCTTTTGCGGCCAATCCGGCGCGGACAAAATCGAGGATGCGCCGCACGTCGGAGAGGCCCAGCAGCGAAGCGCCGAGGGCGAGCGCGATCGCCGCGAGAAGCCCGACGGCGCGGACGACGAGCGCGAAACACAGTATCTCCAGCACGATCCAGGTTGCGAGGACGGCGCCGACAAGCTTAGATTTCACCGAATCATCCGATCTTTGCGGCCTTACGTCGCCCGCGGCGACACGCCCGCCCCTTGATTCGTGACATGTACGAAGCGACATGATAGCCGACGACAAATTTATTCGGGAGTTGCCAATGCCGGCCTCCGGCGATCTCTTCGATCCCAGCCTTATCGTTTTCGCGGCGCTCGCGGTTTTCGTCATCTGGAAGCTGCGCTCGGTGCTCGGAATGCGGGTGGATCGCGAAACGCCGCCCCCGGCGCGCTTCGCGGCGCGCGGTCCGGCCCCAGCGGCAGTCGCCGCGGCGCCGGGCGTCGCGCCGATCGCCGAAGCGCCGGCCCGCCCCAGTGGCGCCGATCGCTGGGAGGGCGTGGCCGAAAAAGGCGTCGCCTCGGCCTGGAGCGGCCTCGACGCCGTCGCGGCGTCGGACCCCAATTTTGACGGCAAATCATTCGTCGGCGGCGCGCGCCGCGCTTATGAACTCATCGTCACAGCCTTCGCCAAAGGCGACCGGGAAACTTTGAAGCCGCTGCTGGCGCAGGACGTGTTCGACGGGTTTTCGGCGGAGATCGCCCGGCGTGAGCAGCAGGGCGAAAGCATGGAGACCGCCGTCGTCGCGATCGACTCGGCGACGGTCGACGCCGCCCGGGCCATTGCCGGCCGGAATGAGGTGACGGTGCGTTTCGTCGTTCGGCTGATGAGCGTGCGGCGTGACCAGGCCGGCGAAACGATCGACGGCGGGCAGACGCGCAAGGTCGTCGAACGCTGGACCTTTGCACGCGACGCCAAGGCGAGCGATCCCAACTGGAAGCTCGTCGCGACGCAAACCGAAGACTGAGCATGTCGCGGAAGGCGCCGCAGTTTTCCGCTTCCGATCTGCTGCAAGACATTAAATTCGAAGAGATCGACGGCTTTGCGGCCGACGATCTCGCCGCCACCTTCGCCGCCTTCCGACGCTCCGCCGAGATCATCGACGCCAAGGCGCAAGAGCAACGTGGCGCCGTCGCGCCTCCTCCCTCGCTCGTCGCCGCCGCGCGCGCGGCGCTGGGCGTCATCGATCATCCTGACCGCTTCTTTCAGAACTGGTTTCGCCCTTACGCCATCAAAACGCCGGGCTTCGTCACCGCCTATTACGAGGTGGAGGTCGACGCCAGATTGGCGCCAGAGCCGGGCTTCACGACTCCGGTTCTGTCGCGTCCGCGCGATCTCGTCACGCTGAACGACTCGCCGCTCTCGCTGCCGACCGGCGAGAAGCTGACCAGCGCGCGCCGGCAGGCCGATGGCGCGCTCGTGCCCTATCCCGATCGCCGCGCGATCGAAGAGGAAGGCGCGGCGCCGAGCGCGCATCCTCTCGCCTATGTTCGCGATCCCGTCGAACTGTTCCTCATCCAGGTGCAGGGTTCGGCGCGGCTGCGACTTCCCGGCGGCGGCGTCATGACGCTGACCTATGCGGGGCGCAACGGCTGGCCCTATACATCCGTTGGCCGGCTGATGATTGAGCGCGGGCTGGTGACGAAAGCCGAGATGTCGCTCGATCTGATGAAGGAGACGTTGCGGCGGCTGGGAGCTGGTCCCGGCGAAGCGGGTCGCCGGCTGATGCAGGAGAACCGTTCCTATGTGTTCTTCGAGATCGATGCGTCTGAGCGGCGCAGGATCGGGCCGATCGGCGGGCAGGGCGCGCCGCTAACGCCGTTCCGGTCGATCGCCGTCGACCGCTCGATCTGGTGCTACGGCCTGCCCTTCTGGATCGCCGCGGGAATTCCATGGCAAGGAGAGGCGGAAACGCCATTTCGTCGACTGATGATCGCGCAGGACACCGGATCTGCCATAATTGGTCCTGCGCGCGCCGATCTTTTTTTCGGCGCGGGCGAAGCGGCGGGGAGGCGGGCTGGCGACATCCGGCACGCCGCCGAAATGATTGTGCTGCTGCCGAAGGATGTTGGGGACGATCCGTGAGCGAGGAGAATTCCCGCCGATATGCGCGCCGGCTGTCGCAGGCCGAGGCCGAGCTCTGGACAATAGCGACGGCTGACGTTCGACCTGCTCGGGCGCGTCCGAAAAAGCTCGTGTCGCCCACGCCGGCGGCCGAAATCGTCGCGCCCTCGTCGCCGTCGGAGCCTTCGGTCAACGGCCGCCCAGCGGCGCCGAAGCCGCCGCCGCGGCCGATCGACATCGATCCGCGCACCTTCGTGAAGATCAAGCGCGGACGAATCGACGTTGACGCCAAGCTAGATCTTCACGGGCTGCGGCAGGCGGAGGCGCAGCGCTCGTTAACGGCCTTCCTGCGAAGATGTCAGGCGAATGGCGCGCGAATCGCGATCATCGTGACGGGCAAGGGGCTGACGCGGGACGAAGGCGGCGTGCTGCGCCGCGTCGTGCCGATGTGGCTTGAAGCGCCGAATCTGCGCGACGTCGTCGTCGGATTTGGCGAAGCCGCCCGCCACCACGGCGGCGAAGGCGCGCTCTATGTCCGCATCCGCCGGGCGGATCGGATGCGCTAGGGCAGGTTCCGAAAAAGTTGACAGACTTTTTCGATGAGAACCTGCTCCAATACTTTGATTTTGAGCGATTCCTTCCCGATCACATGATTCCATGTGATCGGGAAGCGCTCTAAGCCTGCTGTCCGGCCGCGCCCGAGACCTCGGCCGCAGGCAGCGCCACGGGTTCGGCGGGACGGGTCAAAAAGGCGGCCGGAATGTTCGGCTTGCCTTCCTCGGTCAGATGTTGCGCGGAATCCGGCGGCGGCTTCCATTCGAAGGCGTCGAGCCGGCCGGTGACCGGCGACATCGGCAGCCAGTTCTTGGAGACGACGCCGTCGGCGATCCAGACAGGATCGCGCGGCGCGCGCGAGCCGCGGGCGAGCCATTCGCGCACCGGACCTGACGGCCCCTGCTCTCCGTCTTCGATTTCCGCCATCAGCAGACAGGTGTGCGCCGTCGGATGATTTTCGGCGGCGAGGAGCGGCGCGAGCGCGGCGCGCGCCTTGGCGAAATCGCGCGCCGACAGCGCCACCTCCGCGACGATATGTCGGCTCTCCGGCGCATTGGGGGCGGCGCGGGCGAGCCTCTCCACCCGCGCGAGCTTCGTCGTATTCGATTCGCCCGACAGCGCCTCGAGAAAGGCGGCGGCGAGGTCCGGATGCGGTTTCGTCGCCCAGACCGTTTCGATCAGCTTCAGCGACTGCTTCTGGTCGCCATGGCGGGCCAGCACGCGCGCCGCGGCGACGGCGGCTGGCGCGAAGCCCGGCCGGCGCTTCAACGCCTGGCGGGCGAGATGGAGCGCGTCATGCGGGTGGTCGCGCTCCTTCTCCATCGCCATGGCGGTTTCGATCACGGCGCGAAGGTTCTGAGCCGTCGGCGCGTCGATCGCCTTGGCGGTAAGACTGGCCTCGATCGCCTCGCGCGCCTTTTGCCAGTCGCCCTGCGCGGCCAGATGTTCGAGCATCGCGGCGCCCGCCCAGGGCACTGGCGCGATGTCATGCGCCTCCTTGGCGAAATGATGCGCCGCGTCCGCGTCATCGCGTCGGCGCGCCTCGATATGCAGCCCGCGGAGCCCGAGCAGCTTTGTCTCCGGCTTCAACGTCATCTTGTGGAAGGTCTCTTCCGCAACCCGCCGATCGCCGGCGAGCTGCGCGGCCTGGGCCTTCAGCACCTGCGTGAGCGGCTCGCTTGGCAGCAGCCGTTCGGCGACATGCGCGGCCTTGCGGGCGCGGGCGGCGTCGCCGGAGCCGACGGCGATGAACCCCTGCGAAAGCGCATCGAATCCCTTATCCCGCCGCTTCGTCCGCGACCCGCCGCTCCAGCGGCCAGGCAGCCGCAGCACCGCCATGGCGATGGCCCAAAGGACGACCGTCGCGGCGATGATCAGCAGCAGACCTGCCACCGCCACCGGTATCGACGCTTCAAACTGGTAGCCGGCGAAATCCAGCGTCAGCGAACCGGGCTGTTCGATCAGCAATTCGAGGCCATAGGCGACCGCGGCAAGCGCGATGATGAAGAAAAACAGAAACAGCATGGCGATGGATCCCGCTTATTCCTTCGTTGCGCCGAGCGCGGCGATCGCGCCATGCAGCAGATCGTCGGCCGCCCGTCCGGCGTCGACGCGGGCGCGCAAGGTCGCGCCGAAATCTTTGGCTTCGTTCTGGGCCGCTTCGGGGAGCGCCGCGAAAACGGCGCTCGCCTGGGTAAGGTCGCCATGGGTCAGCGCCGCCTCGATGTGAGCGACTTTTTCTTCCACCGTCTGAGCCTCGGTCGTCGGCGCCTGACCGGAGGGACGAACGCGCACGAGTTTGCTGGCGCCCTTCATCAGATGCTCCGCAAGATCGCCGGAAGCGCCGGTCTCGAGCGCGCGAATGCGCTTGGCGGCTGGCGCGAACTCCGTCTTCAATTGCGCGGCGGTCGGCGCGCCCTTTTCGGCCAATGGCGAGAGGGCCGCCAGTGCGGCGGGATCGGCGCCGAGCCGCGTCAGCGCCTTCGTCTCGAGCGCATAGGGCCGGCCGGCCTCCAGCTCGCGCTGAAGCGCAAAGGCGACGACCACGATCGCCGCGGGACCGTCGGGAGTCTTGGCCGCCGTAGCTGCCGTGGCCTCCGGCGCCGCGCGCGTCTCGCCCTTCGAAGACTCAAGTCGCTCGCGCAGCGCCTTGGTCTCATTCCCAAGTTCGTCGATGCGGCCTTCAAGCGCCGTCATCAGCTCGCTGGCGGTGAGCGCCCCGGGTTCGCCCTGTTCGCCGGTAGCGGCGGGAGCTGGGCTCGCTTTTGCCGCCGTTTCGGCGGTGGTCTTAGCGGCGTTGGCGGCCGCCTGGGCGGCTTCGGCGGCGCGCAAGGCGCGTTGCGCCAGCTCTTCGGCCGAATCGACGCGGCTCTGCAACGCTGCGACCGCTGCTTTTTGCGATTCGATTGCCGTCTTCTGCGATTCCATAGCGGCGTTAGGCGCCGGCGTGGGCGGCGCCAGCGGCGTCGGTTCGACCGCCGGCTCGGCGGATTTCACGGGTGCGTTGGAGGGCGGGGGCGCCATGGAGGGCCGGGGCGCTTCCGCGTCGCTCGTGGCCGACTGTCCTGCTGCCGGCGTCTCGGGCGTGGTCGTTTGCGCCGGTTCGGTCTCGCCGACGAGCGAAAGGACGCGGTCCTTCAACCCGCCTAAGGCGCCGCTCGCCTGATCGACGTAAGGCTCGGCATAGTCCGCGACGACCTTCAGCCGCTCGTCTCGATCCTTGAAGGCGATCGCCGCATAAAGCGCCGCGCCCGCGACGAGAACGAGCAGCAGCAGCGTCGCCGCAAACCGGCCGAAGAAGGAGCGCCGCTTGGGTCTGACCACCGGCGAAGGCGGCGGTTCAAACGGCGATTCTGCAAAATCGATGGGCGCTTCCGAAGGTTCGACGCGCTTCGGTTCTTCGTCGTTCGGCAAGACCATTGGCTAATCCTTGCTGTCCCGCATCCTTATAGTTGATGCGTTGGGCGCCCGCAAAACAGGCGGCCGTCAGCCTGAAGCCTCGACAAGCTGCAACGTGCGGCGCGCAATGTCGAGATGCAGACGTTCGACCATTTTCCCGTCGATCTGCACGACGCCCTTGTCGGCGTTTTCCGGTTCGTCGAACACGGCGATGATCCGGCGGGCGAAATCGACCTCCTCGGCGCTCGGCGCGAATATTTCATTCACCGGACCGATCTGCCCCGGATGGATGAGCATTTTCCCGTCGAAGCCGAAGTCGCGCCCCTGCGCCGCTTCGCGGCGCAGGCCGTCGAGATCGTTGAAGTCGTTGTATATCCCGTCAATGATCTCGATGTTGTGGACCCTCGCCGCAAGCACGCCGGCCGAAAGCCAGGACAGCAGCGCCGGCCGTCCGGGCGTGAGCCGCGCGCGAGTCGATTTGGCGATGTCGTTAGGACCAAGCACCAGAACCTCGAGTCGCGACGCCCGATCGTCTGCGGCGCTGGCGATTTTTTCGATGTCAAAGACGGCGCGCGGCGTCTCGATCATCGCCCAAAGGCGCGTCTTATACGGCGCGCCGGCGGCGACGAGATCGGCGGCCGCCTTCAAAATCTCGTCGCGTGAATTGACCTTGGGAATGACGATGCCGTCCGGGCCGAGCGGCGCGATGGCGGCGATGTCGGGCTTATACCATTCGGAGCCGCGGGCGTTGACGCGCACGACGAGTTGCCGCGCGCCATAGCCGCCGTCGGCCACCGCCGCCGCGACCTGCGCGCGCGCCGTCGCCTTGGCGGATTCCGCGACCCCGTCTTCAAGTTCGAACATCAGGACGTCGGCGGCGAGCGTCTTGCCCTTCTCCAGCGCTCGGGCGTTCGAGCCCGGCATCGCCAGCACGCTGCGCTTTAGTCGGGAAATCATTCAAAACTCCAACATCGAAACGATTCGGCCTGCTCTTGACCCCGCCGCGTGATCTACACAATAACCCCCGGGTCCGCCATCCGCCCGGCCAAGGCGAACTGGGTGAGCGAATTTGGCGAAGGCGGACCTGGCCCAGGGGCGAGAAGGGAATGGTAAATGGCGGATCACGAGCAGTCGTACGGCGCGGCCGGTCTGCCGGAAACGCTCCTAGAGGGCTATGAGTCCTTCGTTCGCGGGCGTTTCCTGGCCGATCACGACCGATTCGAAGAATTAGCGGTCAGGGGCCAGACGCCCAAAACAATGATCATCAGCTGCTGCGATTCGCGCGTCGCGCCCGAGGCTATCTTCAACGCGGGCCCCGGCGAGCTTTTCGTCCTGCGCAATGTCGCGGCGCTGGTGCCGCCCTACGAGCCCGACGATCATTATCACGGCGCGTCCGCGGCGCTCGAATATGCCGTCATGGCGCTAAAGGTTACGGACCTCGTGGTGCTCGGCCATGGGCAATGCGGCGGCGTGCGCGCCTATGCGGAAATCGCCGCCGATCCCGACGCGCCGCGGCTGAGCCACAGCGACTTCATCGGCGACTGGATCAAAATGCTTGGTCCCGCCGCTGATCGCCTGGGCGTTCGACCTAATCCCAAGGACGCGGACTATGTGGAGCGCCTGGAATTCGAGTCGGTGAAGCAGACGCTGCGCAACTTGCGCTCCTTTCCCATGATCCAGGTGCTCGAACATCACCGGCATCTGCGGCTGCACGGCGCGCTGTTTCGAATCATGGACGGGCGATTGTTCGTGCTCGACGAATCGACGGGTGCCTTCAATCCGGTCTGCGAAGGAGCCTACGCCGCTGCGTTCGCCGAGGCGCGCTTTTGACGGCAGGCCCCTCGCCAGACCGCGACCGCGTTCCGTTCATCGCCGGCCTGCGCGACATCGCCGACGGCTATGACGCGATTCTGTGCGACGGCTGGGGCGTGCTGATCGACGGCCGGCGGCATTTTCCTGAAGCCGCCGAGGCCCTGCGGCGCTTTCGCGCGCAAGGCGGAACCGTCGTGCTGATCACCAACGCCTCGCGTCCCGACGAAGAAGTGCGGAGCCAGCTCCTCGGTCTTGGCGTGCCGCAGGATTGTTTTGACGATCTCCTCTCGGCGGGGGAGCTGGCGCTGCGCGAAATCGTCGCGCGCGACGGACAGGCGGTCTACCACCTCGGCCCCTCGCGCGACGACGGTCTGTTCCGCGCGGCCGCGCGGCGTCTCGGCGCGCCGGTCATGCGCGTCGGGCCGCAAGCCGCCGATTACATCGTCTGCACCGGCCTCTTTGACGACCGCAACGAAACGCCCTCGGACTATGACGAGCAACTCGCGGAGCTGAAGGCGCGCGACCTGACGATGCTGTGCGCCAATCCCGATATTGTCGTCGCCATCGGCAATGATCTTGTCTACTGCGCCGGCGCGATCGCCGAACGCTACGCGGCGATCGGCGGCAGCGTTCTGACCTTGGGCAAACCCCACGCCCCGATCTACGCCGCCGCCTTGGAACGGCTCAAGAATTTGCGCGGCGTCAATGTCGACAAGGCGCGCACGCTGGCGATCGGCGACGGCGCCTTCACCGACCTTGCTGGCGCCGGCCGCGCCGGGCTCGACTGCCTCTTCATCATCCATGGCGTGCATCGCGCCGAGCTGCATCCCGGCGGCGGCGCGCTGGACGAAGCGGCGCTCGATTCGCTCTTCGCGCGCGCCGGCGCTCGTCCTAAGGCTTTGGCTCGCGAGCTTTTCTGGTAAAAGGGGCTGCACAGGCCTCATCTGCGGTCACGATCCGCGACGCAACTTTCCGGTGGCTTCCATGTCGACGCCGTTCAAAATCTACTATTTCGAGGATCTGAGCGTCGGCATGCGCGAGACGCTGATGAAGGCGGTGATGGACGACGACGTGATCGCCTTCGCCGATCTTTCCGGCGACCGCAATCCGATTCATCTTTCCGATCACTTCGCCTCGAAGACGCGCTTTGGCGAGCGCATCGTGCATGGCCTTTATACGGCCTCGCTCATTTCGACGGTCATCGGCATGTATCTGCCTGGCCCCGGCGCCGTCTATCTGTCGCAGACGCTGAATTTCCGCGCGCCGGTGAAGATCGGCGACGTGATCACCGTCATTGTCGAAGTGGTGGAGCTGATCGAAAAAGGCCGGCGCGCCAAGCTGAAATGCGAATGTCTCGTCGACGGAAAGGTCGTGCTCGACGGCGAGGCCTTCGTCATGGTGCCGAGCCGCGAGCAGGTGATGCGCGTCGCGGCGCCAGCGCCAGCAGAGGCGAAGCCGGCCTCGGCTTAGATCTTCCGGCCCCGAGCCGTGTCCGACTCCTTCATCGTTGCGCGCGACCCTCAAGCGCCGCCGCCTGGACTGGAGGGCGCGGTCGCGGCGGTCGGCAATTTCGACGGGCTGCACAGAGGCCACCGCGGCGTCATCGCTCGGGCTCGGGCGCTCGCCGCAAAACTCTCGCGTCCCTGCATTCTACTGACTTTCGAGCCCCATCCGGCGGATTTTTTCGCCGGGCGAACGGTGATCTTTCGGCTGACGCCGCCAGACGCAAAGGCGGCGCAGGCCGCTCGGCTCGGGCTCGACGGCGTTGTCGTGCTCACCTTCGACAAGGACTTCGCGAAAAGCCCGGCGCGCGTCTTCACGCAAGAAATTCTGCACGATCGTCTGCAACTTTCGGCTGTTGTGGCGGGCTATGATTTTCGTTTCGGCGCCGGCCGCGAAGGCGGACCGGAGTTTTTGCGCGCCGAGGGCGAACGGCTCGGGATGGTCGTGGAGATCGTCGATCGCATCACCCAGGACGAAGAAGGCAGCTTAGAGGCCGTCTCCTCGACAGCGACGCGGGAAGCCCTGGAACGCGGCGACGCGGCGCTCGCGCGCCGGCTTCTCGGCCACCCCTACTTCATTCGCGGCGTCGTGCGCCACGGCGACAAGCGCGGGCGCACGCTCGGCTTTCCCACGGCAAATATCGCGCTCGATCCCGCCAATCGGCTCAAGCACGGGATTTACGCCGTGACGATCGAGGTCGACGGCAAGGCGCATCAGGGCGTCGCCAGTTTCGGGCGCCGCCCGACCTTTGACAATGGCGCGCCGCTCCTTGAAGTCTTCCTCTTCGATTTCGATGGCGACCTCTACGGCAAGGAGGTGGAAGTCGCCTTCTACGGCTTCATACGCGGCGAAGCGAAATTCGACAGCGTCGAGGCGCTCGTCGAAAGAATGCGCGTCGACGTCGAAGAGGCGCGAGGACTATTGGCCGAAAGCGGCGCTTTGAGCCGGGCGAATGATCTGTTGCCATAAGTTGCGCGCGATCTAGCTTGGAGACTGCGTCCTCGACAGGAGGGAAACGTCATGAACGAAGAGCCCAAGGGACGGGTCGAAATCATCTTGCCGGGCGAGGAGACGGATGCCTCAAGGATCTGGGTCGCGACGGGCGCCGGTCGGGTCAAGGTCGTCAAGCTCTCGCCATGGCAGAGCCTGTTCGTCACTGCGGCGCTGCTGTTGTTTCTGTTCCTCGGGTTCACGCTGCTGTCCGGCGCATTTCTGGTGTTGCTGGTTATCGCCGTCGTGGCGGGAGGTTTCGCTTTTCTCGCCGGACTGCTCGGGCTGAGGCGGCCTCGCTAGGAGCGCTGGCCGCTTTTCCCGGCTCGGTAGCGCTGCTATTAAGGACCAGATGCCTTTCCTGACCGCCATTCGAATTACCAAACCCGGCCTGCGCGAGATCACGCTGCATTTGGGCGCGCCCAAATGCAGATAACGTGATCGATCTAATAGTTTGAAGCGCGCACTCTGCGAAAAACCGGGTTCCACTTTTTCGCAGCGCGCTCCTGAGCTAAAGGCTCACGCAGGGTCGGGTGCGGCGCGATTGGCGCTCTTTCCACAAATCCTCTAATCAGCGCGGCAATAGCGGCGCTTATGGCGCCTGCGTCCCGCCCCAGCCGGTTTTCACGACGATGAACGACGACAGCCCGAAAGGGCCCGACTATTCGAAAAGCCTCTATCTGCCGGTCACGGATTTTCCGATGCGCGCCGGCCTGCCGCAGCGCGAGCCGGAAATCCTCAAGCGCTGGGAGACCATCGGCCTGGGGCAAAAGATGCGCGAATCGGGCGAGGGTCGTCCGAAATTCACTCTCCACGACGGCCCGCCCTACGCCAACGGCAATATTCATATCGGCCATGCGCTCAATAAGATCCTCAAGGATCTCGTGACGCGCAGCCAGCGCATGACCGGCAAGGACTGCGTCTATGTGCCGGGCTGGGACTGCCACGGTCTGCCGATCGAATGGAAGATCGAGGAGGAGAATTACCGCGCCAAGGGCAAGCAGAAGCCCGACTTCACCGATCCAGGCGCCATGATCGCCTTCCGACGCGAATGCCGCGCCTACGCGGGACATTGGCTCGGCGTTCAGCGCGAGGAGTTCAAGCGCTTAGGGGTCGCCGGCGATTGGGGCCATCCCTATTCGACGATGGCTTTTCCGGCGGAAGCCACGATCGCGCGCGAGATCATGAAATTCGCCGCGAGCGGCCTGCTCTATCGCGGCTCGAAGCCGGTGATGTGGAGCGTCGTCGAAAAGACCGCGCTCGCCGAAGCCGAAGTCGAATATGAGGATTATACGAGCGACCAGGTCTGGGTGGCGTTTCCGATTCCGCGCGGCGCCGCGGGCGAACTGAGCGACGCGCGCATCATCATCTGGACGACGACGCCCTGGACGCTTCCCGGCAATCGCGCGATCTCCTTCTCCTCGAAAATCGACTACGGCCTCTATCACGTCACCCATGCCCCCGAGGGCAATTGGGCGCTTCCGGGCGCGACTTTCGTCATCGCCGACAAGCTTGCGAGCGAGGCGTTCAAGGCGGCGAAGGTCGAGGGCTACGAGCGTTTGCACGACGTGCCGGCCGCAATGCTCGCCGAGCTGATCTGCGCGCATCCGCTTGCGCATCTTGGCTATGATTTCGACGTGCCGCTCTTTGACGGCGAACATGTCACCGACGACACGGGCACGGGCTTCGTGCATACCGCGCCGGGCCACGGCCGCGAGGACTTCGACATCTGGATGGCGAACGCGCGCGAACTGCAATCGCGCGGCATCGATACGCGCATTCCCTATACGGTCGACGAGGACGGCTTCTATACGAAGGACGCGCCGGGCTTTGAAGGCAAGCGCGTCATCACCGACAAGGGCGACAAAGGCGACGCCAATGAGGCGGTGATCGCCGCGCTGGTTCAGGCCGGCAATCTCGTCGCGCGCGGAAAGCTCAAGCATCAATATCCGCATTCATGGCGCTCGAAGAAGCCGGTGATCTTCCGCAACACGCCGCAATGGTTCATCGCGATGGATAAATCCATCGCGTCTGGGTTCATCGCGATGGACCGGCCATTCTCTCAGTCGAACCCTCATCCTGAGGAGGCGCACAGCGCCGTCTCGAAGGACGAGGGTTCGGCGGGCGCATCCTTCGAGACGCGTGCTTCGCGCGCTCCTCAGGATGAGGTTCGGGGAAATCAATCGACTCTTCGCGAGATCGCGCTTGAGGAAATCGCCCGCACGCAATGGACGCCGGCGGCGGGCGAGAACCGCATCCGCGGCATGATATCCAATCGTCCCGACTGGGTCGTGTCGCGCCAGCGCGCCTGGGGCGTGCCGATCGCGGTCTTCGTCAAGAAGGGCACGCATGAGCCGCTTGTCGACGCGCGCGTCAACGCCCGCATCATCGAGGCCTTCGAAAAGGAAGGCGCCGACGCCTGGTATGAAGCAAACGCTTCAGAGCGGTTTCTTTCGCCCGACTTTAAGGCGGAAGATTACGAGAAGATCTCCGACGTTCTCGACGTCTGGTTCGATTCAGGTTCGACCCACGCCTTCACGCTCGAAGACCCGCAGCATTTTCCGATGCTCGCGGGCATCCATCGCAAGCGCGACGGCGGCGGAGACGAGATCATGTATCTTGAAGGCTCTGATCAGCATCGCGGCTGGTTCCATTCCTCGCTTCTCGAAAGCTGCGGCACCCGCGGCCGCGCGCCCTACGACGCCGTGCTGACGCATGGCTTCGTGCTCGACGAGCGGGGACGCAAAATGTCGAAGTCGCTTGGCAATGTCGTCGCGCCGCAAAAAATCATCGCCGATTCCGGCGCCGACATCATGCGGCTGTGGGTCGCCGCGTCCGATTACGCCGACGATCTGCGTGTCGGACCCGAAATCCTCAAAACTTTCGTCGAGCTTTATCGCAAACTGCGCAACACGAGCCGCTGGATGATCGGCGCGTTGGCGCATTATCAGCCAAATGACGATGCGGCGATGAGCGAGGCGGGAGAGCTTGAACGCCTCATGCTGCATCGTTTGCATCAGCTCGACGAGTCGATCCGCGCGTCCTATGCGGCCTACGATTACAAGCGCGTCGTCGCGTTGCTCACCCATTTCATGACGAGCGAGCTGTCGGCTTTTTACTTCGACGTGCGCAAGGACGCTCTCTATTGCGATCCGCCCTCGAGCGTGAAACGCAAGGCGGCGCTCGCGACCATCGATCGCATCTTCCGCAGCGTCACGACATGGCTTGCGCCGATTCTCGTCTTCACTGCGGAGGAGGCGTGGCTGTCCCGCTTTCCGAACGCGCAATCCGTGCATCTCGAGCATTTTCCGACCATTCCCGAGGCGTGGCGCGACGACGCGCTTGCCGCCAAATGGGACAAAATTCGTAAGATCCGCTCGGTCGTCACCGGCGCGCTCGAAATCGAGCGTGCGCAAAAACGCATCGGCTCTTCGCTGGAAGCGGCGCCGACCGTTTATGTGGAAGATGAGTCATTGCGCGCCGCGCTCGACGGCGTCGACTTCGCCGAAATCTGCATCGCCTCGGATATTCGCGTTTTGCCGGGAGAAGCGCCGATGGACGCCTTCCGCCTGCCGGAAGCGCCGGGCGTTGGCGTCGTTTCGCAACGCGCGGCCGGCGTCAAATGCGCCCGCTCGTGGAAATATTTCGATCCCGCGACGGCGGACCCTGCTTATCCCGATGTGACGCCGCGCGACGCAAAGGCGTTGCGCGAGCTTGTCGCGCTTGGCCGCTGGGGCGGGGCAGGCTCGTAAGTGAACGTCCTTCTCGCATTTCTCGCCAATACGATCGTCAATTTCGTCATCGGCCTCACGGTGGCGAAATTTCTCGGCCCCGAGGAATATGGCCGCTTCGCGCTCGCCTTCTCCATCGCGGTGGTCGTGCAGACGGCGCTCTACGACTGGCTGCGTCTTTCGGCGACGCGCTTTTATTCACAGCGCACGCGTGACAAAGAGCCGGTGGTGCGCTCGACGCTCGACGCGGCCTTCATCGCCGTCACGATCTTCCTCGCATTGGCCACGGGCATTTATGCGCTTGCCGGGCCGCCGCTCGATTTCGAAACCAATCTCATCCTGCTTGCGCTGCTGACGTCGGTGGCCAACGGGCTCTTCGACTATTGCACCGCGCTTGTGCGCGCGCGCTTTCATGACCACGCCTATGTGCGCCTCATGCTTGCCAAGAACGCGCTGTCGCTTGTCCTCATCGGCGGCGGCGCCTTTATTTTTCACTCGGCTGCGGTGGCGCTCGCCGGCGGCGTCGCGAGCCTGTTCGGCACGGTTATTCTTGGACGTCGCGCGCTGCTCGATCCTGGCGCTGACATTCGCGCCGCCTCGAGTCAGAATGCGCGTGCGCTTGCGGCCTATAGCGCGCCGATCGTGACCGCGCATCTTCTGTATCAGGCGATGCCGCTCGCGGCGCGCTCCATCGTCGCAAGCGTCTTTGGTTTTGCGGAAACCGGCCAGTTCGCGCTCGCGTATGATCTTGGCGTGCGTGCGGTGCAGGCGCTCGGCTCGGCGCTCGACGTGCTCTTGTTTCAGATCGCCGTCGCGGCGCATGAACTCCATGGCGTCGACCGCGCCAAGGAGCAGGTCGCGCGCAACATGGGCATCGTCGTCGCCTTTTTACTGCCGGCGTGCGCCGGCCTCTGGTTCGTCATGCCGTCGATCGAAGCGCTGATCGTGCCGGCGCAATATCGCGGTCCCTTCGGCCATTACCTCGGCCTGCTGCTTCCGGGACTTTTCGCGATGGGCGTCATTCTGTTCGGCGTCAATCCCGTCTTTCAGATCGAGAAGAAGACGGCGCCATTGATGGTCGCGGCGCTTGCGGCGGTCGTCTTCGGCCTTGCGCTGCTGCTTTTTCTGCCTTGGGGCGAGGACGCTTCCAATCTCGCGATCGCGCAGGCCGGCGCCTATATCGCGGCGCTCGTGGCGACGGTCTATTTCGCGCTGCGCACGCAGCCGGTCTGGCCGTCGTTCTGGGACATGTTCGCTGCGCTTGTGGCGACGGGCGCAATGTCGCTCGCGCTCACGCCTTTGCGCGAGATGAGTCCGGGCATTTCCACGCTGATTGCTCAGATCCTGGCCGGAGCGGTCGTCTACGGACTGCTGACCGTCGCCTTCGACATCGCCGGGCTGGGCGGTCTCACGACGACGTGGCTCCATCGGCGCCTTGCCCGGCCGTGACGCGGCCAGTCGGCGTCGCCATATGCTAGGCTAGCGGTCAATAAGGAGCGCGCCAATGGTGATGCCGATCTATGACGACGCGCCGCTGCGCTATTTGCGGCGGCCGATCGTGAATTGGACGCTGATCGCGCTCAACGTCATCGTATTCCTAGTGGTGCAGAGCGAGATTTTCGGCGATCCGCTGACCGTCGTCCGCGGCTTCGCGATCATCCCGCGCGTGCTCTTCGGCGAGGCCCAGCTCGCCGACTGGATCGTCGGACCTCCGGCTGCGCTGACGCTTGTCACCGCGCTGTTCTTTCATTCGTCGGTGGTGCATCTCGGCTCGAACATGCTGTTCCTTTACGTCTTTGGCGACAATGTCGAAGACGCCATGGGTTCGCTGCACTATCTGCTGTTCTATCTTTCCTGCGGCGTCGCCTCCGGCGTGTTCTACATTTACGCAACGCCGCATTCGATCGCGCCGCTCATCGGCGCGTCGGGCGCAATCTCCGGCGTCTGCGCGGCCTTTCTGTTGCTCCATCCACGCGCGACGGTCGCGGGAATCTTTCCGCCGCTCTCGCTGGCGCTCGCGCCGATCTATCTTGGCGCCTGGCTGTCCGGGGCGCGGCCCAGGGCGATCCTGGGGCTGCGGGCGCCGCTGTTTTCTTTTGTCGCCTCCGGCTGGCTGTTCGTCGGCGCCTGGATTTTGATGCAGATCATCAACGCGTCTATGGGCGAGGGCGGCGCGATCGCCTGGATGGCGCATGTCGGCGGCATCGCCGCGGGTCTGGTGCTGACGCCGATCTTCAAGCGCCGTCGGCACCGGCTTTTCGACAGGAGCGGCCCGCTCGCCCCCGCGCCGCGCGCGCAGGACGCCGGCGACGACGCTCCCTGATCAATTCGTTCGGCGCGGGCGCTTTGTTTGACTTGCGCGCGCGCCCCCGCTACCAGACCGCGCGACGGCTTTAGCCAGAGTGGAGCGCGCGCAGGCGGCGTTCCGACACCGTCTCGCCAAAGGGTCAGAAGGACCAAGGGGTCGCGCGATGAAGATTCTCGTGCCCGTCAAACGGGTCGTCGATTACAACGTCAAGATCAGGGTCAAGGCGGACGGTTCGGGCGTCGATCTCGCCAATGTGAAAATGTCGATGAACCCCTTCGACGAAATCGCCGTCGAAGAGGCGCTGCGACTCAAAGAGGCCGGCAAGGCGACGGAAGTCATCGTGGTGACAATCGGTCCGGCCAAGGCCGACGAGACCCTGCGCACCGGCCTTGCCATGGGCGCCGACCGCGGCATTCTGGTCAAGACCGACGAGACCGTCGAGCCGCTCGCCGTCGCCAAGATCCTCGCCAAGATCGTCGCCGAGGAACAGCCGCAGCTCGTCATCATGGGCAAGCAGGCGATCGACGATGATTGCAATCAGACGGGCCAGATGCTCGCGGCGCTGCTCGGCTGGGGCCAGGGCGCCTTCGCCTCGAAAGTCGAGATGACTGAGGGCGCCGTCGACGTGACGCGCGAGATCGACGGCGGGCTGCAGACCGTCAGCTTAAAGCTGCCAGCCGTCGTCACCACGGATTTGCGCCTCAACGAGCCGCGCTACGCCTCGCTGCCCAACATCATAAAGGCCAAGAAGAAAGAAGTCGCCGTGAAGTCGCCCGCCGATTACGGCGTCGACATTTCGCCGCGCCTCGATGTGTTGAAAACCTCCGAGCCTGCGAAACGCAAGGCCGGCGTCAAGGTCGGCTCAGTGGTCGAGCTCGTTGGCAAGCTCAAGGAAGCGGGAGTGCTTTAAAGATGACGATTCTGCTTCTTGCCGAAACCGCCGGCGACGCGATCGCCCCAGCGACCGCCAAGGCGCTCACCGCGGCGAAGGAGATCGGCGGTCCCATTCATGTCCTCATCGTCGGGCCCGGCCTCAAGGGCGCGGCCGAGCAGGCGGCCAAGCTCGCGGGCGTCGAGAAGGTCCTGGTCGCCGAAGACGCGTCGCTCGATCATGTCCTGGCCGAGACCGTCGCCGCGCTGATCGTCTCGCTCGCCGGCGCTTATGACGTCATCATCGCGCCGTCCACCTCGGCGACGAAGAACGTGCTGCCGCGCGTCGCGGCGCTGCTCGACGTGATGCAGGTCTCGGACATCATCAAGGTCGTGTCGGCCGACACATACGAGCGGCCGATCTACGCCGGCAACGCCATCCAGACCGTGCGCGCGAAGGACGCAAAGAAAGTGATCACCGTGCGCACCACCGCCTTCGCGGCGGCGCCGGAAGGCGGCGCGGCGCCCATCGAGGCGATTGCGGCGCCCGCCGATCCCGGCGTTTCCGCCTTCAAGAGCGAAGAGCTGGCGAAGTCCGAGCGCCCCGAGCTCACCTCGGCCCGGATCATTCTCTCAGGCGGGCGCGCGCTCGGGTCGGCGGAGAATTTTCAGAAGGTGCTGGATCCGGTCGCGACGCGGCTTAATGCCGCGATCGGGGCGTCTCGCGCCGCGGTCGACGCCGGCTATGCGCCAAACGACTTGCAGGTCGGCCAGACCGGAAAGGCCGTGGCGCCCGATCTCTACATCGCCGCCGGGATTTCAGGGGCGATCCAGCATCTCGCCGGCATGAAGGATTCGAAGGTGATCGTGGCGATCAACAAGGACGAGGAGGCGCCCATTTTCCAGGTCGCCGACTATGGCCTGGTCGCCGACCTCTTCACGGCCCTGCCCGAGCTTGAAGCCGAGCTGGTGAAGATCGGCCGCTGACCACAAAAACCGCCGTCGCTTCGGTCCGAAATGGTCCGGCGCGGCGGCTTGGAGCTGGCGGAGCGTCGGCGCTCGGCGCCCCGCAGGCTCTTTTCTTTGTTTTCTTTGCGAAGGAACGCAAGTTATATTGCACTGCGGCACGCACTCAGCGCGGGCGGGCCGCTTGCTATCCGGCGCGAGCTTGGCTGACGGTGGTAAAAAATGGGCTTCGAAATTCGCAAGATCGGCGTCATCGGCGCGGGCCAGATGGGCAAGGGGATCGCCCATGTATGCGCGCTTGCCGGCTATGACGTCGCCCTGAACGACATTTCGCAGGAACGCATCGACGCCGGCATCGCCGACGTCGCCGCGCAGATGCGACGCGCCGTGGAGCGCGGCCAGATCGACGCCTCGGCGGTCGAACCGGCGCTCGAACGTATTTCAGGCGCGCCAAAAATGGCCGACTTCGCCGACTCGGACCTGTTGATCGAGGCGGCGACCGAGGTTGAAGACCTCAAGCGAAAGATTCTGACGGAGCTCGCGCAGTTCGTGAAGCCCGGCGCGATCATCAGCTCCAATACGTCATCGATTTCGATCACGCGCCTTGCCGCCGTCACCGGTCGGCCGGAGCGCTTCATCGGCATTCATTTCATGAATCCGGTGCCGCGCATGCAGCTTGTCGAACTCATTCGCGGCATTGCGACAGATGACGTCACTTTCGAGGAGACGAAGGCGTTCGTCGTCAAGCTCGGCAAAACGATCAGCGTTTCGGAAGACTTCCCCGCCTTCATCGTCAACCGCATTCTGCTGCCGATGATCAATGAGGCGATCTACACGCTCTACGAAGGCGTGGGCTCGGTCGACGCCATCGACACGGCCATGAAGCTCGGCGCCAACCACCCGATGGGTCCGCTGCAGCTCGCCGATTTCATCGGCCTCGACACCTGTCTTTCCGTCATGCAGGTGCTGCATGAGGGCCTGGCGGATTCGAAATACCGCCCCTGCCCTCTGCTCGTGAAATATGTCGAAGCGGGCTGGCTCGGCAAAAAGACGCAGCGCGGCTTCTACGATTATCGCAGCGGCACACCCGTTCCGACGCGCTAGCGTCTCGAGAGAGGCGCGTCCCCGTTCAGTGGCCGCCTGGGCCGGCGCCGCGCGCCGCCTCAAACAGGAACCAGGTTCGCTTCTCGGTCTCGTCGAGAAAAGTTTCGAGAAGGCTCGCCGTCGCGATGTCTTCGTTGTCGTCGCAGACCTTATGGGCGTTGCGCAGCGACTCGGCCATCCCCTTGTTGTCGTCGAGCAATTCGCACAGCATGTCGTAAGGCGAAACGAATTCCTCGTCATTGTCCTTGATGCGGGACATTTGCGCCACCTGCCCGATCGAGCGCAGGGTCGGCTGACCGAGCTTGCGCACGCGCTCGGCAAGCGGATCGACGGCGGCGTAGATCTGCGTCGCCTGCTCGTCGAGCAGCAGATGGTAGTCGCGGAAATGCGGGCCGCTCATGTGCCAGTGGAAATTCTTGGTCTTCATATAAAGCGCGAGGGCGTCGGCGACGAGCTTGTTGACCTCCGCGGCGACCTTCATCGTCGACTGTTTTTCGAGATCGGTCGGCGTATCCAGCGCCGAACGTTCTGTGTCGGACTTCATCGGCGTCTTTGTTTTTTGCATTTGGGTGGGCCTCCTTGCGCCCTGGCTCCAGGCTCAAGCTCGGGGTGCGCTGCTCATTAGCTAGATCGCGCGCGCTAGCAGACCAGATGAAAAATAGAGCAGAGCGCGGAGATTTAGCGGCGGCGGGAAGCGTCGACTGTCTGGGGCGACAACAGGTCGGGGCGTCGGGCGCGGGTGAGCGCCAGCGCCTGCTCATGGCGCCATTTGGCGATCCTGGCGTGATCGCCGGAGAGCAGCACCTCTGGGATGTCGCGTCCCTCGAAATCGCGTGGCCGCGTGTAATGCGGATATTCGAGGAGGCCGGCCTCAAAACTCTCCTCGACGCCGGAAGCTTCTTCGCCCATCACGCCGGGGATCAGCCGCACGCAGGCGTCGATCAGCGCCAGCGCCGCGATCTCGCCGCCCGAAAGCACGAAATCGCCAATCGACATTTCTTCGAGTCCGCGGGCGTCGATGATGCGCTCGTCGACGCCTTCGAATCGGGCGCAAAGAATGATCGCGCCAGGACCTTGCGCGAGTTCGCGCGCGCGCGCCTGCGTCAGTGGAGCGCCGCGCGGACTCATCAGCAGGCGCGGGCGCGGGTCGTCCTTGGGCGCGGCGGCGTCGATCGCCGCCGCTAGCACGTCGGCGCGCATCACCATGCCGGGGCCGCCCCCGGCCGGCGTGTCGTCGACGGCGCGATGGCGGCCGAGGCCATGCTCGCGGATCTGCCGCGGCTCAAGCGTCCAGACGCCACGCGAAAGCGCGTCGCCGGCGAGCGACAGGCCCAGGGGACCTGGAAACATTTCGGGAAAGAGCGTCAGGACCGTCGCGCGGAACATGGTTGCGGTTATGGCATGGCGTTCGCGGAGGCGAGAAGCAGTTTCATTCTTGCTGAGATCAAGCCTCGGCCATAGTGTCGCAGACATTGCGACAGCTTGGGGCCAATGATGAAATTCTTTCTTCGAATAGGCTTTGTATTGTGGGCTTTCGGCGGCCTCTTCGCGGCGCGCGCAACGCCAGTTGACGCGCCGCCAACGCTCACAGTCGGGCAGATGCACGGCAGTTGTCAGAAAACCTGCTGGGCCGTGCGCGAGGGCGCGAAGGGCTCCGAGTCGCTGCGCGATTCGCTGACTTTGACCTGCTTGAACGCGTGCTTCAAGTGCTTCCTGCAACTGCGAAGCTGCAGCCAATCCAGTACGAACTCGGCTCCGTCAGAATGCGCCGCCGCCTTCCTTCAGTGTTACAAACAGAGCTTCGCCGAGAGGCTCAAATCAAAACCCCTCGTGAGTTTCGACGGCGGCGATGGCCACAGCCGCGAAATGGCTGTGAAGATCGTGGGCGCGGCCAATTCCCTTGAAGGGGTTCCGGCGGAGGATTTCTGGATCCAGGTGAAGCATCCCGCCTGGCGAAAAAAGGAGCGGCGCTTCGTCAAGGAGGGCGGAATTTATGACGTCATCGTTTACGACACGCCCAACGGGCCGCAGACGGTGTGGTTCGACGTCAAGGACTTTTACGTAAAGAATGGCGAGGAGGACTTGCGCCTTTTGGCGCCGAAATAAGCCGAGCGGTGCGAGACGGGGCCTAGTGTAAATCCGGCTCGGCCGAGACCTCCGCCGGCGGTGTGATCACCACGCGCCCTTGAGCGATGTCGACGACCGGAACGACGGCTCCGGTGAACGGGTAAAGCAGCGATTCGCCGCCGGCGGCTGGCGCAATTTCGAGAATGTCGCCCGCGCCGAAATTGCGCACCGCGACGATCGTTCCGATTTCCACGCCATCCGCCGTTTCGGCGCGAAGGCCTATGAGATCGGCGATATAGAATTCGTCCTCTTCCGGCGCGGGGAGCTTGTCGCGCGCGACATAGAGTTCGACGCGGTTTAGGGCCTCGGCGCCGGCGCGGTCGTCGACGCCCTCGACTTGCGCGACGAGCATATCCTTGCCCTGCGGGCGCACGGCGCGCAGCCTGAACTTGCGCGTCCCGCTTCTGTCGGTGAGGCCGTCATAGGCAGCGATCGCCAGCGGATCGCTTGTGAAGCTCTGCAGTCGGATTTCGCCGCGCACGCCATGCGGCGCGCCGAAGCGGCCGAGAAGAACGAGGCTCTTTGTCCTGTCGCCCGCCGTCATTCGACTTCCTCATCCTGAGGAGCCGCCCGCAAGTCGCGGTTTACCCGACTTGCGAATTTAATGTCGATCTCGGGCAGGCCCGAGATCGAAGGCGGCGTCTCGAAGGACGAGGAAATCGCCGCGCGCGCTGTCCGCCCTCGTGCTTCGAGACGCACCCGTTGGGCGCTCCTCAGCATGAGGGGGCGAATGAAACGTGACGCACAGAAGGCTTACGCCGCCGGCGCTTCCGCCGTGCCAGCGGCCTCGGCCGCCGCGGCGGCGCGCTCCTGCGCCTTCTTCTTGGGCTGCGCCTTCTGCGGATTGTTGCGCGCTTCGCGCTTCATCACGCCAAGGCCATCGAGCAGTCGCGCGACGCGATCCGTCGGCTGGGCGCCCTTCTCCATCCAGGCTTTCGCCTTTTCCGTGTCGAGCACGAGGCGGTCGGCCGCGTCCTTCTCCTTCAAGGGATCGAAATAACCGATCTTCTCGATGTAGCGGCCGTCGCGCGGCGAGCGCGAGTCGGCGACGACGACACGATAGAAGGGACGCTTCTTGGCGCCGCCGCGGGCGAGACGAATTTTAAGAGACATGTTTTCGTTCCTGTTGCGTTGAGGTGAGCGAGGGGACGGGCGACGACAGTCGCCGGTTTGCTATTTCTTCTTCCCGAAGGGGTTCAGTCCGCTAAACAAGCCGCCGCCGAGCCCCGGCAGGCTCGGCTTGGCGAGAAGATCGGGGGGCGGCGCCGCCGGAACGCCGCCCGGCTGGGCTTTCGGCTGTTGCACGCCGAGCTTGGTCTGCAGCTGCTGCAGCTCTTCCTGGGAGGGCATTTGCATGCCGGGGCCGAGCCCCATCATTTGCGCCGCCTTGCCCATCATGCCGCCGCCGCGTTTTCCTGCGCCAAAGGACTTCATCAGATCGGCCATCTGCCGATGCTGCTTGAGGAGCTTGTTGACCTCCTCGACCTTGACGCCCGAACCCGCCGCGATGCGTTTCTTGCGCGAGGCTTTCATCAGATCGGGATTGCGCCGTTCCCTGGGCGTCATCGAGAGGATGATGGCGCGCTGGCGCCTGACCATCTTGTCGTCGAAACCGGACGCGGCGATCTGATCCTTCATCTTGGCGACGCCCGGAAGCAGACCCATGATGCCGCCCAATCCGCCAATCTTTTCCACCTGGGCGAGCTGATCGCAGAGGTCCTGCAGATCGAACTTGCCCTTGGCCATCCGCTCGGCGGCCTTGCGCGCCTGTTCGGCGTCGATCGCCTGCGCGGCCTTTTCGACCAGCGCGACAATGTCGCCCATGCCGAGAATGCGGTTGGCGATGCGCGTCGGCGAGAATTCGTCGAGCGCATCCATCTTTTCGCCGACGCCGATGAGCTTGATCGGCTTGCCGGTGACATAGCGCATGGAGAGCGCCGCGCCGCCGCGGCCATCGCCGTCCATACGCGTCAATACAATGCCGGTCAGCCCAACCCGTTCATCGAAATTCTGGGCGAGATTGACGGCGTCCTGGCCAGTGAGCGCATCGGCGACGAGCAGAATTTCATGCGGCTTGGAGGAGGTCTTGATCTCCGCCATCTCCGCCATCAGCGGCTCGTCAATATGCGTGCGGCCGGCAGTGTCGAGCAGCACGATGTCATAGCCCTGCAGCCGCGCCGCCTCCATCGCGCGCTTGGCGATCTGGACCGGCGTCTGGCCGGGCACGATCGGCAGCGTGTCGACCTCGACCTGACGGCCGAGCACGGCGAGCTGTTCCTGGGCCGCCGGGCGTTTGACGTCGAGCGAGGCCATCAGCGTGCGCTTGCCGTGGCGCTCCTTGAGCCTTTTGGCGATCTTGGCGGTGGTCGTGGTTTTGCCGGCGCCTTGCAGACCAACCATCATGATGGCGAGCGGCGGCGCGGCGACGAGATCGATCGGCTCCGCGTCCTGGCCGAGCGTCTCGATCAGCACGTCATTGACGATCTTGACGACCATCTGGCCGGGCGTCACCGATTTGATGACGCCGGCGCCGATCGCGCGGTCGCGGACCTTGTCGGTGAAGGAGCGCACGACGTCGAGCGCGACGTCGGCCTCGAGCAGCGCGCGGCGGATTTCGCGCAGCGCCTCGTTGACGTCGGCTTCGGACAGCGCGCCGCGCCGTGTGAGCTTGTCGAAAATGCCGGAGAGCTTATCGGAAAGGCTCTCGAACATGCTGTTCTCCCGCGAGCGCGAAGGCTCCAAAGCAAAACGCGCCCGGGGGCGCATCGCGCTGCCGGGCGTTGGCCTACCGCCTCTCGGGCGGCTCGGCTGTGGTTAGGGTTCTCTTGCGAGATGTGCGGAGTTGATACGCGGTATGGTTCCGCGCGTCAACATCTGACGGTGATACCGTTAGTCTAGGAAGAAGACGATGCGAATAAGCAAGCAAGAAATCTTTGAATTTAGATTTCGTTGGTCAAACTGGAGACCTCCAGGCGAGCTGATGGCTGAGGTTGACGGGCTTCGCCGCCAAATTGGAGGCGAAGATTTTTTCAACCAGGCGGGTCTTAATTTCATCCGAGACGCCTACGGGGCAGCAAAATTTGGCCGCAGCCGAAATGCCAGACTCGTTCGGCTACACAACGACGAAAGACCCGATTTCGAGATTCAGTTCCATGATGGAAAAATTGAGACGTTCGAGTTTACCGAAGCCCAAATTCCAGGGAGACGTAGAGGTGCAGAATACGATGGGAACACGCGGGAGCCCGTTATGGTGCCGGTGGAAACATGGCCAACTAAAAATCAGATTTTTGAAATTGTGAGAAGTGCCGCAAAAATTAAAGGGGAAAAAGCGAAAGCGCTTGCGGCACGAGGCACGCCTTACCCGCAAGATGTCGGGTTACTGATTTATCTGAATATCTTCGAATTCTGGAGCGAGAACGAGCGAAAGCAAATTGCGGAGGTATTTAGCGACGCAATCGAACCCTCCAAAGAAGAGTTCAGCACCGTATGGATTCTATGGCATGACGCGCTTTACTGCCCGGCGTAATTTCACTCGTTCGTCGTAGGAACAAAGAAGTTCATTGATGGACCTTAACCTCTTTGTTTTTTCGCTGTCCGCATCCGAGCCGCCGACTCTCTCGCCGCCCCTGCGGGCGCTCTGGTTCGACGCTAAGGGAGATTGGAACGCGGCGCATAAATGCGTCGACGACAAATCCGATCCAGGCAGCATGTGGGTGCACGCTTATCTCCATCGCAAGGAGGGCGATCTCTCCAACGCGGCCTACTGGTATCGGCGCGCGCAGCGGGAACCGCATAGGGGCGCGCTCGATCAAGAATGGCGCGAAATCGCAGAGGCGCTGCTGTCGCAAGCGGCGCCATGACGGAGCTGTCCGCGCAAGAATTGCTGCGCAGCATTTTCGGCTTTCCGGACTTTCTGCCGGGTCAGGCGGAGGTCGTCGAGGCCGTACTCGCTGGGCGCGACGCCATCGCCATCATGCCGACGGGCTCCGGCAAATCGCTCCTCTATCAGCTGCCGGCCGCAGCTCCGGGGGGCGGACTCGTTCTCGTCTGCTCGCCGCTGATCGCGCTGATGCGCGACCAGCTTCGAACCCTCGCCGACTCTGGGATTGGCGCCGTCGCGCTGCACTCCATGCAGGAGGACGACGAAGCGGCGGCCGCGATCGACGCCGTCGCGTCGGGCCGGGCGAAGCTGCTTTACGCCGCCCCCGAACGTCTCGCCCAAGACGGAACGCAGAATTTATTGCGCAGCATTCGCATAAAACTCTTCGCGGTCGATGAGGCGCATTGCGTCTCCCATTGGGGCCACGAGTTTCGCCCCGACTATCGCGCGCTCGGCGAGATTGCGCGAAAGCTCGGCGCGCCGCCGATGCTCGCCGTCACCGCGACGGCCGGTCCGCGCACCCGCGACGACATCGCCCGCACGCTGTTTGCGCGGCCCCCGCAGATCTTCCAGCGCTCCTTCGCGCGGCCCAATCTTGCGCTCGATTTCGCGCAGAAGCGCGCCGGCCTGCGGCAGATCGTCGAATTCGCGCGCAAAGGCCGCGGCGGCGCGAAGGAAAGCGGCATCATCTATTGCAACTCGCGCAACAAAACCGACGCGCTGGCGCGCGAACTCTCGCGACTCGGCTTTGATGCGCTGCCCTATCACGCCGGGCTCGACGCCCACACGCGTTCGGAGAGCCAGGACGCGTTCTTTACCCGCAAGGGCGCGGTGATGGTGGCGACCATCGCCTTCGGCATGGGCGTCGACAAGCCCGACGTGCGCTTCATCGTTCATGCCGATCTGCCGACCTCGGTCGAAGGCTATTATCAGGAGATCGGCCGCGCCGGCCGCGATGGCGCGCCGGCCCGCGCGCTGACGCTGTTCTCGCCCGCGGAGCTGGCGCTGCGCTGGCGCATTCCGGAATCGGCGCAAGAAGACGACGCGGCCGCCGGCGACTACGCCAGACGCCAGGCGATGGCGCGGCTCGCCGCGGCGCCGGGCTGCCGCTTTCAGCGTCTCCTCGCCGAATTCGGCGAGGAGAGCGGGCCCTGCGGCAGATGCGACCATTGCCGCGGCGGACCGCTGGCGTGGCCCCGGCGCTTGTCATCATTAGCCCTCGGCTGGCGCGCGGCGTTCGCAAGCGGCTTCGCCGCGCGCGCCGACCATTCGGAGGGCGAGGCCGATCTGCCTCAGCTCGCGCCCGCGCCGATCGACGCGCCGAGGCGGCAGGAAGAACCGCCGCTCACGGTGGCCGAGGCGCGCCTGCTGCGCGCGCTTGCGGCCGAGCGGCTCGCCATCGCCAAACGGCGTGGGTTGGCGCCTCGAACTGTGGCCTCCGAACAGGCGCTGCGCGCCCTCGCGCGCGAAAGACCGCAAAGCGCCGACGATCCGCTGCTGCGGGGGCTCGAAGACCCCGCGGCGCTGCTGCGGGTGATCCGCGAAGCCCTCTAAAGCCGGCGTGAGGGTTTCGTTCGGCGCCGCAACACTGTAGTTATGGCTCTCCGTGCTGTCCCCCGAGCCCATGTCCGCTAACCCGCCGCCAAACGCCGCCGAACTGCGACAGGTCATGTTCGGGCTCGGCCTCGCCATGCTGCTCTCGGCCCTCGACCAGACGATCGTGGTCACGGCCATGCCGACCATCGCGGCGGACCTCGGCGATCCTCAGGATCTGCCCTGGATCGTGACGGCCTATCTCATCGCGGCGACGGTGGTGACGCCGCTCTACGGCAAATTCGCCGATGTCTACGGGCGGCGGCGCGTCATTCTGATCGGCGTGGTCACTTTCGTGATCGGATCGGTCGCTTGCGCCTTGGCCCCGAGCATGGCGGCGCTCGCCGGCGCGAGGGTCATTCAGGGACTTGGCGGCGGCGGGCTGATCTCGCTCGCGCAGACGATCGTCGCCGATCTCGTCTCCCCTCGCGAGCGCGGCCGATATCAGTCCTATTTCGCCGCGGTGTTCATCACCTCCAGCATCGCCGGTCCGGCGCTCGGCGGCGTTTTTGCGCAATATTGGCATTGGTCGCTGATCTTCTGGATCAATCTGCCGCTGGGCCTCGCGGCGCTCCTGATCGTCAATTCGCGGTTGAAGCGCGTGCCGGAGCGGCGCCATCCGCATCGCGTCGATTATCTGGGCGCGATATTGCTGATCGCCGGATCCGGCCTTCTGGTGCTGGCGCTCGGCTGGGGCGGCGTGCGCTATCCGTGGCGGTCGGCGCCGATCGTCGGCCTCCTTGCCGCCTCCGCCCTCGCCTGGTCGCTTTTCGCCTGGCGCACGGCGCGCGCCGAGGAGCCGCTCATTCCGCTGCGCATTCTCCGGCTACGGATCGTTCGCGACGCCATCCTGTCGAGCTCCTTTGGGCTCGGTGGGTTCGTCGGACTTTCGGTCGTGATGCCGATCTATTACGAAATCTGCGGCGGGATGAATGCGAGCGAATCGGGGCTGACGCTTATTCCCCTGATGGTCGGCACCGTCGCCGGCGCCACAGTATCCGGACGATTGATGGGGCGTCTGACGCATTACAAGACGGTTCCGCTCCTCGGGCTCGGCGCCGGCGCTCTCGCCGCGCTGGGCGCGGCCGCGATGATGGGCTCGGGCCGCTCGCTGCTTTGGCTCAACGCGCTGCTCACCGTCACGACCTTCGGGATCGGCGCGATGCTGCCTGTCGCCACCGTTTCGGTGCAGAACGCGGTCGATTCGCGCGATTTGGGGACGGCGACGGCCTCGATGCAATTCTTTCGGCAGCTCGCGGCCGGGGCGGCCGTCGCGCTTTTCGCCGCCCTGGCGATTGGCGGCGGCCGCGCGCAATTGCTTGAGGAGATGAAGACGGACGTCGACGGCGCCGCTTTGTTTTCGAGCTTTCGCCTCGTTTTTCTGGCGCTTGCCGTCTGCGTCGCCCTGTCCTTGCTTTTCCTCGCGCGTATGGAGGAGCGGCCGCTGCGCGGCGAGCGACGCAGCTGACAGGTCGATTTTGCTCGCGTCTTTTCTATTTGCCCCCATGGCATGGAATTTTCTAGAAAGATTCCACCTTCCCGCGCCGCAAGGACCCTTCCATGGCTTCGCTCAATAGTTTCAACGCCTGCCAGACGCTCGTCGTCGGGAATCGGTCTTATCAATATTTCTCGCTGAGGGCGGCGGAGGAGAACGGGCTGCGCGACGTCTCCCGCCTGCCCTATTCGCTCAAGGTCGTTCTCGAGAATTTGCTGCGCAATGAGGACGGCCGTTCGGTCACCAGGGAGTCGATCGAAACCTTCGCGAAATGGCTCGAGGAGAAAGGCAAGACGGAACGCGAAATCGCCTTCCGGCCGGCCCGCGTGCTGATGCAGGATTTTACCGGCGTGCCAGCGGTCGTCGATCTTGCGGCGATGCGCGACGCCGTCGTCGCGCTCGGCGGGACCGCGCAGAAGATCAATCCGCTTGTGCCCGTCGATCTTGTCATCGACCATTCGGTGATCGTCGACAGCTTCGGCACGCCGCAGGCCTTCGCCCGCAACGTCGAACTCGAATATGAGCGCAATGGCGAGCGCTACCGATTTTTGAAATGGGGCCAGTCGGCGTTCGACAATTTCCGCGTCGTGCCTCCCGGCACCGGCATCTGCCATCAGGTGAATCTAGAATATCTCGGGCAGACCGTCTGGACGCGCACCGAGCGCATCGACGGCAAGACGGTCGAACTCGCCTATCCCGACACGCTGGTCGGCACCGATTCGCATACGACCATGATCAACGGACTCGCCGTTCTCGGCTGGGGCGTCGGCGGCATTGAGGCCGAGGCCGCCATGCTCGGCCAACCTTTGTCGATGCTCGCGCCGGAAGTGATCGGCTTCAAGCTCACCGGCGCACCGAAGGAAGGCGTGACGGCGACGGACGTCGTCCTGACCGTCACGCAAATGCTGCGCAAAAAAGGCGTGGTCGGAAAGTTCGTGGAGTTCTTTGGCGAAGGGCTTGATCATCTCAGCCTCGCCGATCGCGCCACCATCGCCAATATGGCGCCGGAATATGGCGCCACCTGCGGCTTCTTCCCCATCGATCAGGAGACGCTTTCTTATTTGCGTATGTCGGGGCGCGCCGACGACCGTGTCGCGCTGATCGAAGCCTATGCCCAGGCGCAAGGGATGCTGCGCGAGTCCGGCGCGCCCGATCCCGAATTCACCGATACGCTGAGCCTCGATCTTGCGGAGGTGACGCCGTCGCTCGCCGGCCCGAAGCGTCCCGAGAGCCGCGCCGCGCTTTCCGAAGTCGGCTCGGCCTTTCTCGGCGCGCTCGCGAGCGAATATAAGAAGGAAGACGGGCTCGAGCAGCGCTATGGCGTCGAGGGCGAAAGTTTTGATCTCGGCCATGGCGACGTCGTCATCGCCGCCATTACCTCCTGCACCAACACGTCCAATCCCAGCGTGCTTATCGGCGCGGGATTGCTAGCGCGCAACGCCGCCGCGCGCGGACTGAAGGCGAAGCCCTGGGTGAAAACCTCGCTCGCTCCGGGCAGCCAGGTCGTCGCGCAATATCTCGCCAAGTCCGGACTGCAGAAATATCTCGACGATCTCGGCTTCAATCTTGTCGGGTTCGGCTGCACGACCTGCATCGGCAACTCCGGGCCGCTGCCGCCGGCGATCTCCAAGACCATCAATGAGCATGACCTCGTCGCGGCGTCGGTGCTGTCGGGAAACCGCAATTTCGAAGGCCGGGTCAATCCCGACGTCCAGGCGAACTACCTCGCCTCGCCGCCGCTCGTCGTCGCCTATGCGCTCGCGGGCACGATGGCGATTGATCTGACGAAAGAGCCGCTCGGACATGACAGCGCCGGGGCGCCGGTTTATCTGCGCGACATCTGGCCGCCGAATGCGGAAATCGCGTCCTTCGTCCGCGATCAGGTGACGCGCAATCTGTTTCGCGAGACCTACGCAAACGTCTTTTCGGGCGACGCGCACTGGCGCGCCGTCGAGGCGCCTAGCAGCGAGACGTACGCGTGGGACGACCAGTCCACCTATGTGCGCGACCCGCCTTATTTCGTCGGTCTGCAGCGCGAGCCCAAGCCTGTGGAAGATATCGTCGGCGCACGCATCCTTGCGCTCTTTGGCGACAAGATCACCACCGATCACATCTCGCCCGCCGGCTCGATCAAGGCGGCTTCGCCGGCCGGCCAATGGCTGATGGAGCATGGCGTCGCGCCGGCCGATTTCAATCAATACGGCACGCGTCGCGGCAATCATGAAGTGATGATGCGCGGGACCTTCGCCAACATCCGCATCAAGAATCACATCATGCGGGATGCGAAAGGCCTCACGCCGGAAGGCGGATTGACCAAGCATTATCCGGGCGGCGAGATCATGCCGATCTATGACGCCGCCATGCGCTACCGAGAGGAGGGCGCGCCGCTGGTCGTCATGGCCGGCGCCGAATATGGCAACGGCTCGTCGCGCGACTGGGCGGCGAAGGGCGCCATGCTGCTTGGGGTTCGCGCGGTGATCGCCAAAAGTTTCGAGCGCATCCACCGCTCCAATCTCGTCGGCATGGGCGTCGTGCCGCTCACCTTTGCGGAGGGGACAGGTTGGGACACGCTCGGACTCAAGGGCGATGAAACCGTCACCATCCATGGCTTGCGCGAGGGACTTGCGCCACGCAAGACTCTGGCCGCCTCGATCTTATTCCCGGATGGGTCCACCAAGACTGTGCCGCTGCTCGCGCGCATCGATACGCTCGACGAGCTAGAATATTTTAAAAATGGCGGCATCCTTGCCTATGTGTTGCGACAACTCGCCCCTTAGATCTCGACAAAAAACCATTGACTCAGTCGAAGTCCTCCGACAGCGTTGCTGTGCTTTGCGTTGGTTTCGAGCCGTTGCGGTTGCAATGTCTTCAACGCAGCGCTCTACAAAAACAAAAAAGCTCACGACGCGAAGAAGAGGAAAATCAGCATATGAATAAATACGCCCTTACGGCCGCCGCCGCCCTGTTCCTGGCGATGACCGCGCCGTCGTTCGCCTTTGACGCAGGTGTCGGTTTGCGCGCACCGAGCCAGGCGACGCGCATCAGCTGCGACACGCACGCCGAAGACGATCAGGCCGTTTGCGCCAGCAAGTGCGAGGACGCCTATCTTAAGGACCAGCAGGGCTGGACGGCGGACATGAGCAAGATCAAGTCCGCCAAGAAAGCGTGCGACGACAAGTGCGGCTGCCCGCAGAACTCGAAGGGCCTTTAATAGTCTCATTGGTTCGAACAGCGATATAAGGGCGCGCGAGCGATCGCGCGCCCTTTTCGCGTTGCGCCAATCAAACGTCAGACAGCCGTCACGCCGCGGCTTCGTGTTCATCAAGGACATGGAAACAGTAGGCTTTTAGCGAACCGCGCCGAAGACCGACGAAGCGGCTTGAGACATGGCGCCAGTGACGCGCAATTGACATGAGCGGCCACTTACGACATCGTCCGGCCGCTTATTGCGTTATGTGACGCCGTTGCTGTTCCATGGCGGGAGGGGTCGAGCGCAAGCGCAGTCTAGACGCCCAACGGGCAAGTGAAGGAAACGACCAAATGAATAAATACGCCATTATGACGGCGGCTCTCCTTGTCGCCGGCATGATCAGCCCGGCATTCGCCGATTGCGACGTCCACAATGCGGACGAAGACAAGCAGGCCAAATGCGCTGAAAAGTGCGACGACGAATACCTGGCTCGTAAGATGAATTACGGCGCCAACCAGAGCGAAGTCCGCGCCAATAAGAAGGCCTGTGACGCCGCCTGCGGTTGCCCGCAGAACACCAAGGAGCAATAAGCCGAGCCTCGCGAGCGAGGTCGGTTGAGACGGGGCGCGCATTCAATGCGCGCCCGTTTTTTTATCAGTCAACCGTATAGACCTTGCCGTCTGGGCCTTTCCAACCGCTGCCCGCTTCATAAAAGCGATATTCCTCGTCGAACAGAACTGTTGAACCGGGCGCGATATATTGCTTGCCCGGGGGATCGGAACTGCGCGGCGCCGTCACATAATGAGTGCTCGGCGAACAGCCTTCGGGAAATTTTCCAGCCTCGTCCGGCTTGCATTCGAGATTTGCGCCTTCTGGAAACTCGACCCGCGCATTGAAGAAGATCTCGTAGCCCTTTTCTCCGGTGGCGTGCATCTCGAGGCGCTCGGCCATCGTCTGTTTGAACTCGACGATCTTGAACGGCTTGTCGGCGCGCTGCTTCAGCAAGTTCTCGAAAATCTGCCGCGCATGCGCTTCAGTTGGATTGCAGCCGAACATGCAAAAAGCATTGGCCGGGATCGCCGGTAGCAACGCCAGCAGCATCGCAACGGCGAACGTGATGAAAGCGCCTCGCATGATGTCCTCTCCCTTAGCCTTTATGATTTCGTCGCCCGGCGGCGCGTCTTTTTTAGACTCTAGCATCTTATCGCAGCATTCGCGGCGCGTCTTAAGTCCTAGAGCGCTTCCCGATCACATGGAATCACGTGGTCGATAAGAAATCGCTCACATCAAAATGGTGGAGCCGGTTCTTATCGAAAAAACCCGTCAACTTTCTCAAAACCTGCTCTAACGGTCGGGCGTCGTTGGATCGCCCCAGAGATCCTTAACCTGATCGAAGTGGATGGCAGGATCATAACCGCCGGGCGTAAGACCCAGCCAGCCCGAAGAAAGCCGCCCGAGCGAAGACAGCACGGCATAGGAGGCGACGACGCGGTCGCGCTGAGCGAAGACGAGCGCGATGCGAGCGTAGAGCAGCTCTTGCTGCGCGATAAGAATTTCGAGCGTCGTCCGCTGACCGGCCTTGGCTTCTTCTCTTATGCCGTAAAGCGCCCGCTCGGCCGCGGCGATTTGCGTTTGCGCTGCTGAAATCTGAGTTTTCGCCGCCTGCAACGCCCCCCAATAGGCGCGAACCAGCGAGAGAACCTCGGCGCGCGCGACGTCGGCGTCGAACCGGCGCTGGCCGGCGGTCTCCTTGGCTTGCCGAACGCGGGAAGATGTCAGGCCGCCCTCATAAATCGGCACGCTGAGGTGGCCCCCGACTTTGGCCCCGATGTTGCGGTTGCCAATGCCGGCGATGTCGGTCTGCGTGAAAATGTCGCCGACGATCGACAGTTTGGGCATGAAGTCGGCTTCGAGCGCGTTGATGTCGAGATCGGCGACGTCGGCCTCGTGAAGCGCCGCGAGGATGAACGGATGTTCCCTTTGCGCGATGCGTTCCGCCTCTTCGCGCGACTTCGGCAGCAATCGGTCGATCGGCGCGCCCGGCGCGAGCTTCGTCGGTTCGACGCCGACCGTCTTGCGATAGACGCCGATGCTGGCGTCGAGCGTCGCGCGCGCCGCGCTGGCGAGAGACTTGCCGCCTGCGAGACGCGCCTCGACCTGCGCGACATCGGTTAGCGTGATCTGTCCATATTGATAGCGCTCCCGCGTCTGGCGCAATTGCTCATTCAAAACCGCGACATTGCTTTCCTGGAGTTTGAGCGCCGCCGTGTCGCGCAAGACGTTCATATAAGCGGTGACCGCGTCGAATAAGACCTGTTGCTCGGTGAGGCGCAAACGTTCGCGTCCGGCGAAGACGCCCGATTCCGCCGCGCGCGTTTCGTTTCGCGCCTTGAAGCCGTCGAAAATCGGCTGCTCGATGGTCAAAGTGGCGGAGCGAGGAACGCTGCCGCCGTTTTGGATGCTCTTCGTGCGGGCTGTGAAGGTAGGGTCGTTGAGATCGACGTCGCGTTGTTGCGTGATATAGCGATTGCGCTGGACGCCGAGGTAGCCGTCGCCCGTAATGCGCGGCCTCATGCCGGCCTGCGCCTGCGGCACATTCTCATCAATCGCGCGCAGCTCCGCTCTGCCGGCGTTAAGCTGCGGATTGGCGTTGTAGGCGCGACACATCGCGCCCATCAAGGTTTCGGCGTGGGACGCGCCGCCGCTCAGAATGAAGCAGATCAGGACCGAGGCGACGCCGCGCACGCTCACGGTCAGCCCCCGCTTTGTTGCGCGGAAGCTGATTCTGGCGAGCGACAAAAGAACGCGTAAAGGGCCGGCAGAACGACAAGAGTGAGAAGCGTGGCGCTGATCAGGCCGCCGATGACGACCGTCGCGATCGGCTTTTGCACTTCGGCGCCGGTGCTCGTGGCAAGCGCCATCGGCAGAAATCCGAGCGAGGCGACAAGGGCCGTCATCACGACAGGGCGCAGCCGCGTCATCGCGCCTTTGAAGATCGCCTGGCGTTCAGCCATGCCGCCTGCGATCAACTGCGAAATATAGGTGCGCATGACGAGGCCGTTCAGCACAGCGACGCCCGAAAGGGCGATGAAGCCGACCGCGGCCGAGACCGACATCGGCATGCCGCGCAGCCACAGCGCGGCGACGCCGCCGGAAAGCGCCAGCGGCACCGCGGTGAACACCAGCAGCGCGTCGCGCGCCGAGCCGAGCGAGGAGTAGAGCAGCAGAAGAATGAGGAAAAAGCAGATCGGCACGACGAACATCAAACGCGCGCGCGCCGCCGCGAGATTCTCGAACTGGCCGCCCCATGCAATCCAGTAGCCTGGCGGCAGGATAACTTTTGACTCGATTCTCGCCCGCGCCTCATCGACGACGGACGCGATGTCGCGGCCGCGCACATTGGCGGTGACCACGACGCGGCGATGGCCGTTCTCCCGCGAAATTTGGTTCTGCCCGTCCACAATTGAGAATTTCGCGACCTGCTTCAGCAGCACGACCGGCGCGTTGTCGTTCCCCGATCCGGGAAGCGCGACGGGAATGGACTCCAACGCCTGCGCGTCCTCGCGCAAATTGTCCTGCAGCCGGACGACAATAGGGAAGCGGCGATCGCCCTCGAACACCACTCCAGCCCTTTGTCCTCCGATCGCCGCGCCGATCACGTCCTGCACGGCGGCGACGCTGAGGCCAAGCCGCGCGATCGCGCCCTTGTTGACGGCGACATCGAGAATCGGCAATCCGGCCACTTGTTCGACCTTGACGTCGCTCGCGCCCTTGATCGAATTGAGAATGCCGGCGATTTGGTTGGCCGCCTTCAACATGACGTTAAAGTCTTCGCCAAACACTTTGACGGCGATGTCGCCGCGCACGCCGGCGAGCAATTCGTTGAAGCGCAATTGAATGGGCTGCGAGAACTCATAGGCGTTGCCCGGCAGTTGCGCGAGCCGCGCCTCCAATTTTTGAATCAGCGCCGCCTTGTCGAGGCCTGGGTTGGGCCATTTGTCGCGCGGCTTCAACATGATGAACGTGTCAGTCAGGTTCGGCGGCATGGGATCGGTGGCGATCTCGGCCGTGCCGGTCTTGGAGAAGACATAGTCGACTTCGGGAAAACCGCGTAGCGCGCTCTCGATCTCGAACTGCATCGCCTGCGACTGCGTCAGCGACGCGCTGGGAATTCGATTCGCCTGCATCGCGAGGTTCTTTTCGTCGAGCGTCGGCACGAACTCTTCGCCCAGCGTCAAGTAGAGTAGCGCCGCGAGGACGAAGGCGCCCGCGCCCAGCGCGATCGGCTTCAAAGGCGCAGCCATCGCCCATTTCAAAATGGGTTCATATGCGCGCTTGAGGGCGCTCACGACGACGTTTTCGGATTCGCGCACGCGACCTGAAAGCGCAATGGCGATCATCGCCGGAAAGAACGTCAGCGACAGGACGAATTCAGAGGCGAGCGCCATGATGACGGTCATCGCCATCGGATGGAACATTTTGCCTTCGACCCCTGAAAAGGTCAGGATCGGCACATAGACGAGGATGATGATCGCCTGGCCGTAGACGGTCGGCCGCCGCATCTCGACCGCCGAGTCGATCACGGTCGTCAGCCGTTCTTCCAGCGTGAGCGCGCGGCCCAAGGCGCTCTGACGCTGCGAAAGACGGCGTAGGCAGTTCTCGGTGACAATGATGGCCCCGTCGGCGATCAGGCCGAAATCGAGCGCGCCGAGACTCATCAGATTGGCGCTGATCTTTCCGACATGCATGCCGATGCCCAGCAGCAGCATCGTCAGCGGTATGACCATCGCCGTCACGAGCGCCGCGCGAAAATTGTCGAGCATGACAAAGAGCACGAGGATGACGAGCGCGGCGCCCTCAACAAGATTCAGGGCGACCGTTTTGATCGTGGCGTTGACGAGCACGGTGCGGTTCAAGATCGTGCGCACTTCGACGCCGGGCGGCAGCAGCCGCCGGATTTCGTTCATCTTCGCATTGACGGCGCTCGACACTTCACGACTGTTTGCGCCGATCAGCATCAGCGCCGTGCCGATCACCACCTCTTCGCCGTTCATGCTGGCGCTGCCCACGCGCAGCTCGCGTCCGACGCCCACCTCCGCGATATCCTCGACGCGCACGGGGGTGCCGCCTCTCGTCGACACGACGACCTTGGCGATGTCGTCCATGGACTCGAGCCGCCCCGGACTGCGCACGACGAGGCCCTCGCCATTGCGCTCGACGTAGCCTGCGCCGCGGCTGATGTTATTGCGCTCGATAATGCCCGCGAGATCGGCGAAGGACAGTCCGAGAGCGAAGATTTTCGCGGGGTCGGGCTGAACGTGATATTCCTTGACGTAGCCGCCAAGCGAGTCGACGCCGGCGACTCCGGGCACGGTGCGCAACAACGGCCTGATGATCCAATCTTGCACCGTTCGCAGATAGGCGGTCATTTCGACCAAGTTGCGAAGTCTCTGCCCCTCCGGCGTCAGATAGTCGCCATTGCTCTGCCAGCCCGGCTTTCCGTCCGGCGCCGGTTCGTCCCCGCCTCGCGGCGCGTAGGCGACGGACCACATGTAGATCTCTGACAGCCCGGTGGCGACCGGGCCCATATGCGACTCTACGGCGGGTGGAAAATACTCCTTGGCGAGCGTGAGGCGTTCACCGACCTGTTGGCGGGCGAAATAAATATCGACGCTGTCGCCGAAGACGGCGGTCACCTGGGCGAAGCCGTTGCGGGAAAGCGAGCGGGTATATTCGAGCCCAGGTATTCCCGCGATGGCGTTCTCGATCGGATAGGTGACCTGTTTTTCAATCTCGAAGGCGGAAAGCGCCGGCCCGAAGGCGTTGATCTGAACCTGGTTATTCGTGATGTCCGGCACGGCGTCGATTGGCAGTCGCACGAGCGACCAGACGCCAAGCGGCACGGCGAGCGCCGTCAACAACACCACGAGCCACCGGCTTCGGACCGAGAAGGCGATGAGATTTTTGATCATCGACGGCAACTGGCGGTCGAAGGCGCTACTGCGGCGCCCAGTCGCAGCGTCGTGAATGGAAAGGAGAGAAACAGGCCGCCGGCGCGCATCATTCCTCCGGAATGCTCTGCTTGCCCAGCTCCGCCTTCAGCAGAAAGGCATTGGAGACGGCGATCTCCTCTCCCGCGCTCAGGCCGGAGACGACCTCGACCGAGTCATCATCGCCACGTCCCAACTCGATTTCGCGCTTGATAAAGCCAGCGGAAGTCCGAACGAAGACATTGGGCTTGCCGTCGACGATCATCACCGCGGAGCGCGGGATCTCGAGTTTCACCCGGGTCTCCTTGAGCGAGATATCGGCTTCCAGCAGGCTGCCTGGCCGCAGCGCGAAATCGGGGTTCGCAAAGCGCGCCAGGACTTGGCCCGAACGCGTCTCGCGCGTGATCAGCGCGTTGACATAAGTGATCTTGCCTTCGAATCCGCGACCCTCCGCATTCTGCAGCCGAACCTCCTGACCCTCGCGCAACAGGCCAAGATCGGCGGCAGGCACCGCAAGTTCGACCTCTACGACAGAGAGATCCGCGATGACGTAGAGCTCCTTCGCCTGACCTTCCCCGCCGACGGGCTGGCCGACGCTGACCAGACGCTCGATGACGCGCCCGGCGATCGGCGCGTGGATCTCCTTGCGGCGAAGGTCCGCAATCGCCTGAGTGGGCAAGGCGGAGATCTCCTGCTCGCTCATGTCCAGCGCGGCGAGTTTCTGCCGTGCAAGATCGAGCTTCACTTTGGCTTCCATGAAGACCGCTTTGGCCTTCAGAAACAGCTGCTCCGCAGTGATTTTCTTCTCGAACAGTCCTTTTTCCCGTTGAAAAAGCACATTCTGCAGATCGAAATTCGCCGATGCGGCGAGATACTCGCTTTTTGCTTCGGCCACTTCGCGGGAGTCGATAATCGCGATGGTTTCGCCGCGCGCGACCTGGTCTCCGAGACGCTTGCGCATCTCTTCGACGACTCCTGCGACCTTTGCCGCGACGCGCGCTATTCTGTCCGGATCGGGCTTGACGGCGGCAGGCGCCGTGATCCGACGCGTAATGACGCCAGGGCCGACCGTCGCCATCGCGATCTTGGACGTTTCGATCTGAGCGGCGGAAAGCCGGACTTCGCCGTCGGCGGACTCGGGCGGAATCGTCTGGCTTTGGCGGTCAGGCGCGACGCGGTTGCGCATGGCGTTGATGAGCGACGGCAGCGCGGCGCCAATCGCCAGGCTCGCGAGAACGGCAAGAACCAGAACGGACCTATAACGGGTCATGATCGCGAAGTCAGCTCCGTCACGAGCGGTCTGAAAGGCGTGGCGTTGGCGCGCCGCTCGAGCCATTAGCCGCCGCGGCGCAAGAGGGGGATATGGCGCGTCGGCGTTGATTCATTTTTCTTTAAAGGAGTTGGCTGGCCCGGTCCATGCGGCGGCTCGCGGCTGTTTCGCACATGCCGCAGTTTTTAAAAAGAAAAGCCCGGACGCCGACAAATTATGAATCGCCGCGATCTTTACGCAATCGCTCCCAATACTCAAGGCGTTTGGCGATCTCGCGCTCGAATCCGCGCTCGACCGGTCTGTAGAACTTCTGCCGCGAGAGCGAGTCGGGCCAGTAGTTCTGGCCCGAGAAGGCCTCGGGCGAATCATGATCATATTCGTAGTTCGCGCCATAGCCCTCTTCGCGCATCATTTTCGTCGGCGCGTTGAGGATGACTTTCGGCGGCATCAGTGAGCCCTTCTCCTCCGCGACGCGCTGCGCGCGCTTGAAGGCGACATAGGCGGCGTTGGATTTGGGCGCGGTCGCCACATAGATCACCGCCTGCGCCAGCGCGAGTTCGCCCTCGGGGCTGCCGAGGAAATCATAGGCGTCCTTGGCGGCGTTGGCGACGACGAGCGCTTGCGGATCGGCCAGGCCGATGTCTTCGACCGCCATGCGCACGATGCGGCGTGCGAGAAACAGCGGATCTTCTCCGGCGGCGAGCATGCGTGCGAGATAGTAGAGCGCGGCGTCGGGGTCCGAACCGCGGACGCATTTATGCAATGCGCTGATGAGATTGTAGTGGCCTTCCTGCGCCTTGTCGTAGATCGGCGCGCGGCGCTGCACGATGTCGACGAGCCCCGTCCGATCGAAGATCTCGCCGGGCTTTGCGGCGCGCCAGATTTCCTCGGCGAGCGTCAAGGCCGCGCGGCCATCGCCGTCGGCCATGCCGACGAGCGCTTCGCGCGCGTCGGGCTCGAGCGGCAATGGTTTGGCTTCGGCGTTTTCGGCGCGTTTGAGCAACTGTTCGATCGCCGCTTCGTCGAGCGCCTTGAAGGTCATCACGCGGGCGCGCGAGAGCAGCGCGGCGTTGAGCTCAAAGGATGGGTTTTCGGTCGTCGCGCCGATGAGCGTGATCGTGCCGTCCTCCATCACCGGCAGGAAGGAATCCTGCTGCGCGCGATTGAAGCGGTGGATCTCGTCGACGAAGAGCAAGGTCCCCTGGCCGGCCGCGCGTCTGGCGCGCGCCGCCTCGAACGTCTTCTTCAAATCGGCGACGCCGGAAAAGATCGCCGAAATTTGCACGAAGGCGAGCTTGGTTTCATGCGCGAGAAGCCGCGCGACCGTGGTTTTGCCGGTGCCCGGCGGCCCCCAGAAGATGAGCGAACCGAGCGCGCCGGCGCGGATGAGCCGCGTCAGCGCGCCCTCGGGTCCAAGCAGATGATCCTGTCCCGCCACCTCATCGAGACGGGTCGGCCGCAGCCTGTCGGCGAGCGGACGCGGCGCGTCTTCTTCAAGCTTCGCGGCTTGGAACAGATCGGACATGGTCACTGATTAACATAGCGGGGCGGCTCGCTTGCGAGAATCTCTGGCGCCGAAGAAAAGGGCGCGCGTCGCAAACGTGGCGGAACGCGCGCCGTGGCGGCCGGGACGCTCCCAACCTCCGATTTGATGAATCAGTCATCGCAGCATCGAAGACTGTCCTGATCAGATGCTCGACTGCTGAAGCGGAGCCGTTAACGCTCGATTAACCTTGCCGCAAGTATTACGATTCAGTGAATGAACTCGGGGCCGGGATCTCATTCGTTAAGCTTCGCGTGCACAGCGTCGATATCAACCAAAAACTGGACCGTCGCACATGCGCAAAATCGCTTTCGTCACCCAGAAGGGCGGCGCCGGCAAGAGCACGCTCGTCAGCAGCGTCGCCGTCGCCGCGCGCCAGGCTGGGGAGCGCGTATTCATCATTGATCTCGACCCGCTGCAAACACTGGTCAAATGGTCGCGCGCGCGCGGCGCCGCCGACATCCCGGTCGAACACGTGCCGCCGGCGAAGCTGAGCAAGGCGCTTGCCGCGCTCGCGGCAAAGGGCGTGACGCTCGCCATTATCGATGCGCCGGGCCAGGAGGGCGACTATCTTTCGGCGGCCGTGCGCGCCGCGGATCTTTGCGTCATTCCCGCGCGCCCCAACGCCTTCGATCTGTGGGCGTCGGAAGCAACTCGCATGCGCGTGAAGGAAAAAGGCAAGGATTACGCCTTTCTGCTCAACCAATGTCCGCCCGCGCAACAGAGCGCGCGCGTCGAACTCGGGGCCAAGGCGTTGCAGGAGATGGGGGGCCTTCTCGCGCCGCTCGTTTCATCGCGCGTCGATTATCAGGAAGCCGCGAGGCTCGGGCGAGGGGTCGGCGAATATAACCCCGACGGCGTCGCGGCCGAGGAGATGCGGGAGCTCTGGGCTTCGATCAAGCGCAGATTGAAAAAGCCGGCGAACGCGTCCAAGACGGCGTCAGCGAAGCCGACGAAGGCGATCAGGAACGCCGCCTGATCGTCATCGAAGAGGATCGCGCGAGAGAAATGCGCCGCGGATGATCGGGCGCTTGCGCTACCCGATCTCGACGATTCGCGCGCTGTGGTGGATGACCTCCGCCTTGTCTCCGACGGACTTGCCCATCAGCGCCTTTGCGAGCGGCGCGACATAGGGAATGAGCCCCTTGGTCGGATCGGCTTCGTCTTCGCCGACGAGCCGGAAGCTGCGGCGTTCGCCGTCCTCGAGTTCGACGACGACGCGATGGCCGAACCGCACATGCGAATGATCGGCGATCGCCCGGATGACTTCGGCGCTGGCGCGACGCGCCGACCAATAGCGCAGATCGCGTTGCGCCAGCGCGAGCGCGTGATTGTCTTCGCTCGCCGTCGCGCGTTCGATTTCCTTCTGCAGGCGCGTAAGCTCGGCTTCAATTTGTTCGAGGCCCTTGGGCGTGACCAGATTGCGGTGCGGACTGACCGGCCGGTCAGGCAGGTCCTCGCGCGGATTGTCGTCGTCCTGTTCTTTCGTAAAAGCCGAACTCATGCGCTTTTGACCTTTCGTTCGCCGCGCCGATGCGGCGAGCGTCCCTTAACAAAAATAATCGGCCCAAGCGGGCCGTCACGGGCATTAGAGCCGAGACGGGCGCGCTTGTCGAGAAATTGACGTCGCAATGCGACGATTCGCGCGCGCTTCCGAAGGCTTAGCTTGGCGGCTCAAGGCCGATGTTTAGCGTCGCGGTTTCGGGCGTGAAGGCGGCAGGGGCGGTCGCGACACGGGCTGTACTCGTCGTGTGGACGACGATCTTACCACCTGCACCTTAGAGCGGAAGATGCCGGCCCATGTCGATGACGACGCGTCCGCGAATTGCTCCTCCAACGATCGAGCGGGCCCGATCCAGCGCCGCATCGAAGGGGATGATCTCGCTCATGGCGTCGATTGTGGAGGGATCGAGATCCTGCGCGATTCGGGTCCACGCCGCCCGCCGCAAGTCGATGCGCGGGCGCACGCTTTCGACGCCGAGCAGCGAGACGCCGCGCAGAATGAAAGGCGCGACATTCGCCGGAAGCTCCATGCCGCCGACATTGCCGCAGGCGGCGACGGCCCCATCGAAGCGCGTCTGCGCAAGAAGATTGGCGAGAGTGACGCCGCCGACAGTGTCGACGCCGACAGCGAAGCGCTGCTTTTGCAGCGGCTTTCCGGGAGCGGACAATTCGTCGCGGCCGATGATCTCGGATGCGCCGAGGCGTCGGAGATAGGCGTCTTGACTCGCCTGTCCGGTCACGGCGGCGACGCGCCAGCCGGCCTTGGCGAGCAATGCGACGGCGAAAGAGCCGACGCCCCCCGTCGCGCCGGTCACCACCGCGAGCCCGTCCTGCGGGCGGGCGCCATGGCGCTCCAGCGCAAGCACGCAGAACAGAGCGGTCAGTCCCGCGGTGCCAACCGCCATGGCGCGCGCCGGCGTTAGCGGCTGCGGCAGTTTCGCGAGCCAATCGCCCGCTAGCCGCGCCTTTTCCGCAAAGCCTCCATAATGCGCTTCGCCCAGGCCGCACGCCGTCGCAACGACAATGTCGCCTGACGCAAAATCTGGATGCGCGGAGCGCGTCACGCGGCCTGTGAGATCGACCCCGGGAATCATCGGAAAGCGACGCACCACCGGTCCCTTGCCGGTGACCGCGAGACCGTCCTTGTAGTTGATCGCCGAGAAAGCGACGTCAACATCGACATCGCCCTCCATCAGATCGCGCTCACGCATGATGACGTAATTGGCGTGTTGGCCGTGTTCGTCTTTGTCGATGCGAATGGCCCTGAAGTCAGTCATGTGGCTGCGCCTCCGCCGTTGGCTGCGACAAACCAGCGCTTTTTAGCGGAGAAAAGAAGACAAAAAAAAAGAAAACATGAGGCGGTCTCGGCGGTAAAGTCCGAAATTCTGATTTATCAACTATGCAGAATTAGGCAGCGCCAATAGTGCATAATATTACTTGATGCAGTCGCACTATTCTGTTACGCAGTCAACAAGTAACGGCAGGGCGACGGTTTTATGCAACAAAGCATTGACCAAGGGCGGCGGGGGCGGCGTCCGTCTCAACAGGAAGTGGTGAGCAATCCGATGAATCAAGCCAACAACATTGAACTCGCGGCTGACATCGTCTCCGCCTATGTGAGCAACAACTCCGTTCCCGCCGGAGAGTTGCCCGGGCTTATCAACGAAGTCTACAGCGCCCTGTTGCGCGTTGGCGCGGGCTCCGCGGCCGCGCCCGCCGAGCCGCCGAAACCGGCGATTCCCGTCAAGCGTTCGGTGACCAGTGATTACATCATCTGCCTTGAGGACGGGAAGAAGTTCAAGTCGCTGAAGCGTCATCTGCGCACGCAATATGGTCTGTCGCCCGAAGACTATCGCGAGAAATGGGGCCTCCCGGCCGACTATCCGATGGTTGCGCCCAACTACGCCAAGGCGCGGTCTAATCTCGCCAAGCAGATGGGGCTCGGCCAGCAGCGCCGGCGTCGGGGAAAATAAAAAGGCGGCCAAAAGGCCGCCTTTCTCCAATTGAACTGAAAACTGCGCCGCGCGCTGTCGCGCCAGGTCAGGGACGCTCCGCGGTTCAGGTCTCTTCGTCAGTTTCGATATCGCCGTCGATCAATCCGGCGACATCGTCGTCGGATTCTTCTTCCTCAAGGAAGGTGTCGTCTTCGGCGTCGTCTGCTTCGATCTCCACATCATCTTCGACATCGATCGATTCGGCCACGGTCTCCGTCTCCTCGACTTCTTCGAGCGACACGGTTTCGGGGCTCTCCTTTTCGAGTTCGCTCTCTTCTTCTTCTTGTTGCGCGCGCGCCGCCGCGCGCGTCAGCGCCACAACCTGATAAATCGCGCCGCATTTCGGACAGGCGATCGGGTCCTTGTTAAAGTCGTAAAACTTCGTCCCGCAGGACTGACATTGGCGTTTGGCGCCGAGTTCGGGTTTGGCCACGGTCGATTGGTCCTCGAGAAGCAGCGTGGGAACGCCCCGCCTGTATTGAGAGACTGTTTGGGCGCTCCGGTTAGTGGCGTCCCGCCTCGCTGTCAAATGGGAAATGCATTGTCTGCGCGCCCATTGCCAAGCGCCGCGCAGATTGGCATAGAATCACGGTCACGCGGGTGTAGCTCAATGGTAGAGCAGCAGCCTTCCAAGCTGAATACGAGGGTTCGATTCCCTTCACCCGCTCCAATCCCTGCCGGTGAATTTTCCCAGCGTGAGCGATTACGGCCCGCCATTCTTTTGCGTTCGGCCGCGCCTTGCCCGCTGCGACGCACTCTCCGGCCTCCTGTTCAGAGTCTCGCCAATGCGCGAATCGACCTTGCCGTTTACCAATGACGCGCAAAGGCGCGTCATGCAAAGCCGCCGCAACGTCGAGACGCCGCGCGCGCGAACGCCGCCCCGCCTCGTCCAAGCGTCCCAGAGAAGGACATGGCGTTAAGCGTTCTTGTATGTCTGCGCCGCGTTCCTCGTGTCGACGCTGCCGATGAGGCGCTGGAAGGCCGCGGAAACTCGCCGGAACGCAACGCCAACTGAGATCGGCCACCGATTCGTGCCTGCTGCGTTCCCGGTTGATCCCAAAGCTTAACCGCAAGACGCCAAACCGCCTAATCTTGGCCGTTGACAGAAGGGCCGAAACGAGTCCGCCGGCGAATCTTTCGCCAAAAGCGCGTGCGACGCCATCGACGGGCCGTTCTCGCAAGTTATGGCGTTTCGTTTCGCCCGCGCGTCCATATATTGTTGGAACAGAGCATGACTCGGCGAGAGTCAGCGATTCGGGCGCGATTCGTTCGCAGGCTGTTCAGAAGGTAAAGTCGCGCCCTGCTCTAAGTTTCGATATGAAACGAAGGCGCGCTGCGGCGCGCGTCAGGCAGCAAAGAACAAAATGACAGTCGCGCCGTCTTATCCGACGAGCCGCGCCGCCCCCCGCGCAAGGCCGTTCGACAGGGGCGTGGCGGCGGTGCTCGGCCCCACCAACACCGGCAAGACGCATCACGCCATCGAGCGTATGTTGTCCTTTCCCTCCGGCGTCATTGGGTTGCCGCTGCGCCTGCTCGCTCGTGAGGTCTATAATCGCGTCGCCGAACGCGTCGGCGTGGACAATGTCGCGCTCATCACCGGCGAGGAAAAAATCAAGCCCCGCGCGCCGGCCTATTGGGTCGCGACGGTTGAAGCGATGCCGCGCGACGTCCAGGCGGATTTCGTCGCGATCGACGAGATCCAGCTCGCCGCCGATCTCGACCGCGGCCACATTTTCACCGACCGGCTACTCCACTGGCGCGGACGCCAGGAGACTCTCCTGATCGGCGCGGCCACGATGGCGCCGCTCGTTACGGAGCTCTTTCCCGGCGCGCCGATCTTTACGCGCCCGAGGCTTTCAAAACTTTCTTTCGCCGGCGACAAGAAAATCTCGAGGCTGCCGCCGCGCACCGCCATCGTCGCCTTTTCAGCCGAAGAGGTTTACGCGATCGCGGAACTGATCAAGCGCCAGCGCGGCGGGGCGGCCGTCGTGCTCGGCGTGCTGTCGCCGCGCACGCGCAACGCGCAGATCGAGCTCTATCAAAGCGGCGACGTCGATTACATCGTCGCGACGGACGCTATCGGCATGGGCCTCAATCTCGACGTCGATCATGTCGCCTTCGCCTCCGATCGCAAATTCGACGGAATACGCCATCGCAGGCTGACGCCGGCGGAATTTGGACAGATCGCCGGCAGAGCGGGGCGCCATATGAGCGACGGCTTTTTTGGCGCCACCGGGCGCTGCCCGCCCTTCGACGAGGAATTGATCGAGGCTTTACAGGACCACCGCTTCGATCCGGTGAAGACGCTGCAATGGCGCACCAGCGCCCTCGATTTTTCTTCGATCGACGCGCTGATGCATTCTCTCGACCAGGTCCCGGCGCATCCGGATCTGGTGCGCGCCCGGGTCGCAGACGATCAAAGGGCGCTTGAGGCCGCGAGCCGTGATGAAATTGCGCGGCGCAACGCCAAGACGACAGCCGATGTCGCGCGGCTTTGGGAAGCCTGCCAAATCCCCGACTACCGCAAGACTTCGCCAGCCGCTCACGCCGAGCTGGCGCTAGCCATATTCGCGTTCATCGCCCGGCGCGGCAAGATCCCCGAGGACTGGATGGCGCGGCAGATCGAAGCGGTCGACCGTATCGACGGCGACATCGCGACGCTGTCGAACCGCCTCGCGCAAGTGCGTACCGCAAGTTTTATCGCCAACCGTTCCGGCTGGCTCGACGACTCTCAGCATTGGCAGAGCGTCGCGCGTCGGGTAGAGGACAGCATATCCGACGCGTTGCACGACAGACTGACGCAGCGTTTCGTCGACCGCCGCACCAGCGTGCTGGCGCGCCGCTTAAGAGAGAACGCGATGCTTGAAGCCGAAATCAACGCCGCCGGCGACGTTCTGGTCGAAGGCCAGCATGTCGGAAGCCTCCAGGGTTTTCGCTTCACGCCGGATCCCGGCGCGGCGGGCGAAGCGGCCAAGACGTTGAACGCGGCGGCGCAGAAAGCGCTTGCTGGAGAATTCGAGGCGCGGGCGACTCGGGTGTTCGACGCGGTCGACGACGCCTTCGCGCTCGGCAATGACGGCCTGATTCGCTGGCTCGGCGAACCTGTGGGGAAAATCGCCTCCGGCGCCGGCGTGCTGACGCCGACGACGCGCGTGCTTGCCGACGAGCAGCTGACGGGACCAGCTCTGGAGAAGGTCAAGCAGCGCCTCGACCTCTGGCTCGCGCAACATGTCAAGAAGCTGCTGGGGCCGCTCGAGCAGCTGGAGAAGGGCGAAGGCTTGGAAGGGGTGACGCGCGGCGTCGCCTTTCAGCTCGCCGAAGAATTGGGCGTGCTGGACCGCGCGCGCGTCGCCAAGGATGTGAAGGCTTTCTCTCAGGAGGACCGCGCCGCGCTGCGCAAGCTCGGCGTGCGGTTCGGCGCCTATCACATCTATCTGCCCGCGCTTCTCAAGCCCGCGCCGCGCGCGCTCTCGGCGCTGCTTTGGGCCCTGCATCACGGCGGTCTTGAAAACGTGAGGGGTCTTGAGGAAGTGCCGCATCTGGCGGCCTCGGGACGCACCTCCTTCGCCGCCGACGCTTCGATCCCCAAAGGCTTTTATCGCGCCGCCGGCTTTCGAGTCTGCGGGGAGCGCGTCGTTCGCGTCGATATTCTCGAACGTCTCGCCGATCTCATTCGGCCGGCGATCGCCTACCGTCCGGGGCTCACCGCGGGCGAGCCGCCGCCCGGCGCGGCCGACGCCGACGGCTTCGTCGTCACCGTCGCGATGACCTCGCTCACGGGCTGTTCCGGCGAGGCTTTTTCCTCGATCCTGAAGTCGCTCGGCTACGCTTCGACGCAGCGTCCAGGGCCTGCGATTACGGTAGCGATCGTGCCCGCGGCTGCGATGGAGCCGGTGACGCCAAAGACCGCGGCCAAGCCAGCGGAAGCCGCGAGCGAGGATATTCAGGCCGAAAGCGCCGCCGTCGAGGCGCCCGCCGCCGCGGAAGCGGAGAACGCTCTCGCGTCGCAGCCGGCCGCCTCGGAGGAGGCGCAGGTCGAGACGCCTGCCGTTGAAGAGCCGGCGACAGAAGCGCCGGCGTCCGTCGCCGTGGAGGAAAGCGCCGAGCCGCGCGAAGAAGAGGCGACAGCGACCGAAGTGCAGGAAGAGCCCGCCTTGGAGGCTGCGCCCGCCAAAGCCGCGCCGACCGAGCCGGAATCCATCGAAATCTGGCGTCCGCAGCGCCACGTTCATGCCGCTCCGCGTCCCCGTGAGGCCGGCGCGCATCGGCAGGCCCCCGGTCAGGGCGTTGAGGACAATAAGCAACAGAGGCCGCCGCGCCGCGACCAGCGGCCCGGCAACGCTCCGGGCAAGGAGGGGCGTCCGGCCGGAAAGCCGCGCTTCGAGGGCCGCCCGCCGCGCGATGACGCCCGCGCCCGGCGCCCTGCAGGCTTTGCCGCGCCGGAGCGGCGCGAGCGCCAGCCCGATCCGGATTCGCCCTTCGCCAAGCTTGCGGCTCTCAAGGCCGAGCTTGAGAAGAAGGGCAAATAGCGGCGCTTGCGCTTCTGCCCATAGCTTCGCCATCGTATTGCCAATAGTCGGGCTGACAATTATTGCTGCCCGGGGGCGGGCGCGGCCGAGTGCTAGAGGGGCTTATGAAGAAGATTTTGCCCGTTATTATGTGCGGCGGATCGGGGACGCGGGTGTGGCCCGAGTCGCGCGAGACGTTTCCCAAGCAGTTCATTCCGCTCGTCGGGGAGCGCTCCACCTTCCAGACGACGATCGCGATGCTGGCCGACCCGGCGTTCGAACGGCCAATCGTCGTCTCCAACTTGGAATACCGATTCCTCGTCGCCGACCAACTGCGCGAGATCGGCGCGGAGGCCGACGTCGTGCTGGAGCCGTCGCGCCGCGACTCGGGTCCGGCGGTCGCCGTCGCGGCGGGCCTCGCCGCGCGCCGCGCGCCCGACACCATTGTCGTCGTGCTCGCCGCAGACCATGTCGTGCGCGACACGCAAGGCCTCGTCGATCTGTGCAAGCGAGCGAGCGCCGCTGCCGCCGAGGGCTATATCGTCACGCTTGGCGTCAAGCCCGACGGCCCCGCGACGGGATACGGCTATCTGCGCCCCGGCGCGCCGCTCGAGACCTGTTGCGAGGTCTACAAACTCGACGCTTTTGTCGAGAAACCGGACCGCGCCACGGCGCAGGACTATGTCGACGCCGGCTATCTCTGGAACAGCGGCAACTTCATTTTTCGCGCCGACGTCATGCAGTCGGAGATCGCGCAGTTCGAGCCCGGCATTTTCGCCGCCGCCGAGGCTGCGATCGAAGCTGCCCGCCAGGACCTCGGCTTCCTGATTTTGAACGCCGAGGCCTTCGCGCATGCGCCGAAGAAATCGATCGACTACGCGGTGATGGAGAAGACCGACAAGGCGGCGCTGATTCCGGCCGACATCGGCTGGTCCGACGTCGGCACCTGGCGCGCCGTGTGGGAATTGTCGGAGCGCGACGAAAACGGAAACTCGGTGCGCGGCCATGGGGTCGTGATGGATGCGCGCAACGTCCATGTGCGCTCGGAGGACACGCTGACGACGGTGGTCGGCGTTGACGACATCATCGTCGTGACGACGCAGGACGCCGTGCTGGTGCTCAGCCATGAGCATGGCGATCAGGTCAAACAGCTCGTCGAGCAGCTGCGCAGCGAAAACCGGCGTGAAGCGGGAGAGCACAAGCGCATTTTTCGGCCGTGGGGGTATTACCAGGGGATCGACGAGGGCCAGCGCTATCAGGTGAAGCGCATCGTGGTGAAGCCCGGCCAACGCCTGTCGCTGCAGAAGCATTTCCACCGCGCCGAACATTGGATCGTCGTGCGCGGCACGGCGGAGGTCGGCCGCGACGAGGAAATCCATCTCGTCCATGAGAACGAGTCGATCTATCTGCCGATCGGCAGCAAGCACCGCCTGACCAATCCCGGCAAGATCGATCTGGAGCTGATCGAAGTGCAGACGGGCTCCTATCTTGGCGAAGACGATATCGTCCGCTTCGAAGACGCCTATAATCGGGGGTAGTTAGCGCCCTCATGCTCAGGAGGCTCCGAAGGAGCCGTCTCGAAGCACGAGGGCCGCCGATTTCCTCGTCCTTCGAGACGCGCCTTCGGCGCTCCTCAGGATGAAGAAACCTTCGTCTACGGAACGGAATGTCGTCAGCCATCGTCAAAATCTGCGGTCTGTCCTCGCCCGAGACGCTTCTCGCGGCGATCGAATCCGGCGCGGACATGGCGGGCTTCGTCTTTTTCGAGAAAAGTCCGCGCCACATCGACCTCGAGACCGCCCGCACGCTTGGTCTTCTCGCGCGGGATCGCATCAGCAAAGTCGCGCTTGCCGTCGACGCTGACGACGCCGCGCTTCAAGACATCGTCGAGGCGCTCGCGCCCGACTATCTCCAGCTCCACGGAAGTGAGACGCCGGCGCGGGTCGCCGAGGTGAAGGCGCGCTTCGGCCTGCCGGTCATCAAGGCGGCGGGCGTCGCGACGCCCTGCGATGTCGAGGCGGCGCGCGCCTATGAAGACATCGCCGACGTCATTCTGTTCGACGCCAAGCCCGCGCCGAACGCAGCCGTTCCCGGCGGCGCCGGCGTCGCTTTCGACTGGTCTCTGCTGCGCGGCGTCGCTGCGAAACACTGGATGCTTTCGGGAGGACTGACGCCTGAAAATGTGACGGAAGCGATGCGCCTCACCGGCGCCCGCGCGGTGGACGTCTCTTCCGGCGTCGAGCGCGAACGCGGCGTCAAGGACGCGGCGAAGATTGCAGCCTTCCTGGCAGCTGCTCGGCTTTCATAGCGGCGTTTGACAGTTTAAGACTGCGCCGACGGATCGGCCCCCTCCCTGTCCCTCCCCCCGCTACGCGGGAGAGGGACGCCAACGAGCCGCATTGCGGGAAACTCGATGACGCGCCGAATCTGACTCCCTCTCCCGCGTAGCGGGGGAGGGCTGGGGAGGGGGTAGCGACGCAGAGCGAGGACGCCCCCGTGAACAAGCCGATTCCCAATTCCTTCCGCGCCGGCCCGGATGAAAATGGCCGCTTCGGCATTTTTGGCGGGCGCTTCGTCGCCGAAACGCTGATGCCGCTCGTGCTTGATCTTGAAGAGGCATACGAGAAGGCGAAAATCGATCCGGCTTTTCACGAGGAGCTCACGAGCCTCCACAAGCACTATGTCGGGCGCCCCTCGCCGCTCTATTTCGCCGAGCGCATCACCGATTATGTGCGTGAGCGCGCGGGCGAGGGCAAAGGCGCCAAGGTCTATTTCAAGCGCGACGAGCTCAACCACACCGGCGCGCATAAGATCAACAATGTGCTCGGGCAGATCCTGCTCGCGCGGCGCATGGGCAAGAAGCGCATCATCGCCGAGACCGGCGCCGGCCAGCATGGCGTCGCGACCGCCACCGCCTGCGCGCGCTTTGGCCTCGACTGCGTCGTCTATATGGGCGCGGTCGACGTCGAGCGGCAGAAGCCCAACGTCTTCCGCATGAAGATGCTCGGCGCCGAAGTCATTCCCGTGCAGTCGGGCGCGCGCACCTTGAAAGACGCGATGAACGAGGCGCTGCGCGACTGGGTGACGAATGTCGCCGACACCTTTTATTGCATCGGCACGGCGGCGGGACCGCATCCCTATCCGGCGATGGTGCGCGATTTTCAGTCGATCATCGGCAATGAGACGCGCGTGCAGATGCAGGAGATGGAAGGGCGCCTTCCCGATTCGCTCGTCGCTTGCATCGGCGGCGGCTCCAACGCCATTGGCCTGTTTCATCCGTTTCTCGACGACGCCAGCGTCGAGATTTACGGCGTCGAGGCGGCGGGCCATGGCGTCCATGTGCCGAACGGCCATGCGGCGTCGCTCACCGGCGGGCGTCCGGGCGTGCTGCACGGCAACCGCACTTATTTGTTGATGGACGACGACGGCCAGATTCTCGAAGGCCATTCGATTTCGGCGGGGCTGGATTACCCCGGCATCGGCCCGGAACATTCCTGGCTGCATGAGATCGGCCGCGTGAAATATCTGAACGCCACCGACCAGGAGGCGCTGAGCGCCTTTCAGCTGTGCTCGAAACTCGAGGGCATCATCCCGGCGCTGGAGCCCTCTCACGCGCTGGCGAAAGTGTTCGAACTGGCGGCGCAGAAGCCGCGCGATCATCTGATGGTCATGAATATGTGCGGCCGCGGCGACAAGGACATTTTCACCGTCGCCGAGCATCTGGGCGGGATGTGAAGGGGGGGGCGGAAACCCTCTCCCGCTCGCGGGAGAGGGTGTCACGCGGAACGCGTGACGGGTGAGGGGCCCTCATCCGACCCTCGCTACGCGAGGGTCACCTTCTCCCAAACCGAAGTCGGCTGTTGCCGACTTCGGCATCCCAATGCGCAAACCGGGAACACCCGGTTTGCGCCGGGAGAAGGAAAACGCTCCTCAGCATGAGGGCAATGCAAGGCTCATCTGCCTTTCGCCACGCATCTTTGCGCGATCTCGTTGAGCCGGCGCCCGCGCTCGGTCTCATCGGTCACGCCGGCGAGCGCTTTGCTGCTGATCGCCTCCCGCGCCGTGCACGCGCAGGCGTCGTGGCAGATTTTTCCTTCGCCGCCCTCATTCATGCAGCGCGCTTCGCATGAGGCGACGAATTCCGTCGCGTCGACGGCGGGCGGAATGAGATAGGCGAGTCCCATAAAGAGCGCGAAGAGCGCCGGCTGATGCGCGAGATAAATGAGCAGGCTGTGCTGGCCGAGGAAGGGAAGCCATTCTCTCTTGGAACGTGTCGGGAGAGGGTTAGCGCCCTCGCCGCTCGCGCCAGCTCTCTTTCCGTAAACGGGGAGAGCGAGTTTTCCCCCCGCCACGCCAAGCAGCAGCGCGCCCGCCCAGGGAAACAGCGGACGCCAGTCCTGGGTCATCGGCTCGCTGGTCGATAGCCCGATCCATTGCAGCCAATCGGCGTTGAAGGCGGGCGACGCGAAGAACTCCCCGCCGAGAAGGAAAAAGGCGCCGCAGGCGAATGCGGTTGGCCATGGCGCGAAAAGAAACGGCACGGCGATCAGACTGGCGACCGCGATGCAATGCAGAATGCCGAAGAACACATAGGAGGTGGGAAAGAGCGCATAGGTGCCGGCCGTCACCAGCGCCGCCGCGGCGGCGATGAGCGCGAAGCGGCGCCAGAAGGCCGGCCAGCGCATATGCTCCCGATTGGCCAGGACCAGCGCGACGCCGGCGATGAACAGGAAGGCGAAGGCGATCGAATGGCCGAATATTTTGACAGGCGCCGACCAGGGGAGATTAGCCGGCGCATAGCCGAAATGCGCGAGATCCCAGATGACGTGGAAAACGATCATCGCCAGGACGGCGAGCCCGCGCGCCGCGTCGAGCGCCCACCATCGGCCCTGACTCATCGGCGCGCGGCCGCCGGCGGCGCGCCCTGGAACTTGCTGAACACCATGTCGGGCGCCGAAAGATTGTGGCGCGACGGCAGATGACGGCCGACCCACACTTCCGTCGCGCTGGCGCCAGGAAAGCGAATGACCGGCGCTTCCTCCCAACTCTTGCCGCGCTTGCTGCGCCAGGCGACGATAGCGGCGTCGCTCATCGTCTCCATGGCGTACATCGACCGCAGCGCCGCGAAGGGCAGTCCGTTCGGCATCGCCTGACTGAAGGAGACGTCGAGCGTTATCCGGTCCTGATCGACGCTCTTGATGGAGAGGCGGCCTTCGCCGCCGCGCCTGAATTTGAGGATCAGGCTGCGCGATTGAGGCTCGAAGACGATTTCCTCGAGATCGACGATCGGCCGCTCCTGCGTCTCGACCGGCCCGACGAGAAAGGACGAGCCGTAAGCCGTCCAGCGCATGTCGTCGAAGGGCAGCGGCCGCGCCCGCCAATAGCCGTCGGGCGGATAGAGCACCATGATCTCTTCGGCGCGTTCACGATGCCACATCCAGAGCTGGATCAGATGGAAGCCGTGCTCGACGGAATCGCCGACGCGGATCGGCACGTCGTTGGGGCGCCAGAACGAGGGAAAGGTGTAGCCCGTCAGCCAGAATTCCGGCGTCTCCCAGAAGGTCTTGCGGCGCGCCTGCGAAAACGCCTTGGGGTCCACGGTGAAATCGCAGCTCGACCAGTCGGGCGCCCAGCGATCCGAGGCGATCGTGTTGATGTAGGAGGGGTGCACGGCCTGGATTTGCAGACTGCGCACGCGCGGCGAGATGAAGTCGAGCTCGACATTGTCCTTCTCGGCGCAGAGCTCCGGGGCCGAATTATTCTCGACGCGAACTTGCAACTCCTCGGCCGCGTCCGGCGCCTGTGCCGAGGCCAAGCCGGCGAAGGCCAAGCCGCCAGCCCCCAAGCCGCCGGCTCCCAAAAGAAAGCGGCGACGATCGAATGTGGTCAAGTGGACGATTCCTTGCTGCTTTTTGAACTCCTTATCGCGCGCGAAGGAAGCGCGCGGCAAGCGTCGCGATCCATTAACGGGGCGCAAAAGGCGAAAACAAGGAGTAGGCCCGCCCGGCCAGGCCAGGCCCTTGCATAGAGCAGGCGCCGAAAAAGTTGACGGACTTTTCCGACGGGAACCTGCTCCATCATTTTGATTTGAGCGCTTCCTTACCGATCACATATTCCATACGACCGGGAAGCGCTCCAAGCGTTCAGAAAAGGCCGCCGCCAAACAAAGCGGCGAAAGGATCGGCGACTGCATAGCCCGAGCCATAATAGGAACGGCCGCGCGAGGACGCATAGTGGACGCTGCTCCCCCGCCGCGCGCTGGCATAGTATTGGCCGTGTGGCGGTGAACCGGTGATCGAAATGCGGCCGCCTTCATTCTGCACCATTTGATACAGCATCGCCGCGTGGCCGGGCGACAGGCGCACGCAGCCGTGCGACGCCGGCTGGCCGAGCATCCCCGTCGCATAAGACCCGTGGATCGCATAGCCGCCGCGGAAAAAGATCGAGTGGGGCATGGGCGACATGTGATACTTTCGGGAATAATGCATGGGCTGCATGCCGGTGGGCGCAAACGAGCCGCGCGGCGTAGAATAGCCGGCGCGGGCCGTCGACACCGGCCACGAATAGCTGCCCGACGAAGACTGCACATGCATGGTCTGCGTCGAAAGATTGATGTGGATGTGGGCGGCGGCGTTCGCGGCGCTCGCCCACGCAAACGGACAAACAATGAAAGGAAGGATGACGGGAATACGCATGATGGACTCCTAACCAAACGCGCAGGCGCCGCGCCGGGCATTCTGCTGTGGCTTGGCGCGCCATCAAGCTAAATGAAGCGGTAAGCTTTCCCGGCAAGGATGAATCGCAAACCTTTGCGCCGGCGACGCGCGCTTCGACACTGGGGGCGAAACGCCCATGACGACAAATTCGATATTGCGCGCGCTGCGTGTGGCGCTGTTCGCCTCAGCAGGCTTGGCGTCCTTGGCGTCCTTGGCGGCGCTGGCGACCACAAATGGCGCTCTGGCGCAGGATAGAGGCGTGCTCGATCCAAAGCCGCTGCCGCCGCTCGCCAATCCCTCCAGTCCGGTGACGCCGGCGCGAGAACTGTTTGGCCGCGCGCAGGAGGCGGCGCCACTCCATCCCGATCCGATCGGCTTCTACTCGCGCGGCTGTCTCGCGGGCGGCGAGCCGCTGCCGATCAACGGTCCCCACTGGCAGGTCATGCGCCTGTCGCGCAACCGCAATTGGGGACATCCCAATCTCATCGCCTTTCTAAAACATTTTTCGTCGAAGGCGGCGCGCGACTCGGGCTGGCCAGGCCTGCTCGTCGGCGATCTGTCGCAACCGCGCGGCGGGCCGATGCTCTCTGGCCACGCGTCGCATCAGATCGGGCTCGACGCCGACATCTGGCTGACGCCGATGCCCAACCGCGAACTCACCCGCGAAGAGCGCGAAGAGCTGATGTCGACGGACGTGGTGCGCGACGACGGGCTCGACGTCCGCCCCGAGGTCTGGAGCGCGGGCCACATCGCCCTGGTCCGCGCGGCGGCGATGGAGCCGGCCGTGCAGCGCATCTTCGTCAACGCCGCGATCAAACGCGCGTTATGCCGCTCGGCGCAGGGCGAAAGCTGGATGCACAAGGTGCGGCCGATGTGGGGGCACAACTACCATTTCCACATCCGGCTTCACTGCCCGAACGGCTCCAACTGCCGCGACCAGGACCCGACGCCCGCCGGCGATGGCTGCGACGCCTCGCTCGCCTGGTGGTTCCAGGACGGGGTGCTGCACGCGAAGAAGTCGGGGAAAAGCTGGCCGCCGATGACCATGGCGGGATTGCCGTCAGCCTGCCGTGAGGTTTTGCGCGCGCAATAGGCCTCAGAGCAGGTTCCGAAAAGTTGACAGACTTTTTCGATGAGAACCTGCGCCAATGTTTTAATTTTGAGCGTTTCCTTGTCGATCACATGATCCCATGGGATCGGGAATCGCTCTAGTCGCAAGAGCCGAGCGGGCAGGCGATGCCGGTTCCGCCGAGACCGCAATAGCCGCCGGGATTTTTGGCGAGATACTGCTGGTGATATTCTTCGGCGTAATAGAACGGCGGGCTCTCGCGGATTTCCGTCGTGATCGCGCCCAGGCCCGCCTGCGTCAATACGCGTTGATACATGGCGAGAGAGTCCTTCGCGACGGCGAGCTGTTCGGGCGTCGAGACATAGATGGCCGAGCGATATTGCGTGCCGGCGTCATTGCCCTGGCGCATGCCCTGCGTCGGGTCATGGCTTTCCCAAAAAATGCGCAAGAGCTGTTCGAAGCTCATCGCCGGCGGCTGGTAGACGACGCTCACCACTTCCGCATGGCCGGTGCGGCCGCTGCAGACGTCATCATAGGTGGGATTTTTCGTCACGCCGCCGGCGTAGCCGACCGCCGTCACATAGACGCCTTCGCCCGCCTGCCAGAATTTGCGCTCCGCGCCCCAAAAGCAGCCCATGCCGAAGAGGACCTGTTCGGACCCCAGGGGAAACGGCGGGTCGAGCGGGCGCCCGTTAACGAAATGCCGCGCCCCACGCGCGACAGGCGTTTCGCGGTCGGGTATGGGCCCGAGCAGTTTGGAAAGACCGAGTTCGTCGAAGATCGTCATGGCGCCGATATAGTGTGGCGGCTCGAGGGAAACTAGCGCCGTGCGTAATAGAGAGGCGCCGATCGCCGGTGGCTGAGCAGGATCAGCAAGGCTCCGACGCCGCCGAAGGCGACGCTGACCGGCGCCAGCATCAGCGTGGTCAGAACCGGGTCCCACAGAAAGGCCGAGACATTCTCGACGCTCGACTGCAGCGACTGGTAGAGGCCAGGAAACACCGCGGACGTGCCCCTGCTGATGCTCGTCACCATGACGCGGCCGGCGGCGATCGAGCGGGTGCCGTCGACGATGAGGGCGATGAAGCCGCCCGCGAGCAGGAGAAGGCCGATCAGTCTTGTGAGGAGTCGCAGCATGGTCTCTTCGTGCGAACGTAAATGTTGCGAGGGGTCGAAAAGCGTGGGGAGAATAGGCGCCGCGGCCGCGTCTGTCCATGCTTGGCGTTGCGTTCCGGTCGCGCGTGAATATAGTGCGCGCTTCGCGGAGGGGTGGCCGAGTGGTTGAAGGCGCACGCCTGGAAAGTGTGTATGCGGGAAACCGTATCGCGGGTTCGAATCCCGCCCCCTCCGCCAGCCCTATCGTGTCCAGCCCGAAGACATAAGGCGACAGCCCGTTCCCAAGACATGGGGGACAACCTCGGCGGCGGGTCGCGAATGGTGCCATCGTCGGCTGCATCAACGCAGCGCCGGCGCGTATCACGCGACGGCCTTCAACGGCTTCGCCCGTTCGATCCGCTTGCGCTCGCGCGGTGAATGCATCGCCTCCCACAAATCGCTGCGTCGCTGCACGTTCAGCCAGAAGTCGGGACTGTTTCCGAATACGCGGGCGAGAATGAGCGCCGTCGCCGCCGTCACATTCCTGCGGTCATTGCACAGTTCGTTGACATGCTTGCGCTGGACGCCCATCGCCTCGGCCAAGGCGGCCTGGGTCAGCCCCATCGGCTCCATGAACTCCTCGACCAGAATCTCCGCCACCGTCACGGGCTTGCGCTTCGTCATCAACATGGCTCGCCTCACTGGTAACTGTGGTTGTCCAGATAGACGCCGGAGGCTTCACCCTTAGCGCCCTCCCATCGAAAGATAAGTCGCCACTGCTTGTTCACCCGGATCGAATGAAAGGCGGAAAGATCGCCGCGCAGTATTTCGAAGTGATTGCTCGGCGGGACACGCAGATCCTGATCTGTCGTCGCATCGTCGATCATCTGGAGTTTGCGGAACAGGCGGTTTTCGAGATCGGGCGGGATTTTCTTCGAGCGAACGTCGTCGACAAAGAAGGCGCGCAACCAATCGTCCCGAAAGCTTTCGATCATGCGCACTCTATAGGGGCATATGTACCACTCTATGGGTCACTTGGCAATGCGGACGCGCCGTCCAAGGCTTGGGCGTTAAATCCCACATTCCGACCGGGGACGCCCCCGCGATCCGCCTGCATTTCCTGTCGCGGCGAGACCAGATACAAAGTGAAGCATGAATAGGCTCTTGTCGCTCGCGCGCGCGCCGCGAAGCCCATCGCACAAATCTCGCTCGAAGGGAACGACGTGATTCAGCGGTTCCTCTGGCTGGCGATGGGCTATTGGAAAGGCCAGACGCAACGCCCGGCGTGGGTTCTCTCGGTTGGATTTCTCATCTGCCTGGTTGTGAACACTTACATGGCTCTGGCCGTGAATCGCTGGAGCAAGAGTTTCTTCGACGCGCTTCAAACGCATAAAGTCGATGAAGTAACCGGGGGAATTCTTCAACTCGCCATTCTGGCCGTCGGCGTCGGTCTTGCCTCAATCGCCACAACGCAGTTTCGCATGAGACTTCAGGTCAACTGGCGATTGTGGCTCACCGCCTCGCTCATTGAGAAATGGCTTGTCAACGAATCTCGCCAGGCCTGCGCCATATCTCCCGCAATCGATAATCCTGAAGCCCGCATCGCCGATGACGGCCGGCTGGCGATCGAGCTTTTTGTCGATCTCGCTGGAGGCATCATCAATATTTTTTTGGTGTCGGCCGCCTTCATTCTCGTTCTCTGGCAAGTCGGGGGATCCTACGAGTTTTTCGGCGTGGTCATCCCCGGCTATCTGGTGCTCGCGGTCTTCGTCTATTCAGTGGTGACGTCGTTTTGCATGTGGGTGCTGGGGCGACCGCTGGTGGCAAGCGTCGAAGCAAAGGCCGCGGCGGAGGGAAACTTTCGCTATGCGCTCACCCGCGCCCGTCATGAGTTCGAGTCGAGAGCGGTGTTGGAAGCCGACGAGGACATTGATCGCGATATTGGCGATTACCTGCGTCATCCCGTCGTCAAGGGGGTTCCGATCATTCCCGATCGGCTGCCCGAGATCGACGCCCGGAGCGGGAATCCCTTCGACAGATTTCTCTTTCTGCTCGCAGCGACCTGGGGGCGCGTCATCCAGGGGCAGACAAAGATCGTTTTTTTGACGCACGCCAACAATCTTCTGGCTCCCGCCGTCCCCTTGTTGCTTGGCGCGCCGAAATATCTTGCCGGCGATTTGACGCTCGGAGATCTGATGCAGGCGGCCGCGGCCTTTTTGCAGGTGCAGCTTTCCCTCAATTGGCTCGCCGACAACGCCCTGAGCATCGCGAACTGGTCGGCTTCGGCGCGTCGCGTCGCGGCGCTCGATTTAGCGATCGACACGACACGTGAGGAATAGCGCGTGCGTTTACAATGCACGCCGAACAAGAGGGAACATGAGCCGACTTCGCATCCACCGGGAGAGTCATCTCGTCCGGCGCATCGGCTGGCTGAGGGCGGCGGTGCTCGGCGCCAATGACGGCATCGTGTCGACGGCGAGCCTGATCGTCGGCGTCGCCGCGGCGCAAGCGACACGCAATGAGGTGCTCGTTGCAGGCGCCGCCGGATTAGTGGCCGGCGCGATGTCGATGGCGGCGGGCGAATATGTATCGGTCAGCTCCCAATCCGATACCGAAAAGGCCGATCTCGCGCGCGAACGCGAGGAACTGAGCGATTACGCCGAACTCGAAAGAGAGGAGCTTGCGCAGATTTACGTCGAGCGCGGCGTCGACCTTGAGCTGGCGCGGGAAGTGGCATTGCAGCTCATGGAGAAGGACGCGCTGACCGCGCATGCGCGCGACGAGTTGGGCATCTCCGACATCGCCAGCGCGCGGCCGGTGCAGGCGGCGCTAACGTCGGCAGTCACCTTTGCCGCTGGGGCCGCGCTGCCGCTCCTCATCGTCGCCATCGCGCCGCGCGACGCGATCATCCCCATCGTCTCGGTCGCGTCTTTGGGGTGCCTGGCGCTGCTTGGCGCTGTCGGCGCGAAAGCCGGCGGCGCCGGCGTCCTGCGCGCCGCGGTTCGCGTGACGTTCTGGGGCGCATTGGCGCTGGCGCTGACGGCGGGCGTCGGCAAGATTTTCGGCATGGCCGTTTAAAAGAACCGGCGCTTGCGGAAACGGTTCTATATGGCGACTGCAAGAAGCAGATTGCGAATGGAGCAGCAGATGATTCGCCTGGGGTTTGTCGCGGTCCTGAGCGTCGCTTTCAATTTGGTCGGGGCGGCCGTCGCGAAGGAGCCTGCGCCAGCCGAAGTCGTGACGGAAATCGCGAGGGCGACAAAAACCGCCACCGGGCAGCCGATCACGCTTCCGCAGGGGCCTTTGGAGGTCGTGGCTTCGATTTACATTCTGGCGCCCGGCGTCAAACTGCCGGAACATAAGCATCCGTATCAGCGCTATGCCTATATTCTTGAAGGCGACCTGATGGTCCAGCAGGCGGATTCCTCCTCGCGCGTCTATCACGCCGGCGAATTCGTCATCGAGAGCGTCGACCGCTGGCATTTCGGCGCGACGGTCGGCGCCGTTCCGGTCAAATTGCTGGTCATCGATCAGTCGCCGCCCGGCGGCGAGGTCACGGTCAATCGGCCAAAGGCGCGGTAACGGCGGTCAGAACACGACCGCCGGTCCGTTAGACGTCGGCAGGGCGGTCGCTTCGCGTTAGAGCCGCGCCTCCAGGATCATGTTGAAGGGCGTCGCCGCCGCCTTGCGGAAATGGGAGAAGCCGCCTTCGCGCACGACCTCGCCGATGCGCTTTGCGCCGGCTTGCGCGCCGAGCGCGAGTCCGACGTCCTGATTGAGCGACGTCGGCACGCAGATGTGGGTCGAGCCGGCGTAATAGACCCGCCCAACGGGGTTCAAATTTTCCGCAAGGCTGTCGCCAGCCGCGGGCTCGATCAGCATCAGGGTTCCGTCTTCCGCCAAGACGTCGCGAATATGCGCGACGGCGCCGACGGGATCGCCCATGTCATGCAGCGAATCGAACATCGTCACGAGGTCGTAGCGCGCGCCGGCGAAATCCTGCGCCCGCGCCACTTCGAAGCGCACGTTCTTGCGGCCGTTCGCCTTCTCCCTTGCGTGCGCGATCGAACCCTCGTGGTAATCGATCCCGACAAATTCCGAGTTCGGAAAGGCGTCGGCCATGAGCAGGGTCGAGACGCCATGTCCGCAGCCGACGTCGGCGACATTCGCGCCGCGTTCGAGCTTGGCGGTCACCCCGTCAAGCGCCGGCAGCCATTCGGCGACGAGATGCGTCCGGTAGCCCGGCCGGAAGAAGCGCTCCACGCCGCAGAACAGGCAATTGCAATGGTCGCCCCAATGCATGCCCTTGCCGCTCTTGAAGGCTTCGGCGAGTTTGGGCTCGTCGTGAAAAATCGCCGACATCAGGCCGAAGCCTCCCACCATGAAGGCGGGGCTGTCCTCGGCGGCAAACACCGCGGTCTGCTCGGGAGACATCGAAAATTTGCGCGCCTCGGCGTCATAATCGACGAAGCCGGAGGCCGCTTGCGCGGAGAGCCATTCGCGCACATAGCGTTCATGCGTGCCGGTCTTGTCGGCGAGTTCGGCGGAGGTCGCGGCGCCTTGCGAGAGCGCGCGGAACAAGCCGAGCTTGTCTCCGATGATCACCAGAGCCGCGTTGGAGGCGGCGCCCAGTTCATTGACGACCGTTCCGAGCAGCGAGTCGAGCTTGTTCATGTCCAGGTTCATCGCTCACCTCTCATTGTGATTGGCGCGTGGGGACGCCTCCGGGCGGAAATACGCTTGCCGGATGTCGCGCGCGAGAGGCAAAATGGTCACTTCCGAGCCATCCGAGCCACCGGCGATGAATAAGGACGTAAGACCAAGGCGAGTCCGCGTCAGCATCCCGGTTTTTCCCGAATGCGACCCCTCGATTATTTTCGGCGTTTACGACACGCTGTGGGCGGCCGGCCGCATGTGGGACAACATCAAGGGCGGGACGGCGGATGGACTGTTCGAGCCGCGTCTGGTGGGCGTCGCCACCCGTCCGCTGGAGCTGATCACCGGCGTCAGCGTCATTCCGCAGGATACCATCTGCTCGATCGATCAAACTGACGTGGTCTTCGTGCCGAACGTCGTGATTGCTTCGTCACAATCGCCGCGCGCGCTCGATCGTCGCATGATCGACTGGATCAGATGTATGCATCAGCGCGGCGCCAGTCTTTATGCGGCGTGCGGCGGCGCGATCGTTTTGGCGGAAACAGGCCTTCTCGAAGGTCATGAGGCGACGACGCACTGGTCCTATGCTCCGCTCTTCAAGAAACACTATCCGAACGTCGCGCTGCGGATCGAACGCGTTCTCGTTCAATCCGGCCCTGAGCAGAATCTCTATTGCGCCGGCGGCGCGTCGTCCTGGCAGGATTTGGCTCTTCTGCTCGTCGCCAAACATGGCGGCGTCGACGAAGCCATTCGCATGTCGAAATTGTTCCTTTACCAGTGGCATCGCGCCGGGCAGCTTCCCTACGCGTCGATGATCGAGAATGTGAATCACGGGGACGCAGTCATTCTTGAGTGCCAGCAGTGGATCGCAAAGAACTATCAGCGTCAGGATATCGTCGCCGAACTCGTGCGGCGGTCGGGATTGGCCAAACGCAGCTTCGATCGCCGTTTCCGCGCGGCGACGGGTTATTCTCCCCTTGCCTATGTGCAGACGCTTCGTGTCGAAGAGGCCAAGCAGGCGCTCGAAACCAATTCCTCCCCGGTCGAGCGCATCGGGCGGGATGTGGGATACGAGGACGCGGCGTCTTTCCGGCGTCTGTTCCGAAAACTCACGGGCATGACGCCGGGAGAATACAGGCGCAATTTTCAGCTGCCGAGCAATGTCGCCGCCGAGGCGTCCGGGAACCGTCAACCTGGGGGGAGCGCGGCGCGTGTGCGCTAGCGTAGTTTTATGGTCAGATCCGTGCCGTCGTTTCCGGTCTCGCCGCTGACCGGCTGGTCCGAGATGATGAGCGACGCCCCAGTCCATAGCCGCTCCGCGATCCGGTCGCGTACGTCTTTCGCGATGTCGACGCGCTCCAGCGCCTCGGACGGGCTCGCGCTCGCAGGGCGCCAATCCCAGGACATGTCGGCTTTAGCATCGGCCGACGCCAGATTCTTCCTGCGCTCCGTCTGCGCTTCCGGCATCGACAGGACCGACCATTTGAGCGAGTTTCCGTCGTCCTTGGCCGCCGTCGCAATATAAAGATGCGAGCCGAGCGGCGCGTCCGGATCGCGGATCTCGATTGGCGCATCGAAAAGCGGCGAAAGGCCCTGGCGAACATAGATCCGCCGATCCTTCTTGCTGATCAGCACCGAGATTGGCGCTAACCGCCGCTCGGCTTCTCTTTGAGCGGTTGCAGCGGCGACGGCGGTCGTTCTCGCCTCATCCAAACGCCGTTCCACGTCGGCCAGATCCGAGTCCACGGCGACGACGGCCGCGCTCGCCTGTTCGAGCTTTGCCGTGGCTTCGGCCAACGCGGAGCTGGCGTTCGTCTGAGTCAGCAGCGCCGCGTCCTCAGCGAGGAGAGCTTCGCCATAGGCTCTCGTCAGACGGTCGGCTCTGGCTTTGGCCTGCTCGTCGCCCGCCGACGCGCCGCGTTCCGCCGTTACGGCCGGCTCCTGCTGGCTGTTGGCCGCGGCCTTAGCAGCGTCATAGGAGGCCGCAGCCGCGTCCGTTTTGACGTGGGCCAAGGCCTGCGCGGCTTTTGCCGCGCGTAGCTCGGCCGCGGCGCGCGCGGCCTCTTTCTGCTTGTTGACCACTTCAGCGGACAAAGCCTTGATCGACTTGCTGGCGGCGGCGGCGTCAGTCTGAGCCTTGGCCTTGAGTCGCTGGGCATATTGATGCGGGTTTACCGTCAGGCGTTCGGCGACGGCGGCTGGGCTTGAGGGGACCAGTGACGCCGGCTTGTCTGCGGTTCCGGGTTTGGGCTGATCCGCATCCTGCTCGGTCTTCGACGCCGCGTCGGCGGAGTCCGGCTGCTGAGCGTCTGCAGCGGGCGCGGCTGTATCGGCTGAAGCAACCTCGGCGGCGGCTTCCGACTTGGGCTGCTCGGCTTGGTGCTTTGAACCGGCGGCAGTCGCATCGGGCTCGATGGCGGAGGGCTGTGGCATATCAGCCGTCGGCGCGGCTTTGGCGGCTCCAGCCGCGTCGGCTTGAGTGGCCGGCCGTTGCGGACCGGCCGCCGGCTGGTCGGCGAGGGGCTGCTTCTGCGGGTCTGCAATTCTCGCGGCAGTTTCGCTGGTTTCGGCCTTGGGCTGCTCCGCCTGAGGCTGGGCGGGGCGATCTTCTGCGGCATGGAGAGGCTGTTGAGGCTCAGCCGCTGGCGCGCCTTTTTCTGCTTCTACGGACGCTCGCATCATAGGCGCTGGCAGCAAGGGGTGTTCGAATTCGGCGGGAAACACGTCATGCGGCGTGATCACGACCCGCTCGCCGATTCTGGTCATGCCCCAGAGCTTCGCCGCGAATGCGGCGGGAAGCCGGATGCAGCCATGCGAGGCCGGATGTCCCGGCACGACCCCAAGATGCATGGCGATGCCGGACCAGGTGATCCGCTGCATGAAGGGCATCGGCGCGCTGGAATAAATGTTGGATCGATGGAAGCGTTCGCGCCCAATGATGGTGAAAATGCCTTTCGGCGTGGGATGTCCGGCAATGCCTGTCGAGATCGCCGAACGCGCGACCAGGCCGCTATGGTTGTAGATCGACACCTGCTGATCAGCGATGGAGGCGACGACGAAGAGCGGCCGATCGAGCCGTGCAGCCTCGGGCTTGGCTTCTGGCGAAGTCGCCGCGCCGCTTTTGTCGCTCGCTGGACGAGAGATCTTTTTTCGCGCGGCCGGGCGTTGCGGGCGAGTGATGCGCTCTGGCTCTGGAACCGCATTGATGAGAGGCTCGCGGTCGCCCCAGAAATAATAGCCCTGCGCCAGGACAGGCGTCCGCGCCAAGCCGAGCGTCGCGGCGGCGGTCACTGCCACCTTCGAAAAAAGCCGGGCGCGAGAGCGCGTTCGCAAGCGCATGTGCCGCTCCAAACTGCGGTTGAGCACCTTCGGTACTAAGGCGAATTTCTTATTTAAACGATAATGAATGGCTAATGCGTGGCCAAACGGCAACCAAGATCAAGACCCAATGCTTGAGCTTTGCTTCGCGCGCAGCGAAGAGAGGGTTGTTTTTACTAGCCTTGGAGCGCCGTCGGGAGGAATCTCGCGATCGCCGCGAAGGCGGCGTCGGTCTCTTTCATCAGGCCAGGGAAGAAATAGAAGCCGTGCGGCATGGCCTCGCCGATGAAATGCGTGACCGCCACGCCCGCGGCCGTCAATCTCTCGGCAAAGGCGCGATTATCGTCGACAAGCGGATCGGCGGTTCCGCTGACGAGCAACGTTCGCGGGTAGCCGTTCAAATCGCCAAGCGCCGGGCTCGCCCAGGGATTTCGCCACTGCTCGAGCTTCGTGAGATAAGCGCCGCGCGCAAATCCCATGAAGGAGGCGTCGATCACGACGCCGGTCGGCGCCAGCCGCTCGAAGGAGGGAAATTCTTCGAAGTGAAAATCCGTGACCGGACATAAAAGCACGGCCGCGAGAATGGATATGCGTTCCTCGCGCCCTCTTAGCGGCAACGCCGCCGCGAGATTGCCTCCGGCGGAATCGCCGCAAACAACTATGCGCGATGCGTCGCCGCCGATGTCCGCGCCTCTGTCATGCATCCAGCGCAAAACCGCCATGCAATCGTCGAGGCCGGCTGGGAAGGGCCATTCGGGCGCCCAGCGATAATTGACGCTGACCACGATGACGTTGTTTTCGGCGGCGATGCGGCTGGTGACGTAAGCGGTGTCCTCGGATCGTCCGACGACAAAGCCGCCGCCATGCACGTACAGCATCAGCGGTTTCGGGCCGTCGCCGGGCGGCGCATAACATTCGCAGCGGATCGGACCGGCGTCCGAAGGAACGGCGAGCGTCGAAACCGAGACCTGCGGATAGAGCTGCGCGGCGCCCGGCGGCAGTTCCGCCGGATCGATCGCCAGTCCTTCGCCTCTGTAGCAGGCGCGCACGGGCGCCATCATCATGTCTCGCATCGCAACGGGCGCGCGCAGTTTCGACAGCAATCGATAGAAGGGCGTGGCCGGATCATCCTCGGAGATGCGGACGACTCCCGGTCCGTCCACGCGCGCGTCGACAAAGTCGGACGGCGCGGCGCCGCGATTTTCAATTTCCCCCATCAACCTTGCTCCAAATCTTTGCGGCTTCGGGAATATCCTGCATCCACGACAATGTGAAAGACGCGGCCAACGCCGACCGTCGGCGTGAGCGCGATTTTCCAAGAACCGATGCGAACTCTGACGAAGCGCGCGGCAAATTGACAGGACGCAGCCGCGAGAACAATATCATCGCCTACCGTCTGCGGGGGCGAGTTCCATGACTGACAATGACGACGGCGCCGACCGTCGGCTTTCGCGCCGAGCTCTCTTGCTCGGCGCTTTCACGCTGCCTCTTGTCGTTGTGGAGCCGGAGCCGGCGTCCGCGCAGCTGGGTCTCATTGGCGCGATGCTTGGAGGGTTTCGCTTCCGGTTTCACCGCCGCCATTCTGGCGGCTATCATCATGCGCGGTCACACTACGCGCGTCATCGCGGACGCGTGCGTGTCGCAAACCGTCGCCGTCATGGCGGCGGCGGCGGTGGTGGCGGAGGGGACAGCGGCGGCGGTGGCGGCGGTGGCGGCGGACAATTCAGCAAAGGCGGACTTTAACGTCGGCCGCGTCGCCGCTTGATTCTCTGCAAGGCTTCGGCGGCGTCGGGGACGTCCTGCAGACTCGCCTTATAATAGAGTTCTTCGGCCTTGCCGCGACTAACGTCCAGACCTGCCAGGCCCTTCTCATAGGCTTCGCCGAGCCAATATTGCGCTCTGCCGTTGTTTTGCGCTTCCGCCTGCTCAAACCAACGCACCGCTTCGGTCGGATCTTGCCTGCCGTCGGGCGTCATGCCGTCTTTGTACATGACGCCGAGCGACGCCTGCGCGTCGGCATAGCCCTGCATCGCGGATTTTTTGAACCAGTTGAAGGCCTCCGAGAAATTCTGCCGGCCCGGCGCCTTCGCGTAGAGAGTGGCGAGATGATACTGCGCCTCTTTATCGCCGGACTCCGCCAGTTTTTGCGCAAGCGGGAAGGCGACGTCCCATCGTCCGCGATCCTTCATCGCCGCGCGCAGCTCGGAAATCGAAGCGCTCGAGTTTGAAGTGGATGGCTGGCGCCAATTGCAGCCCAACGGATCGTTCCGCGTCGCAAACTGCGAATTGCAGTCGCCGCCCCGAGCGATAGGCGCGTCGTTGACTCTGCTGATGGGGTGGTGGTCGCCGTCGCCTGGATCGGTTCGGGTCTGGCGTTCGTCCCGTGGTGGCGACGACGGCTCGATCAGCGCGAGAAAAGCCAATGTGGCGAGCGCCGCAGCCGCGATGCCGAGGGAAGCGCCTTGAGCCGCTGGGTGCAGCCGCTTGAAGCGGCGCACAAGCGTCGCGCTGCGACTTTTCGCAAGGGCGATAAGCTTCGTCGACATGCGCTCGGGCGTCGGCACGTCGCGCTCGGCCGTCGAATCCTGGACGAGATGTCCCGCGCTGCGAATAATGCTCGAGGCGTCGATGCGCAGCGCCGTGGCGCCGAGCGCGTCGCTGAAGGCGCGCATATTCGGGAAGCGCTGCTCCGGACGTTTCGACAGCGCCGTCATGATCGCCGATTCAATTTCCGGCGTGACGCCCGATATGCGCGGCACGAGCGGCGGCGCTTCGGCGTGGATCTGCGCTTGAGTGAGATCATATTCGGTCGCGCCGGAAAAGGGCGGCGCGCCGGCAAGCATCTCGTAAAGCACGACGGCCAACGAATAGAGATCGCTCCTCTCGTCGCCTTCGCCGCCGCGGCACTGCTCCGGCGACATGTAAAGCGGCGTGCCGACCGCCGTGCCGGCGCGCGTGAGACGCACGCTGCCGCGCACCCGCGCGATGCCGAAATCCATGATTTTGATTCGGCCGTCGTCGGCGACCATGAGGTTCGACGGCTTAATGTCGCGATGAATGACGCCCATCTGATGCGCATAGGCGAGTCCGTCCGCCGCCTGCGCGATAATGGCGAGACTTTCCTTGACGCCGAGCGGCTTGCCGCGCTCCCTTAAGATCTCGTCGAGCGGCCGGCCGTTGATAAGCTCCATGACCATATAAAGGTCGCTGCCCTGCAGCACCGGCGAATACAGCGTCGTGATGTTGGGGTGGTTGAGTTTGGCGAGACTCGTCGCTTCGGCGCGGAATCGTCCGACGAAGTCGGGGTCCTGCGTGAGCTCCGCGCGCAGGGATTTGATCGCCACTTCGCGCTCGAGGAAAGTATCGAGCGCGGCGTGCACCTTGCCCATCGCGCCGACGCCGAGCAGTTTGACGATGCGATAGTGTCCGATCATCTGCGGGTCGGTCATGCTCAACCCTCCGCGACGGCGTCGATCTTCGCCGTCAGGGCGCCCGTCGGCGGGTCCGCGATGTTAATCCGCTTCGTCGCCGCTTGATCGGCCATCCGACCGGCGCCGTCGGTCTCCGCCACGAAGACGCCCACTGAAATATTGTCATGTCCGCCGCCGCGGCGCGCGGCGTCGATCAATAGCCGACAGGCCTCCGGCGGCGGGTTTTTTGAGACCACTTCGGCGATCCTTGCGTCGGAGACGAGATTGGTTAGGCCGTCGGAGCACAAGATCACGATGTCGCCCTGTCGCAGCGGCAGGCCTTCCGTCCAGATTGTCGGCTCAACGTCGAGACGCGTGCCGAGCGCCTGCAGAATGACATTGCTTCCGGCGCCCTTGCCTGCGTCCTCCGGCGACATCACGCCGTCGCGCACCAATTGCGCGTGCAGCGTCTGATCGTCGGAAAGTTGGACAAGCCGGCCGTCGCGCATCAGATAGGCGCGGCTGTCGCCGACATGCGCGAGCCACAGAAGACCGTCCCTGACGCCGAGCGCCGTGCAGGTCGTCCCCATGCCGGCGCAGTCAGGATGTTTGGCGGCGTAGTCGAAGATCGCTCGATTGGCGGCGTCAAAAGCCGCCCGCAGCGCCTCAGAAGCGATCTTGTCGAGCGAATAATAGACGCGCCGCACGACTTCAAGCGCGAGCGCGCTCGCCACCTCGCCAGCGGCGTGGCCGCCCATGCCGTCGGCGACAAGCGCGAGCGCGCCGTGGTCACGCGCCTGCGAGGGGCCGGCGCTTGCGATGAAGGCGACGGAGTCTTCGTTGAGCTGCCTGACGCATCCGACATCCGTGCGGATGGCGCCTGCGATACGCAACGGGTCTTCTGGCCGGTTCGCCGTCATGGGAGGACGGACCCTTTGCTATTCGCGCTGCGCCTGGGTGAGTTCGGCGCCATATTTGATCGGAACCGCCATGGTCGCTTTGGTGTCGCCAACATTGCGGCTGTAGGTGAACAGACCAATGACCTTGCCGGAGGAGTTGAACACCGGCCCGCCGCTGTTGCCCGATCCGGTGGCGACGACGCTGAGCTGGTAAACATCGCCCATGTCGCTGGCGAAGGTGCCGCCCTCCGTCGACTTCACGCCGCTCGCGGTCTTCGACACGATGCCTTCTGTGACGGTCGCCTCGGTGATCTTTTCGAGTTGGCTGCGAATGCGGCCGCGCTCTTCCGTTTGCCGTAGCACGAAGTTTTCGACCGAGACGGCGGGATAGCCGAGCACGGTGATGTTCTCGCCGATCTCGACGGCGGCGTTGGGCGCCATATCCACCTTGGTCAAAGTCTGGGGCGAATCGATCTTGACGAGCGCCGCGTCGGCGTCCGCCGACGTCCTCACCAGACTGGCGTTCACGCCCAAACGGCTGCCGTGAAACTTGACCTCGAGAACTTCGTTGCGGCCGACGAAAGACGCCTTGTTGTTGGAATTTGGATCCGGGGTGTTGCCCGTGAGCGCCGTCGTTGGATCGTCGGTCTTGAAAATGTAGCCGCCGGATTCAGGAATCCAGTGGAACACGTCGGCATAAGCCGAATCATAGAGATCGATGAGCTTCGGCTCCCTGATTTTGGCTTTGCGCTTCTTTCCCGATGAGACGACGACGTAATCGTAGAGGATGCCCTCCCTGCCGCCTTCGGCGCCATAGGCGACCTGCCAACCGGCGGCGACATGCTTGTTGGTGAGAATATAGCCCTGCTCGCTGATGACGAAGCCGCTGCCCGTGCCGCCGCCGCCGACCATGAGATTGGTGATGTGGTCGTCTTCAAGGGTGAGCCAGCGCACGACGCCGAGATTGTTCGGCAGCTGCACATAGGCGGGATAGCGCCGGCCTTTGTAGTCGATCGTCTTGTGCTGGATGGGCCTGCCGGTCTGCTTATCGTACAGCCGCCACATCATGCCGACTTGGACAGTCGCCTTCGCGTACTTGTCATAAATCTCGCGCGGCTTCATGCCGATCTTGAGGTTGACGTCGCCGGGGATGCGCGACAGCCTTTCATCCGTCTCGGTTTGAGCGAGCTTGTCTTCCGCGTCTTTTCGCTCGAGTTCGCGATGTTGAGCCCAGTAGAGCGCCGCGCCGCCGAGCACAAAGAAGGCGACCACCGCGGCGATCGCGCCGGTCATGTTTCGATTGGCCTTGCCGCGTTCTTCTCCGATGAGCCGCTGCACAGTTTCGTGGCCGATTCCGACCTTCTTCGGCGGTCCGCCGTCGGCGTTCGCTCCTGCCGCGGTGCTGGCGCCGGTGGCGGCGGCGTTCACAGCCGTCGAGGCGGCGGCTTCGGCGGTCTTGATGACGCGGGTCGCCGCGGTGTCTGCGACGCCGATCACCTTGGTTCTGGCGGCGAAACTTGCGGGCCGCGGCTGCACGTCGAAGGTGAACTTCGGACCTTTGGCGCCAAGTTCGATCGTGTCTTCGGGAAGAAGTTCGACCTCGCCGTTCACCCGCTCGCCATTGAGAAAGGTGCCATTGCTGCTGCCGGCGTCCGAGAGCTTGAAGGAGATATTGTCGCCTTCGCCCGTGATGCGGATGAGCGCATGTTTGCGGCTGACGACGCTGTCGCCGACAGGATCGAAAGCGATCTTCGACGTGGGATCGCGGCCGATGGTGAATTCGCGCGCGTCGCCGACGGGCAGCTGTTCGATCTGATTGGCCTTGGAGCCCGACAGATGTCGTATGATGATACGCTCGATTGGAGTCGTCATTTCAGCCCCCTGCGCCAAAGCGCGTCTTCGCCGTTTGAAAAAAACACGAATTGCCCCAAAATCGAGGATAGACCCGACTTTCCTCGGGTGGCAAGGCCGTCAGGCCATGGCTGCGGAAGGCGCGCGCGCGCGCTTCCTTTGCGTCGGCGACCAGCGGCTTAGAGGTTGGCTGAGCGCTGCGTTATTTCTTCAACGATTTCTTGAGGCTAGTCGCGCGTCCTCTCGACCCGCACGGACACTGTCCGTTTGCCCAATCGGTTCTTGCACCGATTGAATATATTTGCGGCAACGGAGGCGCGCGGCCCTCTCGTCAACAGCTTCACCGTCGTGACGGCGTTATGCGCCACCAAACATCACGGTTGGATGCGCGTCGAATTTTAAGGACGGCCGATTGGCGCCGCGAGCGGGATCGTCAAATCCGCTCGCGGCCGCCGTATACGTCAGGCGTCGCCGCGCCGCCTAGATCGCCTGCATGGCTTCGGGCTTGCCGCGCGCGCGTTTCGCCATCAGCCGGTTGAGCGCCGAGACATAGGCGCGCGCCGACGCGACGAGCGTGTCGGGATCGGCGCCGCGGCCGGTCACCGACTTGCCGTTTTCGCTCAGCCGCACGGAGACTTCCGCCTGCGCGTCGGTGCCTTCGGTGACGGCGTGGACCTGAAACAGCTCCAGCGTCGCGTCATGCGGCGCGAGCGCCTTGATGGCGTTGAAGATCGCGTCGACAGGGCCGTTGCCGGTCGCCTGATGCGTCAGCTTCTGTCCGTCGACGTCGAGCGTGAGCGCCGCCGATTGCGGACCATGCGTGCCGGCCATCACCATCAAGGCCTCGACCTTGATATGATCATGGGCGTTAACGATCTCGTCGTCGACCAGCGCCACCAGATCTTCGTCGTAAACGAATTTCTTGCGGTCGGCCAAATCCTTGAAGCGATTGAACGCGTCCAGCAGCGCGTTCTCGCCGAGGTCATAGCCGAGCTCCTTCAGCTTTTCGCGAAACGCGTGGCGGCCCGAATGCTTGCCCATGACCAGCGAGGTCTTGGAGACCCCGACGCTCTCGGGCGTCATGATCTCGTAGGTGTGCGCATTCTTGAGCATGCCGTCCTGATGGATGCCGCTCTCGTGCGCGAATGCGTTCCGCCCGACGATCGCCTTGTTGTACTGCACCGGAAAGGACGTGACCGCCGAGACCAGCTTCGAGGCGCGGGTTAAGAGCTTGGCGTCGATATCGGTGAAGAACGGCAGCGCGTCGGCGCGCGTCTTCATCGACATCACGATTTCTTCGAGCGCCGCATTGCCGGCCCGCTCGCCGATGCCGTTGATGGTGCATTCCACCTGCCGCGCGCCGCCGCGCACGCCGGCGAGCGAATTGGCGACCGCCAGCCCCAGATCGTCGTGACAATGCACCGAGAAGATCGCCTTGTCGGAATTGGGCACCCGCTCGCGCACCGTGCGGAACAGCTGCTCATATTCCGTGGGCGTGATGTAGCCGACCGTATCGGGAATATTGATCGTGGTTGCGCCCGCTGTGATCGCAGCTTCCACGCAGCGGCAGAGAAAATCGAGCTCCGTGCGGGTGCCGTCCTCCGCCGACCATTCCACGTCGGCGACATGATTGCGCGCGCGCGTCACCGACGCGGAGACCATCTCCAAGACGCGCTCGGGCTCCAGCTGGAGCTTGTATTTCATATGCACCGGCGAGGTGGAGATGAAGGTGTGGATGCGCGGGCGCTTCGCCTCGCGCAGCGCTTCGGCGCAGCGGTCGATGTCCTTCTCGGACGCGCGCGCCAATCCGGCGACGGAGGCGTTCTTGACCCGCCGCGCCACTTCGCTGACGCTCTCGAAATCGCCGGGACTGGCGATCGGGAAACCGGCTTCGATAATATCAACGCCCAATTGGTCGAGGAGGTCCGCGACCTCGAGCTTCTCTTCCAGGGTCATCGAGGCGCCGGGCGATTGCTCGCCGTCGCGCAGGGTGGTGTCGAAAATCAGGACGCGCGCGTCATTATCTGCGACGGCGCCGGGCTGTGACGTGTTGCTCATCGGTTTTGAAATCCTGCTGTGCCGCGCCCGCTGAGGGGCTCTTGTCGTCTGACTGCATGGCATGTCCCCTGAAGGCCTGGGCGCGAGCCCGTCGGGCGCTCAGGGGCGACTAAGAAGCAGCAGGCCGAAAAGCGGCAGGGAACGCGGCCGAGCGACTCCGTGTGCGCGCGCTGGCGTCACAGGGTCGTTCGCAAAGGCGGTTGCGTGGAGCAACGATCTCGTCCCGTTCCGGCGGCGTTAGCCGCAATCGCAGGAAGAATAGCGCAAGAACGCCCCGCGCCGCAAGCGCCGCGTCGCCGCCCCGTATCTCACGCTCGCTAGCGTCATAAAGTGAAACAGGCAATGACGCCAAACGCCTAAGCGTCCGGGCGAGGAGAATTTTTGCGGCTGAAACGCTTATGGCTCTTGCCGAAACGAACCGATGGGACCTAACATCAAAGGCATGGTCAAAACCGCATTCTCCATCCGTCATGCACGTCCCGGAGACGCAGAGCAGATCACGCGCGTTCACGACGCCTCGTGGCGCTACGCCTATCGCGGCGTCATACCCGGCGCCGAGCTTGAGCGGATGATCGCTCGCCGCGGTCCCAACTGGTGGCATTCGGCCATCGTGCGCGGCACCGGTCTTCTCGTGCTCGACTTCGATGATGCTATCGTCGGCTACTCGACCTATGGGCGAAACCGCGTTCCGTCGATGCCGTATTCCGGTGAGATCTTTGAGATCTATTTGGCGCCTGAGCAGCAAGGGCTTGGCTTGGGTCGCCGGCTGTTCAACGCCACCCGGCGCGAACTCGCCGAGCACGGCTATCTCTCCACCATCGTTTGGGCGCTCGCCGACAATGAGAAGGCGCTCGCCTTCTATCGCAGCCTCGGCGGCCAGACGGTTCGCCGCGCCGAGGAGCGGTTCGGCGCCGACATGCTGACGCGCGTCGCCTTCGGCTTCGTTTCCGCGCCGGTGCGGTAAATCAAATTTGGCGACATAAACGCGAAGCACTGTGAAGATATGGACCTCGCAGCGCCGCGATCCGCGCAAGATTTGTTGCGCGTCCCTCCTCAACGAACCCAATACTGCGCCGGCTGTTCGCTGCGCCATCGATCTCAATCGGAGCACTTGAATGCGTCTCGACGCGATCCCCATCGGCGCGAACCCGCCGCACGAAGTCAATGTGATCGTCGAGGTGCCGCTCGGCGGCGAGCCGATCAAATATGAACTCGACAAGGCTTCCGGCACGCTCTTCGTCGATCGATTCCTCTATACGGCGATGCGCTATCCCGGCAATTACGGCTTCATTCCGCATACGCTTTCCGACGACGGCGATCCCTGCGACGTGCTCGTCGCCAACACCCGTCCGGTGGCGCCGGGCGCGGTTATCGCGGTCAGGCCCATCGGCGTGCTGCGCATGACGGACGAGGCTGGCGGCGACGAAAAGATCGTCGCCGTGCCGTCGGCGCGGCTCACGCAACGCTATGTCGACGTCGAGAATTACACCGACCTGCAGGAGATGACCTGGCGCCGGATCGAGCATTTCTTCGTGCATTACAAGGATCTCGAGCCGGGCAAATGGGCCAAGATCGCGGGCTGGGGCGACGCCGCCGAGGCGCGCACGCTCATCACCGAGGCGATCGAACGGGCGCGAGCGGCGAAATAGCGTCAGAGCCAGGTTCCGAAGAAGTTGACCGACTTTTTCGACGGGAACCTGCTCCAGCATTTTCATTTTGAGCGAAGGCCCTAGCGAAGCGGCGGCGTGCGCGACACCACGCCCTTCTTGAAGCACGCCGGCCTGTCCTTCCAGGCGATGATGCCATTTTCCGTCGCGGCGAAGCTTTGCGCCGAATCGATCAGCTCGTCGACATGGACGCCGCGGTCGAGATCGCCGATCACATAAGTCCATTTGCCGCCGCCGGCGAAAGCGACCGTCGCCGGGCGCTTGCACACCGCGAGGCATTCCACCGGTTCGACGGCGATATCGAGATTGCGCTCGTTCAGCCGCGTGCGCAGCGCCTCCAGCAAAAGCGCGCCGGGACGCATGTCGGCGTCGCCGCCGTCGCGGCATGAGACGCAGACAAAAACCGTGACGCCCGGCGCAGCCATTTCAGAACTCCTGTCTATGGACGCGCCTTCTCGGCCAATGTCGCGCCAAAGACAAGGGCGTGCCGCGGCGTAGCTTTTAGGGATTGAAGGCGCAGCGCGCGCCGCCGCCGGCTTTTTCCGCCACCTCGTCGGTGTCGACGATGCAGTCGAGTCCGGTGAGCGACGCATGCGAGGCGCCGGCGGCGCCGTCCAGAGCGACGCCATTTTCGATCAAGGTCGCATAGAGCTCATGCGCCTTCCGGCCCTGCAGTTCGATCTTCTTTGCGCCGAAGGTCAGCTCGCAGGCGCGTGACGTGATGTCGACATTGCCGGCGCGGCAGTCGATCGCGTCCGCCTTGACCGCAATGCGCAGATCCTTGGCGTGCGGCGCGTCCGCCTTACCGCTGAAGAACGCCGCAAGCAGCTTTTTATTGGGGGCGCTCGTCTGAGGCGACAATTCGCCGACGACCGCCGCGAGCGCGAGCGCATTGGAGCCGTTGCTCGCCCCCGCTTGAGCGGCCGCGGGCGCGATGATGGACAAGAAAAGCAGCCCAATTGATTTATTGACGAGCATGGCGATTCCCCGACAAATGCATCTGCGCAATTGACCAAGAGCCGACGCCGAATTTGCGACGCAGGCGCGTTCAGTCTACGGCGACGAACATAGCCGCCAATTCCGCGACCGTGAATGAGCGGCTGAAAATTAGAGCGGCAGGCGGACCGTCTACCGCTCGATTATGTGGCGGCCCTTGTTGAACTGCGAAATTTTGGCCCGCACATGGGGCTCAGCAGCCCTTACGGCGCTCCCACATTTGAAGCTGATTGACGCGGCTTTTCTCCCAACCGCTCAGCCGCCCGTAAGGTGGAAAACAGCCGGCTCCGAAGGCGGCCCGCCCCCGGTCGGTGTTGAAGCAATGGCCGTTACGCGCGTATATCCGGTTGCGTGCGTACCAGAGATCCCCGCAAGACATGTAAGCCGGATCCTGCGCCGCCGCCGGGGTCGGCGCGACGACCCCCATCGATCCCGCGCCTATCGCGCCGATAAGGCTAAGCGCCGTGAAAATCTTCTGTGTTCTCATCGCAGTCCCCTCCCCTAATTGATGTTACGTACGATCCGCGCAGTTCTTTTCAATCATCGTGTTGTTATTTCTCTTCGCTGCCTGGCGACGTGTCGAAAAATTCGGGCCGGTATTCGAAATGCATTGTGTCAAAATGCCCCCATTTGCCGCCCCAGATGAACCCGTGGCGTTCGAAAATCTCCACGATGTCGTAAGGAATCCGATTGCGGTAACCGCCTTTGCGCCAGAGCCAATAATCAGAGAAGGCGGTGTTGAGATCAATCGCCGCGCCATAGGCGTGCATGCTGCGTTTGCCGGTGTCCTTCACGACGCGGCAATTGAAGGCGCCGGCGCTCGGATAAGCATGACGCTTAATGTCCTGTGGCAGACGATCGATTTCCGCGGCGACCGCGCGCAGCTTTTCGGCGACGCCATTGATCGTGGTGACTCGCACCTTGCCGGTGAACCAGGAAATATCGGTCAAATGCTTCTGCGTTTCGCGCTTGTCGCAATCCCCATAAATTTTGTCGAAGAATGCGGCGTTGCGGAAGCGGCCCGGATCGTCCTGCGGTCCGGGAGGCTTTGTCAGCGCGCCCTTAGGATAGGGAAGGCTCAACTGGTCTAGCAGAGAGGCGTTTTTTAGTTTCTCGTCGAAGCTCTTGTCGGTCCTGCCGTCAGAGAGATTTTGTCTTGTTCCGTCGCGGAATATGATCCCGGCGTCGTCGCGACCGGCGATTTGATCTGGATAGGCGTGCGTCAACGCGTCGGGCGAAATCGCCTGCCCACGAGCGGCGACGGAAAAGAAAAGCATCTCGACGCCAGCGAGGAGCAAGCCGATCTTTAGAGCGCGGCTCGCGAAAAAAGTGGAATCCGGCCTTTCGCGTCGAGCGCGCTCTATGCTTTTGCAATTGATCAGGTCGTTTGCATTATGGCGATTCCGCCAAAATGCAGCGTCATCTAGAATCGGCGTGATCTTTTCATTCTTGCTGCCGTGAGAAGCCATACGCGCCGCCAATATTTCGTCGAACGCCATACTTTCCGCCGCTTTCTTCGCGCCCGGCGGCGAGGGCCAAAGCATTTCCGCTCTGCGCATACTTCTAGCGCCTCCGGCAAAGCCGGGGAATTCCCTCACAGCTTACAGTGCGCCTCACGCGAAAATCCGGATTTCATTTTTTCGCGAGCCGCGCTTAAGCGGCGTCGTGCCGCTTCTCGATCTTGCGTCGTCCGAAAGCAAGACGGGGCGGCCGACCGAGCCGGTCGCACTGGTCCGCGAGATGCAACACGCTTTCGACATGCACGTTGCGCGTCTCCGTGCGGACGCCATGGGCGCGAAGTTTGGCGAAGGCGCGCGATAGCGTCTCCTGCTTTACGCCGAGACGCGCGGCGATCAGGCGCTTGTCATAGGGCAGGCGGAAGCGGCACCGGTCTTCGCCCGGCGGGCAGAGGCCGAGCAGGAAGCTGGCAAGGCGCTGATCGGCGTTCTGGCTCTTGAGCGACTCGATCTCGCCGAGGAGACGCGCGATGCTCTGCTTGGAGTTTTGCATCACCGCGGCGCAGAGCGACGGCGACTCCTTGACGAGCCGAGTGAATAGCGCCGCCGGCAGCGTGAGCACGCGGGTCGCGCCTACCGCCTTGGCGGAGAGCGTGTGGCTCTCATCGGCGTCGGTCGGGGCCTCGCCGATGACTTCGCCGTCCGAGCAAATGCCGATGAGCGTTTGGCGTCCCGAAGACGAAATGCGCAGCAGCTTCACATAGCCGCTCAAGACGAATGCGAGGTCCGTGACGACAGCGCCTTGATGGAAAAGCACATCATCGTCCTGGAGCGACTCGATCCTGGCGTCCGCCGACAGACGCGACAATGTCGCTTCGTCGACCCCGGCGAAGAGCGGCGCGCTGCGCAGCTCCCCCGGGCCCGCCGGCTGCGGCGCGCACAGACCGGCGCGGCTCTTTTGCGAGACGCTGTCATAGCTTCGCACGGCGGTGCCGGTGTCGACTGTCAAGCTCGCGCCTCCTCCAGAAGCGCGCGGAATTACGCGCGTCATCCAAAGGATGACGACGCATGAAGCGGAGGCGCCGCCGCTCCCTCCCGCGCATATTTCTCTAATGCCGCCAAGGGGAAGGCTAACGCGAACCGTCAACCCGCGAAAGGCGACGAACGCGGGACAAACCGTCGCACGGGTCAGCGCCGCTGATCGGCACGCTCAAGCAGAAACACCGCCTGTTCGCCGAAGAGATTCCAAACCCACCAAGGCGCGCTGAAGCGGATCGGCGCGCCGGCGCGGTCAAAGGCGACGCCGCGCTCGATGTGCGCGCCGAGTTCGTCGACGATCTCGACGAAGTCACGGATGGTGCATAGATGAATGTTCGGCGTGTCATGCCAATGATAGTCAAGGCGCCCGGTAACCGGCATGCGGCCGCCAAAGGCGAGCTGCGCGCGCACGCGCCAATAGCCGAAATTGGGAAATGAGATGATGGCGCGCCGACCGATGCGCAGCATATTGGCGAGCGCCGCGCGCGGGCGCCTCGTCGCCTGCAGCGTCTGGGAAAGAATCACATAGTCGAATCCGTCGTCCGGATAATCGGAGAGGTCGGTGTCGGCGTCGCCTTGAATGACGGAGAGTCCTTTCGCCACGCATTCGTTGACGCCGCGCTGGGAGAGTTCGACGCCGCGGCCGTCGACGCCCTTCTTCTGCGCCAGGAGCTGCAGCAACGCGCCGTCGCCGCAGCCGACGTCGAGCACGCGCGCGCCGGGCGCGACCATCTCGGCGATGACGGCGAGATCGAGACGCGATTGCTCGAGCGGCTGCGCGGGCCGCTCAGGCGCGTTCGCCGCAGGCGTGTAGTTCATTTCGAGCTTCCGTCAGGCGCGAGCCCACGCGCGTTTGCGGCTGAATCGAGAAAGCCGCGCGTCGTCGCGATGAACATGGGCTCGTGCAGCAGGAATGCGTCGTGCCCCTTGTCGGATTCGATTTCGACGAAGGACACCGAGGCGCCGCCGGCGTTGAGCGCGTGAACGATGGCGCGCGAGTCCGAGGTGGGATAGAGCCAGTCCGACGTGAAGGAGACGACGCAAAAGCGCGTCTTCGTGTCCTTGAAGGCCATGGCCAGCGAACCGCCATAGTCGGCGGCAAGATCGAAGTAGTCGCAGGCGCGGGTGACGAAGAGATAGGAATTGGCGTCGAAGCGCTCGACGAAGGCGAGGCCCTGGTAACGCAGATAATTCTCGACCTGAAAATCCGCGTCGAAGGAGAAGGTCGGCGCGCTGCGGTCCTGCAGCTTGCGGCCGAACTTACGCTGCAGCGCCGCTTCCGAGAGATAGGTGATATGCGCCGACATGCGCGCCACCGCGAGGCCCTTCTCGGGCCGCACGCCCTGCTCTTGATAGCGCCCCGAGCGCCAGTCCGGATCGGCCATCACCGCCTGTCGGCCGACTTCGTGAAAGGCGATATTCTGCGCCGAATGTTTGGCGGCGGTGGCGATCGGCATGGCCGAGAAGACCCGTTCCGGATAGCTCGCCGCCCATTGCAGCACCTGCATGCCGCCCATCGAGCCGCCGGCGACGCAAAACAGCGTCTCGATGCCAAGATGATCGATGAGCATCGCCTGCGCCCGCACCATGTCGCGGATGGTGACGACCGGGAAGTCGACGCCATAGGGCTTGCCGGTCGTCGGATTGAGCGACGCCGGGCCGGTCGTGCCCATGCAGCCGCCGACGACATTCGAGCAGATCAGGAAATAGCGGTCGGTGTCGAAAGGCTTGCCGGGGCCGACCATCGCCTCCCACCAGCCGGGCTTGCCGGTGACGGGATTTACGCCTGCGACATACTGGTCGCCGGTGAGCGCATGGCAGAGCAGAATGGCGTTGCTGCGCGCGGCGTTGAGCGTTCCACGGGTCTCGTAAGCTATCGTGAGCGGAGCAATGCGGCCGCCGCCGTCTGTCAGAAGCGGTCGGTCGGGCTGAAAGACGACGGTTTTCGGCGCGAAGCCCTCGCTGCAGACCGGCCGCGCTTCTGACAATACGGACAAGCGATCATCCTAGCGTTCGATATGCCGAACAATTCGTTCGGCAACATCGATGGGGCCGGCGGAGGTGTCAAGCGCCGCGCGGCTGAGCGCTTGTCAGGAGCGGGCCGGGTAGCCGGCCCCCCTCAATCGAAAAGCGTCGGCGGCGGCTCGCCCGGCGGCGGGGCGCTCATTGTCTCCACCGCGGCGGCGAGCTGGGCGAGGTCTTCGGGGCGGGACAGCCGATGATCGCCGTCGGCGATAAAGGTCAGCGTCACGGGGTCGGCGTTCAGATGCTCGACGATCGTCAGCGCATGCCGCCAGGGCACGGCGTCATCGCGCATGCCCTGCAGAATATGCACGCGCGCATAGGCGCGCATGAGGCCGCCGAGCAGCAGATGATGGCGCCCCTCTTCGATCAGCCGCCTTGTGACCGGCCCGTGATCCGGCTCCTTGGCGGGCAGGACGCCTTTTTCCATCAGTTCGCGGCGCGTCGCCTCATCGAAGCCTTCCCACATCAGCGCCTCGGTGAAGTCCACCGCCGGCGCGAGCAGGATCAGTCCGGCGAGCCTTGCGTTCTCGCCTTTTTCCGCCAGCCGGCGCGCCAGAAGCAGCGCGAGCCAGCCTCCCATCGAGCTGCCGATGAGGATCTGCGGCCCTTGCGTCGAGCGCTCGAAAACGGCGAGGCTCTGCTCGAGCCAGTCGCCGATGCAGCCCTCCTCGAAACGTCCCGCCGAGCGGCCGTGGCCCGAATAGTCGAAGCGCAGAAAGGCGCGCCCCCGCGCTTTTGCCCATTCGTCGAGAAAGCTCGCCTTGGTTCCGTCCATATCGGAGGCGAAGCCTCCAAGCCAGACGAGGCCCGGCGCGTTTCCGGCCTCGGCCGTCGCGGCGCGCCATCGCCGCGCGATGCGCCAGACGCCGCCCGCCGGATTGGGAATGTCGAGGAAGTCGAGCGTGTCCGACAAGCAGGTTCACTTATAATCGAAGAGGCGTCGCGATTTGAAAATAAGCGGTTCGCTCATAGTTGGTAAAGGATATCGCAACAGAATGCTGCGGCCGGACGATTCTGTCCGGGGCGCGCGTTAGCCCAGCGATGTCGCAACAAACCGCCACGATCGCCGCCCCCGGCCAGCGACTCGCCGGACGAACGATCCTGCAGATCGTGCCCGATCTCCAGTCGGGCGGGGCGGAGCGCGCGACGGTGGACGTGGCCGAGGCGTTAAGCCGGGTCGGCGCCCGCTGTCTTGTGGCGTCACGCGGCGGCCGCATGGTCAGCGAGCTGCAATCGAAAGGCGGCGTCTGGGCGCCATTTCCGGCGGCGACGAAAAATCCCTTCGCGATGGCGCTGAATTCGGTGCGGCTGGCGCGAATCATCCGCGACGAAGGCGTCGACATCGTGCATGCGCGCTCGCGCGCCCCCGCCTGGGTCGCCTATTACGCGGCGCGACAGACCGGCGCAAAGCTGGTCACGACCTATCACAGCGCCTATAGCGGCGCGTCGCCGATCAAGCAGCGCTACAACGCCATCATGTCGGCGGGCGACGCGGTGATCGCCATTTCGGAATTCGCCGCCCAGCGCATCCGGGAATTGCATCCGGAAAGCGCCGATCGCATCGTCGTCATTCCTCGCGGCGCGGATCTGCGCGCCTTCGCGCCCGCGGCCGTCGACCGGGGCCGCGTCGAGCGCCTGCGCGCGGCGTGGGGCGTCGCGGCGCATGATCGCGTCGTGCTGCTGCCGTCGCGGATTTCCGCGCGCAAAGGCCATTCGGTTCTGGTCGAGGCGACCAAGCGGCTGATCAAGCAAGGAATCTGCGATCTGCGCGTCATTTTCGTCGGCGACCCGCACAGCGATTCCACGCGCCGCGCCCTCGATACGCAGATCGAACACGCCGGCCTGAGCGACGTCGTTCGCAACGCCGGCTACTGCGAAGACATGCCCGCCGCCTATATGGCCGCCGCCGTCATTGTCGCGCCGGCGACGGAGCCGGAGGCCTTCGGGCGGATCGCCGTCGAAGCGCAGGCGATGGGGGCGCCGGTGATCATCTCCGATATCGGCGCCGCGCCGGAGATCGTCCTGGCGCCGCCGCAGACCCCGCGCCATCTCGCGACAGGCTGGCGGACGCCGCCCGGCGATCCGGTCGCCTTGGCGGACGCCATCGCCGAGGCGCTGAGCCTGCAGGCCTCGGCGCATGAAGATCTGGCGCTGCGGGCGCGCCGAAACGCGCAGGAGCGCTTCTCGGTGGAGGAGATGCAGCGCGCCACGCTGCAGGTCTATGAGCGTCTGCTGGGGCTTTAGCCAGAGTTGGGCCAGAGTCTTGGCTCGGGCGCGGCGGCGGAGAAAGGCGCGGCCGCTAACGCCGAATCGGATAGAATTCCCGTCGTCAAACGAGCGATCTCGCGCGCAGCGCTAGGGTCACGCCAGTCGGGCTTCTCCTAAGCTCGCTCGGCGGCGCGACTCTTGCTGTTTCCATCGCCAATCGCCGCGTGACCCATTTATCCTTCGCTAAGCGCGCGAACGACGAGGCGGCATGACGAGCTCCATCCATCTTGAATCCTATCGCGAGGCGCTGGTCTTTCTCGCCACGGCGGGGGTCGTCGTCCCGCTGTTTCATCGCATCAAGATTTCGCCGGTGCTGGGCTTTCTCTTCGCCGGCGTCGTGCTTGGGCCGTTCGGGCTCGGCCGACTGGCGGGCGACCATGAATGGGCGCGCAATTTCACCATCACCAATGTCGAAGGCGTCTCCAATCTCGCCGAATTCGGACTCGTCTTTCTGCTGTTCATGATCGGTCTTGAGCTGTCCTGGGAGCGTCTCGCCCGCATGCGGCGACTCGTCTTCGGACTGGGCTTCGCGCAGGTCGTGGTGTGCGCAAGCGTGCTCGCGGCTGTGGGCTTCTATTATTTCCGCGTCGAACTCGGCCCCTCGATGTTGATGGGCATCGCCCTCGCCATGTCCTCGACGGCGGTGGTGCTGCCGGTGCTCGCCGAGGCGCGGCGCTTAAATAAGACCTCCGGACGCGTCGCGTTCTCGGTGTTGCTGTTTCAGGACCTTGCCGTTGCGCCGGCGCTTTTTCTGGTTTCCGCGCTCGCCGAAGCCAAGAACGGCGGCTTCACGGGCGAACAGGCGGCGTGGGCGTTTGGGCGCGCCTTCCTCGCCATGGGCGCGCTGATCTTCATCGGCAGGCTGCTGCTGCGTCCGCTGTTTCGCATGGTCGCGGCCGTGCAGCTGACCGAACTGTTCATGGCCGCCTGCCTTCTCGTGGTCATCGGCGAGGCGGCGCTTTCGGCGGCCGCCGGATTCTCCATGGGCCTTGGCGCCTTTATCGCCGGGCTGCTGCTGGCGGAGACGGAGTTCAGGCGCGAGGTCGAGGTGACGATCGAGCCGTTCAAGGGCCTGTTGCTCGGGCTCTTCTTTGTTTCGGTCGGCGCCGGTCTCGACATGGGCGCCGTCGCCGCGGATCCCGTTCCGATCTTCATTTACGCCGCCGGGCTGATCGCGGTTAAGGGCGCGATCATCTTCGTTCTCGCGCGGCTCTTTGGCGTCGAATGGCGCCCTTCAGCCGAGGCGTCGCTGCTGCTCGCGCCGGGCGGCGAATTCGCCTTCGCGTTGCTGACCTCGGCGATGGCCGTCGGCGTGCTGCCGGGTCACTATGGCGCCGACGCGATGATCGTCGTCACGATCAGCATTTTCGCTATTCCGCTTCTTGGCCGGATCGGCGCCGCTCTTGTTCCCCCCGCGACCGAAGCCGAGGACGAACAGCTTTATGCGGATCTGGCGCCGGCGGCTGAAATCGCCGGGGACCGCGTCGTGATCGTCGGCTATGGCAGAATCGGCAGCCTTGTCGGCGAAATGCTGAAGCGCCACGACATCCCGTTCGTCGCCGTCGAAAACGTCGTGTCGCTGGTGACCGCGGGGCGCGAGGACGGCGTCGAAATCTACTGGGGCAATGCGACGCGGCGCGAGTTCCTGATGCGTTGCGGCGTGGCGCAGGCCCGCGCGCTCGTCGTGACGATCGAGAATGTTCACGCCGCCGGAGAGATCGTCCGTCTAGCGCATGAAATCCGCGGCGATCTCACCATTGTGGCGAGGGCCCGCGACGCCGACCACGCCACCGAACTCTACAAGCTCGGCGCGACCGACGCGATTCCAGAAACGGTCGAAGCCAGCCTGCAGCTCGCCGAAACCGTGCTCGTCGATATCGGCGTCCCAATGGGCTTCGTCATCGCCTCGATCCACGAAAAGCGCGACGAGTTTCGCAAGCTGCTGCAGCCGTCCGACGACAAGACGCGCGCCCGGCACGCGGAGCGCAATCGAAAGATCAGGCGCGAGCATACGCGCCGGCGCATATCGGGACGCGCCGCGGAAGAAAGCGGGGAGGAGGCGTAGCGCCCCCTACAGCCTCCACAGTCCGAGCGCGATCGTCGCCAGCGTCAGCGGCGCGCCGACCTTAAAATAGGTCCAGAAGCCGATCGTGACGCCCAGCGCGCGCGCCCGCTCGACGACGATGAGATTGGCGATCGAGCCGACAAGCGTGAAATTACCGGCGAGCGTCGAGGCCATCGCCACAATCAGCCAGGCGCGCCTCGGATCGCTCAGTCCGACGATGAACGGCTTTAGCGCGAGGACCGCCGGCACATTGCTGACGATGTTGGACAGCACGGCGGAAATGAGCGCGAGCGTCGAGGCGTCATCGAGATGGAGCCGCCCGACATCCGCGATCTCTCCTGGCGTCAGCACCACCTTGTCGAAGGCGCCCACGACGATGAAGAGTCCGGCGAACATCAGCAGCAGCGGCCAGTCGATTTCGCTGTAGATTTTCTTCGAGCCGATGCGTCGCGTGAGCAGCAACAGCCCGCCGGCGATGATCGCCGCTTTGGCGGGCGGAACGCCGGCGAAAAAGAAACCGATCATCGCCGCGGTGATCAGCAGCGCTTTCGAGGCGAGCGCCGCATGAAAAGCGCGCGGCGCCGCGACGATCGGCGTCAGTCTCTCGCGCGAAAAGAACTCGCGCGGAAAGGCGAGCGCCACCAAAAGGATCGTGAGCGCGACGCCGGCGAGGGCGATCGGCCAGAGCGCCTCTGCGAAGTCGCCGTAGGAAATGCCCGAGGCGGCGGCGATGATCATATTTTGCGGATTGCCGGTGATCGTCGCGACGCTGCCGACATTGGAGGCGAGCGGGATCGCCAGCACATAGGGCGTCGGATCGCGCTTCAGCCGCTGCGCCAAATCCACGACCAGCGGCGGCATGACCAGACAGATCGCGTCATTGACGAGAAAGGCGGAAAACAGCCCCGTCGCGACCGCCACTGCGACGAGCAGGAAGATCGGACGCCGCGCGACGTCCGCCAGCCAGTCGGCGGCGCGGCGGAAGAAGCCGGAAAGGCGCAGATTGGCGACGACGATCATCATGCCGAGCAGCAGGGTGATGGCGTCGAAATCGATGGTCCGATAGGCCTCGTCGAGGCTCAAGGCGCCGACGCCGATCATCAGACTCGCGCCGAGAAGCGCGCCGCCGGCGCGGTCGAGCCGATAATAGGGCAGCTTGCCGATCGCCAGCACGAGATAGGTCGCCGCGAAGATCGCTCCGACCGCCGCCGTCTGCGGCGTCGGCGTCGGCAGGCGGCTCACGAGCGACAGAAATTCGCCGAGGCCCAGGATCGCGACAGCGGCCAAGGCCGCGCTCCCCGCGACAATGATGGCGACGAGAATCCCAAGCCAGAGTGTGAGGAAAGGGTGGCGCGGGCGATTTGGCGCGGGCTCGGGCGAGGAAGGCATGCAACCCGGCAAGTTAGTGCGCGCGGCGTGGAAGACGACGCAGGGAGGAGGGGTTATGGCGCCTGGCCTTGCGCGCGCCAAGCCGGCACCGCGGATTTCCTATTGTGCGGCATAGTTAATAGATATATTCCTACCGACTAGGAAATTGTTCCGAACGCGGCCAGCCATGTCCGACATTCTCACCCATGCTCAGATCTGGGCGGCGATCGACGCGCTCGGCGAGCGATATGGCATGACGCCGTCGGGCCTCGCGCGCAAAGCCGGCCTCGATCCGACGACCTTCAATCGCTCCAAGCGCGAAACGACGAGCGGGCGCCAGCGCTGGCCGTCGACCGAATCGATCGCGAAAGTGTTGCAGGCGACCGGCGCCGGGCTCGATGAATTCATGTCCCTGGTGATGGCGAACAGCGCCGCAGGCCGCTGGCGCCACACGCGGCCGCTGATCGGCCTGGCGCAGGCGGGAGTCGGCGGCTTTTTCGACGATGCCGGCTTCGCCACCGGCGCCGGCTGGGACGAAATCGACGTGCTCGCCGAGGCCGACGAACATTCCTACGCACTCGAGATTTCAGGCGACTCCATGGCGCCGCTGTATCGCGACGGCGATGTGGTGATCGTCTCGCCGGCGGCGCCGGTGCGGCGCGGCGACCGGGTGGTGGTGAAGACCACCGCGGGCGAAATCATGGCCAAGGAGCTGAAGCGCGAGACGGCGCGAACCATCGAACTGCGTTCGGTCAATCCAGCCTATCCCGACCGCACGATTCCGCGCGACGAGGTCAGCTGGATGGCCCGCATTCTCTGGGCGAGCCAATGACGTGTGACGCTTAGCCGCCGACCGACGCATCTAGCCTCGCGCCCATGCAGCTGTGGTATAAGCTTCAACCTCTTGCGCCGCTTCCATCCGGGTGAAATCCGCCATGCGTCTTTCTTCGATCGTCTCTCTTGTCGCGCTTCTTGTCGGCGGCCCCGCTTTTGCCGAAGCCGGCCTGCGGGACCGGGCGAAGGAATTGTTCGAGCCGATTCCCACGGCGCCGCCGGCGATTCCTGGAGAGACGGCGACGCCGGAAAAACTCGCGCTCGGCAAGATGCTGTATTTTGAGCCGCGACTTTCCGGAAGCGGCGATGTCAGCTGCGCCGACTGTCACAATCTGAGCATGGGCGGCGTCGACGGCGGCGCGCTCTCGGGCGGGCACAATGCGCAGCTCGCCGGCCGCGAAGTCCTCACGGTGTTGAACGCCATTTTCAACAAGGCCCAATATTGGGATGGGCGCGCCGCCAATCTTTCGGACCAGGTGGTTAATTCGGTGATGGCCAATCCCAAGGCGATGTTGAAGACGCGCGGGGGGCCGATGCCGATCAATCCCACGGAGCACGCAATCGCAAAACAGCGCGCCGTCGAGCAATTCAAGAAAATCCCAGGTTACGTGGCGGCCTTCAAACAGGCCTTTCCCGAACAGAGCGATCCCGTCGCCTATGACAATATCGGCCGCGCCATCGCGTTGTTCGAAGCGACGCTGATCACGCCGGACGCGCCGTTCGACCGTTGGCTCAAGGGCGACGATCAGGCGCTGTCCGACGCGCAGAAGGATGGTCTGAAGCTCTTCATCGAGAAGGGCTGCGTCACCTGCCACAACGGCGTGAATGTCGGCGGCGGCATGTATGCGCGTTTCGGCGTCGTCAAACAGCCGACCGCGGAATTTCTGCCGCCGGACGATTTGGGCCGCTTCGCGGTCACCAAGGCGGTCGCCGACAAATACGCCTTCAAGGTTCCTTCGCTGCGCAATGTCGAACTGACGGCGCCCTATTTCCACACGGGCGCGACCTTCGATCTGAAGAAGGCCGTGGCGGTGATGGGCGAAAGCCAGCTCGGCGTCGAACTCAGCGGTGACGAGACAGACAAGATCGTCGCCTTCCTGGATTCGCTGACCGGGCGCCAGCCTGAGGTCGTGCTGCCGATTCTGCCGCCGCGCACCGGGCCGCCGGCGCTCTGATATCGCGTCTATCGAACAGTTCGAATGTCATTCCCGACGCGCGCCTAGCGCGATCGGGAATCCAGAAAAAAATATCCTTCGTGACGTTGCTCTGGATTCCCGGTCAGGCCTACGGCCTACCGGGAATGACACGGAGCAAACGCGTCAAGGGCGTTCGTGTGAGACGGACTCGCAATGCGATTCCGCCATCAACGATCCGCTCCTAACTCGCCGCCGCTTTCTTCTCCCAGCGCAGCACCGGCTTTCTCGCCGCGAGCGCTTCATCGACGCGCCTGCGCGGCGCCAATCGCGGCGCGGGGCCAAAGCGCGCGACCTCGCCGGCTTTGGCGCTCCGCGCGAGATCGCGCAGCGTCGCGATGAAGAGATCGAGCGAGGCCTTCGATTCCGATTCCGTCGGCTCGATGAGCATGGCGCCGTGGACGACGAGCGGGAAATAAATCGTCATCGGATGATAGCCTTCATCGATCATCGCCTTGGCGAAATCGAGCGTCGTCACGCCGGTGCCGCGCAGCCAGGCGTCGTCGAACAGAACTTCATGCATGCAGATGCGATCGCCGAACGGCTGAGTCATCACGTCACGTAACGAAGCGCGGACATAGTTCGCCGACAGCACGGCGTCTTTCGAGGCCTGGGCGACCCCGTCGGCGCCATGCGCAAGCATATAGGCGAGCGCCCGCACGAACATGCCCATCTGCCCGTGGAAGGCGGTCAGGCGTCCAAAGCTCTGCGTGCCCTCAGCCGCTTCGACGAGCTCCAGCGCGTCGCCGTTGCGGCGGACGAACGGGACTGGCGCGAAAGGCGCAAGGCGCTCTGAGAGAACGACAGGTCCGGCGCCAGGTCCGCCGCCGCCATGCGGCGTCGAGAAGGTCTTGTGCAGATTGATGTGCATGGCGTCGATGCCGAAGTCGCCCGGACGCGCGACGCCGGCGATGGCGTTGAAATTCGCGCCGTCGCAATAGAAATAGCCGCCGGCCTCGTGCATCGCATCGGCGATCTCGACGATCTCGCGCTCGAACAGCCCGCAGGTGTTGGGGTTCGTCAGCATGATCGCCGCGACGTCGGGGGCGAGCGCCTCTTTGACAGCCTCAGCACGCACGGTTCCATCCGCCGCCGCCGGAACGACGCGAACCGAGAAGCCAAGCAGCGCCGCCGTCGCCGGATTGGTGCCGTGCGCCGACTGCGGAATGAGAACGACATTGCGCGTCGCGCTTTCGCCTCTGGCCGCGATCGCAGACTTGATCGCCATCATGCCGCAGAGTTCGCCATGTGCGCCGGCCTTCGGCGACATCGCCACCGCCTGCATCTTGGTGAGCGTCATCAGCCAGTCGGCGAGAATCTGCATCAACTCCAGCGCGCCCTGCGCGGTCGATTGCGGCTGCAGCGGATGCAGATCCGCGAAGCCCTCGAAGCGCGCGATCTTTTCATTGCTGCGCGGATTATGCTTCATCGTGCAGGAGCCGAGCGGATAGAGCCCGGCGTCGATCGAATAATTCTTGCGCGACAGACGCACATAATGGCGCATCGTCTCCGGTTCGGTGAGTCCCGGCAGACCGATCGGCGCATTGCGCTCCAGTGCACCGAGCCGTGTCGTAACGGGCGCGGGATCGTCGATGTCGACGCCGGTCGCGTCGAGTCGGCCGACCTCGAAGATCAGCGGTTCTTCTTGATCGAGCCCGCGATTGCCGGTGAAGGTCGCAGGCGTTTTGTCGTCATCGAGCGGTTCGACGACTGCGGGTCTGTCGAGCATCAGAGCGACTCCTTGAGCGCCGCGACGAACGCGTCGCGATCTTCTTTCGTATTCACTTCGGTGGTGGCGACGAGGAGGAGATCGTCAAGCCCGGCGCGCGGCAGAAGCCGCGAGACGGGAACGCCGGCGAGGACGCCGCGCGCCACCATTTTCTCGATGAGCGCGGCGGCGTCGCCTTCGACGCGCAGCGTAAACTCGTTGAAGAAGGTTTCGCTGAGCACTTCGACGTTTGGAACGTCTTTGAGCATCTCCGCCAGCAACACCGCATTGGCGTGATTGAAGCGCGCCAGCCGCGTCAATCCGGCTTCGCCAAGCAAGGTCAGATGGATGGTGAAGGCGAGTGCGCAGAGGCCCGAGTTGGTGCAGATGTTCGAGGTCGCCTTGTCGCGGCGGATATGCTGCTCACGCGTCGACAGCGTCAGCACATAGGAGCGCTTCCCGTCGGCGTCGACGCTTTCGCCGGCGAGGCGGCCGGGCATCTGCCGCAGGAATTCGTGCCGCGTGGCGAAGAGACCGACATAAGGTCCGCCGAAATTGAGCGAATTGCCGATCGACTGGCCCTCGCCGACGACGATGTCGGCGCCCATCGCGCCGGGCGATTTGAGGAGACCAAGCGACACGGCTTCGGTGAAGACGGCGATGAGAAGCGCGCCGTTCTTGTGGCAAGCTTCCGCGATCTTCGTCAGATCGCGCAAATTGCCGAAGACGTCGGGCGTCTGCACGACGACGCAGGAGAGCGTGTCGTCGATGCGCGCGATGAGATCTTCGGCGGCGTGAATGTCTGGCGCCATCGTCTCGACTTCATCTTCGGCAAGCCGAGAGATGGTGCGGACGACTTCGGCGTAATGCGGATGCAGCCCGCCGGACAGCAGCGCCTTACGTCGCTTCGTCACGCGATGCGCCATGAGCACGGCTTCGGCGGTCGCCGTCGAGCCGTCGTACATCGAGGCGTTGGCGACCTCCATGCCTGTCAGCAGAGCGACCTGGGTTTGGAACTCAAAGAGATATTGCAGCGTGCCCTGCGAGATCTCCGGCTGATAGGGCGTGTAGCTCGTCAAGAATTCCGAACGTTGAATGAGATGATCGACGCTTGCAGGAATGTGATGCTTATAGGCGCCGGCGCCGACGAAGAACGGCGCGCGCGACGCAGGCATATTGCGGACGGCAAGCCTTGCGAAAAAACGCTCGACATCAAGCTCTGACTTGCCGGTCGGCAGGTCGAGCGGCGCTTTTAGCAGGGTCGCGGGCGGCGCATCGGCATAGAGCGCTTCGATCGACGACACGCCGATCGTCGCGAGCATCGCGTTTCTGTCGGCCTCTGACAGCGGATGATAGCGCATCGTCTTTTCCTTGCGCTTAGAGCGCTTCCCGATCACATGGACTCATGTGATCGATAAGGAATCGCTCAAAATCAAAATGCTGGAGCAGGTTCTCATCGAATCTGCTCTAGATCGTCTTTAAGAAGCTCGAATAGGCGGCGTCGTCCATCAGCGATGCGCATTCGCCAGGGTCGCTGACTCTCACCTTGATGAGCCAACCGCGTCCAAGCGGATCGTCGTTGACGAGCGCCGGCGCTTCGCCAAGCTCGGGATTGACTTCGACGACTTCGCCGCTCACCGGCGAATAGACTTCGCTCGCGGCTTTTACGCTCTCGATGACCGCGATCTCTTTGCCCTTTGCGACCTTCTTGCCGACCTCAGGCAGTTCGATGAAGACGATGTCGCCGAGCTGCGACTGCGCATAGTCCGATATGCCCAGCGTCGCGAGATCGCCATCGAGCGCGATATATTCATGATCCTTCGAGTAGCGAAGATCGGTCATCTCGGATCCTTTCCAGCCGGCGTTTTGAAATAGCGATGCGGGACGAAGGGCAGAGCCGCCACTGTGACGTCGACGCGTTTGTCGCGCAGCGGCGCCGAAAGCGTCGCGCCGAGTTTTGCGTCATTGCTGGCGACATAGCCCATCGCGATCGGTCGTTGCAGCGTCGGCGAAAAGCCGCCCGACGTCACATGGCCAACAGCTTCGCCGTCGCGCGCCGAGAGCTCCGCGCCTTCGCGCAGCGGCGCCTTTGATTGCGGCTCGAGCCCGACGCGCCTGCGGGCGGGACCCTGCCCAAGCGCGAGCCGGATGCGCTCGAAGCCGGGGAATCCGCCTTCGACGCGCCGGCGTTTGCCGATCGACCACCCGAGTCCCGCTTCGACGGGATCTGTGGTTTCGTCGAGGTCGTGGCCATAAAGCGGCAGGCCGGCCTCCAGCCGCAGAGCGTCGCGGGCGCCGAGGCCCGCCGGCGCAACGTCCTCGTGCGACAGCAACAGGCGCGCGAGATCTTCGGCGTGCTCGGCGCGCAGCGACAGCTCAAATCCGTCTTCGCCCGTATAGCCGCTGCGCGACACGAAGAGCGGCGCGCCGCCGAAGTCGAAGGCGCGCCAGCCCATGAAAGGAAGGTCCTCGGCGCCGGGGAGGAGTGCGCCGAGGACCGAGGACGCGCGCGGGCCCTGAAGGGCGAGCAACGCACGGTCCAATGGATTGAAGTCGAACTGGGGAAACGCGGCGCTGATAAGCGCGAAATCGGCCTGCTTGCGCGAGGCGTTGACCACAAGCAGCAGCCGCTCCTCGACGCCTGGCAGACGGGTGACGAGAAGATCGTCGAGTATGCCGCCGCTTTCGTTGAGCAGCTGCGTGTAGCGCGTGCGCTCCGGCGAAAGCGACGCTAGATCCGCCGGCGTCAGGCTTTCAAGCGCCCGTGCAACGCGCGCGCCGGCGAGGATCGCCTGACCCATATGCGAAACGTCGAACAGACTTGCGAGATGACGCGTATGGAGCGTTTCCGCGACGATGCCCTGCTCATATTGCAGCGGCATCTCGTAGCCGGCGAAAGGCGCCATGCGCGCGCCAAGCCGTCGATGAACGGCGTCGAGCGGGAGTTTGGCCAGCGCAGTAGGCGCGGCGGTCGCGACGTCGAGTTCGGTCACCATCAACTCCGCCAGACATGGTTGGCGCAGCAAAGCTCAAACTTCGCTACGCGCCCCCTCTGTCCGGTGACCTGAGAGATTTCCCTGCGCTAAAAGCGACAGGTTACGCCCTTCGGTGGGCGAAACGCTTGCGTGCTTCGCCGCTTTCCAGAGTTTCTACTTCGTCGCGGTCCTTTGGGCCTGAGCGTTTCCGGGGCGGTTTCGCCTTCGGCGCCGGCGCGAACGCCGGTCTCTCCCGCGATGAAGTTCGACCTGCAACCAAAATGTGGTCGATTCGCGCGATCGTCAATCCCGGCGCTGCGCGTTTTTTTGCAATGCGGCAGCGGGCGGTCAGATCGGAAGCGCCGCTGCTCAGTGGCGCTTGGGCGCCCGCATGCGATAGACGCCGTCGTCATCGCGCTCGAAGGTCTCGTCGACCTGTGGATGGCGCACCGGCCTGTTGCTGTTGTCGGGCAGCAGATTTTGCTCCGACACATAGGCGACATATTCGGTTTCGGCGTTCTCGGCGAAGAGGTGATAGAAAGGCTGATCCTTGTTCGGACGCAGCTCTTCCGGAATTGAAAGCCACCACTCTTCAGTGTTGGCGAACACCGGATCAACGTCATAGATCACGCCGCGGAACGGATAGCGGCGATGCTTGACCACCTGTCCAATAGAAAATTTCGCGGAGTTTTCTCGCGGCATTCCAAGGCGCCTTTAACACGCTGTTTACTTGCCTTTTAGTAACGCAGCCGGGGCGCAGCCGTCAATCGGACGTCGCGCCACAGCCAAATCCTCTCAAAATCCGTAGATCCTGGCGAGGTCGGCGTCTTTGGCGGCGACCTGCTTGGCGAGGTCGACGACGACCTTGCACTGCTTCCAGGTGGCGTCGTCCTGCATTCGGCCGTCGATCATCACCGCGCCGGTGCCGTCCGGCATCGCGTCAAGCACCCGCTTGGCGAAGGCGACTTCTTGCGGATCGGGCGAAAAGACCTTCTTGGCGATGGTGATTTGCGACGGATGCAACGACCAGGCGCCGGCGCAGCCGAGCAAAAAGGCGTTGCGGAATTGCGCTTCGCAGGCTGGGGCGTCGGAGAAATCGCCGAAGGGGCCATAGAAAGCCTTGATGCCGGCGGAAGCGCAGGCGTCGACCATCTTGGCGATGGTGTAATGCCAAAGGTCCTGCTGGAACGAGGCGCGCAGGTCCTGGCCGGGCTCGGCGTCCGCGATCACCTTGTAGTCCGGATGGCCGCCGCCGACGCGCGTGGTTTTCATGGCGCGAGAGGCGGCGAGATCGGCCGGCCCGAGCGAAATGCCATGCATGCGCGGCGAAGCCGAAGCGATGGCGTCGACATTCTTGACGCCTTCCGCCGTCTCCAGAATGGCGTGAATAAGGATCGGCTTCGTCACGCTATGCCGCGCTTCGAGCTGCGCGAGAAGCTGGTCGAGATAGGCGATGTCCCAGGGGCCCTCGACCTTGGGCAGCATGACGACGTCGAGCTTGCTCCCGACCGCCCCGACGATCTCGATCATGTCGTCGAGCGCCCAGGGGCTGTTCAGCGCATTCATGCGCGTCCACAGGCCGGTCGAGCCGAAGTCGGTCGCCTTGGCCATTTCAATAAAGCCGGCGCGGGCGGCCTCCTTGGCGTCGGCGGGAATCGCGTCCTCGAGATTGCCGAGCACGACGTCGACCTGTTTGACGAGCTCGGGAACCTTGGCGCGGAATTTTTCGAGATGCGGCGGCACGAAATGGATCATCCGCTCGACCTTGACGGGCGGTTCGCGTAGCGGCGCCGGGGCGCCGATGGCGAGCGGACGATAGAATTGATTGGGAAGTTTCATCTCGACGCAGCTCCAAAAAACTGCGTCGAGTTAAGCCAGATGCGTCGGCTTGGCAATGCTGGGCAGTTTGTCACAGCCGCAAAGGCTCAGCCGGCGACGGCGTCCCACAGAAGCTTCCCATTCAGCGCGATGATGACGGCGGCGATGAGCGCCGCAAGCGCGGTGGTGCGTCTGGGCGCGACGAGTTCGCCCATGACGCTGCGCTGCGCCGTGAAGGCCACGAGCGGCACGACGGCGAAGGGCAGCGTCACGCTCAGCGCCACCTGGCTCATGACGAGCAGCTGCGCCGTCGCCGACTCGCCCGCGTAAAGCGTCACGCCGATCGCCGGCGCGATCGCGATGCAGCGGGTGATGAGCCGACGCGTCGCCGGCTTCATCCGCAGCCGCACAAATCCCTCCATGACGATCTGGCCGGTGAGGGTGGCGGTCACGGTCGAATTCAGCCCGCAGGCGATGAGCGCGACGGCGAAGAGCGTCGCCGCGACCGGCTGCCCGAGCAAAGGCGCGATGAGCCTATACGCCTCGCCAAGCTCAGCGACTTCGGTATGGCCGGTCGCGTGGAAGACCGCGGCGGCGAGAACGAGGATGGCGCCGTTGACGAACAGCGCGAGAAACAGCGCCAGCGTGCTGTCGATCACCGCGAAGCGAATCGCCTCGCGTTTCTTATCGAGCGGCTCGGCGACGGCGCGGGTTTGCACGACGAAGGAGTGCAGGAAGAGATTGTGCGGCATCACCGTCGCGCCGAGGATGCCGAGGCCGATGTAGAGCATCTCTGGATCGGTGAAAAAGCGCCGCGTCGGCACGAGTCCTTGCGCGATCTGCGCCAGATCGGGACGCGCCATGATGAGTTGCGCGAGAAAGGAAAAGGCGATGAGCGCAAGCATCGCGACGACGAAAAGCTCGATCTTGCGAAAGCCGGCGCGCTCCAAAGCAAGGACCAGAAAGGTGTCGAGCACCGTGATGAAGATGCCGACCGCAAGCGGCAGGCCGAACAGCAATTGCAGCCCGATGGCGGTGCCGATCACTTCGGCGAGATCCGTGGCGAAAATGCCGATTTCCGCCAAGATCCAGAGCCCGACCGCGGCCGGGAAGGGATAATGCCGCCGGCAGGCCTGCGCCAGATCCAGCTCCGCGCCGACGCCGAGCCGCGCCGCAAGGGACTGCAGGACGATCGCCATTAAGCTCGACAGCACGGCGACGAAAAGCAGCGCCGTGCCGAACTTCGAGCCGCCGGCGAGCGCCGTCGCCCAGTTGCCGGGGTCCATATAGCCGGTGGCGACGAGATAGCCCGGACCCAGAAACACGAAGAGCCGCCGGAGAAATCTGCCGCCTTCGGGCACATGCACGGATCGGCGCATATCGCCGCGCTGCGGAGCGGGCGCGTTGGCGGTCGTCGCTGGCGTCACATTTGTCTCCACGAGGCGCCGGCGGCGCCGGACAGGATCTACTTGGTAAGGGCCGCTTCTTGGCAAGGCCGGGAAGGGCCGCTTCCTGGCAAGAAGTTTTCGCCTTAAGGCTTCCCTTTGTCATCAATGTAAATCGTGACGGGAGAATTTCATCTGCGGGCGAGCGCCGCCGCCGTCGCGCCTTGTCGCGCGCCGTCCGAGCAGGCATGCTCGCAAGCTGAGCCGTCGCGATTCAGAATCAGCGGATGCGCTTGTCATGCGACGCGAGATTGCGACACACAGTCAGAAAAGCGGGGGCTGGTAATGTTCTCATTGACGATCCCGATAAGCTCGGAAGGCGGACACACGAGCTTCCATAATAATGTGCCCGACCCCGTGACCTCGGGCGCCGAGCTGCCGACGTTCAAGTTCGAGCTTGAAAAATCTCAAGGTCGCGTCGACGGCGCCAGCTATGGCAAGGAAGCGACTGTCGCTCAGCTGCCGATCTCCAAGGATATCGCCGGCGTTTCAATGCGCATGGAGCAGGGCGTCATGCGCGAGCTTCACTGGCACGCGACCGCCGCCGAATGGGGCTTCGTCACCGAGGGACGCGTGCGCACCACCGTCATCGATCCGGCGGGCTGCTCGGAGACCAATGACTTCGAGGCGGGCGATCTTTGGTATTTTCCGCGCGGCCATGGCCATGTCATCGAGACGCTGGGAAAAGACCTGTGTCATTTCATCCTCGTCTTCGACAATGGCTATTTCTCCGAATTCGGCACCTTCAGCATCAGCGACTGGCTCGGCCATGCGCCCAAGGATCTGCTCGCCAAGAATTTCGGCGTCCCGGCGTCGACCTTCGACAGTTTCCCCAAGCAGGAAGTCTATTTCGCACGGGGCAATAATCCGCCGGAGATCCCCTCGCGACCGTTGCAGGGATGGAAGCCGCCGCCGCTGACCCACAAATACAGCCTTCTGTCGCAGAAGCCCTTCGAGACGTTCCCCGGCGGAATCGAGTGGCGCGTCGACGGATCGCAATTCCCGATTTCCACGACGATGACCGGCGTCGTTCTGGAAATGGAGCCCGGCGCGCTTCGCGAACTGCATTGGCACCCCAATGCTTCCGAATGGCAATATGTGCTGAGCGGACAGCTTTGCGTCACGCTGTTTGGGTCAAAGGGGCGCTGGCGCCAGGAGACGTTCTCGAAGGGCGACGTCGGCTATATCCCACAGGGCATGGGTCATTCGCTGGAAAATGTCGGGCCCGATACGGTGCGCGTGCTCATCGTCTTCAACAACGCGCATTATCAGACGATCGACCTCTCGCAATGGATCGCCGGCAATCCGACCGACATTCTCGCGACGAATTTCGGGCAGGACCCCTCGGTCTTCGAGAAATTCCCGCGCAGAGACGTTTTCATGACGAAGTGAGGTAATTACGAAATTCGTTTGAACGGCGCGGATGTCATTCCCGACGCGCGCAACGCGCGCGATCGGGAATCCAGAGCGCCGCCGCGATCCTTGTTGTGACTCTGGATTCCCGGTCAGGCCTTCGGCCTGCCCGGAATGACACTTCCGAGCAAACGGGTGAGCCGGTTTCCTATAAGAGGCGCGTGCGAGCGCGCCTCGACCGCGCCCGTTATGTGCCGACTTTGCGAAGCAGCGCCTCGAGCCCTTCGGGGAAGATCAGATCGTGCGAGACCGCGATCTCGTCCGCGCTCCACCAGCGCCAGCCAAGCACATGGATCTTTTCCTCCTGCGTCAGGTGGCGCGGCTCGATCGCGAAGCGTTCGGTGCGGATGAGATAATAGCGCTCCACCGCCTGATGCCAGTCGTCGCCGATCTCCATCGGAAATTCGCGCGTCGCGACGACCGGACCGGGATCGACAAGGGTGAGGCCCGTCTCTTCATAGACCTCCCGGCGCAGCGCCGACTCGAAGTCCTCGCCTTCCATGACCGCGCCGCCTGGCGTCGCCCAGAAGTGATGATGTCCGAGCGCCAGAAAATGCGGCGTGAGCCCGCCGGCGTAGCGCATCAGCAGGACGTCGTTATCCTGATCGACGATCAAGGCGCGCGCGGCTTCGCGACGAGGCAGTTCACGGCCGTCCCATGGCGCGGCGATTTCGGCGCGTCCCTCCGGCGTCGCCCAGTCGACGAGCGACCATTTCCCGTCCTCATAGGCGATCCAATTCGGCGTGGCGTTGAGCACTGGATGCTCGCGCTTTTCATCGAGCCTCTTGCCGGCGGCGAGCCGCCAGGCGATGTCGAGCACGCCGGCATGGGCGACGACGAGCACGGTCTCGCCGGCGCTCTCCTTGGCGATCTGGGTCAAGGCCTTGCGCACCCGCGCGGCGAAATGTTCCAGGCTTTCGCCTTGCGGCGCGGCGAAATCGGGCCGGCGGGTCAGATAGTTCGGATAGATGTCGGCGTGCGTCGCCTGCACTTCCGCATGCGTGTGGCCCTGCCAAACGCCGTCGTCCTTCTCGCGCAGCGCCGGGGTCTTGGCGACGTCGAGGCCGCGCGCGCCGGCGATCGGCGTCGCTGTCGCGAGGGCGCGGCGCAGGTCGCTCGAATAGACTCTGTCGAAATGCGCGCCGGCGAGCTCCTTCGCCAGGGCGGCCGCCTGCGCGCGTCCGCGGGCGTTCAGCGCAATGTCGAACTGGCCCTGAAAGCGCCTTTCGATATTCCAGTTGGTCTCGCCGTGCCGTGCGAGACACAGAAGCGTGCGGGGCATGTCGTTTCGGATTTAAGGCGCAGGAGTCGCCGTGCAAAGCCGCCGGGCGTCGACGCCCGCGGCGTCCGGCGTTCTAGGGCCTTGCAGTGCAAAAGTCAGTCCGCATTCGCGGGGTCGCGGCGAATAACCGCAAGCGACTTGGCGCGCGCTGCGCAAAAGTGGCGGCGTTATGGGCGGAGAGCGCGCCATAAACTTTTGAGATTGATCCGTATTCGAGCGATTTTGCCCGAATGCGGTGCGATCTAATGTCTCAGGCCGGTGGTGAATTCGCCCGCCCGCAGCCTCGCAGGCAGCGTTTCGGCGAAGACCGCGACCGATTCCTCGCCATAGGTCGCCACCAGTTCGCGCAACGCCGCGCAGAGGGCGGCATGCGCGAAGGAATCGCTTTCGATCCCCGCGAGAATCGCCTCGGCGAAGGCCTCGGTGACATAGGCAAGGGCCGCTCGGTGCTGGTCCCCGCCCAAGTCGTAGAGCGAGGCGACGTTCAATTCGTTCATGACGCCACTGTAGAGAAGCCGCCCGCGCCGCGCGAGGCGACGCTCGCCGGAAGGTTAATTTCGCGAGTCCGCTTAAGGGTTTCCGTAGCGATAGGTGATGTCGCGGGTCAGCCGCGAGGCCTCCGCCAGATAGCGGGAGATCACCGTCTTGGCGTTGGGCGTGCAGGCGCGATAGGTCAGCTCATAGCCGCGAAATCCGTGGTTGAAGGACGCCATGAGCCTCTGGCGGCGCGCGCCGCTGGGGGCGTCGGCGTCGAGCAGCGCCGACATCTTCCCCCGCCATTCCTCGCCGTCCCCGGACCCGCAGAGGTCGCGCAGGAAGGCCAGCGCGCCGAGGACTTCCGAGAGCCGCGTGATCTGGGGATCGTAGGGCGGCGGCGGCCCCTCCGGCCCGCTCGGCGCCGCCGGCGTTCCGGTCGCCGCTGGCGCGCCCGGAGCTTGTTGATTTTGACCCTTGGTTTGGGTCTGCGCGGCGCCATCCCGCTTGCGCGGCGGCGGACGCTCGGACCGTCGCGGCGCGCTCGGCGCGCGCCTTGCGCGGCGTGGGCCGTCGTAGCCGCCGAAGAGGAAATCGAACGGGTCCTGCGCGGCGGCGTCGGCAGAAAAAAGCGCCGCGGCCGTCGCCACAACGAGCGCCGCCGTCGCGCGCTTTGCTTGGGCCATCATGGGTAGAGCCGCTCCTTTTGCCAATCTAGACCCGGCTCGGCCCGGAAAAAGCGGACGCGGTCGTGGAGCCGGAACGGCCGATCGGACCAGAATTCCATCGCGACCGGCGCAATTCGAAAGCCGCGCCAATAAGGCGGGCGGGGAATGCCGCCCACCGCATATTTGGCGGCGAAGACGGCGACGGACTTTTCGAGCGCGAACCGGCTTTCCAGCGGACGCGACTGTTGGCTCGCCCACGCGCCGATGCGGGAATCGCGCGGCCGGCTGGCGAAATATTCGTCCGCCTCGGCGTCGCTGACGCGACTGACGGGTCCGCGTAGCCGCACCTGCCGGCGAAGCGATTTCCAGTGAAAGAGCCCCGCCGCCTGCATATTCGACTCGAGTTGGCGCCCCTTGGCGCTCTCGGCGTTGGTGTAGAATACGAAGCCCTCTGGCGTCCATTCCTTCAGGAGCACCATGCGCGCGTCGGGCAGGCCCTGAGCGTCGGCCGTCGCCAAGACCATCGCCTCGGGGTCGTTCAGCTCCTTGAGTTGAGCCTCCTGGAACCATTGACCAAACAATGCGAAAGGTTCGGCGGCCTCGACAAAGTCACCCGACGTTAACGCGTTCAAGCGAGAATCCTTTCTCAAGCCGAGTCAAAGATCGGCGCTTCAAAGGTGGCGCTTTGCAGTTCCAGTGCGTCAGACATACCGCCGCTTGCGTCATTGCTCAAATGTCGCGCGGCGCAAAGCTCATTGCCCTGACGGCGACGGCCGGCGGCCTCGCCGGCTGCTCGATCGCCGTGCCCATGGCCTCGGACCCTTCCGTCATGTGGAATTCGGAACGCGTCGCATCGGACGTCACCAGCGCTATTCCAAAGTCTCCTCCCAAACTGTCCGGCGCGCTCGATTCGGAAGATCAACGCCGGGCGATCGCGGCGCTGAGCACCGCGCTCGATCCGCAAGGAAGCGGGACGAGCGTCAATTGGGACAATCCGCAGAGCGGCGCCAAGGGCTCCTTCACGCCGGTGGGCCAGCCCTATCCGCTGGAAGGCAGAATCTGCCGCGCCTTCCATGGCGACATCGTCGTCAGCGACACTCAGGAAAGCCTTCAGGGCGCGGCCTGTCGCGAAAAAACCGCTGAATGGGCGCTCACCGAGGTGAAGCGCTCCAAGAAAGGATGACATGTCGGCGCGCTTCGGCAAATGGCTCATTGTGGCGACAATCGCGGCGATCCTCGCGATTCCGGCGTTCTTTTTCGTCGCGCGCGCCATCACGGCCTGGCGGCAAGGCTACGACTGGGCGGAAATGGATTGGGACGACAAGGGCCATACGTCGATGACGGATTTCCTGCGCGCCGCTGACATCGGCAAGCGGCCGGTCGACGTCAATGGTCAGTCCTGCGTCGAATATTTCATCTACAGGGACGGGATCACAGTGAAGATCGTCTGCCCGCAACGCCGAAGCTAAAGCAACACGCCCGGACTGAGGATGCCGTTGGGGTCGAGCGCCGCCTTGATGGCGCGCATGGCGTCGAGCGCGACCGGGTCTTTCGTTTCGCGCAGGAGATCCCGCTTCAGCCGGCCGATCCCATGTTCGGCGGAAATCGAGCCGCCGAACTCATGCACGACGCCGTGGACGATGGCGTTGACCTCGGCCCAACGCGCAATGAATTCCGCCTTATCGGCGCCGACAGGCTGCGAGACATTATAGTGGATGTTGCCGTCGCCCATGTGGCCGAAGGGCACCGGCCGCGCCAGCGGGAAAGCGCCGCGCAGCCTTTGCCCAGCCTCCTCGATGAAACGCGGAATCGCATTCACCGGAACGGCGATGTCGTGCTTGATCGAGCCGCCTTCGCGCTTCTGGGCTTCCGACATGCTTTCGCGCAGCTTCCAGAGCGCGCGCGCCTGATCCAGCGATTGCGCCAGGGTCGCGTCCTGGGCCAGATCGGCGTCGATGGCGGCGGCGAGAATGTCGGCGGCGGCGCGCTCGGCTTCGCCATCGGCGAAGGCGGCAAGTTCGATCAGCGCATACCATTCGTGCGGCTGCGCCAGAGGATCGCGCGTTCCGGGGATATGGCGCAGGACAAGCTCGAGGCCCTGCCGCGACACGAGCTCGAAGGCGTGGAGCATCGGACCCGCACGGCCTTTGACGAAATTCAGCAGTAAAAGCGCTTGAGCGGGATCGCGAAGCCCGAGAAAGGCGACGGCGTGGGAGCGCGGGGAGGGGAAAAGCTTCAGCGTCGCGGCGGTGATGACGCCGAGCGTGCCTTCCGAACCGACAAATAGGCGCGTCAGATCGTAGCCGGTGTTGTCCTTGCGCAGCGCGCCGAGCGTCGAGAGCAGCCGGCCGTTGGCAAGCGCGACCTCGACGCCCAGCACAAGGTCGCGCATCGAGCCATAGGCGAGGACATGCACGCCGCCGGCGTTGGTCGCGAGATTGCCGCCAATGGTGCAGCTTCCTTCGGACGCAAGCGAAAGCGGGAAATAGCGGTCGGCGGCCTGCGCGGCGTCTTGCGCCTGCGACAGCGTTAAGCCGGCCTCGACCGTCATCGCGTCGGCCGTCGCGTCGACGGCGCGAATCCGATTGAGGCGTTCGAGCGAAAGCACGACGGATGCGCCGCTTCGGTCGGGGGTTTGTCCGCCGACGAGGCCGGTGTTGCCGCCTTGAGGCGTTACGGACGCGCCAGTTTCATTGCACAGCGCAAGGACGCCGGCGACTTCTTGCGGGCTTTTTGGCTTGAGAACGCAGAGCGCGCGGCCATGATAGAGGTCGCGAGGCTCAGCCAGGTAAGGGGACATCGCCGTCGCATCCGTTACGACGGCCGCCTCGCCGACAATGGCCGCGAGACGAGATAGCAAAAGAGGCGCGTCAGACCGAATGGCTGTCACAGGCAGTAAGATGCGCCCTTTTTGTTGCGCTGTCCTCAGCGATAGTGACGGCGGCGATCATCTTTGCGGCGGGCATAGACATAAGCGCGCATGGCGACCGGCGCGCTTGCGAGGACGATACTGCATAATGTCGCGGCGATAAGCGCATTCATCATGACGTTCTCCTTCCAGACCACGGAAATCATTTGAATTTCCGGCTACGCTGGACCACTCGCAAATCCTATGCCTGATTTGCGCGGCGGGCAACTGCTCAGGGCGGAGCCGCTGCGTCGCAGTGTCGCTTCTTGACTGTCCTGTGACATTCTTGGCACGCAAGAGCGGCGCAGGCGCCGACAATTTCATCCAAGCAAACGCCGTTTTGCGGATTTGCGTCCACTCGACTTCTCAAAAACGGCCACGATCTCGACATGCGCCGCATAGCGGAACTGGTCGATGGGCGTGATTTCCCGGATGACGTAGCCGCCTTTGAGCAAAATTGCGGCGTCGCGGGCGAAACTTTGTGCATGGCAGGAGACGGCGACGACGATCTGAGCTTCCGATCGCGCGATTTCAACCGCCTGCGCGGCGGCGCCAGCGCGCGGCGGATCGAACACAACGGCGTCGAACTCATTGAGTTCACTGGCGCTGAGCGGACGCGTGAAGAGATCGCGGGCGACGTCTTCGAGTGTGCGCAGGCCGGACGTCGCATGCGCCGCGGCGCGCATCGCCGCGAGTGCGCCGGCGTCCATATCATAGGCTTTCACTTGCGCGCGCCGCGCCAGCCGAAGCGCGAAGGCGCCGAGGCCGCAGAACAGGTCGGCGACGTTTTGCGCTTTCGCCGTCGCGCTTAAAACGCGGGCCGCGAGCGCTTCTTCGCCGGCTTGGGTGGCCTGCAGGAAGGCGCCCGGCGGAAGCGTGAGCGTCGCTTCGCCGATGTTGATCTGCGGCGCGCGGCGGAGCGCGACTAGCTTGCCGTGATTCGTCAGCCGCGCGAGATCAAGCGCCTCAGCCGCGGCGAGCAGCGCGCGGGTTTCGGCCTCGTCGAGCGGTCCGGCGCCGCGCAACTCGACGTCCAAACCGCCGAGGGTCGCCGTGGCGGCGATGTCGAGCGGCTTGCCGCGCGGCGCGAGAATCGCCGCGATCGCGCGGGAGGCGGGCAGCGCTCCGGCAAGTTCGGGCGCGAGCACTGGACAGGTCTCGATCTCGACGATTCGATGCGAGCGCGCCGCCATATAGCCGACGCGCGCCTTTCCAGAGTCAAATCGCGCGTGAAAGGTCACACGCCGCCGGCCGGCGCCATGCGCGTCGACGGTCGGCGCGACGTCGAGCGTCAGCCCCGCATTTGCGAGCGCCGTCTCGACGAGACTGCGCTTCCACGCCGCATAGGCGTCGGCGCGCAGCGTTTGAACGGCGCAGCCGCCACAATCCTCAAAGTGCGGACAGATCGGCGCGATGCGCTGCGGCGACGCTTCGACGATGTCGACGAGGCGCGCGTGCTCGCCGTCGACCTCCGCCGTCACGGTCTCGCCGGCAAGCGCATAGGGAATGAAGACGCGCCGCCCGCCAAACAGCGCCACGCCCTCGCCGCGATTGCCGAGCCGTTCGATGACGAGACGCTCAACGCTCATGATCGCGCCGCGTGAACCAGAAATTCGCGGTTGCCGTCGCCGCCCTCGATCGGAGAAGGAATGACGCCACTTACACGCCAGCCGAGCGCTTCGATTTCGCCTTCGATGCGCGCGCAAACTTGTGCGTGAATCTTCTCGTCGCGCACCACGCCCTTCTTCACCGCGGCGCGGCCGGCTTCGAATTGCGGCTTGATCAGCGCGATGAGGTCGGCGCCCGGCGCGGCGAGCGAAAGAACCTGCGGCAGCAGGACGCTAAGCGAAATGAAGCTCGCGTCGATCACGACCAGGCTCGGCGGCTCAGTAAGATGCGCCGCCGTCAGCGCCCGCGCGTCCTGCCCTTCAAACGACGTGACACGCGGATCTCCACGCAGCCTTTCGTGCAATTGCCCGTGACCGACGTCGGCCGCGACGACATGGCGCGCGCCCCGGGTCAGCAGAACGTCGGTGAAGCCTCCCGTCGAGGCGCCGACGTCGAGACAGAAGCGCCCGTGCGGATCGACGCCGAACTGGTCGAGCGCATGCGCCAGCTTCACGCCGCCGCGCGACACCCAGGGGTAAGCCGCTTGCGCGACAATATGGGCGTCGGCGGCGATCGGCTCGGAGGGTTTTTTGACGATGCGTCCGTTGACGGTGACAAGCCCGGCTTCGATCGCCTCGCGCGCCTTGGCGCGACTCTCGAAAAGCCCTCGCGCGTGGAGAGCTGTGTCGGCGCGGCTCGCGGCCATCGTCACTCTCCCGTCTGCAGCAGCGTGCCGGCGCGGCGCGCGCTTTTCAGCAGCAGGCCGAACGCTGCCGATGCGGCCGCGAAGAGAAAAACGTCGATCGCGAAGCCCTGCGCCAGCAGATCCCAGCGGACGACGTGATCGATCAACACGGCGCGCAGACCTTCGAACACATAGGTCGGCGGCAGCATCCAGGAGATCGGCTGCAGCCAGTTGGGCAGCGTGGTCACAGGATAATAGACGGCGCCGAGCGGCTGCACGAAGAACATCAGCGACCAAACGAGGTTTTCCGCGCCAAGTCCATAACGTAGCAGAATGCCGGAGACGAAGAGGCCGATGCTCCACGCGAACAGCATCAGCACCACAAAGAAGGCGGCGAAGGCGATCCCCAGCGCCCAGAGATTGAAACCGAAGAACAGGATCGCAAAAATCGTGACGGGAAGCACGCCGACGGCGAGCCTAATGAGGCTCATGGCGACAAGCGCGCCGACGAACTCCGCCGGCCGCAGCGGACTCATCAGAATGTTCGGGAGATTGCGCGACCACAATTCCTCGATGAAGGAGAAGCAGAAGCCCTGTTGTCCGCGCAGCAGAATGTCCCACAGAAGAATCGCGCCAATCAGCGTGCCGGCGGCCTGCGCCGCGCCGCCCGGCGCCGCGAGCGCGCCGGCGCGCACGAGATAGGTCTGCAGAAATCCCCAGGTGAGGAGCTGGACGGTCGGCCAATAGATGATGTCGAGCACGCGCGTGTAAGACGCGCGTAAGAGATAGGCGTAGCGCAGCACCATCGCGCCAATACGCTTGAAGGAAACAATCATGCCGGGGCTCCGTCGACGCGGCCGCGGGCGACGTCGAGAAACACTTCTTCGAGCGTGTCGCGGCCATAGCGCGCCAGGAGGTTCGCGGGCGAATCATCGTCGACGAGCGTCCCGTCCTTCAACATCAGCACCCGGTCGCACAGACGCTCGACCTCGCTCATATTGTGGGACGCGAGAAGGATGGCGCAATTATGCGTGCGTCGATGCGCTTCGAGACGCGCGCGCACCCAGTCCGCCGTGTCCGGGTCGAGCGACGCCGTCGGCTCGTCCAGCAGCAAGAGCTGCGGGTCGTTGATCAGCGATTTGGCGATGGCGACGCGCGTTTTCTGGCCTGCGGAAAGCCGTCCGGTCTGGCGGTCGAGAAAATCGCCAAGCGCCAGATCCTTCGCGAGCTGTTCGATCTTCGCGTCGAGATCCTCGACGTCGTAGAGCATGCCGAAGACGCGCAAATTCTGCCGCACGGTGAGGCGATGCGGCATGTCGACATAGGGACTTTCGAAATTCATCCGGCCGAGCGCGCCGTAGCGCTCGCGCGACATGTCGCAGCCGAAGGCGTGGACCGAACCTTGCGTCGGTTCGATCAGCCCCATCACCATGCCGATCGTCGTGGTCTTGCCGGCGCCATTGCCGCCGAGCAGCCCGGTGACGGAGCCGGCCTCAAGCGAGAAATCGAGCGGGCCGACGACTCTGCGCTTGTCGTAACTCTTCGAAAGGCCGGCGACGGCGAGCGTCGGCTTTGGCGCGACTGCATTTTGGGACATGGGGGTTATTAAGCTCGCCGCGCGTCGCCTCGCAAGGGCGTCACGTCTGGCACACAGGACAATAAAACGTCGAGCGGCCGGATTGAACGACGCGCGTGATCGTTCCCTTGCAGCCCGGGGTTGGGCAGGCGGCGCCTTCGCGGTCGTAGACGCGGAAACTGTGCTGGAAATAGCCCAGCGAGCCATCGATCTGGCGATGATCGCGCAGCGACGATCCGCCGGCCTTCAGCGCATCGGTCAAGACATCCTTGATCGCCTCCGGCAGCCGCGCCAGCGCCGCCGTCGGCCGGCTGCTGCCAGTGACAAGCGAGCCCGCCGCCCGCAGCGGCGATATATGCGCGCGATGCAGGGCCTCGCAGACATAGATATTGCCGAGGCCGGCGATCAGGCGCTGGTCGAGCAGCAGCGCCTTCGCCGGCGCCGCGCGTCCCCGAAAGGCGCGGGCAAGGAGCGCCGCGTCAAGCGCGCCATTCAAAGGTTCGACGCCGAGACCGTGAAAGAGCTTGTCTTCATCGATCGCCTGCGTGGCGATGAGCAGCATGTAGCCGAAACGGCGCGGGTCGTTGTAGACGACGCGCCGCCCATGATCGAGATGCAAGACGACGTGGTCATGCGCGGCGTTTTTGTCGCGCTTGTGGTGAAAGGCGCCCGGCGTTTCTTCATCGATGCGAAACGAGCCGCTCATGCCAAGATGCATGATCAGCGAATAGCCGTCGTCGAGATCGGCGAGGAGATATTTCGCGCGACGGCGAAGGTCGAGGACGCGCCTGTCCTGAAGACGCGCGGCGAAGCGTTCGGGGAAAGGAAAGCGCAGATCTGGGCGCCTCAGCTCGACGCGCTCGATCGTCGCGCCGACGAGCGCGGGCGCCAATCCCCGTCGCACGGTTTCGACTTCGGGCAGCTCTGGCATGAAGTGGGTTGATCCCGTCAAAGCGCCGGCGGGCTGGGGCGGCGCGGGCGTAGCCACCGGCTCGGCGACAGGCTATACCGTCCCCTTCCTTCCTCGTCACCCGAGCGCCTGATGATTGATCGAACTTCCGAGCGAGAGGGCTCGACCCATTTCGGCTATTCCGAAGTCCCCTTGAACGAGAAACAGGGCCTCGTCGACGACGTCTTCCATAAGGTTGCGCGGCGCTACGATATCATGAACGACCTCATGTCGGGCGGCATGCACCGGCTGTGGAAGGACACGCTCGTCGCCAAGGTCAATGCGCGGGGGCGCAAGGACTTTCGCCATCTCGACGTCGCGGGCGGCACGGGCGACGTCGCTTTTCGCATCTCCGCGAGCGCGGCGCATGACGCCGAAATCGTCGTGCTCGACATCAATGGCGACATGCTCGAAGTGGGCCGCGATCGTGCGCGCGAGCGCAGCGTTTCCGGCGTCGAGTTCGTGCAGGCCAACGCCGAATCGCTGCCTTTTCCCGACGCGCATTTCGACAGCTACACGGTCGCTTTCGGCATTCGCAACGTGCCGCGCATCGACGTCGCCCTCGCCGAAGCCTATCGCGTGCTGAAGCCCGGCGGCCGCTTCCTGTGCCTTGAGTTTTCGCAGGTCGCCGTTCCTGGCCTCGACAAGCTCTACGAAGCCTATTCGTTCAACGTCATTCCGGCGATCGGCAAGCTTGTCGCGGGAGATTCCGAGCCCTACCGCTATCTCGTCGAATCGATCCGCAAATTCCCAAGCGCTGAAGAATTCGAACGGATGATCCGCAAGGCGGGCTTTCGGCGCACGGGTTTCGAGCGGTTGACGGGCGGCGTGGTGGCGATCCATTCCGGCTGGAAGAGCTGATCTCTAACGAGCGCGCTGCGAAAAATCGGGACCCGGTGACGCCGCGCTCTAATCTTTTGCATTCGATCACTCTAATTTGGGCGATTCCGCCCAGGTTCAGCGTGACCTAAAGAGCGGCGGCGTTCGTGATCCTTGGCGTCGGTCATTTTTATCGTCTGGCGCGCGCCGGCTACATCATGGCGCGCGAAGGCGTCTTTGCGCTCCTCGATCCGGCGCTTTTGCCGCCGGCGGCGGCGCCGCTCGTGCGCTTCGCCAATCTCTTCGCGGGCGGCAAGCGCGACGGCGCCGGGCGGGCGCTGGTGCGCGCGCTGGCGCAGATCGGCCCCTCCTATGTGAAGCTCGGGCAGTTTCTGGCGACGCGCCCCGACATCGTCGGGGGCGAGATCGCCGATGCGCTGACCGCGCTGCAGGACCGGATGGAGCCGTTCGGCCGCGACAAAGCCGTCGCGATCGTCGAAAAGGCGCTCGGCCGAAGCATCGACGAGCTGTTTGTGTCTTTTGGCGAGCCTGTCGCCGCCGCCTCCGTCGCGCAGGTGCATGTCGCCCAGGCGCAATACAAGGAGGGCGTGCGCAAGGTTGCGGTGAAAGTGCTGCGGCCGGGCATCGAAGGCCGATTCGCGCTGGATCTGCGCGACATGTATCGCGTGGCGCGACTGGCTGAGCGCTATTCCTCGGAAGCGCGCCGGCTGCGCATGATCGAGGTCGTCGATACGCTCGCGCGCACGGTAAGGCTTGAAACGGACTTTCGTCTCGAGGCGGCGGCCGCGTCCGAATTCGCCGACAATGTCGCCGGCGATCCGGAGATACACGTGCCCAGCGTCGACTGGAGCCGCACCGATCGCGAAGTGCTGACGCTCGAATGGGTCGACGGCGTTCCCCTCTCGGACATCGAGCGGGTCGCCGCCGAGGGCTACGACCTCAAGGCGATCGGCCGCAACGTGCTGCAGTCGTTCTTGCGCCATGCGATGCGCGACGGCTTTTTTCACGCCGACATGCATCAGGGCAATCTCTTCGTCGACAAGCGGGGCCGGCTCGTCGCCATCGACTTTGGCATCATGGGCCGGCTGGGCCTGAAGGAGCGTCGGTTCCTCGCCGAAATCCTCTACGGCTTCATCATCCGCGATTATAAACGCGTCGCCGAGGTTCATTTCGAGGCGGGCTATGTTCCCGCCAGCCATTCCATCGAAGAATTTTCGCAGGCGCTGCGCGCGATCGGCGAGCCGATGCATACGATCAACGCCGCCGATATTTCGATGGCGCGGCTGCTGACGCTGCTCTTTGAAGTAACGGCGCTGTTTGACATGCGCACGCGCACCGAGCTGGTGCTGCTGCAAAAAACCATGGTCGTCGCCGAAGGCGTCGCCCGCGCCTATGATCCCAAGCTCGACATCTGGAAGACCTGCGACCCCGTGGTGCGCTCCTGGATCGAGGAGAATCTTGGCGTCAAGGCGAAGATCGAGGATGCGAGCAGAAGTCTCACGGAGCTGGCGAAGCTCGCGACGCGTCTGCCGCAGACATTGCAGGACGCCGAAACGGCGATTCAGCGGGTGAGCGAAATGTCCGAGCGCGGCGTCGATCTTTCGCCGCGTTCGATCGAGGCGCTGGGTGAGACGCGCCGGCGCTCCGACAGAACGATGCTGATCGGACTCGCCTTGGTGCTCTTTGCCGCTATGTGGATTTTCGGGCGCTAAGCGGGCGTCGATCACGGACGTCGCATTTTGCGAATCGACCTCTCCGGCAAAACCGCCGTCGTCACAGGCTCGACCGAAGGCATTGGCTTCGCCATCGCCAAGGGGCTGGCTGAGGCTGGCGCGGCGGTCATCGTCAATGGGCGCAAAAGTGCGACGGTCGAGGCTGCGGTCGAGCGCCTGCTCCAAGTTGCGCCCGCGCAAAAACATCGCGGCGTTGCTTCTGACCTCGGCGCCGCGTCGGGCTGCGAGGCGCTTGTCGCCGCCGCGCCCACCGCGGACATTCTCGTCAACAATCTGGGCATGTATGGACCAAAGGATTTTTTCGATACGAGCGATGAGGATTGGGAGCGCTATTTCGCCGTCAATGTGATGTCCGGCGTGCGCCTTTCGCGTTCCTATCTGCCGCAGATGCGCAAGAAAGGCTGGGGCCGGGTGCTATTCGTCTCGTCCGAGTCGGGGCTGAACATTCCTGTCGAAATGATCCATTACGGCGTGATGAAAACCGCGCAGCTTAGCCTTTCGCGCGGGCTTGCGAAGCGCATGGCGGGATCGGGCGTGACGGTGAACGCCATATTGCCGGGACCGACGCTTTCCGAAGGGGTTGCGGAGATGCTCGAGGCCGAACGGCGAAAATCCGGCAAGCCGATTGAAATCGTCGCGACGGAATTCGTGACGTCGCAAAGGCCGACATCGATCATTCAGCGCGTGGCGAGCGTCGAGGAAGTCGCCAATCTTGCCGTTTATCTCGCCTCGCCCCTGTCGTCGGCGACGACCGGGGCGGGACTGCGTGTTGACGGCGGCGTCGCCGAGTCGCTGATCTGAGCGCTACTTCACCCCGACCAGCTCGACATCGAAGATCAGCCAGGCGTTCGGCGGAATGACGCCGCCGGCGCCCCGCGCGCCGTAGCCGAGTTCCGGCGGAATGACCAACGTGCGCTTGCCGCCGACCTTCATGCCTTCAACGCCTTCGTCCCAGCCCTTGATCACCTGACCCTGGCCCAGCCGGAATTCGAACGGTTGGCCGCGATCATGAGACGAGTCGAACTTCTTGCCCTTCTCGCCATTGTTGTAAAGCCAGCCGGTGTAATGCATGACCGCCGTCTGACCGATCTTGGGGGTCGCGCCGGTCCCGACCTTCGTGTCCTTGTGCTGAAGGCCTGTGAGGCTTTTCGTCATCTGCTCCTCCGTGCGCGCTTCAACGGTGAGCGCGAGACTCGCGACTGCGGCAAATGCGGCCAGAACCGCTTTGGAGACAAGGCGCATCTTTCGTTCCTCCAGCTTATTTGAATCGCCGATCGAGCGCCTCAGGTCGAGGAAACCCGAATTTATTCCAGCACGCCAGTGTCACGGGCGAGTTGCAGCAAATCCTTCTGCGGCCGCGCGCCGACGTGAGAGATGATCTCCGCCGCGGCGAGCGCGCCGAGCATGGCGCTGCGTTCATGCGGCAGGTCCTGCGTGTAGCCGGCGAGAAAACCGGCGGCGAAGAGGTCGCCCGCGCCGGTCGTGTCGACGACCGCATCGACAGAACAGGCCGGCGCGGCGAGGGCGCTCGCGCCATTCGCCACGACGCAGCCCTTTTCCGACCGCGTGACGACGCCAAGAAGCCCGTCTTCGGCGCGCAGCGCCGCGAGGGCCGTCTCGAAATCGCCGGTTTGATAGAGCGCGTGCAATTCGCTTTCATTGGCGAAAACGATGTCGACCACCCGATCGCGGATGAGAGAGAGAAATTCGCCGCGATAGCGATCGACGCAGAAACTGTCGGAAAGGGTGATCGCCACCTTGCGTCCGTTGGCGCGCGAGATCTTCGCCGCCTTCAGGAAGGCCTCCTTGGCGCCGGGCGGGTCCCAGAGATAGCCCTCCATGTAGAGGACCTTCGCGCGCGCGACCGTCTCCTCGTCGATGTCCGTTGGGGCGAGCGCCTGACAGGCGCCGAGGAACGTGTTCATCGTGCGCTGGCCGTCCGGCGTCACGAAAATCAAGCAGCGCGCGGTCGCGGCGCCGTCGGCGGCCGCCGGCGTGTCGAAGGCGACTCCGGCCTTGCGGATGTCGTGCGCGAATTCGCGCCCCGCGTCGTCTTCCTTGACCTTGCCGACGAATCCCGCGGCGCGCCCCAGGCTCGCAAGGCCCGCCATGGTGTTGGCGGCCGAGCCGCCGGAAATAACCGTCGTCGGGCCCATCGCTGTATAAAGTTCAGCGGCGCGCGCTTCGTCGACGAGCGTCATCGAGCCTTTGCGCAGTCCGGCCTGCAGCAAATCGTCGTCCTCGGCGCGCGCGATCGTGTCGACGATGGCGTTGCCAATGCCCAGAACATCAAATGATAAGGTCATAAGCGTCGTTAATCCGTTTAGCGTAGGCAATCGGGCGTCTGCGCGCCGCTGGCGCGTTGTTTAGCATTGCGCCGCGGTTCCGTCGATCACATGCGAGGCATTCGCGAAATTCGCGAAACGACGCGGCCGGGCGCCGCGCCGACCGAGTTGGGATTTGCTGCTATCGGCTGATCGGCGACAGGATCACCTCGATGACGATGACGAACAGCGCCGCCGCGAAGAAGGCCGGCGCCGGGCGCAGCGACACGTGCCGGAACACGAAGGCGTACATGAACACCATCCAGATCAGAATCGGAAAGAGCAGAAAGCGCAGCAGCTTTTCGGTCGGCAAGGGCGGCGGCAGGGCGATGCCGAAGAGGAGGTGCAGGATCGTATAGACGAGCGCCGCAAGCCCGCTCATGATGGCGAGCGCCGTGGCGGTGCGCTGAAACTTTGCGTCCTCTTTCAGAACGCGCAGCAGGCCGTACGTTCCGCCGTAGAGAAGGACCACACTCAGCACGCCGTAGATCAGGCTCCCGAGCAGCGAGTGGTTGAACGACTGCGCGATCGCCTGCAGCACGCCATAGGCGCCCAAAGCGCCCCACATCAATTCGCGCGAATCCGGCAGCGAGAGCTGCGACGCTTCGAGATTGATCATCTTGAGCACGGTCTGCGGCGTCTGCTGATTGAGAAGCGGAATATTGATCGGCATGGAGAGCGTTTCCGTTTTTGGCGTGGAGAAGGCGAAAGCCCTACCCGCATTGGAAGCGAAAAGCCGCGTGGCCCAGCGCGCCGCAAGAGCGCTGGCCGGGCCGCACGGCCAATTGGCGCCTCTCTAACACGCTTTGAGGGAGCGCGGAAATCCGGCGTTCTCATGGTGCAACGCAAACCAGCAGGCTACGGCAGGCGCCGGCTCCAGTCCTCGCGCGCGACCACCTCGACGATGCGCCGCGCGGCGTCGCGCCAGGCGTCGCGCAAGACCTGGTCCTGGTCGGCGAAACGGCGGCCGTCGAGAAAGTCGGCGATCGTCTCCGCCAGCGCTTTGGCGTTATTGACCTGAAAATAGAGCGCGCCGGCCCGTCCGACCTCGCGAAAGACCGGGATGTCGCTGCAGATGACCGGGCGGCCGCGGCGCGCCGCCTCGACGATCGGCAGGCCGAACCCTTCGGCATAGGAGGGGAAGATCAGCGCCGCCGCATGGTCGTAGAGAAACGAAAGCTCGTCGTCGTCCGCATCGTCGAACCAGAACAGCCGACGGCCGAATTCTTGATGTCCGAGAATTTCGCTTGCCACCGCTTCTTCGAACCAGCCGCGCCGGCCGACGAAAACGATCCGGACATCGCGGCCGCTCGCCCAGAGGTCTTCACAGGCGCGAAGGGCGACGCGCTGACCCTTGCGCGGTTCGATCGTGCCGACGGCGAGAAAGACCGGCGCATCGCCGGTGACCGCCGCTTTGATTTTATCGCGCGGCGCGGCGTCGGCGCGCAGCGCCAGATCGGAGCCGCAATGAAACCAGCCGATCTTGAGACCGGGACGATGCGGTAGCTCTTGCGCGGCGACATAGTCGGCGAGTTCGTCGGCGACGGTTCGCGAAATCGCCAGGAAACTGTCGCTCTCGAGGAGGGCCTTGCGCAGCCAGGCGCGATAGCGCGGCACCGTCACTTCGTGGCAGGCGTGCGGATAAAGCTCCGGAATGAGATCGAAGATGCAGGTGACGACCTCGCCGCCCGCGTCCCGAATCTTCGCAAAAACCGGCGCGAGTTCGTCGAAGGCGTTCCAGCTGTCAGAAAGCATCAGAAAGCGGTCGCCTCCGGCGATCGCGATCTCGGAGTCGGGCGCGGCTTCGCCGCCAACAAGTTCGGCGATGAAGCCATTGGCGGTCAGCAGCCGGCCGCCCTCGCAGCGAACCGCCACCGCCGGCATATCGAAGCTTTCGCCGCTATAGAGGCCGCGCGTCACTTCCTTGACGACGCGCTGAATGCCGGTGCCGGCGTCGCGCTTGATCGTTCCCGTCACATCGACCAGCAGCCTTCGCGCCGGCAGCGGCGCGCCGCGAGCGGCCGGCGCGACTTCACCGGACGCCGACGGCGTCGGCGCGTCGGGCGGCGGCGGGCGAAAACGCGCGACGACAGCGCTGGCGGCGTCGGCGAGAAACGCTTCGACCGGCCGAAGAAAGCGATAGATGTGGCCGGAGACCGAATAGATCAGCCGATAGCGCTCGTGAGTCAGATGCAGGAGTTCGGCGCGCAGATAATCGAGCTGAAATTCGAGCAGGCGGATGCGTTCGCGGTCCTGCTCGGGCTCTCGGTTTTGCCGCTCGCTCATGACCGCTTGCTCATGACGGCGCCGTTGTGGCCTGCGCTTGGGCGGCGCGGGCGTCGTCGAGGAGCGCCTGCAGCATGTCGTCGATGTCGTGGCGGGGGCGCCAGCCGGTCGCTTCGGTCAGTCTCGTCGCGTCGCAGGCGACGCTGGCGATGTCGCTTTCAGGGCGCAGCAGCGCCGGATCGACCTCGATTTCGAATTGCGCCCTCGCCTGTCCGCGCAGCCGCTCTAGCAGCGCCTCCATGCGATGCGCCCTTCCGGACGCGATGTTGAAGATCGAGACGGAAGCGGGCAGATCCCGCGCGCTTGCGATCAGCCGCATATAGGCGTCGATGACGTCGCGCACGTCGAGGAAATCGCGGGCCTTGGAGAGATCGCCGACCCTGAGGCGGGGCTCGGCGCGGCCGGTCTCGATCGCGGCGATCTGCGCGGCGAAGGAGGCGAGCGCGAAGTTGCGATTGCGCTGGCCCGGTCCTGAATGATTGACCGGCCGCGCCACAATGAGCCGCCCCTTGGGAGCCAGGAGATCCGAAAGCGCGCTCTCGGCGGCGACTTTCGAGCGGCTGTAGACGTCCACCGGCCGCAACGGGGCGTCCTCGTTCAAGACCCCGTCGCGAAAACTTGCGCCATAGGCCGCCGCGGTCGAGGCGAAGAGAAACGCCGCGGTTGGGCAGTGCCGGGCGACCGCCGCCCCAAGCGCGAAAGAACCATGAAAATTCACCCGCCAGGTCATTTCGGCGGCGTGCAGCGCCTGCGCGATCGACGACTGACCCGCGAGATGGACGACGAGATCGGGACGCATGCGCGCAATCAGCGAATCGATCGCGGCTTCGTCGACAAGATCGGCGACGGCTGCGGCGAAAGCCTCATGGCCGCCGCGTTCGCCGGGACGCAGCAGCAGCGACCGCGTCGCCTGCGGATAGGCCTCGGCCAGGGCGGCGCAGAGGTGGCCGCCGACAAATCCGGCGCCGCCCGTCACCAAGATGCGCTCGAAGGCGGCCATCGCGGGCGCCCTTTTTCGGGTTAGGCCGACTCGCGCCGCAGCCGCTCGAGATCGGCGTCGACCATCTCGCAAATCATTTCGCGAAGATCGATCTCCGGCTTCCAGCCGAGAACCTGCCGGGCCTTGCTGGAATCGCCAAGCAAAACGTCCACCTCGGCCGGACGGTAGAACGCCGGATCGATGATGACGAATTTCTCCATGTCGAGGCCGGCGTGCTCGAAAGCGATATGGCACATATCGCGCACCGTGGTGGTGACGCCGGTCGCCACGACGTAATCGTCCGGCTTCTCCTGCTGCAGCATCAGCCACATGGCGCGCACGTAATCCTTGGCGTGCCCCCAGTCGCGCTTGGCGTCGATATTGCCGAGCCGCAACTCCGTGGCGAGGCCCAGTTTGATCGCGGCGACGCCGGTCGTGACCTTGCGGGTGACGAATTCGACGCCGCGCAGCGGGCTTTCATGATTGAAGAGAATGCCCGAGGATGCGTGAAGGCCGAAGCTCTCGCGATAGTTCACCGTGATCCAATGGCCGTAGAGCTTCGCCACGGCATAGGGGCTGCGCGGATAGAAGGGCGTCTTCTCGCTTTGCATCGGCTCCTGGATGAGCCCGTACATTTCGGAGGAGGACGCCTGGTAGAAGCGCGCTTTGGGCGCGCCGAGCCGCATCGCCTCAAGCACGTTGGTGACGCCGACGCCGGTGACGTTCGCGGTGAGGATCGGCTGGCGCCAGGAGGACGCGACATAGGATTGCGCCGCCAGATTGTAGATTTCGTCGGGCTGGATGGCCTGAACGGTGCGCAGCAGGCTTGAAAGATCAGCAAGATCGGCGTCGTGCAAATTCAGCTTGCCGCTGATGCCGAGCCAGCGCAAGCGATGGTCCTCGACGCCCCGATGCGACGAGCGCCGCACCACGCCATGCACTTCATAGCCCTTGTCGAGGAGAAACTGGGAGAGATAGGCGCCGTCCTGTCCTGTAACCCCGGTCACCAGCGCGCGCTTGGTCATTAATGGTCCTATTCAAATTGGCCGGCGGCCGTGGCGAAGGCGAAACCCCCGCAGCGGCGCGGCCTCAGGGCGTTCCGCGCCCTGGCGCGGGCGCAAAGGGCGCGCGCGAGGGAATTACAGAATCAGGGGGCGTGAAGCAAGAGCGTGGGCGGGAACACGCCGGACGGCGGCGCGCGCCGCCGTCGGCAGTGTCGAGAATTGGCGTTGGTCCGCTTACGCCGGCTTGTCGGGCGGCGGCAGTTTGCCTTCCGGCGTCGCCTTGTCGATCACTTCCGGCAAATACTGAGCGAGAAGCGCTTTCGCCTTGTCGACGTCGATGCCGGCGCTCTTGGCGATTTCCATCAGCTTATCGGCGTTGACCACCTTGCTGATGTCCATCTCGCTGATCTTTTCATTGGGACCGAGGCCGACCCAGGAGTGGATCTGCTTTCCCATTCCGGAGTTCTCGAAATTCTTGACGACGCCGTCGAGGCCGCCCTGCTTCTCCACGTAATCCTTAATAAGGTTCAGGGCTTCAGCCCCGATCACGCCGCCAGCGATCGCTTTGAGCCAACTCATGAGTATTCTCCCTTTTTAAAAAAGCGCGCGCTCTGCGCCGCGCTAGCTGAGATAAGGCGGGGCATAGGCTTTACAATGGCGGGAGATCGGGGAGGGGATCGGGCAGGCGATCGCCGGCACAGCCTAAGGCCTTCATTCAAATAGGAGATCCTCCTTGCGTTCGCCCCAGCGCCGGATTTCTTCCCAAATGTCAGGGGCGGTTTCGGCGTAGCGGAAAATATCGCGGTCCTGTGGAGCGATGACGCCCTCCTCCACCAGAAAGTCGACGTCAAAGGCGCGTCTCCAATAGCTTTCGCCGACGAGGATGATCGGGATCGGCTTGACCTTGCCGGTCTGCACAAGCGTGAGCGTCTCGAATAATTCGTCGAATGTGCCAAAGCCCCCCGGAAAGGCCACCAGCGCCCGCGCCCGCAGCATGAAATGCATTTTGCGCAGCGCGAAATAGCGGAAGCGCAGGCAAAGCGATGGCGTGACATAGCTGTTGGGCAGCTGCTCGTGCGGGAGGGTGATGTTGAGCCCCACCGTCTCGGCGCCGGCCTCGAAGGCGCCGCGGTTCGCCGCCTCCATAATGCCCGGTCCGCCGCCAGTGACGATCGCGAGGCGCGGCCGGTCTCCGCTCTCGCGGGCGGCGCCGACGAGCGCGCCGAACTCGCGCGCGATCTGATAATAGCGTGAATTTTCGCGGGCGCGTTTCGCCGCCGCGAGCTGTCTGGCGAGAGCCGCGTCATTGGGATGGGCTGTCGCGCGCGCCTGCGATTCGGCGAGGCGGCTTTCCGCTAAAGCGGGTTCGACGATGCGAGTCGAGCCGAAGACGACGACCGTGTCGGTGACGCCATGGCGCCTCAGCAGCAGTTCGGCCTTGAGATATTCGAGCTCCAGTCGGGGACCGCGCGCGTCGGCCGACGTCAGGAAATGAATGTCCTCGTCGGCCTTGCGGTACGACGGACTGGAGAGGATCGCCTGAAGGCGCTTGGCGGCGGCGAGGTCCGGGATATGCGGCGCCGGGAGTGCGGACGGGGCCGGCCCGTCGGGCTCAGGCCGAGAATTTCGCTCTTCATCGCTTGCGCTCAATCATACTCTCCTTTGGCGCCCATTCTCTCCTTGGCGCTTTTCTTTATTTCCGGATACGTCCGGCGTATATGACCCGCCGGACGCCGGACGGCGAAGATTGATCGAGGAGCAGGGCGGGAGCGCATGGCCGGGCATAGTCAATTCAAGAACATCATGCACAAGAAGGGCAAGCAGGACGCGATCCGCTCCAAGCTGTTTTCAAAGCTCGCCCGAGAAATCACCGTCGCCGCCAAGATGGGCATGCCCGACCCGAATATGAACGCGCGGCTGCGCGCCGCCGTTCTCGCCGCTCGGGCGGAGAACATGCCAAAGGACAACATCGAACGCGCGATCAAGAAGGCCTCGGGCGCCGACGCCGAAAATTACGATGAAGTGCGTTACGAGGGCTACGCGCCGGGCGGCGTCGCCGTGATCGTCGAGGCGTTGACCGACAATCGCAACCGCACGGCCGGCGAGGTGCGCTCCTATTTCACCAAGGCCGGCGGCGCGCTCGCCGAGACCGGCGCCGTGTCCTTCATGTTCGACCGCGTCGGGCTCATCGAATTCGATAAGAAGGCGGCGACTGAAGATGCGATGATGGAGGCGGCGATCGACGCCGGCGCCGACGACGTCTCGACGACCGACGAGACGCATGAAGTGATCACGTCCGTCGAATCGCTGCGCGACGTCGCCAAGGCTCTTGAGGAGAAATTCGGCGAGCCGCGCAAGGCGGCGCTCGTCTGGCGCCCGCAGAACACGATCAAGGTCGACGATGATTCAGGCGAGAAGATCCTCAAGCTCGTCGGCTTGCTCGAGGACAATGACGACGTTCAGACCGTCTACGCCAATTTCGAGGTCTCCGACGCGCTGGTCGCCAAGCTCTCGGGATAACCCGGCGACGGGGCGATGACGCCGATCCGCGCCGGGGTGAGAGATGCACAATAAGCGAGGCTATCACCACGGTTCGCTCAAACAGGCGCTGATCGACGCCGCTTTGGACATTCTCGCCGAAGGCGGACCATCGGCGCTGACGCTCACCGAGGCGGCGCGCCGCGCCGGCGTTTCGCCCGCCGCCCCTTACCGTCATTTCAGCGGACGCGACGCGCTGATGAGCGAGCTGGCGCGCCGCGGTTTCGAGACCTTTGGCGCACGAATTGAAACGGCGTGGGACGAAGGCCGGCCTGACGCCAAGAGCGCGATGCGCGCCATGTGCGCCGCCTATCTCAAATTCGCGCGGGACGAACCGGGGCTGTACGCAGCCATGTTCGGGCAGGCGAAGACGCTTGCCGATCCCGGCGCCGGCGGCGCCGCCGACCATGCGCTCGAAATCCTTTGGCGCGCCGTCGTGGCGTGGCTGCAGCAGGCGGGCGCGCCGGCGCAGGGCGCGCGCTACGCGGCGCTGCAAATATGGTCGCTCGCCCATGGCGTCGCGATGCTGACCATCTCGGGCCATTTCGATCCCGTCAAAAGCGCGGATCCGGCGCTGGTGCTCGAGAGCGCCGCGCAAGGGGTCATGGAGAGCGCTGCTGCGCGCGCGAAAGCCGCGCCAGCTTAATCTCTTAATAAAGCGCGACCGGGCGCCAAATTACGCGCGCGCTTTAATCCTTCATTAACGTTAACGCCCTCAAATGACGCAAATCCTAATTGCGTGAGGGCTCCCGTGACGCAAGCGTCATCCCGACACATCCGCTTCAGAGGCAGGTCCTTTCCCGTCCTGACGCTGGAGCCCGAGCAGCCGATCGAAGGCTGGCTCGAACAGCTCGACGCGCTGCTTGAGCAGTCGCCCGCCTTTTTCAGCCGGAAGTCGATCGTCATCGACCTCGCTAAACTGACGATTGAGCGGCCACAACTCACCGAGCTCCTCGAAAATCTCACCCGGCGCGGCATACGCCTCATGGGATTGTCGGGAGTCGACCCGTCATGGGCCAGCGACGATCTGCCGCCGATTCTGGCCGGCGGTCGCGCCACACCGCAACCGCCGCCGGACGTCAGCGCAACGCGCGCCAAAGACGCAAGCCCTGGAACGCTGTCCCCAAGCGAAGAAGCAGCCTTCGAGGATATCGCCAACGCGCTCGGCGCCGGCGGCGCGCACTCCGTCGATCCCAAATCGTCCGAGCCGGCCCCCTCGGCTGCGCCGCTGATCCTGCTGGAGCCGGTGCGCTCCGGGCAGTCGATTTATCACCCGGACGGCGACGTGACGGTCATCGGCTCCGTCGCGTCGGGCGCGGAAATCATGGCGGGCGGCTCCGTGCATATCTACGGAACGCTGCGCGGCCGCGCGATGGCCGGCGCCTATGGCGAAAAACGCGCGCGAATTTTCTGCCGCAAGCTCGAAGCCGAGCTGCTCTCGGTTTGCGGCGTTTATCTCACCGCCGACGAGATCTCGGCGAATGTTCAGAGCCAATCCATCCAGGCCTGGCTCGAAAACGAGACGGTCAAGATCGCGCGGCTCGATTAAGAGAGGACGAACAATGGCCAAGACTTTGGTGGTGACCTCCGGCAAAGGAGGCGTCGGAAAGACAACGTCGACCGCGGCTCTCGGCGCCGCGTTGGCGCAACAGGGTCACAAGGTCGCGGTCGTCGACTTCGACGTCGGCCTGCGCAACCTCGATCTTGTTATGGGCGCCGAGCGGCGCGTCGTCTTTGATCTCATCAACGTCGCCCAGGGCGACGCCAAGCTGCATCAGGCGCTCATCCGCGACAAGCGCTTAAACAATCTCTATCTGCTGCCCGCGTCGCAGACGCGCGACAAGGACGCCTTGACCGAAGAGGGCGTGCAGCGCGTCATCAATGAATTGCGCGAGAAGTTCGACTGGATCGTCTGCGACAGTCCCGCCGGCATCGAACGCGGCGCGACGCTCGCGATGCGCTTCGCAGACGTCGCGGTGGTCGTCGCCAATCCGGAAGTCTCCTCGGTGCGCGATTCCGATCGCATCATCGGATTGCTCGACGCCAAGACCGAACGCGCCGAAAAGGGCGAACGCGTCGAGAAGCATCTGCTGCTGACGCGCTATGACGCGCAGCGCGCCGGCCGCGGCGAGATGCTCAGCGTCGACGACGTGCTCGAAATTCTCTCGATACCGCTGCTTGGGATCGTGCCGGAGAGCGAAGACGTCCTGCGCGCGTCGAACGTCGGCGCGCCCATCATTCTTCACAACGCCATGAGCCCTGCGGCGCGCGCCTATTCGGAAGCGGCGAAGAGGCTTTGCGGCGAAAAACTGCCGGTGAATATTCCCGCGGACAAGCGGGGACTCTTCGTTCGGCTCTTTGGTCGGAGGGCGGCATGAATATTTTCGGATTGTTCGGGCGACGCGGCGCCACCGCGCCGGTTGCGCGCGAGCGCCTGCAGATCCTTCTCGCGCATGAACGCAAATCGGCGCGCGATTCGGGTCTGATCGCCGTGCTGCACAAGGAAGTCCTCATCGCGATCTCCAAGCACATCAACGTCGACCCCGAAAAGGTCATGGTGAAGATGCATCGCAAGGAAGACATGTCGCTGCTCGAAATCGACATTGAAATCGAGCCGGCGGCGACGCTCGAAAACGCCGCGGCCTTCGCGGATGACGCCGTGCTTGAAGAGGATCTCAGCGGCAAGGCGGCCTGATGCGCGCGACGCTAAGCGGTTGACGGCGCCGCGCCAATTTTTTGGCGCGGCGCTTTCCCTTGCGCCAATGTTAATGCATATTACATTGGTGTCGGCCCCGCTTTGCGGCGGGCGGCCGTTGACAAACCGGAGCCCATCATGAGCTGCCATCGTTATTCTCGCATGTCGTCATCCGCAGAGGGCGGCTCGCCCTGGGGGCATCACGGACGAATGTCCTGGAGGCCCTACGAGATCGCGGCGGTGATCCTTGGCTTTTTGATCTTCTGGCCGCTCGGCCTCGGCATATTGGTCTGGAAGCTTTGGCAGCGCAGCCAGGGCTTTGAAGGCGACTTCTTCGCCTTCGCCCAGGAGCAGGGCGCGCGGGTGAAGGACGCCGTGAGCGGCGTCGCTCGAGAGAGTTCGGCTGCCTGGGGCGGTCCCTCCTTCATGCGCTCGACCGGCAATGTCGCCTTTGATGAGTGGCGCGAAGGCGAACTCGCGCGTCTTGAGGAAGAGCGTCGCAAGGTCGCCGAAGCGGAGCGCGACTTCGCCGAACATATCGACCAGCTGCGCCGCGCCCGCGACCGCGAAGAGTTCGAATCCTTTATGCGCGGCCGCAAAGGCGAGGATAGAGGCGCTTAACGCCGGTTAAGGCTGCTCAAGCGCTGACCTGAACATAAGAGGCGCAAATCGGCGATGTCCGATTTGCGCCTTTATTTTTTTGCCGCTTCGCGGGCGAATTTTCTCGGCTCGCACGCCCGTTCTTAACGGGGAATGACCGACCGTTGGCGCGTCAAAAGACCCCCTCTGACGAATCCGGTCTTGCCCTGATAGGAGACGCGGCACCAGCCCCTGCCGAGTCCGCTTCTGCAGCGAAGGACATCGACCTTTTTGCCGCCGGGGATCACCTCGATAACCGAGGAAAACATGCTCGCGCGCCGCTTTAGACTGGCGGCGTCAGTTGTGACGACTGGCGCAACGATGACCTGCGATCCGGACGTCCCGAGCGCAGGCGCGTTCACCCACCCCGTCTTCGAACCGTAGCGGATCTGGCACCAGCTGTGACGCCAGCCCGGGTTGCAGCTCAACACCTGCACATCAGATCCGGCCGGGATCTGGCCGATTCTACGCCACGACGTTCCCGGTCCAGAGCGTAGCGTCGCCGGACTTTGGGCGGTAGCCGCCTGGGCGATGTCCTGGATAAGAAAAACGACGAGGCCGACCGTCGCTGCAGCGAGCATGTTTCGCATGACTAAAATCTCCCAAGTGAACACAATGGACTTCTGGTTTCTCGCGTTGCGCCGACATATCAGGCGAGCGAATGGAGGTTTGCTAATCCGTTTAGAGGGTCTTTCAGCAACGCTCCGAGTCGTTCGTTGTTGGAGAGACAAGACGAAGACAAATCGCAGCGCTTGATCGTTTTTCAGTTGGGATAGACCTAAAGCTTTTCTAGAGGGGCTGCAAAACATTCTGAGATAGGAGCGCGCAACCCCATAGCCGCAGCGTGAGTCTGCAAGCTGAAAGATGGGCCCAAAATGGAACGTGAGCGCCCCACGTCCTGGCGAAAAACAAATTTTTAGTTCCGTCCCCTTTACGCCATCAGTGGGCCATTACGATGACTTCTTGCGGCTTTTCTGTTATAGGCAGCAAATGTCCTTCGTCCCAGACGCTTGGACTGAGCGTCATGCCCGGGCGTTTTCTCAATACTCAGTTACCCTTGTGCCGAGGCGGGTCTTTCGAGCGACCTTCCTTGCCATATACGTCAACAGAAAGATCTTCAGCTTCAATGCGCCAGCCCACTCGTCCGTTCATCACGGCATATAAAGGTCGGTCTCCCAAATCTCGCACTTCGAATCCGTGGAAGATCGACGAGCCTGAAAATGCGAGTGGGAGTCCATCGCTTAATGGCTCCAGCGCTTCGGCCGCCCCTGAGGTCGAACGTGACGCCTCATATTTGGCGGCTCTAAACGCGGCGGACGCGGTTTTCGGCGCCAAAGCGGCTGAACGTCCCCAGATTCTCTCGCCATCGACAGGCCTGCCGGGGCGGGTGCTCCCGAACCTGTTGCAGGACGACGCCATAAACGATCCTCCGGCGCGAGGCGCATCAGTTCGGACGCGTCGTGTGCGTCAGCCGGCCAAAGTTAAAGAGGCTGTTCCTGCGGAACCAAAAAAGGTGAAGCCGCAGACCGCGCCGCAGACAGCAGTGACCCCGATTTTCACGGCGCAGCGCGCAAAAGAACCGGAACCGGAAGTCATTCTCAATACATCGTCGCGGGCGATCAGGACGATTCGAAGGAAATGGGTTTTGAAGACTGAATTGAAAGCCGGCGAGACATGGAAGCGGCGCTTGAGCAGATATGCGCGCTGAACACGCTTCTTTTGCCGCCGCGCTCATGCGCAGCGCATCCCGTGCAGCTTGCGCGGGCGTGTGGATCGCCCGCCACAGTCCACAAATATGTGAGCATTAACCACAATTCTCGACCCTGAATTAACGGCCCGGCGCCCATCCTCGCGGCATGGTCCGCCGCGCCCATCACTCGTTGCTCGTGCCGGCGCTCGTCGCTGCGACGCTTTCCGCTTGCTCGATCGGGCAGAAGCCGCAGCGCCCGGCCTGGCGCACCCAGGCTGAAAACGCCTGTCTCGCAGAAAGGCGCGTCAACCCTTCCGACTACATCGCGCTCGCGCCCGAAGTCGACGGTCCGGGCATTTGCGGCCTGACGAGGCCGTTCAAAGTGACGGCGCTGCAGGGCGGGGCGGTTTCCTTCAACGCGACCGCCACGCTCGACTGCTCGATGGTCGCCGAGCTCGACGCCTGGCTCGCCGACACTGTCCAGCCCGCCGCTCAGGCGCGCTTCGGACAGAAGGTGGTTCAGATCAATTCAATGGGCTCTTACGCCTGCCGCGGCATGAACAATCAGCGAGGCGCGCAGCTTTCTGAACATTCCTTCGGCAATGCGCTGGACATCGGCGGCTTCGTGCTCGCCGACGGCCGCGAGATCACGCTCGTGCGCGACTGGCGCCACGGCGACGACCAGACGCGCGCCTTCCTGATGGACGTGCATCGCGGCTCGTGCGGGCATTTCTCGACGGTGCTGTCGCCGGGCTCCAACGCCTTCCACTACAATCATATTCACGTCGATCTCGCCCTGCACGGCCGCTCGGGGCGCAGCATCTGCAAGCCCGCGCCGCAAGAGACGCTGCCGCCGCCCGACCCGTCGCCGCTGATCGCGCAGGGACGCGCGCCGCCTGCGCCGGATGACGAGACCGACAATGACACGACGGGCAAGCCGCCGCTCGCCGCGTTCGAAGGACCTGGAGTCGGCGCGCGCGACGGGTTCGGCCCCGTCGCCGGACCTGAGGCCTATGCGCCGCCGCCGCTTCCGCCGCGCCGGGACGGCATCGGCCAGCTCATCGAAGATCCGGATCAGACGTCGAGCATCGACCGGCGCCGAAGACTATAGGTCTTCCGTCTTCAGCGCTTGCTCGCGCCCACATTGACGAGCCGCAGAACGAGCCACACCGGCACGACGAAAATGGCGCCGGCGAGCACATAGCTGACAAGCTCCCGCACCGCGCCGAATCCCAGCTGATAGATGCGGTCGAAGAAGGCCTGCATGCCGCGAAAAATGTCGATCGGCCGCAGTTCGAGCCACATCAGCAGGGCGCCGACGACGAGTGAAATGACGAACAACCGCGCGAGAGTGTTGAGCGGCGAGCCGCCGAGGAAATTTTCAAGCGTATTGTTCGACGCCATCTGGTTGTTTTCCTGTGAAATTTTGTCGGAACTCGGCAGGAGCAGCACGTCGTGTGCGGTCTCTGCCCGCTCAGGCCGGGGCGGCTTGTCGAGATGCGGCCAATTGGCGAAGGGTCCCTGATCAGCCACCGGGGCGCTCCCGCGGACACGTCGTCGCTTTGGTCCTCACAGAGCGCCTCCAGGCGAGGTCTCTTCGCGGAACAGGCGCATTATGCGGCGCAGAAAGCGCTCGGTAAAGGAGAGCGCGCGCTCGAATTCCTCTTCGCTCGGCGCCATGTTCGGCCTGGCCGCCGGGGGGACGGGCGCAGCCTCGGCGCGCGCTTTGAGCGCGGCGTTCTCCTTTTGCAGACGCTCGATCTCCGCCTCAAACGCGGCGCGCTCCTCGGCGCCCAGCCGACACGCCGTGACGCCGTCCTTGACCGAACAATAGGACAGGGCGCCGGTCTCCTTGTTCAGCCGGACATAGCCGCCCTCGGCAGGGGTGAGCGTGAAGCGTTCGCCGTCCGGCGCGATGATTGGCGGCGGCGTTTCGGCGGCCGCCGGCGCTCCGAAGGACGCGGCAAGGACAATCGCGAGGAAGAGATGCTTTGCTTTGCCCATGGTCGCCGCTCTTAAGGGGAAGCTTGCTCGCACATGGGCGTTTGTCGTTCGCGCGTCAATGGCGGGCGCGCGCATCGGCCGCGCTTGAATGGCTCGGCCGGCTCGGCCATATAGCTGGAGCCGGAGCGCTTCACGGGCTCTGGCCGAAGAGGCGCCAACAGGGCTTCAACGACATGTCGCGTCCGCCGCTCAATTCGCCGTTCCTGCTCGGCTTCGATGAGATCGAAAGGGCGCTCGACCGGGTCGCCCGCACCGCCTCCGACGGCTACCCGCCCTATAATATCGAGCGCATTCCGCGCGTCGAGAGCGCGCCCGAGCGGCTTCGGATCACACTGGCCGTCGCGGGCTTCACCCGCGAACAGCTCGACGTCTCGCTCGAAGAGAATCAGCTTGTCATCCGCGGGCGGCAAACCGAGGATCGAGAGCGGCATTACCTGCATCGCGGCATCGCCGCGCGGCAGTTTCAGCGCGCCTTTCTCCTGGCCGAAGGAATGCAGGTGCTCGGGGCCGATCTCGTCAACGGGCTGCTCTCGATCGATCTGGCGCGGCCCGAGCCGGAGCGGGTCATCAAAAAGATCGAAATCGCGGCTCGCGACTGAGCTCTTCCGGGTCACACATGTATCCTGTGATGCAGATTTCGGATCGGTCGATCGCCCGCCTTCTCGACAGGATCGACGCAGGGGCGACTAATGTCGTCGCCGTCACCGCTTGCCGGCGCCATTTGCTTGAGAGCCTGCGCAGAAAGCCCTATCAGGTGTCATGTTCGAGCTAGCCGTCGCGCTTGTGTTGATAGTCATCAACGGGATTTTCTCGTTGTCGGAACTCGCCATCGTTTCGTCGCGCAAAGTGCGGCTGAAGACTTTGGCGTCCGAAGGTCGCCGCGGCGCCGCCGCCGCCCTGGCGCTGGCGGAAAATCCGGGACGCTTCCTCTCAACCGTTCAGATCGGGATCACGCTCGTTGGAGTCCTCGCGGGCGCCTTTTCAGGCGCCGCGCTCGGTCAGCGGCTTTCGCAAGAGCTGCGCGCGCTTGGTCTATCGGACGGTGCGGCGGACTGGATCGGCTATGGCGGCGTCATCGGCGTCATCACCTATCTTTCCGTCGTGATCGGCGAATTGCTGCCCAAGAACATCGCGCTGCGCCATGCGGAAGCCATCGCCTGCCGCATGGCCGCGCCGATGGCGTTGCTTTCCACTCTGGTCACGCCGGTGGTCTGGCTGCTGGATGAGTCGACGAAGCTCATCTTGCTGTTCGTCGGCCAGGCCAACGAGCTTCAGTCCTGGGTCACCGATGAGGAAATCAAGACCTTTGTCGCCGAGGCGCATTCCGCAGGGGCGATCGAGGCCGACGAACAGCAGATGATCGCGGGCGTACTGCGGCTGGGCGACCGCGCCGCGCGCGCGCTGATGACCCCGCGCACGGAGGTGGACTGGCTCAATCTCAGCGAGCCGGAGAACATTCTGCGCGAGAAGCTCATCGAGACGTCCCATGCGCGCCTGCCCGTCAGCCGGGGGGACATGGACGACATGATTGGCGTCCTGCTGATCCGAGACCTGCTTGGGCCCGCGCTGCGCGGCGAGCCGCTCGACCTCGAATCCCATGTCCGATCGGCGCCGGTCGTGCCCGATTCGATCGACGCGCTCGATGCGCTGAATGTTCTGCGGGAAGCCGAGACGCCGATGGCGCTCGTGCACGACGAATATGGCCATTTCGAAGGCGTGGTGACGCCGGCCGATATTCTCGACGCCATCGCCGGCGCGTTCAGATCCGACGAGGGACATGAAGAGCCGGAGGCGCTTCAGCGCGAAGACGGCAGCTGGCTGCTGGCCGGATGGATGCCGGTCGACGAAATGGCCGAGCTTTTGCACGTTGCGCTGCCCGAGAACAGGAGCTTTGAAACGGTGGCCGGCCTTGTCCTCGACGGCCTCATTCGGTTTCCGACTCTCGGCGAAACGGTGGAGAAGCTCGGATGGCGCTTCGAAGTCATCGACCTCGACGGACGCCGGCTCGACAAGGTGCTGGCGTCCAAGCTGACCGCCGAGAACCTTAACGGCGCACGTCCGAGAGACGCTAACGGCTGAGTTGCGGGAAGGTCTTCCCCCGGCGCTTACCTTTGCCCGGGCGGCAGGCGCGCCGGCGGCGCGCCACTTACTGGGACGGTTAGTGCAGGCTCACCATCTGCAGATGATTTTCACGAGCGTTGCCGATGCAGCCTTCTTCAGAATCCGCAAGCACGATCGGCGCGCCATCCGCACCGAAAAGCGCAAAGATCGTCAGCCCTGGCGCAATCTGCGGCGCCTGCGGGTAAAGCCGGTTGACGTCTTCCGAACTCATCGATCGCACATAAGCGATGAGGCCATCGCCAAGTTGCGCGAACTGCTCGGGCGTCAGCGGAGACTCTCTGGTTTCGGTGGCGGTTTTCATTTCCATATCTGCCTCCAAGGCGGTCCTTTCGTCCCCGCCGACGGCCCCATTGGCGGGCGCGCCGTCTGAAATAAGATGTGTAGCCTTTGGAGATTTTGAAGGGGTCGCGGCTACAGGCCGAGCGCCAGCCGTGCAGGATCTTCGAGCAACTCTTTGACGCGCACCAGGAAAGTCACTGCTTCCTTCCCGTCGACGACGCGGTGATCGTAAGAAAGCGCCAGATACATCATCGGCCGCGCTTCGATCTTGCCGTCGACGACCACAGGGCGTTCCTGGATCTTGTGCATGCCGAGAATGCCCGATTGCGGCGCATTCAGGATCGGCGTGGACATCAGCGAACCATAGACGCCGCCGTTGGAAATCGTGAAGGTGCCGCCCTGCAGATCGGCGATGTCGAGCGCGCCCTCGCGCGCTTTGCGACCAAGTTCGGCGATGGTTTTTTCGATCTCGGCGAGCGACAGACGGTCGGCGTCGCGCACCACCGGCACGACGAGTCCTTTCTCCGTGCCGACGGCGACTCCGATGTGGCAGAAGCGCTTATAGATGATGTCCGTCCCGTCGATCTCCGCATTGACGGCAGGGACCTCTTCCAGCGCCTGGCAACAGGCCTTCACGAAGAAGCCCATGAAGCCAAGCTTCACGCCGTGCCGCTTCTCGAACGCCTCCTTGTAGCGTTTGCGCAATTCGATGAGCGCCGACATGTCGACTTCGTTGAACGTCGTCAGCATGGCGGCGGTGTTTTGCGCTTCTTTCAGCCGGCGCGCGATCGTCTGACGCAAGCGCGTCATCCTCACCCGCTCCTCGCGGTGGGCGTCTTCCTGCGGAACGGGCACGCGGGGCGGCGGCGCCTCGATTCGCGCTTCCTGGGCGGGAAGCTCTTGCGCACGGGCCTCTGGCGCGGGCTGCGGGGCCGCCGCCTGACGCGCGGCGAATTGAACGACGTCCGATTTCAGCGCCTGGCCGCGCTTGCCGCTGCCGGGAACCTGAGCAATGTCGATCCCTTGCTCGACGGCGATCTTGGCGGCGGAGGGCGCCGGGGGCATCGTCGTCGCGGCGGGCGCGGGCGGCATCTGGGCCGTGGCGGGCGCAGCTGGCGCCGGAGTCGAAGCTGGTTTGGGCGCAGGCGCTGCGGGGGCTGGCGCCGGTTTAGGCGCGGGGCTTTTGCCGGCGGTCTCGCCGCTCTTCGCCGGCGCGGCGGCGCCTTCCGCGATCTGTCCGAGCAGCGCGCCGGGACCGACAGTTTCGCCCTCCTTGGCGACGATCTCGGCGAGCACGCCGGCGGCGGGGGCGTTGACTTCGAGCGTGACTTTGTCGGTCTCGAGCTCGGCGAGCGCCTCGTCGGCGCGCACCGCGTCGCCCGCCTTCTTGAACCAGCGGCCGATCGTCGCTTCAGTCACCGATTCGCCCAAGGTCGGCACGCGTATTTCAGCCATCGGCTCTCTCTTCGCTCGCGTCGCGTCTCAAGGCGCGAACGCTTCCTCCAGGAACAATTTCAGCTGTGCGAGGTGCCGGGACATGGTGCCCGTCGCCGTCGACGCCGAGGCGGCGCGTCCAACGTAGCGGGCGCGCTTCGACTTGCCGCCGATCTGCGTCAGCACCCATTCGAGATAGGAGTCGACGAAGGACCAGGCGCCCATGTTCTTGGGCTCTTCCTGGCACCATACGACGTCCGCGTCCCTGAAGCGCCCAAGCGCCGCGACGAGACCCTTGAGCGGAAAAGGATAGAGCTGCTCGACCCGCAGCAGATACACGTCGTCGACGCCGCGCTTCTCGCGTTCGTCGAGGAGGTCGTAATAGACCTTGCCCGAACACAAAATGACCCGGCGAATGTTTTCGTCGGCTTTGAGGACGAACGTCTCCGTCGGCGACGTTTCAGCGTCGTCGAGGAGCAGCCGCTGAAAGCTCGAGGCCATGCCCATTTCGCCGAGCCGCGAGACGGCGCGCTTATGGCGCAGCAGCGATTTCGGGGTCATCAGCACCAGCGGCTTGCGGAAGCTTCTGTGCAGCTGACGGCGAAGGATATGGAAGTAGTTCGCAGGCGTCGTGCAATTGGCCACCTGCATATTGTCTTCGGCGCACAGCTGCAGATAGCGCTCAAGCCGCGCCGAGGAATGTTCCGGACCCTGTCCCTCGTAGCCATGCGGCAAGAGGCAAACGAGGCCCGACATGCGCAGCCACTTGCGCTCGGCCGATGAAATGAACTGGTCGAAGACGACCTGCGCCCCATTGGCGAAATCGCCGAACTGCGCCTCCCACAACACCAGCGCGTCGGGCTCGGCCAGCGAATAGCCATATTCGAAGCCGAGCACCGCCTCTTCGGAGAGCATCGAGTTGACGACTTCGTAGCGGCCCTGGCCTTCGGCGATGTGATTGAAGGGCAGATAGCGCGCTTCATTCTCCTGATCGATGAGCACGCTGTGACGCTGCGAAAAGGTGCCGCGCTCGCTGTCCTGCCCGGAGAGCCGCACATTGTAGCCTTCATAGAGCAGCGAACTGATCGCCAGCGCTTCGGCCGTCGCCCAGTCGATCGGCCCGCCATGTTCGATGGCCGCCTTCCGATTGTCGAGAAAACGCTGGATCGTGCGGTGGGCGTGAAAATCGGGCGGCGTCGAGGTGATCTCGGCGCCGATGTGCTGCAGCGTCTCGAGCGCGACGCCGGTCTGTCCGCGGCGCTCGTTCTCCGAGAGTTGCCAGCCCGATTTCTTTCCCGCCCAGCGGCCGTCGAGCCAATCCGCCTTGTTGGGCTTGTAGCTCTGGCCCGCTTCGAACTCTTCGTTGAGCCGCGTGCGCCAGTCTTCCTTCATGCGATCGACGTCTTCGCGAGTCGTTACGCCTTCCGCGATCAGACGGTCCGCATAGATATCGAGCGCCGTGCGGTGCGCCCGGATTTTCTTATACATCAGCGGCTGGGTGAATCCCGGCTCGTCGCCCTCATTATGGCCGAAGCGGCGATAGCACCACATGTCGATGACGACGGGCTTTTGGAACTGCTGACGGAATTCGGCGGCGACGCGGGCGGCGAAGACGACGGCCTCCGGGTCATCGCCGTTCACGTGAAGAATCGGCGCCTCGACCATCTTCGCGACATCGGACGGATAGGGCGAGGACCGCGAGTAGCGCGGATAGGTGGTGAAGCCGATCTGATTGTTGATGATGAAGTGGATCGAACCGCCGGTGCGATGCCCCTTCAATCCGGAAAGGCCGAAACATTCCGCAACGACGCCCTGGCCGGCGAAGGCCGCGTCGCCGTGGATGAGGAGCGGCATCACCGATCGGCGATCGCCGTCGGCGCAATGATGTTGATCCTGCTTGGCGCGCACTTTGCCGAGCACGACCGGATCGACAATCTCGAGATGCGACGGATTGGCGGTGAGCGAGAGATGCACCTTGTTGTCGTCGAACACGCGATCCGATGACGCGCCGAGGTGGTATTTGACGTCGCCGGAGCCTTCGACTTCATCCGGCAGGAAGGAACCGCCCTTGAATTCGTGAAACAGCGCCCGATGCGGCTTCGCCATCACTTGCGAAAGCAGGTTGAGACGGCCGCGGTGGGCCATGCCGAGAACGATTTCCTGCACGCCGAGCGCGCCGCCGCGCTTGATGATCTGCTCCAGCGCCGGAACAATGGATTCGGCGCCGTCGAGACCGAAGCGCTTCGTGCCGGTGTATTTGACGTCGAGGAACTTCTCGAAACCTTCCGCCTCGACGAGCTTATTGAGAATGGCGCGTTTGCCTTCCTGCGTGAAGACGATCTCCTTCTTGGGGCCTTCGATGCGCGCCTGCAGCCAGGCTTTCTCCTCCGGATTGGAGATATGCATGAATTCGAAGCCGATCGTTCCGCAATAGGTGCGGCGCAGGATCGTGACCATTTCAAAGAGCGTGGCGTATCGCATCCCCAACACGCCATCGAGGAAGATTTTGCGCTCGTAGTCCTCGTCGGTGAACCCGTAGGTCTGTGGATTGAGCTCGCCGTGATCGTAGCGCTGCTCCAGTCCGAGCGGATCGAGATTGGCGTGCAGATGGCCGCGCATGCGATAGGCGCGGATCATCATCAGGGCGCGCACGGAATCGCGCGTCGCCCGCAACACATCCTCGCCGCCGGGCGTCGGGGCGGCGACGGGAGCGACTGGCGATTTCACAGGCGCCGGCGCCTCGCCAATGATCGCGCTCACCCATTCGCCGTTCGGCTGCGGCCAGTCGCGCCGCGCCCAGCTCGGGCCGTGGGCGACGGCCTGCTCCTGCGGTCTGACGCCCATCTCGGCGAAGAAATTGCGCCAGTCGGCGCTGACCGAGGAGGGATCGGCCTCATAGGCCGCAAGCAGGCCCTCGAGATAGCCCGCGTTCGCCCCCTGCAGAAACGATGTCGAAGCAAGAAAGTCATTTTGCGGCGAGCGCGCGCCCACCGGCGCGGCGGGTCCGGCGCCGCCATTGGTTTCAAAACGCGCCATCTCAATCTTTCCCAAAAGCGCCGGCGCTCAAAGCCCCCGACGACTTTCGAAGCGATGAGCGGGCCAGCGCTAGCCCTTCAGCGCTTCGACCAAGGTCTTTCCCAGCCTCGCAGGCGAGGGCGACACTTTGATGCCCGCCGACTCCATGGCTGCGATTTTACTTTCGGCGTCGCCTTTGCCGCCCGAGACGATCGCGCCCGCGTGGCCCATACGGCGGCCGGGAGGCGCGGTGCGGCCCGCGATGAACCCGACCATTGGCTTCTTGCGGCCGCGCTTAGCTTCGTCTTTCAAGAATTGGGCCGCGTCTTCCTCCGCCGCCCCGCCGATCTCGCCGATCATGATGATGGACTTAGTTGCCTCGTCTGCGAGAAACAACTCCAGCACTTCAATAAAATCCGTGCCTTTGACGGGATCGCCGCCGATGCCGACGGCCGTCGTCTGACCTAAGCCTTCGCGCGTCGTCTGGAACACCGCCTCATAGGTGAGCGTGCCGGAGCGCGACACGACCCCGACCGAGCCGCGTGAGAAAATATTGCCGGGCATGATGCCGATCTTGCTCTCGCCGGCGGTGACGACGCCCGGGCAGTTCGGCCCGATGAGGCGTGACTTGGAGCCGCAGAGCGCGCGCTTGACGCGGATCATGTCCTGGACCGGCACGCCCTCGGTGATGCAGACGATCAGCGGGATCTCCGCCTCGATCGCCTCGCAGATGGCGTCGGCGGCTCCTGGCGGGGGCACATAGACCACGGACGCGTCGGCGCCGGTCTTTTCGCGCGCCTCGAGCACCGTGTCGAAGACCGGAAGATCGAGATGGATCGAGCCGCCTTTGCCGGGCGACACGCCGCCGACCATTTTGGTCCCATAGTCGAGGGCCTGGACGGAGTGGAAGGTGGCGGTCTTGCCGGTGAAGCCTTGGGTGATGACTTTGGTGTTCTTGTCGATCAGCACGGACATGAAGCGCAAATCCCGAAACAAGCGAAAACGGCGCGCGCGCCTTTGAATAAGCGAAAAACCGGAGCCGCCGCCCGTCGTCGCCCGCGCGGAACCTATTGACAAAAGCTCAGCCGCACAAGGCGGAGAAGGGCCCTGCGACAGGGGGCCGCGTCGCGCTTTCACCGTCTGTTTTGGCGCCGCGAGTCTTTACGTTGGATGAACCAAAAAAAAGCCGGCGGTTTCCCGCCGGCTTTTTTGTCGAAAGGACTTGGCTCAGTGCGGGGCGGCGCCCAGGCTCGATACATCGACCTTCACGCCCGGCCCCTGGGTGGAGCTGAGCGCGACGCGCTGAATATAAGTGCCCTTGGCGCCCTGCGGCTTCGCCTTGGCCACGGCGTCGACGAAAGCCTTGATGTTCTCGACGAGCTTGCCGTCGTCGAACGAGGCCTTGCCGATCGTTCCCTGCACGATGCCGGCCTTCTCGACGCGAAACTCGACCGCGCCGCCCTTCGAGGCCTTCACCGCGCCGGCGACGTCCATGGTCACCGTGCCGACCTTCGGATTCGGCATCAGGCCGCGCGGGCCGAGCACCTTGCCGAGACGGCCGACGAGCGGCATCATGTCGGGCGTCGCGATGCAGCGGTCGAAGTCGATCGTTCCGCCCTGCACCGCCGTCACGAGATCCTCTGCGCCGACGACGTCGGCGCCCGCCGCCGTGGCTTCATCCGCCTTGGCGCCGCGCGCGAAAACCGCGACGCGCAGAACGCGGCCCGTGCCGTTCGGCAGATTGACCACGCCGCGCACCATCTGGTCGGCGTGTTTGGGGTCAACGCCGAGATTCATGGCAATTTCGACGGATTCGTCGAATTTGGCCTTGGCGCGCTCGCGCACGAGCTTCACCGCCTCGTCAATCGCATAGAGCTTGGTGCGTTCGATGCCCTCGCGGGACTTGGCAATACGTTTTCCGACATGCGCCATGATCTTACTCCACCACCTCAAGGCCCATCGCGCGGGCGGAGCCGGCGATCATCGACATCGCGGATTCAATCGAAGCGCAGTTGAGATCGACGATCTTCTTTTCCGCGATGTCGCGGATCTGCGCCTGCGTGATTTTTCCGACGACGTTGCGGCCCGGCAATTTGGAGCCGGAGGCCGGCTTCTTGCCGATCTTGAGGCCCACCGCCTTCTTGAGGAAGAAGCTGACGGGCGGCTGCTTCATTTCGAAGGTGAAGGAGCGGTCCTGATAGGCGGTGATGACGACGGGGATGGGCGTCCCCTTCTCGATCTGTCCCGTCTTGGCGTTGAACGCCTTGCAGAACTCCATGATGTTGAGGCCGCGCTGGCCGAGCGCGGGACCGATCGGCGGCGACGGATTGGCCGCGCCGGCCGGCACTTGCAGTTTGATATAGCCGGCGATTTTCTTCGCCATTTGCTTTCTCCAACGTTTGACGCCCGCCGCGATTTTTCACGCGTCGGCGCCGGTTGCAGTTCGTGGTCCGGTCTGGAACTCCCCGATGGCGTCGGGGCAGACCCGCCACGTATGATGTCCTCAGACGGCGGGACCGCCCGAGGAATGGCGGTTCTTAGGGGAAGGCGGGCGGAAGGGCAAGAGCCAACCCCGCGCCGGTCTTTTGCGAATTCGCCCGTACCCACGGAGTCTCGTTTTTTTGCGGAAGACGAACGAACCAACGCCGTCTGCTCGCCGCAAGACGGAACGACTGCCGGGAGGGCGAAGCGCGTGAGCATGAACATTGAGCCTGTTGTGATCATCACGGGCGCGTCGCGCGGCATTGGGCGGCGCCTGGCGCTGGACTGCGCCCGATACGGATTGGCGGTGGTGGTCAACTATCGATCGGACGAGGCGGCGGCCACGACGGTGGTGGAAGAGATCCAAGCCGCAGGAGGGCGCGCCTGCGCGGTCCGGGCGGACGTAAGCGACGAACACGAGGCGCAGCGGCTGGTTGACGCGTGCATCGACGAATTCGGCCGCTTGGGTTGCGTCATCAACAATGCGGGCGCGGGCGTCATTCGAACGCTCGACGCGTTGGACGGCGCCGCCTTCCAGCAGACATTGAACGCCAATCTCCTTTCGGCGTTCTATGTGTCGCGGGCCGCCATTCCCCATCTCAAGCAAAAAGGCGGGCGGCTCATCTTCATGTCATCCGGGGCGGCCCGCATCGGCGGCAGGGTTTCCGCCGCCTATGCGGCGTCCAAGGCGGGCATGGAGGGGCTGATGCGCTATTACGCCCTCTATCTGCGCGATGATCGCATCACCGCGAACGCGATCGCGCCGCTGCTGATCGAGACCGACATGCTGGCCGGAATGGACCTGCCGCCGCGATCGGATCTGCCGCTCGGACGGATGGGACGTCCCGACGAAATCTGGCCGGCCGTGCGCATGATCATCGAAACGGAATATCTGACGGGACAGACGATCCATCTCAACGCCGGGCGGTATATGACGTAACGCGCGCCCAGCATTTCGACGCTTCGCCGACGACCTCCTGTCGGCGCGAGGCGAGCGCGTCGACCGCCGTGGGGCTTTCAATGCCCCTCGGGCGTGAGGCCGACGTGCTCTTCGAGGCGGCGCAGGCGCTCTTCAAAATTCGGTCAGCAGAACGCCGTGGCCGATTTGCGAGGAATGATATTCCATCACCGAGCGGCGCAGTCCGGAAATCTGGTCGCTCAAGCGCCTCTCCTGCGCCTTAAAGCGCTCATCGATGCGCTCTTCCAGATTGATCAGGTCGGAGGCGACATCCGCGCGCAGCGAATGGACCTCGGAGTGGACGTCAGCGACGTCGCTCTTCGTCGCCATCTCTTCGCAGAGGCCGTCCACCTTCCCGCCGATCTCGCGCAGCAGCGTCAGCGTGAAATTTTCGGGCTCGTCGCTCATCGCGGCTTCCATCGACTGCGGAAATGCGCCGACCCAACATAGCGCCGCATTGCGCCTTTGTCTCCGGCTTCCCACCTCCATCGAGGAAAGGAAGCCTGCATGTCAGATGACGCAAAGCGCCTCGCCTTCATGGCCGCCGGACTCGCGGCGATGTTCTTCTCCAATTTATACATGGGAGAGACGCTGCTCGGCTGGGCTGGCCTGCTCGCGGGGATCGGCTTCTATTATTATGGATGGCGCGGCGTTTGCCCGGCGTGCCGAGTTCAGCGTTGCGCCGTGGCGCCCCCTGAGCGGAAAGATGCGCCCGCGGACGGCGGCTCCAGGGGCGAAAGCGGGCCGGACAGATCGCCCGCGCGTTAGGCCTTAAACCTTCTCGACCTGGGCGAACTCCAGCTCGACCGGCGTCGGCCGGCCGAAGATCGACACGGCGACCTTGAGGCGCGAACGCGCCTCGTCGATCTCTTCGACGAGGCCGTTGAAAGAGGCGAAAGGCCCGTCGGCGACGCGCACCGTCTCGCCCACCTCGAACATGATCGTCGGCTTTGGCCGCTCGACGCCATCGGCGACCTGGCCCTTGATGCGCAGGGCCTCTTCCTCGCTGATCGGCATCGGCTTGTTGTCGGCGCCCAGAAAGCCCGTGACCTTCGGCGTATTCTTGATGAGCGAGAACACCTGATCGGTGAGTTCGCATTTCACCAGCACATAGCCGGGGAAGAATTTGCGCTCGGCGGAGACCTTGCGTCCGCGCCGCACTTCCATGACCTGTTCGGTCGGGACCAGAATCTCTTCGAATTGGTCGGCAAGTCCGCGCTGCGTCGCGCCCTCGCGGATCGCCTCGGCGACCTTCTTTTCGAAGTTCGAATAGGCGTGAACGATGTACCAGCGCATGCTCATAGCGGCGCGACTAGCTCCAATTGTCTATCGACCGACGCCCAGCATCAACCCGACGCCGAAACGCAGCGCCGAATCGACGACGACGAAAAACAAGCTTGCGAATAGCACCATCAGGATGACGAGGCCGGTCGTGATGAGCGTCTCGCGCCGCGAAGGCCAGGTGACCTTGCCCGCCTCGGCGCGGACTTCCTGCAGGAATTGAAACGGATTGACCATTCGGCTACCGGGCTGTGCGGGGGCGCGCGATCCACCCCGATGACTCACATCGCAAATGACTCGCGCCGTAAAACGATCGCGGCGCGGGACCTGCCGGCCGCGCGCCACGAATTAAAGCGGCTTATAGCCCCTTAGCGCCGCGCCGCCAAGCGAAAAACGCGGGAGCCTCGACCTACCGAAGCCGGGTCGTCCTGCCGCTCACGGCGTCGCATCGGCAGTATGGCTGGCGGCGCTGGCCTTCGCCAGCTCGACGAGATCGGGCGGCAGCAATCGGGCCTCCTCTTCGGTGATGGACGCCACCCTCCCCGCGAGGTTCGAGCCGAGGCGCGCCATCGCCTCTTTCAGGTTTGGAGGATCGTAACGACTACTGGCGCCATAGATGTTGCAGCTGCGGCCGAGCTTCGCCAGCACGCTCCAGTGGACCTTCTCGTTGACCTGTTCCTCGGCGGGATCGCCGCTGGAGCTGAAAAAACTGTTGGCGGGCGCCCCGGCCGGAAACATCTCGCGGCTGCGCGGAAAATTCCTGTCGATCGGATATTTCTCGGCTGAATCGGGGATGTTTCCGTCGATGTTCGGTTTCAGCGCGCGCCTGATCGCCGCTTCGTCGAAGGAGAGTCCGGTGAGCGCCTGCGTGCGGGCAATCATCCAGATCAATGCGATGTCCGAAAGGCCCGATTCCGGATAGCCGCCACCGACGTTGCAGTGGACGCCCGGAAACCAGTTCTGCTCGATGTTCGAGGGACGCGGCGCTCCCTTCTTCACCGTCCAGAAAGTCGGCGTAAACGGACGCCGGCGCTCGTCGACGCCAATCGCGTGCAGCGCGTGGTCGACATGCGGACCGAGCTGCGTGTCCTCAAAACCGCCGAACACCGCCAGCGTGACGTAGCGGCCGAGCGGCGCAAGCCCGCTGAAACCGGCAGGCACGCCATATGAGCCGACGGTGTCGAAAACGCCGAGAAGCTTGATGCGATTGTTCGCTTGAACGTCCGGACCGCTCGGCGGCGCGCCGAGCCGCGACGACTTCTTCGCGCTCTTGTTGGCCTTCACAATGTCGAAGATGCTTTTGTCCTTCGTCTTTCGGATGCCGCAGTCGCCAATCAGCCCCGCCAAGGCGCGGGCGGCATAGGCGCCGCGCGAAAATCCATAGATATACAGCTCCTGATCGTCCCGATAATTGTCGACGACCCAATTGTAGGCGTCCTGCACGATGGTCCGCAGGCCGAGGCCGGCGGCGCCGCCGACTATCTTGAATCCTTCGGCGCCAACGCCGGAAAAGTAGCGGACATTCTGCTCGACGCCGTCCGCGCCTTTTGGCGGGATGAGCTTTTCGGAGACTTTCTCGTCCCAGGACTTTTTGCAGATGCTGGTGAAATCGCGCGGCGTATTCCATGTGCCGTCGAGCAAGACAATGTTGCGAATCATTTTTTCCTCCAACAAATTTGCTGCGGATATCCCGCTTTTTTTACAGGCTCGAAGGGCGGTATAATAATATCTGATACAATTGGGGTGTTTTCGCGCAGCTATAGCAGGCGCTGAGACGCCGCAATAGCCGTGAGGCCGAAGCGTGCTCGGAAAACCAAATAAATCATGCGGTTCCTCAGATTGTAATGCGATGTCTAAAAAACGTATCGAATACGTGCAAAATAAACATTATCTCGAATGGGTCCTCGAGATTGGCACATTTCTTTTTCTTCTTGGAACCGTGGCAGCCACCTGCGTCGGAGCTTATTTCGCGGGACAGGCGGCTGACTATACCAAGCGGCAGTGGGAAACGGCCTTAGACTCAGAACAAAGACAGTTCGGGGCTTATGTTTCTTTGCGTGGCGTTAGACTTGAAGACCGCGGAGAAGGGTTTTTCGACCTCATTCCAGAATGGGAAAATACCGGTGGTTCGGAAACGATCGGGATGAATGCTCGAACGAATATGTATTTAGCAAAAGAAGAGCTCCCTGAACACTTTAGTTTTGGGAATTTTCAAGCAGAGGATCGTCCAATCTCTCTCGGTCCAAAGGCAGTATCCAACGTTGCGTTTCAACCCATCGCACGAAATTGCATTGTCCAATTCAATAGAGCTGATGGATTTAATAAATTTTACATATGGGGCTTTGCTTCGTATCGCGACATTTTTGATAAGAACCATATCACCAGATTTTGTCTCGACATCAATAAGGTTATATTTTCTACGGAAAACAACGTAGCTCGTATAAGCTATGGGTTGTGCAAACGCGGAAATTGCATCGACGACGAATGCAAGCCGCCAGACCTCGTTTCTAAAATTTCATTGAAGCTCGAACAGTGCAAAAGTGAACCTCCGTAGCTTCGCAATGCCAAGACTTTCGGGTTCGCGTGCTAAAGGCGAAAACTCCAGCTTGGGTTTTGGAGGACAGATGCGCGCTTCACTGCTTTTCACCATGCTTGTCGCGGCGTCGGCCGGCCTCGCCGGCTGCAACGCCGCGCGCCAACCGCAGATCGTTCCTCCCGGACCAGCGGGCCCGCCGCCGGCGCGGATGGGCGAAGCGCCTCCGCCGGACGGTCCAGGCTGCGCCGGCGCCGTGGCGCGCTATCGCTCCGTCATCGACAATGATCTCGCGATGGGTCACGTCAACAAGAGCGTCCACGCCCAGATCTCGAACGAGATCGGCGAGGCGGCGTCAGCCTGCTCCGGCGGCCAGGACGGCCGCGCGATATCGCTCCTGCGCGCCTCGAAATCGCGGCACGGCTATCCAGGGTGAGGCGCGCGCCCCTGCGACATCAGCTTGGAAGCGCTCCAGACTAGATTGATTGACCTCATGTTTTGGCCTTCTTACTTTCGATGCGGACGCGGCGGGACCGTCGGGGTTCAGCGAACTCGGGAGATGCGGTTTTTGAAGCGCGACCATTTTCTGGGGGCCCTCGTGGCCTCGGCTTTGAGCATCTCCAGCGCCGCTGCGGCTGAGAACGCCTTCACGCTCACGATCAAGGATCACCGCTTCGAACCGGCCGAACTTCGCGTTCCGGCCAATCAGCCGGCGACGCTGACCGTGAAGAACCTCGACGCCACGCCCGAAGAGTTTGAAAGCAAGAGCCTGCGGATCGAGAAAGTGATCCCCGGCAATAGCGAGGCGACCTTCACGCTTCGGCCGCTGAAAGCCGGCCGCTACAAATTCGTCGGCGAGTTCCACGAGGACGCCGCCAAGGGCGAGGTCATCGCGGAATAGCCATGCTCGGCGCGCTCATCATCGTCTTTCGCGAGGCCATCGAGGCCGGCCTCATCGTTGGCATCGTTCTCGCCGTGACGCGCGGCGTCGCCGGGTCGCGCGGCTTCGTCGCCGCCGGCGTCGGAATCGGCGCGCTCGGCGCGATTGTCGTCGCCGCCTTCGCCGATCGACTCTCGCAAGCCTTCGCCGGCAGCGGCCAGGAACTCTTTAACGCCGCCATCCTGGCGATCGCGGTCGTCATGCTCGTCTGGCACAATATCTGGATGGCGCAGCATGGGCGCGAGCTGGCGCAGAACCTTTCCGACGTCGGGCGGGCGGTCGCGCGCGGCGACGAGACGCTCTTCGCGCTGACCGCCGTCGTCGGATTGGCCGTGCTGCGCGAGGGCGCCGAGGTGGCGCTGTTTCTTTACGGCATTCTCGCCTCGGGCGAATCCGGCTGGGACGTCTTCGCCGGGGGACTGGCCGGACTGGCGCTCGGGGCCGTGACGAGCGTCGCGACATTCTATGGGCTTGTCGCGATCCCCCCGCGCCGCCTGTTCGCCGTGACGACATGGCTCATCACGCTGCTCGCCGCCGGCCTTGCGGCGCAATGCGTCGCCTTTCTGCAGCAGGCGGGTTTCGTGACGGCGCTCTCCGACACCGCCTGGGACACGTCATGGATGTTGTCGGATAAGAGCATCGTCGGCCGGGTGCTGCACACGCTGATCGGCTACGCCGACCAGCCTTCCGCGATGCAGGTCGCGGTGTATCTCGCGACGCTCGTCGTCATCGTCGCCGCCACGAAATTTTTCGCCGCGCGGCCGCCTTCGGCCCCGGTGCGCGCTCCGGCGGAGTAGCGTCTGGCCGGTCGCCGGCGTGGCGATTGACCGCCGTCTCAGCCGCCGCCGAAGAGATCCTCGAAAACGCTTCTTTCCGGCGCCCCGCGCCTCTGCCTTGGCCGTTCGATCGAGCCGACCGTCGGGATGTCTTCCGGCGGCAGAAGATCGTCGATCGCGCGCGGCGGCGACCTGGGCGGAGCGTCGCGCGGCGCGGGCGACGCCTCCGCTACAGGCGGCTGGTCGGGCGAGTCGCCGGGGATATGCGCGGGCGGGCGCGGCGCCGGCGCCGTTCTCGCGGATGGCGGCCGGGGCGCGGGCCTCGACTCCCCCGTGAACAAGCCGATGAGGTCATCCATCGGCTTGGCGATCTCCTCGGGGAGCGCAATGTTCTCCGACCGCCAGGCGCCCGAGGGCAGCCCGGCGACGGCTTGGCCCTTCAAAGCGACGCTCATGAAGCGGCTCCAGATTTCGACCGGCAGATTGCCCCCGGAAGCTTTTTTCGTCGGCGAGTTGTCGTCATTGCCGAGCCAGACGCCCGCGACCAGCCGGCCGGTGTAGCCGACGAACCAGGCGTCGCGGAAATCCTGGCTCGTGCCGGTTTTGCCGGCGGCGTTCCATCCCGGAAGCTCAGCCTTGCGGGCGGTGCCGGTGAGCAGCGTCTCCCGCATCATGTCGTTCATCATCGCCACATATTGCGGCGCGATGACGCGCCCGAGCGACGCATTCTTGCGCTGGTAGAGAGTCTTGCCGGCGGCGGTCTTCACCTTGAGAATGACGTGCGGTTGGACGCCGATCCCGCCATTGGCGAAAGGCGTATAGGCAGCGACGAGCTCGAGCGGCGTCACCTCCGACGTGCCGAGCGCGATCGAGGCGTTCGCCTGCAGGTCGGACTGGACGCCGAGGCGATGCGCAGTCTTCGCCACCGCCTTGGGGCCCACTTCGAGGCCCACACGCACGGCGACGGTGTTGAGCGACAGCGACAGCGCCTTGGTGAGGGTGACGGGTCCGAGATATTGACGGCTGTAGTTCTCGGGCCGCCAGCCTTTGACGTCGAGCGGACCATCCTCGCGCACGGACTCGGGGGTAAGCCCCTGTTCGAGCCCCGTCAGATAGACAAAGGGTTTGAAGGCGGAGCCGGGTTGGCGTTTGGCCGAGACCGCGCGGTTGAACTGGCTGGCAGAATAGTCGCGTCCGCCGACGAGCGCGCGAATCGCGCCGGTGGGATCGAGGGCGACGAGCGCCCCTTGGGCGACGCCGAATTTGGCGCCTTTCTCGTCGAGCTCCTGCTTGAGCGCGCCTTCCGCCGCCATCTCCATGCGCGCGTCGATCGTCGTCGTCACGACGATGTCCTGGTCGATCGCGCCGATCGTGTCGTCGAGCATGTCCATGACATAGTCGGCGGCGTAATTGATCGACCCGGCGCCGATGTCGCTCCGGGCGCGTGCGGAATGCGACAGCGCCGTCGTCGCCGTCGACTCGCTGATATGGCCTTCCTGCGCCATGGCGGCGATCACCTGCGCCGCGCGCTCGGCCGCTCCCTCCGGATTGCGGTCCGGCGCGAGCTTGCTCGGCGCCTTCATCAGTCCGGCGAGGACGGCGGCTTCAGACAAGGTGATGGTTTTCGCACCATGGCCGAAGTAGCGCTCGGCCGCCGCTTCGACGCCATAGGCGCCGGAGCCGAAATAGACGCGGTTGAGATAGAGTTCGAGGATCTGGTCCTTGGAATATTTATGCTCAAGCCAGAGCGCGAGGATCGCCTCCTGGATCTTGCGCGAGATGGTGCGCTCCTGGGTCAGGAACAGGTTTTTGGCGAGCTGCTGCGTCAGCGTCGAGCCGCCCTGCATGCCGCCGCGACCCGTGACGTTGCGGACGATGGCGCGGCCGATGCCGATCGGATCGACGCCCCAATGCGAATAGAAGCGGCGATCCTCGATGGCGATGAAGGCTTTGGGGACATAGGGCGGGAGATCCGCGAGCCGGATCGCCGCGCCGCCGGTGTCGCCCCGGTTGGCGAGGAGTTCGCCGTTCACGTCGAGGATGGCGATATTGGGCGGACGCTTGGGCACCGCCAGCTGATCGATCGGCGGCAATCGCGCGCCGTAATAGACGGCGAGGCCGCCCCCGGCGATGGCCCCCCAGAGCGCCAGCGTGAAGCTCCAATAGATGAGCGCGCCAAAGAGCGAGCGGGAGTGTCGGCGTGACTTGGCGCGGGCGCGCGGGCGGGGCGGCGGACGGCGCTCGGCGCGCAATTCGCCGTCATCGTCGTCGTCGAACCGCGGTTCGCGACGCTTATCGCTGCGCGCCATCGGATACTCGCCTGTCGCCGCCGCACGGGCCGAAGTGCCTGATGAAGCGTAACGAAGGCCGTTTAAGGGCCGGTTAAGGGCGGTCTCACCCCGAAGCAGAATCTATGGGACAAAGAAGTCCTAAGCCTCACCCGCCCTTGCGCTTCGCGTCCTGCCGCGCCAAAGTCTTCGCCCCGGCGCGGCGGTCTGCCGCGCCGCAAGAATAATATGCGGACGGATTTCCCGGCGATGAAGGTCACGATCGAGAGAGCGGCGCTGTTGCGGGCGCTCGGCCATGTTCACCGCGTGGTGGAGCGACGCACGACCATTCCGATCCTGGCGAATGTGCTGCTGTCCGCCAAGGACGGCGCGCTGACGCTCAAGGCCACCGACCTCGATCTTGAGATTACCGAGAAGGCCGCGGCGGAGGTCTCCCAGCCCGGCGCGACGACGCTGCCGGCGCATACGCTCTATGACATCGTGCGCAAGCTGCCGGAGGGCGCGCAAGTCTCTTTGGAGGCGACAGGCGACGCGGGGCAGCTGACGCTGCGTTCGGGGCGTTCGCGGTTCAACCTCTCGAGTCTCCCCGAGAGCGACTTTCCGGACGTCACCTCCGGCGATTTCAGCCATAAGTTCGCGCTCGCGCCAGCGGATCTCAAGCGGCTGATCGAAAAGACCCAGTTCGCCATCTCTTCCGAAGAGACGCGCTATTATCTAAACGGCATCTATCTCCACACGCTCGACGTCGAGGGGCGGCCGATGCTCCGGGCCGTCGCGACCGACGGCCATCGTCTGGCGCGGCTGGAGCTCCCCGCGCCCGAAGGTAGCGCCGGGATGCCGGGAATCATCCTGCCTCGCAAGGCCGTCACCGAAGTGATGCGTCTGATCGAGGACGCGCAAGGCGAAGTTTCAGTCGAGCTTTCGATCAACAAGATGCGCTTCACCTTCGGCGACGCGCTGCTGACGACGAAATTGATCGACGGCACGTTCCCCGATTACGGGCGTGTCATTCCCGCCGGCAATGACAAGCGGCTCACTGTCGAGCGCGACGTCTTCGCCAAGGCGGTCGATCGCGTCTCGACGATCTCCTCCGAGCGCGGCCGCGCCGTCAAACTCTCGCTCTCCGATAGCAAGCTCGTGCTTTCCGTCACCAATCCAGACCAGGGCTCGGCGGTCGAGGAGCTCGAAGCCGACTATGACGGGCCGCCGCTCGACATCGGCTTCAACGCCCGCTACCTCCTGGACATCACCCAGCAGCTCGACAGCGACACGGCGCTCTTCAAGCTCGCCGACCCCGGCTCGCCGACGCTGGTGCAGGACCGCGACGGTGCCACTGCGCTCTACGTCTTGATGCCGATGCGCGTTTAAGCCTTGGAGAGACGCCTTTAAGTCTTGGAGAGACGCCTCCGGCCCGTTAGGGTCGGCGCGTGCTTGTTGAATTCCCTCGCCTCTGGCCGTGGCTTCTCGCCTGTTTCGCCATCGGCGCCGCCGCCGGGGCATTGACCCGGCGCGCGCCTGAAAATGGTCTGGTCGCCCGCTGGCTGGTGTGGACCGCGCTCGCTTTCGGCGTCGGTCTCCTTCTCGTCCGCCTCGGCGCGCTCGACGCCGCCGCGCCTTTGGTCGAGGGCGCGCTCGCGGCCTATGCCGTCCTGATTATCGGCGCCGCCCTCGGCGCCTTGGCGCGGCATCGGTCGATCTGGGCGCATGAGGGCTGGGCCGTGGGGCTGGTCGCCGCATCGCTCCTCTGGGTGGGAGCGGTCGTGATCGGCCAGTCCGACGGCGAAGTGGGTCGTCGTTTTGCCGCGCCGAGAAAAAGCGCGGGCGCCGACATGCCGCCCGCGACGTCGCCGCCTGCCGACGAAACACCAACCGCCGGCGCGACCATATCGCCCGTCCACACGAAAGGGCCGAGCGCGTTAGCCACGGCCGTATCCGGCATGACGCTCGTCGACTGCCAGACGGCCCTTGAAGCCTCTTCCACGCCCGGCGCACTGGTCTTTCGCAAAGGCAGCGCGCAACTCACGCCGTCAGCAACGCGCGCGCTCGACAGGGCGGCGACGATCATTCGCCGGTGTCCGGAAAACGCGACGATCGCGGTCAGGGGCCATGTTCGCGGTTTGGGCGCGAAAGCGCCCAATGACGCGCTGGCGCAGAGGCGGGCGGAGGCGGCGAAGGGCTATATCGAGGGTCAGGGCGTCGGCGCGCGCCGCCTCATCGCATCCCCCGGCGAACTGGATCAGGCGGAAAACCGCGCCCTCACCTTTGAGGTTCGATGAGCCGCTTTCGGCGCCGCAACTTCAGGCGCCGGCGCGGCCCGGTGGCGCCAAATTCCAATTCTACTTAAAACAGCGGCCTCTAAGACTGTCTGCCGGGAGCCCCGTCGGCCGCGAAAGGATCGCCTTGAACGCTTTTGACCCGCCCAAGGCCGCCCATAAGGCCGTCATCGCCGCGCTGCGCGACGACGTGCAGCGGCGCCTCACTTACACGGTCGGCAAGGACAACGCCGACGCCAGTCCGCGCGACTGGTTCGTCGCGACCGCGCTTGCGACCCGCGATCGGCTCGTTCCTTCTTGGCTCGCATCGACGAAGCGCAATTATCAGGAAGACCGGCGGCGCGTTTATTATCTCTCGCTCGAATTTCTCATCGGCCGTCTGCTCATCGACACGCTGACCAATCTCGGCCTGACCGAGGCGATGCGCGACGCGCTCGCCGAACTTGGCGTGGATCTCAATATGCTGCGCGCGCTGGAGCCCGATGCGGCGCTCGGCAATGGCGGGCTCGGACGCCTCGCCGCCTGTTTCATGGACAGCATGGCGACTCTCGAAATCGCCGCCATGGGATACGGCATTCGCTACGACCACGGCCTGTTTCGCCAGACGCTCAAGGACGGCTGGCAGCATGAATATCCCGAAGACTGGCTCTCCTTCGGCAATTCCTGGCAATTCCCGCGGCCGGAAATCACCTATGACATCGGCTTCTTCGGCCATGTCGAAAGTTCGCGCCTCGCCGACGGCATGCTGGCGCATGTGTGGCGTCCGGGCGAAACCATCGTCGCCGTCGCCTATGACACGCCCGTCGTCGGGTGGCGCGGCAAACATGTCAACACGCTGCGGCTGTGGTCGGCGCGAGCGCCAGACGCGCTGCGCCTCGACGCCTTCAATCAGGGCGATCACGTCGGCGCGCAATCGGAGCAGGCGCGCGCCGAAGCGATTTCCAAAGTTCTTTATCCAAGCGACTCGACGCCCGCGGGACAGGAGCTGCGGCTGCGGCAGGAATATTTCTTCGCCTCCGCCTCGCTGCAGGATTTGATCCGCCGTCACCTGAGGCAGACCGGCGACATCCAGAGGCTCGCCGACAAGGTGGCGATCCAGCTCAATGACACGCATCCGGCGATCGGCGTCGCGGAACTGATGCGGCTGCTCGTCGACGTCCACGGCGTTGAATGGAAGGAGGCCTGGCGCATCACCCAGGCGACCTTCTCCTACACCAATCACACGCTCTTGCCGGAAGCGCTCGAAACCTGGCCGGTGCAGCTGATGGAGCGGCTGCTGCCGCGCCACATGCAGATCATCTATCTCATCAACGCCATGCACCTCGACTGCCTGCGCGCCAAGGGCGCGAGCGACGCGGCGACGCTCTCCTCAGTGTCGCTCATCGACGAACGTAACGGACGGCATGTCCGCATGGGCCATCTGGCGTTTCTGGGTTCGCACAAGGTGAATGGCGTCTCGGCGCTGCATAGCGCGCTGGTCAAGGAGACGGTGTTCAAGGATTTCCATCGGCTCTACCCCGACCGCATCGTCAACAAGACCAACGGCGTCACCTTCCGCCGCTGGCTGCTCGAGGCCAATCCGCCGCTGTCGCGATTGCTCGCCGACACGATCGGCGCGGGCGTTTTCGATGAGCCGGAAAGACTGATCGAGCTTGAGAAATTCGCCGACGACGTGGAGTTCCAGAACCGATTCGCGGCGGCCAAGCGCGAGAACAAGGCGCGCCTGGCGACGACGATCTTCGAGCGCGTCGGCGTCAGAGTCGATCCTGCCGCACTCTTCGACGCGCAGATCAAGCGCATTCACGAATATAAGCGCCAGCTTTTGAACGTGCTTGAAGCCGTCGCGCTCTATCAGGACATCGTCGCGCAGCCCGCCCGCGAATTTGCGCCGCGGGTGAAGATCTTCGCCGGCAAGGCGGCGGCGAGCTATCATCAGGCGAAGCTCATCATCAAGCTCGCGAACGATGTGGCGAAGGTCGTGAACGCCGATCCGGCGACGCGCGAGCTTTTGAAGATCGTGTTCCTGCCGAACTACAATGTGAGCCTCGCCGAGACGATCATTCCGGCGGCCGATCTTTCCGAGCAGATTTCGACCGCCGGCATGGAGGCGTCGGGCACCGGCAATATGAAATTCGCGCTCAACGGCGCGCTCACCATCGGCACGCTGGACGGCGCCAATGTCGAAATCAGAGAGCGCGTCGGCGACGACAATATTTTCATCTTCGGCCTCACGGCGCAGGAGGTGGAGCAAAGCCGCGCCAAGGGCATCGACGCGCGCGAGACGATCGCCGCGAGTCCCCGTCTCGCAGAGGCGCTGCGGGCCATCGCTGGCGGCGTCTTTTCGCCCGACGATCCGCACCGCTACGCGCAGCTTGTCGATACGCTGACCTATTACGATCACTTTCTGGTCGCGAAGGACTTCGACGCCTATTGGGAGGCGCAGCGCCGCGTCGACGCCCGCTGGCGAGACCAGAAGGCGTGGCGGCATTCGAGCATCCTCAATACGGCGCGTGTCGCCTGGTTTTCCTCCGACCGCACGATCCGCGAATATGCGCAGGAGATCTGGAATGTCGCTGTGTGAGTAAGACTGCGTCATTGCGAGCGAAGCGAAGCAATCCAGCGTCGTTCGATCATATCTGGATTGCTTCGTCGCTTCGCTCCTCGCAATGACGATGCGGCTTCAAGGACGTGAGAGTGACAAAAGCCGACTGGCGCGCTTCCGCGGATGACATCGACGCCATCATTGGCGCGCGCCATGGCGACCCATTCGCCGTGCTCGGCCTGCATGAAACGCCCGCAGGCTACGTCATACGCGCGTTCGTTCCAGGCGCGACGCGAGTGGAGGCGATTGCGCCGGACGGCGCCACGATCGCGCCGCTGGGTCGCGTTCACGCCGATGGCTTCTTCGAAGGGGTGACGCCGCTGAAGGCGCGCGCGCCGTATCGCCTGCGCGCTTCGAACGACGCGGCGCGATGGGAATTCGCCGACCCTTACGCCTTTTCCCCGGTGCTCGGCCCCACAGACGATCATCTGCTCGTCGAAGGCGCGCATCAGAAGCTCTATGACAAGCTCGGCGCGCATGTGCTGACGCATGAGGGCGTCGAAGGAACGCATTTCGCCGTCTGGGCGCCGAACGCCAGACGCGTCTCCGTCGTCGGCGACTTCAACCAATGGGATGGGCGACGCGCGCAGATGCGCAAGCGGATCGACAGCGGCGTCTGGGAGATATTCATTCCCGGCGTTGGGGCGGGCGCGAATTACAAATACGAAATCATCGGGCGCCATGGCGAGCTTCTGCCGCTCAAGGCCGACCCGCTCGGCTTCGAGGCGGAGCTGCGCCCCTCGACGGCGTCCGTCGTCGCGTCGAACGCGCCCTTTCACTGGGGCGACGAGATTCACATGCGCGCGCGCGCTGAAGTTGACCCGCGACGTTCGCCCATGTCGGTCTATGAAGTGCATCTACCGTCGTGGCGGCGCGGCGAGGATGGGCGCTTTCTGACGTATGACGAACTCGCCGAACAGCTCGTGCCCTATGTCGCCGATCTCGGCTTCACCCATATCGAACTGATGCCGATCAACGAGCATCCGCTCGACGCCTCCTGGGGCTATCAGCCGATCGGGCTCTTTGCGCCGACGCGGCGGCACGGCGACTCATATGGCTTTCGCCGTTTCGTCGATTGCGCGCATCAGGCGGGATTAGGCGTCATTCTCGACTGGGTTCCGGCGCATTTTCCGACCGATGAACATGGCCTCGCGCAATTCGACGGCGGGCCGCTCTATGAGCATTCCGATCCTAAGCGCGGTTTTCATCCCGACTGGAACACCGCGATCTATGATTATGGGCGGCGCGAGGTTGAGAATTTTCTCATCGCCAGCGCGCTCTATTGGCTCGACCGTTTCCACATCGACGGGCTGCGCGTCGACGCAGTCGCCTCCATGCTCTATCTCGACTATTCGCGAAAGCCGGGCGAATGGTCGCCAAATCCCGACGGCTCCAATGACAATCGCGACGCGGTCGCCTTTCTTCAAAGGTTCAATGAACGCGTCTACGCGCTTTATCCCGGCGTCGTGACGATCGCCGAAGAATCCACCGCCTGGGGCGGCGTGACGCGGCCGACATATGCGGGCGGACTCGGCTTCGGCTTCAAATGGAACATGGGGTGGATGAACGATACGCTGCGCTATCTTTCGTCCGAACCCGTCCATCGCAAATGGCGCCATAGCGAGCTGACCTTCGGCCTGCTCTACGCCTTCACCGAAAACTTCGTGCTGCCGATCTCTCATGACGAAGTCGTGCACGGCAAGGGCTCGGTCATCGGTAAAATTCCCGGCGACGAATGGCGCCGTTTCGCGACCGCGCGCGCCTATTATGGATTCATGTGGGGCCATCCTGGCAAGAAGCTTCTGTTCATGGGTCAGGAGTTTGGTCAGACAGGCGAGTGGAATTTCGCGAGCAGCCTCGACTGGTGGCTGCTCGATTTTCCCCCGCATCGCGGACTTCAAGCGTTTATCCGCGATCTCAACCGCGTCTATCGCGATCACGAGGCGCTCTATGCGCGCGACTGCGAGGCCGAAGGCTTTCAATGGATCGTCGCGGATGACGCGGAGAGTTCGGTATTCGCCTTCGCGCGTTTTGGCGCGGATCGTTCCCGCGCGATCGTCGTCGTCACGAATTTCACGCCGGTGACGCGCAGCGCCTATCGGCTCGGCTTGCCGCGCGCGGGACGCTGGCGTGAACTCGTCAATTCTGACGCTGCGGCCTATGGCGGCTCTGGACTTGGCAATCTCGGCGCCATTCATGCGCGCGCCGAAGCGTTCCGCGACTTTCCCGCGCGCGCCGATATTCTTCTGCCGCCGCTTTCGACTCTCTTCTTCGCATTCGAAAGCGATGAATTAGAATGAAGATCGAATCGAGCAGGGTGATGAAGATGTCCGCAAGAGATCGGGACAAAGATTTACTCATCCTGAAGAGGCCCGCAGGGGTCGTCTCGAAGGACGAGGAAACCTTTAGGAGCGACATTCCTCGCCCTCGCGCTTGGAGACGCCTGCTGCGCAGGCTCCTCAGCATGAGGGCGAAGGCGCCCCATTCGCGCGATCACCGCGTCATCGATCTGATGGGAACTGGCGATGTCCGCGTTTGAAAATCCGCCTCTCGCGCGCCACGCCATGGCCTATGTGCTCGCCGGCGGCCGCGGCGCGCGGCTGATGGAACTGACCGACAGACGCGCCAAGCCCGCGGTTTATTTCGGCGGCAAGTCGCGCATCATCGACTTCGCGCTCTCCAACGCGCTCAACTCCGGCATCCGGCGCATCTGCGTCGCGACGCAGTACAAGGCGCATAGCCTCATCCGCCATTTGCAGCGCGGCTGGAGCTTTTTTCGCACCGAGCGTAACGAGAGCTTCGACATTCTGCCTGCAAGCCAGCGCGTGTCTGAAGACCACTGGTATCTTGGCACGGCCGACGCCGTCTATCAGAACCTCGACATCGTCGAGAGTTATGATCCCAAATATATCGTGCTGCTCGCGGGCGATCACGTCTACAAGATGGATTACGAGCCCATGCTGCAGCAGCATGTGGATTCCGGCGCAGATGTGACGATCGGCTGTTTCGAGGTGCTGCGCGCAGAGGCGTCCAGTTTCGGCGTCATGCATGTAGACGAAAACGACCGCATCATCTCCTTCATCGAAAAGCCGCGCGATCCCCCGGCGATGCCGGGACATCCCGACCGCGCCCTCGTCAGCATGGGCATCTATGTTTTCGAGGCGAAGTTTCTCTACGAGCAGTTGCGCCGCGATGCCGCTGAGACGCTCTCGACCCATGATTTCGGCAAGGATTTGATCCCCTATATCGTCTCGCACGGCAAGGCGGTCGCCCATCATTTCGAACGCTCCTGCGTGCGCGCGGCGAGCGAGCCCAACGCCTATTGGCGCGACGTCGGCACGGTCGACGCCTATTGGGCGGCGAACATCGATCTCACCGACTTCACGCCGCAGCTCGATCTTTACGATCGCAACTGGCCGATCTGGACATATGCCGAAATCACCCCGCCGGCGAAATTCGTGCACGATCAGGTCGGGCGGCGCGGACAGGCGCTGTCCTCGCTCGTCTCGGGCGGCTGCATCGTTTCCGGCTCAACGCTGCGCCGAACGCTGCTCTTTACCGGCGTGCGCGTGAATTCCTACGCGACCGTCGAGAACGCCGTCGTCCTGCCCTATGTCGACGTCGGCCGCTCGGCGCGGCTCACTAATGTCGTCGTCGACCGCGGCGTGCAGATTCCGCAGGGTCTTGTTGTCGGGGAGGACCCGGCGTTCGACGCCGCGCGTTTCCGCCGCACCGAGGGCGGCGTCTGTCTCATCACCCAGCCGATGATCGACAGGCTCGGCGCATGAGTGCGCTGCGCGCGCTCGCCATCGCTTCGGAGATGGCGCCTTTGGTCAAGACCGGCGGACTCGCCGATGTCGTCGGCGCGCTGCCGCATGCGCTCGCCGCCGAAAACATCGAGCTACGCACGCTTATTCCGGGCTATCCCGACGTAATCGCTACGCTGCGCGTCGGAGAGACGGTTTTTGAGTTTGACGACCTTTTCGGCGGCCCCGCTTGGATTCATGCCTCCCGCCATCAGGGCGTCACGATTTATGCGCTCATCGCGCCGCATCTTTATGCCCGCGAAGGCGGACTCTATACGGGACCGGACGGCGCCGATTATCCCGACAACGCCTTTCGCTTCGCGGCGCTCGCCTGGGTCGGCGCGCAGATCGGGCTCGGGGCGCTCGATGGATTTATGCCCGACGTCGTGCATGCGCATGACTGGCAGGCGGCGCTCGCGCCGGCCTATATGCATTATGCGGACAGGCCGCGGCCGGCGACGATCGTCAGCATCCACAACATCGCCTTCCAGGGACAATTCTCCAAAGAACTGCTGGAGCCTTTGCGACTGCCGCCGCGCGCCTTCAGTATCGACGGCGTCGAATATTACGGCGCGATCGGCTTCCTGAAGGCTGGCCTGCAGCTCGCCGACCGCATCACCACGGTGTCGCCAAGCTATGCGCGCGAGATCGAGACGCCGGAATTCGGCATGGGCCTCGAGGGCCTGTTGCGCGCACGCGCGGACCGCGTGAGCGGCATATTGAACGGCGTCGATGAAGAGACGTGGGATCCTGCGACCGATGTGCATCTTGGAACGCGCTATGATCATTGGAGCCTGCCGTCGCGCGCCAGGAACAAGGCGGCTTTGCAGAAGCGTCTGCGACTGCGCGTCGACCCCGACGCCTTTCTCATCGGCGTCGTCAGCCGGCTGTCGTGGCAGAAGGGCCTCGACCTGCTGCTCGACGTCTTGCCGCAGCTGATGCGCGGGCGCGCACAGCTCGCGTTGCTCGGCGCCGGAGATAAGCCGCTTGAAGAAGAATTTGCGGCTGCGGAGGCGGCGCATCCCGGCCGTGTGGGCGTTCATATCGGCTATAGCGAAGAACTCGCGCATATGATCCAGGCCGGTGCCGACGCCTTCCTCGTTCCGTCGCGCTTCGAGCCATGCGGACTGACGCAGCTTTATGCGCTGCGCTACGGCGCCGTGCCGATCGTTTCGCGCGTCGGCGGGCTGAAAGATACGATCGTCGACGCCAATGAGATGGCGCTGCAGGCCGACGTCGCCACCGGCCTGCAATTTTCGCCGACGACCGCCGATGCGCTCGCTCTCGCATTGCGCGAAGCCGAGCGCCTTTTCGAGGACGCCGAGACGTGGCGCAAGATTCAGGTCAATGGCATGAGAACGGACGTCTCCTGGCGCAATCCGGCGCGCCGCTACGCGATGCTCTTTCGGGACGCGGTTGCCGCGAGGGTTGGGTGACTGTTTCGACGATAAAGCCCCCTCCCTGTCCCTCCCCCGCTTTGGCGGGAGAGGGGACCCCAACGATCGGCGTAGCGCGCGGTGTGCAACCTGCGCTGCGTCTTCCTCCCTCTCCCGCAAGCGAAGCGCAGCGGGGGAGGGTTGGGGAGGGGGCATGATCGGCCGCCTCACGGATGGCGCACCGGAACCACTCGGCGTCACGCCGGACGCGAGCGGCGCGAATGTCGCGGTGTTTTCGGCTCACGCCGAGGCGATGGAGCTTTGTCTCTTTAATGATTCCGACGAGGAGATAGCCCGTATAAAACTGCCCGCGCGCAGCGGCGACGTTTTTCATGGGCATATCGAGGGTCTCACAGAAGGCGAGCGCTATGGCTTCCGCGCCTATGGACCCGATGCGCTGCACGACGGCCATCGCTTCAATCCGGCGAAACTTCTCGTTGACCCTTACGCGTTCGCACTCGATCGCGCCTTCACGCTGCATCCTTCGCTTTTCGCCTATGGCGATGCCGCGCACGCTGATAGCGCCGCGCATCTGCCGAAAGCGATCGTCACGAAGCCAGTCCCTGCGGAGTCGCGGCGGCCAAAGCATCCCTGGCGCGATACGGTCATCTATGAGCTTCACGTCAAGGGTTTCACCGCGACCCATCCTGACATTCCGCAACATCTGCGCGGGACATTCGCCGGCCTCGCACATGAGGCGGGAATCGCGCATCTAAAACGGCTCGGCGTGACGACGCTGGAGCTTCTGCCTTGCGCGGCCTGGATCGACGAGCGTCACTTGCCGCCGCTCGGGCTTTCCAATTACTGGGGCTATAATCCCATCGCCATGATAGCGCCCGACCTGCGTCTCGCGCCGGGCGGATGGCGTGAAGTTCGGGAAGCCGTCGCCAGACTTCACGACGCCGGGCTCGAAGTCATTCTCGATGTCGTGTTCAACCATACCGGCGAAGGCGACGAATTCGGTCCGACCGTCTCGTTCCGAGGATTGGACAACGCCAGCTATTATCGGCTCGCCGATGACCGCGCGCGTTATGTGAACGACTCCGGCTGCGGCAATATTCTCGACTGCGCGCGCGCTCCTGTCGTGCGGCTCATCATGGATGCGCTGCGCGCCTGGGCGGTCTATGGCGGCGTCGATGGCTTTCGCTTCGATCTCGCGACGACGCTCGCGCGTCCCCCCTCGGGGTTCGATCGCGACGCGCCATTGCTTTCGGCGCTCCTGCAGGACCCCGTGCTGCGGGACTTAAAGCTCATCGCCGAGCCCTGGGATATAGGTACAGGCGGCTATCGGCTCGGCGATTTTCCCGAGCCTTTCGCCGAATGGAACGATCGCTATCGCGACAGCGCGCGCGGTTTCTGGCGCGGCGACTCCTGCGGCGTCGCCGAGCTCGCGACGCGCTTTTCCGGTTCGCAGGACATGTTTTCGCGCAGGCGCCCCTCGCGTAGCGTCAATTTCATTACGGCGCATGACGGCTTCACTTTGCGCGATCTCGTTTCCTACGCGCATAAGCACAATGCGGCGAATGGCGAAGAGAACCGCGACGGCGCCGACCATAATCTTTCGTGGAACAATGGCGTCGAAGGCGAAAGCGAAGACGCCGCGATCAACGCAAGGCGTGCGCAGGACATGCGTAACCTGCTCGCCACGTTGCTTTTCTCTCGCGGAACGCCGATGCTGGCGATGGGCGCGGAGTTGGGTAAGACGCAGTCCGGCAACAATAACGCCTATGCGCAGGACAATGCCCTCTCATGGATCGATTGGGCGCACGCCGACGAAGAACTGATCGCGACGACGGCGAAGCTCATCGCGCTGCGCAAGCGACGCTTGGCCTTGCACGATGATCGCTTTCTCGACGGCGCGCCACATGATTCTTCGCTCATCCCCGACGTCGAATGGTTGCGTCCCGACGGCGCGCCGATGCGCGAAGAGGACTGGCGTGACGGCGAGGCGCAGACGCTTGTCGCCGCGCTTTATGCCGAAGGCGATCGCGTCATCGTTATTCTGCATCGCGGCGCTGACGAAATCATCGTGCGCCCGCCGCCCGCCCGCGATGATCACGGCTGGAAATTAGCGTTCAATTCGACGAAGGACGGCGCGGGCGAAGACGCCGAAGGACGCATTCCTATCGCGCCGCGCTCCGTGGCGCTCCTCGTCGAGGAAAGTCGGATATCCCGCCGGTCTTCTGGCCCCGCATCGGAAGACATCCTCTCCCGTCTTGCCGAGGCGACAGGCGTTGAACGACAATGGCGCGACGTCGACGGCGCGCTGCACGACGTTCCGCGCGAGACGGTCTGCGCGCTGCTGGCGCAGCTCGGCTTTCCGGCCGGAACGCTCAACGACGCGCGCGAGAGTCTGGCGCGGCTTTCTGACTTTCGCGACAGGCGGGCCCTTCCCGCAAGTTTATCGGCTAGGGAGGGCAAGTCCTTCACGCTTCGGCTCGCCGCGCACGATGGACGCACGCCAGGCTGGATCGTCGTCACGCAGGAAGACGGAAGCTATTCGCGCATCGCCCTGCGCGCGGCACCGGTTATGTGGCGCGGACTGGATGGTCGGCGTTGCGACGGCGTCGAGGCGCGGCTGCCGCCGATGCCCGCCGGTCGTCATCATTTGTCGATCGACAGCGGCGAGAGCTGTGCGCTCACCATCGCGCCGTCGGGCTGCTTCTTGCCGAACGACGCGCGCCGCGAATTCGGCCTATCCGCGCAGCTGTATTCGGTGCGCCGCGAGGAGGATCAGGGGATCGGCGACTTTTCGACTCTCGCGGAGCTCGCGCGCGCTGGCGCCAAGGCCGGCGTCGCGCTCATCGCGATCAATCCGCTGCACGCCTTGTTTGCGCAAGACCGCACGCGCGTCAGTCCGTATTATCCTTCCGACCGGCGTTTCCTGGATCCGCTCTATATTGATGTCTCCGGATTGGGGCGCATGCTCGGCGCGCCGATTGATTTCGACGAGAAGATCGCGGCGGCTCTCAGTGGCGCCGCAGATGTCGACTATCCCGGCGTGCATGCGCTGAAGATGCCGGCGCTCGAACGCGCCTTCGCCGTCTTCCTCGATCTCTCTCGCCGCCAGCCCGACGCCGCGCCTGTCGTTTCATTTGCGCGCTTCGTCGCCGAGGGCGGGACGGCGCTCGCGCGTTTCTGCGTCTTCGAGGCCATCAGCGAGGCGCGCAACGGCCAACGCTGGCCGATGTGGCCGCAAGAGCTGCGCGAGGCGCGCCCTGCGGCGCTGAGCGCCCTCGCGAGCGAACATGCGGCGCGCATCCAATTCCACCAATTTGTGCAATGGCTCGCCGATGCGCAATTTGCACATGCGGCGCAGGATGCGCGCGCGGCGGGAATGTCGCTCGGCTTCTGCCGCGACCTCGCCATTGGCGCGGCGCCCGACGGCGCCGAGAACTGGAGCCGCGCGGGCAGTTTCGTGGGCGGATTCGCGATCGGCGCGCCGCCCGACGCCTTCAGTCGGGAGGGCCAGAATTGGGGCTTGCCGCCGCCAAATCCGATCGAAATGGAAAAAAGCGGCGGCGCCGATTTCGCGGAGCTGTTGCGCGCCAACATGCGCCATGCGGGCGCGCTGCGCATCGACCACGTCATGGGCCTGGCGCGGCTTTTCGTCATTCCGGACGGCGAACGGCCCGCCGCCGGCGCTTACGTCAATTACCCGTTCGAGACCTTGATGGGTCAGCTCGCGCTCGAAAGCCAACGCGCGCAATGCGTCGTCGTCGGCGAAGATCTCGGCACGGCGCCTTGGGGCTTTCGCGAGCGCATCGCCCATGCCGACGTGCTGAGCTACCGGGTTCTATGGTTCGAACGTTCGGGAGAGGGCTTCGCGTCGCCGACGCTCTATCCGAAGAAAGCCATGGCCTGCGTTTCAACGCATGACTTGCCGACGCTCGAAGGCTGGTGGGCGGCGGCGGACATCGCCGAGAAGCAAGCCCTGGGGCTGATCGCGCCCGACACGGCCGAAGCCGCCCGCGCCGCGCGCCGCGCGGAAAAGGACGCGCTCCTCGACGCATTGCGCGCGCAAGCGCTGATCGACGGCGCGCAACACGCAACAAGCGTGTTCGACGACGCCTTGGCTGGGGCGCTCCATGCCTTCGTCGCGCGCACGCCATCCTTACTCGCCATGGCGCAACTCGATGACCTTGCGGGCGAAACGCAGGCGATCAACTTGCCCGGCACCGATCGCGAACGCTCGAACTGGCGCCGCAGACTGCCAGAATCGATCGACGCGCTCGTTGAATCGCGCCGCGCCCGCGCGATCCTCGCCGGGCTTTGCCGCAATGTGGACGCGATTCCCGGCGCATATCGGCCTCCGGGCGACATTGATGCCGCGGACGGACATGAGCGTTTCGAGCATGGCGGGTAACGAAGCCACGGAGCGCGGGCTCATCTCTGCGGCGCTCTTTGCGATTTCTGTCGCATTTTCCGCGCATGCCGAACAACAAGGTCCGGACGCAAAGGACATCTCGTCAAAGCAACAAGAATTGCGCGGCGTCGAAGACACGATGGGCGCTGCCCAGGAGCGCGCGCGTCGACTTGAAGAGCAGCTTGTCGATCACGCCGCCGCGCGCGAACGACTGAATGGCGCGCTCATCGAATCGACGCTGCGGCTGCAGGAGACGGAAGGGCGCGCGGCTGAAATCGAAGAGCGGCTTTCGGCGCTGACCGAGAATGAGCGCAAGATCGTCTCTTCGCTCGAGAGCCGCCGCGGATTGATCATGGAGATCCTTACCGTCCTGCAACGGATGGGCCGTAAGCCGCCGCCGGCGCTGATCGCGCGCCCGAACGAGATTCTCGAGGCCGTCCGGGCGTCGCTCGCGCTCGGCGCCCTGTTGCCGCAAATGCGCGCCGAAGCGCGCCAGCTGCAGCGCGATCTATCGGAACTGGAGCAGGTGCGCGATGGCGTGCGGCGCGAGCGTGAACGCCTCGCGGAGCAGCAAGCGAGTCTCACCGCTCAGCGCGAAAGGCTCGCCCCGATGATCGGGGAACGTCAGGAGGCGCTCTCCACCGCGCAAAGCGCCTTGCAGGCGGAGACGGAGCGCGCGCGCACGCTGGCGCAGCGCGCCACAAGCCTCAAGGACCTGATCTCGCGCATGGAGGCGGACAGCGCGGCGGCGCGCCGCGCGGCGGAGGCGGCGCGCAAGGCCGACGACGAGCGCGTCAAAGCTCAAGCGATGCTTTCCGAGCGGGAGCGGCTCAAAGCGTTGTCTGCGCCGTTCAAGGATCCGGCGCGACTTGCGCCCGCCGTCGCTTTCATTGATCTTAAAGGCCGGCTGCCGGCCCCGGCCGCGGGATCGGTCGTGCGGCGTTTCGGCGCGCCCGACGGTTTTGGCGGCAAGGAGAAGGGCCTGTCGATCGCGGCGCGCGAGAATGGGGTGGTTATCGCCCCTTGCGACGGATGGATCGCTTTTTCAGGGCCTTACCGAAGTTACGGACAACTCTTGATCATTAATGCCGGCGGCGGTTATTATGTGGTCCTGGCCGGCATGAGTCGCACCAATGTGAACGTGGGACAGTTCGTTCTCGCAGGTGAGCCGGTTGCCAGCATGGGAGACGGAGCCGCGCAAACCGCGGCGACCATCGCAATCGGCGCGAAACAACCCATTCTTTATGTTGAGTTCCGCAAGGACGGAGCGTCAATCGACTCGGGCCCATGGTGGGCAAAGTCAGACAGTCGGAAGGTCGGCGGATGATTCGCAAAACAGCCCTTATCGCCACAGGAATCGCAATTGGAGCGGGATGCGCCACGCTTGGCCAGCAGGCGCGCGCCGTCATCGGCGCTCCGGCTCAAGCCGCTTCCGCCGACACCTATAAGAACCTCAGCCTGTTTGGCGACGTGTTCGACAAGGTGCGCGCCGACTATGTCGAGAAGCCCGACGAGCAGAAGCTCGTCGAAAACGCCATCAACGGCATGCTGACCTCGCTCGATCCGCATTCAAGCTACCTTGACGCCAAGGCCTTCAAGGACATGCGGACGCAGACCGAGGGCAAGTTCGGCGGATTGGGCATAGAGGTCACCCAGGAAGACGGGCTCGTGAAGGTCGTCACGCCGATCGACGACACGCCGGCGTCGCGCGCCGGGATCATGTCCGGCGATCTCATCGGCGCCATCGACGACGAGACCGTGCAGGGCATGACCCTCAATCAGGCCGTCGACAAAATGCGCGGCGCGATCAACACGCCTGTCAAGCTGACGCTCTTCCGCGGCAAGAACAAGGACAAGGTCGAGGTCAAGCTCGTCCGCGCCGAGATCCACATCAAATCCGTGCGCTCGCGCAAGCAGGGCGACGACATCGCCTATGTCCGGATTTCGCAGTTCAATGAAGAGACCGCGGAAGGCCTGCGCGCCGCCATGGCGAAGGCGCAGCAGGAGATCCCCGCGGACAAGTTCAAAGGCTACATCCTCGATCTGCGCAACAATCCGGGCGGCTTGCTGGATCAGTCCATCCAGGTGGTCAACTCCTTCATCGACAAGGGCGAGATCGTCTCGACGCGCGGCCGCAACGCCGATGAAACCCAGCGCTACAACGCCCGCGGCTCCGGCGATCTGTCGAAGGGCAAGCCCGTCGTCGTGCTGATCAACGGCGGCTCGGCCTCGGCGTCCGAGATCGTCGCCGGCGCTTTGCAGGATCACAAGCGCGCGACGCTGATCGGAACGCGGTCGTTCGGCAAGGGCTCGGTGCAGACGATTATCCCGCTCGGCGGCTCCAGCGGCGCGCTGCGGCTGACGACGGCGCGCTACTACACGCCGTCCGGCCGCACCATCCAGGCCAAGGGCATCGATCCCGACATGATCATCCTGCAGGACGTGCCGGACGAGCTCAAAGGCAAGGACGACACCAAGGGCGAAGCGTCGCTGAAGGGCCATCTCAAGACGGGCGACGAGGAAAAGACCGGCTCGCAGGCCTATGTCCCGCCGGATGAGGCGAAGGACAAGCAGCTCACCGCGGCGGTCGAACTTCTGCACGGCAAGCCGAGGGCGCAGATCCTCGCCGAACAGTCTAAGGAAGTCGCCAAGGACACGACCAAGCCGCCGTCCAAGGCCGCCAATTGACGGTGATGGCCGTGGGGCTTAGACGGTCGGCGGGAGTTTCCGGCGATCGATGAGCTTTCTGTCCACTTACGCTAATCCAACGCGCTTTCTGCGTTTCGCAGAACGCGCGTTGCCGTGGCTCTCAACCGCCACGGCGCTGCTGCTCGCGATCGGGCTCTACGGCGCTTTCACGGCGCCGCCCGATTATCAGCAAGGCGAAACCGTCCGGATCATGTACATCCATGTTCCGTCGGCCTGGCTTGCGATCTTCGCCTATATCGTGATGACCTCGGCGTCGCTCGGCGTTCTGGTGTGGCGTCATCCGCTCGCCGATGCGGCGCAGAAAACCGCCGCCAGCCTCGGCGCCGCCTTCACTTTTATTTGTCTGGTCACGGGCTCGCTTTGGGGCAAGCCGATGTGGGGGACGTTCTGGGTGTGGGACGCGCGCCTCACCTCGATGCTCGTTCTTTTTCTTCTCTATCTCGGCCTCATCGCCGTCAGACAGACGATGGACGACACGCCGCGCGGCGCGCGCATCGCGGCGATCATGACGCTCGTCGGCGCCATCGACATTCCGATCATCAAATATTCGGTCGACTGGTGGAATACGCTGCACCAGCCAGCTTCGGTGTTTCGCATTGACGGACCCGCGATCTCCGGATCGATGCTTTGGCCGCTGATCGTCATGGCGCTCGCCGCGACGCTGTTGTTTTCGACGCTGCATATCATGGCGATCCGCAACGAAATCCTGCGCCGGCGCCTCGCGCGCTTGTCGATGCAGGCCGTCCGCGCCGGTGAAGTCGCCGGAGACGAAAGCATGGAGGCGGCGGAATGAGCGGCCACGGGTTCTACATCGCCGCCGCCTATGGCGTGACGGCCGCGACTCTCGGCGTCGTCACCTTGCGCATCGTCCTCGACTATCGCCGCCTGCGCGCGGCGCTGGCGCGCTTTGGCGCGGCTGGGGCGCGCGATGAAGGAGAAGGCGCGTGAGCGACGCCGTCTCGCCGCGCTCGGCGCTGCGCTTTCTGCCGCTGGCGCTCTTCGCGTTGCTGGCCCTCGTCTTCCTTGTGCGGCTCTTCTCCGGCGATGCTTCGCGCATTCCCTCGGCGCTGATCGGCAAGCCGGCGCCGGCTTTCGATCTGCCGGCGCTTGAAGGACTGGCCGGCGTTCCCGGTCTCTCGACGCAAGATTTGCGCAAGGGTCACGTGAGTCTTGTCAATGTCTTCGCCAGCTGGTGCGGACCCTGCCGACAGGAGCATTCGGCGCTCATGGCGATCGCCGGCGACGAAGCGCTCAAGGCCAAGGGCCTCGAGCTTTACGGGCTCTCCTACAAGGACGAAACGACCAAGGCGCTAGGTTTCCTTGAGGAGGGCGGCAATCCTTTCGCGCGCGTCGGCGTCGATCCTGCCGGCCGCACGGCGATCGACTTCGGCGTCTACGGCGTGCCCGAGACCTTCGTGATCAAGGGCGACGGAACGATCGCCTATAAGTTCGTCGGACCGCTGACGCCTTCGGCCATGGCGACGACGCTCATTCCTGAGATCGAAAAGGCGATGGCGGGCGGGGCGGCCATGACGCGCTGAACGCGTCGAGCGCGCGGGATTATGGCGCTCTGAGGAAGAGGCCGACGGTCAGCGCCGCGCCGACCACGACGATGAAGATGCGCAGGATTTTTTCGTCGATGTGATGGATCAGGCGGGCGCCGGCGACGCCTCCGATCGTCGCGCCCACGCTCGTCACCAGCGCCTGCGGCCAGTGCAGATCCGGCGAGAACAGGAAGATCGCGACGGCGGAAGCGTTCATGACGCCGGCCAGAACATTTTTGGTGGCGCTGGCGACGCGCACGCCCTGTCCGGCCATGGTCAGCGCGGCGACCATCAGGAACCCTATGCCGCCGCCGAAATAGCCGCCGTAAACCGAAATCAGAAATTGCGCGATGGCCGCGCGCGGCGGGCCGAGATGGCTATGCGTTTCGACGGGCTTGCGAAAGAAACTGCCCCAAGCGAAGACCACCGTCGCAAAGAGCACGAGCCATGGCACGAGACGCGCGAAGAGTCCGCGCGGCGTGCCCAGCAACACCGCCGCGCCGACGGCGCCGCCGACGATGCTGATGACGAACAGCGTGCGCAGCGAAAGCCCGCTGGCGCCCCTCGCCAGTTTGCGGCCGGTCCAGCCGGTCGCGACCTGCGCCGGAAACAGCGCCGCGCATGACGTGATATTGGCGGCCAGCGCGTCCATGCCGGTGAACATCAGGGTGGGAAGCGTGAGGAAGGAGCCGCCGCCGGCAAGCGCATTCTGCGCGCCCGCCCAGGTCGCTACGGCAAACAGCAGAATGTAAGTCATGCGCGCCTATGTCAGCTCGCGCGGCTCAAATCAAGCGGGCCGACTCCATCATCAGCCCCGCTGCGAGAAGCCGGATCAGCACGCCGAGCTGCTCATCCAGCAACTTTGGCGGGGTCTCAGCGATCTTCTCCTCGAGCCCTAGCGCCACGACTCCATGCACGGCCGAAAACAGCGTGCGCGCGAGTGCGGCGCGCGCCGTCGCGTCCTTGCCTGGCAGCAGTTGCGCGAGCGGCGCGTCCAACCGGCTGAACAGGCGGTTGCGGTCGTCTGCATACCAGGCCGGCACGGGCGCGCCAGGGGGCAATCGGTGCTCGAACAGCGCGCGCCAGCTCGGCTCCTCTTTTCTCGCAAAGCTCAGATAGGCCCGCGCCATGGCTTCGAGCGCCTGCTCCGCCTCAGCGTCCACGAAGGCCGCGTCGAGCGCGAGCTCCAGGCGCGCCAGCGTGCGCGCGTTAACCCGCAGGATCAACTCGTCGAGGTCATGAAAAGCGGTATAGATCGCGCCGAGGGCGCAACCGGCCGCGGCGGCGAGATCGCGCGCTTTCAATCCCTCGAGACCCTGCGCCGCCACCGTTTCCTGTGCGATGTCGATAAGCCGGTCACGTAGTTGCGTCCGGCGGTCGCCTCCCGCGTCGGCGTTCTTCTCGTTCAAGGGCGTCTCCCAATTCGGCATGAACACCGTTCATTTTTTTGTTGACGGCAGAGCGAAAGCGCTGCAGTCTGCATATTGAACATAGTTCATGGCGAAAGGCTGACGTTCGACCCCATCGCAACCCGATTGCAACGCCGATCGCCATGCCCCATTGCAACGCGCCGGTTTGACCGATCCTTAAGGGTGATCGGCGAAAGTCACGACGCACCTCCCGGAAGCTTCGACATGACGCATTCGCTTCTCGCTTCTCGGCGTTTCGCGCCATTGTTCTGGCGTCAGTTCTTCGCCGCCTTCAACGACAATTTCCTGAAGAACGCCCTGGTTCTCTTGATCCTGGCGCATGCGGCCGAGAGCGGCGCGTCGCTCGTTACGCTCGCCGGCGCGGCCTTCATCGCGCCGTTCTTTCTTCTGTCGGCGATCGGCGGCGAATTCGCCGACAAATATGACAAGGCGCGCGTCGTGCGCTGGCTCAGCGTCGCGGAGATCGCCGTCGCGGCATTGTCCGCGACCGGCTTTCTTTTCTCCAATGTCCCCACGCTCTTTGGCGCGCTCATTCTCTTCGGCGTCACCGGCGCGCTGTTCGGCCCCGTCAAATACGGCATCTTGCCCGACCATCTGACGCGCGAGGAACTTCCGGCGGGCAATGCGCTCGTCGAGAGCGCGACCTTTTTCGCAATTCTCAGCGGCACGGTCGCCGGCGGCATGGCGTTGCATGTCGGCGACGGGGTGATCCTCGCCGCGGGAGTCATGGGCGTCGCGGCGCTGGCTCTTGGCGCGGCGTGGCTGATTCCCCCAACGAGGCGCGCCGATCCCGATCTTGCGATCGACGCCAACGTCTTCCGCTCAACCTTCAAATTGCTGCGGCATCTGCGTGGTCAAAAAGAACTGCGGCGGCTGGCCGTGGTGACGAGCCTCTTCTGGCTGTTCGGCTCCGTCGCCATGTCGTTGACGCCCTCGCTCATCACCCAGACGTTGCATGGCGCGGAGATCCTCGTCAGCATTCATCTGGCGCTGTTCGCCGTCGGCATCGCCATTGGATCGGGGCTCGCCGCCTTCCTCCTCAAGGGCAAGATCGTGCTGCTGCCCTCTGCCGTCGGCGCGGCGCTCGTCGCTTTTGCGTCCGCGGACCTTGGCCTCGCGCTGCTGTTTTCGAATGCGCCCGCCGCAGCGACGGCGCTGTCGCCGCAAGCCTATTTCGCTCAACCGCTCGCGTGGCGCGCCGCGATCGATCTTTCACTGCTCGCGCTCGCGGGCGGGCTGATGATTGTTCCGTCCTTCGCCGCCATTCAGGCGCAGAGCGCGCCTCAGCAGCGCGCCCGCACCATCGCCGCGGTGAATGTGCAGAACGCCGCCTTCATGGCGCTCGGCGGCGTGGGGGTTGCCGGTCTGCAGAGCTTGGGCGTCTCTTTCGCGGCGCTGCTGATTGGCCTGGCCGTCGTTGCATTCGTCGCTTCGATCTGGATCGTCAAGGCGGTCGTCGCGTCGCCGCTGCAGGATCTGCTCTCGATCTATTTTCGCGCCTTCTACCGTCTCGAGGTTAAGGGACTCGAGAATTTCGAGAAGGCGGGATCCAATCCGATCGTCGCGCTCAACCATGTGAGCTTTCTCGACGCCGCGGCGATTTTCGCCGTCATGCCAAAGCAGCCGGTGTTCGCCGTTGACCGCGCGATCTCGAAGACATGGTGGGCGAAGCCGTTTTTGAAACTCATGCGCGTGATCCCGCTCGATCCAGCCAATCCGCTTGGCGCGCGCGCGCTCATCAATGCGGTCAAGGACGGAAACCCGCTCGTCATCTTCCCGGAAGGCCGGCTGACGGTCACCGGCAGTCTGATGAAAGTCTATGACGGCGCGGGGCTGATCGCGGAGAAATCCGGCGCGATGGTCGTCCCGGTGCACATCGACGGCGCCGAGGCGACGATGTTCTCGCGGCTGACGCGCGAACAGGCGCGCCGGCGCTGGTTTCCAAAATTCACGCTCACCGTGCTCGAACCGATCCGCCTCACGGTCGATGACGCGCTGAAAGGCAAGGCGCGGCGGATGGCGGCCGGCGCGGCGCTCTATCAGATCATGTCGGATCTCGTCTTTCGCGCGACCAACGCCGATCGCACGCTTTTTCAAGCTGTCGTTGAAGCCGCGCGCGCGCATGGGCTGTCGCGCGTCGCTCTCGAAGACCCGATCGCCGGCAAGCTCAGCTATCGCAGGCTGCTGATCGGGACGCGCGCGCTCGCCGGCAAGATCGCCGCGATCGGCAGGCCGGGCGACGCGATCGGACTGATGCTGCCGAACGCTAATGGCGCGGGAGTAGCGTTCCTCGCGGTCATTTCGGCCGGCCGCACGCCGGCGATGATCAACTTCACCGCCGGCGCCGCCAATATTCTGGCGGGCTGCGAGGCGGCGCAGGCGAAGACGATTCTGACGTCGCGCGGCTTCATCGGGAAAGCCAAGCTCGAAAAGCTCGTCGCGGCGCTCGAAGAGAAGGTCGCGCTCGTCTATCTCGAAGATATTCGGACGCGCATCTCCTTTGCAGACAAGCTCGACGCGTTCCGACGCTTCCGCAAGCCCGTCGCGCCGCGCAAGGCTGAGGAGATGGCGGCGATCCTTTTCACCTCGGGGTCGGAAGGCGCGCCAAAGGGCGTCGCCTTGTCGCATCGAAACATGCTCGCCAATGCGGCGCAGGCCGCCGCGCGCATCGACTTCGGACGCACCGACAAGGTCTTCAACGTGCTGCCGATGTTCCATTCCTTCGGTCTGACCGTCGGCTTCACGCTGCCGCTCACCTCCGGCGTTCCGATCTATCTTTATCCCTCGCCCTTGCACTATCGCATCGTGCCGGAACTCGTTTACGGCTCAAACGCCACGATTCTTTTCGGCACGGACACTTTTCTCGCCGGTTATGCGCGCCCGGCCCACGCTTATGACTTCCGGTCGATCCGTTATGTCGTCGCCGGCGCCGAGCCGGTGAAGCAATCGACGCGCGATCTGTGGATGGAGAAGTTCGGCGTCCGCATCCTTGAAGGCTATGGCGTGACGGAAGCGTCGCCGGTCCTCGCGCTCAATACGCCGATGTTCAACAAATTCGGCGCCGTCGGACGTTTGATGCCGGGCGTCGAACATCGGCTCGAGCCGGTTCCGGGCGTGGACGACGGCGGCAGGCTCTTGGTGCGCGGTCCCAATGTGATGATGGGCTATCTCAAGATCGACAAGCCTGGCGTCGTGCAGCCGCCGGAGAACGGCTGGCATGACACGGGCGATATCGTCACCATCGACGCGCAAGGCTATGTGACGATCAAGGGTCGCGCCAAGCGCTTCGCCAAGGTCGGCGGCGAGATGGTGTCGCTCGCGGCGATCGAACAGTTGGCGGCGGAACTTTGGCCAAACGCGCTGTCGGCGGCGGCGACCGAGATCGATCCGCGCAAGGGCGAGAGAATCACTCTTATCACGCAGCAGAAGGACGCGACGCGCGCCGATTTCCAGGCCTACGCCAAATTGAAAGGCGCCTCCGACCTGATGATTCCGGCGGAAATCATGCTTGTGGAGCAGGTGCCGCTTCTGGGCTCCGGCAAGCTCGATTTCGCGGCGGTGACAAAAATGGTGCGCGAGCGCGGGCGCTACATTCTGCCCAATCCGCGCCTGCCCAACGGCCTGCAGGGACGCATCGACGGGAACGCCGCGATCTTGGTTTGAGGTGCGGCCGCCACCACCGTCGAGATAATGAGCGAGCGCGCTTGGCGTCGCGGCTCTCGTCCTTCGAGACGCCGCCATTCGGCGGCCCCTCAGGATGAGGACCGCTTACGGCGCGCTAATTGTTGCGCTCCAACTTGGTGCGCCTGCCAACATGTCGTTTGCGCAACCCACGACCCATCATCCTGAGCAGGCCCGAAGAGGCCCTCTCGAAGGACGAGGGGCCGCTGGCGTCACGGAGTATTCGTGGAGCGCTGAAGATTACGTCCAAAACGGCGTGAGCTTCTTGAGCCGCTTCTCGCTCTTTTTGGCGTGATCGCCGCCCTGGCGCGCCGCGTGCGCCAACCAGCCGCGGATAAAGCCCGAAGCTCGGGCGGCCGCCGGATTCTCCGCATCGATCCGGTCCAGCAGGCCGTTGGCGACCTCCATATCGTTGAAGACGCCCAGCTGGTCCTGCATGTCGCCGAGCGCGCGCAAATAAGCGCGGGCGGCTTTGCGGTCTTCAAAAAGGCTTTCGAAAAAGTCTGCGCCATAGCGCGCCTTCTTGAGCGCGATGCGGACCTTATGTCGCTCTTCGGCCGAGAGCGTCGCCAGCGCTTTGCTTTTCTTCAGCAGCCGCTTCCGCTGGCGAGTGAGCGCGTGAGTGGCGAAAGCGCATGCGGAGCCACGCGCGCGCATCTCAGGCTCGACCTCCCAGTCGCGCCGTTCGATGCTCAGCCGCAAGTCTTCAATGAACTGCGTCGTCTCGTCCCATGACACCGCTTCATGCGCCGCGCGATAGGCCTTTTCCCGAAACGCCTCGACGGAGTCCGTTAGCGCATGAAAGCTCGGATCGTCGCCAAGCGCCTCTCGTGGATCGGCGTTCAAGGCGGCGGCGAAGACGTCCCAATCGCGCGCCCCACCGAGGACGGACGCAAGAGTTTTGGCGCGTTCGCCCGCGGTTTCGAGCGAAGGCCCGGCGAGCGCCGGCCGCAGCAGGCCGATCGCCGCCCGCAGGCGGCGCAAGGCGACGCGCATCTGATGCACGCTTTCGTGCGCGCTCGATGTTTGCAGAAGCGGAACATTGGTTAGGAAATGTTGCAGCGAAGCGGAGAAAATCTCTACCGCGGCGTCCTCGAGCGTTTCATTGTCCGAGAGCTCGATCGGCTTCGCCTTGATCGCCGCTGGCGCATTGGCGGAGTCGAGCTCCTGCGCGCTGTCGCGCGCGGATGTTCTCGCTGGTTCTGTCGAACGCTCCATACAGACGCTCTACTGCAGATTTATCTCAAACATAGGGCCCGGCGCGGGCGGCGCCACATTAAGCGCGTCGCCCGCGCTCGCTCAAGCTCTTGATTAATACGTCCACGCTTGCTTTATCGCGGCGCAATAACTTTCTCGGGAGCTGCGCCTCATGTCGACTTGGCCAAACTACGGCAAAATCACCGGTCCGATCGTGCTGATCGGCTTCGGCTCCATCGGCCGAGGCATTTTGCCGCTGATCGAGCGCCATTTCGATTTCGACAAATCGCGCTTCACCGTCATCGACCCGGTCGATACGCATCGCCGTCTGCTCGACGAGCGCGGCATCGCTTTTCTCAAAACCAGGCTGACGCCGGAGAACTACCGCGAGGTTTTGACCCCGCTGCTGACGAAGGGCGAAGGCCAGGGCTTTATCGTCAATCTCTCGGTCGACGTTTCTTCGCTCGCGATCATCAAGCTCGCGCGCGAATTGAACGCGCTGTGCGTCGACACGGTGGTGGAGCCATGGCCGGGCTTCTACTTCGACAAGACCATGTCCAATGAAGCGCGCACCAATTACGCCCTGCGCGAGACGGTGCTCGAAGAGCGCCGCAAAAATCCCGGCGGATCGACGGCGGTTTCCTGCGTCGGCGCCAATCCCGGCATGGTGTCCTGGTTCGTGAAGCAGGCGCTCGTCGATATCGCGCGCGACACGGGCGCGCTCGACAAGGAGCCGGAAACGCGCGCCGAATGGGGCGCGCTCGCAAAGCAACTCGGCGTTAAGGGCATCCATATCGCCGAACGCGACACGCAGCGCGCGCGCGATCCAAAGCCGCGCAACGTCTTCGTCAACACCTGGTCGGTCGAAGGCTTCGTCTCCGAGGGCCTGCAGCCCGCCGAACTCGGCTGGGGCACGCATGAAAAATCTTTGCCCGACATCGGCCGCACGCATCCGGCCGGCTGCGGCGCGGCGATCTATCTGCTGTCGCCCGGCGCCAATACGCGCGTGCGCTCATGGTGCCCGACGCCGGGACCGCAATATGGCTTCCTCGTCACGCACAATGAGTCGATCTCGATCGCAGACTATCTCACCCTGCGCGACGATAAAGGTCAGGCGATCTATCGTCCGACCTGTCACTACGCCTATCATCCCGCCGACGACGCCGTGCTTTCTCTGCACGAAATGTTCGGCGCCGCCGGGAAGATGCAGGAGAGCTGGAAAATTCTCGACGAACACGAGATCGTCGATGGAATCGACGAACTCGGGGTGCTGCTCTACGGCCACGCCAAGAACGCCTATTGGTACGGGTCGCAGCTCGCGATCGAGGAAACCCGCGACCTCGCGCCCTATCAAAACGCCACCGGACTGCAGGTGAGTTCGGCGGCGCTCGCCGGCATGGTCTGGGCGCTGGAGAACCCGCAGGCGGGAATCGTCGAGGCCGACGAGGTTGACTACAAGCGCTGCCTCGAAGTGCAACTGCCCTATCTCGGCCCGGTGAAGGGCTATTACACGGATTGGACGCCGCTCGAGGGGCGTCCGGGACTGTTCCCGGAAGACATCGACGAGAGCGATCCGTGGCAGTTCAAAAACATTCTGGTGCGCTAGGGCGCGCGCCCCAACATGTGCGCCCGGAGCCACTCGGCGCGTTTTCGTTCGAAAGGCCGCTTGCCTCACCCTAGTGTTCTCTATATGTTCTGACTAGCGTCAGTTCTGAGCGGTCGCCCAAGCGATGCTCGGGGCGACGCTGGGCAGAGGTTGCGAACATGGGGCGTGCGGCTCAGGCATCGGTAGAAATCAAAGGCGCGCCGCAGCCGATCGACGCTGCGGCCCTCATCGACGGCGATCGCCGGCGCGGACGCGGCGCGTTGTCGAAGCGCAGCGGCCGTTTCGAAAAGGAGACTCGCGAGGAGGCCGACGACGGGTGGGGCTCGCTCGAGAGCCTTGCGGCGCTCAAGACCAATTTCCATGTCGAGAAGCCGCGCACGATCATCACCAGAAATGATTCGCCGGATATCTCGTTCGATCGCTCGATCAATCCCTATCGCGGCTGCGAGCATGGCTGCGTCTATTGCTTCGCGCGGCCGACGCACGCCTATATGGGCTTCTCGCCCGGCCTCGACTTCGAGACCGAGATCTTCGTCAAGGAAGGCGCGGCGCAGCTTCTCGAACGCGAATTATCGGCGCCGCGCTATGTCCCCAAGACGATCGCCATCGGCACCAACACCGATCCCTATCAGCCCGCGGAGAAGAGCCATCGAATCATGCGTTCGATCCTCGAAGTGCTGGCGCGCGCCAATCATCCGGTCGGCATCGTGACGAAGTCCGCGCTCGTGCTGCGCGACCTCGATCTGCTTGCGCCAATGGCGGCCAAGGGCCTGGCGAAGGTCGCGATCTCGGTGACGACGCTCGACCGCAAGCTCGCGCGCCTGATGGAGCCGCGCGCCGCAACGCCGGAACTGCGGCTTGATGCGCTGGAGAAGCTCAGCGCCGCCGGCGTGCCGACGGCGGTGATGACGGCGCCGATCATTCCCGCCATCAATGACGACGAGATCGAGCGGATTTTGACGCGGGCGCACGCCGCCGGCGCTCGGGAGGCGGGCTATGTGATGCTACGCCTGCCGCTCGAATTGCGCGATCTCTTCACCGAATGGCTGGCGACACATTTTCCTGATCGGGCCCGACGAGCCCTCGCGCTCGTGCGCTCGACGCGAGACGGCAAGCTTTACGATGCGTCCTTCGGAACCCGCATGAAAGGCGAGGGGCCCTACGCCTGGATGATCGGCCGGCGTTTTGAGCTTGCGGCCGCGCGGCTCGGCTTTGCGCAGAAAACAAGATTGCGAACGGATCTGTTCGAGCCGCCCCGACGCGCGCCGCAGCAGCTCAACCTCTTCTGAGCCCCTCTTAGGCTGGTCTCCGGCGAGCTTATCGCGCTCGCGCGGGCCGAAATTCTTTGGACGCCGCCGCAAACGCGGTCTTTCCGGTTGCCAGCCGCCCGCCCGCCGCGCTTTATTCGCTGCGCGGTCCTGCACTGACGCCACTGTCGCGCAGAACCCTAGCGATTCGCCCCGGGGGAGGCGTTGGTGACGGCCAAGGGGCCCCATTTTCGACTGGAAGCCCAGCTGCGCCGAAAAGGCGTCTGGCCGATCGCCGGCGTCGACGAGGTCGGACGGGGGCCGCTCGCGGGTCCGGTGGCGGCGGCGGCGGTGATTCTCGATCCCGAGCGACGGCCGCGGGGCCTCGATGATTCGAAGGCGCTGAACCAGGCGCAGCGCGAAGAAGCGTTTGAGCGCATCATGGCCAGCGCGCTCGCCGTGAGCGTCGCCTTCGTCGCCCCCGCCGAAATCGACCGCATCAATATCCGCCAGGCGACGCTCGCGGCGATGGCGCGGGCCGTCGCCGGCCTTTCCCAGACGCCCGCCTATCTTCTCATCGACGGCAACGACCGGCCGCCGGTCAACTGCCCCTGCCAGCTGATCATCAAGGGCGACGCGACGGCGCTCAGCATCGCCGCCGCCTCCATCGTCGCCAAGGTCGCGCGCGACGCCATGATGCGCCGCCTCGCCGTCCATTATCCGCACTATGGTTTTGAGACCAATGTCGGCTACGCAGTGCAACGTCACCTCGATGCGCTGGCGCTGCACGGCGCGAGCCCGGCGCACCGCGTCAGCTTCGCGCCCGTCCGCGAGGCGTGAGGCCTCGTCAACTATTCGCTAACCTTTTTACTTCTTTAAGACTTCCGTTCGAAAAAGAGACGTCGGCGTTTTGCCAATCTAAACGCCCCCTTTACCTCCCTGCTTCACTATCTCGCATGTTGGTTGCGTTGATGGTGTTCAGTTCATGCGTAGCGCGCGCGTCGGGGCGGCTCGCCTCAAAGCCCGAAATCAGGTCACGCGTATCGGGCGCACAAATGAAGGGCCGCTCCGCGCGACGGCGCGCAACGAAATCCTGTGCGGCGACTGCGTCGCATCCATGGAGCGACTGGCGCAAGAGAGCGTCGATCTCGTCTTCGCCGATCCGCCTTATAATCTGCAGCTCGCCAATCGTTTGCATCGTCCGGATCAAAGTCTCGTCGACGCGGTCGATAATGACTGGGACAAATTCGCCAATTTCGCCGCCTATGACGCCTTCACGCGCGATTGGCTCGCGCAGGCGCGCCGGGTGATGCGGCCCTCGGCGACAATTTTCGTGATCGGCTCCTACCACAATATTTTCCGCGTCGGCGCGATCATGCAGGATCTCGGGTTTTGGATCCTGAACGACATCGTCTGGCGCAAAAATAATCCGATGCCAAACTTTCGCGGCCGTCGCTTCACCAACGCCCATGAGACGATGATCTGGGCGGCGCGCGACCAAAGCGCCAAGAACTACACCTTCAATTACGAGGCGCTGAAGGCGGCGAACGAAGATTGCCAGATGCGGTCCGACTGGCTCCTGCCGATCTGCGGCGGGACCGAGCGTCTCAAGGATGGCGCGGGCCGCAAGACCCACCCGACCCAAAAGCCGGAAGCGCTGCTCGCGCGCGTCATTCTCGCCGCGTCAAAACCCGGCGATCTAGTGCTCGATCCCTTCTTTGGCACGGGAACGACGGGCGCCGTCGCCAAGCGCTTAGGCCGCGATTGGCTCGGCATCGAGCGCGACGGCGACTACCGAGCCGCGGCGCGGGCGCGGATCGCGGCGATCGAACCCTTGCCGCATGAAACGCTCGCGACGGCTCCGTCGAAGCGCACGGAGCCGCGCATCGCGTTTGCTAGCCTCGTCGAAGCGGGGCTCATCGCGCCGGGCGCGACGCTCGTTGACGCGAAGCGGCGCCATCGCGCAGTGGTGCGGGCCGACGGCGCACTGTCGCTTTCGGGCTTCGTCGGCTCGATCCATAAGACAGGAGCGCTGGCGCAAGGCCTGCCGGCCTGCAACGGCTGGACCTTCTGGCACTATGAAGCCAAGGGCCGGCTTACGCCGATCGACGATCTGCGGGCAGAGGCGCGCGAGCGTCTTAAAGTGGCGGCGGAATAGTTAATATCCGTCATTGCGAGGAGCGGAGCGACGAAGCATTCCAGAGCCGTGGGCGCGATCTGGATTGCTTCGCTTCGCTCGCAATGACGGCCTTACGCCAGAAAGCCTGCGTAGAAGCCGACGAGCAGCACGATTCCGATGAAGGCGCGGTAGAAGACGAAGGGCCAGGCGGAGAAGCGTTCGAGAATCCGCAGCAAGCCCCAGATCGCGACAAAGGCGGAGATCGACGCGACGAAAAGCCCGAGCGTCAGCACCGCCCAGCCGTGGAAATCGAGCTGCGCCTTATGCAGCTCCCACAGCTCCTTCAGGCCCGCGAGGGCGATCGCCGGCAGGCCGAGCAGGAAGGAAAAGCGCGCCGCTTCCTCCCGCTTCAGGTCGAGAAACATCGCCGCCGTTAGAGTCGAGCCGGAACGCGAGACGCCCGGAATGAGCGCGCCGACCTGCGCGAATCCGACGATCATCGCGTCCTTCAGGCTGACATGTTCGAGCGTGCGCTTGTGATTGCAATAGAGTTCGGCGATGGCGAGCAGCGCCGCCATCACGATGCAGGAAATGCCGATCACCGGTAGCGTGCGCAAAGGCGAGCCGCAGGTGTTGAGCGTATGCGACAGCGCGAGGCCGGCGATGCCGATCGGGACGGTCGCGAGCGCGATCCAGACCACGAAACGAAAGGTCCAGTCGTTGAAATCGCGCCGCACGAGCGCCCTTACCGACCCTTCGGCGAGAGCGCGAATGTCGGTCCAGAAATAGCTGACGACGGCGGCGAGCGCCGCGAGCTGCATCGCCGCGGAGAAGGCGGAGCCGGGGTCCTTCCAGCCGAGCAGCGCCGGCACGATGCGCATATGCGCGGTGGAGGAGATCGGCAGAAGCTCGGTGATGCCCTGCACCACGCCAAGAACGGCGACTTTCATATAGCCGAGATCGACAAAACCGGTGTCGAGCCCATTCGTGCAAGCGGTCGCCATAGAGGCCCTCGTCTCGTTTGTCGGCCCCGCAACGAATCACGAAGGCGCCAAGCGACTCCGACTTCTGGCAAACAAGCCGGCCCCGATCAAGGCGAGCTGCAGTCAATCGCGCGGCGCCTGTGCGTTTGCGCATCCCTCCCCTTTACGGGGAGGGTGGCCCCCGCGAAGCGGGGGCGGGTGGGGTAGCGTCGTACGCCAAGCCCCCCACCCGGCGGGCTACGCCCGCCGACCTCCCCGCAAGGGGGAGGTATTTCGCGCGCCTTCACAAGATCAGTGAAACAGCGTGGCGGTTTTGAGCAGGGTGATCCAGACGCCCCAGGCGAGGGGGACGCCGACGGCGGCCCAGGCGAAAACCAGCAGCAGCGATCCGCCCTTTGAGCCGGGCGGCGCGCGCACGGCGACCGGCGGAGCGGCGTCGATCGCGGCGGGGTCCAACCCTTCTTCGACAAAATCCTCGAAGTCTGCGTGGGTCTCGTCTTCTTCCTTGACGACCTCGGCGACCGTGACGTGTTTCTGCGCCGCGACCTCTTCGTCGCTCATGTAATATTTCTCGGCGCAGGGCCGCACGAGCAGATTGCAGACGAGCCCGCAGAGCAGCAGGCCTGCGAGCACATACATCGTCTGATTATAGGCGGCCTCGCGCGGCGCGCCGACGCTCAGCTGATATTCGCGAATGTAATTGACCAGCACGGGTCCGAGCACGCCCGCCGTCGACCAGGCGGTCAGCAGCCGGCCGTGGATGGCGCCGACATGATGCGTGCCGAAAATGTCGGCGAGATAAGCGGGGATCGTGGAAAAGCCGCCGCCATACATGGTGATGATGACCGCAAAGAGCAGGACGAAGACGCCGACCATGCCGCCCTTCGCCGCGAACGGTTCGGCGGAATAAAGCGCGATGCCGACGACAAAAAAAATCGCGTAAGTGAGCTTGCGGCCGAACTTATCGGACGCCGACGCCCAGCCGATGCGCCCGCCGATGTTGCACAGGCTCAAGAGGCCGGTGAAGCCCGCCGCGATCGCCGCGATCTGCTTTTTCTGATCGGCGTTGAGTTGATCGAACCCCATGTCCAGGCCGATCAGCCTGCCGCCGAAGACTTCCTGCAGCATTGGCGAGGCCATGCCCAGAACGCCGATGCCGGCGGAGACATTGAGACAGAGCACGGCCCAGAGCAGCCAGAATTGCGGCGTCTTCCATGCGACGTCGAGATGCACATGACGATGCGTCACCATGGCGTTCTTGGCCGCCGTGGGCGGCGTGAATCCTTCCGGCGCCCAACCTTCGGGCGGCACCCGATAGCTGAGCGCGCCGGCGACCATGAAGGCGAAATAAATCGCCGCGAGCGTGACGAAGGTCTGCCAGACGCCGGGCGAAACCGGCGTCGCATAGAAGCCCATCAGCCGATCGGCGAGCGGCGCGCCGATCATCGCGCCGCCGCCAAAACCCATGATGGCGAGGCCGGTCGCGAGGCCCCGCCGGTCCGGGAACCATTTGATGAGCGTCGAGACCGGCGAGATATATCCAAGCCCGAGGCCAATGCCGCCGATCACGCCGGAGCCGATCCACAACATCCAGATCTGATGGAGATAGACGCCGAGCGCCGAGATCAGCAGGCCGCCGCACCAGCAGCAGGCCGCCGCGAGACCGGCCTTGCGGGGGCCGGCTGTTTCGAGCCAATGGCCGAAGACCGCCGCCGAGGAGCCCAGAAACACGAAGAACAGCGTGAACGTCCACCCGAGCCAGCTGATCTTCCAGTCGCAGTCAGTGGCGACGAGCGTCGCGAAAAGACCGAGCGTTTCTGCGCATTCCTTCGGCTGCGCGCCGCCAATGATCCGCGACAGCGGCAGCCAGAAGACCGAAAAGCCATAGGCCATGCCGATGCACAGATGAATGGCGAGCGCCGCCGGCGGCACGAGCCAGCGATTGAAGGCGGGAGAAGCGATGGTTCGAGCCCGGCTAAAGAAATCGGGTCGGGCGATGGCGTCGGCAGTCATTAAACTTCCGGGCTGGTTCTTGTAGGTCGGTTATTGCGCATGCGCGGCGCGCGGCACAAGCGCGGATTCTCACGGCCTGTGCCGTAATGTTTTCGACCTGTCGCGCGACTCCCGTGGGCGGCATCGCGCTCGCCCTGCTGTCCAATAATGTTCAGCGACGCCAATTGAATAATCCTTCCACAGATGACAATAGCATCGCGCTGAGCTGGGGAGAGATACTATGAAAATTAGATTGCTTCTTATCATGGGCGCCGCTTTGGCATTTGCCGCGCCAGCGATGAGTAGCGCAATGGCGGCCGCTGCTGGAGCGATCTTGGTCTTTGGGAAGAGCAGCGGCGCCTCCCGTCTCGCCGATAACTCAAATGATGCGGCTGGGGTCGTCAAAGTGCGTGGGGTTTCTGGCAGCGACAGAGCTAGTCTTATACGGTATGAAGACGTGTGTCCCTGCAGCGAGCAAACAGCTTGAGGGCAATGAAGAAGCCCTGAAAAAGGCCGGCGTTTCGGCAGAAACGATTCGCATGTATTGCGAATGCGCGTTGAACTATGCAGCCGACAACATAGAACCTTCTGATGCGATCAATATCTTGAAAGGGGACTCGCCGTCGCTTTTCTTGGAGAAGGTGAAAACCGGCGCTTCGGAGTGCGCGAAGTCAATTTTTAGGAAGTGAGCCGGCCAGTCTTCGCGGAAGGAGGGTCATCGCGGCCGAGGCGACACTTCAACTTCAGTTGACGACGCCTGTTTCGGCGGATTTTTAAGCGCCCGGTAAGACCACCACTGCTGGCGCTAAAATCGCCACGACCGATCAGTGAAAGTAGAAATCCTGCGCCAGATACAGTTCCCGACCATTCGGGGGACGCGGTGGACGAATGCTCGCGAACAGACGGCGTAGAATTTCAGCGTGGACCTCCGTACCGCCCGTAATTCGAACTATCCTCATACGCCCGCTTGGCGCGATCTTGAACGCCACGCCAACACGCGCTTCCCCCCCGGATTGAGACTGTGGCAGGCGTCGCCGCAGCTCCAGCGCCAGCCAATTGTAATATCCATGCATTGCGCCGAGGTCAGCATTCATCGAAGCCTCCGGCGTGGGCGCAAGATATTGCGCACGCGCGAACGGCGAAACGAACAACGCAACTAAAACTATCGTGAGTGGAAATTTGTAGATCAGCACCTTCTAAACGGCAGCCTTCTCGATGATGTGCGCGAGGTCGGTCATGATGGCGTTGAGGTCATAGTTCTTCGGCGTGTAGACCGCCGCGACGCCGGCGTCGCGCAGGAGCTTTTCGTCGGCCGGCGGAATGATGCCGCCGACGACCAGCGGCGCCTCGACGCCCTCCTGCTTCATCAGCTTGATCACTTCATGCGCCAGCGTCACATGCGAGCCGGAGAGAATGGAGAGACCGATGCAATGCGCGCCTTCCTTCTTCGCCGCCTCGACAAGTTCAGCCGGCGTCGAGCGGATGCCGGCGTAGATCACGTCGAAGCCGGCGTCGCGGGCGCGCACCGCGATCTGCTCGGCGCCGTTCGAATGGCCATCGAGGCCCGGCTTGCCGACCAGAAATTTCGCCCGCTTGCCGAGTTTTTGCGACACGCGTTCGACCTCGCCGCGCACGGCGTCGAGCGCGCCGCCGACCTGACGGGCCGTCGAGGAGACGCCCGTCGGCGCGCGGTATTCCCCAAATACGCCGCGTAAGACATTGCCCCATTCGCCGGTGGTGACGCCCGCCTTCGCCGCGGCGATGGACGGTTCGACCATGTTGCGGCCTTCCTTGGCGGCGCGCGCCAGCTCTTCGATGGCGGCTTGGGCGGCCTTCTGGTCGCGGGCTTCGCGCCAGGCCTTCAGCCGCGAAATCTGCTCGGCTTCGACGTGTTCGGGCACGACCATGATCTGGTCGTCGCCCGAGGCGAGCGGCGACGGCTCGCCGCCGGTGAATTTATTGACGCCGACGACGATCTGCTCGCCGGCTTCGATCGACTCGAGACGCGCGGTGTTAGCTTCGACGAGCTTGCCCTTCATATAACCGATCTCGACCGCCGCCGCGGCGCCGCCGAGCTCTTCGATCCTCTTGAGTTCGGCTTTCGCCTCGGCCTTCAGTTCGGCGACCTTGCGGGCGATCTCGGGATTGCCGTCGAAAATGTCGCCATATTCCAGGAGGTCGGTCTCATAGGCCATGATCTGCTGCATGCGCAGCGACCACTGCTGGTCGAAGGGGCGGGGCAGGCCGAGCGCCTCGTTCCATGCCGGAAGCTGCACGGCGCGGGCGCGGGCGTTCTTGGAGAGAACGACGGCGAGCATCTCGATCAGGATGCGATAGACGTTGTTTTCCGGCTGCTGCTCGGTCAGTCCGAGCGAATTGACCTGCACGCCATAGCGGAAGCGGCGGAGCTTTTCGTCCTTCACCCCGTAGCGCTCGCGCGTGATCTCCTCCCAAAGCTCCGCGAACGCACGCATTTTGCACAGCTCGGTGACGAAGCGCATGCCCGCGTTGACGAAGAAGGAGATGCGGCCGACGACCTGAGCGAAGTCTTCCTCAGGCATTCCCGCAGCTTTCACGCCGTCGAGAATGGCGACGGCGGTCGCGAGCGCATAAGCCAATTCCTGCGACGGCGTCGCGCCCGCTTCCTGCAGATGGTAGGAGCAGACGTTCATCGGATTGAACTTGGGGCATTCCTTCGTTGTGAAGAGAATGAGGTCCTGCGTGAGGCGCAGCGACTGCGTCGGCGGAAACACATAGGAGCCGCGCGACAGATATTCCTTGATGATGTCGTTTTGCGTCGTGCCCTGCAGTTTTGCGCGCGGCGCGCCCTGTTCCTCGGCGGCGGCGATATAGAGCGCCATCAGCCACACGGCGGTCGCGTTGATGGTCATCGACGTGTTCATCTCGGCGATCGGAATGCCGTCGAAGAGCGCGCGCATGTCGCCAAGATGCGAGACCGGCACGCCGACCTTGCCGACTTCGCCGCGCGAGAGAATGTGGTCGCAGTCGTAGCCCGTCTGCGTCGGCAGATCGAAGGCGATGGAGAGACCCGTCTGGCCCTTGGCGAGATTGGAGCGATAGAGCTTATTGGACTCGCTGGCCGTCGAATGGCCCGCGTAAGTGCGAAACATCCAGGGCTTGTCGCGGCGCAGGGCGGACATGTCGTTCATATAGCCTCTCCTCCGCCGTTGCGCTTAGCATGCGGCCAGCGCCGGAGGAAGACGGGCGCAATTGGCGGTAAGCCCTCCGAATCCCAGCGGCCGCCCTTATTGATGTATGTATCAACGGGAGGATTTTACGTGACCGTTGAGTAGTATGGCCGCTTGAGCAAGTCGCTCGCCTCGAGTCAGCGCTCATCTTTCTTCAGCGCTTTTGGCTTGTGGATCGCGCGGGCGCCGGTCTTGCGGCTTTCGACCAGATATTGCGGATCGTCCGGGCTCGCCTCGGCGACATGGCCTTTCACGCGCGCCCGCGCCGTCACCTTCTTGACGACCTTGCCGGTCGTCACGCCCTGGGATGTCTTCCAGCTGACAGGATCGCCGGGCTTGAACTTATGCGGCATGGCGCTGCCTCCGGCCAGAGAACCCCGCTTCCCCTGCCTTCCTGAGTTTCAGGTTCTAGGGCCGCGCCTATTGCGAGGTCGGGCGCGGCGCCATTTCGTTCAGCGACTGCACGCGCCTGGCCTGCGGACCCTCCCGGCCTTGGCCTTCCAGAAACTCCACCCGCTCGCCGATTTCGAGCGCGTCAAAGCCGGGTTCGGCCACGCTGTTGCGGTGAAAATAAATCTCGCGTCCATCTTCGCTCTCAAGGAAGCCGAAGCCGTCGGCGCGAAAGACGCTTTTCACCACGGCGGTGGGCGCCGTCTCGTGATGCTTGACCTTGCCGCGTATCTGGCGCGACTGATCGCGCAACTGCCGCCGCGCCCGCCTGAATGCGTCGTTGAGCGCGAACTCGGCGTCCATGAAGCGCTCGTCGGCGTCGGGCGTGCGCTCGACCGACACTTCCCGACCGTCGGGGAGCGCGATGTAGATCGTGAAATGATGCTGGCCGCCGGTCCGGTGATGGCCGCTCGGCCCCTTGGCGACGACCCGGCAGGCGGTCATGCGCCCATAAACCTTCTCCAGCTGCGCCAGCTTGGCGACGATCTTGGCGCCCAACTCGGGGCGCGGCTCCATGTCGATGAAATCGATCTCGGGCGCGGTTTCCATCGGGTCTCTTTCTGCCCCCAGGCGCAGATAAATAATGCGCGGGCGCCGAAAGGCTTCCTGCAGCCATAGAGAAACACTTGCCGATCCATAGGAATTTCGCGCTATGAAGCGCGCCGCCGCCCTATTATAAGCTCCGCCGGAACTTTATCGGCGCAAGATTCAAAGTCGGAGGGAACGAAACCTTGAGCGAGAAGAAAGACCTCTATGAGATGGGCGAGATTCCGCCGCTCGGGCATGTTCCCAAGAACATGTACGCCTGGGCGATCCGCAAGGAGCGGCATGGGCCGCCGGAAACCGCCATGCAGCTCGAGGTCTTGCCGACCTGGGAGCTCGACAGCCACGACGTGCTGGTGCTCGTGATGGCGGCCGGGGTCAATTACAACGGCGTCTGGGCGTCGCTCGGCGAGCCGGTGTCGACCCTCGACGTTCACAAGAATCCGTATCATGTCGCCGGCTCCGACGCCTCGGGCATCGTCTGGGCGGTCGGCTCCAAGGTGAAGCGCTGGAAGGTCGGCGACGAGGTCATCATCCACTGCAACCAGGATGATGGGGACGACGAAGAGTGCAACGGCGGCGATCCGATGTTCTCGCCCTCGCAGCGCATCTGGGGCTATGAGACGCCGGACGGCTCCTTCGCCCAGTTCTGCCGCGTCCAGGACCGCCAGCTCATGGAGCGCCCCAAGCACCTCACCTGGGAGGAGGCGGCCTGCTACACCTTAACGCTCGCGACCGCCTATCGCATGCTCTTTGGCCACGCGCCGCACCAGTTGAAGCCCGGCGACAATGTGTTGGTGTGGGGCGCGTCCGGCGGCCTGGGCGTCTTCGCCGTGCAGCTCTGCGCCGCCTCGGGCGCCAACGCCATCGGCGTCATCTCGGATGAGAGTAAGCGCGACTATGTGCTCTCGCTCGGGGCCAAGGGCGTCATCAACCGCAAGGACTTCAAGTGCTGGGGGCAGTTGCCGAAGGTCAACACGCCCGAGTTCAACGAATGGACCAAGAACGCCCGCGCCTTCGGCAAGGCGATCTGGGACATCACCGGCAAAAAGGACGTCGACATCGTCTTCGAACATCCGGGCGAACAGACGTTCCCGGTCTCCTGCCTCGTGGTGAAGCGCGGCGGCATGGTGGTGTTCTGCGCCGGCACGACCGGCTTCAACCTCACCTTCGACGCCCGCTATGTGTGGATGCGCCAGAAGCGCATCCAGGGCTCGCATTTCGCGCATCTGAAGCAGGCGTCCGCCGCCAATCGCTTCGTCCTGGACCGGCGAGTCGATCCCTGCATGTCGGAAGTCTTCTCCTGGGAGAAGATTCCTCTCGCCCACACCAAGATGTGGAAGAACGAACATGCGCCCGGCAATATGGCGGTGCTGGTGATGTCGCCGAAACCTGGCTTGCGCACCGTCGAGGATGTGACGGACGCCTACAAGCAGAAGTAGGAGCCGCCTCTCGCTTGACCGTCGGCGCGCTAAAAGGCAGTCTTGCGTGAACATCGAAGCCGGCGCGGGCCACACGCGCCGGCTTCGAGCCGTAAGGGCGGGGCGGCGGATGCTTGAAGCGCGCAATCTGACAAAAATTTACGATGGCGCGGACTCTCCGGCGCTCGATCATTTGAATTTGACGGTCCCGGCGGGCGAGGTGTTCTGCCTGCTCGGCCCAAACGGCGCCGGCAAGACGACGACCGTCAATCTCTTCCTGAATTTTATCCAGCCGACCGCAGGTCAGGCGCTCGTCTGCGGGATCGACGCCGCGGTTGATCCCTCGGCGGCGCGCGCGCTTCTCGCCTATATTCCCGAACAGGTGATGCTCTACGGCGCACTCACCGGCCTCGAAAATCTGCAATATTTCACCGAAATCTCCGGGGCCGAGGCGCCGCGCGAGACGCTGCTCTCGCTGCTCGCCGCCGCCGGCCTGCCGCGCGACGCTTTCGAACGTCCCGTGCGCGGCTATTCCAAGGGCATGCGCCAGAAGGTCGGCGTCGCCATCGCGCTCGCAAGGCGCGCGCAGGCGCTGGTGCTCGACGAACCGACCTCCGGACTTGATCCGCTCGCGGCGAATGAGTTTGCGGCGCTCATCGAGCGGCTGCGCAAGGAGGGCATGGCGGTGCTGATGGTCACGCATGACCTCTTCCTCGCCAAGCAATGCGGCACGAAGATCGGCATCATGGCGCAGGGCCGGCTGGCGTCGGTCTTCGGCGCCGACGACGTCGATCATCTCGGGCTGGAGCGCGCCTATCTCGATCTTTTCGCGAGGGCCGCGTGAGCGATCTCGCTCTCGCGCCGCTCGCCACGACTGCGCCAGCGAAAAGCCGCTGGCGGGTCGTTCGCGCGGTCGCCGCCAAGGAATGGCTGGAGCTTTTTCGCGACCGGCGGCTCGTTTGGCTCTGCGCCTTCGTCGTCGCGCTGATGCTCGTCGCCCTCGCCTTTGGCTATGTCGAGAACGCCCGCATCCTGCGCGAGCGCGATGCGGCGGCGAAGGCCGATCGCGAACTCTGGATCGGACAGAGCGCCAAGAATCCGCACGCCGCCGCGCATTTCGGCCAATATGCGTTCAAGCCCTTAAGCCCGCTGGCGCTCGCCGATCCCGGCGTCGACGCCTATGTCGGCTCGGCGGTGTGGCTCGAGGCGCATAAGCAGAATGAGACACAGTTCAAACAGGCGCGCGACGGCGGCGTTGGCGCGCGGCTCGGCTCGCTGTCGCTCGCCTTCATCCTGCAGACGATCGCGCCGCTGATCGTCATCCTGATGGGATTTGCGAGCTTCTCCGGCGAGCGCGAAAGCGGCACGCTGAAGCAGTTGCTCAGCGTGGGCGCGCGGCCGCGCGACATTCTCGCCGGCAAAGCGCTGGCGCTCATCGGCGCGATTTTCGCGCTGCTCGCGCCGGCTTTGATCGGCGCGGCGTTCGCGCTCGTCTTCTTCGTCGATCGCGAGCGCCTGTCGCTCGCCGACCAATTCCTTAGGCTCGCAGCGCTCGGCGCCGCCTATGCCGCCTATCTCGCCGGCTTCGCGTTTCTGGCGCTTGGCGTTTCGGCGCTCGCCAGAAATTCGCGCGCGGCGCTCGTCACGCTGCTCGCCTTCTGGCTCGCCAATTCTTTTCTCGCGCCGCGCCTCGCCACGGACGCCGCGCGCGCCTTCGCGCCGACGCCGACATGGCAGGAGTTTCGGACGGGCGTCGCGCAGGACAAGGCGAAGACATTCGGCCATGACGAGAGTCATCCCGGTTTCGTCGCGTTCCGCGAGGAGACCTTGAAGAAATACGGCGTCACGCGGATTGAGGATTTGCCGGTCAATTTCCGCGGCCTCTCGCTGCGCAAGGACGACGAGGCCGGCTATGCGATCTTCGATCGCCACTTCGGCGCGCTGCAGTCGGCCTTCGACCGCCAGGACGCCCTGCGCGCCGCGCCCGGCTTTCTCTTTCCGCTGCTGGCGCTGCGGCCGATCTCCATGGCCTTCGCCGGCGTCGACAGCCGCAGCCAATTCGATTTCGCGACTGCCGCCGAAGCGCATCGGCGCGACATTCAGAATGAAGTGAGCGACAACATCATCCATTTCGCCCACGACAACACTTACGTCGCGGGACCCGAGCTGTGGCGAAAGATCGCCGCCTTCGCCTATCGCGCGCCCGGCGCGGTCTTCGCTCTCGGCTACAGCGCGCTCCCCATTATCGGCTTATTAGCCTGGCTCGCGCTCGCTTGCGCTTTCGCGCTCTTCGCGGCGCGCCGTTTGCGGCCGGTGTGAGGCGCGATGGGATCGGCTTTTTTCGCGGGCTGGTGTTTTGAGGCGCGCATGATGCGCCGCGACGGCGCCATCTGGTTCGCGCTCATCGCCTTGGCGGGCGTCACGCTTTTTGCGCTGGCGATGGGCGCCTCGCGCGTCGCGTCGCAACAGGCTGCGATCGCGGGCGCCCGCGCTGATGAAACCCAACGGATTTCCAGGCTCGAGAAAACTCTGGCGCAATTGCAGCAGGGCGATGTGCAGGGAAAGCCTGCGCCGGAACCGCCGCCGTTTCGCGATCCGCGCAACGCCGCCTTCATGGGCGGCGGACCTGCCGCGACGGTCGCGGCGCTCGCGCCGGCGCCCTTGGGGCTCGTCGCGACCGGGCAGAGCGACCTTCTGCCGCCCGCCGTCCGGGTGACGACGGGCTCCAAAGACAGTTTCCTCTTCGCCGACGAAATCGACAATCCGGCCAATCTGATGTCGGGCGCGACCGATCTCGCCTTCGTCGTCGTCTTTGTCTATCCGCTGGTGATTTTGGCGATGGCCTTCAATCTGCTCGCCGGCGAGCGCGAGCAGGGAACGCTGGCGATGACGCTGGCTTCGGCGCGCCGGCCCGCCGCTTCGCTCGCCGGCAAGCTGACGGCGCGCGTCGCCGCGCCGATCGCCGTGACGCTGCTGGCGGTGGCGGCGGGCGTCTGGGTGTTCGCGGGATGGGAGCGGCTCGCGACGCCCGGCTTCGCGGCGTTGCTCATTGTCGTGCTGCTCTACGGTCTCTTCTGGGCCGCGCTGGCGGCCGCGGTCGACGGGCTTGGCCGGAGCTCCGCCTTCAACGCGCTGACGCTGATCGGCGCCTGGGTGGCGATCACCATGATCCTGCCGGCCGCGATCAACAGTATCGCCGCTTTCGCCCATCCCGCGCCCTCCCGAACCGACATGGTGCTCGCGGCCCGGGCGGCCTCGATCGACGCCGACCGCGCCCGCGACGCCTCGCTCGCGCGCTACGCCGACGAACATGGCGGCGGCAAGCCGGCGGGCGGCGGCGGCGCGCAGGAGGCGACGCTGCGCCGCCTCGCGACGCAGGAGGCGGCGTTTCAGCGCGTCGAGGCGATCGTCGCCGAGCATGACGCGCAGCTTGCGCGCCAGCGCGACATGGCCGACCGGCTCGGCTATCTCTCGCCCGCCTATCTGACCTATCAGGCGATGGCGGACGTCGCCGGCTCGGGGGAGACGCGCTACCGCGCCTTCCTCGATCGCATCCGCGACTTTCATATCGACTGGCGCGCGTTCTTCCTTTCGCGGGCCAAGGCGGGTGCGTCGCTGACGGCGCAGGATTACGCCGCCATGCCGAAATTCACACAGGCGGACGAAGAGCTGGTGGGGCGCCCCCCGGCCGGACTTTCCGGCCCGCTCATCGGCGTCGCGTTGCCGATGCTGCTGCTCGCCGCGCTCGCCCTGCGCGGTTACCGCCGCGCCGCGCCGCGTTAATGCGGCGCAGTCGGGACCGGTTGCGTCTCCGGCCAAATGGCGGCATGTAAGGCGCAAATTCGCCCAGCGCCTACGGGCGCCTTGACTTCCGGAAAGATAGAATGACCGCAGCCGTCGCGACGAAACTTGAAGCCGCCGATTGGACGAGTGACGCGAAAGAGGCGCTCGCCGCCGTCGAGGCGCTTTACAAGGATGCGCTGGCGAGCGTGCGCGCCCGCGTCACCAAAGACGGGAAGCTTTCCAGCGAGCTGATCGAGGCCGACCAGCACGCCGCCCACGGGCTTGCCTGGCTTGCGACCTATATCCAGGGCCTGCGCGAACTCGTCGACTACGCCGAGCGCCTCTCCGCTGAGGGCGCCTATGGCGAGACCGAGGAGCTTTTGAACCGGATCGGCTTCGCCGAATTCCTCGCGCAAGTTTACGGCGGCATACCCATGAGCCAGGGCGAGATCGTCCGGCTCAGCGATTTCGGGCTTTCAAGCCAACAGATTGCGGCGCGGCGTCCCGCCTGCGTCGACCGGCTGATCCTTACGGGCAACACGCCGGCGAACCGCGCCCGCCTCGCCGAACTCATCGACCACCACGCCGCCGCCGAGACCATCGGCGCGTCGGGCCTCGACGAGACGCTCGAGGCGATCCGCAGCGAGATGCGCAAATTCGCTTCCGCCAATGTCACGCCCTATGCGCATGACTGGCACTCGAAAAATGACTACATCCCGCTTGACGTCATCTCCGGCCTCGCCGAACTCGGCGTCTTCGGCCTGACGATTCCCGAAGAATACGGCGGCTCCGGCATGGGCAAGATCGCCATGTGCGTCGTCTCCGAGGAATTGTCGCGCGCCTATATCGGCGTCGGCTCGCTCGGCACGCGTTCCGAGATCGCGGCGGAACTGATCCTGGTCGGCGGGACAGAGGCGCAGAAGGAGAAATATCTCCCCAAGATCGCCGCTGGCGACATCCTTCCGACCGCCGTCTTCACCGAGCCCAACAACGGCTCCGACCTTGCCGGCCTGCGCACCCGCGCGACGCTCGAGGGCGGCGTCTACAAGGTTTTCGGCAACAAGACCTGGATCACCCATCCGGTGCGCGCCGATGTGATGACGCTGCTGGTGCGCACCAATCCGAACGAGAAGGGCTATAAGGGCCTCTCCATGCTGCTCGCCGAAAAGCCGCGCGGCACGGACAGTGATCCTTTCCCCGCCAAGGGCATGACCGGCGGCGAAATCGAAGTGCTCGGCTATCGCGGCATGAAGGAGTTCGAAATCGGCTTCGACAATTTCGAAGTGCCGGCCGAAAACCTTCTCGGCGGCGAGGAGGGCAAGGGCTTCAAGCAGCTCATGGAGACCTTCGAGTCGGCGCGCATCCAGACGGCGGCGCGCGCGCTCGGCGTCGCCCAATGCGCCCTCGACCTCGGACTGAAATACGCCAGGGAGCGCATCCAGTTCGGCAAGCCGCTGTTCTCCTTCCCGCGCGTCTTCAACAAGATCGTCTCCATGGCGATCGAGATTCACGTCGCCCGCCAGATCACCTATTTCGCCGCGCGCGAGAAGGACGAGGGCAAGCGCTGCGATCTCGAGGCTGGGATGGCGAAGCTGCTCGGCGCGCGCGTCGCCTGGGCGGCAGCGGACAACGCCCTGCAGATCCATGGCGGCAACGGCTTCGCGCTCGAATACCCGGTCTCACGCGTGCTTTGCGACGCCCGCATCCTCAACATTTTTGAGGGCGCGGCTGAGATTCAGGCGCAGGTGATCGCGCGGCGGCTGCTGGAGGGATAGGGGCGAGCGCCGCACACAACACGTGGATGGCCGGGACAAGCCCGGCCATGACGGTGAAAATCGCCGCCATAAACGCGCGACGACTGAATCGAAGAAGCGCAGCTTCTCCGCGTCATGCCCGCGCTTGTCGCGGGCATCCACGCTCTCATGAGCCGCCGGCTCAGAGACAGAAGCTTCTCGTCAGGCCTGCGCCCAAATCGCGATCAGCGCGCCCATGGCGAGCATTGAGATCGCTTGCGCGAAGTAAAAGGCGAAGCGGACCGAGACGACGACATTCGTCTGCTCGAAGAGCAGATGAACCGCGCTCTGGCAGATCCTCGCGATAAGGATGATGATCGCGAGCGCATCGAGGATGGGGCTCGCGACGCGCGCGGCGAGCATCGCGACGACGATCGCGCCATAGACGGGCAGGTTCTCGACGCAGTTCATATGGGCGCGCACAGCGCGGCGATACCATTCGCCGCCGTGCGGCTCGTCGGCGTGCCAGTCGGAGATCGCCGTGCGACCGGTCAAGATCCGGCTCCAGCGATAAACGCCGACGGTCGCAAAGAGCAGCAGCAGAGTCCAGAGCCCGAAACCGAGCAGGACCCAGGCAGGGATGGGCATCGGAGCCTCGATGAGCCGGCCGTGGAGCGAATGCACGTGTTATGGGCACTCGGACTTTATACGATCGTCCGAACAGTTTGATTATGACATTCGTCAGCGCTCTGGAATAAACAGGCGGCCGCGCGCATAGTGTAGCCATGCGCGAAACAGATCTCTTTACATCCAGAATTGAGCCTGACCCACTCTACGCGGAGCGGTTCCGTTGGACTGTCTGCGAGGGATCACAGATTCATCTGCGGTCGCCGCATTCCTACGCGACCAAGCGCGAGGCTGAGCAGGAAGCGGATAAGGCTTTGCAAAAGCTTGCGTCCACATGGACGGGCAAGCGCTGACCAGCCATCGCGCCCACGCGACCTCGACGAAGGGTAATCGCGCTCGATATCGCGCCACGGGCGCTCTCGAAGACTCATAGGCGCGCGGCGTTATCTCGTTTCGCCAGCCTTTCTTGCGCGAACCCGGCGCCTTACCTTCCGCTCATGAGCAAGCGCGTCTATCGCCTCGTTGACGGCTCACGCGGGCCGCGGCGGGATTTCCGCATCACCGTCGGGCTGCGTGAGGGTTGGGAGGCGGAGGGCCGCGTCTATGACGTTTCCGAAGCGGTGCGCTGCGCACACGCCTGGATGCGCCGCCGCGTCGAAGCGGGCCAGCCGGCGCTCTCAGGCATGTTCACGCGTGGCGAGGTGACCTACGCCTGGCCCAAGGAGGATGGCACGGTCGGTTCCGATCGCGAGCCGGTCGCGATCCTTACCGGCGAAGCGGTGCACGCCTATCTGGGCGGCCTTCCCGACGCGCAGATCGAGGCGATGCTGAACGAACTCGCCGGCGAGCTCGGGGCGGCGCTCGGGCAGGAGCGCCTTTATGTCGCCTTCTGCGACAAAACCTGGATTCTCGACTGCGGCGAGGGATAGACGGAACCCTCTCGCGCGCCGCCGCCCTATTCTAAGAGCGACGCTCTCAACCGGAGGCCCTCAATGCTCACGCTCTACTATCACACAGGCGCGTGTTCGCTCGCGCCGCATATTGCGCTCGAATGGATTGGCGAACCCTACGAAACCAAGGCGGTGGAGTTCGGGGACAAGGAATATTTGAAGATCAATCCCGCCGGGGCGGTGCCGGCGCTCGACACCGGCGAAGGCTGGATCCTGACCCAGGCCGCGGCCGTATTGCGCTATCTCGCCGACCGCTTCCCGCAGGCGGGGATCGGCGCCGAGGGTTCGCCGCGCGGCGAGGCCGAGGCCGACCGCTGGTCCTCCTTCATCACCGGCGATCTCCACCCGGCCTTTTTCCCGCTGTTTTTGCCGGACCGCTATACGCGCTCCCGCGAGAAGGAGGAGTTCGACAATGTGCGCGAAGCCGCCAAGGCGCTCGTGCGTAAGAAATTCGATATCATCGAAGCGCATTTCGCGGATCGCCGCTACATGGTCGGCGACAAGCTGAGCTATCTCGACGCCTATGTCTTCCCGATGGAGCGCTGGGCCGCTTCGCTGCTGGAGGACGGGCTGTCGAAATACCCCAACATTCAGAAACACCACGACATGATGGCGGCGGACGAGGGCGTAAAGCGCGCGCTCGACGCCGAAGGCGCGTGACCTCCTCGAATGATCGCCTCTCGCGAGCTTGACCGCGACGGCGGCGGGTGAAAGCTTCCGCTCAGGCGCGGGAGAGGTTCATGGCTCGATTTGATGGGAAAGTTGCGCTCGTTACCGGCGCGGCGAGAGGTCTTGGCCGGGTCACGGCGCTCGCCTTCGCCCGCGAGGGGGCGAAGGTCGCGCTCGCCGATATCGACGAGGCTGGCGGGCGCGAGACTCTCGACATGATCCGCGCGGCAGGCGGCGAGGGGTTCTTCACGCGCGCCGACATGCGGATCGAACGGGACGTCGAAGCCATGGTCGCGGAGACGGTCAAGGCTTATGGCCGCCTCGACTGCGCGGTGAACAACGCCGGCGTCGTGCGCTTCAAGCCCATCGCCGAGGAGACCGAGGAAGGCTTCAATTTCCATATCGACGTCAATCTGCGCGGCGTGTTCTTCTGCATGAAGCACGAGATCCGGCAGATGCGCCAAAACGGCGGCGGCGCCATCGTCAACCAGTCGTCAATTACTGGCAGCCTCACCGGCAATCCGGCCGAAGGCGCCTACGCCGCCTCCAAGGGCGGCGTCGACGGCCTGACCAAAACGGTCGCGCTCGAGGTCGCCAAGGACAATATCAGCGTCAACGCCATTTGCGCCTGCGGGATCGACGCCCCCGGCGACGTCTTCCACCAATGGATGGAGAAGGAGCACATCAGCCCTGAGCAGGCCGGGAAGCTGTTTCCGATCGGGCGGATGGGCAAGGCCGAAGAGCTGACCGAGGCCGTGCTGTTCCTGTGCTCAGAACAGGCGCGCTTCATCCTTGGCCACCTCCTCGTCGTCGACGGCGGATGGATCGCCCGCTGAAGAGTCACTCTCCGCCCTTGATTCTCCGCCGCGCCTCCCGTAACGTCGGCTGTGAACAAAGGGGCGGAACGCGTAATGCGCGCAATTCTCGTATCTGAAGCGCCACGGACGGAGCAGGGCTAGGCCCGATCTCCGCCAATGGCGCTTGACCCAAGGCCCCAAGAGGGCCTTTTTTGTTGCCCGAAGACGAAAAACATCCTAGTCGCCCGCCGCGAGAAGCAAGACGGAAAATCATGATGTCGAAGGAAATGTCCGGCGCCGAAATGGTGGTCGAAGCCCTGAAGGATCAGGGCGTGGAGATTCTTTTCGGCTATCCGGGCGGCGCCGTCCTTCCGATCTACGACGTGCTCTTCCAGCAGGAGAAGGTGCAGCACATTCTCGTGCGCCATGAGCAGGGGGCCGCCCATGCCGCGGAAGGCTATGCGCGCTCCTCGGGCAAGGTCGGCGTGCTGCTCGTCACCTCGGGACCGGGCGCCACCAATACGGTGACGGGCCTCACCGACGCGCTGATGGATTCGATCCCGCTCGTCTGCATCACCGGGCAGGTGCCGACGCATCTCATCGGCTCCGACGCCTTTCAGGAATGCGACACGGTCGGCATCACTCGCCACTGCACGAAGCACAATTATCTCGTCAAGAACATCGCCGATCTGCCGCGCGTGCTGCATGAAGCCTTTTATGTGGCTTCGTCCGGCCGGCCCGGACCGGTGGTCATCGACATCCCCAAGGACGTGCAGTTCGCGCGCGGCGTCTACGCCCCGCCGCGCAGCGCCGCGCACAAGACCTATCATCCCAGGCTCGACGCCGACATGGAGGCGATGCAGCAGGCCGTGCGCATGATGGCGGCGGCGAAGCGTCCGATCTTTTATACGGGCGGCGGCGTCATCAATTCCGGACCTGCGGCCTCGACCCTGCTGCGCGAACTCGTCGGCCTGACCGGCTTTCCCATCACCTCGACGCTGATGGGGCTCGGCGCCTATCCGGGGTCGGGCGAAAACTGGCTCGGCATGCTCGGCATGCACGGCACCTGGGAAGCCAATCACGCCATGCATGACTGCGATCTGATGATCGCGGTCGGCGCGCGTTTCGACGACCGCATCACCGGACGTCTCGACGCCTTTTCGCCGGGCTCGAAAAAGATCCACATCGACATCGATCGTTCGTCGATCAACAAGAACGTCAAGGTCGATCTCGCCATCGTCGGCGATTGCGCCCATGTGCTCGAAGCCATGGTGCGCCTGTGGCGCGCCGAGGCGATGAGCGCCGACAAGCAGCCGCTCGATCAGTGGTGGGCGAAGATCAACGAGTGGCGGGCGCGCAAATCGCTGGCCTTCCGCAATTCGGACGCCGCGATCAAGCCGCAGCATGCGGTGCAGCGGCTCTATGCGCTGACCAAGGATCGCGACGTCTATGTCACCACCGAGGTCGGGCAGCATCAGATGTGGGCCGCCCAGCATTATCATTTCGAAGAGCCCAACCGCTGGATGACGTCGGGCGGACTCGGCACCATGGGCTACGGCCTGCCGGCGGCGATCGGCGCGCAGCTCGCGCACCCCGGTTCGCTGGTGATCGACATCGCCGGCGAAGCCTCCATTCTGATGTGCATTCAGGAAATGTCGACGGCGATTCAATATCGCCTGCCGGTGAAGATCTTCATCCTGAACAACGAATATATGGGCATGGTTCGCCAGTGGCAGGAACTGCTGCATGGCGGGCGCTATTCCCATAGCTACTCCGAGGCGCTGCCCGATTTCGTCAAGCTCGCTGAAGCCTTCGGCGCTAAGGGCATCCGCTGCTCCGATCCCGCCTCGCTCGACGCCGCGATTCAGGAGATGATCGACTATGACGGACCGGTGATCTTCGATTGCGTCGTCGACAAGGTCGAGAATTGCTTCCCGATGATCCCCTCCGGCAAGGCGCATAACGACATGCTGCTCGCCGATCTTTCCGACGACGCCGGGATAGAGATCGGCGCGGTCATCGACGAAAAAGGCAAGATGCTTGTTTAGGCGGTCGGGTTTCGGCGATCGGCAGTCTTGGCGCTGCAATCGACCGCCGACCGCCGATCTGCCGACCGTCCAGGAAAAAAGATGAACGCTCCTGCTTCTCCGCCGTCTCCCTATTCCGCGGCCGCGCCGAACTCCAAGGTCGAGTCGCATACGCTTTCCGTGCTCGTCGACAATGAGCCGGGCGTCTTGGCGCGCGTCGTCGGCCTGTTTTCTGGCCGCGGCTACAATATCGAGAGCCTCACGGTGGCCGAGGTCGCCCACGCCGAGCACCTCTCGCGCATCACCATATTGACCTCCGGCGCGCCGGAGACGATCGACCAGATCCATCATCAGCTCGAGCGACTCGTCCCCGTGCATCAGGTGACCGACCTCACCATGTCGATGCGTTCGCTCGAACGCGAACTCGCCATGGTCAAAGTCAAAGGTCGCGGCGAGCACCGCACCTTCGCGCTACAGCTCGCCGAAGCCTTTCGCGCCCGTATCGTCGACGCGACGACCGAGAGTTTCATTTTCGAATTGACCGGCAAACCGCACAAGATTGATGAATTTATCGACCTGATGCGTCCGATCGGGCTCGTCGAGGTCTCCCGCACAGGCGTCGCCGCCATCTCGCGCGGGCCCGATCCGATCTAAGGCTCGAGAATTTTGACCTTGCCGGGCGGCCCGCGTAGAAGGAGCCCGCCAGCGAATTTGACGGCGCGCGAGGCGCGCCGTTCCCCCAAGAGCGCACGCACATCAAGGAAGCAGAGCACATGCGCGTTTATTACGATCGGGACGCCGACATCAATTTGATCAAAGGCAAGAAAGTCGCCATCGTCGGCTACGGCAGCCAGGGCTTCGCGCATGCGCTAAATCTCAAGGAGTCCGGCGTCGCGGAGGTCGCGGTCGCGCTGCGCCCCGGCTCCGCCTCGGCCGCCAAGGCGGAGGGCGCCGGCCTCAAGGTCATGACCGTCGCCGAGGCCTCCAAATGGGCCGACGTCATCATGATGCTGACGCCCGACGAGCTGCAGGGCGAGATCTACGCCAATGAGATGGCGCCGAACCTGAAGCCGGGAGCGCTGCTGCTCTTCGCCCACGGCCTCAACATCCATTTCAACCTGATTGAGCCGCGCAAGGATATCGACGTCGCCATGATCGCGCCGAAAGGCCCGGGCCATACGGTGCGCGGCGAATATCTCAAGGGTGGCGGCGTGCCCTGCCTGATCGCGGTGCATCAGGACGCTTCCGGCAACGCCAAGCAGATTGCGCTGTCCTATGCTGCGGCGATCGGCGGCGGCCGCGCCGGCATCATTGAGACGACCTTTCGCGAAGAATGCGAAACGGATCTTTTTGGCGAGCAGGTCGTGCTCTGCGGCGGACTCGTGGAATTGATCCGCGCCGGGTTCGAGACGCTGGTCGAGGCCGGCTATGCGCCGGAAATGGCGTATTTTGAATGCCTTCATGAGGTGAAGCTGATTGTCGACCTCATCTATGAGGGCGGCATCGCCAACATGAATTATTCGGTTTCGAACACGGCCGAGTATGGCGAATATGTCACCGGTCCGCGCATCATCACCAAGGACACCAAGGCGGAGATGAAGCGTGTGCTTGACGATATACAATCGGGCAAATTCACGCGCGATTGGATGCTGGAGAACAAAGTCGGCCAGACCTCCTTTAAGGCCACTCGCGCGCGAAATAACGCGCATCCAATCGAAGAGGTCGGACTTCGCTTGCGCGGCATGATGCCCTGGATCGGCAAGAATAAGTTGGTCGACAAGGACCGCAATTAGCGCATAATGATTTCCCAAAAAGGTGAGCGCGCACTCGGGTTTGGGGCGTTACCTAGGCGCAGTCGGCGCATCACGCATCGACAAACGCATCGCCATAGCGGGGGATGAATGCACGGGCCGGGCGGGCGGTCGAGTCATGTTATCGAGAGCGAAACGCGTCGGCGCGTACATGAGATTGTACAGAGCCGCATGACGTACGACGTCTCGACATTGATCGAACATTTCGTCGAAGACGTCGAGTTGAACTACAGCTGCTCCCGACTTGGCGTGCTTCCGCCGGGACAATGGCGCGGGCGCGATGCGCTGCGCGCCCATTTGCGCCGCGTCGACGTCGACTATGAACCGCTCGACGCGGAAGTTCTCTCGGTTCTTGTCGAAGGCGACAATACCGTGGTGCGATGGATCAGCCGGTGGCGCCACCGCGCCACCGGCCATATCCACAGCATGGACATGGCGCATTTTCTGCGCTGGCGGAACGGACTCGTTTCGGAAATGTACGAGTTCCGGGATCATCGTTGCGTCGCGCACGGCGCGGATTTCCTGCCCCAAAGCCTCGACGACATTATCAATCCCCGCGGCCCGGGACTGCCGCGCGATGAAATGGCGCGCCGGTTGATCGCCATGGGCAGTTTCTCGTGCGCGCCCGACATCGCCCTGTTCCGTGAGCTGTGTTCGCCTGACGTCGTGTGCGAATTCGTCGGCGACCGCGCGACGGTTTCGCACGCCGGGCGACATCGCGGCATAGAGGCGCTGATCAACATCGTGCGCAGCATCGAGGTCGAGTTCGAGCAACTCGGACTCGCCATGCCCGAGGTCATTGTCGACGGCGGCGCCGCCGCTGCGCGTCGGATCGTCGAATGGCGTCATCGCGGCACGGGCCGTTGCGGCCAAGTTCAGCTTGCCGACTTCGTGCGCTTCGAGGACGGCCGCATTGTCGAGATCGTCGAATTTCGCGACAGCACGGCGCTTTTGCAGATGCAGGCGTAACAAAGCGTGTGACGTGTGCGATGCGATTCAGTCAGTCCAATCGACGTCCGGCAATCATCGCGCGCAGTCGCATCGAGTACGGATGTGACGGCCCGGCGCGTCGTTGCCGCCAAGGAGCGGTCCGCCCGTGACTCTCGAACTTGTGGAGTTCGATCGGCTCGAGTGTCGCTTTGTCGACCATCGCTGGGGCTTCGTTGAGGAGCGGGCCGTCGACATCGAGCGCCATTGGGAGGAGCGTCGCCGCGCCAATCCGGCGCTCTACGACGGCTCTGTGCTGCTCGCCTGTCGCGTCGAGCGGGCGATCGGCGAAGACGGCGCGCGCATCTTGCGGATGGCGTTCTTCAAGACGCCTTTCTCGAGCTTTCTTGCCTGGCGAGAATTCGGCTGGCCGGACGAAGCCGTATACAATTGCTTCTCGATGCCGGCGGCGCGCGCGCGCGACGGCGCCTATCTCCTCGGGGAAATGGGGCCAAGCCACTCATTCGCCGGCCAGCTCTATTTTCCCTGCGGAACCCCGGACCCTTCCGACGTCGTCTCGGGCGGTCGCGTCGATCTTGCCGGCAGTCTTGTGCGCGAACTCGCAGAAGAGACGGGCCTCGCCGCTTCGGAGGCGCATGCGTCGGCCGGCTGGACGGCGATATTCGATCGCCAGCATGTCGCCTGCGTCAAGAGGCTGGATTTCGACGCGCCGTCGCACGCCCTCCTCGCCAGGGTGAAGGCCTTTATCGCGACCGAAAGCACGCCGGAACTCGCGGACGCGCATATGGTTTCGAGCATCACGGCGCTTTCCGACCCGCGCCTGCCCGCCTTCATGGTCGCGTATCTTTCGCGCGCCCTCGCCGACGCGGATGAAATTCCGCGTCGCGCGGGTTAGATTTGCGCCAATGACTCGACCGCAACACTCCGGCGTCGTCCTTCCAGCTCCGCAACCGTCCAGTGACGAGCGCGCTTTGGCCGTGCGCGCCGCCCTGAACGGCAGGGTTATCGTGCTTGTCGGAATGATGGGCTCCGGCAAGAGCGCCATCGGCCAGAGGCTGGCCGCACGTCTTGGGCTGCCTTTCGTCGATGCGGACGCTGAGATCGTCTCCGCGGCGGCCGGCATGTCCATTCCCGAGATTTTCGCCAAATATGGCGAGCGCTATTTTCGTGACGGCGAGAGGCGCGTCATCATGCGGCTTCTGAACGGCGGCCCGGTCGTGCTCGCCACCGGCGGCGGCGCGTTTCTCGACCCCCGCACGCGCGACCGCATCGCCGAACGGGGCGTATCGGTGTGGCTTGACGCGGATCTGAAGACCTTGCTGAAACGCGTGCGCCGCAAGAATGATCGTCCCCTGCTGCAGACGGAAGATCCGGAGGAGACGCTGCGGCAGTTGATGGAGGCGCGACGCCCCCTCTACGAACTCGCCGATCTTCGCGTCGAGTCGCGCGAGATCCCGCAGGATGCGATGGTGGATGATACGCTCGCCGTTCTCGCCGCAGGCTTGCCGATGTTGGAAGACTTGCGACAGCGGGCGCAAAGCAAAGGTTTCGCCAAGGCCATGACGCATCTCTATCCCGCGCGCGCTGAAGGCGACGCCCGCCGCCAGGAAATTGTTCGGGTCGCGCTCGGCGGGCGCTCCTACGACATCATCATCGGCGACGGGCTGCTGCAGCGCGCCGGCGATTATATCGCGGAGATCGCGCCCGGCGCCGCATGCGCCGTCATCACGGACGAGAATGTCGCTAGACTGCACCTTCCGACGGTTGAGCAGAGTCTGAAGGACGCCGGCCTGCGCGTGACGACCATCATCGTTCCGCCTGGCGAGGCGTCAAAGTCGCTTTCGGTCTATGGCCGCGTCTGCGACGACGTGCTGACCGCAAGGATCGAGCGGCGCGATCTGATCGTCGCGCTTGGCGGCGGCGTCGTCGGCGACCTCGCCGGATTCGTCGCGGCGAGCGTGCGGCGCGGCTCGCGCTTCGTGCAGATTCCGACGACGTTGCTGTCGCAAGTCGATTCTTCGGTCGGCGGCAAGACGGGGATCAATTCGCGTCACGGCAAGAATTTGATCGGCGCCTTTCACCAGCCCTCGTTGGTTCTGGCCGATGTCGACACGCTGCGGACGTTGCCGCTGCGTGAGTTCCGCGCCGGCTACGCCGAGGTCGTGAAATATGGCCTGATCGGCGACGTCCGGTTCTTCGATTGGCTCGACGCCGACTCGGAAGCGGTGTTTCATAGTCAGGCGGAACAGATCTGCGCTGTCGCGGTGAGCTGCGAGACCAAGGCGACGATCGTTGCGCGCGACGAAACGGAGCAGGGCGAACGGGCGTTGCTCAACCTCGGTCACACATTCGGCCACGCCTTCGAGCGCCTGACCGATTACAACAGCGCGCGCCTGGTTCACGGCGAGGGCGTTGCGATCGGCATGGCGTGCGCCGCACGCTTCTCCGTGCGCCGCGGCCTGTGCGCCGCGGCCGCCGCGGAGCGCGTCGAACGCCATCTGAAGGGCGTCGGTCTGCCGACGAAGATCCACGACATTCCGGATTGGCGTCACGACGCCCAGGCCATCCTCGACGCCATGTATCAGGACAAGAAGGTCGAGCGCGGCGCGCTGACCTTCATTCTCTTGCGCGGCATCGGCCAAGCGTTCATTGCAAAATCCGTCGACGCCAATGAGGTGCTTGGCTTTCTTAAAGACGAGCTAAAGCGGACATAGCGCCATGCATGGGCTCGAATCCGGCGCGCCGCAGGTCGACATATGGACTGCGGTTGGCATCGTCATCGTCTGCGTATTCCTGTCGGCGGTCTTTGCTGGATCGGAGACGGCGCTCACCGCCGCGTCGCACGCCCGGATGCATTCGCTGGAAAAAGAGGGCGATAAGCGCGCCGCCGCCGTCAATCGGCTGCTGCGCCAGCGCAACCGCATGATCGCCGCGCTGTTGCTTGGCGGCACCCTGGTCAATATCGGCGGCTCCGCTTTCACCACGAGCGTGCTGGTCGTCGTCGCGGGTGACAATGGCGCGGTGTATGCGACCGTCATCATGACCGTGTTGCTGCTTGTCTTCGCCGAGGTTCTGCCGAAAACGCTGGCGATCAACCATCCCGACGAAACGTCGCTGCGCGTCGCGAAGTTTATAGCGCCCTTCGTGCGAGTCGTCGGGCCGCTCCTCGCTGGCGTCGAATATATCGTGCGCACGGTGCTCGCGTTGGCGGGCGTCGAGGTTGGCCAAGGACGAACGGTTCGCTCGCCCTATGACGAATTAAAGAGCGCCGTCGATATTCTGCATGACGAGGGCAATGTCGAGCGCGCCGCGCGCGACATGTTCGGCGGCGTCCTAGATTTGCAGGTGCTGCATGTTTCGGACGTGATGATCCACCGCACCAAAATGCGCACGATCGACGCGGATCTGCCGCCGGACCAGATCGTGCGCGAGGTGCTGTCGTCGCCCTTCACCCGCATGCCGCTCTGGCGCGAGCGACCGGACAATTTCGTCGGGGTCCTGCATTCGAAGGACATACTGCGGGCGCTGAACGCCGCAGGCGGCGACGCCTCCAAGCTCGACGTCGGCGAGGTGATGTTCGCCCCGTGGTTCGTCCCCGAGGCGACGACGCTCGAGGATCAGCTCGAAGCCTTCCTGAAGCGTAAGACGCATTTCGCTTTGGTCGTCGACGAATATGGCGAGGTGATGGGACTCGTCACGCTCGAAGATATCCTCGAGGAAATCGTCGGCGACATTCGTGACGAACATGATCTCGCGGTGCAGGGCGTGCGTCCGCAGCCCGACGGGTCGGTGCTGGTCGACGGCGCCGTGCCGGTGCGCGATCTCAATCGCGTCATGGCGTGGGAGCTGCCCGATGAGGAAGCGACAACGATCGCGGGACTGGTGATCCACGAGGCGGGCGCGATTCCGGAAGCCGGGCAGGTCTTCACCTATCACGGTTTCCGTTTCGAGGTGATGCGCAAGATCAGGAATCGCGTCACCGCCTTGCGGGTGACGCCGCAGCAAGCCGTATGACGACGCACGCAGAGGATCTTCTCTTAAATTTCAGCGGATAATTCGACTTGCAGGCCTTCGGCGCGATACGAGAGCCTGACGTCTCCGCCCATCTGGCGCGCGAGCACATTGGTGATCAGGAAGTGCCCGACTCCGGTTTGCTCCGGGTGTTCGACCTTTGGCCCCCCCGTCTCAGTCCAATTCAAGATGAGACGTAGACGATCTTCTTCACGATCGATACGCCAGCTGATCGCGATCCGACCGTCGTCGTCTGAGAGCGCTCCGTGCTGCTCGGCGTTGGCAAGCAGTTCGTTGATGGTCAGACCCAAGGCGGAGGCGACCGCGGAGCGCAATTCCACGTCTTCGCCCGACAGTGAGATACGCTCGGCGTAGTCGTGGCTGCCACAAGATAGCGCGATCGCGAGCAGGTCTCTGAGCGGCGTTCGTTCCCAGGAGGTCTGCACGAGCAGCGTGGAGATGCGGCTGAGACACTGCACGCGGTGCGAGAAGCCTTGCTGAAAGCTCGAAAAGTCCTGCGCCGTGCGCGCGGTGATATTGGCGATTCCCTGGATCATCGCGAGCGAATTGTTCACCCGGTGATGCAGCTCGCGGTTCATCATCTGATTGTGCATCTCCGCGTTTTTGATCTCGTCCACGTCGGTGATGGCGACGATCGCGCCGATAACGGCCCCCTTGTCGTCGCGGATCGGCGCGCCGACGATGTTGATCCAGACGTAGGCGCCGTCGCCGCGCTCGATCTTGCACTCGAGCTGCGGATGGTTCTCCCCAGCAAGGGCGCGCGCGAGCGGGTATTCCTCATTCGCGACCGGGCGGCCGTCCTGATGAATGGCGTTCCATTTGGAATAGGCTTGCGTGCTTTCCGAATATCGAACAGGGCGACGCAGGATCGCTTCAATGACGTGATTGCCCTCGACGATTCGTCCGCTCGGGGCTTCGGCGATGATGATTCCGACCGGCACGGCGTCAAGCAGCGCGCGCAGTTGCAGATTCGCCCCGGCGCGGCTGACGATCGTCGAGCTTTTCATCAGTAGATCGTTCAGCTCGGACAGCCTCTTGCGCTTTTCGCGCAGGCGCTCGTCCATGTCCTGAATGCTATGCGCGATCGCATCGACCTCAGGAACGCCGGTGTCGCTCCAATGCGAGGCGCCGCGCGCCTCCACGGCCAGACTGAATTCGGCGAGTTCATGTTGCGCCCTTTGCGTCTCCCGGCGCTGTCTCACCAGCAAGAAAATCACGGTGAGCGTCGTCGCCAGCGCGAGCGCGAGCGCGCCAACGATCGGGCCCCAGACCTCGATCATGTTTGTCGCGCCTTCCGCGGCGCGAGCGGCAGAAGTCGTCGCCAGCAGGAGCGCCAGCGCAGCCCGCGGCGCGGCGAACGCTTGCGCCCGCGGATACGCTTTGGCTATCGCCGCCACGGGCGGCGACAGCCGGGCTGATTGACCGTTACCGCCTTCCGTCATTGAGGCTGCCAAGATTCTTCGGACCCTGCCGGGCGTAACCGTCAGATAGCGCGGTTTTTTGGTGGCGCATCCCACGCGAAGGCTTGGCCTGTCAAACCGCGCGGGAGGGTCGGCGCGCGGCAAGGTCCGAGACGGTGGGGTCCGTGTCGATGTCGCTCGTGTTGAGCAGGCCCAGATGCTCCGCAAGTTTGGCGCGGGCGCGATTCAACCGGCTCTTGACAGTGCCAATGGCCACGCCGCAGATCTCCGCCGCTTCGTCGTAGGAGAGCTCGGTGATCCCGATCAGCAGCAGAATCTCCTTGTGTTCGGGGGCAAGCTTATCAAGCGCCGCCTGAACGTCGGTCAGGGTGAGCGCCGACTCCTGGCCACCCTTCACCGGGATTTGCTGGGCCAGGACATTGTCGCTGTCCTGCACTTCGCGCGAGCGTTTCCGATAGCTTGAAAAATATGTGTTGCGAAGAATGGTGACGAGCCAGGCGCGCAGATTGGTGTTTGGCTGAAAGGAATCGGCGTGCGACCAGGCTTTGACCAGAGTGTCCTGAACCAGATCGTCGGCGAGGCTATGCGATCCGCAGAGCGAAATGGCGAAGGCGCGCAGATAGGGCATCTGCGCCACCATCTGATCTCCGAAGGCCTCGTCGCTCATTTCTTTTCGCGCTGTTTGGCTTCCAGCTTGGCCAGCAGCACAGTGAACTTGTCAGGAATAGGTTGGTGGATCAGATCGTCGCAATAGGCGCGAAAAACGCGCCCGAGCTGAGCTTGAACCTTCGGGTCCAGAGCGACGCCGTCCAATTGGGAGCCGTCAACATCGGCCTCTTCCCGATCTCCGGTCTTGTTATTCAAATTCGGTTCCGCGTCGCGGGAAGGGCCGTCGTGGTCGTGAGGATTTTCGCGTTGGCTCATTCTCGACCCCGAGTTCGCCCGAGACTGGCCGCATCTACCCGAGGCGGCCGAGCGACGACCTCCCTTGATGGAACGCGTAAGAACACTAATTGTTCCGCCATTGCAAGCAGGAACACTGTGACATATCAGCGGGCGCTTGAATTGACTTGGGCGCTGGGCGGCATAGGATAAAACCATGAACCTCTCCCGGGAAATTGCGGTGCACCTGCCTTACCTGCGCCGGTTTGCGCGGGCGCTTTGCGGCTCGCAAAAGAGCGGCGACGCATACGTTGTGGCCACGCTCGAGGCGCTGGTGGTGGATCCGGATGCGTTTCCACCGAATATGTCCCCCAAAGTCGGGCTTTACCACCTCTTCATGACGTCGTGGTCGTCGATCCGGTTGAACACCGAAGCAGCGCCCGATGACGAGATATCCGCAGCACAGCGGAATATCAGCTTGCTGACGCCGCGGTCGCGACAGGCTTTTTTGCTGCGCACGGTCGAAGGGTTTTCGGTCGCTGACGCCGCCGCAATACTCGGCGCGACCGAAGAAGAGGTCGAAGCGCTCGTGACGGAGGCCGGCCGGGAAATCGCTGAACGCGTTGCGACGGACGTGCTCATCATCGAGGATGAATCGCTCATTGCGCAGGACATCGAGTTCATCGCGCGCGATCTGGGTCATCGCATCATCGGCGTCGCCCGCACCCATCAGGAAGCGGTGGAGCTCGCGGCGCGCAAGCGGCCAGGGCTCATTCTCGCGGACATTCAACTCGCCGACGGAAGCTCTGGTCTGAACGCCGTCAACGAAATGCTCGAAAGCTTCGACGCGCCAGTGATTTTCATAACTGCATTTCCCGAACGCCTACTGACCGGCGAGCGGCCCGAGCCGGCGTTTCTCATCAGCAAGCCCTACAAGGTCGATACGGTCAAGGCGACGATCAGTCAGGCGCTGTTCTTCGAGCGCAAGGCGTCTCGCGCGGCATAGCCGATCCGCGCCGATGACATTCCGGCTAACCTCTCGCTCCAATCCATTGGCGTCTCAGATCGCGGTCTCGTGTTGACGCGCTGAGAACGGTGATGACGGGCGCGAGCCGCAAGCTGCAAAAGGCGCCGTAGCGTGTGTTCGACGACGCCGCGCTTTGTTGTGTGGCGTTAGGCGTTCGCCGCGCATGTATCCTCAACTGTGCCCAACGATCCATATATCGGATTCCCCGAAGGACATATCGTTTGCTCTGCGTCGATGAGCAAACGCGACATTGCATTTGAGCGGCGCAGATTTCTTTGACCCTTTGGGAGGATCAGATATGCAAATGGCTTACAACGGATCAACGCCGTCGGTCGCGCCGATGGGCGTGACCATGGATCAGATGTTTGCGCCGCAGGGCATTATCGGCGGCGCGCTCGGCAGCGCGCTGGGCGGATTAGGCGGCGGCGCGATTGGCCGCGCCTTCGGCAACCAGAATCTCGGTCGGCAGATCGGCAACATCGCGGGCGGCGTGCTTGGCGGCTTGCTGCCGTTTGAGGCCGGCCCGCAGGCCTACGCTGGAACGTATTATGTTCCGCAGACGGCTGCGCCCGGATTCGCGCCTCAGGGGATCGTCGGCGACGCGCTCGGAGCAATCGGCGCGCCGCTCGGCGGCTTCATCGGCGGCCGTTTCGGCAATGCCGGACTTGGCCAGACGATCGGCGGCACGGTGGGCGGTCTTGCCCAGCGCTTCCTGCCGTTCGAAGCCGGCCCGCAGCCCTACGCGGGGACCTATTACGTCCCGCAGACGGCTGCGCCCGGCTTTGCGCCTCAGGGGATCGTCGGTGACGCGCTTGGCGCGATCGGCGCGCCGCTCGGCGGCTTCATTGGCGGCCGTTTCGGCAATGCCGGACTTGGCCAGACCATCGGCGGCACGGTGGGCGGTCTTGCCCAGCGCTTCCTGCCGTTCGAAGCCGGCCCGCAGCCCTACGCGGCGACCTATTACGTCCCGCAGACGGCTGCGCCCGGCTTTGCGCCTCAGGGGATCGTCGGTGACGCGCTTGGCGCAATCGGCGCGCCGCTCGGCGGCTTCATTGGCGGCCGTTTCGGCAACGCCGGACTCGGCCAGACGATCGGCGGCACGGTGGGCGGTCTCGCCCAGCGTTTCCTGCCGTTCGAAGCCGCGCCGGTGTTCGCGCCGCAGGGAATCGTCGGCGATGCGCTCGGCGCAATCGGTGCGCCGCTTGGCGGCTTCATCGGCGGCCGCTTCGGCAATGCGGGACTCGGTCAGACGATCGGCGGCACGGTGGGCGGTCTCGCTCAGCGCTTCCTGCCGTTCGAAGCGGAGCCGGTTTTCGTTCCGCAGGGCTTCATCGGCGATGCGCTCGGCGCGGTCGGTGGCCGGGTTGGCAACTGGATCGGCGGACGCTTCGGCAACGCCGGCGCTGGCCAGACGGTTGGCAATGTGGTGGGCGGACTTGCCCAGCGCTTCCTGCCGTTCGAAGCTGGCCCACAGGCTGGAACTTATTATGTCCCCCAGACGGCTGCGCCTGTGTTTGCGCCGCAGGGCATCGTCGGCGACGCGCTTGGCGCGATCGGCGCGCCGCTCGGCGGTTTCATCGGCGGGCGCTTCGGCAATGCGGGACTCGGTCAGACGATCGGCGGCACGGTGGGCGGACTGGCCCAGCGCTTCCTGCCCTTCGACGCCGCGCCGCAGCCCGTCTACTACGTGCCGCAGATGCAGGCGCCGATGTACGGCTGACGTCTGAGCGACGCAATCGACGCGACGCATGAAGGATGATCAGCTGCCGCTTCCGGGCCGATTCATCGGCCCGGAAGCCCTCAAGAGATCAGGATCGCGACATGAGCGCAACGAACGGCATCGATCAATTTCTGGTGGCGCCCCGCAACGCGGCGAGCACAGGGGATTTGGCCGCTTTCGAACAGGCGATGCAGTCTGTTCCCGGCGCCGCAATTCTTCAGCGCGCCGGCAAGGCCGGTCAACCGAGGCTGGTCGTCGCTTTGCCTGCGGCGAGCGCAAGTCACTTGCGCGAACAATTTGGCGCGACCCTGATCATCGAACCAAACGCTCCGCTGAAACCATTTTAGCGCCGGCGCGCGTCCTTCATGGCGATGCGCAGGCTGCCCCGATTTTTATTAGGAGATTCGACATGGCTGGTCCCAACAATAGTAATCCTGCGCCGAATGGCCACAACCCAGAGCTGGCCGCGCCGTCAACAAATGGCGCTGAAGTGCGGGTCGAGCCGATGGCGATAGCGCCCACCGAGCGCTTCATGATCGCCTCGCGGCGCGTTCCTGGATTTGCGCCTGCTTCCGCCATGGATCTCGCCAATGCGCTCCCCGACGTAAAGATCGTGCGGCGAATTCAGGCTCGCGGGCTCACCGCCTTTTCTGCTGGCGGTTCCTCTTCGCAGTCGCCGGAGATTCTCGTCGCCGAGATGGACCCTGCGCGCGGCGCAGCGCTGCAGGCGTCGGCGCCGCCCAACGTCATCGTGGAGCGCGACGCCTTCCTTCGCGCCTCGGACGACTTCCGTCCATTCGACTTCAACGGAGCCATGCCGATTGCGGCGGGCGTCGGAGTAGACGTGCAGCTGCGCGTCGTCGGCGCTGGCGGCAAGCCGCTGCCGAAGGCCACCGTCTATGTCTATGGCCAGGGCTTTCCGGGCCAAGGCGTCACGAATGAGCGCGGCGAAGTCGTCGTGACCGTGTTCGGCGGTCCGATCGAGACGATCCAGGCGATTTACGTCAAGCCTGCCGCCGATCATTGGGATCGTATGCTGCGCGCGCCAGCGCTTCAGGCCGGCGCCGTGAACACGGTGCAATTGCGTCCGCTGACCGAACGCTTCAACGGCTTTCCCCAAAACGGCATGATTGGCTGGGGCCAGCGCCTGATGAAGCTCGACCGGCTCGATCCTTCATTTACCGGCGCCGGCGTCAAGATCGGCATCATCGATTCAGGTTGCGACAGCGCGCACCCGCAATTGCGCCATGTGACGCGCGGCGCCGATCTCACCAATGGCGGCGACAAGACGAGTTGGTCGAATGATCAAATCGGCCATGGAACGCATTGCGCCGGAATCATTACGGCGGCCTCCGATGGCGTCGCCGGCATTCGCGGCTTTGCGCCGAGGGCGGAAGTTCACGCGTTGAAAGTGTTTCCCGGCGGACGGTTCAGCGATCTCATCGACGCGCTCGACGAATGCATCGAACGCCAGCTCGACGTCGTCAATATGAGCCTTGGCAGCGGCGACCCTTCCGAACTCGTCGCACAGAAAATCTCCGAAGCGCGCCAGAGCGGCGTCGCCTGCATCGTCGCCGCCGGAAACTCCAGCGGACCCGTGCAATTTCCCGGCATGCTGCCGACAGTGCTGACGGTCGCCGCGATGGGTAAGCTCGACGAGTTTCCTTCTGACAGCTACCACGCTCAGACCGTCGTTCCGCAACTTGTCGCGGGGACGATGTTCTCGCCGAAATTCACCTGCTTTGGGCCGCAGATCACTGTCGCGGCGCCTGGCGTTGCAATTGTCTCCACTGTGCCTGGCGGGGGATATGCGGCTTGGGACGGCACCTCGATGGCGACGCCTCACGTCACCGGCATGGCGGCGCTGCTTCTCGCCCACCATCCGCTCCTCGCGGGAGCGCGGTCGGCGCGCAACGAGCAACGCGTCGCGCAACTCTTCTCGCTGCTGGCCTCGTCGGGCGTCCGCTATCTCGGCGACGCCACGCGCGAAGGCGTCGGGGCGCCGGATTTTGAGCGCACGCCCGGTCTCTCCGCAGCTCAGCCTTTGGGCGCGGCTGCGCCGGCGAACGCGGGGCTTGCGCCCGCGGGCGCGATGATCGACGGATTTGCTCCGCTGAGCGCGCCAGCGCCTTGGGCCATCGATCCTGCGATGATGCAAAGGGTCAATCCGGCGATCATCCAGCGCATGATGCAGTTGCGGGCCGCGGGACTTATTTAGTCGCAAGCACGAGCGGTCCCCGATTGATCGGCGAATGAAGCGCTTCTCCGTCATGTGCGGGGGAGCGCTTTCGCATCGAGTGCGCCGCTTCGCCGCGGCCGCGCACTTGCAGCTTCTGCAGAACATTGTGCACGTGATTCTTTACCGTGCCGAGTTCGATGCGTAACCGACGGGCGATCTCCTTATTCGGCAGCCCGCGCTCGATCAGTTCAAGTATTTCTCGCTCGCGCGCGGTAAGCGCGTCCTTTGCGTCCGCGCCGGACGAGAGCGACTCCTTGCCGATAGGCCGACGCTCCTCGATGGGATGAATCGCGGGCGCTGCTGTCAATCGCTCGAGCAGTTCGACAACATCTTCAATCGACCCTTCGCGAGGGATGACGCCGACGATCGAGGGACAGGCGGCTGCCAATGCTGGGCTCGCCGATGCCGGCGCGCCGATGGCGACGATTTGCAAATCGGGATGCTGCGCGGCGAGACCTTGCGCGATCGCAAGGCCTTCCAACTCGCCGACGTCGAGCAGAGCAATATCCGGTTCCAAATCAGCCGCTACCGGCAGCGCGGCGTCACACTCGACGACGCCGACGACGGACATTGCCTCGTGCTGCCCAAGACGCAAGCCAAGCGCCTCGCTGAACAGGCGCATGTCGCTGACGATCAAGATGCGCGCGTTTCGCGGCGGATTTGCCGATGTAGGAACAAACGCGTTCTGCGCTGACAGACCGGGGTCAAGGGCGGAATCGTCTCGGAAGGCCGCAAACCGAGGCATGGAACTACTCCTGAGCGCTATGTCTGAGTGGGCGCCTAATACATTGGCGCGATTTGATAGGCGTGACGCCCGGGCGTCATCGCCTGCAATTTTTCGGTTTCAGCGTCATGGCCGTTGTTAAACCGTATCGACATTTAGCCATCATGACGCCTCCAGAAAGCGTATGGGGCGACAGTCAACATGGGGTTTCATAAGCGCGCTTTCGCGAGCTTTGTCCTCCTGCAAATGAATGGTTTGGAAAGCCTCGACAGCTGTTTGCGTTCGAGGCTGTTTTCAAGACGCCAAGGCGCAGTTTGCGATGCGCGATGTAGATTAGCGTCCGCTATTTCTTCGTCGGATGGAGAATGACATGCTCCTGTTCGTCGCCATCATTGCGGGCGACGATTGCGATCGCTGCTTCGCTGTCGCTCAAGTTTACGGGCTGATGCAGCACGTCAGGAGGAATGAAGATGAAATCGCCAGCGACGTTCACGACGCGCTTTTCGAGATTTGCGCCATAGCGCGTCTCGACACGGCCTTGCAGGAGATAAATTGCGGACTCATGGCCCTTATGGGTGTGCGCCTGCGCCTTGCCGCCGGGAGGAATGATCACCTTTAGCAACGACAATCCCTTTGCGCCGGCGGTCTTTGTAGAAATTCCAGGGAAAATAGGGAGAGCCTGTTTGGATTGTGACGCTTCGCCGACGCGCACCGTCACGATATCTTTCCCGTCCTTGTCGCCTATGATCGACGTCTCCGACGCCGCCGGCGCTACAAGGGCTACGAAGATCAAGGAAAGAAGCAATGGGTTGCGCATGGCGTTCACTCCAGAGGTTTGAGGCGCGAGACTATAGCGCAGGCGCGAGACGCATCGACAAGCGGCGGGTTGGGCGATGAGCGACGTTTCTCTGATGATCCATGGCGGCGCCGGCGCGATTCGCGATCCGCATCGTTATGAGGCTTCCTTGCGCGCGATCGTTGAATCGGGCGCAAGTCTTCTTGCAAAGGGATCTTCGTCGCTGGAGGCGGTCGTTCACTGCGTCGCGCTGCTCGAAGACGATCCGCTTTTCAACGCCGGTCGGGGTTCCGTGCTCAACGCCGAAGGCGACGCCCTGTGCGACGCGTCGATCATGGACGGCCGCACCCTTAAGGCAGGCGCCGTCGCCGCCATACGCGGCGTCAGAAATCCGGTGCGTCTTGCGTATGAGGTGATGGGGAAGAGCGGCCATGTGCTGCTTGTTGGCACGGGAGCCGAGCGCTTCGCCCGAGAGCAGCATCTGGCGATCGAAAGCGAAGATTATTTCCGGACGGAGGAACGCGTCGCGCAGCTCGCCAAGGCGAAGCGAAAGCACGAGATCGCGCTCGATCATTCTGACGCGACCGATGCGAAGCTCGGCACGGTGGGCGCCGTCGCGCGCGATCGCAACGGCGATCTTGCAGCAGCGACGTCGACCGGCGGCGTCGTGAACCAGCGCGCCGGCCGCGTCGGCGATTCGCCGCTCATCGGCGCGGGAACATTCGCCGATAATGCCAGTTGCGCGGTGTCCTGCACCGGCGTCGGCGAGGATTTCGTTCGCACGACGCTGGCGCGCACCGCCGCCTGCTTCGTCGAATTTCGCTCAATGCAGGCTGAAGAAGCGTCCCGCGCCGCGATACGCTATCTCGTCGACAGAGTGGACGGCCACGGCGGCCTCATCCTTGTCGATCGCGAGGGGAGATGCGGACGGGCGCATTCGACTCCGGGCATGCTGACGGCGACATTCGCCGAGGGCGTCGTTCGGGTCGAGACAACATAGAGCGCTTATCGATCACATGATGTCATGATCGATAGGAATCGCTCAAAAGCAAAATGGTTGGAGCAGGTTCTCATCAGTAGTCTCTCAACTTTTTCGGAACCTGCTCAAGGCGCGGTTGTCTCAGGCCGCCCCCCGTGCGCGGCTATGCCGTCGACGCTCGGCAAGTCGCTGAGCCAAGGGGTGCCTCCGATCGAGCGCAAGTTGCGTTAACGGGGCAACGAAACTACTAGGGACGTCGATTTCGTCAGCGATGTCGAAGCGGCACATCAGACCCTGCGTTCCGCCCGCATCGAAGATGTCGACGACGACGAGCCGCGGCGCGCTTCGCCCGATTGCGCCGCGCGCGCGCAGAAATGCGAGGAGCGCCGGCCGGGGGCGAGCGGAGAGCGGCAGGGCGTCGCGCAGATGGTGGACAAGACTTTCCCGAATGACGCGATCAGAATCCATTCGCCGCTCCATCAATAAACAAAAATGCAATGCAATCTCAGGCGTTTAGGCAGTCTTCAAAAAGGAGACGCGGCTTTGCGCAATCCGTCAAGCTGAGCGGCGTTCCTTTCCTGTGCATAGAACGGCGTCGCCAAGCCGTCGGCGCCGATCGACATCACGTCAATAGCGATCACTTAGCGGTGTTTGGAGATGAGATCCTGACGCAGAGCAAAAATCCGCGCGCGCTCAGAAGTCAGCCATTGAATGCTGACCGATCTGCTCATGAAAAAACGCAAGTTGCGGTCAGTCCAGTTCGAACATTTCCGCATAATCGTGCTTCAGCGCCGCGTTCTGATCATCTTTGCGCAGATAGCAGTCGCCGATCACCAGCGTGTCCATCTCCGTGCCCATGAAGCAGCCGAAGGCGTCCTCTGGGGTGCAGACGATGGGTTCGCCGCGCACATTGAAGCTCGTATTGACGAGCACGGGACAGGCGGTCATTCGCTTGAACGCCGAAAGCAGCGCGTGATAGCGGGGATTCGTCTCCTGATGCACGGTCTGTATCCGCGCGGAATAGTCGACGTGGGTCACGGCCGGAATGGAGCTGCGCGGAACATTCAGCTTGTCGATGCCGAACAGATTTTGCTGCTCGGCCGTCATTGCGTGACGATGTTTTGCGGCGACGTCGGCGACGAGCAGCATGTATGGGGAATCGCCTTCGAGCTCGAACCACTCGGCGACATCCTCACGCAGCACCGACGGCGCGAAAGGCCGAAACGACTCGCGATATTTGATCTTGAGATTGAGCGTTTTCTGCATCGTGTCGGAACGCGGATCGCCCAGGATCGACCGCCCGCCAAGCGCGCGCGGCCCAAATTCCATGCGGCCTTGAAACCAGCCAACCGCCTTTTCGTCTGCCAGGTCTCGCGCCGCCGCTTCGATAAGATCGCCTTCCGCCATCGGTTCGAATCTGGCGCCAACGGCACGCAGCCGGCGCTCGATCTCGGCTTGCGGGAACGAAGGACCGAGATATGAGCCGCGCATGGCGTCGCCGCCGCCGTTGAGGCTTCGGGGATTTTGTTTGTAGTGATAGTAGCCGGCGAGCGCTGCCCCGAGCGCGCCGCCAGCGTCGCCGGCCGCCGGCTGAATCCAAATCTGGTCAAAGCTGCCGTCGCGCAGCAGTTTTCCATTCGCGACGCAATTAAGCGCCACGCCGCCGGCGAGACAAAGATTGCGTGCGCCGGTCTCCTTGGCGAGCGCGCGGGTAAGCCGAAGGACGATCTCCTCGGTGACCGCCTGTATCGAGGCGGCGAGATCCATGTGCCGCTGCGTCAGGAGTTCTTCGGGCTTGCGCGCCGGGCCGCCGAACAGTTCGTCGAACTTGGCGTTGGTCATTCGCAGTCCGGTGCAATAGTCGAAATACGACTGATCGAGTCGGAAGGTGCCGTCCTGCTTCAGGTCAATTAAATTATCCAGGATCACGTCGGCGTATTTCGGCTCGCCATAGGGGGCAAGCCCCATCAGCTTGTATTCGCCGGAGTTCACCTTGAACCCGGTGTAATATGTGAACGCCGAATACAGCAGGCCGAGCGAATGCGGGAAGCGCAATTCGCGCTGCATGGTCAGTTGATTGTCACTGCCGAAAGCGACCGACGTCGTCGCCCACTCGCCGACTCCATCCATCGTCAGAACGATCGCGTCCTTGAACGGAGAGGGGTAGAAGGCGCTGGCGGCGTGGCTGAAGTGATGCTCGGCGAACAGCAGCCTTTTCGACCAGTCGACATCCGCCGAATAGGCCTTCATCTCTTTCAACAGCAGCGACTTTTGAAAGAGCTTTTCGCGCAGCCACAGAGGCAGCGACATCTTGAACGACTGGAATCCGCGCGGCGCAAAGGCGATATAGGTTTCCAGCAGCCGCTCGAATTTGATGAACGGCTTGTCGTAGAAGGCGACGAAATCTATGTCTTGAGGCGTGGCGCCGGCCGCTTCAAGACAATAGTCGATCGCGTGACGCGGAAAGCGCGAGTCGTGCTTTTTGCGCGAGAATCGCTCTTCCTGAGCGGCGGCGATAATTTCGCCATCCTCCACCACGGCAGCTGCGCTGTCGTGGTAGAAGGCGGAGATGCCAAGTATCCGCATCGCGCTTTAAAACAGCGTATAGATGAACGGAGCGACCGCGGTGCCTTGCAGAACGATCAGCGCGCCAATCAGCAGCATGATGACCAGAACCGGCGCCATCCAATATTTCTTGCTGGTTTTGAGATAATCCCAAAGTTCGAGCAGGAAACTCATTTATCTCTCCTCAGAATTGCTTGCTCATGTCGCTCGCCCCTTCGGGCGTGTTGCGCATGGTCCAGTAAGAAGTCGCGTTCTTGTCGAACGAAAGTTTGAGCGGATCGGCGCGGCGCAGTCGGAAAATCACCGCGATCGGGAGGATCACCCCAAAGAACAGTACGCCCATGATGATGGGGTTGGTGATTTTGTGCAGCGCCAAGCCCAGCTGGTGCCACAGTCGGTTAAGCGGCCGCAGTTTGGCTGGCGCGACGAACGCCGCCGCGGCGAAACCAAGCGCTGCGGCGAGCCCCCAGAAGTGAGGCGTCTCGCCGCGCCACATTGGCAGCATGCTGATGACCGTGATCGCCGCGGCGATCACCAGGCCGAACGATCGATCGGACCCCATGGCGGCGGATCGGTCTCTCGAATAGTCCTCATGCGACATTTAGACGAGACCCCCCAGGTCGCCTCACCATCTCCGCGGCTCGCGAACAGCAAACCTTCGCGATGCTTCACCAAATTCCAAATCGCCTCATTTCAAGGCGCAAATTAAGGGATATCGCCGGGCGTATCAAGCTGCCGGTCCGCCGCGCCGGGCCTGGGGAGCGTCACTCCCATCGCGTTAATTCCGCAGGTTGCCAAGCCATCGCGGGCCGGTCGCGCGCTTATTCGTAATTCTTGATGAGTTGGCGCGCCAGGAGTTCGTTGCCCCGGACGTTGAAGTGAAAGTCTCCCCAGAAATACAGCGATTTGAGGAAATCAGCGTTCTGCGCCTTGTATTGAAAAAAGTCGGGGAAGTGATCGAAATATCTCCTGCATTTGCCCGCGCACCAGTCGCGCCAAAGCCGAGCTTGCCGCGAGTTCTCGCTGTCATAGAGAAGCTGTTGCGGCCAGGGATAGACGCCAACCGAAAGCGCGATGCCGCGTGACGACAGAAGTTCATGCAGGCGATCCATCTGCTTTTTGGCTTTGTCGATTGACGCTTCGATCCCCAGAGCGCCATAGCAGCTGGAATCGTCGCTATAGGTCCAACTTGGGCGCGCGTAGTCACGACTATAAACGCTGCGCGATTTCGCGAAGTCCTCGAAGCTCGCCTGTTCGATCGCTCTCCCCAACTGCGCCGAATAACGCATCTGACCGAGGAACTCCCCAACATAGGAGACTTTCTCCCACCATCGCTTCTCCGGGCGCGGCAGCGGCGGGCGCGGCACCGGCGAACACTCCTCGGAGCCGGTCTGAAATAAGCCCATCTGCAATGCGCCATTTTTATCATACGTATAGAGAATGGCTTCGTCGTGTATGTCGGAGATATCGATGTAGACGACGGCCTCATCGAAGGTGAGCCCGGAGTCGAGAAAATACTTGAGCTTCTCGTAATAGACGGACGGCGCGTAGCTCGAAACGCCCGCATTCAACACATCGAGTGCGGGAAACGCCTTCGCAAAAAGGCCGACGAAAGATTGTTCGTAAGGAACGCCAAGGCTTTCCGTGAAGGAGTCGCCGATAAAGACGACGCGCTTGCGGTCCGCCGTCATCGGCACGCTGCGCACGGCGGCGTCTCTAAAGCCCAGTGAATTGGTGAAAATGGGAACCTTATTGGAGCCCCAGGCGTCGAAGCCGTCAAAATTGGGCTTCAGGCCATGGGTGTAATGCGAATCGCGAACCCGCAACTCGTTTCTCGCAGGCGCCAGAAACGGATTGCCGCCCGTGTAGACGAGATGAAGTACAATCTCCGCAACGACGACGAGACTGACGAGCAGGCAAAAGTTGATGAAAAGAATGCGAAACAGCTTATATGTTGAGTTTTTGCGCGACCACGACATCGACATTGGCCAAATTTCGCTTCCCCAGGATTGTGGGCGCCAGTCTTGTCATAGATCGACTGAAAGGAGCAAGCTTCCTTTGCAAAAAAATCCTTTTGCGTCGCCGAATGCTGACGGCCTTTGCGGTGCGCTAAGAAGCCGCAGTAAATCGCGTCTCGGAGCTGCTCATGATCTCGCGTCTCAGTTGTTCGCTTGCTGAATTTCTGCTGGGCTCTGCGTCGTTGCGGATTTTCTGCACGGCCCTCGCCGTCGCATGGGGCGGCTGCGCAGTCCATGCGCGCGATATGTCGCGCGCCGCCGCCGTCAGCGACACGTCCGCGGCGCTGGAAGGCTTGCGCGGCAATGGCGCCGCTCTGCGCAGCTTCCTTGTCGAAATGCCGAAAGGCGCCGATTTGCACAATCACCTTGCCGGCGCCGTCTATGCGGAGAGCGCATTGGCCTGGGCGCGCGCGGAGGGGTGGTGTTTCGACGCCAAGAGCAAGGCCGCGCTGCCCCCGCCTTGCGACGCCGCATCCAAGCCGCCTCTGGACGAGGCGTTGCGCTCGACGCAGGCCTACCGAGACGCGGTCAACGCCTGGTCGATGCGCGACGTCAACACCGCGCGGGTGAGCGGCCATGATCAGTTCTTCAACAGCTTCTTCCGATTTTCAGACGTGACGGGAAACAATATCGGCGCCGCCCTCGCGGAGGTTGTCGAGCGCGCCGCTTCGCAAAACGTCTTGTATCTCGAGTTGATGATAAGTCCGCTGATGGGCGAGGCGCGCGATCTTGGCGAGCAGATCGGCTGGAAGGACGATCCCGACGCAATGCTTGCGGCGCTCGACGCCAAAGGTCTCGGCGACCTCGTCAAGCGTGCGGCGGAGAGCGTCGTCGCCGTCGTCGCCGACAAGGACCGGCGGCTCGCCTGCGGCGACACGGTTCAGCGTCGGCCCGGATGCGACGTCGCGGTACGGTATCTCACCCAGGTCAATCGCAATGTCGATCGCGCGAAATTGTTTGCGCAGACGGCGCTTGCGGCGCGTCTCGCCTCGCGCGACGGACCGGTCGTCGGATTGAACCTCGTCGCGGCGGAGGACGATGAAATCACGCTGGGAAATTATAGCGATCAGATGCGGATCGTCGGCGACATCGGGCGCCGACACCCGAAGGCGCGGATCAGTCTCCATGCCGGGGAGCTGACAATGGGGCTCGTGCCTCCCAAGGACCTGACCTTCCATATTCGCGAGGCGGTCGAGGTCGCCGGCGCGGGGCGCATCGGCCATGGCGTCGACATCGGCTTCGAGCGCGACGCCAAAGGTTTGATGGCGCGAATGGCGCGCGATGGAATAATGGTCGAAATCAATCTCACGTCCAATGCGCAAATTCTCGGCGTCGAAGGCGCGGACCATCCATTCCCGCTCTATCGCAACGCGGGCGTGCCGACGGCGTTATCGACCGATGACGAGGGCGTATCGCGAATCGATCTCACGCACGAATATCAGCGCGCCGCGCGCGTCTACCAACTTTCCTACCGCGACTTGAAACAGCTTTCTCGAAACAGTCTGAGTTACGCCTTTCTTCCCGGCGAGAGCCTGTGGCGCGATCCTGCGGCCGCGCGACCCGTTTCGGCTTGCCTCAACGCAGAGCTTGGCGCGACTTCGCCTTCCGCCGAGTGTCGACGTTTCTTGGCCGGTTCTGAAAAAGCCAGACTGCAATGGGAGCTCGAGACGCGCTTCACGCGCTTTGAGTCGACATGGAGCGGGGGCGGGGGAAAGCCAGCGAACAGCGTAGCGCTCGCTTCCCCGCCTTCGCCGGCCTCTAAACGCGAGCGTTCTGCGCGCGGCGTTCGCTAAAGAATGCTGCGGCCCTGAATGACGCGCAGAATGATCACGATGATGGCGATGACAAGCAGAATGTGGATAAAGCCGCCGAGCGTATATGAGGAGACCAGCCCGAGCAGCCACATGATGATGAGGATGACCGCGATTGTTTCAAGCATTGTTCAGCCTTCCATTGGGTCCGCAACGTAGTTTACAACTTTTTGCCAAGCGACTTTGCGTCGGTCTCGACCTTTTTCCAAGCGCCCTTGAGCTTGCTCCAGAAGGACTCTTGCGGCGCCTTCTTGCAATCATCGATGATTATAGGAATGACCTTCTCCGTTCCTTCGATATCGACGTCGGTTGCGAGCGGCTTGCCTTTCTTGCTCTGCGCGGAGGACCAGTAGATCACCTTGGGCTGAAATTGGTCGTCGACCGCCAGGAAATCCTCGCACGTCCACTTGGACGTCGGCTTCTTTGTTTCGGCGAGCGCGTTCGTTGCGTAAAAAGACAATGCGGCCGCGGCAATGAAATAAACTGGCTTCATAGAATGCTCCTTCGAGTCCACGCCTTCTGCGAAAAGCGCCGACGAGAGACTATTGCGGAATTGCGCCGGTATCCAGTTGGAGCTGGCGCCGTCGGCAGACCCGCTATTCCACCGCCAAAATGACGTCCGCAGCGTCGAAGGTCGCCAGCGCGGCGTCCCCTTCTTTCAGTTCCATGTCTTCAACGAGGTGGCGCGGCGTCACCGCGGTCATCGTCTTTCCGAAACCGACGTCGAGCAGGATTTCGCTATTGCGTTCGGCGTCAATCCGCTGCGTGACCATGCCCCGGAAGCAATTGCGCTGCAGCGGCGTTGCGTCCCCCGCAGGCGCCAGATTGACGAAGGACGCCTTGATCAGCGCCAGCGCCTTGCGCCCGCGTGAAAGCCCCAGCCGCTCGGCTGATTCATTGGTGACGATCGCCAGGATCGTATCCTTTTCCGACACGCGCAGCGTCACTTCGACGTCGACCGGCCACTTCTTGACCTGAGTCACTTCGGCGCGAAAAACATTGCGCGCGGAAATTGTCATGCCCGTGGTCCACAGCAGAAAATCCTCGGCACCCGCGAGACCCTCTTCGGCGATCGTCTCGGAGATGCGCGCAAGTTTTTCTTCGAGGCGGTGGAAGGTGGCGATCAGCCGGCGTCCTTCTTCCGTCACTTCGGCGCCGCCGCCGCTGCGACCTCCAGCCTTGGTGATGAAGGCGGGCGTCGGCAAGAGATTGTTGATCGCGTTCACCGCGTCCCATGCGGCCTTGTAGCTGAAGCCGACGGCCTTGGCGGCCTTGGTGATGCTGCCGTGAAGGGCGACGGCCTCGAGAAGCTTCACGCGGTCGCGCCCAACGAGGAGTCGGCCCTCGCTACGCAGCGCCAGTGAAGCATCGATTTTGCCTTCGGCCATGTCCTGCGTCCCGCCTCATCGCCCGGATACAGGGCAAGACGGCCGGAGGCAACCGCGGCTAAGATGAATGTTCGGTTAGTGGAGCGTTACTCTCGTCCGCGACGGTCTCCGTCCCCCCGCCGGCGACTCAGCGATCGCTCTGACCACCGCCTCGGCAATGGCGCGGCCGCGTTCGTCGGTTCCGGTCCAGTTCGAGGCGCGTCCGCGCGGATCGATTTCCACGAGCTTGACGCCCAGCGCCGCATGGACCCCGTCACGCGCGATCCCGCGCAGGAAGCCGTCCATCGGCGCCTGGATGGGAAGGCCGTCAAGTCGGCCGAGGAGATAATCCTTGAAAACCCGGGCGCCGATGTCGAGCGGCGTGCGCCAGACGCCGTCGCGCGCCGCGTAAATGAAGCGCTCCTTGCCAACGCCGCCGAGCACGCGGGCGACGCCGTCTGAAGGCAGCGTCGCGCCGTTCTCGAGCAATTCGCCCGTATGCGCCGGATGAGTCTCGATCGCCACGTCGCAGTTCCAGCCCGCCGTGAAGTTTGGACCCATCCCGATCACGAGACCTGCGATCCCGCGCAGATCCGGCGTGACGCGGTGCTTTTGCATGCGGGCGTCGATCAGAACGTCGGGCGCGCGCAGAGGGATGAGATCCGTCAAGGGCAGAGGCGAAACGGCGACATGTCCCGGCCGGGACAAGACGTCGACCACATCCAGCGTCGTTTGCGTCAGATCGGCGATCACGCCGTCGACTTCGGCGCGATCTCCATAAAGCGCGTCGTGGAAGGCCATGCCCCGTCGGATGACCGGCGGGTGCGCGTCATGGCTGAGAACCACGCGGCGCCGCTCCCATGTCAATCGCGCCGCGACTGCGGAGGCGATCTCATTCGTGCCGAGGATGATGACGAAATGCTCACTGCAGTCGGAGAGGAATTCTTTTGCTGAAAAGCCTGGCATGGGACGCCTCCGGCGCCTTTTCAGCAAATGACGCGCCAAGTCGCGCCCCTTTGCGTTGCAGGGAATTCGGCGCCGGCCAGGCGACGGGAGAGTCCTTGTTTCGCGCATCTTGTATTGAAGTCGACAAAACGAACAAACAGCAAACGGCGCTGAAATTCATCCGGTTATCATGTTGAAATATCAAACTATTTTTGTAAAACAGCGCTATGTTATCTGAAAACATATAAATATCGATATGTCCATACAGTTTTGCACATGTACTGATCATACGCTGCTTAAAGTTCTAACATTGACTTTTATACCGCTCCTTTGTAGTCAAGCACTATGTAAGCTAACTATATAACGGTTATCGATCAAATGATCCGCGCTGTCGCCGTCGCTGCATTCGCAAGCTTTTTCAGCATTCTATGCACTCCGCCGTCCGGCGCGTCGGCCAATGAGACGATCACCGTCGTCACAAGCTTTCCCGAAGAACTGACGACCCGTTACGAGCGGGAGTTCGAGCGCGGCCATCCGCAAATCCACGTTCAGTTCGTCTGGAAGCAGTCCCGCGACGCGCTTGTCGAACTCGCCAAGCCCGAACAAGGTGGCGCGGATGTCTATTGGGCGCCGTCGCCGGCGAATTTCGCGCTGCTTCGCGACCGTGGCGCGTTTCGCAAAATATCAGTCGACCGCGCTGCGCTTCCCGGCCGGCTGGGCGCGCAGCAATTGTCCGATCCCGCTGGCCTCTACGAAGCCTATGATGTCGCCGGCTATGGGGTCGTCTCGAATCCAAGCGAGCTGGCGGCGGCCGGCCTTTCCGCGCCGCGACGCTGGCGCCACCTCGCGTCGCCCGAATATGCGCGCCAGCTCGCCATGCCAATCGCTTCAAAGGTCGGCTTTTCGCCTGCGCTCTATGACATCGTTCTGCAGAGCGAAGGTTGGGACGCAGGTTGGCGTCTCCTCAGTGAGATGGCCGGCGAAGCGACGCTGCTCGATTCCGGAGTCGCGCCGACGGCCTCTGTGCGCGAAGGCAAAGCGGCGCTCGCGCTGACGATCGATTTCTTCGCCGAGATCGCCAAAGCGAATGGCGCGGCGGTCGAGATGATCTATCCCGAGCGCACGGCTTTTCTGCCCGCCCATGTCGCGATGACCGCCGGCTCCGAGCATGTCGCCGGCGCGCAGGCCTTCATCGACTTCCTGCTGTCGACGGACGGCCAGCGACTGATGATGGAGCGGGACAGCCGCCGGCATCCGGCGCGACCCGACGCTTATGAGAGCGCGTCGCAGGGCTCAGCGAATCCCTTTGCGCTCCCGGCGTCAACGCTCCTCGACTATGATTCTGAGATCGGCCGCCGCCGGCCGCCGCTGATCGCGCTGCTCTTCGATCTCGCGATCGTCGAAGGCCATGTCGAGAGCGCCGAACTGTGGCGCAAGATTCACGACGCCGAGAAAAAATTCGCCGCCAATACGAAAGCCATGGCGGCGCTGGGCGAAGCGAAAAGACTCGCCGGCTTCATTCCGGTTTCCGAAAGCGACGCGCGCGCAACCGCCTTCCTTGAGCGCTTCTCACGCCGCGACGCCATCGATGCGCAGCAAATCGCACAATGGCGCGAGGAGATCGGCGCGGCGCGGCGACAGGCGCGTGACCTCGTCAAAAGCCTGGAGCCGGCGCCATGAAACGCTTCGGCGTCCTCCTATGCGCTGCGATGCTCGCGGGCGCCGCACGTTACGAAACGAGCGGCCCCGATACCGAAGCCTTCACCCAGCCGATCGGGGGCTTGGACGGCGAACATGCCGCCAGCTTTCGCAAGGGGAGCAGCATCTTTCGCCAGGCCTGGGTCATCGGGCCTTCGCAGGACCATCCCGACTTTACCGGTCTCGGTCCGCACTACAATCGGCTTTCCTGCATCGCCTGCCACGTCAAGAATGGTCGGGGCGCCGCGCCAGACAGCGAAAACGGCGTCGCGCGCACGATGGCGGCGAGGCTGAGCGTCGAGGGAAGGGACGCGCATGGCGGACCGCGCGTGCATCCTAATTACGGCGCTCAGCTCAATCCCGAAGGCGTGCCCGGCGTCGCTGGCGAAGGCCAGGCCGTCGTAGACTACGCCGAATTCGATGTGGCGCTCTCCGATGGCGCGACAGTAAGGCTTCGTCGGCCGACGCTCGCCTTCCGCAATCTCGCTTACGGTCCGCTCGGGCCCGAGACGAAGACGTCGCTGCGCAACGCGCCGCCGGTCTTCGGCCTGGGTCTGTTGGAGTCGGTGGCCGACGCCGAAATTCTCGCCGGCGCGGGCAGACCGAATTTCGTTTTCAGCGTCGAGACCGGTCAGAGAACGCTCGGCCGCTTCGGGCTTAAAGCCAATCAGCCCAATCTCAAACAGCAGATCGCCAACGCCTTCGTCGAAGACATCGGCGTCACCTCGTCGCTGTTTCCTGTCGAGAACTGCGCGCCGTCTCAAAGCGAATGCCGTCGCGGCGCTTCGACGCCGGAATTAACCGACGCGCAGCTCGACGCGGTCGTGACCTACATCCGCGCGCTCGCCCCTCCAGCGCGCCGCAATCTCGACGACCCGCGCGTCAAATACGGCGACGTTCTGTTCCATGAGATCGGCTGCTCGAACTGCCATCGCGACGCGCTGCATGTTGCGGACTTCCCGCCGCAGCCCGCGCTCAACGGCGTCGAGATTCATCCCTACACCGACCTTCTGCTGCACGACATGGGGGATGGCCTCGCCGACGGCCGCGAAGATTTCGAGGCTGGTCCAAGAGACTGGCGAACGCCGCCGCTCTGGGGATTGGGCCTTGCCGGCAAAGGCGGAGACGGCGCCGATTTTCTGCATGACGGCAGGGCGCGAACGCTCATCGAGGCGATCCTCTGGCACGGCGGCGAAGCGCAATCGTCCGCCGACGCGTTCCGCAGTCTTCCCGAAGGTCAGCGCGACGCGCTGTTCGCTTTCCTCAACTCTCTCTGATGTCCATGGGGGCAATGATGACCAGGCTGCTGACGACAACGGCGATTTCAGGCGGCGTTCTTCTCGCGCTATCAACTCCTGTGGACGCGCAGACGCCGCTGCCGCCGATCGAGGTGCGCGCGCCAAAGGCTTTCGAGCTCGGCCAGATTAAAGTCGGGGAACGCCGGCTCGGAGTCCCGACACGCGCTGCAGAGCCCGGCGACGGCGCAGGCGAATCGCGCTCGGCGCAAGCGGTTCCATCGGAAAAGGTCGACAATGGTCCGACGCCCAGTCAGCACACCGACGCCTTCGGCGGCTACACCATCACCAACAGACAGATGGAGACATTTGCACGGCCAACGCTCGACAGCGCGGTCAATATCGCGCCGGGCGTCAACAGTCAGATCTCTGGCAATTCCCGCAACGAGCAGAATATCTATGTGCGCGGTTTCGATCGCTGGCAGGTGCCGCTCACCGTCGACGGCGTTCGCGTTTATCTGCCGGTCGACAACAGACTCGATTTCGCGCGCTTTCTGACCGCCGACATCGCTGAAGTGCAAATCGCCAAGGGCTATGTCTCGGTGCTCGACGGTCCGGGAGGCATGGGCGGTCAGATCAATCTGGTGACGCGCAGACCCACCCGAGAGATTGAAGCCGAATGGCGCACGCGATTCGACTTTGGTCGCGACGGCACATTCCTCGGGCCGATGACCTACGGTTTCGTCGGCACGAAAAAGGACATGTATTATGCGCAGCTCAGCGGCACCTTCCAGAACTACGACGGCTGGATGCTGCCCGCCAGCTATCGCTCGACGCTCGCTCAGGGATCGGGCATGCGCGGTCAATCCTATACGCAAGACTACAATATCAATGCGCGCGTGGGCGTGACGCCCAACGCGACCGACGAATATTCCCTAAGCTTCAGCCGCCAAGAGGGCCAAAAGGGCGCGCCGCTTCATACGACCGATCCCATCGCCACGCAGCGCTTCTGGCGATGGCCGTATTGGCGGGTCCAGAACCTCTATTTCCTGTCGAGAACTCAGCTCAATGAAGCCGCCTATGTGAAGACGCGCGGCTATTGGAGCAAGTTCGACAATTCGCTGGTCTCCTATGACGATCCTTCCTTCACCAATCAGTCGCTGCCTCGATCGTTCAACAGCGCCTATGCGGATTATGCGCTGGGCGCCGAGGCCGAAGTTGGCGCGCAGATCGGCGATATCGACACGCTGAAAGCGCTGTTCTTCTATCGCCTCGACAATCATTCCGAGTGGCAGGAGAATTTCGGTCAGAATTTTCGCGGCACGCGCTCGGGCTGCGTGACCAGCGTGCCGTGCTTCACTCAGCCGCTGATCTCCAGCATCGAAGATACCTATTCGGCGGCCGTGGAGAACACATTCCACCCGAGGCAGGACATCGATATCGTGGCCGGCTTCAGCTATGACTGGCGGCATCTGCGCCAGGCGCAAGGCTTTGCCGTTCCGCAGGGCGTCATCAACTATCAGCCCATCGACGTGCAGGCGCCGAACTATCAGGGCGCAGCGATCTGGCGCTATACCGACACGGACCGCATTTACTTCAACGGCTCGAGCCGAACCCGCTATCCGACGCTTTTCGAGCGTTTCAGCACGCGCTTTGGCGGCGCGACGTCCAATCCCACGCTCATGCCCGAACGCGCCACCAATTTCGATCTCGGCTGGTCGAGTCTTATTGCGCCGGGCATGCGAGTGTCGGTCGACGTCTTCTACAGCCTTGTCGACAAACTCATCCAAAGCGTGCCTGCGCCGCAGTTCGGCGCCAATGTCACACAGTCGCAGAATGTCGGCGGCGGGAGGTTCTGGGGCGCTGAGATCTCGGCCGACTATTTCGTACGCGAGGATTTCTCGCTCGGCGGCAATGTCACCTTCATTCGGCGCCGGGTCTATTCGCCTTCGATCCTCAATTTTCAGCCGACGGGCGTGCCCGACTTTAAAATGTTTCTCTACGCCGGATACCGCCCCATTCCCCAGCTGACCTTGACGCCAAGCCTGGAAGTCGCGGACGCTCGCTGGACGACCATTACAAACGGCAATTGGTATTATCGGACCGGCGCTTATTGTCTGACGAACTTCAACGCCGATTATACGCCGGGCGACAACATCAAATTCTCGGCGGGCGTGCGCAACGCGTTCGATGACTACTATGTGCTCGCCGACGGCTATCCCTCTCCGGGCCGCACCTTCTATCTCGCGTCGAAAGTGAACTTTTAAACGTGCGTGCGGCTGTGACGCACCGCGAGACCCGCTGCGCTGCGCTCGCGCGGCGGGATCGTCTATTTCGGCTTCGCGTCCCATGTCGGCGAATCCGGCGCGCGAAAATCAAAGTCCCAGGCGAATCTCCGGATGAGATTGTAGCCGATCAGGAAAGAAACATCGCGGCCAAGCGCGGCGCGCAAGGCGCCGAAGTCATAGGAGATCGCATAGAGGTCGCGCAGGACGCGACCTTCGCCCAGGTCAAGCGACTTGATCTTGTAGACCTGTAAGGAAATGCGCTTTCCGCCGACGCCGCTCGCCCGGGCTTTGTCCTTCACGGCCGTGAACAGCCCCTTGTGTTTGCGTATGAACTGTTGATCGACGGCCGAGACTTCCGCGCCCGAGTCGAACAGGCCGACCGCAGCCGTGGCGCCGAGGCGCAGGTCGACGCCGACAAGACGCCCCTCGGGTCCCAGCCGCCGAAACGGCTTCGGGCGGCCGCTCGCCGTCGCGTCGCCAAAAAAGACGAGTTCGCGGCGATCGATATCGAGGCTGAATCGTGCGCCTTTGAAAAAGTCCAACCCCAAAAGGTCGTCAGCATCGCCAGGCGGACATCGCGTGAGCTGATATTTCGCTCGCGCGATGTTGTTTCCTTGATCGGCGACGAGTTCGACATTCTGTGCTTCGACATCGTCACAGCGCATTGTCGCGCCTGAGGCTCCCGTGGAGAGGCTTGCGCCGAGCACCGGCAGGTCCTTGTTCCAGGGCGCCAGCCTGATGCGCGTGCTCGAGGCCCCCGTGTCAAGGCGCATGTTTCCCATGACATTGCCGATGCGGACCGGCAGGTAGATGCGCCCGCCGGAATATTGATCTTCGCTCAAGGTCAGCCGAATGACGGAACGGCTTCTCTCGGCGCCGACGGCGGCGACCGAAAACAACAGCGCTGCAAAGAGCACGAACGCCGTCGCTCGAAAAAATTTCATGAACTGCTTCCTGCTGCCGAACACGCTTTCAGCCGCTAAGAAACGCGTCCTGAGCCTCTCGCGCAAGTTCCAGGCTCTGCCCCCTGTAGCAAGGCGAGTAATGGAAGGTCACGAGCCGCTTCACGCCGGCAAGTCGCGCGATCGCTCCTGCAGCGCGGACCAGAACGCCGTGAACCGTCAAATCGTTCGGTCACAATTAGGCTCCCTTTATCGAAAGGAGCCGCTATGTCTGACGCTCAAAAGCCCACGCGTTATATTGCAATTGTCCGCAAGGGCGAAAACATCTCTCGCACCTTTGTTGTTGAACCATCGGCGGCGGTTGGGGACGTTTTCGCAATGGCCGATCAAACAGCGGTAGGCTTCGAGATTTTGAGCCACTGAGGAAGTTACGTTGCGCGTTGATGCTTTGACCGTGCCACCGCCTTATTAGGTCGCCGTGTGGTTGCTCGTTCACGACACAAGTCCGGATCGGTCGCCCGAAGGGCGGAGGTGCAGGGGGCGTGGTAGCGGCCCAAAAATCCGCTCGATGGCCTACGCTGTGCCCTTCCCAGACCGAAATGCGAAATTTACGATTTTCCGGGAGCTAATAAAGCACTCACGCTCCTTGGAGAAGACCTTGAGGAGTTTAAGCGGACCGTTGAGGCTATCAAATGCCCCAGCCCCTTACCGCTTGCCCCAGCCCCTTACCGCTGCGTCTCTGCGTCTACTCCTTGCGGACCAAGTCTAACTCTGCTTCTGTAAGGCCATAGATTTCAGCAGCAACTGCATCCAGCTCAAGCTCAAAATATTCAATTTCCCTATGCGCATTCTCTCGCTGCTGGTCCGTCTTTAGCTTATATAGCCTTTCTTTGTTTGCTGATAGATTGTCAACAATGTTGACGACTTTGTCGTGAAGCAGCTTATCTGACATCGATACCAGATCGAGCTGCTTAATCGGAAGAACACCGTAATATTGCTTAGTACAGGTAATCCATCCGCCTCTAAAAACGTTGCTAATGTTTCGCAGATACCAAAAAAGTATGCTAGAATTCAAAAGACCGAGCACGTAGGAGGGGGCAAGGCCGCAACGCGCGTCTATTTCAATCGTGAAGCCGCCGCTCGCCATTGGACAGAGTAAACGACTTTGGGTGCTCGGGATCGCAGCCGCGAGTCCCTGGTTTGCTAGGAGCGGGACAGCTATACAGGCGCGATCGTGTTGAATTAGGTTCCTTGGTGCGCTGTATGCGTACCAATCCTTGTACTGCGCCCTAGCCTCAAGCGTTTTTTTATGGTGGCATAGCCACCGGTATGCCTTTGGAAATTTCGCCTTGAGCTTCTTTTCTTCGATCAGAGTGTACTTTCCAGCAGTGTTCTCGTACGGAAATATGATCCGCAAATTGGATTTTGGCCGGAACTCAAACCTCCCGAAATCCGAGGCAAAGAGGGGGGTGCGCAGAATCCCTTCCTCGATTTCATTTTCACTCTCGGCGATAAGGAATGCAGCGTCTGCTCCCGTCGAGCTTCCTCGACTCATCGTTGCTGGCAAGTCCAGTAGTTTTGAGGTTCCGGCTTCGATTTTCTCGAACACGGAAGATGCTGAGCGTGGAGCGAAAGACCAAATGCGATGACTGAACTCATCGGCGGATTTTTTTTCAAGCTTTAGGGTTTCGAGGAGAGACGGTACGGCGCCGCAGCTCCCGTACTCTACAATTTTCGATGGACTACGGGAAAGGAACAATAGGCAGGTGTACGTTGTGGCTTGGAAAACTTGCGATGAACCGAAGTCGATGACTCGGCTCAATGCACGTGCATCTGAAATTAAACCTCTCAGCGTCTCGCCATAGTCAGTTTTGTGGAATTTGTTAGGGACAATAAATCCCAGAACTCCGTCTGTATTTAACAACCCCATGCCGCGTTCGACGAATACGGAATAAAGATCAAAACCACCCTTCTTCGCAGTCTCATAATGTGATTTTACATAACGAGCAGTTGCGGGGTGCACTTCGCTGAGAACTTGGACACGGATATAAGGAGGGTTCCCCACGATTGCATCGAACCCGCCGGTTTGGAATACGGAAGGAAACGCTGCACGAAAGCTAAATTGCCTAATGGCGTCTCGATTCTCTAAATCAAAAAGGTCTCGATTGGCATCGAACTCGATAAGGCTGTTGCCGCACATTATATTCTTGTTCAGCGGTGGCAGTAGGGTTTCTTCGAACTCCATTTGCTGTATATGAGCCGAGGACGTCGTTTCGTCTTCAAGAAGCTTTAAATAGAGAGATAGTTGAGTAACTTCAACGGCTTGCGGATCAATATCAACGCCAAAGATATTATTCAGAAGAACATTTCTTTTTTGATGAAGGCTCAGCCGCCAAGTTCCGTTAGGCAAGGAGACGCAGCCGTCGCGCTTGGCGCTGTTTGCATTCAAATTGTACCATGTGGTTAGGTATCTAAATATTTCATCTACAACCCCAAGCAGAAAACTCCTGATCCACAGGCTATATCGCAAAATTTTAGGCCAGAAATTTGCTTCGGTGTTTTTCCATTTAGCTTTTTGCCTATAGTGTTCTTAACAATGTATCTGACGACAAAATCAGGTGTATAATATACTCCTCCACCCTTCCTGACCTCTGGCTTGGGCTCAACTCGTGCTCGCTGCGCAGTAGCGACGATAATTTTCCCGAGAAAACGTTCGTAGATGCTTCCGAGAATATGGATCGGGATTACGTTAAAGTCATACGGAGAATTTAGATCGGACAGCTGTTCGCAGATATCGCCGAAGGCGTTCTCGTCGACATCGAACGTGGGGTTGTCAATAAGCGTGTGCGTCTTGTATACGATGCCATTATAGATGGCATCTAACCGCCTGCTCGCTGCAACAAAGTCACGCCAAACAGAGCCAGACGCGCCAAATCTCCCGACGCTGACCTTTGTTTCGATGAGCTTATCTTCAAGAAAGCGTAAAAATATCAGCCGGTCCAAGGTCCGTTGGGTAATCTCAGTGAGCTCGGCTCCATCGAGGGAGTGATCAGCCTTCTTGAAGATGCTTGCTAGGCGGGCACGGTAAGCTTCAAGATCGTCGAGGAAAGCTTCATCAACGGGCTGTGTGGACTGCTTAAACAATGTTAGCTGTCGGGCAACCCCTCGTGGCTTCGGAAGCATCGAACAATAGCGATCATATGATCCGGTATCGTGCGCCTCGCGGGAAAAAAGCCAGTAAAACCGAGCAAAGGTTTCTTCGTTAGTGAACTCCTCAACTGAAAATGTATGTAAAATTCGGTGACTAGCGGTTGCCGGATCGGGCCTTGACCTGCAATCCATAACGATGACTTGATTAAAGTTGGTGAGAACCGACAGTATTGTTCCGGCGTTCCATCCGTAACGAATCGTTTGAAAGAGAGCATCAATATCTGAGCTAAGGTTAGAAGACGGCTTTTTAGCCTCAACAAAAAATCGGATGTCACGGTAGTTGGGTGCGAGGTAAAATGCGTAATCAGCACGCTTCTGACCTTCCCCTGTCGAAACATTCCGCTCGACGATAACCTCTTGCTCGTAGGGGTTTCTTTGTAGGCGATGATTAACGTCCCAGCCCAACGCTTCGAAAAACGGGTCTATGAAATCTTTGCGGGCCTGCGCTTCGGAGTAAGCGCCACCGCAATAAATCGACCTATGCTCTAGAAAGCTCTCTACCAGCATATTAATTTGCGATTGAGCTTGCGTTGCTGGAAGTTGGTTTTTGGAGGTCATATAAGGTCTGACTTTGAGTGACACGCCGGGACGAATTGCCTACTTTTCTTTGGCGTCTCTTTAGAGAGCAGTTGGGAAGAACGCCGCAAATCGGCGCGGGTTCTTCAAATAGGCGAGGCAGCCGCAGAGTGCCGCGAACATTATCTCTCTACAAGTGGTGGAGACGTGACTATAGCTATAATTGGGAAAATTTTCTCTGAAATTCTGAGCGCTAAATGGTGCCCGGCCGGCTGGGGACTCAACGGCTCGATTAAAAGTGATGCGCTGGGTGGTGCCTGGCGATTGAACCTAGAGCTTGCCGGTCGGCCCCCATGATGCAACGCCTGATTGAAACAGAAGAAGAAGCAGCGTTCGGCATGGTTGCTAATTGGTAGCTAAGAATCCCAAGCAGTCCGCTGTTCTTGCTATAACCTATCGATCTCTATGGTACCGCCACCCCGGCTCGAACGGGGGACCCCCAGATCCACAATCTGGTGCTCTAACCAACTGAGCTATGGCGGCGTTTAGCGGCGCGAACCTAAAAGCAAGCGTTCGCGATTGCAAGCCTTCGCAAGGGCGCATCGGGCCGCCGTCAAGCGTCGCCGCGCGCGCCTCTTGGGCCGGCGAGCGCACGTTCGCCGAGCCGGATAAGCGCGTCACGCAGGCCTTCCTCGGCGACGCCCTCGGCCGCCGCGATGGCGCGCGCGCGCGCCGCGGCGTCGGGCTTGGGCGCCCGGCCAAGGTTCGGCCGAGACGCTGTTGTGGGTATGGCTTCTTGTCGTAGCGCGATCCGCGCGACGCAGCGCCAGCCAAGATGCGCATTGACTCGATCGATGATGGTCGGGGCGAGATGCTGCGCCTCAAGTCCAAAGCCGGGGTCCACCCGCAGCACGAGTGTCGCCGGCTCTCGCGGCGTCTTTTCGCGGCGCTTGCCCGGCGACGGGTCGGCCGCCTTCGCCCGCCGCTGCGGCGGCCACTGCAGCGAGGCGGGTGCGCAGATACGCGCGATTCGCGCCCCGACGATCTCACGCCAGCACAAGAGCAACGAAGCTTCTCCGAAGCCGCGCGCGGCGATGAGCGGGTCGAGTTCGCGCGCGACGTAATCCGCGAGCGAGCGCGCTTTGAAGCCTTTGGCGCGCATGGGGACGCTCGAAGATACGCTCATCGGACTTGCGGCGACGCCGCCCTCCTTGCCGGGGCGAGGCTTCGCCCTCTATCAATCGCTTTCATGATAAAGCCTCGCGCGAGATCGACCAAACCGGGCGCGGCGCTGCTCGCCTGGTACGACGCCCATCGGCGCGACCTGCCCTGGCGCGCGCGGGCCGGCGAAGCGCCGGACCCCTATCGAATCTGGCTTTCCGAAATCATGTTGCAGCAGACGACCGTCGCGACGGTGAAGGAGCGTTATGCGGCCTTCCTGACGCGCTGGCCGGCGATCGATGATCTGGCGCGCGCGCCGCTCGATGACGTTCTCGCGCAATGGGCGGGGCTCGGCTACTACGCCCGGGCGCGCAATCTGCACGCCTGCGCCCGCGCGGTCGTGGATTCTGCCCGCGGTTTTCCGCGCGAGGAAGCGGCGCTGCGCCGGCTTCCCGGAATAGGTCCCTATACGGCGGCGGCGATCGCCGCCATCGCTTTCGATCAGCCCTGCGTCGCCGTCGACGGCAATGTCGAACGCGTTATCGCGCGTCTTCATGCGATGGAGACGCCGCCGCGCAAGATTGCGCCGCTCGTTCGCGAAAAGGCCGCCGCGCTCATGAACCCGGCGCGCCCCGGCGATTCCGTTCAGGCGCTGATGGAGCTCGGCGCGCTTGTTTGCACGCCGCGAACGCCGGACTGCCCTGCCTGTCCGCTGTCGTCTTTCTGCGCCGCGCGGCGTCTCGGCGCGCAGAGCGACTACCCGGCGCGCGAGCTCAAGCGCCCGAAGCCCAGACGCCGCGGCGCGATCTTTATCCTGACGCGCGGCGACGAAGCGTTGCTCCTGCGCCGGCCGCCGCGCGGGCTTTTTGGCGGCATGAACGCCTTCCCGTCGACGCCTTTGACGCAGGACTTCGCCGCCGCGGAATTCTCGGGTTTCGCGCCCTGCGCGGCGCGGTGGCGCGCGCTTGAAGAGCCGGTGACGCATGTGTTCACCCATTTCGCGCTGGAGGCGACGGTGTTCGTCGCGCAAACGCGCGCCAAAGCGGCGCCCTCAGATTGCCGCTGGGCGGCGCGCGCCAATCTCGGTAAAGAAGGATTGCCCACCCTCATGCGCAAGGCCGCCGCTCGCGCCGGACTGATCGACGCATGAGACTGCGAGGCTGGAGGGAGCGATGGCGCGACGCGCAGGCGGCTATCAGGTCGAAGTGACGGAGGGCGCGATTCGCGTGCGCCGCGCCGGGAAAACGCTCACCATCCCCGCCGCGCCGCCCGACGGCGAATCGGAAGAGGACACTGATTTTATCGTGCGTCTCGACGACCTCGAACATTGGGACGCGCCCGACGATGAAACCCCGATCGGCATCGAGGAGCTGCAGAAAATTCTCGACGCGGTCGAAAAGCAGCTCGAAAAACACGGTTTGAGCGCGGATTTCGAATAGCGGCGCAAGTCTCAAACCTGTCAGACCGCCCAGCCGAGCGAACGCTCGACGGCCTTTTCCCAGGATGCGATCAGGCGCGCCCGCTCCTGCGGCGTCATATCGGGCATAAAGCGACGTGATTGTCGCGTCTGCGCGGCGATGTCATCCAGGCTTTTATAAACGCCGACGGCGAGGCCCGCCGCATAGGCGGCGCCGACCGCCGTCAACTCCAGCTGGCTGGGCCGAACGACCGGCGCGTCGATGAGGTCGGCCTGAAACTGCATCAACAAATCGCTCCCCGCCATGCCGCCATCGACCTTCAGCGCGCTGATCTCGACGCCCGCCTCGGCGATCATCGCCGCTAGGACTTCGCGGGTCTGAAACGCCGCGGCTTCGAGCGCCGCGCGGGCGATATGGCCCTTGTTGGAGAAACGCGTCAGCCCGGCGATGATCCCGCGGGCGTCGCCACGCCATCGCGGCGCAAAAAGACCAGAGAAGGCCGGCACGAAATAGACGTCGCCATTGTCCGGCACGCTCCTCGCCAGCGCCTCGATCTCACGGCTCTCTTTAATGATCCCGAGATTGTCGCGTAGCCACTGCACCAGAGCGCCGGCGATGGCGATCGAGCCTTCCAGCGCGTAGCAGGGTTTCGCGTCGCCAAGCTGATAGGCGAGCGTCGTCAGCAGGCCTTTGGTCGATATGCGCGGCGTCTCGCCGACGTTCATCAGCAGAAAACAGCCGGTGCCATAAGTGTTCTTGGCGTCGCCAACATTGACGCAGGCTTGCCCGAGCAGCGCGGCGTGCTGGTCGCCAAGCGCGCCGGCGAGCGGAACGCCGGCGAGCGCGCCGACGCATTCCCCATACACCTCGCTCGACGAGCATATTTTCGGCAGGCAGGCTGGGGGGATGTCGAAGATCCGCAGCAGCTCTTCGTCCCAGTTCAGGGTTTCGAGATTCATCAGCTGCGTGCGCGAGGCGTTGGTCGCGTCGATGAGATGGCGGCCGCCGCCGGGGCCGCCAGTCAGATTCCAGATGATCCAGGAATCGATCGTGCCGAACAGCGCCGCGCCCTGCGCCGCCCTCGCTCGGGCGCCGGGGATTTCATCGAGAAGCCAGGCGAGCTTGAGCGCCGAAAAATAGCTCGCGAGTGGCAGGCCGGTTTTTGCGCGGACCAGATCGCCAAACCCTTGCGCCGCGATCCGGTCGACGGCGGCTTGCGTGCGCGTATCCATCCAGACGATCGCGTGATGGAGCGGCGCGCCGGTCGCCGCATCCCACAGGACCGTCGTCTCGCGCTGATTGGTGACGCCGACGGCTGAGAGGTCGCTGGCCGAGACGTTGGCCTCGGCCAGCGCCGCTTCGATCACGGTCTGCGCGTTGCGCCAAATCTCGGCGGCGTCGTGTTCGACCCAGCCGGGGCGGGGATAGATTTGCCGGTGCTCGCGCTGCGCCTGGGCGATGATCCCGCCATGACTGCGCATGACGATGAAGCGCGTGCTCGTCGTGCCCTGATCGAGCGCGCCCAGGAGTTTGGACATTCATAACCCTCTGATGAACGGAAGTTTCAGCCTCGGTTCAGCGCGTTCGCCGCAAATTGAAAACGGTTCCATCGTTTCTCAAAAGGAGGATGCTCCATGAGATCGGCAGCCGTCAAAAACCTATCGGCGCCAATCAAGCCGGCCCTCGCCGCGCTTCTTTTCGTCCTCGCTTCGAGCGCATTCGCGCCGGAGGCTGCCGCGCTGCCGGGGATTGATCGCACGCCCGCGGCTCAGATGGGGCAGAGCGTCGAGAAGGCGCGCTGGGTGTGCGGACCCTACCGGTGCTGGTGGCAGCCTGGCTATGGCTGGGGCGGCGGCTATGGCTGGGGTGGTTCCCGCTGGGGCGGCGGCTATGGTTGGCGACGCCCAGGCTGGGGCGGACCCGGCTGGGGGGGCGGCGGCTGGGGCGGACACGGCGGCTGGGGCGGCGGTGGCGGCGGCTGGGGACACCGTCACTGGTAGGAAAGATTCAACCCAAGATTAGCCCCGAGATCAGGAGCCGCGGACGTCGTTCGCGGCTCATTTTTTTACACTTGCCGGGAGGTCGATCCGTCCAAAATGTATTTGATAAACCGGCATGGTCCTTGCCAATCAGAGTTCATCGGCGCGGGTCTGTCCGAAAGGCGACACGCGAGAGTTGGCAAACGGAAGGAGATGTTGTAACCTACTGATACGAAAGGTAGTTTGCAATCTTTCCAAAGAAGGGAAATTTGCAGCCTTTCCAGAAAGTAGTTTGCAATCTTTCCAAACTAGGCTAAGTAATGATCGTCTGTTCGTGCAACGTCCTGTCGGACCGCGATGTGCGCGATACGCTTGGGCCACGCGGTGACCGGCCTTCGGTTTCAGCTGTGTTCCGGCATATGGGCTGCGAGGCGAAATGCGGGCGCTGCGTGCGCAGCATTGTCGCCATCGTCGACCAGCACGCCGCGAGAGGATTGGATGAGTGCTCGGGGAGCGGCGATTGTGAAGGCTGTCGCGCCGACGAATTGGCGGCGTAAGTCTATTTTCATGGAAAGGATGCGGACATGCGCGGTGACGCGAAGGTCATCGACTATCTCAATCGTGGGTTGCGCGCAGAATTGACCGCGGTCAATCAATACTGGCTGCATTACCGCATATTCCACAATTGGGGATTTCTCGAACTCGCCAAAAAATGGCGGGAAGAGTCGATCGAGGAGATGCGTCACGCGGATCATTTCGCCGAGCGTATCCTCTTCCTTGAGGGCTTCCCGAACATGCAGGTGCTCGATCCGCTGCGTATCGGCCAATCTGTCGAGGAGATCGTCAAGGCGGACCTCGAGACCGAGTTCGCCGCCCGAGAGCTCTATCTCGAAGCCGCGGCCTATTGTCTCTCGATCAACGATCGCGTTTCCGAGCAGCTTTTCGAAGGCGTGGTGAAGAGCGAGGAAAAGCACATCGACTTCCTCGAGACGCAGCTTGAGTTGATCAAGCAGCTCGGCGTCCAGCTTTACTCGCAAAAGCACGTCGGCGAGTTGCACTCCTCCTGACGGAGGGCCGCCATCGACCGCCGCAGGACGCTCACGCGTCCGCGGCGGAGCGGGTCATTCCATCACCGCCGCCTTCAGAATGCACACCATCGTCGCCTGCGCCGGCGTTTTGCCGAGGTTGCGGATAATGTGCGGCCGGTCGCAGCGATAGCGCAGGGTTTCCCCAGCTTTCACGCTCGACGTCGCTCCGGCGACCTCGACCTCAAGCTCGCCGTCGCGCACCGACAGGCTCTCGACAGAGCCGCGCTGATGCGCCTCGGATTCCAATACGCCTCCAGGCGCGGCGGCAAATTCATAGCACTGCAGCCACTCGACCGTCTTGATCCAGCCGATGATCTCGAGCCGGCATTTGCCGTCGTCGGACACCAGGATGGGCGTGTCCGCTTTGCTGGTTTTCTCGAGGAAGGGTCCGTCTTCCGTCGTCTGCAATACCCGCTCGATCGAGACGTCGAGCGCCTGCGCGAGACGCCAGATGGTGGCGAGCGTCGGATTGGTTTCATTGCGCTCGATCTGGCTGATGATCGACTTGGCGACTCCAGACTGCTGAGAGAGTTCGGAAAGCGACAAATTATAGGCTTTCCGCAGCCGCTGCACTGTCGCGCCGAGCTGTCCAGAAAGCGCCAGCGCGCCCGCCTGCAACATTTTTTGCTTGTCCTGGCCTTCGACGCCCATAATCTCCAGCGCTTCAGCTGCGCCCGTACGTTTCAGAATCGATCGGCAAGATAGCCGACTGCGTTCGAAATATCGAACAGCGAACCCCCGCGCTTGCGTCTGCTCCAGCCCGAGGGGCCATGTCATCTGGCTGTGATGCGAATCTGGTCAATCGGGCCAAGCGGCGAAGGCGAGAGGCGAACAGCTCATGCTCGACAGAAACGCCAGGGTGAAGGTCTCCCAAGCGGTGCGCTCCAACACAGTGCAGATGTCGGATCCGGCAAGTGAACATGCAGTGAAGCGCTATCGGACGCTGTTTTTGTCCGATCTGCATCTGGGCGCACGCGGCGCCCAGGCTGAACTGCTGGTCGATTTCCTTAAACATAACGACGCCGACACATTCTATCTTGTCGGCGACATCGTTGACGGCTGGCGGCTGAAAAACGGCTGGTATTGGCCGCAGGCGCATAACGACGTCATTCAAAAGCTGTTGCGCAAGGCCCGAAAGGGCGCGCATGTCATCTACGTGCCGGGCAATCACGACGAATTCGCCCGCGAATATACCGGTCTCAACTTCGGCGGCGTCGATGTCGTCGACCACGCGCTGCATAAAACCGCCGACGGCAAGACCATGCTGGTCATCCACGGGGATCAGTTCGACATCGTCGTGCGCAACGCCCGCTGGCTCGCCTTCTTCGGCGACTGGGCCTATGATTTTGCGATTGTCGTCAACACCTGGTTCAACCGCGCGCGGCGCATGTTCGGCGTCGGCTATTGGTCGCTTTCCGCCTGGGCGAAGCTGAAGGTCAAGAACGCCGTCAACTTCATCGGCGATTTCGAGAACGCTCTCGCGTCCGAGGCGGCCCGCCGCAACGTTGACGGCGTGATCTGCGGACATATCCATCACGCGACGATCAAGACGATCAGCGGCAAGCTCTACGTCAATACCGGAGATTTTGTCGAAAGCTGCACCGCGATCGCCGAGCATGACGACGGCGCATTTGAGATTTTGCGGTGGCACAAGACGGCGGCCGAACGCGACGCCGCTGACGCGGCCGAGCGCGCCAAGGCCTTGCCGGACCAGAGAGCGGCGGCGGCTTGATGCGAATATTGGTTGCGACGGACGCCTGGCGTCCGCAGGTCAATGGCGTCGTCCGATCGCTCGAGACCATGGCGCAGTCGGCGCGCGCGCTGGGCGCCGAGATCGACTTTTTGACCCCGCGCGACTTCAATTCGCTGCCCATGCCGACCTATCCGGAGATCGCGCTGGCGCTCGCTTCGCCGCGCGCCGTTCGCCGGCGGCTCGAAGATGGTTATGACCACGTCCATATTGCGACGGAAGGTCCCATCGGCCTTGTGACCCGTGCGGTCCTGCTAAGGGCGCGCCGCTCCTTCACCACGAGCTTCCACACGCGGTTCCCCGAATATATCCAGGCGCGTTTTGGGCTTCCCGTCGGGGTCGCCTATGCGGCGTTGCGCCGCTTCCATAACGCCGGCGCCGGCGTGATGGTGTCGACGCCAAGCCTGTCGCGCGAATTGTCGGAGCGGGGATTTCGGCGGGTCCTGCGCTGGTCGCGCGGCGTGGACCACGTGCTGTTTACCCCCGATGCGGCGACGCCGCTCCCCCATGAGCGGCCGATTTTCCTTTACGCCGGGCGCCTCGCCGTAGAGAAAAACATCGAGGCGTTTTTGTCGCTCGATCTGCCGGGCACGAAGCTTGTCGCCGGCGACGGACCGGCGCGCGCGGGGCTTGAAGCCAAATTTCCGCAGGCGAAATTCCTCGGCGTCAAAACGAGCGCCGAACTTGCGGCGCTCTACGCCGCATCTGACGTATTCGTTTTTCCGAGCCGCACCGACACGTTCGGCATCGTGCTTCTCGAAGCCATGGCCTGCGGCCTGCCGGTCGCAGCCTATCCGGTCACGGGACCGCTCGACGTCATCGGGTCGAGCGGCGCGGGCGCGCTGAACGAGGATCTCCGGAGCGCCGCGCTGGCGGCGCTCGACATCAGCAGGGAGGCGGCGCGCGCGCATGCGCTGACCTTTACCTGGGAGAATTGCGCGCGACAGTTCCTCGACAACATCGCTTACGCGCGCGGCGCGGCCGCGCTCGGCGGCGTCGGCCTCGAGGCGTTGCGCGAAACGAGCCAGGCCTCTGCCGAGGACCGTCGATCGGTGAAAAAGCGGCAGCCTGTCCAACCCTGACCCTCGTCATTTCAGCGTTTGCAGTTGTCATCGCTGGAGACAAGAGAGCGAAGCCGCTATGGTCGCGCCGCCGCAATCCCGCACGGCGCCGGAGCGTCTTCTTGAGCCTTTCGCCTGAAGAAATCGAACGCTACGCGAGGCATCTCGTGCTGCGCGACATCGGCGGGCCGGGGCAGGGCAAGCTCAAGTATGCGCGGGTTCTCGTCGTCGGCGCTGGCGGCCTCGGCGCGCCGCTGCTGCAATATCTCGCCGCGGCCGGCGTCGGCGCGCTCGGCGTCGTCGACGACGACGCGGTTTCACTGTCCAACTTGCAGCGCCAGGTGATCCACGCGACGCAAGACGTCGGCCGCCCCAAGGTCGAAAGCGCGCGGGACGCTATCGTGCGCCTCAATCCGCATGTCCTCGTCGAGCCGCATGCGCTGCGACTCGATGAGACGAACGCCCGGGCGCTGATCGGGCGCTACGATGTCGTGGCCGACGGTTCGGACAATTTCGCGACGCGCTATCTCGTCTCGGACGCCTGCTATTACGAAAGAAAGCCGCTCGTGACGGCCGCGCTCGGCGGTTTCGACGCGTCGCTGACGACGCTGCGGCCCTTCGAGCGCGGCCCCGACGGGCCTAATCCAACCTATCGCTGTCTGTTTCCGACGCCGCCGCAGGCGGGTGAAATCCCCACCTGCGAGGAGGCGGGCGTTCTCGGCGCGCTTGCCGGAATCGTCGGCGCGATGATGGCGCTCGAAGTCGTTCGCGAGATCGTCGGCTTCGGCGAGGGGCTGGTCGGCCGTCTGCTGCTCATCGACGCGCGCGGCATGCGCTTCGAGACCATCGGCTATGCCTTTGACCCGGAAAATCCGCTCAGCGGCGCTAAAGCGCCGCGATGACGGCGATCTCGACCTTATAGGCCGGCGCGACGAGCTTCGCTTCGACGGTGGCGCGCGCCGGCGGATTGGCCTTGTCGACCCATTCATCCCAAACGCCGTTCATCTCGGCGAAGGTCGCGATGTCAGCAAGATAAATCGTCGCCGACAGGATATTGGCCTTGGCGCTGCCGGCTTCGGTGAGAAGCGCGTCGATCTGCGCGAGGATTTCGCGAGTCTGATCGGCGACAGATCCGCCCTTGGTCTTGTCGGCCACCTGGCCGGCCGTGTAAACGGCGTTACCGCGAACGACGGCTTGGCTCATACGCGGCCCGGCGCCAATCCTTTTAATGTTGCTCATCTCGCCTCCATGCGTGCCGCGCCGGTCTAGGCGAAGCGCGTGTCGCGGGCAAGCGGGTTAGATCATGCCGAGCGCGGCGAACCTACCGCTCCGCGCCGCTGGATGCGACGCACCCGGCCCGAGCAGACTTGCAGGATGCGAACCGCCTCCGCCACGTCAGTGAGACGAGTGGCGGGACAATCGATGTAACCTAGGAGGCAACGTTGCAACGCGAGCCTGCGTGTGTCGCAGTTACGTTTCCGTTTGCCGCGAAATTTTCCGCGGTCAAAGCAAAATCCGCCTCCTCGAAGCGCGAGTTAGGAGAAGAATTTACCGCGCAAGAACCGCTCGCCGATGAGACCGAGCGTGAGGCTGATCCCGCCGACCCACAAAATCAGGGACTTGTTGATGAGCTCGGAATCGTAGCTCGTATAATAAGCGGAGCGCAGCCATTCAACGAGCTGCAGCAGAGGGTTATAGGCCATGTATTCCCGAAGATTTTCGGGCATCGCGCTTGGGGGCAAATAGACGCCCGCGAAAATATAAAGCGCAACCATGACAAGAATAAAAAATATTAAGAAGAACTGTCCCACGAGCGCGCACATAATCACGTTGAAAACACCGAGTCCGATGCCGAGAAATACCGCGGCGCCGATCGCTTTGGAAGCTTCAGTAGTGTCAGCCGGCAAGATGTCAACATCGAACAAGCTGACGACTGACATGAAGAGTGCAAGCACAATCACGGCGTTCAAGGTTTCAAGGATGCATCGGCCAAAAATGAGATGGAATGGTTGGATGAGGGGAATATTCAATAACTGGCGATTCTGCGGAATCACCGTTGCTAACACGCGGCCGGGATAAAGGCATAGGATGTAGGGCACAACGCCCGTTCCCACGAACATGGTTGGGCTGTCGCCGACAGGTGCGACTGCGACCTTTAACAGATACGCTAGCGTAATCACTCCGATGTGCGACAGGGGCCAAGCGATTGCGATCAAATAGCCGAGATGGCTATGCCCGAAGCGGGAGCGCATGTCCTGGATCAGAACCGCGCCAAGGATGCGGCGAAACTCCGCGAGCTGGCCGACGAGCCTCGTATAGTAACCCCGTCCGAGCGATTCAAAGGCTAGAATCAACATTTTACTCCAACGTGCGCACGAATTACGAAATCTCATAGGAGCCAGGCGGAATGATGAAGCCGATGTTGCGCTGCGCCGCATTGGCTAGACCCCCAGCATCCCGTTCGCCTCAAGATAGGCTATGATCTGATCGGCGATGGCTTCGGCGGAGCGCTCGGCTGAACTCACCTTCAATTCGGGAAACTCCGGCGCTTCATAGGGCTGATCGACGCCGGTAAAATTCTTGATCTCGCCCGCGAGCGCGCGCT